>LWDU01040327.1_pt1 | contig 141922 bp, 120 predicted proteins | sample 727161 | NCBI WGS metagenome assembly LWDU01 (sample SAMN04566230, study PRJNA314399) | hydrothermal vent metagenome | isolation source: deep sea hydrothermal plume seawater | place: Mexico: Gulf of California, Guaymas Basin | collected 2004-07-11
CGAGGTGAAACCGGCGGCGTCGAGTTGGTTGAGCACCGGCACCATGCCGGCTTCTTCGCCGCTGGATGATTCCTGTCGTGGCCGCGGCGCGAGGCCGGGCATGGACCAGGTGTCCAGCATGGCCGGTGGCGCGACTATGCCGCCGTGCACGCTTTCGGCCGCGAACGCGGGGTCGGTGTACACCGGGTTGTGATCGGTCATGGCGTCGCACCAGTGCCGTATCATGGCCTGGTTGACGTCGTCGCGGGTCACGCGCGGCTCGGTAGCCACGCCCACGACCCTGCCCAGTGCCGCCAGCAATGCGTCGGGTGTCTTGTTCTTGTTATCGTCACTCACTGTTGTCGGGGTGCCGGTCGGCTTCCGGTGGAGATAGTGCCGTCTCCGCAGGTGGTACTCAAGGGTTGAACACCGGGGCCAGGCGATATCCGGGCCGGGTCAGTCCTCCACGGCTGTTTCCCCGAGGGCCGGTTCCTGGGAGACCGTGGTGTATGCTCCCTCCCGAACCTCGCGCAGGCGCGCGCGGGCCGCGGCCTTTTCGGGAGATACCGCTTCGGAGAAGCGGAACCCCGTATACATCACCCGCCGCTCGCGCTTAGCCGGGGGCTGGCTCATGTGCAACGTGCAGCTGAGGTGGGCCGTGATGTCGCCGGTACGGGTGGGCAGGTCGATTTCGGGCAGGTCGTGGTTGCCGGGACCGATGAGCGAAGGCCATAACAGTGCCCGGTGCGAACCGGCGGTGACCCGTAGTTGCCCCGAGTCCGAGTCGGCGCCGGTGACCGAGATCCCCACCGTCAGGCTGCAGCACTCGTAGCTGTGCCGCCCCAGGCTGCAGTCCTTGTGCCACGGAACGTCGGATATTCCCTCGACGACGCCAATGGGTTTGACCAGGGCCTCGATGCGGTTGTTCTCCAGCCCCGCGTGTACGTGACCATCGCCGGTAATACCGCCTATACTCAGAAAACGATCGTTCTGTAGCAGTTCCGCCGCGCCCTCGGACCGTTCGTCAAAAGCCTGCATGCGCACCAGCTGCCGTTTGCCGTCCCCGGTGGTGGCCCACCAGCTTCGCCCGTCGCCTTCCTCGTACGAAGGCCGGGCAAGGTCCATCTCGCTGGCAATGCGCGCCATTTCTTTTTCCCCGAACATGCCAGTGATGTGCAGGTAGCCGGCCTCGTGAAGGAACCATGACATCTCGTCAACTGGATCGTCGGGACCGAAGGCTCGGTGCAGGTCCAGTGCTTCTCCCTGCCGGTCAACGAAGGAGACCGCTCCCGGTGTGTGAAGGGTTCGTGAGTCGAGCGCGCCGCGCAGCACAAGCCACCAGTCGAGCAGGTGCCCGATGTTGCCCTCGGGCATGTCGAGCGCGCCTGAGACCATGAAGGTTATGGGCGTGAACTGGTCGCGGACAAGCCCGGCCAGTTGATCGTCCTTGAACTTGACGCGAGCGGCCCCCCGGGCCGGACCCGCTTGCACTACGACCCGGTCGCTGTCCCACGAAAGCGACCACGCATCGCCGCCGCTTTCGATGGTGATCGGTCGCAGCCCGAGCAGGCTCGCCCCGGGCATGACCAGTTCATGGTTGGCTTCGAGTGCAGCCGGAAGCTGGTCGGAAAAAAACTTCCCGGGGTCAAAGGCGGCAGGCTCGCCGTCTGTCCGGGTGCGGAAGTCTACGGACATTTTCATTGCTTACTGCGCATCCTGGGCACGCGGTTCGGCGGTTATCCCCTCGCGCGAAGCGTTCGCCAGCGCCCACCAGCCGATGATCGGAGTAACCACGGCCGCAAGCATGGCCGCCCACACGGCCTTGAACAGCACGAAGGAGTCTACGCTGAACGGTTGAGCCTGGCCGAGGGTGAGGGCCCACACTACCGGCACCGCGCCAAAGACAACTCCCAGTACACCGAGAAACAGGCCGCGCCTTGGAACAGAACGCTCGAACCAGCGCGAGTGGGGAAACTGTTGGTCGGGTAGCGGGGAAACCTTGCCCGACTTTACCTGTCGCGAGACCAGCGCGCTTACTATGACGCAGGTCAGAAAGGGCAGGATGAATCCCGTGGCCAGCAGGTCAACACCAACGCTCTGTTCACCCCACAGCGGTACGTTCTCCGCCCCCCTGAACAACGCCCACACGATCAACCCGTTGAGGAGGAAGTTAAAAATCGTCGGGCCGATGCCCTGGTCGACCAAAAGAAAACGACGGTGTTGTTCAGACAGTTGCACCCGGGTACCTCCAGCAGAGGGATGACGATAGTCGCGGGCCGCGCGCACGCAAGCCCGCCGTCTACAATTTATTCAATCCTGGGCGGCACCTGGTATCCGCAGATCACTATCGGAATCCCAGGATCAGTGCGTTCGCCGAATGGAGTAGGGCGGGTGCTTGAAGCCGGGAGCTAGGTTTCTGCGGTCGGGAGGCATCAGCTTGCCAATACCGTACCCTGAATATATATCTTGCTGGAAAGATATATTGAGGTTTACTACAAACAGAGAAGTTTGTACCAGGCAGTGATGGAGACATACCTATGCGCAACGGTTTAAAGGTGTTCGACGCCGACGCCCACGTGATCGAACCAAAGAACCTTTGGGAACGCTTCCTCGATAAAAAATACCAGCACCGCGTTTCCTGGAAGCAACCCTTTGAAGGTATGGACCGCTTTCGTCCAGCCACCGTCGATGGCCGTTATACCCAGAGTCACAAAACGCTCTACGGCCGTCAGCAAGAAGCGGTGCGCTGGAGCACTGATGAGATGCGCAAACGCTTTGGCGAGGTCATTGATAAGCAGTTCGATGGCCCAAGTACCGCTGCTGCCATGCGTCGTGAGGGAGTCGATCTGGCCGTACTCTACGGTCCCGGCTACGACATGTGGCTGGAGGGCATCGACCCCGACCTGCAAGCTGCCATGGCCCGAGCCTATAGTCGCTGGGGAGAAGAAATGCGCGACACTTCCGGCGGACTAATCCTCACCGCCGGCCCGGTACCGTTGAACGATATTACCCGGGCAGTGGAAGAAGTTCGCTACGCCTACGAACACCTCGGTACCCGATGCTTCTGGGCGCGTCCAAATCCATTTAACAAGCGTACCCTCGGCGATCCGTACTACGACCCCTTGTGGGAAATCCTGCAGGACCTGGACGTCAGTTTTGCCACCCATGAGTTTATGGGCCTGAATGGCTATTCTGCCAGTAGCGAACGCTTCGACAGCTTCGTTGAGTGGCACACCTGCGTACACCAGATGGAGGCACAAATGGCTATGCTGGCGATGATTGTCAATGGTGTGTACGAACGCTTTCCCCGATTAAGAGTGGCCTATATGGAAGCAGGCTCCGCCTGGGTACCCGCCTGGCTGCATCGCATTGAAGAGCATGTTGAATTGGCCGGGTGGCTGGAAACTCCCCAGTGCACCAAAGCGCCCATCGAGTACTTTAAACGCAACTGCTTTGTCACCACGGAACCAGACGAGCATCTCGTTTACCATGCTATTGAAGAGCTAGGTGACGAGCGCATACTATTCGAAACCGACTTTCCCCACCCCGATTCCAGTTACCCCCACGCGGTAGAGGAATTCCTGAGCCAGGAGCGTCTGACCGATCAAAGCAAGCGCAAGATACTCTGGGACAATGCATTGGATTTTTATCGTTTTCCTGACAGCCACATGCCCACCGACTTCATAGAAGTGGAAGAGTAGAAACATGACCGGCACTGTTTACCACATCGCACCCATCCCGCCCAATAAAGAACATACCACCTATGTTGAAGCCGGCACGTTACGTATAGGCGTGGAATACCGCCTGCTTGATGATGCGGAACTCGCCACCCACTATACGGGTGACGACATGGACGTAATACAGGCGGCAACCCAGGGCGTGGCCGTGGAGGACAACGGTGTTTCTATCCACATCTTCGGCAGCGATGATGGCCACGAATACCTTCGCTTTGATATGTTCGAGCGAGAGCCACACTATCACTACATTGAGCCGAGCGGCGAAAAGCAAACCATCGTCGATTACGACCGGGCAGCCTTGGGCGACATGCTGACCTGGACTCTGAATCAACTCGCAACGCGCCTACCTGAAATGCTACGTTTCGCAGGTGGTGCCAGGCTGGCCTCCACACTGGATACCCCAGCAATCACCGAGAGCCTCAACAAGGTGAACGACCTGGCACGGGAAGCCGAGGCCGTCCTGCGCGCGCAGCACAACTAGCCTTGGGATATTGCACCCGGTAGCGAGAGGATAGCGCGGGGATCTGGGTTTACGGGAAATTTTGGTTTATCAAATACCAGGTAAGCATTCGGCAAACGGGTGCGAGCTTTCGAGGTTAACCCCGCTGGTAATCCTCAAAGGCTCGCACCAGGAATTGCAATGAGCGGTCCAACGTCTTGCCTCGTGTCACAGAGGCATCCTCCAGTAGTGCGTTTGAGCCCTCAACAAAGCGATGAAATGCCTTACCGTGGATATCGAAACCACGTTTGGTCAAGCGCACCAGGCTACCCCTGCCATCGGCGGGATCAGGTAATCGCTCTACCAACTCCATGGACTCCAGCCTCTTGATCATCTTGGTCATCCCCCCCGAAGAACGCTCCATGACGTTATACAGCGTACTGGGCGTAGCCTGGTAGGGTGCGCCCAGTCGTCTCAGGGACGCAAGCACCATAAAGTCACTCATGACCAGGTCCAGGGGAGACAAGCATTGCTGCTGGAAAGTAGCGAGAAGCAGATCCAGCCGAGCCAACCGTGTCATGGTTTTGAGCGCGGTGGTATCCTCGTCGGGAAATTCCCGTGCCCACGCCGAGAAAATATCTTCCACCCAATCCTGTTCTTTCACGTTCTTTCGCTCCCCGGCTGACAGGCTTCAAGAGTGACACTAGTAACGCCAAAAACCTGTCTGGTAAGACAGTTTCACCCTATACCGAGTTAATAATACACTAACAGCACGGCTTGGCCGTGCGAAGGAATTACCGTGAGTCGAATCGTTTTTACAAATGCCAGGCTATTGGATGGGGATCATCCTGCGCAGCCAGGCCAGACCGTAATTGTCGATGGAGGCCGCCTGGTTTATGTCGGCGACGACACTACTGCCAGGTTGGACCCGAGTGACCAACAGTTTGCATTGGATGGTCGCACCCTTATGCCAGGCATGTTTCAGGCTCATTGGCATGGTTCCTACAAGGGCCTGGATTTCAAGTGCCTGCCGGTTGGACTGGAACAACCCCCCGGCTACCTGATGCTGCTCGCTTCCACCCAGGCAAAATTGGCTTTGGATTGCGGGTTCACCAGCGTCATTGGGGCCGCCACCGGAGCCGCGTTGGATGCGCAGCTAAAAATGGCAATCGCAGATGGTATTGTCGAAGGACCCCGTATCTTTGCTTCCGGACGATGGCTTATCACCACCGGTGACTCTAACGATTTACCGGAGTATTCCTGGTGGGGCCTCACCAGTATGGGTGCGCAACGCATTTGTGACGGCCCTGACGAGTTTCGCAAAGGTGTGCGTCGGGAGATCCTGGAGGGAGCAGAGGTCATCAAGATATTCAACGACAGTGGCCACGCACTGCTCTACGGCTCAAGCTTTCTTTCCATGAACGCCGATGAACTCACTGCAGCAGTCGAAGCCACGCACCAACGGGGTAAACTGATTCGCTCTCACGTTACCGGCAAACAGGCCATTCTCGATTGTATCGACGCGGGTGTCGACATCCTGGATCACGTCGACCAACTCGATGTGGAGTGTATTGACCGTATCGTTGAAAGCGACACATTCGTCTGTCCCAGCGTCTACCTGCTGAAAGCCATTCTCGAAACCGTGAGCGCCCAGGGCGACGGCACCATCGACCAGCCGTTTTTCGAGGTCATGCAGCAGGACTTTGACAATATGTGCCGGATGCTGCCGCTGGCCGCCCGTGCCGGTGCAAAGTTCATGATTGGTGATGACTGGGGTACGGCGATGACACCCCACGGTGACTATCATAAAGAGATGCAACTCTACGTCGATTGCGGAGTAGCTGAATTGGACGTCATCCGCTGGGCAACCAGGCATCCAGCAGAATCCATGAATATGGGAAAAGAACTGGGCACAATCAGCACGGGTAAAATAGCCGATTTACTCGTGATCAACGGAGACCCCAGCGAGGATATCAGCGTCCTGGGAGACCAGGACAAACTGCAGCTTGTTATGACAGAAGGGAAAATTTGTAAAAATAACCTGGCGTAAATGTATAGGGCTAACCTGGCTTCAGGGCGCGCCCGGCTTTAATCGGTTGCCCGACTCCATGACGTGCCTGCGGGCACCAGGTACTCCATGTGCACGGCACGACACTTAAACTTCCACTGACCGTCAATACGCACGTAGTCGTCTTCGTAATACCCGGACCCGATCATACAGCCGCCTTCAGTTTGGCTGCGCAAATCGATATAGACATATCCACTTGCCTTATCACCGTCGAGATCAATCAGGTGATTGTGGACGAAAGGTTGTAACCACTGCTCTTCAACTTTTTCTTGCAACAGGGACCGCAGCTTCTCACGTCCCGAAACTCGCCCACCATAAGGTCCAAAATCGATAATGCCATCATCAGAAAAAAGATCGGCGGCCTCCAGTGGTTTTTCCTGCCAGATACAGTGTGCATATCGATGAACGAGGCCCTTGATATCTTCAAGGTCATTGAGTCGTAATATTTGCGATTCTATTTCAGTCACATTTCTATCCCCGTCCCTTCAGTTAACCAGCCCCTCTTTACATCCTTGTCCTGTCCAGTATGTAGCCACGAATTTTTGCCCACGCAGCAGTAGCCTCCGGTACTCCCGCATTCACCAGGCCATGCCAGCCCTGGATCATGCCAGGCCAGCTCTCCATGGTGACCTCCACGCCCGAACGCAGGGCGTTGATGGCAAGTGAAATTGCCCCTTCGCGGACTGTATCGAACTGACCTATCTGCAAATACATGGGAGGTAGGTCGCTCAAATCAGCAAATGCTGGCGACACGCGTGGATCATTGAGGTTCATTTTCCCTGCCACGTAATCTCGACCTCGATTGCGAACCCACTCCGGGGTCAAGAACGGATCTCGGCCATCTACTGATTCTCCAGAGACAGACAGGTCAAACCAGCCTGTCAGTGATACTAAGCAAGCCGGCATCGGCAGGTTCTTCTCTCGCAGCTGCAACAGTAATCCTACCGCGAGGCTGCCGCCGCAGGATTCCCCCAGCAGTATGACGTCGTCTGGATTTACGCCACTGTCCAGTAGACCACGGTAGGACTTGAAGCAGTCGTCAGCTGCGGCTGGGTAGGGGTACTCTGGAGCCAGCCGATAGTCAGGCATTACTACCCTGCAACCAGTCTGGCGTGCAATGATTTCGGCGTAGAAATGGTACTCATCAAGCGGGGTAGAGACGAAAGCACCACCATGGCAATGGAATACTATCCGGTTGCTTTCGTGTTCCTCCAACTCGTACTCGCCGCAACGAACGCCGCCGTACTCCGTTATCGTAATTCGTAAATCATCACCGACAGGATGGCCGTGGAATGGGGCGAACATTTTGCGCACGGCATTGTAGTCAGCCGCTGGATCGGCAAAATCGGAAGGTATGGCATCGATGATTGCTTGAAGTTCTTTACTGACAGGCATGACTGCTCCACTGTGATTGTGGAGGAGTAGCATAGCAGTCGAGTTTTAAATACGCAGGGCGCATCACCTGCCCTGGTCGACCAGGAGAAAACGACGGTGTTGTTCAGGCAGTTGCATCCGGTTACCTCCAGCAGGGGGATGACGATAGTCGCGGGCCGCGCGCACGCAAGCCCGCTGGCGTTACAACCCGAAGAAGGCGAAAGACTGGGCGATATAAACCGGGTAGGGCCGGCCGCTGTACGGGCCCGGCTGGTCCTGGGCGAGCACAACGCCCACCAGCCCCGTGGTGGGGCTGACTATGAACGTCGTCCCGAAGTATCCCGACCACCAGAAGTCGCCCTTGCGGTCGGTCATGATGGTGGCGTCGGGGTCAACCACTACCGCCATACCCAGGCCCCAGCCCAGCCCCTCGATGTCTTCTTCGGCGAGCACGCCCGAGGCGACGTGCGCGCGCGTCATCAGGCCAACGGTCTCGGGTTGGAGCAGGCGCACTCCGTTGTAGCTGCCCCGGTTCCACAGCATGAGCGCAAACTTGAGATAGTCGCCCGCCGTCGAGACCAGGCCACTACCGCCCGGTGTCCAGTCGGCCGGGTCGTGGTGAGGGTGTTCCACCAGCAGGAGGTCGCCGTCTTCGTCTTTCGTGTACACGCGCGCCATGTCGGCCTGCTCGTCGACCGGCGGCAGGAAGCCCGTTGAACTCATGCCCAGGGGTTCGAACACGCGCTCGACCAGGAACTCACCGAAGGGCTGTCCGGCGGCGACTTCGACCACGCGGGCCAGCACGTCGGCCGTCCAGCCGTAGCGCCAGCGCGTGCCGGGTTGTTCGTAAAGCGGCGCGGTGAGTATGCGGTTGACGCGCAGCTCCAGCGACCCCGCGCCCGCGTAGATGTCGCGCTCGGCCCACAGCCTGCCCAGGGGCGAAGGGTCTTGTTCGTGACCGATGCCGGCCGAAAAGCTCAGCAGGTGGCGTACGGTGAGCGGCTCTTGCAGGGGCTCGGTTGCAAGCGGTTCACCTGGAGAACTGTCGGTGGCCACGCGCAGGCTCGCTGCTACCGGCAGGTAGAGCGACACCGGGTCGTTGAGCGAAAGACGGCCTTCTTCAACCAGCATCATGGCGGCCACGGCGGTTACCGGCTTGGTCATCGACGCCAGCCTGAAGCGGGTGGACAACTGCATGGGCAGCCCGGCCTCGACGTCGGCGTAGCCAGCCGTGTGGGCGTGCACCACGCGACCGTCGCGGGCGAAGACGGCCACGTAACCCGAGTTAGTGCCGATGGCGGCGTTGAAATCGAGGAAAGCGTCCAGGGCCGCGGTCGAAAGGCTCGACAGTGCCTCGGGTTGGGCCAGGGCGGGGTCGGCGGCAGCGATGTTGACCGCCGCTTCGCTGTCCTGCCGCGTGGGCCCGCCGCAGGCAGTTGCGAGCAGGCAGGCAGCCGCACAAACGGCGAGCAGGCCGGCCGTTTTCCGACCGGCGGCGCTTTGCTGCCGCTGCCTGCCATTGACTGTGCGTTGCTGATGCATGATCCGGATGCCGGCCACAGTATAGCTGTTGCGCTTTCTGTTCCTATGTCGCGAGGGAGTGTCGCGTTGGGCTTGCTTCTCCGGGCCCCGCGGTTAGCGCGGTTCAGTTAGCCTGTGCGACTGCGCTATAGGGTGACTGCTGGCAGGCGGAGGGCGACATGCAGGTTCCATCTTTCAACACGATCGAGATCTCAGCGGCGGGCAACAGGGGCACGCTTGAGCTCGACCGCCCCGACAGTCTCAACCCGCTGGGCCCCGAGACCCTGGCCGAGCTTGCCCGGGCGGCGGATTTCCTGGCCGCTTGCTCCGAGCTGAAGGTCGTTGTCGTTTCGGGCAGGGGGCGCGCATTTTCTGCCGGCGCCGACGTGACGGCCTTTGCCGGCGGCGGGGGAGACAGTCCGACTGACCCCAGGGCCATGGCCGATCTCGGCCGCTTGATGGCCGACGCCATCGAGCGCATTCCGGCGGTGACGGTGGCCCGCATACAGGGACACTGCGTTGGCGGCGGCCTGGTGCTGGCGGCGGCCTGCGACCTCAGGGTGGCCGCCGATGACGTGCGTTTCGCGATACCCGAGATAGATCTCGGCATACCGCTTGCCTGGGGCGGCATCCCGAGGCTGGTGCGCGAGATCGGACCGGCGCTTACGAAAGAACTGGTAATGACCTGTCGTCCGTTCACAGCCGAGGAGGCGCGCGCCGCCGGTTTCGTCAACCGAGTGGTCGAGCCATCAAAACTCGAAGAGGAGACCGAGGCGTTGGCGGCCGAGCTGGCCGAAAAGCCCGCGCTCGCGTTGCTGTCGACCAAGCGCCACGTAAACGCCGTCACCGAGCAGGCCTGGGGCACGGCGCGAAGCTGGGCCGACGCCGACGGCCTGCTGGCAGGCCTGCGCGACCCCGAGGGCCGCGAGTCGGCCCTGCGCTATCTCGAAGGCCTGGCCGCGCGTCGCCAAGGCTGACAGCTCCGTCGCGTCGCCACCGGCCCGTCTCAGAAGCCGAAGCCCCCGAGCAGCGGCCACGGGCAGGGCTCCGCGTCGGGCTGGGCTGGGTACACGAAGGCGGCGATGAAGCACATTTCGTCCTCAGATAGCGCCCCGAAGTCCAGGTCGCAGTCGCGACACTCACCCGTTGTCGTCCCGGGGGGGCAGTCGGCGTCGGTGAAACACACGTAGTTGTTAGCTCGATCGCAGCTTGACGGGGAGCTGGTCTCACCCGGTTGCACGCAGCGGCGGGTGGTGTCGATAAGGACGCCGTTGTCCCACTCGCACTGGAACCACAGGCTCTCGCCAATATCCAGGTGCAGCGGCGGGTCGGTTACCAGTACGTCGGGGTGGTCCCAGTCGGTGGAGTAGTAGACCTGGTCGGTGGTGTCGCTCCAGCCGGTCGGCTGGCTGGTCCAGATTTTTATGCCGGTGCCGCGGCGGTGCTGGTGCGAGCTTACAGCGAAAGCGCACAGTCCGGAGGCCCCGCCGTTGGTGTACTGGCTGACGTCGCTGGTGCCTACCTGGTCCGGGGGCACGATGAACGCCAGGTTTCCAGGGAACGCCAGGCCCGCGGTGGCCAGGGTAGGCGTCGTAGACCCGTGGAAGTTGACGTATATCTCGGGGTATATGTCCACGTTGAAGTGGTTGACGTAGTGCGGGTTGAAACCGAACACCTGGCCCGGGATTATCTTGTAAGCGACGTTCTCCGGCAGGGTTAGTTCACCCACGGCATCCTGCGTGCCGATGCGGAAATACTTCTGCGCGAAGTTGTTGGCACAGCCTGCATCCAGGGGATCAAACGCTGTTGGTGTCGCCGGCGGTCCGGAATCGGGGATGTCCTCGAACAGTATGATGTGGTGGGTGCCGCTGTTGGCAATGATTTCTATACGGTCGATGTACCAGTCTTCGGTGACAGACGCGGGTACTTCGATCCACTGGCAGCCTTGGAATTCGGTGCCCGGTGCCACCGTAAACCCGGAAGGAGCCTCCATGTGCATCTGGAAGCCCTCGCCCGGGGCGGGCGGTGCGGGTGGGTCGACCGGGGCCCAGATGTCCTCGGGCTCCCCGCAGGTGGCGCCTGCCGGCCAACCGTCAAAGGGCGCGCCGGCCTCTATCCAGACCTTGAGCAGGTTGAGCTTGCCGGTCGAGTAAGTGTCTGAGCCCGGCGGCATGTTCTGTCCCAGGCAGCCGGCCGCTTGTCCGCCGGTCGTACACAGGGCGTCGAGCTGGTTGTTGGTCAGCAGCAGTTTTTCGTACATCAGGCTCTGTGAACCCGCCGTGCCCAGGCCAGGGTCACCAGGCATTATCCGGGCCATGCCCAGCGCGGTTGCGCCCGGCAGCAGCGGTGTCTCGCTTACGAGTTCGTCGTAGAGCGCCGCGGCGCCTATCTCGTCAATGTTGAGGTTCATGCCGCCCGCTGGCGCGCCGCCGCTGTGACACACGGTGGCCGCGGCGCAGCCGGTCTTGAAGACGATGTCGGCTATGTGTTCAAAGGCGCTGGCCGACGGGCAGTCGGTACACCTGAACTTGAGCTTGTCGCTGTCTTTTATGGGCTTGTTCTTTGGCGGCGCCGGTTCGGTTGTGACCTTGACCTTGAGTCTCTTTTTGCCCTTCTTGACCGAGGTGTCTACCACTATGGTGGCCTGGCTGGAGGTGCATTGCAGGCAGTTGCCACCACCGGCGCCCGGGTTTGCGCATGGCACGCCTGTGCTGCCCAGCAAGGCGTCGGCTGCCACCTGTAGCTCGGCCGCACCGGCGTCGTACTTGGGGTGGCCCAGGGGTTTGTTCTTTACCGCGACGCCACCCACAGGAATGCCGGCCGGCGTGCACAAGCCCATGTCTTCGTCGTCGGCCAGGCAGAGGCCCACGTTGAAGCTGCACAAGCCGTTGACGAGGCCGTCGCTGTCGCAGGCCAGGTCACCGTCGGTGCAGGCCAGGTCTTTCTGCTTCTTCTTGGGCGGTGCCGGGTAGTTCAGCTCAAGTCCGGTTTGGAAGAGGCTCACGCAGTCGGTTTTAGGACTGCCGCCTCCCTCGATGAGCCCGTCTTCGCTGGGATCGTCGTGCGCGATGGCGGCGATGGGGCCCAGAAGGAAGGCGGCTGCTGTGAGCAAGGCAGCGGCAAATAACAGCGCCGCTGCAGCCCGCGGGCGTACGATCGCATTAGTTGGCATGAAACTCCTCCCCGATCCTCAGCCGCAACGGAAGGGGCGGAGGGACCAAGCATCATTCAACTGCACTTGGCAGGGGTAACGCAAGGGGTTTTTATTTTTCCCGATGTCCGGGGGCGCGGGATTGCATGCGGCTGGGATGCTGCGTAGTTGTCGTCGGTAGGCTACGGCTCGGCCGGGCTGGCCGGGCTGGCCGGAAAAGACGGGAGAAGCAGGTGGCAGGGACTGATTTTAACGCAGAACAGCTGCTCGGCGAGGCGGCCGGGGACACCGGGCTCGAGGATTTCGGTGGACCGTGGCCGGGGCGGCAGGCCGACGGCAGCCTGCGTGAGGCTCTCGAAGTGCTGTGCGAAACGTACAAGGCCAACCCCTTCACCGAGCGCGGTCGTCGCCGCAACCGCCGCCGCCTCGTGCAACTGCTCTCCACCCGCTTGCGCGTGGAGAAGGCCTTCGTCGATCACCCCGAGATACTCGAGCAACCGTTGGCCGCACCAATGATACTGACCGGCTTGCCGAGGTCGGGTACCTCGGCCTTGTTCAACCTGCTGGCTTGCGATCCGTCGGCGCGGACGCAGTTTCCCGACCCCGCCGAGGGGCTGGCCCCGGGCGATCCTGACTCGGGCAAACACGACCCGCGCCGGCAGATGATAAAGGACTACTACGAGCAGGCTCGACAGAAGAACCCGGAGTTCACGAAGATCCACTTTGCCGATGCCGATACGCCCGAGGAGTGCGTGCTGTTGCACGCTTACTCACTCAACGGGGTGCACCTGGGAGTGGAGCCCATGCTCGAACCCTACGCATCCTGGTACAGGCAACAGGACCTGTTGCCGATGTACCGATACTATCGCGCCCAGTTGCAACTGCTCCACTGGCAACGGCCTGGTGAGCGATGGTTGCTCAAGGCGCCGGCGCATATGTGGGCCATCGACTCCCTGCTCGAGGTGTTCCCGGGTGCGAGCGTACTGTGGAGTCATCGCGACCCCCTGGCCTGCACGGCGTCTATCTGCAGCATGACCGACGCCATCCCGGCGGGAACGCTGGAGTGGGACAAGGGCAAGCTCGGCCCCCTGGTGATGGACTTCTATGCCAGCTCACTGGAGCGCGGGCTCGCCGTTCGCGACAAGAGTCCGGCCGGCCGGTTTTACGACGTGGGCCATGATGATTTTGTCGCCGATCCAAAGCTGCTGGTCGAGGGTGCGTATAAACACTTCGGCCTTGAGCTGGGCCAACAGGCGACCGACTCCATGCGGCAGCACACGGCGGCCAATCCCAGGGGTCGCCATGGTAGCCACGATTACAGGTTGGAGGAGTGGGGTATTTCGACAGGCGAGGTTCGCGAGCGTTTTGCTCCCTACATCGATCGCTTCGGTATAAGCTGCTGAGCCGTGGTGCAGTTTGATGGCAATGGCATAAGGAAAAATTGAACATGGACGATAGAGAAATGGCGCTTGCCAAGGTAGACAGTGGCCAGGCTTGGACCGAGTTCTGCCAACTGCTCGAGAAGGCCGGTGAGATTATACTGCGCCCCGACCTTGCTCGTTCCACTTTCGATCGCGCCGAGGGACTGCGCTACCTCAACCGCCTGCTCAGGGCTGGCTCGCAGACCTTCGCCGAGCAGACCGGGCCGAAATACCCGGCGTTTCGGGCCATGCCCGAGCTCGTGAAGATGGGCTTGGACAATCCGGACAACTACTACCTGGGCGCTTCGATCCGCGGCGACCTTGACTACAGGATAAGCGGCAAGCGTGGAAGCATTCACTACATGAGTTTTGCCGCGCAGAACCAGAACTTTGCCGCCAGCGATCGTATTACCGGCGGCGCCGGCCACCTCAACGACTCCGACCTCGTGCTCGAAGACGACGGCAGCTTTGAAATAATCGTGAGCGCCCGTGAGCAGCCGGGCAACTGGCTGCAGATGAACGAGGACACATCGCAGGTGTTGCTGAGGCAGACCTTCCTCGACCGCTCACGCGAGACCCCCGTGGAGGTGGCCATTGAGTGCCTGCAGGCTGACGGCCCCGCGCCGCCGTTGGATCCCGCGCGCGTGCCAGGGCAACTGTCGGGCACAGCCATGTACGCGCTGGGCTGTGCCGGCTGGTTTGCCGACTGGGTGACGGGCATGAGAGAGAAGGCGGAGGTCAACAGCTTTCACCTGCCCGACGCCGAGCATCATCGCCTCGTGGGCGGCGACCCCAACGTGCGCATCTGGCTGGGCCTGTGGGAACTCGGCGACGACGAGGCGCTGGTCATAGACCTCGAACCGCCCGCCTGTCGCTACTGGAACTTTCAACTGGCCAACTGCTGGGCCGAGTCGCTCGATTACGCCACGCGCCGCGTCCACATCAACAACGGCTCGGCCGTGGCCGAAGCCGACGGCAGTGTGCGCCTGGTGGTGGCCCATCGCGATCCGGGCCACGCCAACTGGATAGACACCGCCGGCCACGAGCACGGCAGCATGTGCGTAAGGTGGGTGCTTGCCCGTGAGCACCCGCAGCCGGTAACCAGCGTTGTGCCGCTGAGCGAGCTGGCCTGAAGCGCCGCCGGTGGTGAGGCTGGTTTTACGGGGCTCAAGAGGTTAATCAATGTCAGCCGCTCCGCGGGTGTCCGTCCACGCGGGTTACCGCCCTGGCTGGGCAAGGAGAATCCATGAAAATCACGACAGTTTTGTCCGCTGCGATGATGGCGTTCACGTTGCTACCCGCTTCGGCCCTGGCCGGCGACCAGGCGGCCGGTGACCAGCGCCCCTACGAGATCACCGAGCAACGCGAGGCTTGTGCCGACTACGACCCGCTCAGGCGGCCTTTTTTCGGCGACCTGCACGTGCACACCGGCTACTCCATGGACGCGGCCACGCAGTTTACCCGCAACACGCCGCGCGACGCCTACCGCTTTGCCCGCGGAGAGGAGGTTGGCCTGCAACCCTTCGACCGCGAGGGCCGCCCGCTGCGCCACGCGAGGCTGCGTCGCCCGCTCGATTTTACCTCGGTGACCGATCACTCCGAGATGCTGGGCGAGGTCAGGATCTGCAACAGCAATGACCTGCCCGGCAGTGACTCGGACATGTGCTGGCTCTACAAGCGCCTGGGGCCCCTGGCCACGCTGCCCATGCTCGCGCGCACCATGGTTGGACGCGAGCGTATGAAGTTCTGCGGTGAGGGGGGCAAGCTCTGCCTCGACGTGGCCGCCGACGTTTGGCAGGACATCCGCGATGCCGCCGAGGAGGCCTACGATCGTAGCCCGGAGTGCAGCTTCACGAGCTTCGTTGGCTACGAGTGGACGTCGATACTGGGCATGGGCATCAACATGCACCGCAACGTCATCTTCCGTAACGAAAACGTCCCCAACTTGCCGGTGAGCTGGGTAGACACACCGTCGGCCTACAACCTGTGGGAGCAGTTGCAGGACAAGTGCATCGATGGCGTAAAGGGCTGCGACGCGCTCACCATTCCCCACAACTCCAACCTGAGCGGGCCGGGCCTGATGTTCGAGTCGGCAAAGCTGGAGGGTCCGCTGCAGGCCGGTATCGAGGTGGATGCGGCCGAGGCCACGGCGCGCAGGCGCTGGGAGCCGCTGGTCGAGATCATGCAACACAAGGGCGATTCGGAGTGCATGATGGGCGGTGACACCACCGACGAGGCCTGCGGTTTTGAAAAACTTCCCTACGATAACTTCGCCGGCGTGGGGCGCTTTCGCGGCGTGGGTGCCGTGGCGGGAGGACACAAGTCGTCGATGGTGCGCGAGGCGCTCAAGAAGGGCCTGCTGCAGGACGAAAACGGCGTCGGTAACTCCCTGAAGTACGGCATAATTGCGAGCACCGACACCCACCTGGGCACGCCCGGCCTCGTGGCCGAAGACGAGTCGAAGGGGCACGGTGGCGCGGGCAATTCGGCGAGCACAGGGGTGCCCATCGGCCTGCCCGACAACTTCGAGTTCAACCCCGGTGGCCTGGCCGTGGTGTGGGCAGAAGAGAATGCCCGCGACTCCTTGTACGCGGCCATGACCCGCCGCGAGACTTACGGCACCAGCGGCACGCGCCCGGTACTCAGGTTTTTTGGCGGCTGGGGCTACGACGAGCAGATGTGCGATGACGATGGCTTCGCCTCTGCGGGCTACGAGGGCGGGGTACCCATGGGATCGGACCTTGCAGCGCGCCCCGACTTGGCGGGCAGTCCCTTGTTCGCGGTGCAGGCCATGCAGGACCCGGGCACGAGCGAGCACCCGGGTACGGCGCTTGACCGCGTGCAGATAGTAAAGGGCTGGGTCGAAGACGGCAGCACGCGCGAGAAGGTATACGACGTGGCTGGCGGCAATCTCAGGGCGTCGGTAAACGCCCGCACCTGTCGCACCAGCGGCATTGGACACTCGTCGCTGTGCACGGTGTGGAGCGACCCCGACTTCGACGCCGAGCAGCGCGCCTTTTACTACGCGCGCGTACTCGAGAACCCGGTCTGTCGCTGGAGTCAGAAACTCTGCGTCGAGGCCAAGGTTAATTGCTTGTGGCCCAACAAGGTGCACCCCGGTTTTGCAGCCTGCTGCAGCAAGGCCCACCGCAAGGTCGTGCAGGAGCGCGCCTGGTCGTCGCCGATCTGGTACACGCCTTGACGCTGACCCACAGCAGCGATGGCCGCAGTGTGAGCGGGCGGGCGGCGCTCATCACCGGTGCCGGCAGCGGCATAGGCCGCGCCACGGCGCTGTTGCTGGCGGCCGAGGGTGCGCGCGTAGCGGCGGCTGATTGCAACCTCGAGGCGGTCGAAAGCGTGGCGGCCGAAATAACGGCGGCCGGCGGCGAGGCCCTGGCCTGCCAGCTCGATGTCTGCGACGACTCGCAGGTGCGCTCCGTGGTGGCGCAGACAGTGGAGGCTTACGGCGCACTCGACATACTGGTCAACTGCGCGGGCATAGCCCTGCCCGCGGCCTTCGGCGACGAAGAGGCCTGGGAGCGTACGCTCGACGTCAACCTCAAGGGCAGCATGCGCACGATTCGCGCAGCGCTGCCCCAGCTGCGTGCTAGCGACGCTGGGCGCGTGGTCAACATCGCTTCCACCGACGCCCAGGTGGCCACGCCGATGATGAGCGCCTACACGGTCAGCAAGCACGGCGTAGTGGGGCTCACCCGCGCGCTGGCCGTTGAGCTGGCCGACAGCGGCGTGACCGTGAACGCGGTGATGCCGGGCCCGATCAATACCGGCATGACCGCGGCTATTGGAGAAGACGACCGGCGCCGCTTTGCCCGGAGGCGGGTGGCCCTGCGCCGTTACGGCGAACCCGGCGAAGTGGCCCAGGCCATACTCAACCTCGTGCTGCCCGCATCCAGCTATACCCAGGGCGCTTGCCTGCGCGTGGACGGCGGCATGCTGACAGTGGCCTGACCGCTGTCATGCGGCGGTAAAGCGGCTGACTCCCGGGGCAACGGGCCTCACGATGAAAAGCAAGGTTCCCAGTGTAGATAGTTTCGGCCTGGCCGAGGGCCAACGCGTGGCCGGCTGGGAGGGGGAAGTCTAATTGGTGCGCGAGATCGGCACGGGCATAGAGCGCAAGCTGATAACCCGCAAGTTTCGCACCGCCGGGGCGCTGCGGCGCTTCCTGGAGACAGCCGAATGGGAGTAAGCCGGCGCCCGCGTGCTAGAATCCTTGTATGCTCTCGTCCCTGCTTTTCAGCCGGGCCGACTGCGACCGGCCGCTAGCCACGGACTTCCTGGGTGCGGTCGCGGTTGCGTTCACCCGTCGCTCGCCCTCGCGCGAAACCTGCAACGAGGACGCTCTCGGGGTGTTTGAGTGGAACGGCAAGAGCGGTGTGTTGGCCGTGGCCGACGGCCTGGGCGGTTTGCCGCGCGGCGAGGAGGTCTCCGAGCGCGTGGTACAGGCACTGGCCGCCGCGCCGCGTGGGGGCACACTCGACCCGCTCTGCGATCGCGTGGAGCAACTCAACGGCGAATTGATCGAGTCTGATTTTCCCGGCGGCACAACGCTGGCGGCGGCCGTCGTGCGCGACGGTGTGCTCACCACCCACCACGTGGGCGACTCGGCTGTGCTGGTTGTTGGCCAGCGCGGCCGCGTGCGCCGCCACACCGTGGGGCACTCGCCTGTGGACAGGGCTTTGCGCGCCGGCCGTCTGAGCGAGCGCGACGCTCTTTTTCACCCCGAGCGCCACCTCGTGGGCAACATGGTGGGCGACCCCGACATGTGGGTCGAAAGCGGTCGACCGCTCTCGTTGGGGGCTCACGACACTGTGTTGTTGGCCACCGACGGCTTGTGGGATAACTTCTACCTGGCCGAGCTGGTCGACGTTATCAAAAGCGGCGACTTGCTGGGGGCGGCCGTGCATCTCGTAGATGAGCTCGCGGGTCGTATGCGCTCACCGGGGCGCGACCAGCCGGGCAAGGCTGACGACGTGGCCTTAGTACTATACCGGCCGGGAGCAAAGGGGAGCTGACTATGAATGGGCTGGTGACAAGAGAATTTTTTGACTGCTTCCTCGTGGCCATGACGGTCCTGGCCGTGGGCGTGTTCGTGTACCTGCAGCGCGCACCGGCGGGCTACGGAGTGCATCGCAGCCGGGCCTGGGGTGCAACGGTAGACAACCGCCTGGGCTGGGTGCTGATGGAGTCGCCGGTGGTGCTGGGCATGGCGTGGCTGTGGCTGGCCTCGGATCGTAGCTGGCTGGTGACACCGCTGGTGTTCATGGCGCTGTTCAACCTGCACTACTGCCAGCGCAGTTTTATCTTTCCGCTGCTCATCCGGGGCCGCGGCGAGATGCCCTGGTCGATAGTCGCCAGCGGCGCGCTGTTCAACTCGGCCAATGCCTTCATGCAGGGAACCTGGATATTCTTTCTGTCGGCCGACGATCGCTACACGGCTGCCTGGCTTGCCACGCCGCAGTTCGTGCTGGGCACGGCCGTGTTCCTGTCGGGCTGGGTCATCAACCTGCATTCGGACAGCATCATCCGAAACCTGAGGCAGGCGGGCGACAGCGGCCACTACATTCCACGCGGCGGCATGTTTCGCTACGTGACGTCGGCCAATTACCTGGGCGAGCTGGTAGAGTGGCTGGGCTGGGCACTGCTCACCTGGTCCTGGGCCGGGGCGGTGTTTGCCTTGTGGACCTTTGCCAACCTGGCCCCGAGAGCCGCCACCCACCACCGCTGGTACCAGGAAAAATTCGGCGAGGACTACCCGGCCCGGCGAAAACGCCTTATACCCTTTATTTACTGAGCCTGTTCACCCGGCGCGGCGGCTTTTGCGACATATTTTTCTGGCCGGCATTTTTCTGAAAGTGACACTTCCGAAAGCCCGGTGCGCTTGCTAGACTGCGGGTTTGGCTGTCGCTGCAGTCGCGGCTGTGCAGCAATTTGTTAGTAAAGAGGGGACCATATCGCGATATGAAGACAATTAAATTGATGTTGGCTGCTGCCCTGTCGGTTGTTACAGTGATGGCCAGCCTGTTGCCCACGGCTTCGTCGGCCAATGATCTCAAGCCGGGTGAGACCATCAGCCGTCTGAACGTGGAGCGCATAAAGGACCTCGTATCGCCCGGCATCTACTGGACGGTAGAAAATGGCATGGACATGAAGATCGTGCCCTACCAGAAGATTTCCCCACCCCAGTTTTTTCTTGACGCCACTGAGAAGTACGGGTCCCAGGTCAGTCTCGAAGACGGCAGGTACATCCGCAACTGGGTCGCCGGCTTTGCGTTTCCTGACATCGACCCCAACGACCCGGATGCAGCGGTCAAGGTCATGTACAACCAGGAGCGCGGCAACTACTACATTACCGACGACATGCACGTGCACTCGGCCGACGCCGATACGGGTAGCCTGACGATTGATTCCAAGGGTGACCGTCACTACAGCGTGGAGCGGCACTTCATCGCCGACTGGATTCGCATGCTCAAGTACGAGGGCCGCCTGGTGCACGAGCCCATGCCGGCCATCACCGACAACCACGACGAGGTGCTGACCAAGCGCGGTATGTACCCGCTCATCGAGCCCTTCGACCTCAGGGGCGTGGGCACGGTGTTGTTTCGCTACAAGGACACCGCGCGCATGGACGACACGTGGCTGTACATACCCATGATTCGACGGGTACGACGCATGTCGAGCGCGCAGCGTAGCGACGCTCTTTTCGGACAGGACATCGACCAGGACAGCTACGGTGGATTTCGCGGTAACGTGGGCGAATTTGACTGGAAGCTGCTGGGCGTCAAGCCGGCGCTGGCTTCGTTTCACGGCGAAAACCTCCCGCCCAAGGTCTGCGAGCGCGACGGCGGCCTGACCTACTGCGAGAACTGGGAAGTCAGGCCCGAGGTCTACATCATCGAGGGCAAGCCGCTGATTCCCAGCTACGCGTACTCCAAGCGCATCATCTACGTGGACAAGGAAATCTTCATGGTTCCTTACGCCGACATGTACGACCGCGGCGAGCAGTTGTGGAAGAGCGTGTTGCTGAGCACCCGCTACTCGAAAAAACCCAACCCCAACACCGACTACGAGTACGATCGCGAGCGGCTGTTCGTGTACGCCTTTACCGTGATAGACATGCAGCTCATGCACGGCACGCGCGCGGCCATACCGGGAATGCAGTTTCCCGAGGAGACCGGTTGGTATCTCGACATAGGGCCGGAGGCTCCCCAGTCGGTGAGCGAGGACTGGTGGACCATAGCCGGTCTGCTCACGGGTACCCGCTGAGAAGCCCGCAAGGGCATAAGCAGGCAGGCCGATAACAACCGGGCGGCAGAAAACGGGCAGTAGCCCGTTGCCCGCCGGGTAAAAGACGGCTAACTTTTTAAGGGTGAGCGCCGCATCAGCCAATCAACGATTGCACTGGGCCGACTACGGCCGAGGCGTAGCAATATTGCTCGTCGTCAACGTGCACAGCGCTGCCGGCGTACAGGGCAGTACCCTGCCGATGCCCGAACCGTTCGGCACCTACTACTACGTGGGCATCACTTCTTTCATAATGCCCATGTTTTTCCTGTTATCGGGCCTGTTCGCCCGACGGTCTCTTGACCGGGGGCTGTGGTCCTACACGCGCGGCAAGTTGTGGGCAATCCTGTATCCCTACCTGCTGTGGTCTGTCGTGCTGGCGGGTGCCCGCTCGGTACTGGGGGCTTACGCAAATCAGCCCATGACCCTGGAGAGGGTGGCAAGCATCGCCTGGGATCCCATACAGCAGCTGTGGTTTCTCTACGTGTTGATGTTCTGCTTTTTGCTTTACGTGCTGCTTGCCCGGCTCCCCACCTGGTTACACCTGGCCGTTGCGATGGCGTTGCAGGTGGCACAGACAGGATTTCACCTGGGCATTCTCGACAAGTGCCTTGGCCACTACATCTATTTTGCCGTGGGTGTGGCCCTTGCCGGGAAGGCAGCGTCGATACTTGAGCGCATGCCCCCCCGGCAGGCGCTCGCCCTGGTGGGACTGTTTGCCGTGGCCTGCGCCCACTACATGTGGATGATGGTCACGCCCCTGCGCATCGAGACTCACCCGGTGATCGGCGTCTACCCGCAGTGGACCCACGTAGCCCTGCTCGGAATTTTTGCCACCCTCGCCGTCGGCGAGATGCTCGATCGCTGGAAGCCCCAAGCCTGGCTGATTTATATCGGGCGCTTATCAATGCCCATTTACCTGGCCCACCTCATAGCCACCGCCGGCACGCGGGTGGTGCTGCTGAAGTTTTTCGACCTGCAGGATGTTACCCTGCATATTATTCTGGGTACGGCCGCCGGCGTGATATTCCCCATATTGCTCTTCAGGTTTTCAAAGAGGCTCGGGGCAGAGCGCTGGTTTGGTTTTGGCACTGCCTGACCTTCTCCCGGGTCCGATCCCTTCCCCAGAGCCCTCGATTCGAGTTTTTTGGTACCCGCGCGTTTCTATGTAGCGCGGCAGTCACTCGCCGGCTTACCATAATAGAGGCAAGCCGGCTTTCAATAGAAAACGACAATTCTACGCGCCTGGGCTGGGTGGACTACGCCCGTGGGGTCGCGATCCTGCTGGTGGTCAATGTTCACTGCGCGGCTGGTATACAAGGAAGTACGCTGGCGATGCCCGAGCCGTTCGGGTCGCTCTACTACGCGGGCATGCTCGGGTTCGCGGTGGGCCTCTTCTTTTTCCTGTCGGGCGTGATGGCTTCCGGGGCCACGGAGCGCAGCCCGGGTGTTTACCTGCGCGGCAAGTGGTGGGGAGTAGGGTACCCCTACCTGTTGTGGTCAACGGTACTGGTTGTGGGCCGCTCGGTCATGAACAACCAGGTGAACAACCCCATGGAGATCGACCGTCTCGCTACCATAGCCTGGGATCCCGTCCAGCAGATGTGGTTTCTCTACGCCTTGTTCTTTTGTTTTCTCGCATACGCGGTATTGCGGCGTCTCCCGTGGTGGCTGCATCTGGGCGTGGCGCTGGCCATGAATATGGGCCAGTCGACATTCCACGCGGGGGTACTCAACGAGTGCCTGGCCCACTACCTGTTCTTTTGCCTCGGTTCCCTGTCTGCGGCCTGGCTCAAGAGAGCAGCCGGGACGGTCAGGATGGGGCATGCCGTCGGGGTGCTGTTGGTCTACGGAGTGGCCGTGACCCACTACGTTTTTAGTATAGTGATGCCAGACATGTGGGGGGCGCACCCGGTGGTGGCTACCATGCCGCGGTGGATCCACGTACCGCTGCTCGGTACAGCTGCAGCAGTCGCTGTGTGTGCCGTGGTTGCTCGAGGCAGAACAGCCCCGTGGCTTGCCACGCTGGGGCGTTACTCGCTGGCCATTTACATGACGCATCTCTTTGCTACCGCGGGTACTCGTATTGTAATGCAGCAGGTACTCGGCGTTGACGGCGTGGCGATGCACGTGTTAGCAGGGACGATGGCTGGCATCGTATTTCCCCTGGCAATTTGCTTCCTGTCCCGCTCGCTGGGCGTGGGGTCCTTGATGGGTTTCGGTTCTGCGGCTGTTTCACCCACGACCCCCGGGGTATCGCCGTCGAACCCTCTCACCCCGGTCGTCAGTTCGGGGGAGCTTGTTCAACAAGCTCGACGAGCTGTTGCTCACCGGATAGCAGGAATACGATCCTCCTCCCGTCGAACGCTACAGCAGGGGTAGGGCGGGTCACCGGAAAGGCACCCGCCGCGCGCAGGTCGTTGACCGCGGCTTCCTCCGTTTTCGGAACCCACGTAGCGTAGTACTGGCGAGTCGTCAGCCGCCGCCTCTACCAGCTCCACCCGAAAACCGTCGGGCTTGACGAAAAACTGTACGCGGACTTTCTGCAGGGGGTCGTGGATGATTTCGCTCTCGGTAGTGAAGCCCATTACGTCGGTCCACCAACCGGCGCTGTCGGCTATGCTCTTGACGGCGACTCCTACGTGGTGAAAACGCATGGCTCCGTTACTCCTGGCGGTCGACCCACACGTCGACGCGGTCGGGGCCGGTCTTCTGCACGTTCCAGCCCAGCCGCTTGTAGAGTATCAGGCTACCGAGGTTGCGCGGCTTGACGCTGCCGCCAAGTCGACCCGCTCCGGCGCGGAATACTTCGCCGGCAAAAAACTCGACCAGCCGTTCGGCGTGGCGTCCACCGCGACAGTCGGGGTGCACTGCCACGTCGAGGAAGCGCGCCTCGGGAAGCTCGCTTGGAGTGATGCCTGATTTTTTGAGGGTGTCGTCGGCGCGGGCCACGAAAATCTTCGAAACAAAGCCGAGGCGTTCGCCAATGCCTTTGCGCACGGTGGCCTCGGTGAACAGCCCGCGCACTACGCCGCTGGCAAAGGCCGCAAAACTACGGCGCAGCAGGCCGGTGTGAAAGGCCGGGTTCAGCGTGCCGACGGCCAGGCCCTGTATGTGCCCGTCGTCGTCCTGCAGTACGCAGGCTACGCTCTTCGGGTCATCAACCGCGCGTGAGTAGAGGGCTCCTATGGCCGCGTCGCCTAAGGCGGTCAGGAAATATCCTTCGAAACAGGCCTTGTGTAGCTCCACCACCCCGGCAAGGTCGGTAGAGGTCATGAGCCGGGGCTGGGTACGAAACCCGTTGTTTTCCTCGTTGCTCATGTCGCGCCCGCGGCTACCCGGCGTTGCTATAGCGCAGCATGGTGGCAACGACCTCTGGGAAGGACACCATTTCAAGCGCGTCGTCCACGTCGATCTGCACGCCGAAGTCCTCTTCAAGCGCCATGATGAGGTTTACGTGTTGCAGGCTGTCCCAGTTCTCGACGGTTTCCAGTGACGAGTTCTCGTCTAAGTCTGCCTCGTCGACGGCAAATATACCGGACATTATTTCTCGGACCTTCTGTTCAATTTTCAGCTGTGACATGGGTTGGCCAGGGCTCGCGCGGCGGCGGGCAGATCCTGTGTATCCAGTATAGCGGGCGCTGCGATGTTGTCGAGATGGTTTGGTGAGGTATGCGCCCTCGGGACTCGCCCCGGGTGGGGGAGCTGCATCAGCACCGCGCGAGCAGGCGCGCCACCGAGGACGCGGGCAGTTCAACTTCCTCGTACTTTATCTCTTCGAGCGCCGAGTACAGTTGCCTGAGCTCGCCCGGCGCCAGGGCATAAGATCGGCTGCGCAGGTGATTGTCTTCGCGGTCGCACTGAAGGTGGCTGAAGGTTTCGTAGACCAGGTGGCCACCGGGGGCTAGTGCTTCGAGCACGATGCCGGGTAGCTGTTCGCGGTCGAGGAAGCGTACTACCACCACCAGGTCGTAGGCCTTCTGTTGCGGTCGCCAGCTGTCGAGGTCGGCGGCTATCCAGTTTACCGACAGCCCGAGTTTACGGGCCCTCGCCTCGGCCAGCGCCAGCCCGGTGGGCGAGATGTCCAGCGCGTCGACCGTCCAGCCCTGCGCAGCCAACCAGGTCGCGTTGTGGCCGGTGCCGCAGGCCAGCTCCAGGGCGCGCCCCGGGGCGAGGCCAGCCACGCTGTCGGCCAACCAGGGGTCGGGCTGCGCAGGGGCCGCAACGCTGCGGCCCTCGTACTTTTCGTCCCATCGTCTGCGATCTGAATCGGCCATGCGCGGTGTTGTCGCGGCAGTGTTGTCTGCCGCGCATCGTCATGTTGCAGGCAGCGGGCGCAAAGGCAATGGTCGTCGCCATCGTGGCTGGCGAGAGAAAAACCGCGAAGAGCGAGCGATGCTGAAGCAGATCACCGATGAGCTCGTGGCTGACCTCGATGGCCTCACCTTCGGCCCGCCGGTCACGCACGTCTACAACCCCCTCGTTTACGCCCGGGAGGCGTGGGACTTGTACTGCGAAAAGTACGGCCAGGGGCGGCGGGAAATACTGCTTGTCGGGATGAATCCCGGGCCTTTCGGCATGGCGCAGGTCGGTGTGCCCTTCGGAGATATCGCCCTTGTACGCGGATGGCTGGGTATCGAGACGCCCATCGGCAAGCCAGCTCGCGAACACCCTGCGCGCCCTGTCCAGGGCTTCGACTGCCCCAGGAGTGAGGTCAGTGGGCGGCGGCTGTGGAGTTGGGCCAAGGACACCTTCGACACGCCCGAGGGATTTTTTTCTCGCTTCTTCGTGACCAACTACTGCCCGCTGGTCTTCATGGAGGAAGGGGGGCGCAACCGCGTCCCCGAGAAATTACCGAAAGCCGAACGCGCATTGATGTACAAGGCCTGCGACCGAGCGCTGCGACGGACGGTCGAGAGTTTCGAGCCGGAGTTTGTCGTGGGTGTTGGCAAGTTTGCCGAGAAGAAGGCCCGGGAGGTCGTCGGCGACCTCGACGTGATCATAGGCAGCCTGCCGCACCCGAGCCCGGCAAGTCCGTTGGCCAACAGGGGGTGGGCGTCGCTCGTCCGTCCCGCGCTGGAAGCAGTCGGAGTCCGCCTGTAGACCCGGCCCGGGCCTCAGTCGCCGGGGGGTAGTACTCGCCGCGGGTCGCCGGACCTGGCCATTCCCGTGCCGCGCATGCGTATATTGAGCATCTCGACGAAGAAGGAGAACGACATCGCAAAGTAAATGTAGCCGCGAGGAATGTGTACGTGCATTCCGTCGGCAATAAGCGCCACGCCCACCAGCAACAGGAAGCTGAGCGCGAGCATCTTGACGCTGGGGTGGCGGTTGACGAAGTCTCCCACGGAGGCGGCAAAGAACATCATGAAGCCTATGGCGATTACCACCGCCGCCATCATCACCTCCAGTTGTTCGGCCATGCCCACCGCGGTGATTACCGAGTCGATAGAGAACACCAGGTCGAGCAGCAGTATCTGCGCCAGCACGGCAGCCATCGTGGTCCTGGACGACTGGCCGGCTTCTTCTACGTCGCTTTCCATGGTCGCGTGAATTTCTCGCGTGGCCTTGGCCAGCAGGAACAGGCCTCCCCCGGCGAGTATCAGGTCCCTCGGAGATATCTCGCGGCCCAGGGCCACGAACAAGGGTTCGGACAAGCGGATAATCCACACCACCGTAGTCAACAGCAGCAGGCGGCCGACCACCGCCCCGCCCAGGCCGGTGATCCTCGCCCGGTGCCTCTGTTCCTCGGGAAGGCGGTCGCAGAGAACGGTAATGAAAATGATGTTGTCTATGCCCAGCACTATTTCGAGCACTGTAAGGGTGGCGAGTGCCAACCAGGCTTGGGGGTCGGTGAGTAGTTCCACGGTTGTGGGCGCCGAGGGGCGCCACTGACAAGCAGTTTAGCACGTGCGGGCAACTGCGCGGCAGCCCGGCCTGTGTGTGGACCAGCGCCCGCGATCAGTCGCGGGCGAGCAGGAGGCACCCTGCCAGGGGGCCTCCTCCGGCCGCCGTAACGGCCACGGCGGGGTCGCCGGCTACCTGGCGGTCTTCGCCACGGCCCCACAGCTGTATGCAGGCTTCGTGCAGTAGTCCGTAGCCGTGCAGTCGCCCGCCAGACAGCTGGCCCCCATTGGTATTCAGCGGCAGTTCGCCGTCGAGCGCTATGCGTTGGCCGCCGTCGATGAAAGCACCGCCCTGGCCTCGTGGGCAGAAGCCCAGCGCTTCGAGCCAGGCGAGGGCTATGAAACTGAAGCCGTCGTATAGCTCGGCCACCTGCACGTCGGCGGGCGACAGGTCACTGCGTTTCCACATCATCGTGGCCGCGTCGCGGAGCGCCATGGTAGTGAGGTCGTCCCACTGGTCCCAGCTCGGGCGTCCGTGGATGGCCGAGCCCACGCCTTGTACCACCAGCGGTGGGTTGCGGGTGTCCGCTGCCGGTTCGACCGCCGACACGATCACGGCCGTTGCCCCGTCCACCGGCACGTCGCAGTCGTAGAGGCAGAACGGCGTGGAGATCATGCGCACCGACATGTAGTCGTCCAGGGTCATGGGGTCTCGGTAAATGGCGGCCGGGTTGAGGGCTGCGTTACGCCTGTCGTTGAGCGCGATCCACGCGAGCTGTTCCCGCGTGGTGCCGAACTCTATGAAGTGGCGCTGCGCGTACATGGCTATCCAGCAGGCGGCCGACGCCGCGCCGAAGGGCAGGCTCCACTGCATGTCGCCCGTGGCTCGAAAGTCTGCGCCCTGCGATGTGCCCAGGCCGGCGCGGTGCCCCTCGCCCTGCGCGGTGGATTCCCACACCGTGCGAAAGCAGAGCACGTGGCGGGCCAGCCCCGTGGCTACCGCCATGCACGCGTTGATCACCGAGCCGAACTGGCCGGGCTGTTCGAGGCCCCCGCAGTACCAGTCAAGATCAAGGCGCAGCGCTTCCTGCACCTGGCTCACGCCCGCGCCGCTGAATCCCGGCGCGCCGGGAACCATGGCCCCGGGGTAGGTAGACAACCCGTCTATGTCGCCGCGCTCGAGGCCGGCGTCTTCGAGGGCCTGCAAGCAGGCATCGACGGTGAGCGCCAGCGGGTCACGGCCCAGGCGGCGGCCGACCTCGGACTGGCCTATCCCGGTGATCGCGGCGTTGCCTTCCAGCGCGGTCGTCACGCGGGGCCGTCCACGGGTTTGAACAAGGGCAGGAAGACTCCTTCGCCCGCATTTTCAAACACGACCTCCAGTTGCAGTCCGTCAACGAGGTTTTCTATTTTGCAGTCGACGATATTGGTCATCAGTCGCAGGGTCGGCTGTTCTTCGATCGCCACCAGGGCGATGACGTAGGGAGGGTCGAAGCCCGGTATCCACGGCTGGTGATTGACCGTCCAGCTCAACAGCGAGGCGCGCCCCGACACGGAGCGGACCTCCAGGTCTCGTTGCATACACAGCGGGCAGTTCGGAAGCGGGGGGTGAACGTAGTGGCTGCAGGCGGCGCAGTGGAGAAAGTTGAGCTTGTTCTCGCCGCCGCCTTCCCAGAAGTGACGGTTGGAATCGGTCAGCAGCGGCAGCAGCCGGGTGACGCTGCCGGTTTCAGGCACGGATTATCTGTCCGCCGTCTACGGCGAGTATCTGGGCGGTGACCCAGGACGCGTCGTCCGACAGCAGGAACAGGCAGGTGCCTACCATGTCGGTGGGTTGACCCACCCGCTTGAGATGCAGTCCATTGACGATGTCGTCGATGATCCCGTCGGGTACCACTCCGCGGGTGGCCGCGGTGTCTACGGGCCCGGGAGCGATCGCGTTTACACGTATGTTGCGCCAGCCCATCTCGGCCGCCAGCGAGTGGGTTATGCCGTGCAGGGCCAGCTTGGCGATGCCGTAGTACCCCGCCGCCATCCACGCTGCGGTGGACGACTGGTTGACGATGGCTCCGCCACCGCGCTCGGTCATCGACTCGTAGACGGCCCGTGTTGCCAGCAGTGCGCCGTTTACGTTCACGCGCATGAAACGATCCCAGTAGTCCATGGGCATGTCGAGCATGGAGTGCATTTCCATGCCCGCGTAGATGGCCGCGTTGTTGACCAGGTAGTCGACGCCGCCGAAGGCTTCGACGGCCGCCTTGCCCATGGCAACGGTAGACTCTTCGTTGGACACGTCGGTTTCAACGAACAGCGCCCGCCCGCCCGCCGCTTCGATTTCGCCGGCCACGCGTTGGCCCTGCTCGGCGTTGAGCTCGGCCACCACGAGGGCGGCGCCCTCGGCAGCCAGTCCCTTGGCGTAGGCTTCGCCTATGCCTTGTCCCGCACCAGTGACCACGGCCACCTTGTCCTTGAAACGCATATTTTATTCTCCTCGTGTTGTGGGTTGGGGTCAGGCCTGTTCGAAGGGTGACGCGAAGGCCGTCGAAAGCTGGTCAATGATGTGCTGCGAAGTGACCGCTGCGTTGGGGTCATCCACGGGTGGGTTGCCGCCCTGGCTGCGGGGCTCGAGGTCCACGTGCCCGGCCCTGGCTCTCAGCGCCGCCACCGTGCATTCCTCGCGCGACAGGGTGGCGAACGGGTCGAGACGAAAAACCCTGAGCGCGTTCTCAAACGAAATCTTGTTGACCTCGTCGTCGGGGACTCCTTCCAGGCAACGGGCGAGGCTCTCGGGAGAGTGCGGCCAGGTGCTGTCGGAGTGCGGGTAGTCACACTCCCAGGTAATGTTGTCCACGCCGATGTGGTGGCGCAGCTCCACGCCGGTCTTATCGTCGATGAAGCAGGTGGTTATGTGCTCGCGAAATACCTGGCTGGGGGTTTTGCCGGCAAAGTCCTGGTGCGTCCACAGGTGGTGCTGCTTGTACACGTAGTCCATGCGTTCGAGAAGGTAGGGAATCCATCCTATGCCGCCCTCGGACAGCACTATGCTCAGGTCGGGGTAATCTCTCAGGACTCTAGACCAGACCAGGTCGGCAGCGCAGCCGAACACGTTGATCGGAGACACGGTTATCATCACGTCCACCGGTGAGTCCATGGAAGTAAACACCATGCCTTCTCCCGAGCCGATGTGTATGCACACCGAGGTGCCTTCGTCCGAGCAGGCCTGCCACAGGGGGTCCCAGTAGTGATCGTGGAGGCTGGGGAAGCCCAGCTTGGTCGGGTTCTCAGAGAAACTGATGGCGTGGCATCCCTTTTTGGCCAGTCGGCGGATTTCGTTGCCCATCTCGTCGGGGTCCCACAAGATGGGCGCTGCCAGTGGGATGAACCTGCCGGGGTGGGCACCACACCACTGGTCGACGTGCCAGTCGTTGTAGGCGCGCAGCATGACCAGCGCGAGTTCCTTGTCTTCGCAGTTGGCCCACAGCTGGCCGGCGAAGGAAGGAAAGGAAGGAAAACACATGGAGGCGAGCACGCCGTTGGCGTTCATGTCGTCGATGCGCGCGTCGACGTCCCAGGTCGCGCGCCTGAGCTGGTCGTAGGAAGTCGGCTCGACACCGTACTCTTTGGGCGGGCGACCGGCCACCGCGTTCAGCCCGATGTTGGGGATCTGTGCTCCCTCGAACAGCCACACGTCGCAGCCGTCCTTCTTGCGCACCACGCGCGGCGCGCGTGATTTCCACTTGTCGGCAAGGTGTTGCTCGAACATGTCGGGGGGCTCCACGACGTGGTCGTCCACGCTTACCAGAATCATGTCGTCAACTTGCATAGAGCTATTCTCCCAGGGTGCGGCAACGGGTACTTAAAACTGCGGCCGTGCCAAGTAAAGTGCCTCGTCGCCTGGCGCTCGCCCGGCGCAGTGATAATGACGGGACACCTGCTCGTGAGGCTACGCGGAGGGCAGCCTATGGATGGAACACTCGGTTGCTGTCCTCCGGTGTTATAACCGTGATATGGTCGAGCTGCCTTGGTGGCAGCATTTGGTGGAGGGCTTCGCAGTTGGTGAAATTACTGTTCTTCTGTTCTCGCTTGCCGCAACTCACACGGGCCGATTACGCCCGTATGTTGCTCGGCGACCACGTACCGCTGGCCCTCAAACATCACCCGACCATGCGGCGCTACACCGTTAACATTGTCCGGGACGAAGAAGGGGGGGCGTCGCCCGCGCCCGTGGACAGTATAGGGCAACTGTGTTTCGACTCCCTGCAGGATTACCAAGAGCGCCTTTACGACTCAGACGAGGGCGCCCGCGTGGTTCACGAAGACGTTGCCCGGTTCATGTCAGCGGCAACTTCCTGGGTTACCGGTGAGCGTGTCGTAAGGGCCGCGCCAGCAGGCGAGCTCGCAACAGTGACGGAGAACGACAAGTTGGTCGTGGCCCTTCGCCGAGTCGCGGGGCTGTCGGCCGAGAGCTTCGTTGACAGGCTGGCCAACGATCACCTGCCGTCGCTGATGACCGCTTGTCCGGGGCTGGTGGGTTGCGTGGCCAACGAGGTTGAGGATAGGTTGTCGGAGGGTGGTGAACGGTGGGATGCTTTTATCGAGTTCTGGCTGGCCCCGGGGGTCAGAGGCCTGGAACAGGAGCTGGCCGCGGCGCCTGGCCACGACGTGCTGCGTGCCGACTACGATCGCCTGGTCGCCGATCGTTGCCAGTGGAGCGTGCGGGAGTACGTTCAAAAACGCTGAACGGTCTGGTTCTTCACTTCGCGCTGGCGGGTGGATAGGTTGAACGCGGTGGGGAGTCAGTGAAAGGGACGCTGGACGGCAAAGCCGCGATTGTGACCGGTGCTGCGCGCGGGCTGGGACGCGCCATGGCGCTGGCGCTTGCCGACGCGGGAGCGTCGCTGGCCCTTTGTGACCGCGAGGGCGACGAGATTGCCCTGCTGGCCGAGGAGCTGCGTTCGCGTGGTAGCAAGGTGGTCGACGTCTGCCTTGACCTTCGTGACCCTGACGCTGTGCGCGCCTTCGTGCAGGCCGCGGTCGAGGGGCTGGGCCGTCTCGACGTGGTGATCAACAACGCCGGCGGCACCTTCGCGGGTGAATTTGTCGGCCTGAGCGACAAGGGCGTGGACTCCCTGGTCGACGAAAACTTCGGCAGCGTTGTCAACGTGATCCGCGCCGTCTCCGCACACCTGGGCGAGGGCGCTTCGATAATCAACATCACGTCGGTAGAAGCCCATCGCGCGGCGCCCGGGTTTGCCGTGTACGCGGCGATGAAAGCCGCTGTAGAAAGCCTCACCCGCTCGCTGGCCCTCGAACTGGGCGGGCGCGGTATAAGGGTCAACTGCATAGCCCCCGACGCTATCGTTACCGAGGGCATGCCGGTGGTCCCGAGCGGGTTGCCGCTTGCGCGCGAGGGCAGGGCAGAGGACGTGGCTGCTGCCGCTCTCTTCCTGGCCGGTGACGGCGCGGCTTTCATCACGGGAGACACGCTGCACGTTGACGGCGGCGAACACTGCGCGGGCGGATGGAGCAGGGGCGAGGACGGTTCGTTCCATCTTCCCACTTCGGTCGAGGACGACGAGCAGTGAAACTGGGGGTCGCTCTCGGGGTGCTCAACCCGGCCTTTCATCTCGAGGTGGCGGTGGAAGCCGACCGGCTCGGTTTCGAGTCATTGTGGTTGCCCGAGCACCTGGTTTTTCCCGTGGCAATGTCGGGGTCTCCGCTGGCCGGCGATCATCCGCCGGTCCCCCCCGACACGCCGGTGTTCGACTGTTTTGCGTACCTGTCCTTCCTGGCTGCACGCACCGAGCAGATAAAACTGGGCAGCCACGTCTACCTGCTGGGTCTCAGGCATCCGCTGGTCGGCGCGAGGGCCGTGCAGACGCTCGACCTGCTGTCGGGTGGCCGGGCGCTGTTCGGGGTCGGCGCTGGTTGGCTTGAGAGTGAGTGCCGGGTGGCTGGCGTGGAGTTTTCATCTCGTGGCCGGCGCCTCGAAGAGGCCATAGTCGTGTGCCGTCGGTTGTGGAACGAACGTGAGATCGAGCACCACGGCGAATTTTTTGACTTCGAACCCGTGATGTTCGAGCCCAAGCCGCCGACCGTCGGCGGACCCCCGGTTCACGTGGGGGGGCAGTCCAACGCGGCCTTGCGTCGAGCCGCCCGCGTGGGTGACGGTTGGATAGGGGTGGGTAACACCCCCGCGCAGTCGGCCGAACTGGTCGAGCGCCTGGATAGCTACCGCCGCGACGCGGGCACTGAGGCCAGGCCGTTTGAAAACTCGGTTGGCGCGGGAGTGGTCAGCCGCGACGACCTGTGCCGTTACGAGGACGCCGGCGTTGACCGGCTCGTGGTCGCGCCTTGGAGCAGGTCTCCGGAAGCGATCGACTCGCTGCGCGGCCTGGCCGAGGAATTGCTGTGACCGTACCCGCCGACTCCCGTGTCATCACACCTGGCGGCTCGGCCCTGGTCACGGGGGCGTCGAGTGGCATAGGCCGCGAGTTGTCCTTGGCGCTGGGACGGCGTGGGATGAAGCTGGCGCTGGTCGCCCGCCGCTTGCCCGAGCTCGAACTCCTGGCCACCGAGCTGATCGAGGCGGGCGCGCCGCGGCCACTGTTGCTCGACTGCGACGTGGCCGATCGCGCGCGCGTGGAAGAGTGCGCGGCCATGCTGGAGCGCGAGCTGGGCGCGGTCGACCTGTTGGTCAACAACGCGGGCTACGGGCATCACCGGTCCTTCCTGGACTGGGACCTTGACGATATGGAGAGAATGATCAGGGTCAACTACCTCGGCTCGTTGTACTGGACCCGCTTGTTGCTGCCGGCCATTGTTGCCAGGGGCCGCGGTCGCCTGGTCTTCGTCTCTTCGGTGGCCGGGCGCCTGGCGGTGCCCGGGGAGAGCGCCTACGCGGCGAGCAAGTTCGCGCTGAGCGGCCTTGCCGAGGCGCTGTCGTTGGAGCTGGAAGGCAGCGGCGTGAGCGTGCTGACGGTCTATCCCGGCACCGTGCGAACAGCGTTTTTTGACGATGAGGCGCTGGCCGCCATGCCCGCGGTGGCCAAGCGCAGCATGGTCGAGACCTCCGAGCTGGTGGAGCAGGTGCTGGCCGCCATCGAGAGCGGCCGTCGCGAACTGACCTGGCCGCGCTTCATCGCGGCGGGTTACGTGTTGCGCGCGTTGCTGCCGGCGTTATTCCGGCGCAGCGTATTGCGCAGCACTTCGTGACCCGGCACTTTCACCAGGCCACGAAACGGATCAGGGAATTAGGACTCCCGAGGCGCCCACCATCAGGCCTGTTTTGCAGGGGTTGTTGGGGTCGTCTACCACCGTGCCACCAGCATCGATGACAAGTTTGCAGGCGGCCCAGTCAGCCGGGAGGGGAGGTTCGTAGATCTCGAGCTTGTCTAATACCGCGGCCCGGTGAACCCCGGCGGGTATCAGCGCGAACTGCGACGACTGGTCAACCTTGGCGGCTCCCTTGCCCGACTTCAGTTCAACTGCAATGTTGAATTCAAAAACAGTTCCCATGCCGGGGAAGTTGCCGCCGAGCACCACGATGTATTCGTCGCCGGTCACCACGCCGGTGAGCTTCATCGAGTTGTCGGTACTAACCGGTATGCCCACTCCGTCCGTGACACCGGACAGTTTGGCCTTGCACTTGCCGTTGCCCTTCATCAGGACCTTGCCCGCCGCCATAGTCGGGAAGGCCGTGGCACCGGCCATGTCGGCAACGACAGGCACTACGCTTGACTGGTACTTGGTGCTTGCGGCCTGCGCGGAAACGGCAGCTATAACTACTACTGTGATAGCGACTGCGAAGATACTTAGATGGCGTGTCATGTGTGGCCTCCCTTGGCTTTCTCTGCCAACTGTAGTTCCACGGGGTGGTTTACGTCAAGGGCAGAGATCATGGCTACCCCCCCGACCGGGTGGGTCGGAACGCTGCACCGGCTGAAAAAAGAGCCGGTTCAGGGGCAGACGGCGGGCCGGGCGCTATTGATGGCCAGAAATTTTCCTTTTCCGTTGACGCCGGTGCCCTGATCAACCCTGAGGGTTCCTCCCCACAGGGCACAAACGAAGGGGTCGCTGCCACCGCCAGTGGTGAGGGCCACGGCCAGCGAGCCCTGCCCCGCTTCGTTTAGGGTGAAGTTTATAGTGGCACCTTTGCACAGGGCCTTGAACACTTTGCCCACCACCAGCTTCACCGACTTGCAGGCGCCGTTGACCTGTTGCGAGTCCTTGTAGCGGTAGCCCTTGGAGCCGGCCGGCTGACCGAGGCCTTTCCAACCGGAAGCCGGCAGTGAGAAGACCTGCTGCTCGGCCGTCGAAGGGTTGTAGAGTCTCAGCTCGGCACCACCGGTCAGTGGGTCCTGCGGTTGTCCGGCGACCGGCACCACCAGTTCCTCGTCCTTGCTCAGCACCAGGAGCTTTCGCTTGTCGGGGCGCAAGTCGAAATCCTTGAGCGACAACTTTCGTCCGCTCCACAAGCCCGCACAGCCGGGGGTCCCGGCCGCGCAGAACGCGTAGACCTTCGAGGGGACGTTGGCCACGATGGTCGAAGCGCTCGAAGTGTTGGCCGATCGTTCCCCCAACCCGTGTCCGATCACGAGTGTTCCGCCAGAAACTACTGCCGACGATGCCACCGAAGACCCCAGGTAGCGAGTGGCCAGCCGCTCGCCGCTGTCGGCGTCATAAAAACGCAACACGTTGGTGAACACCGTGCCCACCATGACCAGCCCGGGCACCGCGCTTACCGGCCCGAAGTTGGCGTCGGCGTGGCCGCCCCTCTCGCCGGTGTTCTGCCAGGTGACGCTGCCGTCGTCCATGTTGATGGCGTGTACCGTGGGCTGCTGCGGGTTGATGATGTCGAGTCCCGGCGCGGTGGCCGCGTAGACGAGGCGGCGGTCTTCGTCGATGGCCGGCGATGCCGTCATGCCACCGGCGTAACCACCGGGCACCAGGTTGGTAGCCCAGTAGGGCAGCGCCGAGGGGTCGACGTCGTCCCAGGCAACGCCCGTCGACTCGTTAACTCCGTCGCGGTCGATGACGTAGTAAGTGCCGTCCTTGCCCCCGATGCCCACGACCTCGCGGTCGTCGCCGTCGAAGTTTATCGTGAACAGGTTGGGGCTGGCGCCGAAGGCAAGGTCGAGGTTGTCTACCTCGCGCGGTCGCCACGTCCACGCCGGGGTGCCATCAAGATTGAGAGCCACCAGGGCTTCGTCGTACAGCGGCATGGTGGGGCCGGGCTTGGGCGTAGCCGGATCGCTGTCTGTGTTGCAGTTGCTGCTGCCGAAGTAGACCAGCCCACGTCCCTGGTCGACCGCGGCAGCCGACCACACGTTGCCGCAGCCGGTTATCGAACGGTCGAAGTCGCAGCCGGCTCGGGTTGACAGGAATCCTGCGGGCAGGCCCAGTTCTCCCTCGGTGTGGTATCCGTCAAAGCCGCGTATGTTGTCGGCCGGATCCGGCGTACAGGTGGCGCCGGTCTCGAGGTCAAAGTACCAGGCCAGGCGCCCGTCGGCGGCGTCGACGGCGAAGAATCCGCCTTTGCCGGTTTCCTGGTCGTTGACGTCCATGCCGAACATCACCATGCCGTTGGTTAGCACTACGGCAGTTTCGATCTCGTTGCGTTCTCCGTCAAAAGAACACAACCCAGGCGGGTCGGCACAGCCGGTGCCCGCCTCGAAGTGCCAGTTCTCTGTGCCCGTTGCGGCGTCGAGCGAGTACATGGTCTCGCCTCCCGAGACGAATACGGTGGTCGTGCCGCCCACGTCTTCGACATGGGCGGTGGCGGTGTTTGGATAGGAGGCGCCCGGTTGATCTGCAGTGACAAATCTCCACAACTCGCTGCCGTCGGCGAGGCGAAGTGCGTAGACGTTGCCGTCCCACGAGGAGATGAAAACCATCGGCACGGCGCCCTCGCCAGCGACTTCTACGGTGGCCACCGCAGGGGTGGCCGAGACTATCTTGCCGGTCTGGAAGGACCACTTCTCGACCAGTTGCGGGAGGTTCTCACGGGTGAGCGTGGTCTCGGCGGGGTTGTAGTAAGTGCGCAGAGGGCCACCTCCGAGCGCTGGCCAGTCGGCGGCGGCACATGGAATCGTTGGCAGGAGCAGGGCAACGGCGAGCAGGGCCAGCCCGGGTATATTGGGTTTCACGTCAGGGTGCCTCCAGGTCGCCGGGGAAGACCGCCACGCCGTCGGGAAACGAGAGGCCCGACTTTATGATTTCGGGGGTTCTTCCGTTGCCAGCCAGGTCGAGGCCTACGCGGCGGATCTTGCCGTCGGGGCCGGGACCGAGGCTGCCGCCGCTCACGACAAGGTTCATGTCGGCGTAGTAGATGTTTCCGTTGCAGTCGACGGCCACTTGCTGGGGGTGCCCCACGGACAGCGGAACCCCGGTTTCGTCCGGGTCGGGTTCGACTATGCGTCGCAGGAAGTCGCCGTCGCTGTTGTACTCCGAAATCATCCCGGTGAGGACGCTCGATATGTACCAGTTGCCGCCGGGAGCCGGGGTTATGCCAGTGGGCGTACCCACGTTCTCGGGGTCGGCCACGAACACCTCTACGGTGACAGTGTCGGCCATCGGGGCACCGGTCGAGTCCAGCGAGCCGCAGCCACCGGCCGCGTCGGGGCCGGTCGGGAAGGGTGGCGAGTATCGCCGTACGTGCAGGCCCCGCGCCGAAGCAACGTAGATGCGGCCCAGTTCATCGATGGCCACGTTGCCGGCTGTGCCGATATCAGTGGCAATTTTGCAGGAGTTGTTGCTGAGGTCGTTATTTGGGTAAGTCCCGGGGGCGCCTGGGTAGTGGTCAAAGGGCGCGAACCACATGATGAGCTGCCCGTTGAAAACCCCGCTGGCCTGGTTGCCCACCGAGGTGGTGAACAGGTTGCCCGACACGGGGTCGACCGCGCAGCCGTAGGGTTCCGGCCCGGCGTCGGGATAGCTGGGAGTGAGCTTGCCCACCTGTGTGCCGTCGGCCTCGAATACGCCCCAGCCCGCGGGAGGGGTGGGCTGGCCGGTATCTTCGCCGGCCACGAACCTGCCGCTGCCGTCGGCCAGTGCGCAGATCATGCCGTTGATGTCGCGGTTGTCGGCAAGCGACAGGCGACGTTCGTCGCCCGCGGCGGCAATGAGAATGTCTTCGAGCAAGGGGCCGTTGTCAATGGTGTCGAGATCGTAGCGGTGCAGGCGGTTGCCCTCGGCGCCGTAGAGTAACTCCGGGTCGCAGGCAGGCTCATCGGAGGGCACCAGCCCCTCTACTAAATCGTGGATGTCGTCCTCGACGGCGTTTCCGTTGCCGGTTGTTATGCACCCGCCCTTGGAATCCGCCTTGCCGAAGATCTTCTGCAGCTTGCTTCTCGCCTTGCGAAAAGACTTACCGAACTTCACCGCGTCGTTCTTTATCGTTTCTTTTGCTACCCCCTTTAACATGCCCGAGGCGGCCTTGCCTGCCACCTTCAGCTTGTCCGATCGGCACTTGTTGTCGCCGCTACCCGCGTCAAGCGCCGCTTCGATCAGCGCGTGCCAGCCGTCTATGGCAGTACCGACCGTGGCTTCGTCGCCGGGTTCGGCGCAGGTGACTTTCTTTTCGGCCTTGGCAAACAGTTTGGAGAACTTCGAATCGGCGGTGGCAAGGCAGCCAGCGTCGGTAGTTGCGCCGTCGCGCGCGGCCTTCGAACTGCACTTGGCCAGGCCCAGGGTCTTGACGGCAGCCGCCTTGTACTTGCCGGCCTGGCACTTGAGATCCGGGTCAACGCCCGCCGTCGAATTCGTGGCAACCGCCAACGCCAACCCGACCAGGCCCAGTACCGAGAAAGTCTTTACCATCAGTTCTTCCTCCGAGGGGTCGGGGTTTCAAGCGAGATAGTGGTCTGCAGCCCGACATGATCCGAGGTCCACAGCGTGGTTGCGCAGGTATCGGGGGCAAGGTCGCCAGGGCAGTCGCCGTCGGTGAGGCATGATACGGGCGTATCCCTTCGGCAAAGCGGCGAAGGGTCGTAGTCTTCGCAGTGGCTTCCGGCCGGGCATTCGCCGTCAACAGCGCAGGGCAGCGCCGGCTCGAAGCTACACCGGGCGTTGCCGTCCACGCCCGGTGTATCGGCAAAGCGAGTCGTCGGCCCGGTCTCGCTCGCGTCCGAAACAGTTCCCGACAGGGGGTGCAGTGCCGCAGGTACCAGCATGATGTTGGCGATGCGGCTGGCGGTCGTATCGGCGGCGTCGGTGAGGTTGTCTATGCCCGAGGTGCAGCCGCTGCGGTCGACGGGGGCGTTACAGGGAGCGTCGCTTCCGTCGAACAGGGTTGTCCAAGCGAGGGCCTCGAGCGTGAGTATGGCGGGATCGCTGCTCGCCTGCTGGTCCCCCGCGCTGCCCTTGTGGGCGTTGAAGTCAGCGCCTACCACGGCCGGGTGTCCGCTGCTGTGAGTGCGCGCCACGAAGTCGGCGAAGGAGGCTGCCTGCACATCGCGCTCGCTGTCATTGCAGAAGGCGCAGAGGTGGGCGGGGTATACGTCGAGTTGTCCCGCGGGCGACGAAACCACTATGCGGCCGAACACGCGGCGGTCGGGAAACGAGGCCACCAGTTCAATGTCGGGGAGTATCTCCCACTCCTCGGCCGACGCCGGCCAGCGACTGACCACCGCCTGTCCCGAACCGAAACCGTGTTCGGCGTAAAAGTAGGTGAGCCCGTGCGTTGCCGCGAGTTCGGCGACCAGGCCGGCGGCTGAACCGTTGGGTCCCAGCACCACCTCCTGCAGGGTGATCACGTCCGGGTCCGCGGCCACGACCTGCGCTGCCAACAGGGTAATGCGGTCGTCGATGTCGTCGTAGCCCACAACACCCGGGGTTATGTCCTGCAGCATGTTGAGGTTCGCCAGCTTGATGGCGAAGGGGAGCTCGGCCGTGCAGTCAGCGGCGCAGCCGTCGCCGTTGTCGTTGTTGCCGTCGTCGCACTGCTCACCCGGCTCGTTGATGAGCCCGTCGCCGCAGCCCTGCACCGACACGGTGGGCACGCAGAGCATCTTCTCCTTTACTGAGTCGAGCTTTTCATCGCCGAACTGGTTGGCCGTGAAGGTGTCGCTCACCTTGGCGAACTTGGCCTGGCCTTTTACCCTCTTGGCCTGGTAGCAGAGCAGGTGCGCGTCGGAGTCCTTTATGCCCTCTCCGTTCTTGTCCACGGGCAGGCACAGGCGCTTGGGTTTCTTCAGCTCGAGGTCGACAGGTTGGTTGAACGAGCTGTCCACCTGCACGGCTGCCGGCACGGTGTAGCCGCGTGGCTTCTTGACCTTGTAGCACTTGAAGTGATCGACGTCGTGGTTGAGGGGGTCGGGTGCCACGGGCGGTGCGGCGCTGCTGGCGGCCGTGGGTACCATGAGCGACTCGGCCTTGACCGTGTCCATGAAGTGCTCGGCAAACTGGTCGACCACCCGGTAGCTGCTTCTGCGTTCGTGTTTTGGCGAAGCCTTGGGAGCCTTGCCCTTGTAGCTTTCAAGGTGGGTGCTGTCGTCGGCGGGCGTGACTCCGTCCAGGGTCGCGGGCAGACAAAGTGACGCGGCTTTCTTGAGGTCCAGGGGAGTAGTTTCAAAGTGATCGCTGAGGGCAACCCCGGCAGCGCCGCCGAATTTCGTGGACCCCTTGGATTTTTTCGCCTTGTAGCAGACAAAGGCGTCGGTGGCCGCCAGCGCATCGGTGGCTGACAACGGCTGCAGCTCGGCGCCGGGCAACGCTGCGAACGCTGCCACGCTAAGGGCCGCCGCCATGAGTGGACGGCGGCCGGGGATGCGCGATATTGTCTTCAAGCTACGCCCCGGCCGGGGGGCACGAGCCCGCTCGGCCTTATAACCACGCGCAGCAAATCCGCTTTCTGTCAAGGGCAAAATACCGGGTCGCGGCACTGGTCTGCGGTTCCCGGGGGATGTGCCCTGCTGCGGCGAGCCCTTCCAATGGCCGCCACTGTTGACTAGAAAAGGGATTTGCGGGGCCGTTTTCCCCCGGGAGAAGGAGTTTGGACGCAGGATTTACAGATGAACAGCAGCTTTTGCGCGACAGCGCGCGTGGCTGGCTGGAGCGCGAATGTCCGATGGAGCTTGTGCGCTCGGTGCTGCTCGACGGCGAGGATGTTCCGGCCTCCTTCGGCCGGGGGCTGGCCGACATGGGCTGGAGCGGGCTGCTGGTTCCCCCCGAAAACGGGGGTACCGGCCTGGGTGCGGTCGAGCTGGCGCTGCTGGCAGAAGAGATGGGGCGCGTACTGGCGCCGGGCCCTTTCGTGGCCTCGAGTGTAGTCGGCGTGAGCGCGCTGCTCGCGGCCGCACAGCCTGGCGCCGAGAACAGCAGCGCGGCACACGAACTTGCTGCCGCGGTGGCCGACGGTAGTCGCACCGTCGCCTTGCTGGGCCAGGGCGCGGCCGGGAGCTCGGACAGCCTGCGCTGCTCGCCCGACGGAGGCGGCTTCGTGCTCGATGGCGTGATCGAAGCCGTGCCGGGTGTCGGCGACGTTGGCCACTTGCTCGTACCGGTGTCGCTTGAAGACGCGCCCGCGTTGTTGCTTGTCGACGCGGGCATCGAGGGCCTGGAGATCACGCGGCACGATTACATAGACCGTGGTCGGCGGCTGTGCACGGTAGCGTTCGCCTCTGTGAAGGCCAACGCCGACTGCCTCCTCGCTTCGGGCGAAAAAGCACTGGCAGCGGTCGCCCGCGCTTCTGATCTCGGTCGCGTCGCACTGGCTGCCGAAGCCTGTGGACTTGCGTCGCGCGTGCTCGAAATTACGGTCGACTACGCGAAGGTGCGCGAGCAGTTTGGTCGCCCGATAGGCAGCTTCCAGGCCATACAGCACAAGTGCGCCGACATGCTGGTGGCCGTCGAATGCGCGCGTTCGGCGGCTCTTTACGCTGCCTGGGCTTGCGATGCGGGTGAGCCTCACGCCCACGTGTCTGCCTGCATGGCCAAGGCAGCGGCGTCGCAGGCAGCCGTCGAGGTCGCCGAGCAAGGCATACAGGTGCACGGTGGCATGGGCTTTACCTGGGCGAGTGACATTCATCTTTTTTTCCGCCGGGCAAGGGCGCAGTACCACGAGCTCGGCGACCCTTCCTGGTGCCGCGAGCAGGTGGCCCGCGCGATGCTCGACGTTGGTGCCTACAGCTGCGCGTCGCACGGCTGACACGCCCGGCGGGGTTCCATCAACCACCGCGCACTGCTAGTCATCAAAACGTGTCGCGGCATGGTGGCGCAGGCCTGAACAGGAGTCCGGAGAGCAGATGAGTGAAAAAGTAGAATCGAGTGGCCCGCTGCCGGCGGTGCCTTACATCAAGTTGCCAGAGGGCGCCGACCCCTACCTGGAAGGACAGAAGTGCTCGTCCTGCGGGGCGGTGTACCTGGGCCAGCGCATGGCCTGCGGAAAGTGCTTTTCGCGCGAAAAGTTCGAAGCTGTAAAACTTTCGGATCGCGGCACCCTGCACGTGTTTTCTATCGTGCACCGGTCGTTTCCCGGCGTGGAGGTCCCTTTTGTTTCGGCCATAGTCGACCTCGAGGGTGGCGGTACAGTGAAGGGCAACCTCGTTGGTGTTGAGCCCGAGCCTGGCTCGGTGGAGCTGGGCATGCCCGTAGATGTGTTTTTTGACGACGCCGGTCGCAAGGACGGCGACGGTAACAGTTACGTTTCGTATTTTTTCAGGCCGGCAGCCTGAAGGAACAGCCGTTGACAAGCCGGCCGGCGCGAGCCGGGTAGAACAGGACAGACGAGGAACAAGATGGGTGACGTATATATACAGGGCGTAGACATGATCCGCTTCGGGCGATTTCCCGATCGTAGCCTGACATCACTGGGTGCCGAGGCGGCGCTGCTGGCGCTCGACGACGCGGGCCTGAACATGGGCGACATGCAGGCCGCGTGGTGCGGCAATCTCGGGCAGGCAGGCGGCATGGTAGGCCAGCGCGTTCTGCAGGAGATCGGGCAGACCGGCATACCGGTGGTCAACGTGGCCAACGCCTGCGCAACCGGTGCCACTGCCTTTCGCGAGGCCTGGATGGGGGTGAAGGCCGGCTTGTACGATGTCGTGCTGGCGGTCGGTGTCGAGCAGATGGGCCGTGGCCTGCTGGGCGGCGCGGGCGGTTCCAAGGGAATCTCGAAAGAGGGTTTGCTGGGGTCGGGCATCATGCCCTGCGTCTTTGCCGAGGCCGGCGTGGAGCACACGCGTAGTTACGGCACCACCTTTGAGCAGTTCGCCCAGGTGTCGGTCAAGAATCACCATCATTCCACGATGAACTCCAAGGCCATGTACCAGAAGGAGACCCCGCTCGAAGACGTGATGGGCGCCGAGATGATCTCGTACCCCAACACCAAGCTCATGTGCTCGGTCAACGTCGACGGCGCGGCCGCGGCGGTACTGGTGTCGGAAAAAAAGGCGCGCGAGCTGGGCTCGGGGCGCGCCGTCAAGGTGAGGGCGTCGGCCCTTACCAGCGACCCGTACAGTGACCGCGATCTCGTGATGCCGGATATCAACACCTGCACCCGCAACGCGGCCGCGGTGGCCTACGAGATGGCGGGCGTCGGGCCGGACGACCTCGACCTCGTTGAGTTGCACGACTGTTTCGCTACCGCCGAGATTCTTCACTACGAAAACCTCGGACTGTGCAAGGACGGTGACGCCGGCCGCTTGATAGACGAGGGCGAAACGGCGCTGGGCGGACGCATACCGGTCAACGTTTCCGGAGGTCTGCTTTCCAAGGGACACCCCCTGGGGGCCACTGGCATAGCCAACATCTACGAGGTTTCTACCCACCTGCGCGGCGAGGCCGGCGCGCGGCAGGTAGAAGGTGCCCGCCTGGGCCTGACCCACGTCATAGGGCTGGGCAGCGCCTGCGCGATTCACGTGTTGGAAAAGCCAGCCTGAGCGACAAAACCGGGGCCCGGCGGACGTCCCGGGTCATAAAAACCGACTTGGCCCCCCGACCGGGGGGGCGCTGCTCTGGACAAGCGGCTGGTAGCTGGGTTAACACTGGTGGGCTGCCCCCATGCAGGTTTTGCTCTACAGGTTTCTTGCCGTCGCCTCGATCGGCTTCTTCGCAATCGCGCAGCCCTGGGCAGGTGCCCAGCTGGCTCGTGCGCACAGCGACAAACCAGAGTCTATCGTGCGCCTGGGCGAGCGCGTGGCTGACCAGAACCTCGCCGCTCGCTACCGCGCAAGACAGCTGCTCAAGCGTGCGCGTTTTCACCGCGCCCGGGGCGAAGCCCGACAGGCACTGGCCGACCTCGAACTCGCGCGTGAGCTGGGATTAAAAGCACGCTCAGCCCGGGGTGAGCGTGGGCTCGTGTATGAAATACTCGGCGAGAACAAAAAGGCGCTTAGTCGTCTTGATAGGTTCCTCGCTAAGGGCGAACCCACGGTGGCCACTCTTAACGCCCGCGCTCGGCTGCTGGTCGCGGCGGGGCGCAAGCTGGACGCGCTGCGCGACTACGCGTCGTCGTTGCAGCTGGTCCCCGACATCGTGGTTTTCGTCGCCCGTGGTAAATTGCTCGAGGAGCTGGGCGACTACGACGCCGCCGTGGCCTGTTACCGCGAGGGCATAGGTCGCCTGGGCAGGGCAGTGCTACTCGAGATGGCGCTGGTCCGCTCGGAGCTTGAGCGTGGCCAGGGCGTAGCGGCACTAAGGATCATAGACGATCCGCGGGCGCCGGATCGCAAGGGTGCCGCGTGGAGCATCCTGCGCTCGCGCGCACTTCAACTAGGCAAACGGACGGACGACGCGTCTGCCGAGCTCGACCGCGCGTTGACCGAGGCAGGCCGACGGGTAGCTATCCGTGACACTGCCATAAGCAGGCTGGATCGCGCGCGCGTCCACGAGGCAATGGGTAACGCCGTGGCCGCGAGGGCCGACGTCGAGGCGGCGCTGAAACTCGCGCCCGCGTTGCAACGCGCGCTGGAAATGAAATCGAGACTGGCCACCGTGGGTGGAAATACCGGCGGTGAAGAAGAGGGATGACCATTATGAACACGAAGAACCCGACAGATTTTCTGGGCAGCAACATCGGACGGGCCGAGGGGGCCGTGTTGCCCGTACTGCTGGCAGTGGGGGTCGCAGCACTCGGCCTGCTTGCGGCGGCTCAGCCGGCGCAGGCGCAGCTCGACCGAGACCCTTACCTGCAGGCACTGTCGGGCACCTCGGCCACTATCTCCTGGCGCACCAGCACGCCGGAGGACAGCCGGGTACAGTACGGTTCAGCCCCGGGCCTGCTCACCAGTGAATCCACGCGCCTGCCGTCGGTCAAAACCCACGACGTCTCGCTCACCGACCTCGTACCCGGCACGCGCTACTACTATAGCGTGGGCAGCAGCAGCACCGTACACGCGGGCGACGATGCCGACCACTGGTTCGACACCGCCCCGGCCGCGGGCAGCGCGGCTCCGTTCACGGCCTGGCTGATCGGTGATTCGGGCAGCCTCGGTGTTTCGGGTGCGGGCATCAACCAGTTGATCATACGCAACCAGGCGCTGGCCTTCATGGGCGGTAACCCGGACATCGTCATTCACGCCGGAGACATCGCTTACCCCTGGGGTACACTGACTGCCTTTACCGACAACTACTTCGGGGTCTACGCCGATATCCTGCGCAACCACGTGGGCTGGCCCACGCCCGGCAACCACGATGAAACCGGGGTCACCGGATCAGACCCGGTGACCGAAACCGGCCCTTATTTCGAAGCTTTCTCGCCGCCTACCGCTGGCCAGTCGGGGGGCGTGGCGTCTGGCACCGAGCTCTACTACTCGTTCGACTACGGCAATGCTCACTTCATCTCGCTGGACTCACATTTCTCGTCTGCCACGGCCGGCTCGGCGATGATGCAGTGGCTGTTCGAGGATCTTGCGGCGACCACGCAGCCCTGGCTGATCGCCTTCTGGCATCACCCGCCCTACACCAAGGGTACCCACGACTCGGACCTGTTCAGCGACGGCCAGGGCCGCCACCAGAATATGCGCGAGAACGCGTTGAGCCTCCTCGAAGCCGGTGGCGTTGACCTCGTGCTCACGGGGCACTCGCACGCCTACGAAAGATCCTTTCTCGTTAACGGCGTCTACTGTCCTTCCTGTGGCGCGGCGCCTGATCTCGCCACGCCCGACTTCGCCACCATCTCGGCTGCCGGCCACGTGCTCGACGCGGGCGACGGCAGTCCGGCCGGTGACGGCGCCTACTCCAAGTCGCCGGGCCTGAACTCCAACGAGGGGGCGGTGCACATCGTAGCCGGTCACTCGGGCGGCTATCGCCTGGGCCTGGCCTCCCTGCACCCGGTGATGTATTTTGCCGAGGACGTTGGCGGATCGGTGGTGCTGGATTTTAACGGTAGCTCGGTGACCGTGAGCAACATCCAGCAGGGCGGTGCGGTGAGCGACAGCTTCACCATGGTCAAGCGCGTGGAAGCTTGCGCCCAGGATTCCGACTGCGATGACGCCAACCCATGCACCGACGACAGTTGCACGCTGCCGGCCGGCGACTGCGCTTACACGCCCAACAGCGCGGGTTGTTCGGACGGTGACGTGTGTAACGGCGTTGAGATATGTGACGGGGCGGGCGGCTGCATTATAGACGTGGCTCCGTTGGTCTGTGGTGACGGTGACTCCTGCACGGTGGACCTCTGCGACGCGGTCACCGGTTGCAACAACGTAGCGGTGGCGGAATACAGCTGCCTCGATGCCGCCAAGGTCCAGTTCGCCGTGAGCGACAAGGACGACGACAGCAAGGACAAGCTCAAGTGGGCCTGGATAAAGGGCGAGGCCCTCACCGTGGCTGACTTCGGGGACCTCGACGAGGAAACGACGTATTCCCTCTGCGTTTATGACTACCAGGGTGGCACCGCTGTTTACTCCACGCAGCTCGACGTGGGGCCCGGGGTACCCTTTGCCAAGGCAGGCAACAAGGGCTGGAAGTACAAGGACAAACTGGGAGTGGCCGATGGGTTGTCGAAGATAAAGATGGGCTCGGGTGCCGCCGGCAAGTCGAAGATCATAATGCTGGCCAAGGGCGCAAACGTGCCGCTGGCGGCTTCATTTTCTGCCGAGGCCATGTTCGCGGCTGACACCCAGCTCGGGGTGGGGTTGATCAACAGCGACGGCCAGTGCTGGAGAACCGTGTTTACTACTGCCGACGTAAAGAAGAACACCGCCTCGACGTTCAAGGCGAAGGCCAAGCAGTAGACGGGTTCAGCCGTCTTCGCCGAAGAACAGGCGTGCGGCGTTGCCGTGCAGGTAGGCAGCAAGAGTACTGTCGTCCAACTGCAGGCGGCGGGCTTCTTCCACGCAGCGGCCGATCGGGATCGCCGGGTGGTCGCTGGCAAACATGACCTTGCCCGGCGCGCGCTTTTCCATGAAAACCAATAGCTCGGTGGGCAGGTACTTCGGCAGGTAAGCCGAGGTCATCATGTAGAGGTTCGGGTACTTCAGCATCAGCCGGCAGGCAACACCCCACCAGGGGTCGGCGCCGTGCGCCATCACCAGCTTGAGATCAGGAAAATCCAGGCACACCCGGTCAAGGTGCAGTGGGTCCTGGCAGGCCGCGGGTGCGGGTGGGCCGGGTATGCCGGTGTTGATGGTCAGCGGCAGGCCGAGTTCGATGCACTTACTGTACACCGGGTAGTAAACCGGGTCGGTGGGCGGCAGGCCAAAGTAGAACGGCGTGATACGGGCCAGCACCAGCGGCTGCGACGCGGCCATGGCCGCCAGCTCGTTCACCGTCTTCATCAGCCGGCGGGGGTCCAGGTGCACGCCCAAGGCAAAGCGGTCGGGCTGTTTTTCGATGAAGGACAGGACGTGGGCCGAGGGCTTGCTGACGTCGGTGGTCAGGATGGCTCGCTCCACACCCAGCTCGTCCATGGTGGCCGTCATCTCTTCTATGCTGTAGTCGCGGAAGAAATCGTCGCCCTGCTTGAAGTATTTTTCGGCGACCTCGAGCAGGTAGTCGGGCGTCCCCAGCTCCGACATGTTTACGTTGACCCAGGCGTCTATTACCCGCTTCATGACCTAACGGCTCCCTCGCTGAAAAACTGGGACATCCACTGCCTGTAAACCGACAGCGGGCCGTCGGCTTCGCAGAGCAACGGCCGGCGGTGGTAGCGCTTGTGTTCCCAGATGACGATGTCCTGGGCCATCTGTTTTTCAAGATCGCGGATGATGGAGGCACCGATTCCCTCGATGAGCTTGTCGTCGCCATCGGCCTTGATGCTGTACGCAAAGCTCACGTCGGTGAGTTCATCGTCTATGGGAGTGGCGGTGTTGATCATCAGGGTTTCGAGTTCTCCGTGCACGCGTACGACCTGGAAGCCGGGGCCGTGGTCGTCGGTGTCGATGCCGCCGTCAATCTTGCCGCGGGGAGTCGACATCTTCATGCGCGAGCGGCACTTGAGAAGGTGGCCCTCGACCTCGGCAGTGGTGGCCGGTTGCGTAGCGGTGCCGTGTACATACTCAAAGTGCGCCTGGTCGACTGCGTTTTCGTTCATGTCGAGCCAGCGGCTCTTGATGGTCCACCTGCGTACCACCAGCGGAGACCAGTCTGCTGACTCCAACTCGGGTAGGGTCGGGATTTCAAAGGTGGGCGGGAGTCCGGCGTCGTGGTGCCAGGCCATGATGATGCCGTTGCTCTCGGACAGTGCCCAGCAGTGTATGCGGGCCCGTGGCGGAATGTGATCGCTGTAAGGAATATCACCGCAGCTGCCGTCGGCTTCCCACAGCCAGTTGTGAAAAGGGCAGCGTATGCCCGAACCATCAACCTTGCCGCCGTGGCCAAGGTGGGCACCCAGGTGCGGGCAGTAAGCGTCCACCGCGTGCGCGCCGCCCTCCTCGTCGCGGTAGAGCACCAGTTCACGGTCGAGCAGCGACAACGGCAGTACCTGCCCGGCAGCGAGTTCGTCGGAGTAGGCCAGGCGAAACCAGCCGTTCGCTACAGCGGGAAAGGGGAAGCGCCTATCGTCGGAGGTCGATTTGGCGGTGGTCATCGTCTTGGCAGCCCCAGTACTCGGTTTGCGATGATGTTGCGCTGGACTTCGGACGTGCCGGCATAAATGGTCGCGGCGCGCGACCACAGCAGTTCGTAGGCCCAGTAGCCCTCGTCCACCGCGTCGGGGTCGCCTGCGGGAATCATCGCCCGCGGCCCCAGCAGGTCGATGGCGGCTGACTTGACCTCCTGGTCGAGCTCGCTCCAGAGGATCTTGAGCGTGGAGCCTTCGGCGCCCGGCACGCCGCCGGCGTCAAGCGTGCTCGCGTGTCGCCAGGCCGACATGCGCAGTATCATCATGCGCCCGGCGAAATCGGCCAGTTGCTGTCTCACCAGCGGATCGTCGGCCGCGCGGCTGCCGTCTGCTCGCGGTTCGCGGGCCGCCTGTGCCAGCCTGTCCAGCTGCAGGGCCAGGCGAGCGTGTTGCGAAGAGCTGCCGCGTTCGTGGGCAAGGGTAGTCATGACCACGTTCCATCCCTGGTGAAGCTCGCCGACCAGGTTTTCCCTGGGCACGCTCACCTGGTCGAAAAAAACTTCGTTGAACCACTCGTGGCCGGTCATTTCCTTGAGCGGTCGCACCGTGATGCCCGGGCTGTTCATATCGACCAGCAGGAAACTCAGCCCGCGGTGCCGTTCGGATTCGGGATCAGTGCGCACCACGAGGATGCACCACTGCGAGTGGTGGGCAAAACTGGTCCAGGTTTTCTGGCCGTTGACGACGAAGTGGTCGCCCTCGAGATCGGCGCGTGTCCTCAGCGACGCGAGGTCGCTGCCGGCGCCGGGCTCCGAGAATCCCTGGCACCATATCTCTTCGCCCTTGAGCACGGGTTCGAGAAAGCGGCGCTTCTGCTCGTCGCTACCACAGGCGATCAGCGTCGGGCCAACCAGCGCCGCACCCACCGACATGTTGATCATGTTGGGAGCGTCGGCCAGCGCGTATTCTTCACCGAAGATCATGCTCTCCGCCACGCTCGCGCCGCGGCCCCCGTATTCGCTGGGCCAGTCGAGCCCGGCCCAGCCGCCCTCGTAGAGCTTGAGCTGCCACTGCTTGAGAAAGGCCACAAGTGCCTCTGGATCGTCGGGTTCGCGCACGGTCTTGCCCCAGCCAGCGGGCAGGTTGTCGGCCAGCCACTGCCTGAGTTCGGCGCGGAAGGAAGCCTGTTCTGGATTGTCGTGTAGGTTCATCGTTTTGCCACGCTCTTTTACAGCACGGTGGCTGGTCTGAGGCGGGTGAGGGCGGCCAGCGCGAACCCATTCAAGGTTGCGAACAGGGCAAAGGCAAGGGTGTAGCTCCCGGAGAGGTCAAAAATCGAGCCCGCCAGCCACGAACCGAGTACGCCGGCCGGAAAAAGCGTGAACATCAGCGCGCCGTATATACGCGCGAGGTGCTGCTGGCCGAAGCAGTCGATAAGTGCCATCGGCATCACCACGTTCTCGGCGGCCGTGGCCACGCCGTGGGTAAGAAGGAAGGCGAGCAGCATTGCGGGGTGCGCCGCGCCGAGCAGCAACAGTGAGGCCAGCGTTATGAGCGCGAAGTTGGCCAGCAGCACGCTGCGCGCTGGCAGGCGGTCGGCGAGCAGGCCAACGGCGAGCTTGCTCCCCACGCCCAGCGCCACGGCCAGTCCAAGGCCGGCGGCGGCGCGGGCGTCGTCGTAGCCGATGTCTCCCAGGTAGGCGACCAGGTGCTGGTTGACGGCCAGGTAGTAAAAATAAAAACTGAACAGCGCCCAGGCGAGTATCCAGAACGCGGGGGTTCGAAGCGCTTCGGGAAGGTCGACTCCGCCTGTAGCGTCGGCTCTCGTTGTGCTGCCCGCGCTTGCGTCGCCGCCGGCCAGATCGGTGTCGGTGTCGGGCGAATCAAGTGGCCGGTCGCGGACGGCGAAAAGCGCAAAGGGGAGGATGATCGCGGTGGCGCCGATGCCTATCCACCACACCGCCTCTCGCCAGGAGTACGCGGCCGCCAGCTGGTCGGCCAGGATGGGGACAAGGGCGCCGCCGGCGTTGGAGCCAACGTATACGAAGGCCAGCGCCAGTCCGCGATTGCTGCTCACCCAGCGCGAGGTGACGGCACCAACGGCAACATCGCCGCAGCCGGCCAGCGCCAGCCCGAACATCGCCGTGTAGAGGTAGAACTGCCACAGGTTCTGCACCGTGCTGAACAGCATCAACGACCCACCCAGTAGCAGGACGGCCGACGACAAGACCGCCCGGGCACCGGCGCGTTCGACCATCTGGCCAACCAGGACCTGGCCGCCGCCCATGGCGAGCAGCAGCGGCGCCGCCGACAGGGAGAAAGCCGCGCGCGACCATTCGAACTCGGCCACGATGTGCTTGAGCAGGGCCCCGAAAATGTATCCGCAGCCCAAGCCAGCCTGGCACATGAAGCAGCCCAGCAGCACCGCCGCCAGTGTCGCCCTGTTATTAATCCTGTTCACGGTGGGCAACGGCCGGTCAGCAGGGACGCTTACGCGAGTACGCCCTGTTCGCCCAGCTGGTCGATTTCGTCCTGGTCAAGACCCAGCAACTCGCGCAGCACTTCGCTGCTGTGCTGTCCGAGATCGGGGCCCGGCTGTTCAATCTTCGCGGGCATGTCGCTCACGGTGAAGCCCACGCGTTCGAGCGCGAGCTCTCCCAGGCTCTCGTGCTCAACTCGCGTAAAGTAACCGCGGGCGGCCAGCTGCGGGTCGTCGTCGAGCCGGGCCAGGTCCATGACCACTGCCGCCTCGATGCCGGCTTCCTGGAGCTCGCGCGAGAGCTCGTCGGCGTCACGCGTTGCCGTGTACTCCTGCAGGCAACGATCGAGTACGTCGGCCTGTTCGAGGCGCAGCTCGAGCTTGTCGAGGCCTTCTTCCATCATCCAGGCGGGGCGGCCCAGTAACTCGCGCAGCATTTTCCAGCGCACGTCGTCGAGCACGGCCACGGCAATCCAGCGGTCGTCGCCCTTGCAGCGGTAGACGCCGTGCGGCGCCATGCGCTGGTCGCTATTGGCTCGACGCTCGATGTTTTCGTCGTTCGCACCCTGGCGCACTATCAACTCGGAGAGGCTGTATACCGCCGCTTCTATCTGCGAGAGGTCAATACTGCAGCCTTCGCCCGTGCGCCGGCGTCGCAGCAGTGCGGCCGACAACGCCACGGCCAGGTAACGCGGTGACAGCGAGTCGGTTATCGTGGCCCAGGGGCCGTGCGGCTCCATCCCCGGCTGGCCGGTGAGCTGGTTGAAGCCGGCGATGGCCGAGCCCTGGCCGCCAAAACCGGGGTAGTTGCGCTCGGGACCGGTGGCGCCGAAGAGGCTGCTGCTGGCCACGACGACCGCCGGGTTGCGCGCGCGTATGGCGGTCGCGTCCATGCCCCATTTTTCCATCACGCCAGGGGCAAAGTTGTTGATGACCACGTCGGCGCGCTCGATGAGTCGCCAGGCCAGCTCGCGACCCGCCTGCTCGGCCATGTTGAGGGCGAGGCTCTTCTTGTCGGCGTTGAGCAGCACGAACATCGGCGAGTTGTCCAAGGCTTGCTCGCCGCCGCGGTTAAGGTAGCGCAGGAAGTCGGGTCGCGCGCGAGATTCGATCTTGACCACGGTGGCACCCTGTTGCACGAAGTAGCGGCTGGCCATGGGGCCGGCGGCGCCCGAACCGAACTCGAGAAAGAGCAGGTCCTTGAACACATGGCCCGCCGTCGTGTTGTTGTTCACGCTACGCCCTCGTCGATGAGTAGCTGGCGCTGTTCGTCGGACAGATTGAGTTCGTCGAGAATGGCCGGGTTGTGTTCGCCCGGCAGGGGCGCGCGTCGCAACCCCGCACGGCTACCACCGAGCATGGCAAACAGGGCGGGGTGCTCTACCGATGCCCCGAGCCGGGGGTAGTCGATGGTCACGAACATCTCTCGGCTGCGAAGCTGGGGCTGGGCGAGTATCTCGCGGGCCCCGTTGCAGGGGGCCAGTAGCACGCGGCGCTGGAGCGCCTGCTGGTACAACTCGGTCATGGTCATGGTCGAGAAAAACTTTTCGAAGGCGGCTTCCACGCTTCGCAGCTTCTCGTCGTCCACGGCGCCCGGGTCCCAGCTGTCCCAATCCTGATCGCGCAGGGTGGGCGCGAGTTTGCCGAGCTCTTCCATCCAGTTGCAGACCGCGCGCAGGTTGGCGGCGCGGGCAGGTCCGCCGCGCAGGCCGAATGATATCCAGCCGTCCGCGGCGCGCCATATCTCGCGACTGGCCCCGGTGCGCGCTCCACTGCGTTGTCCGCGGCCACGCCCGAGCGCCTGTTGACCGGCCGCGGTAATGAGGGTGGCTAGCTGGCATTCCTGCATCGAGAGGTCCACGAGTCGTCCGAGGCCGTCGAGCTCGCGTGCGTGCAATGCCTGTAGCGTGCCAACCACGGCCTCGGGCGCGGCGTGGTAGTAGGACGAGGGCATGCTGCAGCGCAGGGGCGGTCCCTCGGCGTCACCGGTCATCCAGGCGTTGCCACCTGCGGCCACTACCACGAGGTCGTGGCCGTCGTCACCGGCGCGTGGTCCTTCGAGTCCGAACGGTGTTATCGAGCAGTATACCAGCCGGGGAAAGTCGGCGTGCAGGCGTGGCCAGTCGAGCCCCATGCCCTCCGCCCACGCGACGCCCAGGGAGAGCAGCAGTACGTCGGTTTTCTCGAGCAAGGCGTTGAGCACCTGCATGCCCGCCGGGTGACGCAGGTCGAGGGCGAGCGAACGCTTGCCGGTATTCATGGCCAGCCAGGGAAGCGAGGCTTCGGGCTTCTCGACGCCGCCCAGCCAGGGGCCGTACGCGCGCTCAGGGTCGCCAGCGGGCGGCTCTATCTTGGTGACCTCGGCGCCGAGGTCGGCCATTATCTTGCCGGCCAGGAATCCACGTTCATCCGTGAGCTCTGTAACGCGCAGGCCTGCCAGCAGCTGCGTTTCCTCGGCCGCGGGGTTTTCCCGGGGGCTTGTCACGCCACGTTTCCCTGCTCGCGCAGCACGGCGATTTCCTTTTCGTTGAGTCCGAGTTCGGCCAGCAGCTGGTCGCTGTGCTCTCCCAGCAAGGGCGAGGGCGAGTGCAGCTCGGCGGGGGTGCCTTCAAAGCGGGCCACCGGCCCAGGCACGCGCATGGGCCCGCAGTGGGGGTGCTCGATTTCCTGCAGCAGGCCATTGGCAAGGATTTGAGGGTCGTCGATGAGCTGCTCGCTGGTGTTGACCGGCGCGCAGGGCACACCCTCGGCCTCCAGGCGGGCCAGGAAGTCGGCGCTGGCCAGGGTACTGGATACCTCCTTGATGGCCGCCGACATTTCGGCGCCGTGCTCCATGCGCGACTGCAGCTCGGAGAAGCGTGGGTCGTCGACCAGTTGGGGTTTGCCCAGGGCGCGGGCGAGCCCGGCGAACTCTTCGTCGGAGATGGCCAGCACGGCAACCCAACCGTCGGCCGTGGGCTGGGCGTCGAGCAGGTCGGCCAGCGGCGCGGGTGCCGACACTCCGTCTCCCAACCAGCTGCGGTCCTGCATGACGTCGGGCCACAGGAAGGCGACGCTGGCGTCGAGCATGCAGAGTTCGAGTTGCTGTCCACCGGCGCCGCGTTCGCGCGCGAACAAGGCGGCGGAGATGGCCTGGGCCGCGTAGATGGCCGAGGTCTTGTCGCAGACGATGTTGTGCACGAACTCGGGGCGGCCGTCGCGGCCCTGGCTCGCCGCCATGCCCGACAGGGCCTGGATCACGAGATCGTACACGCGCTGGTCGGCGCGCGGCCCGCTGCTACCAAAGCCGCGTATCGACGCGTAGACCAGCTCCGGCTTGACGGCCAGCAGCGCCTTGTAGCCCAGGCCCATGCGTTCGGCCACGCCGGGACGAAAGTTTTCTACGACGACGTCGGCGGTCTTTACCAACTCCAGCGCGAGCTCCAGTCCGCGCTCGGTGGAAAGATCGAGCGCGATCGAACGCTTGTTGCGGTTGATGGTGTTGAAGATGGCCGACATGCCGGCTCGCGAGCAGCCGATATAACGAATGAGGTCTCCCGAGCCGGGCTGCTCGACCTTGATCACGTCTGCGCCCTGGTCGGCCAACAGGCTGGTGGCCATGGGCCCCGACACCATGGCCGAGAAGTCCAGCACGCGAACCCCCTGCAGGGGACCGCCGGGGGTTTTGTATTTTCCAGCCACGTCGGGCGTGATACTAACACGCGTCGCGCCAGTGGCCACCCCGGCCGGTGGGGCGCGGGAGCCTGAAGATGGAAACAAGTCCGCTATTTGATCTGAAGGGTAAGACGGCGCTGGTCACCGGCGGTGGCCGCGGCATAGGTGCGTGGGCGGCCGCCGGGCTGGCAGAGGCCGGGGCCGACGTGTTCGTGGCCTCGCGCAAGCTCGACAACTGTAGTGCCGTTGCCGAGGAGCTGGCCGGCCGAACCGGCCGCCGCGTGGAGGCTCTGGAGTGCAACCTGGTGGAAGAGGGCGCGCCGGCGGCCCTGGTCGACGAGGTGATAGTCCGTGCCGGGCGCCTCGACGTGCTGGTCAACAGCGCGGGCATGGTGTGGTCGGCTCCCACGCTGGACTACCCCGAGCAGGGCTGGGACCGTGTCTTCGCGCTGAACGTAAAAGCGCTGTGGCTGGTGTCGCAGGCGGCAGCCCGCCACATGGTCGGTGCGGGCGGCGGCTCTATCATCAACATCAGCTCGATTTCGGCCATGCGCGGTTCGCGCGAGGTCATACAACCGGTGGTGGCCTACAACGCCAGCAAGGGCGCGGTCGAGTCGCTCACCCGCGACCTCGCTGTCAAGCTGGCCGACAAGGGCGTGCGCATAAACTCGATAGCGCCGGGACCGTTTGCGACCGACATGATGCGCTACCTCGACGACTCTCCCGAACTCAAGCAGCAGTTCGCCGACACGATTCCGCTGGGCCGCATGGGCGGCGAAGCGGACATCAAGGGCGTGGTGGTGTTCCTGGCGTCCGAGGCGGCGGCGTTTGTGACCGGTTCAACGCTGGTGGTTGACGGTGGTATGCTCGCCGTCGACGCGTTTCCCGCCCCGCGCTCTTAGCGGCGAGCGTAACGGTGGCCGGCGATGTCGGTGCCGCCGTCGGCCGACAGCCGCGACAGCGCGAGTTCCTTGAGCGGCTCCACCTTGAGCTTGCTGCTGCCCGTGTACTCGGCTTCGTGGGGGGCCAGTACCACCACGGCGCGCGGCACCTTGTAGGCCGATAGTCGCTCGCGCAGCCAGGCGCGCAACTGCTCGCCGTCCAGCTCGGAGCCGTCAACCGGTACCGCGACCAGCACCAGGGCTTCACCCAGGGAGGGGTGGGGCAGGCCCAGCGCGGCGCTGGTCTTGAGCCCGGCGAAACCTGCCGCGACTTCTTCTACCTCGGCCGGCGACACGTTGGCGCCCCCGGTCTTGACCAGTCCCGTCAAGCGGCCCGTCCAGCGCAACAGTCCGTCGTCGTCGATCCAGCCCCCGTCGCCGGTGTGAAACCAGCCGTCGCGGTCAAACACCAACTCGCGTTCTACCTTGTAATAGCCTCGCATCATGGTGGCCGCGCGCAGGATTATTTCGCCGCGTTCACCATCCGCCAGTGCGGCACCACTGTCGGGGTCCACTATCTTCAGCTGGTTGCCCGGCAGCACGGCACCACTGGTGGCGCTGCGTAGCTCGGCCGGGGCCGATGCGGGCAGCGAGGTCGCTACGGTAAAGGTTTCGCTCAGTCCGTAAGCCCCGTAGGTTCCCCAGCGGTCTTCGTTGAGTCCGGCCAGGGGGGCGAGTGGCGAGCTGAACTCTATGTAGCGCAAGCTTGACAGGTCGTGGCCGGCTGCGGCGTCGTGCTCGGCCATGGATTTTTCCTGGTGCGGCCAGGCGTGCAGCGTCGTGATCTTTTCACGTTCGATGGTCGCCAGGGCGGCGGCCGGGTCAAAGACCTCGGTCGTGTACAGTCGCGCGCCGGCCGCGAGCGATGCGCCCAGCGACATGGTAATACCGGCTGTCCAGAAAAACGGCTGCGCGGTGAGCACCCTGTCGCTGTCGTCAAGGGCCATGTACTCGGCGAAGCGCCACGACTGCACGACCGGCGCGCGATGTTCGTGCAGCACCCCCTTGGGCCGGGCCGTGGTGCCGGAGGTGTAGATGATCATTGCTTCGTCGGCCGGGGTGACCTCGGCCGCCAGCTGGTCGAGCAACGCGTCGGCTACGACTTTTCCGCCCGTGAGCAGTTCGTCCATCGGCGCTGTAGCTTGGCAGTACACCGACCTGAGCAGGGGCAGGTCGGGGATGTGCAGCGAGCCGTTCTGGCCCTCGCGCAGCTGGTCGTAACGGGCCAGCATCTCATCGAGGTAGTGGTTGCCCGCGAGCGATCGCTGCAAGAGCAACACCGCGGCGTCGGAGTGGGCAAGGATGTACTCGCGCTCGTCGGGGGTGGCAAAGGTGTTCACGGGTACCAGCACGCGCGAACATGGCTTCAACCCAGGCCGGGCTGTTGCCCATGAGCAGCGCCACGCGCGTGCCCTTGCCGACCCCCGCGGCCACCAGGCCGCGGGCCAGGACGCGGCTGCCCGCCCGCAGTTCGTCGAAACTGAGCGCGCCGTTTTCGCCCACCAGGGCCACGCGGTCTCCGTGTAACGAGCAGACGTCTTCGAGGAAACACGGCAGCGTGTAGCGTCCGGCGTCCGCTTGCAGGGCGAGTTGGAGATCAGCGACGTTGGCCAAGGCAGTCGTTCCGCTAGGCGGCCGGAAGTTTTTCGGTGGGCAGGCGGAGCTCGGCTGTGCCGTTGGCCATGATGCTTCCGTCCTGGGTGGTCATGGTCACCTGTACCGTTGCGAGCGGTTGACCGCTGGACTCTTCTTCTTCGACCTCCAGAACTTCGCCGTTCAGGTAAGTGATGTCGCCCACCAGAGCCGGCGAGCGGAACTGCATGCGACTGTGCACGATGTCGCTCCACTCGCCGGCCCAGTTGGCCAGGTAGTCGAGTATCCACGCGCCCATCGAAGCGCCGTAACCATAGCTGCGCGGCATGCCTATGAGCTGCGCGTAGCGGTCCTGCACGTGGCCGCGGGAAGGCCCGTGGTAGAGTCCGTCGGCAAGCGCTGGGTCGGTCTTGGCTGTTTCGCGGTCACGGGTCATTTCAGGCAGCCAGCCGGCGTCCCACAGGCCGGTGGGGCCGCTGTCGTAACCGAACGCTCCCCAGACCGTCATCAGGTAGGATCGCCACTCGGTGGTGAAGCTGGCCACGCTGTGCGGGCCCAGTGGTCGCGAGGGCAGGCGGTCGCCCTTTTTTACTCCCAGGCGCCGGTCGTGGCCGAGGTCGAGGAAGCTCTGGTAGTACTCGAGTTTCTTGTCCTGCAGATCGTCGAGTTCTGCGTCGCTCCAACTCCGTTCCTTGTCGCCCATGAACTCGCCGCGCTCGCGGGCCACGTCGGCCCGGTAACGTATCGAGGTTGACCGTTGCTTGCAGATCAACGTGCCGTCTTCGGCAAGGTACTCGGTGTCGCCGCGCGAAAACATCGTGGGCCCGGCAAACTTTGTTTCGGTCACGCGGTAGTCGTGCAGCTTACGCTTCTGCCTTACACGGTCGCCGACGCCTATGCGTGGCCCTTCGAACCACCACTCGTCACCGCCAAAGAGCATGTGCGTGCCGGCGATCGCTCCCTGTATTGCCGGTGCAGCGCCGTGGCTGTCGTCGGTGCACACGGCGAAAGACTGGGGAGCAATGATGCGGCCGAAGCGGCTGGCGGCCGCGTATTCTTCGTCGAGGTAGAGCGGGTTGGGATTCTGCATGGCCTGCTCCCAACGCCTGAAATCGTTGACGCCCAACGGGTCCTTGAGCAACCCGCAGCCCAGGTCGACCCCCACCCAGCGGTCTACGTCGCTGGTGTCAAACTCGATTTCTTTTACCGATTCTTCGTTGGTCGCTTCCGAGTCGCTCAATGGTGTGGGGCCTCCTCGTGGTCGGCTTGCCGGTGGCCGTTGCCGTTGCTGCTCTTGGATAGCGTTGTGTGTGGGCTGTGACCAGACCAACGGCAGTCGCTGGATTTTTCCATTGACACTGGTGGGGCTGCCTGAGAGTGTCTCGGGCTGTTCCGGGGGAGGCTGATATGGTCAAAATAACGAGTTGTTTTAAGGGGCTGTTTGTCGTGGGTTTGTTCCTTCTCGCGCCGCTTGCGTCGGTGTCAGCAGTCAACGCGGACGGCGTGGCTGGGGCCTTGGCTCGCGCGGCAGCTGACGACAGGGTAGGCCGGGGGGTGGTAAACGATCTCCGGCGCTCACCCTCGGTGCGGGTGATGGTCGCTTTTTCGCTGGCCGGCAGCGCCGAGATATCCCGTATGACGGCCGCCGTCCGTAATCGGGAGGTCGCATCGGCCAGGGGACGCATACTTTCGCGCCTGTCGGCTGCTGATTTCGAGGTACTGCGCCAATTCCAGTCGGTCAATGCCGTTGCCGGCAACATTTCCGCTTCGGGTGTTGGACTCCTGCTCGATGACCCGAACGTGCTTCGAATTGACCTGGACGAGGGAGGCAGCGGCAACTTGTTGCAGGCGCTGCCATTGATGGATATTGACACGGTCAAGTCTTCCGGCTGGACCGGTGCGGGTGTCACCGTTGCTGTACTTGACAGCGGATATGACACCGATCACGTCGATCTTTCGGATGACCTGGTAGACGAGACCTGCAGGTGCAGCGGAGGATTGGGATGCTGTCCGGGGGGAGGCGCTACGCAATCGGGTGCCGGGTCTGCCGAGGATGACCACGGACACGGGACCAACGTGACGGGCATAATTACTTCCAAGGGTGCCATGACACCCGCCGGGGGTGCCCCGGACGCCGACATCGTCGCGGTAAAAGTACTGGACAGCAACAACGCTTTCTGTTGTTCGTCTGACGTGGTGGCGGGCCTGGACTACATAATCAACAACCGTCCGGACGTTGATATCGTGAACATGAGCCTTGGCACCAACACAATGTTCAGCGGGACTTGCGATTCTACTTACTCGTGGACTATAGCGTTCGCGACAGCGATAGACACGCTTCGAAACAACGGCGTACTTACTTTCGTTTCTGCGGGTAACAACGGATCCGGTACCCAGATGTCAGCGCCGGCCTGCATTGCCAACTCGGTGGCGGTAGGCGCGGTATGGGACTCCAACGAGGGGCCGGCCTTTTTTTCCGCCTGCACTGAATCCTCGACCGCGGCCGACCAGGTTGCCTGCTTCAGTAACAGTAATTCCACTACCGACCTGTTCGCGGCCGGCGCTTGGACGAGATCGGCTGGCATGGGCGGTGGTTCGTCGACTTATGCGGGGACCTCGCAGGCTTCGCCCGCCTCGGCCGCGTGCGCAGCTAACCTGATGCAGGCTGCCCCGGCCGCGACGCCCGCGGAAGTGGAAGCCGCGCTGGAGGCTTCGCCGGTGTCGGTTACCGACGCGACCAACGGGCTTTCGTTTCCGCGGGTGGACTGCGATCACGCGCTGTCGGTAGTCCTGGCCGGCCAGACGACTACGACCACGACGACTTCGACCACCACGACCACTACGCTTCCAGACTTCGCGCTGGAGCATTACCTTTGCTACAAGGGGGCGGCGAAGTGGTCGGGCACGGTAACCCTGACGGATAAGCTCGATGGGCCGGCTCCGTTTGAAGTGAAGAAGTCAGCGGGCCTCTGTACGCCGGCTAACAAGAACGGCGAGGGTGTGCTCGACGCTGACACCCACCTGCAGGCGTTCAAGCTCAAGGGGCTGCACCTGCGACGGGAAGGCGTGACAGTGAGCAACCAGTTCGGCAGCTACCTCTACGATACCGTCAAGACCAAGTTGCTGATGCTGCCCGCGGGCAAGAGCCTGGATTCGGCGGTCGTGCCATCGTTTCCCGGTCCCCTGGACGTGGCCACCGACCACTACCGTTGCGTCAAGGTCAAGAGCAGCAAGGGCGCGGCCAAGCTGGACAAGGACGTCAGTGCTTCGGTCGTAGACCAGTTCGGTACAAGGGCGGTCGCGATAAAAAAACCGGCGCTGCTCTGCGTGGCCACCGACAAGAATTCCGAGGGGATGAGCACGCCCGACGAGCACCAGATGTGCTACAAGATCAAGCCCGAGCCAAAACACGGGGCAACGGGTGTGCTGGCCGCCAACCAGTTCGGCGAGTTCCTTTTCAAGAAGCTGGCCAAGGAGAAGCTGCTCTGCGTACCGTCGCTGGTCGTGCTCCCGGAGCAGTGACGTCGCCCGGCCTGTGGCCAATGCTGAACTGAAGGCCTATGCTGGCGCCATGAGATTTTCGCACCTGGGTATATGCGTGAGCGATCTGTCGGCGGCGCTGGCGTTTTATGGAGACCTGCTCGGATTTGAGCAGGTGTCGGTTTTTGAGACCTCGGGCGACCCGCCTTCACAGCTCCTGGAGGCGGTCTACCTTCGGCGCGACGGCGTTACGATAGAACTGCTCAAGTTCGAGGAGACCGAAAAATCGGCAGATCCTGTCGGCCGTCCCATGAACCGTCCCGGCTTGACCCACTTGTCGCTCAGGGTCGACGACCTGCACGCTACGCTGGACGATTGTCGCCGACGAGGTGTGACCGTACTCGAGGAAACCCTTGTTTTCTTTGAGGAATTTGCTGCAGGCGCAGTTTTTGTACTTGACCCTGACGGTGGCCGGGTAGAGCTCGTGCAGTCTCCGGGGCCGCAGGATCTGTTGCCGGGGCAGGAAGCTTGACCACGGCTCGGGTCCCCGCGGTTTGACGTGAGTGGTGTACGATGCAACCCTTGAGGCTGGCAATTCAAACAGGTACCCCGCAATTCATACCTTCAGACCGCGACGGTCCGAGCGGGGCCGATCGTCACAATCACTGTTCGGAGATCATTCATTCTAATGGCAAAGAAGCTTTACGTAGGAAACCTTTCATATAACACCGACGACGCCAGCCTGGAGGCCGCCTTCGGAGCCGACGGACGTTCGGTACTCAGCGCGCGCGTAATAACCGACCGCGACACCGGCCGCTCACGCGGTTTCGGCTTCGTTGAGTTCGACGACGATGGCGAAGCCCAGTCTGCGATGGAGGCCATGGACGGCCAGGACCTCGACGGCCGCACCTTGCGGGTCAACGAGGCCAACGACAGACGCTGATATCTCGGTAGCGGGCCAGCGTGGTGTTAGCACTACGCCGGCCCGCTACCTTTATCTCTTTTCTTTGGTTTACGCCCGCGCTCTAGAGACCGAGTCCCAGGCCCTGCCTGGCGACGATACCCCTCATTATTTCTGAGCTACCCCCACCTATGCTTTCCCAGGTTGATACCAGGTAGAGCAATTCGGGTCGGCTGCCGTGCAGCAGCGCTTCGGGACCACCCAGTTCAACCAGCGCACGGGCTATGGCCTGGCAGGCATCGGTGTGTGCCACCTTGTTGGCCGCCGCTTCTACGCCAGCAGGCTGTCCCTTTTCCATCAGCGCCAGCACGCGCAGTGCGTGTACGCGCGCTTCTTCTACCAGCAGCGAAAGCTCGGCCACGCGGTGTCTGACCAGGGGGTCGTCGGCGAGTCCGCGGGAACTGAACCAATCAATTGCCTCGGCCAGGTCGCGCTGCAGGCGGCCGGGGGGAAACTGTATGTGGCGTTCGTCGGCCAGGGCTTCGCCCATTATGGCCCAGGCCCCGTTTTCGGGGCCGACCCGGCGATCAGCAGTGACGTGGACGCCGTCAAGAAAAATTTCGTTGAGAGAGTCGCCGTCCATTATGGGGATGGGCTTCACGCTTACACCCGGCGCGTCAAGGTCGACGATGAACAGGCTCAGCCCGCGGGCCCGGTCATCCTGCTCACCCGTGCGCGCGAGCAGCCACAGGCAGTCCATGTCGTCGGCGTAGGACTGCCAGCATTTCTGCCCTTCGATCACGTATCCGTCTTTTCGGGGTGTGGCCTTGCACCGCAGGCTGGCAAGGTCGCTGCCGGCTTCGGGCTCTGAATAGCCGAGTGCAAAGTGCAGCTCGCTGCTGCGGATGGCCGGCAGCCATTGGGTTTTCTGTTCCTCGCTGCCGTGGCGTATCAGCGTGCGCGCGACGATACCGGCAGACAGGGGATTGCGCGCCGCGCGTGCCCGCGCCATCTCGTCCCAGAGCAGGTACTCCCAGGCTGGTCCGCGCTCCAGGCCGCCGTATTGCCGTGGCCAGGACATTGACAGCCAACCCCGGCCGGCCATTGCCTTGAACAACTGGCTGACTTGCTTCCACTTGGTTCCCTGCAGCAGGAAACCCTCGAGCTCACTCCAGTCAGTAAGAAACTCACGCAGTTCGGCGCGGAAGTTTTCCTGCTCGGCGGTGAAAGAGAGCTCCATCAGTCCTCGTCTCCGCTCGGCTTGCCGTCATCGTCAGACGAGGCCGAAGGGTCGGGGTTCCAGCGCGGCGGGCGCTTGTCGGTAAAGGCCCTCGGGCCTTCCTTGAAATCAGGGTGCTTCCAGTGTGCGCGCAGAAGGTCCCAGCCCGATTCGAGAGCCTCGGTGTAACCCATTTCCATCGACTGCCACAGCGCGCGCTTGGACGCGTACATGGCGGCGGGCGAGTTGGCGAGCATCGAGGTCGCCATCGTGTTGGCGATCGTATGGGCGGCGGCACGGTCGTCGGCCAGTTCGTCGACCAGGCCCAGCTGCCACGCGCGTTCGGCCGACAGGCGGTAGTCGCGCCCCACCAGCGTCATCCTCAGCGCCGTGCCCAGGGGCAGCCGCCTGGCCAGGCCTATATTTTCGAGCGCGCCTACCATGCCCACGTTGACGTGGGCGTCGAGAAAGGCAGCGTTACGCGTGGCCACCGTGATGTCGGCGTCCACGACGAAGTGAAGGCCGCCGCCCACGCACAGGCCGTTGACCACGCAGATGACCGGTTTCCAGACGTCGTTCTGTCGCGGCGACCAGAACACCGACTCGGCCAGTGGCGCGTCGCGGAAGACATCGTCGCCCTGGTCACCCTCGGCTTCGCCGACATCGAAGCCGGTGCAGAAGTGGCGGTCACCGGCTGCCGAAATTATGGCCACGCGTACCGAGTCATCGTCGCGCAGGTCCTCCCACGCTGCCCTGAACATGTGCTGCATCGCGGGCGTCAACGAGTTGGCTCGTTCGGGCCGGTTGATGGTCAGGCGGGCAACTCCGCCAGCTTTTTCATAGAGCAGCCCGTCCATCGGTGCGTCCAGGTCTATGCCGTATTTTACCGTCATGCTTTTATCATCCCGCCGCGTCCGCGAGGCTTGTCGGAGGCAGCCCGGCCGCTTCGGCGAGCCGCCGCATTGTCCAGCCGGCATTGGGCGGCAATGAGGCCGCTTGCAGCATGCGTCGCGAGTAGTTGAACACGGGCCCTTCGAGACTGACCCCCAGCGCGCCGAAGACCTGGTGACAGGTCCGGGCCGCGGCAACTGCCGCCCGGTCGGCCGAAGCGCGCGCACGCAGCAGCGCGACCATCGCGTCGTCGGCCCCGGTGTCCAGGGCGAATGCCGCCGAGCGTGCCAGCGCAGTCGAGGCGTCCAGTCGTATGACGCTGTCGGCCAGGGGGTGCGCCACCGCCTGGAACGATGCTATGGGGCGTCCGAACTGCTGCCGGGTTGAGGCGTGCTCGGCAGCCATTTCAACCAACCGTCGGCCGGCGGCGGCCTGCCAGGCCGCTAGCGTGAGCAGGTACAGGCCCAGCCCGCGATCGCTGTCGGCAAGCGCGGCGTTGCCCTCGATCGCCGCGCGACCCCAGGGCTCGCCGCCCAGCGTGCTGCTGGTCTGCATGTCGGGGGGCGCGTCGGCCCGCAGGACGACCCCGTCTTCTACGACCAGGAAGTGGGTCGCCAGCGGTCCCCAGGGAAGCAGGGGCGGCTCGGCCAGCGACACCAGCTCCTTGCCGGCAATGATTCCTGCTCGTTCTTTTTTGTCGAGTACGGCGGCACCCAGCACGCAGGCGGCAAGCGGTCCCGGAAAAGCAGCCCGGCCGAGTTGTTCGCTGACAGCGCACAGCGCCGAGGCGCTACCTCCGCTGTCGGGGCAGGCAAGTTCGAGTATCCCGAGCGCCGCCATGTCCTTCCACAGCGGCAAGGGGAACTCGTCGGCGGCGACCCTGAGCAGCTCCGCGTCAACGCGGTCGTGGCAGAACGCGGCCACGCTGTCGGCCATGGCCTGCTCGACGGGGTCGAAGTCGAAATCTATGGCCACGACTTGTCTCAGCCCTCGGCGTCCGTCCAGCGAAGCCTGGCCAGGCTGCGCGCGTGGGCGCCGGCGCCGCCCAGTTCGAGCTTGAGGGTCTGCAATCGCATGGTCCAGTGGTGCAGCGCGTGCTCGGTGGTAAAGCCGATGGCTCCGCTCAGCTGGTGGGTGTCGTCGAACAACAGCGTGGCAGCTTCCATGGTGTGGGTAGCGGTCGCGGCGGCGGCTTCGCCTGGCGCATTGCGCGAGGCGGTTTCCGCGCAGAGCCAGCGCGCCGATTCTACCATCACCGCGCAGTTGGCCAGGCGGTGCTGGACGGCCTGGAATGAGGCTATACTGCGACCGAACTGGCGGCGGTTTTTCAGGTAATCAATGGTAAACGACAGCGCAGCCTGCATGCAGCCGACGGCCTCGGCCGAGGCGGCGAGCTGCCACCAGGCGCGCATGCGATGGGCGCTTACACCTTCCACGATGTCGCCGGCCGCCAGTAGCTCGGCAGGTAGGGTGGCCATCGGGTAGCCAAAATTGCTGTCCACATCGGTCAGGCCGGCAGCCGGCGTTTCGATTATTCGCAGCTGTTCTCCGTCGGCCACCAGCAGGCACACTGCCTGGGCCGCAAAGCGTACGGGGCCGGGCAGGGCGGTGTCGGCCAGCGCGACCGGGCCATCTATGGTGCGCCCGAGCAGTTGGGCGGCCACGATGGCGTTGGCGCCGAAGCTCACGCAGCCGGCCTGCCGAGCAATGGCGCTGGTGAGCAGGGTGGCCTCGAGGGGCCCCATGCCGTCGACCAGCGCAACGCCGGTAAAACCCGCGTCGTTGAGAGCGCGTTCGAGCTCGTGGTCGTAGCCATCAGCCGACTGCTCGCCGGCGTCGGAAAGCGCCGCCAGTTGCTCGGCCCGCGCGGTTCCCGCCGAGCGTGTGAGCAAGGTTTCGGCGGCGTCGAGCAGGGCTCCCTGTTCCGGGTTCAGTTCAAAATCCATCGTATTGCTCGTTTCTGTGTCCAGCGTTCTTTTGCCAGCTCGGCGGTCTACTCGCGGGGCAGGCCCAGCAAGCGGCTGGCCACGAGGTTGAGCTGTACCTCGGTGGCGCCCACGGCGACACCGGCGGTCATGGCTAGTTTGAAATTAGCGTTGGCAAAGGTCCCCGCCTCGAGGCCCGAGCTGCCGGTGAGTTCGAGGGCGAGGTCGCCCACCAGCTTGTCCACCCGGGTGCCCGCTATGCGTGCCACGTTGGTGTCGGCGCTGGGCGGCAGACCGTGCGCGCGTTGGTCTATTACCCTGTAGCTGAGCACTCGCGCGGCTTCGCAGGCGGCCCGGGCCCGGCCGAGCTTCTCGGCCACGGTGGGATCGTCGAGCAGGCCTTTTTGCCTGGCAAGCCCGGCCAGCCGGTCGAGGGTAACCGTGGCACGCGCGTAGCGCGGTGCGCCCACTCGTTCGTACTGCAACGAATAGCTCACGGTTTTCCAGCCCTCGCCTTCCTCGCCGAGCAGGCAGCTCCTCGGCACGCGCACGTCGGTGAAGAAGAGCTCGTGGAAGTAACGCTTGCCAACCACCGACGGTATCTCGCGTATCTCTATGCCCTCGCTGTCCATGGGGAGCAGGATGACCGACAGGCCGTGGTGGCGGCTCGACTCGGGGTCACTGCGCACGAGGAGAAAACAGTAGTCGGCGTGGTTGGCGTAGGACGTCCAGATCTTGCTGCCGTTGATGACGTAGTCGTCGCCGTCGGCTACCGCCGATGTGCGCAGCGCGACCAGGTCGCTGCCCGCTTCGGGTTCGGAGAAGCCCTGGCACCACAGCACCCGGCCCTCGCTTATGGCGGGCAGGTGCAGCGCCTTCTGCTCATCGCTGCCGTGCTCCATTATCGTGGGGCCGATCCAGTTGACGTTCATGTACTGCGGGCCGCGGGGCTCTCCGCGTGACCACAACTCTTCACCCAGCACGGCGTGACTCCACGAGGTGGCAGATTTGCCCCCGTACTCGGTCGGCCAGTGGGGCGTGAGCCAACCACGCGCGGCCAGCGCCGCGCAGAACCCAAGTGAGAACTCGGCCTGGGCGTCGCTACCCGGCCCTTCGCGCGAAATCTCCTGCCAGTCGTCGGGTAGCTCGCTTTCGAGAAATGCCACCAGGTCCTTCCTGAACCCCTGGTCTTCCTTGCTCCACGCGAATTCCATCTGCTTGTTTCGGGGCTCCTCTAACCATCGATTTGACGGATACCCGTGCGCGAAGCTATATCGGTGGTCGCACATGGTGCAAGTGCATAGGGGCGGGGAGCAGGTTTTTTATGTATTCAAGCGGTGAGATCCCGGTGCTGGACTTCAAGGCAACCGTGCCGGCTTTTCTGCGTCGGCAGGTCAGCTTGCACGGGCAGCGTGACTTCGTGGTTACGGCCGATAGCCGTCTTGGCTATCTCGAGGCCGAGCGCGAGTCGGCTCGCCTGGCGCGGGGCCTGTTGGCTGCCGGGGTTGGCAAGGGCAGCAGGGTGGGCCTGCTGGCGCCCAACGGACCCGCGTGGGTGGTGGCCTGGTTGGCCGTGGCGAGGCTGGGAGCCCTGCTGGTGCCGCTCAATACTTTTTCGAAGGCCCGCGAGTTGGGCTGGATGCTTCGCCACGCCGACGTGCAGTTGTTGCTCTGCGTAGATTCCTTTCTCGGCCACGACTACCTGGCTCGACTCGAGGAGGCGGCGCCCTCGCTCACCGCGGCCGAAAACGCAGAGCTGCTGTTGCTTCCCGAGTTGCCGATGTTGCGCAGGGTATACGCCTGGGGTGACGGGCGCCGGAAGTGGTTGGCGGGCGCTGTCGAAGAACTGGCCGAATCGGGCGATGTCCCCGAACAGGACGAAGGGTTTCTCAGCCGCGTGGAGGACAGCGTAGAAACAAGCGACCCGATGCTCGTGGTCTACAGTTCGGGCAGCACGGCCGATCCCAAGGGTGCGGTGCACGGCCAGGGCTCACTGTTGCTGCACGCGTTCAATCTCAACACGTTTCGTGGGCTGCGGGCCGACGACAGGCTGTACTCGCCCATGCCGTTCTTCTGGGTAGGCGGCTTCGTATTTGCGCTGCTGGCGGCCATGCACGCGGGCTCCTGCCTGCTCTGCGAGGAGAGTTTTGAACCCGGGCGCACTCTCGACCTGCTCGAACATGAGCGGGCGACCTTCGTCACCGGCTGGCCGCATTACGGCAAGGCCATGGCCGACCACGAGAGTTTTGCCGGCAGGGATCTTTCCTCGCTTCGCGGTGGCAACGTCTACGACCTGTTGCCCCCGGGGGTCGCGCCCGAGGATCCTGAGCTGAGGGCCAACTCGCTGGGCATGACCGAGACCGGCGGGCCGCACACTATGTACGACATGACAGTTGACCTGCCCGATAGCCTGCGGGGGTCGTTCGGTTGCCCGGTGCCCGGGCTCGAGCACAAGCTGGTCGACCCCGACAGCGGTCTCGAGCTGGCCGGCATGAACGACAGGAGCGCGGGTGAAAAGAGCGCGGGCGAGGCTGGGGAGATCTGCGTTCGCGGCTACAGCCTCATGCAGGGTTTGTACAAGCAGCAGCGCGATAGCGTGTTCGATGAGGCGGGCTGGTACCACACCGGTGACGGCGGCAGCTTCAACGAGCAGGGCCACTTGTTTTTCGAGGGCCGCCTGGGCGACGTGATCAAGACAGGTGGCGCCAACGTGTCACCGCGCGAGGTGGAAGTGCTGCTCGAGGCCGTGGACGGGGTGAAGGCGGCGCACGTGGTGGGCCTGCCCGACCCCGACCGGGGGCAGACTGTCGCGGCTGTCGTGTTGCTCAAGCAGGGCGTGGAGCTCGACGGCGAGCAGTTGCTGGCAGCCCTGCGCGACGAGCTTTCAGCCTACAAGCTACCCCGGCAGATCTTTTTTCTCGGTGAAAACGAGCTGCCCATGACCGACAGCGGAAAGATCAAAAAATCGGCTCTAGTCGGGCAATTACAGGATCTTTTCAAGGCCGGGCGGGGCGGGGCTTGACAAATCTACCTGCGCGCAGGTAGAAAGTGTGGTGGCCGTCCTTCCTTCCAGTGAGCGGGGCAACAGCACCCGCGTCGCCATACTGCAGGCAGCCGAACGCGTTTTTGCCGAGCAGGGCTTCGACCGTGCGCGCCTGGAAGATGTTGCCAGTGAGGTGGGTATCCGCCGGGCCTCTATCGTTTACTACTTCCGCGACAAGAGAGAGCTCTACCACACCGTGCTCGCGGACATGTTTGCCGAGTACGCCGTGGGCCTCGAGTCGGCGTTGTTCGGTCCAGGCGACGTTGTTGAGAGGCTGGAGGCAGCGGTGGTGGGCTGGGTGGATTTCGTGGCCGCGCGACCGACCTTTGCGCGGGTGTTACTGCGCGAGTTGGCCGATGCCGGCGGCGATGGCCTGCCCGGTATGGTCGAGCACAGGGGCGAGGCACAAAAAATTGTCGAGCGTTTCGCGTCCGAGAACTCGGGCGACCCGTTGTTGTCGCGCATCGACGTGGATCCGGCTCACATGGTGGCCAGTGTCGCCGGTGCCACGCTGTTCTTGTTCGTAGCAATGCCGGCGCTCATGCCTTCGGGCGACTTTGACCCCCTTGAACCGGCGCAGGTAGAAGCCCATCGTCACGAGGTACTGAGGACCGCCAGGCGGTTGATGGGGACCGGGCTCGCGGTGAGAACAAGACCGGCGCGGGCCGAACGGCCTCCAAAGCCAGGGAGAAGCAAGTGACCAAGCCAAACCAAGAAACAGGGCCAGACGCCTTCGAACGCTTTAACAAGGCCCAGGGGGTCGGTACCGTGCGCGACCCCTACACCCGCTGGGCGGAGTTGCGCAGGATGGGGCCGGTACTCGAAGTCGACCCGCGTGAATGGACCGGCGACCAGGAGTTCATGTCCGGGGGGCACAAGGCACCCGAGGGTTTCAAGATCTGGTCGGCCGTGAGCTACGATGCCGTTCACGACATCCTCGCCGACTCGCGTAACTTTACCTCCAGCGGTTACGCCATCACGATGGGACCGGTACTCGGTCGCACCATACTGGAGATGGACCCGCCCGATCACACGGTTCACCGTAAACTGCTCAGCCAGGCCTTCAGTCGCCGCGCCCTGGAATCCTGGGAGACGGGGTTGGTGGCCGAAACGATCAACGGCTTGATCGACGGTTTCGCAGAGCGCGGCAGCGCCGACCTGGTGCGTGAGCTGACGTTTCCGTTCCCGGTAACGGTGATCGCCGGAATGATGGGTGTGCCGGCTGATCGTCTCCGTGATTTTCACCGATTGGCCGTGGAGCTGGTCAGCGTCACCATAGACTACGACGGCGCGCTGCGGGCGTCGCAATCGCTGCGCGATCTCTTTGCCGACCTGCTACGGGGCAGGAGGGCTGAGCCTGGCGACGACATCATCAGCGTGCTGGCAAGCGCCGAGGTGGAAGGCGAGCGTCTCGAAGACGAGCTCATCTATTCCTTCCTCCGGCTGCTCGCTCCGGCCGGTGCCGAGACCACCTACCGGTCGTCGAGCAACCTGCTGTGCGGGCTGCTCAACAACCCCGACCAGCTCGAATTGCTCAGGGCCAACCGAGACCTGCTGCCCCACGCTATAGAGGAGGGCGTGCGTTGGGATCCCCCGTTGACCGGTATAATGCGCATGACCACGGCCGACGTTACCGTGCAGGGTGTCGAGATTCCGGCCGGCGCGGTGGTGCACGTCAACATGGCGGCAGCCAATCGCGACCCCAAGCGCTTTGAAGATCCCGATCGTTTCGACGTGACGCGCAAGTTCAAACAGCACCTGGGTTTTGCCTTCGGCACCCACGCTTGCCTGGGAATACACCTGGCCCGAATGGAGACCCACGTGTTGCTCAACGCCGTGCTCGACCGCCTTCCCGGACTCGCGCTGGATCCCTCGGCGGGCGAGGTCTTCGTGAGCGGACAGGTTTTTCGGGCGCCGTCGGCGCTGCCGGTGGTTTTTGAGACAGGGCGGGAGAGCTGATCGTGGGCGGACGTTACCTGGCAGGATTGGACATGGGCGGAGGCGGTGTGCGCTGCCTGTTGTTCGACCCCGAGAGCGGTCGCGTTCACGGGGCGTCGCGCCCTTGCCCGCCCGTGGTGGTGGAGGGTGGCGCCGGATTGCAGGTGGAGCTGGACACCGGGCTCGTAATCGATCGCATGGGCGAGGCCGTGCGGGCGGCGCTGGCCGAGGCAGGGGCCGGGCCCGACGATGTAGTGGCGGTTGCGGCCACGGCTACGCGTCACGCCATGGTTCTTGTCGACTCGACCGGCGAGGTATTGCTGGCGGCTTCGAATCGTGACGCGCGCGCGGCGCTCGAAGCCATGGAGCTGGGGGAGCAGCACGGCGCAGAGCTGCTGGGGGTGACCGGCCACTGGCCGACCGCGATACAACCCGGACCGCGTCTGCTGCAGCTGCTGAAGGCGCAGCCTGCGCTGATTGAACAAACCGCCCACGTGTTGTCGGCCAGTGACTGGTTGGGTTTCTGGATGACCGGCAACGCGGGCTACGAGGCCTCGCAGGCGAGCGAAACTCTACTGTTCTCGCTTAACCAGCGTGGCTGGTGTGCGGACTGGATAGGGAGGCTGGGGATTCCCCGCGATATTTTCCCCGATCCTCTCGACGCTGGCTCGCAGCTGGGCGAGCTGGGTCCACTGGCCGCCGAGAAGCTGGGGCTGGCCGAGGGCACCACTGTGGCCGTGGGAGCCGCCGACTCGCAGTCGGCCTTGCTGGCCGCGGCCTGCGTCGAGGCCGGCGAGTTGTGTGCTGTCACGGGCAGCTCGCTGCCCGTTCAGTTGGTGATGGACGTGCCGGTCACTGACCCCGACGGTGCGCTATGGACTTCGCACCACGCGGTGCCGGGCCTGTGGGTGCTCGAGAGCAACGGCGGTCCGATGGGTGAATCCCTGGAGTGGGCCGCGCGCCTGCTCTTCGCTGATTCGCCGAGGCCCGTGGAACGATTGTTTGCCGAGGCGGCTGCTTCTGTTGCCGGCGCACGCGGTATGCAGTCGAGCCTGGGCGCCCACCTCATCGACTGGAAATCACCTGGCCTGCCCGTCGGAGAACTGCTGCTGAGTCACCTGGTGGGCGTTCCCGGCGATGATCCGAGGCGCGACGTGGCACGCGCTCTCGTAGAGGGTATGGCCTGCGGTGTGCGGGCCAACGCCGAGCGCGTGTGTGACCTGAGTCACAACCAACCCGAACTGTTGAGGGTCTCGGGTGGCATGTTGCGCAGCAGCCTCTGGCCCGAACTGCTGGCCCAGGTCACCGACCTCCCCGTGCACGCGGCCAGTGCTTGCGAATCGGGAGCCATGGGCGCGGCGCTGTGTGCGGGCGCAGGGGTCGGGGTATTTACCGACCTGGCCGAAACCGCCCAGGCTGCTCCGCTGGCCGCGACCGTGGTGGCCGAGAGAGCGGAAGTCGCGACCATGCTGCAGGTCTATGGCAGGTGGAAGGGCCGTAGCGAGCAAGCACCGGCGGCGGATGGCGATGCCGTGGGCGCGCTGACTACTGCCATGCTCGAGGCCGGCGAGGCGGCGGGCGTGGCGCGCAAGAAGAAGTTGACGCCCAGCCTCCTGGTCACCGCCCAGTTTGACGAGGAATCGCTTGCCCGCCTGGCGCGGTTGGGAGAGCTGGAGTACTCGGATTTTCGCAGCAGCATGCGACTGCTCACCGGCGCTGCCCTGGTAGACGCGCTTGGCGATCACGATGTTTTTGTAACCGAGGTCGACCTTGTCGATGCCACGGTACTGCGTGACACGCCGGGCCTGAGGGTGGTGGTGAGCTGTCGTAACGATCCGGTCAACATCGATCTCGATGCCTGCAGCGCTTTTGGCGTACCGGTGCTCAACGCGCCGGGACGCAACGCTGTAGCCGTGGCCGACCTGGCGGTGTCATTCATGTTGTCGCTGGCCCGTTGCAGCGCCGCGGGTGGCGATTTCCTCAGGCAACCGGGCTCGGTGGCGGGCGACATGGGTCGCATGGGGCAGGCCTTCAGCCTGTTCCGCGGCGTAGAGCTGTGGAACCTGACCGTCGGACTGGTGGGCCTGGGGGCGGTAGGGCGCGAGGTCGCGCGGCGGCTGCGCGGTTTCGGCTGTCGCGTGCTCGTGTCCGACCCGGCAGTGGACGCCATGGAGGCGGCCCGCCACGATGCCGAGCTGTTGGGCCTCGAAGAGCTGCTGGAGCGCTCGGACGTGGTGAGCCTGCACGCTGCGGTCAATGACCAGACCCGCGGAATGATAAACGCCGAGCGACTAGCGGCCATGAAGCCGGGTGCGATGCTGATCAACACGGCGCGGGCGGCTCTCGTCGACGAAGAGGCGCTGGTGGAAGCGCTGCGCGACGGGAGGCTTGGCGGCGCGGGGCTCGATGTGTTTGCCGAGGAGCCGCCGGCTTCCGACCATCCGTTGCTGGCCATGGCCAACGTCATTGCGACTCCCCACCTCGGCGGCAACACGGCCGAGATCGCCGTGCACCAGGGTCGCATCATCGCCGACGAACTCGAACTCATGGCGGCAGGCTCAGCGCCGCGGCACTGCTTGAACCCCGAGGTCCTGGCCGACTTTGATTGGTCGGCCGACCGTCGTGAACCGGGCGATGAAGAAATAGCAGGCTTGCTCGCAAAGGCTGGTCCGGCGGTTTCTGATCTCCAGCGTGAGAAGCCTGGCGCCGATGACGCCGTCGTTGAAGACGCCGCCGTTGAAGAAGACGATAAAGCGGCCGAGCTGTCCGCCGCCGCTGCCGATCTACGCGAGGGTATGAGCAGACAGTTGGAGGCCTGGGGAAGGGCTGTTTCTGCCAGCGAAGAGTTGGCAGCCGAGGCCGAGAACAACCAGGTCACGATGCAGTTCGAGTTGCATGACCTCGCCCTGACCTTTCACCTGCAGCTTGCGGCCGATGGCGCGAGCGCGGGCCTGGGGGCCATTGTGGGAGGAGCCGACGTGCGCTTGAGCATGGGCGCTGCCATATTCGACGGAATGTTCGGTGGCGAACTCAACGCCATGGAGGCTGCCATGGACGGCCGCCTGTCTTTTACCGGTGACGCCGGCAAGGCGATGACCCTGCAGCACCTCGAGCCCCTGCTGGCGGCCACTTACAAGGCCGCGCGCGAGGAAGCCGGCGACCTGGGCGACCTGTCGGCCCTGGCCGTCCCGACGACGGCGGAAAACGGCCGAAGCCATGGAAGTGGAACCGCGGATCTGGGAGCTGACGGCGGCGAGGCAGCCACGGCACTGTGCGAGGTGGTGGACGAGCTTTACGCGAGCGGCCTGATCACGGCCACCGGCGGCAACGTGACCACGAGGGTGAGCGCGGGTGCCGATGAACTCTGGATTACCCCCAGCCAGTCTTTCAAGGGCAAGCTGGATCTTTCGCAGCTGGTGCGCATCGATCTCGACGGCGATCCCGTGGATTCGGGTGCCCGTTCGCCGTCAAGCGAGCGCCTCATGCACGCGGTGGTCTACCGGGTGAAGCCGGAGGCCGAAGCGGTCATACACTGCCACGCGGCCAACGCCACGGTGCTGGCCAACAGCGGCTTGCCCTTCGTGCCCGTGTCTACCGAGGCTGCGTTTTTTGGCGAGATACCGCGGGTGCCCTTCATCATGCCGGGCACCGTTGAACTCGCCGACGCGGTGGCCGAGGCCATGAAAGACAGCTGGGCCGTTATGCTGGTCAACCACGGTCTGCTGGTCGCCGGCCGTAGCCTCAGGCGGGCGGCCGACATGGCGTCGGTTATAGAACGCAGCTGCGAGGTCATACTGGGCTCGCACGCGGTAGGAAAGCCGCCGCCGGTGTTGCCCGACGACGTACTCGAAAAACTTCGTAATATAGGTGACATGATCGCCTGACCCAGTGGGAGTTAGAAAAAAAATGGATAGGGAGTTTCCGTTTCCGCTGCCTTTCAGCTGGTACCAGGTCGCGTACTCCGACGAAATCGGGGTCGGCGAGCTGAAACCGATACACTACTTTGGCCGTGAGCTCGTCCTGTTTCGCGACATGGCGGGCACGGCCCGGGTCTTTGACGCTTTCTGCCCCCACCTGGGCGCGCACATCGGGCATGGTGGTGAGGTGACCGAGCAGGGTCTGCGCTGCCCCTTTCACCACTGGAGTTTTTCGCCCGAAGACGGCCGCTGCGTGGACATCCCTTACTGCAAGCGCATTCCCCCCAAGGCTGCCGTGGAGGCGCTGCCGGTGTGCGAAAAAAACGGCATCATCATGGCCTGGTACCACCCCCTGGGTGAGCCGCCCGAGTGGGAGATCCCCGATCTACCCGAGTATGGCGACCCGGCCTGGACCGAGTGGACCCGGCGCGACTGGATGGTGAAGTCGCGCAACCAGGAGCTGGCCGAGAACACTGTCGACGCCGCTCACTTTTTATACGTGCACGGCACGAAGAACATCGCCACCACAGACGTTGTGGATTCGGACGGGTATTTTCTCAACGTGATCTGCCAGTCGAGGGTGGATACATCCAAGGGCGAAGCCGACGGCACGATAGACATTCGTACCTACGGTCTCGGTTTTGGCTGCACGCGCTTCAAGGGCGTCGTTGAAACCCTGGTCATGACCTCGGGAACACCGGTGGACGACGAGTACGTTCACATGCACTTGTCGTGTGCGCTGCGCAAGCTCGGCGACGAGAGTACTACCAGCGGGGTGGGCAAGGCTTTTGTCGGCGAAATTGAGCGCCAGTTCGGCCAGGACATCCCCATCTGGGAAAACAAGGTGCACCTCGAGAAGCCGATACTCTGCGACGGCGATGGTCCCATTGGCGACCTGCGTCGCTGGGCCAGCAAGTTCTACGTCGAGTGACCGGGCCCGCTGGCCGGGCCTGAAGGCTCCTGGTCATAGCGCGCCTTGAGCAGGTGCTTTCTCAGCTTGCCCGCCTCTGTGCGCGGCAGGCGGTCCACGAAGTCAATGGAGCGTGGGCACTTGAGCGGCGATATTTTATCGCGGCACCAGGCCATGAGTTCGTCGGCCAGCTGCCCGCTGGCCGCCAGCGGGTCAATGGCTTCGACCACCGCTTTTACCTGTTCGCCGAAGTCGCTGTCGGGCAGCCCGAACACGGCCGCGTCGGCTACCAAGGGGTGCTCCAGGAGGCAGTTCTCGGTTTCCTGGGGGTAGATGTTGACCCCGCCCGATATGATCATGTCGGCCTTGCGGTCGGTGAGGTAGAGGTAGCCCTCCTCGTCGAGATAGCCGATGTCTCCCACGGTGCTCCAACCGCGAGCGTCCAGCGAGTCGGCGGTTTTTTCGGGGGCGTTGTGGTATTCGAAGCTGCGCCCGCCTTCGAAGTAGACCGTGCCGATCTCGCCTGCCGCCAGTTCCTCACCATCGTCGTCGACCACGTGCACGCGGCAGCCCAGCTCACGACCTACCGAGCCCTTGTGCGCAAGCCACTCCTCGCTGCTTATCTGTGTAGCGCCGTTGCCCTCGGTGGCGCTGTAGAACTCGGTCAGTATCGGGCCCCACCAGTTAATCATCTGCTCCTTTACACTCACCGGGCAGGGCGCGGCGGCGTGCAGGGCCAGGCGGTGGCTCGAGAGGTCGGCCTTCTCTCGCAGCTGTTTGGGTAGCTGCAGCATGCGACTGAAGTGAGTGGGTACCCACTGGCTCATGGTCACCTGGTGTTGTCCCAGGAGTTGAACCGCGCTCCTGGCATCGAACTTTTCCATGACGACGCAGGTCGCGCCCAGTCGCTGCAGGGCCATGTTGAACCTGAGCGGCGCCGAGTGGTACAGCGGGGCGGGCGACAGGTACACGGTGTTCTCGTCGGCGCCGTAAGCGACGGCGAGCGCCGCCGCCATCGGCGAGATTGCACCCACGCTGCGATCGGGGAGCGGGTTGCGTATGCCCTTGGGGTAACCCGTGGTACCCGATGAATAGAGCATCTCGCAGCCCTCCAGCTCGTCGTCCACGGGGTGGTCGGGCATGTCGTCGAGCTCGCCTTCAAGCGACCGATAGCCCGGCAGCTCGCCACCGCAGACGAACCAGGCCTGCACGTCGGGGCAGAGTCCGGGCAGGTCGGCCGTGTTGTCGGCCTGCTCGGCGCTGGTCACGAAGGCCCGCGCACCGCAGTCGTTGATGATGTAAGCGATCTCAGCGGTCGCCAGGTGGGTGGCCACCGGTGTGTAGAAAAGACCCGAGCGCTGGGCTCCCCAGCACACGGTGAAGAACTCGGAACGGTTTTCCATCATCAGGGCCAGGGCTGCGTCGTGGCCCAGTCCGAGGTGTCGCAACAGCTGCGCGAAGCGGTTGGAGCTGCGATCCAGCTGGGCGTAGCTGGTGGCCCGGCCGCTACCAGCCATGACAAGGGCTGCCTTGTCGGGAAACTTATCGAGCTTATCGAAGGGGTACACGCTGTTGTCTCGGGCGCCGCTTGTGTATAAGCGGTCTCACTGCGCGGCGTTCGCCCGGCCACGCAGCAGGGAGCATCAATGCGCTTTTCTTACGCTGAGTCCATGACCGATCCGACTTTTTTTCCGGCGCTGGCCCGTGCCGCCGAGGACTCGGGCTGGGATGGGTTCATCGTGCCCGACTCGATATGCTATCCCGAGGTCTCGGATTCAAAGTATCCCTACACGCCGGACGGTGATCGCGGGTTCCTCGAAGACAAGCCCTTCATCGAACCGTTCACCCTGGTGCCGGCGCTCGCGGCTGTGACCAGCCGCCTGCGCTTTCAGACCTTTGTTATCAAGCTGCCCGTGAGGCACCCGGTGCTGGTGGCCAAGCAGGCCAGCTCGGTGGCCGTGCTGTCGGACAACCGCTTCAGCCTTGGAGTGGGCGTCAGCCCATGGCCCGACGATTATCGCGTGATGGATGAGCCCTGGCCGGGTCGTGGTCGTCGCATGAACGAGATGATGGAGATCATCCGCGGCTTGTGCGAGGGAGGGTTCTTCGAATACCACGGTGAGTTTTACGACATCGAGTCGATCAAGATCTGCCCGGTGCCGAGCAAGCCGCTGCCCCTGCTCGTGGGCGGCCACTCCGAGGCGGCGCTCAAGCGCGCCGCTCGCCTCGGCGACGGCTGGATGCACGCCGGGGGTGACCCTGCAGAACTGGAGTCAATGATAGCGAGGCTCCACGAGTTGCGAAAAGAATACGGCCGCGAGCAGCAGCCCTTCGAGGTGCACGTCATATCGCTCGATGCTTATAGCGTCGACGGCGCCAGGCGATTGCAGGACGCGGGTGTCACCGACTGCATCGTGGGTTTTCGCAACAGCTACGAGCGGGGGGTCGACACCGAGCCCCTGCAGGTAAAGATAGACGCGCTGCGGGTGTTTGCCGACGACGTTATCGCGGCCAGTAGACGCTGAAGGGAGAGGACATGAACGGTAAAGAAATTTCTGATCGAATCGATATACAGGACCTGCTGGTGCGCTACTGCACCGCGATAGACACGCAGAACTGGGAGCTGCTCGACACCTGCTTCGTGGCCGACGCCAGGGTTGACTACAGCGCGTCGGGCGGCACAGCGGGAGACTACCCCGAGGTGAGGGCCTGGCTGGCAAAAGCCCTGGCCCCGTTCAAGACCATGATGCATTTTATCGGCAACAGCAGCGTCACCCTGGATGGTAACAGCGCGTCGGCCCGAACCTATGTCATCAATCCCATGGGTATGGACGACGGCAAGGGCGGCGTCTCGTTTTTTACAGTGGGCGCGATCTACGACGACGACCTCGTGCGCGTGGAGGCCGGTTGGCGCATAAGCCGACGCGACGAGGAATTGGTATACATGGAGGGCGCCGTGCCCAGCGGTTTGGAAGTTTCGTCCTGAGCTACCACCCAATCGGGGGGGTAAGTGGCTGGCCCAGCGTGATTGTGGTGTCGCAGCCATTGACAAGAGTAGCGATTGTTTTCTAGTCTTCTGGTGGAGTGGGTTGGTTTCCCCGAGCGGGGGACAGCCGCCCGACCTTGAGCCGCCAGTGAATCGTTGTTGGAAGCTTGTGTCCCTTGTTGCAGCGCTGCTGATTCTTTCAGCCGCGCCGGCCTCGGCCCAGGTTAGCAAGAACGAGGGCAAGTGTGCGGGCAAGATGGCCAAGTCGGCAGGCAAGCTGGCCGCCACGGTGACCAAGGGCACGGCCAAGTGTCGTGACAAGGAGATCGCCGGCAAGTACGTTGGCTCCTGTCCCGGGGTCAAGGAGCAGGTAAAGATCGACAAGGCTGTCGCCAAGGTCGGCGCGACAGCTACCAAGAGCTGCGGCAGCGTGTGCAGCAGTTCCACGTTCATAGGCTGCCTGGCCGACTCGGATTGTCCGCCCACGGCGGGACTCGACGAGACCTGTGGCGGCGGCGCGGTAAACAAGCCTTTCGAGATCAGCAATATCGGGTTTCCGGGGCCTGCCTGCATAGCGGCGGGCTATTCGACGATAGATACGGCTGATGACCTGGCCGGCTGCGTGGGAGGCGTCGCGCTCGAAATCGGCGAGGACCACCTTGCCCTCATCTACGGAAGCAGCTCGTCGTCCAGTGGGCTGTCTTCGGCGGCCGCGTCATGCCAGGCCACCCTTGCTAAGTCTGCTGTCAAGTTGGTTGCCACGGTAGTAAAGGGCGTGGCCAAGTGCCGCGACGCCATAAACAAGGGTAAGAGCAGTGGCAGTCCCCTGGAGTGCGCGACGGCTGATGAAAAACTCGCAGCGAAAATAGCCAAGGCAGAGGCAAAGTTCGGCTCGGGCATCGCGGCTAAGTGCAGCGACGCGGGCGTGGCCGAGCTCGACATATGCGGCCTCGGCGTGGGTGGGGTTACTAGCGTGGGGGAGGCAACGGCCTGCCTGCTGGAGGCTTCCCGCGAAATTTCTGACGCGGTCAACCTTCCAGCCGACCGCACTTATGCCGCCCGGTCGTTGATCGAAGCTGCCTACCCACGCGAGGCCGTCTGCGGCGATAATTCGGTCAACCAGCTTCCAGGCAATCACCTGTTGCTTGGCGAAGAGTGCGACGGCAGCGATGACTCGGCCTGTCCGGGCGAGTGTATGCCGCCCGGAGACCTGTTCGAGTGCACCTGCGGGGACGTGCCCAGGGCCAGGTGGTGGAGCATCACCCAGGGTTCCGAGACCGACGCGGGCTGGACCGGCGCTACCCACGACCAGAGGCTGGGTGAGGGCGCCGGTTACGTGCTCGACCTGCTCAACTGTGATTGCACTGAGTTCACCGGCGCAACCTGCACCGGTGTCAGTGTCGACCCGGTGTGCGACCTGGCTGGCAAGCAGGCCCCGCGTTGCTCCTGGGAACCTTTGAGCGCGTCAAGCTGTGACGACCGCGGCGACGGCGACGGTGGAGACGAAGATAGCGACTGCGCGATCTGCGACGCCTGGAGTGTTAACGCCGGTGCCAACTGCGTCCTGAGCACCGATTGCCAATCGCGCTGTTACACGGCTGCCGGAGTCGATGCCGGCAGCGATTGCGATTCGCAGGCCAACTGCGCCGCCGGCGAGCAGTGTCGGGGCCGATGCGACAGCTCGCCTCACTGTATCCTTTCGCCAAACGGGGGACCTTTCGCCGTGGCGACCGCGAGCACTACTGCCTGCAACTTGCAGAATCATGTCCAGGACGTGACCGGTACCTTGAACATCATTACGGGCGAAACCTCCACGGCTTATGAATCGTCCAACAGGCCCTACATCGGCGAGCGCTCACATCGCCCCTGCCCGGTGTGTGGGGGCTACTGCGAAGGCGGAGACAATGCCTACCTGATCTGCGAGGGCCGTTGCGAGACCAGTGGCGATGTATGCCGTTTTGACGAGGACTGTTCGATCGAAGGCGAACTCTGCGGCTCTGCTACCCCCGATTGTCCAGGCGGTGCCTGCGAGCTGGGACTGGTCTGCATAGCCGACGTGCAGGCTTTGCCGGGGGCCGTGTCGGGCCGCGCGTGTCGCATCGAGTACGTGGACCCCTTGTACGGTGCCATGTCCGGCGACTGTCCGCCGCATCCGGGTAAGTACCTGGGCGGAAGTGTGGAGTCGATTCACGCCGCCCACACCAGTCACCCCACCTCGCTGGCCTCCACCTTACCTTGCACTGAGCTTGGCTTTGAGCTGTTCGACTGCCCCTGTCCGCCAGGAGTTTCCAACCGGCAGACCAGCCCCAACCTGTGCCGTACGTCCTGTGACGCCGGCGCAGAGCTGGGCACCGGCTGTGCCGATGGCAACAACGCGGGCGGCGAGTTCACGACCTGCGCCGGGGGCGGCAACCAGGGCTTTGCATGTGACGAGGACAGCGATTGTCCCGGCGGTACCTGCTCGGCCAACCCGACGCACTGCAGCGGCGACCCGGCCTTCGAGCGGGTCACGTGCAACGGCGATGCCGACTGCGGTCTGGGCACCTGCGTGGACGCGTGTCCTTCCGGGCGCTGCGTACCCCAGTGCCTGCCCAAGGTCGGCGACGGACTGGACGGCTACTGCCCGGCTGGCCCCGACGTGTTTCATTGCGAAGGAGCGTTGGACGCTTTCAGGGCCTGTCCGGCGACGGCGCTCGATGAGAGCTGCAACTCAACCTGCAGCGTGGCCGGCACGGCCTGCAGCTCGGACACCGAGTGCCCGCCCGGTGAGCAGTGTACCGGCGAATGCCTGACCCACATTAACTGTGAGTCCGGGATAGACGGTTTCCTCGGAACACCGGATGACAATGTCGGTGCGGGGCCCTGCGTGCAGGCGGTGCGAGAGTGTTTTACTAACCCGATTCTCGCCGAAGGTGGAAGCACTCTGAACGGCCTCGGCGATCCCACCAACATTCTTTCGGCCACTATCTACTGCATCCCGCCCACCAGTCGCGACGTGATCGACCTTGTGAGTGGCTTCGGTGGACCCGGCCGTAGCACGGAACACTTTACGGTCTACGTGAACGTCGGTTCCATCCCCGTTACTCCCTGAAGTGCGCGCCCTCAGCGAGGGTGTCCTTCCTGGCCGGTGTGTTTTCGAGCTGGGCCGCCCTGCGTGCGGCGGGAACAACCAGCACCAACGCAGCCAAGCTCAGCATGCCCACCTCCGGGCCGAGGGCCGGAAGGCCACCTACGGCGGCCACCTTGCCTCCCAGCAGTGGGCCCAGGCCGTAACCCAGCGTTGACGCGCCCACGGCAGCTGTCGTCCACCTGCCCCAGCGGTCGAGCACCGCGGCTGTGCCGGCGAGGTAGGGTAGAGAAAAAAAGAAAGTGAAACCCCAGGCTGCCTGCGACAGCGCGTAGCCCTCCGGGCTGTCCACCTGGACAACAGTCCAGCGCATGATTGCCACGGCCGCCATTCCAACCACCAGCGTGGGCACGCGGCCGTAACGCGTGCCGATGCCCGCAGCCAGGGCCGCCCCGGCAAGCCCAGCCAGGGTAGCCAGCGACAGTACGGCCCCGGTCCACTGCGGTTCCACGCCAGCGGCCAGGCCAAGTCGCTCGGAAAAAGCCCACAAGGACTGTTCTGCCCCCGCTCCGAGTACTACGCCCGCGAGCAGGGCCAGCCCGACCACGGCGTGGCCGGCGGCGGGGGCGTTGCCGTCTGCAGCCGCGGTCCGGGCCCTGAGGGGACGCCGGATAAGAAAACCGGTCGCGGCCACTGACAGCAGTGCCATCGCGGCGAAGCCGGCCTTGTGGCCCCAGGGCAACATCAGCAAGGGCGCCAGCGCCAGCAGGCAGGCACCGATGAGGCCCACGGCTATCATCAGGCGGGCAAACACGCGGTCGGGGTCTGGCAGCGCGGCTATGGTCGAGTTGCAGGCTGCCACCAGCAGCCCCGAACCCAGGCCTGCTACGGCGCGGGTGACCAGCAACAGTTGCCAGGAGTCGACCAAGGCTGACGCGGTGTTGCCCGTCAAGACAATTACTGCGCCGGTTATCGCCAGTGCTTGCCGGGAGATCAGGGCCACGCGCGGGGCGATCAGCAGCGCCGTTGCGGCCATGGACAGGAGCTCGGCCGAACCCACGGCTCCGGCCTGCGCGGGATCCAGCCCCAAGCCGTCGATGAGCGATCCCAGCAGCACGGGCATCAGCCAGGTACCGGCAAAGGCCAGCGCGTCGGCTGCCACCAGGGAGACAAATATCTCGCGCTCAGGGGGTGAGGCTTGTTGTCCTAGCAGGGGCATGGGCGGAAGGCACGTGGATACACCACGTGGCCTGCTGTATACCTGTGTCGGCGCGCTGAATATACGTGTGCGAGGATGGTTTAGTGGACACGCGAGCATCAAAAGGCGAAGACCTGGCCGGCGACGCGCTGGCCGGCGAGCAATACCTGAACCTGGTGACCTTTCGTCGCGACGGCAGTCAGGTGGCCACCCCGGTATGGTTTGCCGGTGAGGACGGCTGTTACTACGTGTTTACGGCCGGCGACGCCTGGAAGGTGAAACGCCTGGGCCGTGACCGGCGGGTGAGGGTGGCGGCTTGCGCCGTCCTGGGGCGAATCACGGGACAGTGGCTGGACGGTAAGGCACGGCTGTTGGACGGCAACGACGCCGTTGACGTGGAAGTCGAGGCCAGGGGGTGGGCGTTGCTTAAGCAGAAATACGGTTGGCAGCTGGCAGCGGTTGACCTGCTTTCTACGCTCGGTGGCAGAAAGGGCAGCCGGCGCATGATAGAAATAACCTTGGCCGTTGCGGGGGCTACGCCACCTGTAGAAAGCCCGCAAGGAGATCTCGCTTGAAAAAATCAGCAGCGTTGTGCCTGGTGACCCTGTTCGCTTTTTCGTGGACTGTGGGGGTGGGTGCGACAGCGGCAGCCGTCTCGGTGCCCGACGGATACAGCGTGGAGCGCGAGAAGCAGTGGTTTCTGCTGAGGCACTGGTTATCCGGTGGCGTGGTTGTGCATGAGGCTGAGTCTGTGGCGCCCGTGCCCGACGAGTCGTTGCGCCGCCTGGGGGCTGAGCTGTTCGGTGTTTACTGCGCCAACTGTCACGGCAAGCAGGGTGGGGGAGACGGCCCACGCGCGGCCGCCCTGCAACCCCCGCCACGGGATTTTACTGCCGGCCTGTTCAAGTTCAGGTCGACGCCAAGCGGCTCGCTCCCCACGCGCGATGATCTTTTTCACACCCTGAGCGGGGGCCTGCGTGGTACGGCCATGATGCCCTTTGCCGACCTCGCTGAGATCGAACGCTGGGCCCTGGTGGAGCAGGTGCTGGTGCTGGCCGCCGGGCAGCACGGCGATGCGGCTGCCGCGCTGACGCTTCCGTCGGCTGCGGGCCGGGCCGAAGAAGGCAAGGCTTTGTATGTGAAGCTGGAGTGCGCGAGTTGCCACGGCGAGCGCGGCCGCGGCGACGGGCCATCGGCCGCCGCGCTCGAAGACTGGAGGGGCAGACCGTTGCCACCCCCCGATTTTGCCACCCGGCCGTTCAAGCGCGGACCGTCGGCTGACGATGTCTACCTGACCCTGGCCACGGGGCTGGATGGTACGGCAATGCCGGCTTACGGCGAAGCGGCGACGCCTTCGGAGCTGCGCGACCTTGCAGCCTGGGTGCTGTCGCTTAAGCAGGAGGTGTCGTTGGAGGCCGGGCCCGCCGAGCAGGCCGAGGCCAGGGCTATCATGCAGGTCCAGGCCAGCCAGGGCTCACACGCAGTCGTGGGTGGCTGCGGCTGTAAGGCCCGCCGCGCCGCCAGCCAGGCCAAGGCGGGGGCTGCCTCCGGGGCTGCTCCCGCGGAAGGAGGCTGTGGCAAGATCGAGGACTGCGCAGCAGGCGAGGGCTGCGGTGCTCCCAGTGCTCCCAGCGCCTGCGGCCAGTAGGAATACCTCCGAGTAGAGGACGCCAGGCAGCTCGGCGTCAGCCGCCCGTAGTTACCGGGTGGATCTCGGTAGCCGCCATGTCGGGCGCCGGAACAAGCGGCTGCGACGAGGCGTCGCTCGAGTCTACCGGGTTGACGTTAAAATCGTCGGGCCCGGGCTGACTCTCGGCGGTTACCACGCAGGTGGCGATGTCGGCGGGTGTGGCAAAGCCCGAGATATCTATGACTGCCCCCGAAAGCAGTCCGCCACCCTTATTGTTGAAGGTGGCGATGGCCCCGGAAAACGGGCTGCTGCACTCTACGTCGCCACCCACGCCCGAGAACTCCCCGCCGCTGTAGTTGACGTCAAACTGTAGCGCAGCGACGTTGGCAATGGGGTTGCGTATTGCAAAGGTTACGGCGAACTGGTTGGCAGATTCAACAGCTGCAGCAGGGGTTTGCAGCGCTTCTCCGGCCGGAGGAGTGGCACCTTCCTGGCAACCTGCCATAGCGGCGAGGAAGGCCACCAGGGCTATGCCTGCGAGCGTGATCGGAACCTTGGATATCATCCTGAATTCAATTGGCATCACCCCTTTATAGCATCCTTGGCCGATGATTTCTAAAGGGGGACGCCCCCCCCTTTAGTGGGCGTGGACAAGGGGAGTGGGCTGGGCTAAAAAAGAACCTTGCCGTACAAGGCTTTTCGATCAACATTCACCCGGGACTAATCGCCCGGAATTAATCACCTTGGACCGAGGGGGCAGAGATGAAGTTTATTTCCCGATTGGCAGTTACTGTATTCGCCGTGAGCATGCTGGCCATGCCGGCACCGGCGCTGGCCGGGGACGACGGCGGCGAGGTCGAAGCGGCGGCCAACGGTTGGTACGTGAGGGCCGGTGGCCAGTTTACCGATCTCAATGACCACGGATCCAAGGGCTACAGCATTCACGCTGGCCGTGAACTCAGCGGGATCAGCGACTACCTGGCCGCCGAAATCGGCTGGCTACATGTCCTCGACGCCGAGTTTGCCAGAGGAAAAGACGACGTCATGGGCATACACATCGCGGGCGTACTCACTTATCCCATGAGCATACTGTTCAAGGCGCGTAACGAGGGACCGTTGGATCTCGTGTTGGGTGGTGGACTGCTGTTCTGGGAGAAAGACGACAGCGGCGAAGACGGGCAGGATTTTACCGCCACCATTGGCGTGCAGTGCCGGGCTTCTGATCTGCTCAAGGCCCGCCTCACTTTTGACAAGGTGTGGGGTTTGCCCAACGGCAGTGAGGCCGCTCCTAACTCTTCTAACGCTTCGCTCGACTCGGCGTCGCTGACGTTTATCTACGACTTCTGATCTTTGCTTGATGCGCGGCGGCTGGGGGGTGGAGACGTCCCCTTGGCGCCGTTGTTTCGGCCTCAGCCGACGAACAACTTGACCCCGGTCGCCGCCAACAGCGCGGCCAGCGCGTAGCGCAATGGGCTCGTCGGTACCACTTGTGCCAGCCTGCCACCCAGCCACGTTCCCGGTATGGAACCCAGGAGCAGCGTGGCAACCATTACGAGGTCCACGTTGCCGCGACTGAAGTGAGCGAGGCCGGCTGTTCCCATGAGAAGGGTGGCGTGTACGAGGTCGGTTCCGATCAGCACCAGCACCCTCAGCTCAGACACCAGCAGCAGTATGGCCATGAGCAGCGAGCCCGAACCGACCGAGGTCAGGCCAACGCCAAGGCCTATGAGTACGCCACCGGCCACGAGTATGACTTCCTTGATCCTGGTCTGCACCAGCTCGCTGCGAATGAATTCAGAGTCGCGCAGCCGGCCGGCAAAGAAGCGTCGCTCGAGAGCCGACACCACTCCGATCACGACCAGCATGACGCCCAGGGCGCGGGTGGTGAACGCGTCCACGTCAACGCCACTGCGCTCGAACCACGGGGTGAGCACGAATACGGCGAACAACGCCGAGGGCACCGACCCCAGCGCCAGCCACCTGACGTAGGGGAAATTAACTTGCCCGCGCTTGATGTACTGCCAGGATCCGAAGAGCTTGGTAATGGTGGCGTAGACAAGGTCGGTACCCACCGCGTGCAGCGGCCGCACGCCGAACACCATGATCAGCAACGGCGTCATGAGTGCGCCACCGCCAACGCCGGTCATGCCTATGAGCACGCCGACGACAAAGCCGCTCAGGCTGAGCCAGGGATCGAACATCCACTAAGGCTAGCGAACAGCAGGCCAACCCACAATAGCGCTGGCCGTCGAACTCGTCAGCGGCCGGCGGAGATCAGCCCCGGGATCGTGAACCAATTTTCTGATGGCGAGTTCTCGTGGTCAAAACCAATGTCAATGTACCAGCCGGGTTCATCGGGAAAAGCCATGCCGGGTATGGCGGCGCGCGTGCCGTGCATCATCTGCATGTCGATCACGGAGAAGGCGTAGATGAACATGCGCGGTTCGTCGTATTCGTAGTCTACCATGGGGTTGGGGCGCTTGGACGTGCGTATGCTCTGCATGACGACCTTCCACAGTTCGCCGCCCTGGTCGTAGAGGTCGGAGTAGACGATAAAGTAGGTCTCCTTGTCCACGAAGATCACGCGCTTGGAATAAGCGTATGAGGGGGCCATGGGTGTGCCCTCAATGACGTACACGTTGGGGCGCAGCTCCCAGTTTTCGCAGAAGGTCATGCCGCCGTCGTCCTTGCAGGGCTCCGGGGGCAGGCGCACGCCGTGCAGCGAGGCGTACATGGGCTTTTCCCCGAGGAGTTTCCACTTGAACCAGGGAATCTGGCCGGCGTAGCCGCCGTGACTGTCCACGTCGATATCCTGTCCGAACAAAGCATCGCTGCGCTGGGCCGTAGACATACGACGGACTCTCCTCAGCGAGGGTATATACAACCAGGTGTCGTCGTGGTGGATGAGATCCTGGTAACGGATCGTGACACCACCTACTCCCTTGAGGTCGAACGGTTCTATAAGCGGGTACAGGCCGGCTTTCTGAAAGGCCTTGTCTGGATTGTCCTGCGGGCTGTACGATGGTGTTGGTTCGTGGTGAAGGCGTCCGTCAAAACGCATCAGCCTGATATACTCCGCAACGAAGTGTCTTTCGACATTGTAGTGTCGTTGTCCCTTGGAATCGACGTAGAGCGAGCCGGTATCGGCATCGACAAGATGAAGATTGATGTCATCGCTGAAGTAGTGGGTACGATGAAAGTTGTACATGATCTTGTTGGGGGCCGTGGGATCATTGGGGTCAACATCAGGAAAGGGCCTGCCAGCCACCCAGTTGAGCAATTCTCCGTGATCGCCGATGCTGGTCTGTCCTGAGTACTTTTCAGTAGCCGCTTTGTAGGGGCTCGGCACGGGAATGTGCTCGTAGGGGACGATGTCGAGTTCCATGCCGTTCTGCACTGCCCAGTAAACGCCCTCGGCAACCATGCCCTTTACCTTCTCGGCGTTATGACGGGTGATGACGTCGCCGGGCTTGGCCTCGGCCTCGGCCCGCGTGGGCAGGGCGGCCGAAGACAGCAGCAGCGCCAGGGTCATCACGGCGCTGAGGGCAGCCGACTGGATCATAGGGGCAGGGGATCGACGGTGGGGTGTAGTCATGTGCTGGCCTCGCATGGTGGCGCAGAGAAGCGCGCCGTGGTTGTCGTACCCGGGCAAAATAGCGCAACAGCCGGGGGTAGGTCAAGCCAGTAATTCGGGGTGGAGCGCGGCAACCATGCGCTTGATACCGTCTTTCCAACCCACGGTTGAGCGCGGTCCGGTTATCTCGTTGAGCCGGGTGGGGTCGGTGATCACGCTTTCCAGTGTGGCGTCGCTGCGCGCAAACCTCGGCTCCAGGCCGGTGAGTTCGCCCATGTAATTGCACCAGTCCTCGATGCCCACGGTTTCATCGCCACACCAGTTGACGGTGGTGGCGGGCACGCTGGCGGCTCCGAGCAGCGCGGGAATGGTAGCCGTGTAGTCGTCTTCGTGTATGGGGCTGTACAGGCAGGGGCCGTCGCTGCTGTGCAGGGGGATCTCCATGCCCGCAGCCATCATTTCGAGATGGAAGCCAGGCCAGCCGCCGTTGTTACCGTAGGGCACGTTGAGTCGGCAGATTATAGAAGGCAGCTCAAACTCACGCGCGCAGAACCTCACCATCGATTCGGCGGCGATCTTGCCGATACTGTAGGTGGCAAACAAGGCGCGGTGATTGTCGCCCAGGGGGTCGCTCTCGCTGAAGGCATGGCGGCCGTTGGCTTCGTACACGGCGGTGGACGAACAGTAGAGAAACGCTCGCGCGTCGCGGCAGCGACTCATCAGGCGGCCCACGCCCTCCACGTTGGCGCGCAGGTCGTAGTCAAAGCTGCCGGTCTTTACGTTCGCAAAATTGAGAACGTAGTCGAGCCCGTCGGGAAGGTGGTCGAGCGCGTCGTCGGCAAGATCGGCCGCGAGGGTTTCAATGCCTACCGCTTCTACTTTCTTGCGGTCATCGGGGTTAGACCAACGGGCGAGGCCGTATACCGTGTTGTTGCGGGCGAGCTCGCGGGCGATCGGAAAAGTGGCCTGGCTGGCAGGGCCGGTAATCAGTATCCTGTTGTTCTTGAGCAAGGGGGTACCTTCTAGCCTGCCGACAACGCTGTTTCCAGCCCATCGCGACCCTATTTCATACGTTTTTTGATGGCCTCGAGCAGGCCCGCAGTACCCGCGTCGATGAGGTCAAACACTCGCGCGAAACCGTCGCCACTGCCGTAGTAGGGGTCCGGCACTTCGCTCAACCCCAGTTGCGGTGCGTACTCGAGCAGCAGCGACAGGCGGTCGCGCAGGTGGACGGGACAGGCCGAGTTGAGCAGGTCCATGTTGTGGCTGTCCATGGCCACCACGAAGTCGAAGGTATCGAAGTCATCGTCGCGCACGCGGCGGGCGCTGTGTTCCGACAGGTCCACGCCGCGGCTGGCCGCCGTCCGGGCTGCGCGCGTGTCGGCGCCTTCGCCCTCGTGCCAGGCCCCGGTGCCGGCTGATTCTATGTCGACCAGCTTCGATAATCCTTCGAGCTCAACGCGGGCGCGCAGCAGCGCCTCGGCAGTGGGCGAACGACAGATGTTGCCCATGCAGACCATGAGCACGCGCACTACATCTGCATCGGGCTTGGCGCTGTCAGGCTTGGTGTCGCCCACCCGGTCCTCGCCCTCAGGCAGCCTCGATGTTGTCGGTCACAAGCACTACCTTGCCGCGGGCCTTGCGGTCGAGGATCAAGCGTAGCGCTTCGCCGGCGCGCTCCAGCGGCACTTGCTCGCAGACGTGGGGATTAAGCGCACCCGACGAATACCACTCGCCCAGTTGTGCCATGTTGGCCGCGTTGGCCTCGGGCTCGCGCATGGTGAACGAACCCCAGAACACGCCTACCACCTGGCAGCCCTTGAGCAGGGCCAGGTTCACGGGCAACTCGGGTATACGGCCGCTGGCAAAACCGATGATGAGCATGCGGCCTTCCCAGTTGATCGCCCGGATGGCCTTGTCGAAGTAGTCGCCTCCCACGGCGTCGTAGATTACGTCGGCTCCCTTGCCGCCGGTGAGTTCTTTCGTGCGCTGCTTGAGGTCTTCGCTGTCGTAGTTGATGACTTCGTCGGCGCCGCGCTCACGGCAGAACGCCAGCTTCTCGTCGCTGCCCGCGGCGGCTATCACGCGCGCGCCCATGAGCTTGCCCAGCTCCACGGCGGCAATGCCCACGCCGCCCGCGGCTCCGAGCACCAGCAGTGTTTCACCGGGCTGCAGCTTGGCGCGGTCCTTCAGTGCGTAGAGCGAGGTACCGTAGGTCATGGTCACGCCGGCGGCGGTTACCATGTCCAGGCCCCCAGGCACGGGCATGCACGAAGCGGCGGGCACGACGGCCTCGTCGGCAAACCCGCCCGTGAGCTGCATGCAGACCACTCGGTCGCCGACCGACTGGGTCGTAACGTCGTCGGCCACCTCGGTCACCACACCGGTGAACTCTCCACCGGGTGTAAACGGCAGCTCGGGTTTGAACTGGTAGAGGTTCTGTATGATCAGCGTGTCGGGAAAGTTAACGCCCGCGGCGTGTATGGCAACGCGCAACTCCCCGCCGGCCAGGGGCCTTGATTGGGTTTCTTCCAGGACCAGCTTTTCCGGCGGCCCGTGTTCCTTGCATACGACGGCTTTCATTCCGCCCAAGTAACAGGCCCGCGCCGATGAACCAAGGCAGGGTACTGATCCCGCCCGCCGGCAAAGCCGCAGCCGTTGCTTTTGGGCTGCCATCCAGCTTGGATGCCCGCATGGTGTGGGTGCGATGGCCGTCGAAAAAGTAGAGTCCCTGGGAACCCGCGAGATGGATCCCTTCGCGCGCGAGGTCGCGCGCAAGGCCAAGGGCTTCATGGCCGAAGAAGAGGGCCTGCGCCTGTACGAGCTTGCCCGCGAGGGCGCCCGGCTGGGCCCGGTGCTCGAGGTGGGCAGCTACTGCGGCAAGTCGTCGATTTTTCTCGGCTGCGGCGTGCGCGAGGTGGGCGGGCGGCTTGTCTGCCTCGACCATCACCGCGGCTCCGAAGAAAATCAGCAGGGTCAGCCCTGGCACGACGAAGAACTGTGGGACGAGAAGGTGCACGCCATGGATTCGGTGGGTGAGCTCCGGCGCAACCTGAGGATAGCCGGCCTGGAGGACAACACGGTGCTGTTGGTGACCACCACCGAGGTGGCCGCGCCGCTGTGGACCGCGCCCCTGGGCATGCTCTTTATCGACGGTGGGCACACCTTCAGGGCCGCCCACGGTGACTACGAGGCCTGGTCCGACCGGCTGCTGCCCGGCGGCATACTGGCCATCCACGATCTTTTTCCCGACCCCGACGAGGGTGGGCAGGCTCCCATAGAGGTCTACCGCCGTGCGGTGGCCTCGGGCGACTTCGAAGAGCTGGAGCCTACGCTGACCCTCGGCGCCCTGCGACGCAAAAAATAGACCGAGGATGCTTTGATGAGTAAATTTATCCTGATCGACGACGAGAAGTTAAGCGACGGGGGACGAACTCCCCTCGGGGCCACGGAACTGGATCTTGAGCGCGACGGCGACCGCGTGTTGTTGAAACCGGCCGACATAGAGCGTGCGCTCGGCTGGTCGCTCAAGGAGCAGGGTCTCTGCCGTGGCGACGTCTGCCTGGCGATCTCTGGCGGTGAATCGAGCGACGGTACGTCGTCCATGGATCTGGAGACACTGGCCGAGCTGCTCGGGCGCCCGCTGGCCATCGACCAACAAGAGGGCGTTGCGCTGCTTGGCACGGGCATAGAAGAACGCGTGCTCTCGCTGGCCGGTGGGCAGGCGCCGGACTTCGAACTGCCCGATTTATCGGGACGTATGCACAGGCTGTCAGATCACCGTGGCAAAAAGGTGCTGCTCATCGCTCACGCCTCCTGGTGAGGATGCCGGGAGGATCTGCCGGTCTGGCAGGCGCTGTACGAGGAGCTCGGTCCCGACAATTTTGTTCCGTTCACCGTGGCGTTCGATCGCTGCGCCGACGATGTCCGAGAGTTCATCGAGCGCGCGTCGCCCACGCACCCCAGTGTGATCGACACCGAGCACCTGGTCGCCGAGCTGTACCACGTGGTCAACGTACCGACCATGATCTGGATCGATGAGCAGGGGCGTATCTGTCGTCCCCACGATTCCCAGTTCGGCACCGATATTTTCACGGACTTTCACGGCAAGCTGTCCGAGCCTTATCTCGACATGCTGCGCGCCTGGGTCCGCACGGGCGAAGGGGCGCTTCCCCGGGACGAAGTTGATTCGCTGCGCATCGAACCCGACGCGGCCAGCCAACTCGCGCGGGCCGAGCGCGCGCTGGCCTGGTGGTTGCACGGGCAGCAAAGAGGAGAAGCGGCCGAGCGCCACTTTGTTCGCGCCGACGAGCTGGCGCCGAGCGATTGGACGATACGACGTGGCTCCATGCCCATTCGCGGCAAGGATCCCTTCGGGCCGGAGTTTTTTGCCCTTGCTGAAGAGGGCAAGCCCGACTACCCGATGGAAGCCCTGACACCGACGCGCAAAGACTGACCGCCGCCGCGGCAGCAGTGGGCGCTGACGCTCAGGCCGTGACCGGAAGCGAGTCGCCGGTGCCGGTGGGCTTTATGTCCTCGCCCAGGAAGTCGTCGCCATCGAGAGAGCGAAAGAACTCGGCGGTTGCACTCTGCTGGGCGAGCACGTCGTCAGCCAGCAACACGGTGGCCGCGTTCCAGGGCGAAAACTCGTCGGCCGGAAAGTAGGCACGCTGGGGCAGCACGATGCCCATCTGGTAGGCCCCGTGCTCGGTGCGGTGTTCGAGCACCCAGCGGGCGACTTCGCGTGCGCGTTTATCAAGGCCAAGCGCGTCGAGCGCCATGGCATACTCGAGGGTCTCGGCCACGGTGAACCAGCGGTTTTCGGCGACGCAGCGCAGGCCGCTTCCTTCTTCGAGAAAGCGAGCTACCTGCTTGTCGTCGAGCAGCAGCTGGCGGCCTGCCACGCCGCGCACGGCGCCACCAAGGACAGGGTAGTACCAGTCCATCGAGAATCTTCCCGGCGGGTCGGGGGCCAGTGTTTCCCGGTAGTAGCGCTGCAGGTCGTCGCGCAGTATGTCACCGAGCGCCAGCACCGAGCGCTGCCACTCCGGTTTGTCGTGGCCCAGCAGCTCGGCGATGCGCAGCCCACACACCAGGCTGCCGTGCGTTGAACTGTTGCAGGTGAGAAGCGGGTAACGCGCGGGCCGACCGTTCTTCTTGCGGGCCCAGGCCACGGAGCCGTCGTTGAACTGCAGCGCGACCACGAAGTCGAGAGCGCGCTCGACCATGGGCCAGGTCTCGGCCAGGAATTCTTCGTCTTCGGTGGCCAGGTAAAGGTGCCACAGACCCGAGGCTACGTAGGCCGCCTGGTTGGTCTCGTGGGCGGCGTCGGTTATGCGTTCGGCCACCCGCCAGCGCGGCCAGGCGCCGTCGGCTTCCTGGGTGGCGGCGAGGTAGTGGAAGGCTTTTCTCGCCTGCTCAAAATGCCCGGCCACCGCCAGGCCCATGGCCCCGTGCACGTGGTTCCATGGGTCAAACTTGCCGCCCGGCAGCCACGGCAGTTCGCCCTTCGACTCCTGGGCATCGACCAGCCAGAGGCCGGTCTGCGTAGCCTGTTCCGGGGTCAGCAGCCTGCTGTTATCGTTCATCAGCTTCATGCCCTCACCGCGTAGAAGACCACGCTCTTGCCTATGAAGGGGCTGAGCGTGTTCTCCATCACCTGCGTGATGAAGGGTTTTTTCATCAGGTCCCACACAAGCAGCCGGTGGTAGAGGTCAATGGGCCATATGCCCTCGCGCGAAGGGCCCACCAGGCACTTGAGCCACCAATAGGGAGAGTGCAGTGCGTGGGCGAAGTGGCTGGCGACGACCTCGTATCCGCTATCCACGAGCAGCTGCCTGAGTTTGTTACGGCGGTAGATTCGCACGTGGCCGCCTTCCGAATTGCGGTACTCGCTCGACAGCGCCCAACATACGGCTTCCGGTCCCTCGCGGGGAACCGAAAGAGCGAGTGTGCCGCCGGGCTTGAGCACCCGGTGCACCTCGGCCAGGGCGGCGCGGTCTTCGTGCAGGTGCTCGAGTACCTCGGAAAAAATCACGCAGTCCAGGCTCGCGTCGGCAAACGGTAGCTCGTAGGCGCTGCCGCGCACCACGGTCCAGGGGCCCGCGTCGGGGGATACGCCGCCCATGGTCTCTGGCGTTTTGTCCATCTCTTCGAGCGTGTTGGTGGTGCGGCTGGTCTCGCCTTCGCCTATGTCCATGGCGTAGGTGGACACGCCCGGCAGCCGCCTGGTATGGCGCGCGTGCCGACCGTCGCCGCAGCCGAGATCAAGCACGCGCGAGCCCGGTCCGAGCGGCAGCCTGTCAAACTCTACGGTCAGCACGAAGATGTCCGTTTTTCTTCGAGGGCTTCGCGGTACACGTCTACCGTGCGCTCGGCCGCTCGCCGCCACGAGAAAAGATCGACCACGCGTTTGCGTCCGGCCTCTGCCAGGTCGCGGCGGCGCTCGGGGTCGTTGAGCAGGCCGTCAATGGCCTCGACCAGGCTCTTCGAGCAGCCCGGCTTGATGAGCATGCCCGTGGTCCCGTCGGTTCCCACCACCTCCGGCAGCGCCCCGGCGGTCGTAGATATGACAGGCACGCGGCAGGCCATGGCCTCGCCCGCCGGGAATCCGAAGCCCTCGTACAGCGACGGAACAACCGCCAGGGCGGAGCGGGAGTAGTGCTGGACAATATCCTCGGCCTCTACCTTGCCAGTGAAGTGAACGCTGTCTTCGAGATCGAGTCCGCGCACCAATCTCGCAGTGTTGGTGTGTTCTCCCGGCGCGCCGATCACTGTGAGCCGCAATGCCGGCCGCCTGCGCTTGAGCTCGGCCATGGCGTGCAGGAGGTACGAAAACCCTTTCAGCGGCGAGTCGGCCGACAGGGTGGTCATAATTCGGTTTTCGTCGGCTGGCGGGCCGTTCAAGGGACGGAAAGTTGCCAGGTTGATACCGTTGCCCACGTTGCGCATACGCGAGCGGTCAAGCTTGAAGTCGTGGGCGATGTCTTCGGAGGCTGCGTCGGAGATCGTGAGGATGCGGTCCATGCCGCGCGCGACTTCCATCTGCATGGGAAGAAAGCTGTACCAGCGGTGCATGCCCAGGCGTTTTACGGGGGACCATGTGGATTTCAGGGCTATGTCCAGGTCGCGGGTGATGGGGTGGTGAATGGTGGCGACCACCGGTGCGTAGCGCTTGAGCTCGAGCAGGCCTGGGCCCAGGCTCTGGTTGTCATGGATGATGTCATAGGCGTCTTTCACGCCGTTGGAGTGAAAGCGGCGCGCTACACGCTGCGAGAAGGTCAGCATCTCGGGGAAACCGCCGGTTACTGTTTTGTAGTACTCGGTACGGTTGATGGGGTCGCGCCACTCCTCTCGCGTGGGCAGGCGAAAGCCTCGCTTCTTGCGTGTCCACAGGTCCATGCTGGGAATTTCTTCCAGGCCTACGCCGTCCATCAACTCCGGGTAGGGCTGGCCGCTCCATACGTCGACCTCGTGGCCCATGTCGACCAGCTCGCGGCTGAGCAGGCGCATGTATATGCCTTGGCCCCCCGATCTCGGGTTGCCTCTATAAGTAAACATGGCGATGCGCAGGGGTGTGCCTGACATGGAAATATACTGTCGCTTTGTCCTTTTTCGGGTGGGTGAAGAACTGTGATCCCGGCCCGTTTCAGCCGCAGCTGGGGGCGATCGAACCCGATCCGCAGCACCCCTCAATACAGCCGCTCACCCGCCGTTGCAAGAAGGGGCCGTGGGTGGGTGGAGAAAGGGGCGGTTCCAGTGCCCACAATTTAACCGAGGTCGTTGAAGCTGCCGTGCCTGCCCGCGCCGCGGCTGAAGCGGGCAGCCCCTTCCCGGGCTTCGCCCGCGTTGAGGGCCTTCATGCCGTGGCGGTACTCGTTGGCCAGTGCGGCTGTTTCGTCCAGGCTCCACTGTTGCTGCGCCGAGGCCCGGTCGGCCCGCATGCACTCGGGCGGAAACGCCGCGATCTGTGCCGCCAGGCTCTCGGCCTCGCGGCGGGCGAAACCGTCTTCGACCACGCGGTCGGCCAGGCCCATGGCCAGGGCTTCTTCGGCCGCCACCGGCCGGCCGGTGAGTATCATGTCCATCGCCCGGCCCGCGCCCACCACGCGGGGCAGGCGCACTGTGCCACCGTCTACAAGTGGTACGCCCCAGCGACGGCAGAAAACGCCGAACACCGCCGAGCGCGCGGCCACTCTCATGTCGCACCACAGCGCCAGCTCCAGTCCACCTGCCACGGCGTGGCCTTCTACCGCGGCCAGTACGGGTTTGGACAGCTGCATGCGGGTGGGGCCCATGGGGCCGTCACCGTCGGCGGTCACGCGATTGCCGCGGCCCTCGGCCACGGCCTTGAGATCGGCGCCTGCGCAGAACGTTCCGCCTGCGCCCCAAAGTACGGCCACTGCCAGGGCCGGGTTCCGCTCGAAGTCGGCAAAGGCCCCGGCTAGCTGTTCGGCTGTTTCCCGATCGACGGCGTTGCGCCTCTCGGGCCTGTTGATGATCACGGTGCAGACCTGTTGGTCGGTTTCTATTCTTACGCTCATTGCTGCTCCTCCCACCTGGGGGGGGTCGGCGTCCTGTTAGTGTTGATACCGACTGCCGTTATAAACAGTCTCCACCAGTTGCAGTAGTAACCGGGCGCGGGGGTTGGTGCGAGCCAGGAACTAGCTTTGACGCACAGCGTAGGGCATAGGGGGGGCGGCCTTTTTTCCCTGACTTAGCCCAACGGGCAGTGGTACAATTGAACAAGTATCAAGGCAGGGGCAGGCTCCGGACCCCCCTCCACGGGAAGCACGACTATGCAAAATAATCTCCATCTGCCGGTTCGCTGGCATTTCTTTTATACGGCCGGGGTTGCGACGGTAGCGCTATCGGTCTGCCTGCTCGCGTCGTCCTCGGCACTTGCGGCGGCTTGCGGCGACAACGTTGGCGGACAACGCGTGGCCTGCTCCTGCGGCGACGTGCTGGTGTCCAGCGCAACACTGCGTGCCGACGATCCGGTCGTGGCCGACGCGCCCTGTTCACACAACGGATTGACTATACGCGCGCCGCGGGGTGCCCAGACCGTTACCCTCGACCTGGGCGGTAACTCGTTGCTGGGGTCGGGCCTGGGCACTGGCGTTAACGTCGTGTCGGGTGGTGTCGGTGGCGCCCTGGTAAGAGGCGGCGCTGGTTCCGAAATAGTTGGATTTACTTACGGCCTGAGAGCCGGCGGTCGTTCGAGCCTGGCCAGGGTAGAAGATCTTGGCCTGCGCGCCAATCGCCGCGACGGCCTCGTGGCCAGGGGCGACGGGGTAGAATTAGTAAACGTGAGCAGCAGCTCTAACGGTCGTCATGGTCTCGACCTGGGTGGCAACAACGGCGTACTTCGCGGCGTGAGCTCCACGGGCAACCTGAAAAGCGGCGCGCGGCTGGCCGGAACGGGCAACAGCGTGCAGGCCGATCTTGCCGGCAACGGCGAGCAGTCACGCCTCAGGGCGAGCGGTAACGACCTGAGTGGCGTTGAGAACGACGATAGCAACGGGGAGGTGGCGCGATGAAATATTACAGCCACAGCTCGCTTGGCCGCGTTGCCTTCTCGTTGGTCTCGGCTCTCGCCTTCACTTTGACATCGGCGCTTCCGGCAGCCGCGGTCACAACGGCCGACGAGATCTGCCTGGTCACAGACGACCCCTGCGTCATAAGCTCCACGGTGTTAATTGACAGCGCGGCGATCATCGACTTTGGCCTGAGGACGGTGAACCTGGTAATCGGAGGCAAGCTCGACTTCGGCAACGGCGCCGGCACGCAGTTTCTCTGCGGTGAGTTCAACGTAACTGCCACGGGCAACGCGTTGAAGATGCGAGGCAAGGACTCTTTCGGAGATTGGGAAGGAGCCACGGCCATCATCGCTACCCGTCGTGCTTGTTCGGGAGACGGCAGCACACCCTGCGTGAGCGACGGCACCTGCACCGTGCCGGGTGGCCCGGGCGGCACCTGCTCGGCCGGTAGCACGGGCAACATGACCATAGGCTCAAACATACAGGCCAACGCCGATTTTCCAGCGGCACTTATTTTCCTGGCGGGGGGAGACGTCACCCTGAGCGGTAACAACAACGTTTTTGGTACTTCGGTGCTTGAAGAGTCCGTCGGTGGTGATTTTACCGTCATCGCCAGGGGAGATGCCGCCGTCAACGGAAAAATCGACGCTAACGGCAAGAGCTTCGGCTGGGGCGGTACCATAGAAATTCGGTCGCTGGCTGGGAGTGTCAGCACTACTGCGGAGTTGACCAGCAAGGGCGGCGGCGGTGGCGGAGATATCACCCTGGACGGTGGCACGGTGGTAACGGTATCCGAAGACATTTCGGTTAACGCTACCGGGGACGCCGAGGATGGTGGCTCGATAAGCATCTACTCGGGCGGTGACATGATCCTGAGCGGTGGGACCAACGCCAACCGCGTGATCTTGAGCTCCGACGGGCAGGGGCCGGTCGAGGGCTTCGGCGGTTGGGGCGGAGACTTTGACCTGGACGTACAGGGCGACATCGTGTTGGGCGAATTTGTGCGCCTGAGCGCTGTGGGCGCTTTGCCCGACGGTGATGGCGGGGCCATAGACCTGTCTGCCTCCGGCAATATCACGGTCGATGGACAGATAAGGGCCAACGCCAAGGGTTCCGAGGGTACCGGCGGCGACGTGTCTATAGCCGATTTTTCGGGCAACGACGTGACACTGGGGACCAGTTCGGAAATAGACGTGAGCGGCGGCTTTGGTGGAACCGTGTCCCTGGACCCTGATGGCGCTCTCGTCGTGGACGGCTTGATAGACGCGTCGGGAACGGCAGGCGAGGGAGGTTCGGTCGACCTCGGTGCCACGACAGGTGACACTGCCTTGTCAGGCACGGTGAAATCTACCGGCACCGCCCTTGGTGTCGCCAACGGATCGATCACGCTTGACCTGTGTCGTTTGAGCACCACCTCTACGGCCGACCTCAACACCAATGGAGATTACGGCATTAACACGATCACCCTGCGCGAGAGCGGTGGCTTCGCCGCGGGCAGCAAGCTGCAGGCTGGTGTCGTCGGCGGCCGGAACGAGGTCATTTATCGTGACCCGGCCAAGGTACCCACGCTTGCCGCAACGGCTACTCCCGCGGTTGTACTGTCGCTCGACGAGACCCTGATCGGATGCCCGGTATGTGGTAACAACGAAATCGATTACAGGGAGAGCTGTGACGACGGCAACCTTGTTGACGGTGACGGTTGCGCGGCAGATTGCCAGCTGGAGACCTGCATAGCTCAGACCCCGGGTTATCCCGGGGTACCTATCTGCGACGATGGCAACGGCTGCACGGTGGACGTCTGCGATCAATCCAGTGGGAATTGCCTGCATCCAACGAGCTGCGATGACGGTGTTGTCTGCACCGATGACAGCTGCGACCTTGGCACCAACACCTGCGTGAACACGGTGTCCCACGCGAACTGCGATGACGGTAACGTGTGCACCAACGACAGCTGTGTGCCGTCCGGATGCCTCCATACAGAGGCATCGGGTTCCTGTGACGACGGTGACACCTGCACGAGCGCCGATGCCTGCGTGCTGGGTGTGTGCCAGGGCACTGACAACGGAACTTGCTCGGCCTGCGGAGACGGCACTGTTGACCCCGGCGAGGCTTGCGATGACGGCAATGCCACCTGGGCGATGGGCGAGGCCTGCGGCGTTGACTGCCTGTCGGCGGTTATCTGCGGTGACCCCAATAACGATACTATCGTGACTGCATCCGATGCACTGTTTGCGTTGCAGGCGGCCGTGGGCAGCCAGGTTTGTGCCCTGAGCGTGTGCGACGTTGACGCGGGCGGCAGCGTGACTGCCAGCGACGCCCTGCGTTTGCTGCAGAAGTCGGTTGGCCAGCCGGTGACCCTGACCTGCATTTAGCGGCCCGCCGGCAGTGCGTTTCTCCCCGTGGGGGTGCGCGCGCGCCCGGCTTTCGCTAAGCTGGTGCACGGGGATCGGAAACTATGCCACGCGCCTGGGGATATATTTTTGTTTTAGCAGCTGTGGTGGCTGCCGTCGGCGCGCTGCTGTACCCGTTGCCTGAAACCTACGAGCAGCCGGGTCCGGCCGCGATCGAGGTCAAGCCTGCTGCGAAGCCTGCCCGGCGCGCAGCCCAGAAGGCAGATTCGTCGGCCAGGCCTAAGAGGGTTGTGCCGCCGCCCAAGGCCGCGCGACCGGCCTTGCCTCCAAAGCTACCGTCGCGCGATACCACCAAGGCCAGGATATTGGTGCCGCCCCGTCCCGCGGCTAAGTGAGCCGCTCTGAACAGAGATCTCCGGTGGCTGATACTGCGGCGGCGAGTTCGTCCAGCAGGGCGATAGATACCGAGTACATGCGCTCGGCCCTCGGCGAAGCACGTTCGGCTGCGCTGGCCGGTGAGGTTCCGGTGGGCGCATTACTGGTAGTGAAGGGCAGGGTGGTCGCGACCGGTGCCAATCGAACAGTGGGCGACACCGACCCCAGCGCGCACGCCGAGATAGTCGTATTGAGATCTGCTGCCGCCAGCCTTGGTAACCACCGCACGGGGGGTACGCTCTACGTAACGCTTGAGCCTTGCATCATGTGCATGGGGGCGCTTGTGCAGGCGCGCATAGAACGCCTGGTGTACGGTGCCCTCGATGCCAAGGCCGGTGCGGCCGTAAGTCTCTACCGTCTTGCTGAAGACGAGCGGCTCAACCATCGTTTTACGGTAGAAGGCGGGGTGTTGGCCGAAGAGTCAGCTCGATTGCTCGGCGAATTCTTCGCTGAGCGCCGGGGCAGGGGCTGAAGGTGGGCGGGTTGAAGAACTGCGGCGTTGACTCGCAGCGGCCGGGCGGCAGGCGTGTTTGCTTAGCCCGCTCTGCGCGAAGTATAGTCCCCGTGTTTGGCCGCGTTACCGGCCGCTGAAAAGCTTTAATGGAGAGGTGTCCGAGTCCGGTTGAAGGAGCACGACTCGAAATCGTGTGACCCTCCGGGGTCCGTGGGTTCGAATCCCACCCTCTCCGCCAGCTCTACAGGGCGGCTATTCAAGACATCGATTGCCTCTCGGATTCCTCGACGTCTCGGAATCCTCACCCACCCTCTCCGCCAGCTCTACAGGGCGGCTATTCAAGACATCGATTGCCTCTCGGATTCCTCGACGTCTCGGAATCCTCACCCACCTATTTGTCGCCAGTTTCACACCCATGCGGGGGGGAGACGAGGTTTAATTGCCATTCGGGCGTTTACTTTCGAGCCGCTGTAGACAGGCGGCCAGCATTCTTGTTATGGTCGTGGCACGCGTCGGGGCCCGCGTGAAAAAGAGACAGGGGTAATGCAGGGAAAAGAACTCTCGACCAGGGGTGGAAAGCAGGCCTTGGTCTCATTGGCGGCGTTTATGCTGATGGCGGTGGTCATGGCTGCAGGGCCGGTTCAAACGCAGGCCGGGCTGATAGGCAGCGGTAACGCCGGGCGCTGCGAGGCGCTGCCTTCCGAGGGGCTGGACAGCTTGTGTGGTGGCCTTGGTGATGATGGCACTTGTTCCTGCCAGTCTGGTTGTGAGTTAGCGGGCAACTGCTGCGACGACTACCGGCCTGTCTGCCTCGGAGATTTCGAGTGCGCTCAAAATTCGGGACAGATTGCGTTTATGCACGTCGGTGGAATGTGCTCGACCAAGTGGGACTACGCCGACGAACCCGACGCGGTGGCCGACGTGAGCGGTATCGCCAACGCGCTGTCGGTCGACGTGCGCGCTGTGCAGACCGACATTATGGGCACGCAAATAGCAGCGAAGACACTTGTCCGTTACCTCGACGCGTGTTGCACGGGCAGCAACAGCTGTGTGATCTACAATTTTTCCAACGGCGACAACGTGGTGGGCTACACGCTCGACCAGCTGGCCTCTACCACCACGGTTTGCGACGGAGGCAGCTGCCAGGAGGTCCTGGACTGGAACATCCTCGAGGTTCGAACGTCAGCGGGCAACGGCGGCGGCAGCGCGCTGTCTGACTGGGGCGCGGTGGCCGACCTGTTCGGCTGTGATCTTTCTTCGCAGATCGGCCCGACCCAGTCTCGCTCGCTCTATGACCACAACAACACCCGCGGGGTACCGGTGCGCCACGTAGGCGGCTTTCTCGACCAGGTCAGCGGCAGCGACCAGCTCGTGCTCGACGCCGGGTGGTTCCTGTTGCCCTGGCACAACGACGGCGCAGTCGGCTATCACTCGGCGGGTGCGCGGAACACGGCCGTTGAGTGGTGCGGCGACGGCAATAACCTGGCCTTTGACTTCGACTACTTGGGCTTCTGGTGCCAGGACGAAGATTTGTGCAGCGCCAACTACGGCACGATGTTTTCGGGGCACTCGATGGCTTTCTGTCCCATGCTGATGGAAAACAGTGACCACTACGACCAGAAGATGGCCTACATAGCCTTGATGGGACAGGTCACTGCCTGCGCGACCACGGCTGACTGCGATGACGGAGACCCCTGCACCACCGACGCCTGCAACAACGGCAATCTCTGCACGCACTCGGCCAACAACGCCGTCTGCGCCGACGACGGCAATCCCTGCACTGATGATTTCTGCGACGGGGTGGGTACCTGTGCGCACCCGGACAACAACGCGGCCTGCGATGACGGTGACCCGGGAACTTCGGGAGACCAGTGTTCGGCCGGCCTGTGCCTGGGGCAGGCCAGCTGCGGTGATGTTACCGCCGACGGCTCGATCAACGTGATCGACGCGATGATAGTGGCCCAGTATTCGGTGGGCTTGCGCGGCTGCGCTTCGATAGCGGCTTTTGACCGCTGCGACGTCAATCCGCCGGGGACGCAGGACAACGCTTGCACCATAAGCGACGCGCTGCGCATGGCCCAGTGCAGCGTGGGACTTGTGTCCTGCGACATGCCGTGTAGTCCTTTGGTCTGTGGATGAACATGAAAAGAGAGAGCGAGCTTTGCTGAGGCCTCTAGCGCTGCTGGCCGTCACGGGCTCGGCGATGTTGTTGGCGGCCTGCGGGTTGTGTGACCATAAGCGATCCGAGGGGAAGGCGGTTGCGGGGGCAACGACCGTTGGCTTCGAGGACTGCGGCGACGGTACCGTGGCCGATCATTCGACCGGCCTGTTGTGGGAAAAGAAAACCGGCGAGCTGGGCACCGCTGTGTTCTGTGACTCGAAGTCTCTTACCGCAAACGAGCCCGCGCGAAGCTGCGACGATACCCACCACGTTAACAATACCTACGACTGGTGCCGGGACCTTGATAAAGACGGCAGTTGTGACCGTGGTGGCACGCCGGGCGACGGCGCCGTGTTCCTCGATTTTCTCGGTCGACTTAACGGCACTCGCGGAGCCTGCCTGGCCGGGGTCTGCGACTGGCAGCTGCCGACCATAGGCCAGCTCAAGACTCTCGTTGATTGCAGTCACGAGGGCTCGCCCCCCTGCATCGATCCGGTCTTCGGCCCGACCGCGTCGTCGGGCTACTGGTCGTCCACCTCGGGTGCCTATGGGCCCAGCGGTATCCGCGACGTTGGCTGGGGTAAGAACTTCGGCAACAGTGGTACTTTCATAAACGCTGCCGGCACGAGCTACGCGCGCGGGGTTCGCGGCGGCGCTTGCCGTGTCAGTCGTTCGCGCTGAGCGTAAAGGCTGACAGCCACTCGTCGGAGTGAAGAAGGCGCAGGCCGCTGTTCGGGTTCTCAGATACTTTTTTCATGCGTTCGAGCAACGCCGTGGCCTTTGGATCATCCCCTGGGTGGCGCACCACTATGGTGGTGAATCCCAGGTGCCGGGCGGCGGAAAGGGCCGACGGTGACGGCATGTCGCGGGCGATGGAGCTTACCTGCTCGAGTTCCGGCGGGGCGTAGGAGTTGTAGCAGGCCGACGTGCGCCGATGGTGAAACGAGGTCAGCAGTAACGACTTGGCGTGTGGCGTGAGGTCCCCCTTGCGGTGGGGCAGTTCCAGCAACGGCCCGCTGTTTCCGTGGCGCTCGAGGGTGTCAAAGAGTTCCAGTTCCGCGTTGTCCGGCCTCACCTCTAACGCGTAAATCGCCGGGGGTTCTGAGCCGGGTAAGGGAAAGAACAGGGTGAACGCCAGCGTGGCAAGAACCAGGATCAGCCCCGCCGGCTTCTTTCGCTCCGCCGGGGCCAGGGCCAGTAGTACCGCCGCGCCCAGACCGGCCAGGGCTGAAAGTGCGAGGTGGGTGCCCCTGGACAGAAATAACGGGACGCGGATGGTTTCAAATCCGGGCAGCAGGTTGACCAGGTTCGTAGCGCCACCGGTGGTTACGACCGCGACCATAAGGGCGGCAGCCAGCAGTGCCCAGCGTGGGTTGCCGGCCCACCGGGTGAGATTTTTCAGCCCGGCCGGCAGGGGGGCAAAAGCGGCCGCAACCAGCAGCAGCATCCACCAGCCGGTAAAGCGTGGGCCGCCGGCCAGGAAGTCGCCCCAGGCGGCGAAGGTCTGCAAGCTGACTCTCGAATCGAGTTCGGCCCCCGTGTTAACGAAGGGCAGGTAAATAAGGACTCCGCCGATTATTACCAGCACCAGGGCCAAGCCCAGCGGGACCGCAGGAAACCGACGATCGCGGTTGCACCACACGGTCCACGCCCCCATTGGTATTCCTACAATGAGTCCAGAAAGTGCGCTGTAGTAACTGCCACCCATCTGCATGACAAGTGCCACCGCCAGCAGCAACGCGTCGCTGAATCGCCCGTCGTGCAACAGCCGGTATCCGAAGAACAACGCCCATACTATCCATGACAGGTCGTAGGTGAACAGGTGATGAAGCCCTTTCAAAGCCACCGGGTGAAAGGCGAACATTATTCCGGCTGCCAGCGCCGCAGCCGGCTCGCCGGTCCACTTGCGCACCAGCAGGAACATGGCCAGGGCCGATGACATCATGACCAGTGCAACAACTACGTTGTAGGTAAGCACTGGATCGCCGACCAGTAGTCGCACCGGGGCTCCCAGGACGCCCAGCGAGATCATGGGGTTGCCGAAGGCCAGCGTATTGGTCGCGGGGTAGCAGGGCTCGGCGTCGAACAAGTTCCAAGGTTCGTGGGTAAGCGTCCAGGCGTTGCGGCTGGTGCCCCAGGCGCCGAAGCGGACGTCGTTTTCCACCAGCGCCTGCCAGTTTCCGGGGCGCTCCACTGCAGGTACGACGGTGGACGGTCCCTGGCGCCATATGGGCAGCAGTGTATAGAGCAGGCAGGCCGACAAGATTCCCAGGGCGATGGCGCCTTGTCTCAGATGGCCTCGGGCTTGGTTGGTGCTCACCGGCGGCAGGCTAACCGCTCAGGAGCGACGCCGCAACGGAGGGGCCCCGGTCGAGGTGGCTGGCGACCCTGATAAACCGGGCGCCGGCCACCTCGATGGAGCGCGTAAACCCGCCGTCGGATTACTTTTTGGCCTTGAACAGGTTCGCTCTGTTCTTCTTCACGTTCACGCTGGAGAAACCCGTAGACCAGCAGTTACCGTTGGCGCTGTGTATCTGCGCTACGACACCGGCCGACATGTCGAACATTATGCCCGGCCCGGCCGGTGTGGGCGTGGGCGTCGACGCGCCCCTGGCCTGCAGCTGTAACTTGGCTGAGTTACCCGACTGCAATTTTATGGCCTTGACCCCGTCGTTGGTGAGGGCGGTATCCTTGTACTTGAAGCCCTTCGAGTTAGAGCTCCAGCCCGTACCGCCGGGCACCTGTAATTCGCTGGCGAGCGTGGTGTTGTACACGCACATCGCGTAGCCGGTTCCACCGAACGCCGGGTCGCCGAACACTGTCGGTACCGGGATACTGCCCTTGAGCCACTTCCACTTCAGCAGCTTGCTACTGCCACCGTTGTCCTTGATCAGCAGGCTACCCTTGAGCGGCCCATCGCAGACCCCGGACTGGGTGGCCGGGCAGTCGGGCAGGCCGCCCGCCGGAACGGTAGTCGTGGTAGTGGTGGTATTCGAGACCGTAGTAGTAGTGGTCGTGGTTGGTCCACCATCACATGTTCCACAGCCGAAGGTATCAACGTCGTCTACGCAGATTGAATCCCAGTAGCCGAAAAATTCATCACAGCAGAACGCGTCAAGCGCACAGACGCAGGCCTCTATGGTCGGGTCACTGCAGCCGGCCTCACCCTCCTGGTTGACCTCGCAACAGTCGCCCGAAGTCGATTGGCACTGGCACTCGTCGGCCCCGCTCCCGGCGGCGTTGCACTGGCCGGGGCAGGCCGAGTCCTGCGCGCCATCGCACTCTTCGCCCGGTTCGATCACGTTATTGCCGCAGACCGGGTCCGGGCACTGGCAGTTCACGGCACAGCTGCCCGTGGGGCAGTCGCCGGTCGCGGTGCCGTCGCAGGCCTCGCCTTCTTCTATTATGTCGTTGCCGCAGACCGGGGCCGGGCAGGTACAGTCGGGGTCGCAGGGGCCAACCGAGCACGAGCCCAGCTGGCTGCCGTCGCAGCTTTCGCCTGACTCCACCACGTTGTTGCCACACACCGCGTCGGGGCAGGTACAGTCGGGGTCGCAGGGACCCAGCGGGCAGCTCCCGAGATCACTGCCGTCGCATTGTTCTCCACCCTCTACCGTGTCGTTGCCGCACTCACCTATGCCACCGGTGCAGGTGGGGCTGTCAAAACGAAAACTCGCGATGCGGGTAGTCCAGTTGCCGCCGTTCGGCATGTACTCGTTGGTGTACCAGAAAGTGCACTCGTCTACCGGGTCTACGTTCATCGAACTGTAATCGCCCCAGCGCGTGCTACCGGTCTGCGAGCTGCTGCCGGCCACTATCGTTATCTCGCCGGTCGTCATCGTGCCCGCGGCGTCGCCCGCTGTGCGGCCCACGTAGCGCATGCCCGGTGAAAGTGTGCTGCTGCTTATGCTGTAACCCAGCGCGATATTGCCGCTGCCGTCCATGGCTATGCTGCCCATCCAGCGATGATGCGAATCCGGCGCCCAGGTGCCCTCCTGGTGCAGGGTCCAGTTGCTCGCGCCCGTGGTGCGCCTGAGTTCGAACCAGCGTATGCCGTGATGATCCGATGAGCCTCCGGCCACGTCGGTGACGAAATTGCCTACCATGACTTCGTAGCTGCCCATGTTGCGGTACTGCACCCTGTGCATCACCACCTCGCGCAGCGGGTCGAGCCCGGTAGCGGTTCCCGGCTGCGGGGCGCACTCGAACGACGACAGGCCACACAGCTCCGACTCGAACTCGGCCATGGCTATGTCCTGGGCCTTGGTGAGGGTGGAACTGCCCGGACTGGAAAAATCTACGTCGAAGTTCCAGATTTCGAGGTAGTCTTCCGTCGAGTTATTCGAACCGGCGTTGTGCACCTCGTCGTCGCGATGGCGAAAGAGCATGCCCGGCGATCCCACGGGCGGAGCCAGCGAACCGTCGGCGTCGGCCGGCTGCATCATCTGGAAACCGAAGCCAGCCAGGTGCGGGGCCGTCAGGCGGACGTAGGCCGCCGAGGAGTCGCCTACCAGCATCTTGCTGCGGTCAAGCGCGTACACCGTCGGGGCGTTCTCGTTGGTGCCTACGTAGTAAGCATTGTTCCAAACGCCGTACTTGGGGTAGTCGGGAAACTGCGGCACGGAGAAGTCGTAGGCGTACCACCCGCCGGCCACCGGGTCGGAGGTCTGGGAGACGTATACGCACAGGTGGTTACCGCTGCCCGCGAACTCGCTCAGTACCCAGCGATTAGCGAGCTGGTCGTAGTTTACTATGGGGTCACCGCGGCCGGACGAGCAGGCCCCGCTGCCCGACCACAAGGTGTGCAGGTTGGTGGGCCCGGCCACGCTTACCCCGGTGCTCTTGTTGAACACTTGGAAGGGCGTGCCGCTGCCGCCGTTGATCATCTGTATGTAATAAGTGGGTCCTATGTCGCCCACGGTGTCGGGAGGGGAGACGAAGCTGTTGCCCTGGCCGTCGAAGTTGAGGGTTGGCGTGGTAAACGCCCTCGACGTAGAGCCGAACTTGAGAGACGCGCTGGCGCGCTGTTGCACCGCGAGCAGTGGGTCGGGCTGATCCAGCGTTGTCCAGTTGAGCGGGCCCTCGCCGCGGGGATAGATGCGTCGCTTGGGTCCTTCCATGACCGAGCGGCCGGGCAGGAAGTCGTCGGTGACCGGCAGGTCGCGCAGGTTGCCGTCGTAGCTGTTCATGGCCAGGGCCTGGCCGTGAGTGATCTCCTGGGCGGCAGCAGGGCTTGGGAGTACAAAAAGAGCCGACGCTGTCGCGAGTGCGACTGCGCTTGTGCGAGCGAGTGTGAGCAGCTTGGCCTTCATCTGTCTCCCCCTTCTTCGCGCCCGCCAATTTTGCCGCAGCGTCCCACACCCCGGTCAGAGGGGGTGTTTATGGCCGACGGTTGTCTAGGGGGCGCTGGTAGACAAGTTACTCCTCTCCCGGTGGTCCTGGCAAGGGAAAAGCGCCTTGGAAAACGATTTCTCGTCAGAAAAGTTGCCGGGCGCTACCCGATCGGGGGGGTGGGGTCATTTTCGCCCGCCGGTGGCGGGGCCAGGCTGCCGTCGGGTTTTTTCAGCAGCAGGCGGGGGCTTGGGCCCCCGACACCGTCGACGCGCAGCAGCAGCAGCGAAACCGGGCCTTGTGGGCGGTCGGGACGGCGCAGGCCGCGGGCCGAAAATACCAGGCTTGAGGTGCCGTTCTCCTCGCGAAGCTCTTCGAAGACCAGCTGCCGTGTGGCTCCGTCGAAGGCCAACCAGGCCAGCGACTGCCGGCTCCAGTCCAGCTGGGGTTTCCAGCCGGCCAGCGCCGGCCACTCAGAGCCGCGTGCGCTGTTGACCAGCGCCCTCCACTGTTGCTCGTCGCTGAGCAGACCACGCGAGTAGGCTACGCCGTCTATGCTCAGCGCTTGTCCCCCGCCGAGCAAGGCGAGGCCAGAGCGGGGCAGGTCGGCGGCAAAGACTGCGAGGGTTTTATCAACGGGGTGCGTTGTCGGCTGCGCGTCGACCTTGCATCCGGCGCAGGCCAGCAGGCCCATCACCGCGGTGCAGGCCAGGGCCAGGTATACAGGCGCAACAGAGGCCGACAGCTTCACGGCCAGCAGTCTACTGCCGATGGCCGGGGTCAGTCAAAGCTCGCGTCAAGGGCGAGACGGTGGCCCGGCCGGCTGTTCGGCCCAGTATCGCTCTTGTAACTGCATGGCAGCCAGTAGGTACGGCCCCAATAAAAAACCCCGGTCACCCTGTGGCTGTTTCCAGCAGTGGGCGGCCGGGGTGTAAGTTGCGGGGGGCTGTTGAGCCGCCGCCGTTTTCAGGCCTGGGCGGTTTCTGCCTCGACCTGTTCTACCGCGCCAGCGTTGCGCGACGAGTAGACGTACAGCACGGTCAGCGTGAGCACTGTCGAAACCAGGGCCGCCTGCCCGTAGACCGGGAGGTTGACCATGAGCGACAGGATGCCCTTGCCGTATTCGAAGCCACCGAGCAGCAGGCTGGCTACGAACCAACCGTAGGCCACCGGCCGGTCTCCGTCCTTGTACTGCCTGTATATCCACGTGATCCAGGCCGCCATTGCTATGAAGTATCCGATAAAAGCCATATTCATTCTCCTTGGTCCCTTTCGGAATTTTGATTTCTCAGTCTAGCAACCGGAGAACCTCGCCGACTGCCTCAGACAAAGGTACTAACGACAGTCCGCCTATGCAAGATAAGAAGCAATGAAATAAATTCCGATTTTAGATAAGCACTGGTTATAGTTAGGGCAGGTTGGGCAAAAGTTTACCAATTTCGCACACATGAGAAAAAACGGCCTATGGGGGGGGCTTGGGTGCTAGAAATCGACCTGGAAACGAGCCTGCAGGGCGTCGGCTTCGCCCAGTCCCCTGATATCGGCGTTTACCCAGTTAATCATCACTCTCGTGGAGGGATCCAGGTACCAGTTCAGGCCGAGCGTGAGGTCGTCGAGTTCCCCGCCGCTGACGCTGGCTCCAGCGTCGTTGAGATCCAGGTTTGACAGCCTGACGGCCAGTTCGACAGCGCCAGTGCCGCCGTCAACCGTAAAATTGTCTGCTGGGCGCACGCGACTGAAGACGCCCTTGCCAGCCTTGTAGGCGCGGCTCTCGCCGGTCACAAACCAGCTCGCGTAGGCGTACCAGCCCGACAGGTCGGCGTCCGTGCCCCCGGCTATATCGAGCGAAGCCGCCATGTACTCGCCCTGCAGCGAAAGCGGCCCGAGAACAGCGGCCGCCTCGAGGCCCAGCACGTCCATGCCCTCGGCCGCCACGCTGCCGGTGTCTACAAAGCGGTCGGCCAGGTGTACCTCGGGGCGTTGCCTGAGCCTGAGGAGGTTGTCTTCGGGGTCGCGGCTGGTCCACGAAAGGCCCAGGTGCAGCAGGCTGCCGTCTTCCTTGATCGGTGTGCCGGTAACACGGGCCGAGAAGTTCAGCTTTTTGTCGCCGCTGTCGCCAATGCCGTCGCTGTCGTGGAACAGGCCGGCTGCCAGCGTGAGGCGGTCGTCAAGCGCGGTGCTGTGAAATCCGAGCCCGGTGTTACGCGAGGGTGCGAAGACCCCCGGAAGCGAGCGCTCCATGAAGGTGATGTATTTCGAACTGGTGAGCTCCTCGAGGCTGAAGGGCTCCTTGAAGTGACCGACTTTGACCGTGCCCAGGCGGGGGATGTCCTTTATACCCAGGTACATGTCCTTGAAGTCGGCGTTGTCACCGGCGAATTCGTACTGGGCTTTGAAGATCACGTAGCCGTAGATGGTGCCCGCCATGTATAACCTCGCGCGGCGGAATTCACTCTCACTGGTCTGTTCGCCGATGGCTGTTTCTACGGCGCTGTCGACGTTCCAGGACACGGTGTCGGCAATGACCCTGCCACCCAGCTCGAGCGAGAAATCACTGTCGCTCGCCGATAGCTCGATCCCGTCTTTACCGCCGAGGTCAAGCTCGGGGCTGGCGGCGGCGCCAAGCGTGGGCAGCATCATCAGTGCGGCGAGGGCCAGTGGTGCGTAGTACTCTCTCATTTTTTCCTCTCTTGTTTCTACCACGACAGGTTCGCGACTGGCGCGCCACCCGTAGACGACTGGAACAGCGGCTATCATCATGGGCGCTGTTGGTAAAGTGCTTGTGAGGCGATTGCCAGGTTTTGATTAGAAAACGGTCGCGCGCGCTCCCAGCAGTAACGCCCGTGGCCACCCCGGCGGGGGGGGCACCCCCTTATGGGAAAGAGTAAAGCACCGTACGGTTAACGAAAATTCCCTTCACCCGGCCCGGCGGGGCTGCCGTGACTCCCTGAAACCCCTTGTGTAGTGCGGCAGCAAGACGTGCGTGTGTTGCGTGGCGTAAGAAATACCCGTTCGGGTGCGAGAGCGGAGACCCCTGCTGCGTGTAGCATTGCATTAACTACACGGCCTGCTTCGGACTGCGATTGGCGCAGCGGCGAGGCGGGAACGACGGGGGTCGACAATGCAACAAGAAAATATTGGATCGCTCATACGTATCTTTCGTAACAGCCTGCACATGACGCAGGAAGAACTTGCCCATCACCTGGGCATAACCGTGAGCACGGTAAATCGCTGGGAGAACGGTCACGCCCTGCCGAGCAAAATGGCCAGGCTTGGCCTGGCCTCGCTCGCCGATGATAGGGGGGTGGCTTTCGGCGAGGACCAGAGCCTGGTTGGATTACCGGATGGCCTGGCAGGAAGACGCTTCATAACGGCCCTTCGTTAAGCCTGTCAAAAAGGGGAGGGGCTTTATAGGGCTGCGCCTGCCTGCTAGGTAGGGGCGGTGTACGCGCCCCCCCTACAGCCGGGCTGTCCCTGGTCGGCACTGAGTTTGCTGGCCCCGCCAAACGTGGATTGGTGCGAGGCCCCCCTGTGTTCATGGGTGGTAGAGCCGGCCAACACCTGGTCGAATATTGCCTACCTGCTCGTGGCCCTGCTGCTGTGGCGGCGCTCACAAGGCAAAACCGGCCGCGGGCTGGGCCTGTTTGCTCCTGCCATGCTGCTGACCGGCCTGTTTTCGCTCGTCTACCACGCGTCGTACAATTTTTTCACGCAGTTTCTCGATTTCGTGGGGATGTTCCTGTGGTTGGGCCTGCTGCTGGCCATTAACCGCGCCCGCCTTGGCGCTGCCAGTGGCGGGGCCATCGCTCGTGACCTGGGCTTCGTGGTAGCGGCTGGCTCGGTGCTGGTAGTGCTGTTCTACCTGCTCGGGATTCCCATCCAGCTCATCGTTCTGGGGCTGATCTTCGTGTTGCTGGGCCAGGAGATTGCCTGCAGCCGCCGCCCGGACGGGCCCGACGACTACCGTTGGTACGCGGTCATGCTCGTGCTGCTGGCGTCGGCAAGCGTTTTTTCCGCGCTCGACGTTACGCGAGTGTTCTGCGACCCCGACAATCACTTTCTGCAAGGACACGCGACCTGGCACCTGCTGAGCGCACTTTCGATGGCGGCTGGATATATGTTCTACGAGCAACTGGGCGCGCGGGGGCGAGGATAACTCATGGTGTTTCGTACAGCGGTGTTGTCTCTCTTGTTCCTGTTGTTGCCGCCGGTGGTCACAGCTGCCGATGGACCGATGGATTACCCGAGCGCGGCCGAGGTTGAAGAGCAGAGCCAGATCGGCGAAAAACTCACCGGGCGCGAACTCTACGACCGCCTTCTCAAGAATCGCAAGCGCCTCAAATCAAGCTACCAGGAGAGTTATGCCACCAGCAGCGACGAGGCCGGCAACCCGCAGCGGGTCAACTTCTGGACGCAGGCGCTCGACTACCGAGACGAAGAAGATGAGGCCACCGACGACGTGTTCTCACGGACCATCGTCAAGTTCACGGGACCCTACGAGCTCCGCCACACGGGCTACCTGTTTGTTCACCATGACCAGGCCGAGGACGAGCAGTTTATTTTTTCGCCCACGCGCGGGCGTACCCACCGCGTGAGCATGAAGGGACAGCATATAGCAGGCACCGATTTTAGCTTCGAGGATTTTCTCGTCAGCGTGGGTGACATAGAGGACGCTGACTACACCAGGCGGGCTGACGAAGAAGTAAAGGGGATGTCGTGCTACGTGGTCGAGGCCGTCATGCGACCCGAGGCCGGCTCGAGTTACACGCGCACGAAGAACTGGCTCGAGAAAGAGCACTACGTTCCGGTCAAGACCGAGTACTGGGACGAGGCCGACGTCCTTGCCAAGCGAATGGAGGCCCGGCACGACAGCATCAGCGAATTCGGAGGCACCTGGATCGCTACCGATTCGACTATGCACGACCTGCTCGAAGACACCCACTCGCGATTGGTGGTCGACCTGCTCGAGCCCGAGCCGGGGCTCACCGACTCGGACTTCGCGTTGTCGAACCTTCAACAGAGACCCTGAGCCGCGCGGCCCGCTGCGTGGGCTGGCGGCGTCAAGCGTAGTTGAGCGTCAGCGCAGGTCAGCGCCGAAAACGAAGCAGCAGGGCGGGTAGCAGGGTGAGGTCGGCGAACAGGCAGATCATCATGGTCGTCGCCGCCAGCGCGCCCAGTTGCCGGAATGCCGCGAAGCCCGACAGCAACAGCACCAGGAAACCGGACGACAGCATGATGGAGGTCACCACGATGGGCTTTCCCAGGGTGGCTATGCAGTCCGAAACGGCGGCCTCGGCCTGCATGCCGCGCGCGCGTCGGCGCTTGTAACCCACCAGGAAGTGAGCTGTGTCGTCTACCGCCATTCCCAGTGCTACGCAGCCGAGCAGGCTGGTGGCGAGCGACAGCATGGCTACGCCCGCTCCCAGCAGACCGAAGAAAACCAGTACGGGTACGAGGTTGGGTATCATCGCGAGCAGACCGGCGCCCGCCGAACGGAAGAACCTGGCCATGAGCACAAAGATAGCCAGCGCCGCGAAGGCAACGATGGTGGTCTGCGTACGCGCGAGGCTGTCGGCGCCGTGGTTCAGTAAGATAGTGTTGCCAGTGACGTTGGCTTCCATCCCGGCGGGGAGCCCGGCCCGGGTTATTGCCACCTTGAGGTCGTCTTCGAGTTGCCGGACAGCGGCCGAACCCGTAGCCGAGCTGCGCACCAGCAGGTTGGCGCTGCTGTGGTTGCTGTTGACGAGGCCCCGTACTCGGTTGCGCGGCAGCATGAACATGAGCTCGGCCACGCCGGCCTTGCTGTCGGGTACGCGCTCTGCCGAGGGATCGCCTCTTTCCATCGCGCGGTTAAGCGGGGCGATGAAATCTACGATGGTCGTGGTGGCCCTCACACCGGGTACGCGATCGACCTCGGCCTGCAGACGTTCAAGCGCGCGCAGCGTGCCGGGTTCGCGAAAGGCTCCCTCCCGCCCACCGTGCAGGGCCACGTAAACCGGCGACGCGCCGGTGAGCAGTCGACCGACTGCCGCAAAGTCTGTTCTCACCTTGGAGGCGGGGTCAAAAAAGGTCAGGTAGTCGGTGTCGACCACGATGCGCGGCAGCAGTCCGGCCGATACCACGGCTACAAGTGCCCAGGCAGCCAGGATGGGCAGGGGACGGCGCGTACAAAGGCCCGCGATCAAATCGAGCAGGCGCCGCAGGAGGGCGTTCGCACGCAGTCCCACGCTCGTTTGTCTACGGCTGCCCCGTGGCGGCAGCAGGGAAAGCAGGGCGGGGATGGAACACAGTGAAGACACGGTGGCCCAGGCCACGCCGGTGGCGGCCAGCAGGCCCAGCTCTTGCGTGGCAGGGATGTCGGACCCGGCAAGCGAGGCAAAACCCGCCACCGTGGTGGCCCCGGCCATGAGCGTGGGAGCGGCGGTGTCCTTGAGCGAGCCCAGGGCTGCGTCGCGCGCGTTCATGCCCTCGTCGACCAGTGCTTCGTAGCGCGCCAGTATGTGTATGCCGTAGACCGCGCCCACGCAGATGAGTACGGGGCCCAGGACGAGAGTGATCATGTTGAGCGGTCTGCCCAGCGCCGCCAACGTGGCAAAGACCCACAGGGTGGCCAGCACGCTGGCGCCCACCGGGATGAAACCCGCGCGAAGACTGCCGGTCACCAGCCACCCTACGAACGCGCCCACGGTCATGGCCAGTGGGATGAGCCACGACAGATCGCCGACCATGATGTGATGGGCCCGTGTCTTGACGTGCTGGCGACCGGTGACGTACACGCTCGCGGGTGCGGGAAATTCCTCGATGGCGATGGCCCGTATACTTTCGTCGAGTCCTGATTGCACGAAGTCGCCGTCACTCATGCTGGCAAAGGAGATGTTCAACGCTGCGGTGCGCCCATCGGCCGAAACGATGCTGCGCGGATAAACCCTGTCCGACAGCGCGCGCTCCCGGAGCGCGGCCATGGCGTCGAGGTCTTCGGGCACCCGGTCTATCAGCCGGCGCACCAGCACGGTGTCGATGTCGTTGTCGTAACCGTAGTGAGTGGTGGTCACCAGGCTGTCCACGTTGCGCACGCCCTTGAGCCGTCGTAGCCGGTTGCTGGCCGTCTGCATGGCGAGCAGGAACTCGGTGTTGAAGACCTCGGCTGTCTCCACGGCCACCACGTAGACGTTGTCGTCCCCAAAATTAGCGGTGGCCCGGTGGTAGGGCGCCAGCCCCGGGTCGTCGGGAGCAAGCATGGGCTCTTCGCTCGGGTCCAGGCGCATGCGCAGCGAGGGGCCGGCGGGGTCCACCAGCGCTGCCATCGATAGCAGCGAGAGCAGCAGCGGTACGGCCAGTACCAGGAGGGGGTGATCGACGACGCTGCGCGGCCGGTACCACGCCAGGGCGGCAGCGGCGATGAGCACCGAAGCGGTCAGCGTTGCAATCACGGGCAGGGTAGTAGCGGGCGGGGCAATCATCGCAGCGGAACCATCTTGCCCCAGTGCTGGATCTATAGCACGGCGCGACCCATCGTGGGCTTGGCATTGACACCACTCCTGCGCGCTGCAAGGGTACCCGTGTAAGATGTCCAACGGATACGGATCACCATTTGGAAACGGCGGCGGGCAGAGGCCGCCGACACCCGAGGAACTGCTGGCCCAGCTGGTGGCCAAGCTGCGGGGACGCTTCGGCGGCGCGCTGGGACTGGCCGGAGTTGGCTTGCTGCTGGCCTTGTGGCTCGCCACCGGCGTGTACCAGGTCAACCCAAGCGAGGCAGGTGTAGTGCTTCGTTTCGGCAAGGTGACGGCCACCACAGGGCCGGGCCTCCACTGGCACCTGCCGTGGCCCGTAGAGACTGTTCTCAAGCCGCCGGTGACGGTGGTGCTCAAGGAAGAAGTGGGCTTCAGGACGATAGACGTGGGGCCCCCGGCGCGTTATCGGCAGGTGACCGAAGAATCCCGCATGCTCACGTCGGACGGTAACATCGTGGATCTCGATTTCATCGTCCAGTACCGCATAAAGGATCCCAAGGCCTTCCTCTTCAACGTCCGCGACCCGTCCGAAACGCTTCGCGACTCGGCCGAATCGGCCATGCGCGAGGTGGTTGGGCGCAATACTATCAACAGGGCACTTACAGAGGGACGGCTGGAGGTGCAGACCGAGGCCCAGGTGATTTTGCAGGCCATGCTCGACCGCTACCAGGTGGGCCTGCACGTGGTCACCGTCAAGCTGCAGGACGTGGTTCCACCCGACCCGGTGCAGGACGCGTTTAAGGACGTGATCAACGCCGAGCAGGACAAGGAGCGCTTGATCAACGAGGCCGAGGGCTTTGCCAACGACGTGCTTCCCCGCGCCAGGGGCGACGCTGCGCAGCTGATCAACCAGGCGCATGGCTACTCGGAGTCAGTAGTTAAAGAAGCCGAGGGCCAGGCCCAGCGCTTCGATCTGCTCTACGACGCCTATCGTCGCGCTCCCGAGGTCACGCGCAAGCGCTTGTACCTTGAAACCCTCGAAGAGGTGTTCGCCGATGTCAACATGATCATCGTCGACGAGAAAATCGCGCGCGGCGCTCTTCCGCTGTTGCCGCTTGCCGGCGTGACCGGCTCCGGTGGCGCGGGCAGCAGGTCGGCCGAGGTTCCCCGGTGAACCGCCTGACGGCAGCCGTGGTGGCCGTGGTGGCCGCGATAGCTCTTGTTTACGCGGGCGCGTGTTTCAGCGTTGGCGAGTGGCAGCAGGCGCTGGTGCTCAAGTTCGGTAAGCCCATGCGCACGATAGTGGAACCCGGGCTGAACTTTCGTATACCCTTTGTCCACCAGGTGGTCTACTTCGACAAGAGACTGATGGAGTACGACGCCGCGCCGCGCGAGTTGATAACCCGCGACAAGCAACAGCTGGTGGTAGACAACTTTTCGCGCTGGAAGATCATAGACCCGCTCAAGTTCTACCAGACCGTTCTCACCGAGGCCGGGGCGCAGTCGCGTCTCGACGACATCATTTACTCCAACCTGCGCGAGGCAATCGGACAGGTGACCAGTACCGACGTGGTATCGGGCGATCGAACGAAGTTCATGGACGTGGTCAGGTCGAATTCTGATCGTAGGGCGGCCGAGTACGGCATCAAGGTAGTCGATGTCCGTATCAAGCGAACCGACCTGCCCGAAAAGAACGAGCAGAACGTTTTTCGTCGCATGCGCACCGAGCGTGAGAGGCTGGCCAAGAAGTTTCGCGCCGAGGGAGACGAGGCATCGACCAAGATCAGGTCGCAGGCTGAGCGCGAGAAGCGGGTCATTATCGCCGACGCGAACCGCGAATCGGAGATCATCCGCGGTAAGGCTGACGCCCTGGCCACCGACGTGTACGCCAAGGCATATGGCCGCGACGCTGATTTCTACGGCTTTATCCGCACGCTGGAATCCTGGCGTAAAACCCTGGGAGAACAGACCACCGTGGTGCTGACCCCCTCAACTGAGTTCCTGGAACTTCTCGTTTCCTCCCGCGCCTCGTCGCGAAAACGCTGAGCTTTCTTTCGTTGTGCCCCCCCACAGGGGGAGTCGCAAAAATATACCCTTGATGTAGTTGCGCGCGCCGTAGTATCTATGAGAGATACTATAACTCGGTTGCCGCGGTCGGGCGCGCTCCCACTGGAAGCTCACTACCATGAACAAAAACCCCTTCGCTCGTTTTTTGTGGACAGTCCTTTGTGTTGGCCCGTTGCTTGTAGCCTTGGCCTTTCCCTTTTCGGCTGCTGCCGTCACAACTGCCGACCAGGTCTGCGCTCCCGCCGATGACCCCTGCATTGTTAACTCTGTGGTGGTCGTTGACACCGGTGCGGTACTCGATTTTGGCCTGCGCACGTTGCAGGTAACGGGTGGCGGTACCCTGGACTTCGGCGGGTCGTCGGGGCAGGTACTCTGCGGTCGACTCGAACTCGACGCGGGCAACAACAGGGTGGATATCAGGGGCGCGGGAGGTTTCGGGGGATCAGCCGTGTTCCTGGTCAGGAAAGCCTGCAGTGGTGCTACGAGCACTCCCTGCCTCAGCGATTTGGAATGCGCGCTGCTCGGGGCGGGTAGCTGCACCATCGGTGACGGCAACGCGATCTTGAACGGCAAGATAAGGGGAACGGTGGCTAACCCGGGATCTGTCAGAATAACGGCCGCGGCCGGCGTCTCGGTGGGCGATACGATAGACATGGACGGTACCACCCCTGATTCTGACGGTGGGGACATTTCGATTTCAGCCTTGGCTGGTCCGCTGATATTGGGCGCCGGTCTGCAGGCCACCGGCGGTGGCCTTGGCGGCGGCGGTATCGTCTCGTTGTTTGGCGGACAGGATATTACAGTGAGCGCTGAAATAGATGTCGCAGGCGGAGATTTCGACGGTGGCCTCATAGAAATCGACGCAGTGGGCAACGTTAACTTGAACGCCCCGTTGTCGGCCAACGCGGCTGGTGGCGAAGGCTTTGGTGGAGAGATTTTCGTGACGGCTGCCGGCAACATCGACATAAGCGGTGGCAGCCAGGCCAACCGTATGATCTTCAGTACTGACGGAAACGGGGCCAACGGCGTGGGCGGTGACGGGGGTGAACAGCTCTACGAAGCCGGCGGAACGCTGCACGTTTCGCCTTACGTAAAGATTAGAGCCAACGGTGCTATTCCCGACGGCTTCGGAGGTGATGTTTCGCTGGAGGCCCAAGGCAGTGTCAACGTAGAGGGTACGGTTGAATCACTGGCGAAGGGTAGCCAGGGCGGCGGCGGGATCGTGGACATCGCCTCGCTCAGCGGCGACATTCTCCTGGCTTCGGATTCGATGGTTGAATTAACTGGCGGATCGGCAGCGGGCGGGGACCTTTATATATCAGCCTCTGGCCTGCTGGTCCTTGACGGCGACGTGGACGCTTCGGCTTCAAATGGCGGCGTGGCTGGCTCCGTGAGCGCGGTGGCGGGAAGCAACCTGCTGGTGAGCGGCAGCCTCCTGACCTCGGGTGCTTCTCTATCAGGCATATTCGGGGCTATCAGTCTCGAGGGCTGCGAGGTCCAACTGCTCTCGACGGCCGTCATCGAAAACCAGGGCAACCTGGGGAAAAACATCCTCACCGGGCATGGATCGGTGAGCACGCTGGCGGGCAGTTCGATGAACGCTGATCCGAGCGGCGAAAACAGGGCGAGGTACCGACTCGCGGCCGTACCACCGTCGCTCGCCGGCAGTCATTCGCCGGCCATCGTTACAGAACTGGTGCCGAGCCTTTCGCCCTGTGGAGATTGTGGCAACGGTGTAACTGACCCGGGTGAGCTCTGTGATGATGGCAACCTGGTCGACGGTGATGGTTGCAGCGCGACCTGCATAGACGAGGGCTGTATAGCCGCTACGCCGGGCTATCCCGCGGTGTCACTGTGTGACGACGGTGTTGGTTGCACGGTGGATTCCTGCGATGCGCAGGCCCACGTGTGTGTAAACGTGATCGGTTGCGACGACGGAATAGCCTGCACCGCGGACAGCTGTGTTGCCGATACCTGCGCCAACGTGCCCGACGCCAACTTGTGCGACGACGGCAACGATTGCACGGTGGATTCCTGCAGCGTACTTACCGGTTGTGACAATTCCCCGGAAGCCGACGGGGTCTCCTGCAGTACGTCTCCTGATTTCTGCACTCCCTCGGGCCAGTGCTCGTCTGGTAGCTGCGAGGCACTGTCGCCGACTCTCACCGGCCGCAGCCGGGTCAAGGTAAGCCTGAAGCCCGGCGTGGACACCGACAAGCTGATGATCAAGGCCGATCTCCCGTTGGCCGACTTTACCGTTCTCCCCAGCGACACCGGCCTGACCAGTCGGCTGGGAGGCAACAGCGGTTCGGAGATATGGATCGCGTCTATTCCCTCCTCTGCCTTTGAGAACAAGAACGACGTCAGGTTTAAGTTCAAGGATAAGACCGGAGCCTACGGCGGCATAACCAAGGCCTCGGTTTCGATAATCACCAAGAGGGGGGTAGCCCGGGTCAAGATCAAGGCCGGTGGCAAATCCGGCGGTATAGATCTCAATGCCGCTGCCGGACAGACCCTACTCACGGCAAGCCTGCTTTTCGGTGCCGACGTGGTGAGTGGCGAGTGTCTGACAACTCCCACCGTGGTGTGCAAGGTCACGGCCCGTGCCGTGAAATGCAAGAGTAACTAGCCCCCTGCGCCGTGAACCAGATTTCTGGACTTCTGCTCTGCCTCGTTTCCTGCATTGTGCTGTGGGCGACCCCCTTGTTCGCGGCTGCCCTCGTGCTGGCTGTCACCGAGGCCTCGTTGTTCGGCCTTGGCCTGGCGCGGTCGATTGCGGGGCAGGAGCCGCTGCGCCTGTTGATAGCAGCCGGTCACGTGGTGACAGTGTTGGCGGGATTCCTGCTCTTCAGCGGCCTGGCGATTATTTTTTCCTGAGGCGAGATCTTCTGCGCGGAATCCTTCATGGCAATCGGCGGTCGGTGCTTGTCTGTCCGCCTGCGATTGCTAAGCTCCCACGGCGGAGGAAAAAATGGCCAAGGTTACCGTTTATCACAACCCTTCTTGAGGAAAATCGCGTGGAGTGCTGGATGTACTCCAGGAGCGAGGCGTCGAGTTCGACGTCGTAGAGTATCTCAAAGCGCCCCTCGATCGTGAGACGCTGTCCGGACTCGTAGAGCTGGTCGGGGGTGACCCCGTGCAGATGGTCAGGACTTCCGACCGCAGGTTCAAGGACGGTGACTTGTCGTTGGCTCCGGACGCGGGCCTGCCCGCAGTCGTGGACCTGCTGCTGGACGAGCCCGCTGTCATGCAACGCCCGGTGGTAGTGTCTGGGAAGAGGGCTGTTATAGCTCGACCCTCGGACAGGGTACTGGAGCTGCTGTGAGCGCGCTCCGGCTCGCGGTCGGTCCAGGGGAGGCAACGTGGAGCCGCTGATGGGAGGCCGTCCCAGCTGCGCGATTTTTGATCTCGACGGCGTTCTGTTGGACACCGAACCCTTCTACACCCGGGCGAGCAGCGAGGTGGTGCAGAAGTGGGGCAAGACCTTTGATTGGTCGCTTAAGGCCAACATGATAGGGCGCCCGGCCATCGAGTCGGCCCGCTACCTCGTCGCGGCGCTCGAGCTACCCGTATCGCCCGAAGAATACCTCTCCCTGCGCACCGCCACCCTTGAGAGCCTGTTTCCGACCTCACCCGAATGCGACGGCGCACGCGACTTCTGCGCGCTGCTCGCCGGCGAGGGCTTGCGGCAGGCGGTGGCGACGAGCAGCACGCGCCGCTTGTACGAGATGAAAATTTTGCAACACGGGCCGTGGTTCAAAGATTTCGACGTTATAGTTACCGGCGATGACAAGGAGGTGGGGCAAGGCAAGCCCGCTCCCGATATCTTCCTGTTGGCCGCCGCACGGCTTGGCGCCGAGCCGGCCGACTGCGTGGTATTCGAAGACTCCCCGGCCGGCGTGCAGGCCGCACGCGCGGCTGGGATGAGGGTAGTGGCCTTGCCCGACCCGTCGCTGGGCCGCGAGAAAGTCGCCGACGCCGACCTGGTGGTCGACTCGTTCCGGGACCTGCAGCTTACCGACCTCTGGCTCTAGAACGGCGCCCGGCAGGCAGGCGTCAGCACACTACGCCGTCGGCCTTGAGCGCTTCCTGCTCGTCTCCCGACAGGCCGAGGTCCGTCAGTATGTCGGCCGTGTGCTGGCCAATGGCGGGTGCCTTGCTACCAGCCCGCCCCGGTGTTCGCAGCAGGCGCGGAGAGGGCGCGGGCACCGGCGGTCCCGAGACCCCGGCAACGAAACTCTCTCGTTCGACGCTGTGGGGGTGGGAGGCAACTTCGTCGATGGCGAGTATCGGCGCCACGCAGGCGTCGGTACCGTCAAATACCGCGCACCATTCGTCTCGGCTGCGATCGCCGAACACCGAGGCAAACTTTTCCTTCATCGCGGGCCAGGTTGACTGGTCCATCTGGGCAGGGAGGTCATCAGCGGCGAGACCCATGCCTTCGATCAGCGCTGCGTAAAACTGGGGCTCGATGGCTCCCACCGACAGCCAGCGCTTGTCCGAGGTTTCGTAGGTGCCGTAGAAGTGTGCGGCGCCGTCGAGCAGGTTGGTGCCACGTTCGGCTTTCCAGTAGCCCTGGGCCTGGAAGCCGAATATGAACGACGCGAGGCTGGCCGCCCCGTCTACCATGGCCGAGTCTATGACCTGGCCTTTGCCGGAACGTTCTCGCTCGAGCAGGGCCATCACTACACCCATGGCGCACAGCATACCGCCACCGGCGAAGTCGCCAAGTAGGTTGATGGGGGGTTCGGGCTTGTCGTTTTCACGGCCGAGCAGGTGCAGCACCCCCGACATGGCGACGTAGTTTATGTCGTGGCCGGCCATCGAAGCGTAGGGGCCCTGCTGGCCGTAGCCGGTGAGCCTGGCGTAGACCAGGCGCGGATTGCGCTCGGCGAGGACGTCTGGGCCCAGGCCCAGTTTTTCCATTACTCCCGGCCTGAACGGCTCTATGAGGGCGTCGGCGCTTTCAGCGAGCTTGAGCAACAGCTCGATACCCCGGGGATCCTTCAGGTTAATGGCAACCGATTGCTTGCCCCTTGCTAAGGCGTCCGCGGTGGCGTCTGGCAACATGCCGGGTGCACCTGGACGGTCGACCCTGATCAGCTCAGCACCGAAATCGGCCAGGATCATCCCGGCGTAAGGGACCGGCGCGAGCCCGGCCAGTTCAATTATTCTAAATCCTTTTAGTGGACCCATTCCTGACTCCTGTATTCCATGAAACAGTGGGGGTTAAGAACTGCGCAAAACAACGAAACAGCAGCCCGGTTTAGTCGATATATTACGCCGAGTCTACGTTTGCACCCCCGAATGGGGGGGGCAGGACGTTTAGGAGAGGTTTTTCATTGACACCGAGTTGGCACGGAATGCATACTCGGCAGGCAGTACCTTGGGGTAGCCCCCCGCGGTGCGAGCCCGGGACTGGTCGGAGTGCGCGCAGGGGGAAGGATATACGGGTATGACCATAAACAATAGAGTTTTGACGATGACCTTGGCCGCACTGGCCGTTTCGGCCTCGATGGCACTGGCCCCGGCAAGCGCCCAGGCTCAGGGCAAGGACGAGCTTCACTGCCAGAAAGGCCTGGGCCGCTCCACCGGGCGCTACTACAGCGGGGCTTCGCGGGCCAGGCAGGCCTGCGTAGGGCGCATAGCAGCCGGCTCGCTCTCGCCGGTGACCGACTGCATTAGCGGAGAAGGCGATGACGTCACGGCCCTGCAAGTGCGCAGGGCCAAGGCCCGGCTGGCCTCTCGCATATCGCGACGGTGCTTCGGCGTAGACCTTATTTCGCTCAACTTTCCCGGTACCTGCCCCTTTGATGGCGACAAGCCCTGGACCAACATCGACCTGGGCAATTGCATCGACGCCAAGCTCGACGCCATCGTCGAGTCGACCATGGCTGTACAGTTTCCGCAGATCGGTGCCGTCCTGGAAGGAGCCGATCTACATTGTGTTCAGAAGGTGGGCCGTAAGGGCTCATCCCTTGCGACGCGGACCCTGAAGGCGAGAACACGCTGCCAGTCACGTCAGGACAGGGGGGTCATCCCCGCTGGGGTGGAGTGCATGGAGGGTATTCCTCCTTACGGCAACGGCACCGGTGACATGGCTACCGACCGCAACATTGAAGAAGCCTACATAAGGTTGCTGGCCAGTGTGCCCGAAGTGTGTGCGTCGGCCGACGTCGATGCGCTGGGCTTCTCCGCTGCCTGCGACGACCCTACCGGTGGGCGGTTCAATATTTTTGATCTCAAGTCGTGCCAGTTCAACACTCATCGTGACGCGGTAGAGGACTTGCTCGAAGCTTCTTATCCCAAGGCCCCCATCTGCGGCAACGGAATTCACGAGTACGGCGAGGACTGCGATGACGGCAACCTGGTTAACACCGACGCTTGCCTGGATACCTGCGTGGAGGCTTCCTGTGGCGACGGCGAGGTAGAGGCTGGTGTCGAGGAGTGCGATGACAGCAACTCGATCGACACCGACAGCTGCCGCAACTCTTGCGTGCTGGCGCGCTGCGGAGACTCGGTGGTGCAGTCCGGGGTCGAGCAGTGCGACGACGGCAATGCCTCGAACAACGACGACTGTCTCGATACCTGCCTGTCGGCGCGATGCGGGGACGGTTTTTTCTGGGCAGGAGTGGAAGACTGCGACGACGGTGGCGAATCGATCGCCTGTGACTTCGATTGCACGGTGGCGCTGTGCGGTGACGGCACCACAAACTCGAGTAGGGGTGAGACCTGCGACAACGGTGCGGCCAACTCGGACACCTTTCCCGACGCTTGCCGGAGCAACTGTCAGCCGGCCGGCTGCGGCGACGCGGTGATCGATTCCGGCGAAGTCTGCGATGACGGTAACGTCGTCAATGGCGACGGCTGCTCGGGTTCGTGTGTTTTTGAAGCGATCTGCGGCGATGGCGTGACGGAGTTCGAAGAAGAATGTGACGATAGTAACGTGGCCAACGGCGACGGTTGCAGCGATGCTTGCCTGTCCGAGTTCTGCGGCGATGGCTCGGTCAACAACTCGGGTAGCGAGCAGTGCGACGACGGTAATACCGGTAGCGGTGACGGTTGCTCTGGCAGCTGCGTGATCGAGTTCTGTGGCGATGGTTCGGTCAACAACTCGGGTAGCGAGCAGTGTGACGACGGTAATTTATCCGTGGGCGACGGCTGCGACGAGAGCTGTATTGTCGAGGTCTGCGGCAACGGAGTGTTGCAGGCAGGAGAAACTTGCGATGACGGTGGAGAGACGGCTGCCTGCGATGCCGACTGCACGGTGGTCAAGTGCGGCGATGAGACACTCAATACGTCTGCGGGTGAGCAGTGCGATGACGGCGCGGCCAACTCCGACGTCCAAGTCGACGCCTGCCGTACAGACTGCGTGCTGGCGGGTTGCGGTGACCTGGTCGTCGATACCGGCGAACAGTGTGACGACGGTGCGGCCAACTCCGATACCCGGGTCGACGCCTGCCGACTTTCCTGCGAGCTGCCCGGCTGCGGTGACCAGGTCACTGATACCGGAGAACAGTGCGACGACGGCGGCGAATCAGCTGCCTGCGACGACGACTGCACAGCGTCTGAGTGCGGCGACGCGACCATCAACGTTTCTGCGGGTGAAGACTGCGACGACGGCAACACCAACCCGAGGGACAACTGTAACGGCGAATGCCGGGAGGCCAGCTGCGGCGACGGTGTGGCATGCACCGAGCCCGGTTGTACCACCGGCCCGGGGGGGGGACTGGAAGAATGCGACCTCGACACGGATTGCTGCCAGGGCTGCGCTATCGTAGCCACCGGTTGTCAGCACCCGCTTTGCCCTGACGCCGGCAAGTTGGAGGTGTGGGCGGGCGTGGGCCGCGATTGTACGGTTGACGAAGACTGCCCGGCCGGTTTCTGTGACGGCGGACTCGGGCGCTGTCGGACACCCACGACGCTCGACAGTGGAGCCTCGGGTATCGCCCATGACTCCGACGTCAACGACAACACCACGGCCCGGGGTAACGTGTTGTGCGAGGGCCCCATTGACATGCTTCTCGCCGATACGGGCGGCTGCGGTGTGTGCGAACTTGCCGGTGTCGACCCGGTTACGGGCAGCTGCCGCTGCGCGAACGACCGGAGGCAGATTTGCGACAGCCCCTTCCAGCCAGACGCGGACTGCGGCGTTGACACGAATGGTGACCCTAACATCTGCCAGTGCTTTCTCGCACCGCCGTTCCCCCTGTCTTCGGGCGGAATCGCGGTCTGCGTGCTCAGTCGTTTTACCGATGATCTCGTGGGCACGGCCAACGTGGACACCGGCGAGTTGAAGACCGATGCCAGCCTGCGGGTAGAGGTTTACCTCGGGCTTGACCAGTTCAACCCTTGCCCGACATGTGACGGTGATACCGTGTATGCCGATGGCGTGCGTGATGGCGTATGCAGCTTCGGTAACAACCTGGGACAATCCTGCGACGCCACGGCTACAAACCACACCTTTCCTTTCGTGAGGCGTAGTTGCAGTATTGCGGGTAGCGCCTGCGAGAAAAACACTGACTGTCCGTCAGGCGAGAGTTGCGATAGTAACATCGCCGACGTGTCTGGCGGCGAGTACAGCCTCGATTGCTTGCCGGCGACCGGTAAGAACGTATCGGGGCAGGGATTGCCGATCGCGTTCACCCTGACCGCCGGTACCCAGGTGCTCGAGGCAGGGCTCACCTGCCCGTTCCCCTTTACCGCCAGCCAGTGTCATTGCCTGGTGTGCAACGGTGACACCTCTGTGCCCTGTTCCTCGAACGAAGAGTGCGCTGCGATTGGCGCGGGCACTTGTTCGGTAGTCGGAGCCGGAGTGATGAACGGCCCCAACCCCTGCATCTCGTTCGGTAAGGTCTGCACGGCAACCGAGAACAACGAGGCCGAGTGCCCGGGCGTGGTCGAGACCTACTGCGACGGTTTCATACGCGCAGCGGGGGATGGCTACATCACCTGTTCTTCGGACGGCGACTGCGGCTTCGGCTTGTTGAGCGCGGGTAACTGCACGCTGAGCAAAACCCGCGAGTGTTTCCTGGACAGCGTACAGGCCGATGGCATAGCGATACCCGGCGCACCATTAGTTGGGTCGGTGTTCTGCATAGCCCCGGTTTCGTCGGCGGGGGTAAACGCGGCCGCCGGTCTGCCGGGTCCGGGACGCGTGTTGCAGCAGGTCAGCTCGACCCTGTTCTGCGCCAACGACCATTCAAAGGTTTACACGCCAGGTGATCCCTCGAGCTGCGAGTAGCAGCCGCGCGACCGATCGCCGTTGCATCATCGCCGGCCGGGTAGCCGGGCTTCAGTGGAGCACCGGCGGCTCGGCGGATGCGGGGTACTGGCCGATGGCCGGCAGGGCCACGACCATGCGGGTGCCGCCCTCCTCGGGCAGCTCTACCCTTATGCTGCCGCCGTGGTGCTCGACCACCTCGCGGCATATGGCCAGCCCCAGGCCCGTGCCCCTGGGCTTGTTGCCGTCTGTAGTCGCTTGAACCTGGTGAAACCGTTCGAATACCTGGTCCACCTGGCTCTCGGGTATGCCGGGTCCGCTGTCGGTGATGGTCAGCAGCAAGGTGCTCTCACCGTTTACTGTTTCTGTCGTCGCTCCCATGACTACTGAGCCGCCAGCCGGTGTGAACTTCATGGAGTTACTGCACAGGTTGGTGAGCACCTGTATAAGGCGGTCACGGTCGCCATCGATGGCGGGCAGGGGGCCGGTGGCGTCTATTATAAGCGAGATGTTGCGCTCTTCGTACAGTGGTCGGAAGGTGGCGTATACGTGCGACAGGATACCGAGCGGGTCGGCGATGCGGTGGCTGCGCCACTCTACGCGGCCCGATTCGATCTTGGCGAGGTCCAGGAGGTCGTTGATCAGGCGGGAAAGTCGGCTCGACTCCTCCATGATGACGCCGCTGAAGCGTTCAGCGCTTTCGGGCTTCGTGTCGCCGTAGCGGTTGATGATTCGCGCGGCCGACAAGATGGCCGCGACCGGGCTGCGCAGCTCGTGTGATACGTTGCTGAGAAACTCGGTCTTCAGCCTGTCGTACTCGGTAAGTCTTTCGTTGGTGGCCTCGAGTTCCGCCGTGCGTTCGCGTACCCGTCTTTCCAGTAGGTGGGAGTGTTCTTCTACCTGGGCCCGCAGGCGTTTTTCTTCGCGGTACGCGGTGTCTGCTTGCTGTCGGGCAACGACGAGCTCGCTTATGTGTCCCTTGAGAGCAAGGCGCATATTCTCGAACTGTAGTGCCAGTTTACCGATCTCGTCTGGAGAGTCGGTCATGCGAATTTCCTGCTCGAGGTCGCCCCTCGATATGGCCGAGGCTTCCCGCGCGAGCTTGCTCACCGGCTTGAGCAGCCTGCGACTGAGAGCCGTCGAAGCAGTCAATCCCAGTCCGGCTATGGCGAAAGCAAACATGAATCCCAACGTCATCGTGCGGGCCAGCAGCACGCGACCGCGGTGCTTGGTCGCGAGTGCTTGCTGGTTTATGTCGGCCGGGTCGAAGGCCAGTCGCAGGGTGCCCCAACGCTCTCCTCCTACGTTTATACCGTGGGAGAGTACTACGAGATCGGAAGCCTGGTCTTGCGCGGTGGCAGGGTCGCCGCTATTGGACCGGGCCGTGTCGTCGACCAGGTAGGGGTCACTGCTCACCACCACTGTACCGTCTTCGCGGGCCACCAGTGCCCAGGACAACTGGTTGTCTTCGGTAGCCAGGCCACGGACGGTTTCGGCTACGAAATTGAAATCAAAACCGGCGATGGCATTTTCCATGCTCCGCGTGGTGCTGGCAGCAAGCAGCTGGCCGCGCTCTACCATGCCTTGTCGTAGTTGCACGGTGGCACTTTCAACCTGGTCGTTGAGTATGTGGACCTGTTGCAGGGTGAGCACCGACGAAACCGCGGCCACGCTGCCCACGATAGTAAAGGCCGCGGCCAGGACCATTTTTCCATGAAGACCGAGTCGGGCCCACGGACGGGGTGCCAGGTTTGCTGGGTCGAGATCTTTCAATTTAAAACTCCCTGCTCGCACGCAGGTAGAACGCTCGCGTTATTGGTGTGGCTGGCCTGACCGCATCCTCGACGAATTCAAGGTGGCTGCGATCGGCGAGGTTGGTAGCGACAAGGCTGAGATCGGGCCAGTTGCCGCCGGGTTTGTAGTGAACGGCCAGGTCTACTCTCAGGTACGGGTCCAGCCGGACCGGGCTCCCGGGGCTGACCAGCGAGGCGTTGACCACTGAGTCACTCCAGCTGAAAGTGGGGACTACTCTCAACTTCCGGTTGACGTTGATGACGTGGCGCATATTCCATCGCATTCGTGGTACCGACAGGTTGGTGCGCGGAAGTAAGCCGAGAAGATCTCCGGTGCTGCGCAGGTGAAGATAGCCGACGTTGAATTCGCTACGCCAGCGTTCATTAATCTGCACTGTGGCTACTCCCTCGCCGCCGTAAGCGAAGCCGTTTTCATCGTTGTCCAGTAGGGTAACGGCTATAAGTCGCGTCGGGTCCAGGGGATCGGGAACCACGGGCAGAGTCTTCGAACCGGTCCAACCGGCCAGGCCCTGGTAGTCGTTGTAGAAAGCGGCAAGGTCGAGCGCCAGGCGATCGCCGAAGCGGTGACGGTAGCCCGTTTCCAGTGAAACCATACGGGTATCACCCGCATTCCCGTCGGTGCTCAGGATAGGGAAGATGTTAACCCCCGGAATGCCAGAGGGAACGGGAAGCAGTGGAATCGTTGAGTACATCTCGCTGTAGGAAGGGGTATTGATCGCCCGCGAGGCGGCGGCCCACAAGGTGCGGTCGTCGTCCAGGCGGTGAACGATACGGGCAGACGGTTGAAAGTTGGTCCCGGTGAAACCGTTGTTTTCGATCTTGGTGCCCAGGGTCAGGCGCGTACGCGACCCCAGGTCTATCTCGTCCTGTACGAATCCGCCCACGAGGTTGAGCCTGCGGTCATTGACGGAGAAAACCACCAGCCCGTCGACGGTGTGAACGTCATGGGACCTGACGTTGGCTCCCCAGGTTGCCCGGTGAGCGGGATGCGGTCTGAAACTGTGTTGCACCTCCATCTCAAGGGTGTCTTTTTCGGTTTCGAAACAGCCCATGAAGGGGACCTTGCGGTCAACCGTGTCTCCGGCGAGTTGGAAGTAGGCAGCCGAACCATCTGCGAAATCCTTTTCCAGCCTGAACACCGACGACAGCATGGTGCTGGAGTAGCGGGGGTAACGACCGGCGGGCGAGCCGTCGTCGTTTCGGGCAATGTTGCCGACAAAACCGTCATGGAACTCGCCACTGCCGACTAGCTGCAGCCCGCGGCCGAGATCCCAGTCGAGCCGGTATCCGGCCCGTGTATCCTGGTGTTCATCGGCGAGATCTCTGCCGTTGTTACCACCGTTGCCGTTGCTGGTGGACCAGCTGCCGAACACGCGGTAGGAAAGATTTTCGTGTCGTCCCCCGTGCCGTGCTTCCGTCGTCGCGGTAGAGTTGGTACCTAACGACACCCTGGCGAGGTTGCCCCGCGTGTCGTTGGAGTCGCGGGTAATTATGTTGATGACGCCGTTGACGGCGTTGGCTCCGTACAGGCTGCCACCTGGGCCGCGTATTACTTCTATGCGGTCAACATCGGGCAGGAAAGTATTCCACTCGTGCCACACAGTTCCCCCGAAAATAGGAGTGTAGAATGGGCGGCCATCGAGAAGCACCAGAAGCTTGTTGGCAAATACCCCGTTGAACCCCCTCGCTGAGATGGCTGCAAAATTGGCATCAATGTTGGCCACGTTGAGTCCGGGCACAAGGCGCAGGGCCTCGGCAAGGCTGGTAGCGCCGGAATCGGCGATGTCCTCGGAACTGACAACGTAGATCGCCGCCGCGGCTCCCCACAAGGACTCGGCGTGCCGTGAGACCGAGGTGACGATGTCGGACTCGACCTTGAAAAAATCCAGCTCCGAAGCTGCGTCGAAACCCACACTGGCTTGCGGTGACTGGGCAGCGCTTGCCGGCGAGTTTACGATCGCAAAGAACGAAAGAACGAGGAAAGCCAGGCGCCACAGCGCCAGCGGTGTGAATATCCTGTTGAGCATGATCAGAAACCCTCCCTTGTGGGTGTGATGACGCGGTCGGCCATGTGGATGGTTGTCGCGTCCAGATCGAGTCCGAGTGCCATCGCTGTATCAGCGTTGACGACGAGTTTGGCCCCGAGGGGCGACTGCACGGGCGGCGCGTTGCCCGGGTCTGTTATGAGCTGTTCCACGAGCAAGGCTGCCTGCGAACCCATGGTCGAGTAGCTTGGTGCCACCGAGAGCAGGGCACCCGCCTTCACGAAGTTCTCTGAAAAGGCGAGGAAAGCGACCTCGTCGTTGCGGCAGCGCGAGGACAGGTAGTCAAAGTTCTCTCGCGTGACTACGACCGGATCGGGGACCATCCACAGCGCGTCTATCCTGCTGCGCATACGCCGGTAGGCTCCAGCCACCTCGTCGCGGTGGCCCACGGTCTCGTGCAGTATCTCCAAGCCGAGCTCGGATGCGGCCGCGCGCGCTTCGTCCACGGTATGGCTGTCGGAGTCGCTCGTGATGAGGCCTATACGGCGCAGCCCCGGGATGATGAGCTTGAACCTGACAAAGAGGTCGGCTGCGGGCAGCTCGAGACTTATCCCCGTGGTGGCGCCATCGGTGGTTATGTTGCGGTTCCAACCGATCGCCATGGCAAACACGACCGGGGTGTCGGGAAACGCCTCCCGAGCCGCGATGGCTGCGCGCGAGCCAAGGGCAAATATGGCCGACGGTCGCATGGTGTTTGCGGCCTGCTTGAGTAATTCGGAGTCGCCTTGGTCTAACCTGCTCCGCAGGACGACCTCTACTGACTCGCGCTTGCTGGCCTGGCGGAAGGCCGTTGCGGGAGGCGTGTACTGTGGCAGATCATCGCTCTTCACTATTATCACCCCGGCCACGGCCGTACCGACGGTCAACGCCATCGATGCTCCCATGAGCAGGGCTGTCGTTGCAGCCAGCAGGGCGAGGCGTTGGCCTCGCTCATTCCAGGTGGAACGAATCATCGCTCCACCTCCTTTCGGTTCGTCTTGTCCGCCATGACACGATCCTCTCTGTTTGCGATTTCGATTAGCTCGACTTCATCGAAGCCGAGAAGATTTATGAATTGCCTACCCTTGATACTGGAGCTGAGCTTGGCGATTCCGGCAGCCAGTCGGTTCGCCTCGTCGTCGTCGATGTAGCGCGTAGCGTACAGTCGCGGCAAGGGAACTTCCGGTGTTCGACCCAGTTCCACCAGGTTGTTGGTGCCGCGCGGATTGACGCGTGCGAGAATTTCAAACTGGGCCGGCGTAACCAGCGCCGCGTCAACCTGGCCGAAGCTCAGGGCAAGCAGTGCGTCGATATCCTTGGGCACGGGGAGTACCCTTGCCCCGTCGCCAACCAGCGAGCGTATTCCCGAAGCACTGCCGGGGTAGTCGATGGAGCCCGGGTGCGTTGCCGCGGCTACCGTCGCGTTGGCGAGTCCCGCGAGCGAGGACACCCCCTTGGTGGTCATAAGGATCTTGTGGTAGGTGTCGCGCCCATCGCGGGTCGGGCGAAGCAGCGCGTGCAATTGCAGGTTCCCCCCGTGCTCGGCGGCTACCCAGCCGGGCACGAGCACTAGCGCGGGCCGGGCGGTGGAAAGCTGGCCCACGAGGTCTTCATAGCGGGCGAAGGCCTGGAAACTCAGGCCCAGTCCCGATTCAGATAGCGCGCGGTCAGCGGCTTCGGCGAGAGTGCTCAGGTTGCCGGGCGCCCAGTCGGGGCTGAAAAAGAACAGCTCAGCGTCGCTCGCACGCGCCACTACTGGCGTACAAAGCACTAAGCACAGAAAACAGGCTGTCGTTCGGCGCAGCAGGTCTATATCCCCCGGTCGCCCACGAAGTAGCAAGCAGTGGGCCAGCCGTCGGGGTTGCCGATAAAGCGCCTGTTTTCGGGCCTTACTGCTGATTTCCTGTGACAGGTGGCAACAGCTTGCCGTTATAATTTTGCCGATACGAGGGAGTTTTACGTACACGCGCTTGCCCTCCACGCGGGCTGGGCTTGAAGGTCCTGCTGGCGGTCACGCTGGGCTTCGTCACCGGACAAAAATGTGACGCAACAGTATTTTTTTGACGGGGCGGTCGCGGCGGCTGAGATTCTAACCGCGTTGTGCCGCTGAAACAGGGGGCTGAACAAAGGGCAGGGATTGGAACGGCTATTGCATTCTCGCGGAGGCAGTAAGGCGACAGGACTGTTGCCGGGCGAGGAAAAAATGAGACTGGAAAAATTTCGAAAATTAGTAGTTGGCAGGATGGATGGCGAAGCAGTGGGGCCTGTCCTTGCCCGCTCACACACCACGGCACTGCTGTCCGTGCTGATATTCGGCCTGCTGGCTTCCTGCGTGCTTTACGTGATGGTAAGGGGCTGGGAGCAGCGCCGGGTGCAGGCTGATTTTTCTCACCGGGCGAGCAACTTTGCCATGGCCGTAGACGAGCGGCTGGAAGTGGGATCGGTTATCCTCAAGAGCTTTGTTGGCCTGTACGGTGCTGGCAAGGGAATGAACGATCAAGAGTTCCGGGCGATGGCTCGGCCGTTTACCTCGGGACAGCAGGGCCTGGGTGCCCTGGGCTGGGCGGTCCCCGGTCCGGGCAAAGTCGCCCGGGGAGGCGATCTGTTCTCCGCGCGCGGCGAGCAGGTGGTATCCACCGAACCCGTAAGCCAGCGATTCGCGCTGCGACTTTCTGAGAGCGCCCAGGGCGTGCCCGACCTGTTGGGCGTGGACCTGTCTTCGCTGCCCGGTGTGGCAGCGGTGATGGAAGAGGCGGGCGTGCGCGGCGAGGCAATGGCTTCGGCCATCTTTGACCTGGCCACCGACAGTGGACAGGAGCCGGTGTTCTTCGTGTTTGCACCCGTGTACCAGGCCCATGGAGAAGGCCAGGGCCGACCCGCGGCATACGCGGTAGGTTTGTTCTCGGTAGCCGACATTGTCGAGTCGTCGCTTCTCAACATGGACGAAATAATGGCGGTGAGCATAAGCGAATTGCTGCCCAGCGGTGGTCGTAGCTCGCTGCTTGAGCAGGGCTCGCCCGAGCTCGGCCGATCCCTTCAGGTTTTTGCGGGTGTTGGCTGGTCGCGGATGCTCGAGCACGGTGGGCGCAGCTGGCAGTTGGCCGCTGTACCGACCGAGGGCTACCTGGCAACCCAGCGCACCCACCAGGCCGAGGGCCTGTTGGTCACCGGCACGCAGTTTACCGTGCTCCTGGTGGCGTACCTGTTTCTCGCCGTCGGACGCGCGGCCAGGATCGAGCTGGAAGTCAAAGAGAGGACCGCGGCCCTGGCCACGGCCAACCGCGATCTGAAAAGGGAAATACTCCAGCGGCGTACCGCCGAGCGCGCCCTGCGCCAGGGTGAGGAACGTATACGGGCCATAGTCACCCATGCTGCCGACGGAATAATTGCGCTCGATCGCGATGGCAGGATTGAATCAGTCAACGTGGCGGCGGAACAGATTTTTGCATTGTCCGCTACAGAACTGCAGGGAGTCGCGATCAGCGAGCTGATGGAGCTGGCCGACGACGGTGACCTGGGCGAGCTAGTGCAGAGTTTGCAGGGAACCCACGTTGAGGTCACTGCCCGACGGGGTGACGGCGAGCAGCTTACCGTGGGGCTCGCTGTCAGCCGCCTGCCCGAGGAAGAGGGCGGCGGGTGTTTCGTGGCTGTTGTAAGGGACATGTCTAGAGAGCGCGAGCTTGACCGGATGAAGTCTGATTTCGTGAGCACCGTGTCCCACGAGATGCGTACCCCGTTGTCGGCGATAATATTCGCCGCGCGTAGCCTGGCCCGTCGCAAGAGCGTGGACGGAAAGAACAATGACGCGAGCGTGGAGAAGTTCTCCGGCATCATCGTCGACGAGGGTGAACGCCTGAACAGGCTCATCAACGACGTACTCGACCTGTCCACCATAGAGACGGGCCACGAGTTGTACCGTATCGTGGGCGTGCAGCCGGCGGATATCGTGGAGCGGGTGAGCTCCGTTGCCACGACGCTGGGGCGTCGTAAGGGCATTGATTTCTCGCTGAAGGTAGACGCCGACGTTGACCCGGTACACGCGGACCCTGATCGGATCGTCCAGGTGTTGATGAACCTGCTCGAGAACGCGATCAAGTTTACCCCCTCGGGTGGCCGCGTGGGCTTGACGGTAGCCAGGCATAACTTCAACTACGTTCGCTTTGTTGTCGAGGACAACGGGGTGGGCGTGTCAGTGGAAGACAAGGACCGGATATTCCAGCGCTTTGAACAGGGAGGCGACGTGATGACCACGCGGCCTTCGGGCACTGGGCTGGGATTGTCGATTTGTCGTGAAGTCGTGGACAGCCACGGCGGCAGCATCTGGGTGGAGAGCGAGCCGAACGAAGGCGCGCGTTTCAGCTTCATCCTGCCAGTGGTCGACAAGCGCAGGGCCTCACTGCGCGAATGCGCCTGAGCCGCAATTGACAGGGCCGGGCTGTACTCGAGCGGGGGCGCGCGCTAGTTTTGCTGCGTCGTGGTCGTAGACTCACTGCCTTTCTATCTCGCGGGTAGCCCCGAGACCCCCAACGCCGACCTCGAGGTTTTTGACAAGTTCAGCGGAGAGCCGCTGGCCCGCGTGGCCCTGGCCGACCAGGATACTATCGACAGCGCGATAGAGTCCGCCTGTGCGGCTGCCGCCGGAATGGCAGCCATGCCAGCGTGGAGACGCGAGCAAGTGCTGTTGCACTGCGTGGCGCGTTTTGAGCAACGCGCCGAAGAGCTGGCCCTGGGCCTCTGCGCTGAGGCTGGCAAACCCATACGCGATGCCAGGGGCGAGGTCGGCCGCTTGATCGACACTTTTCGTTACGCGGCCGGCGAGGCTCTGCGCATGGGTGGAGAGGTGATGCCGCTGGACATCAGCCCGCGCGCCACCGGCTACACCGGCAGCTGGAAGCGCGTGCCGATCGGCCCGTGCTCCTTCATCACGCCGTTTAACTTTCCGCTCAATCTCGTGGCGCACAAGGTGGCGCCGGCCATCGCCGCCGGCTGTCCGTTTGTGCTCAAACCGGCCAGCCTTACGCCCCTGGGTGCGTTGACCATAGGCGAGATACTGGCGGAGACTGATCTGCCCGCTGGCGCCTTCTCGATATTGCCGTGCAGGCGAGACGCGGCCGAGCTGTTGACCACCGACGACCGGCTTGCCCTGCTCAGCTTTACTGGCTCTCCAGCAGTCGGCTGGGATTTGAAGGCCCGCGCGGGTCGCAAGAAAACGGTTCTCGAACTCGGCGGCAACGCCGCGGTGGTGGTCGACGAAACCGCCGATCTCGCCGACGCTGCTGAGCGCATCGTGTTCGGCGCCTTCTACCAGTCGGGGCAGAGCTGCATCGGCGTGCAGAGGATAATCGTGCAGGCCTCGGTCTACGACGAGCTGCTGGCGTTACTGGTGGCGGCCACGGGTAAGCTCGTGGTGGGTGACCCGGCGCAGGAAGAGACCTTCGTGGGCCCGATGATATCCGAGGATGAAGCGGCAAGGCTCGAGTCGTGGATAGAGGGGGCGGTGGCCGCTGGTGGCCGCTTGCTCTGTGGCGGAGGGCGTGACGGTGCGTTGCACGAGCCCAGCTTGCTCGAAGGCGTGCCCAAAGGCTGCGAACTGGTTTGCCGTGAAGCCTTCGGGCCGGTGGCGGTGCTGTCGAGTTTTGATCATTTCGACGAAGCCCTGGCCATGGTTAACGACAGCGACTTCGGCCTGCAGGCAGGAGTGTTCACGCGCGATGTTCATCGTGCCCAGCAAGCCTGGGACGAACTCGAGGTGGGGGGAGTCGTCATAGGTGACGTGCCGTCCTGGCGGGTTGACCACATGCCCTACGGGGGCGTCAAGCAGAGTGGCCTGGGCAGGGAAGGCGTACGCTACGCCATGGAAGATATGAGCGAGATCCGCATGATGGTACTGCGTCGGCCCTGACGGCGGGCCCAGACCACGCCGTAGGAGAAGCAGGGCGCCGGCGGGTCAAAAAACGGCCCCCGCCGGTAAAGGCGAGGGCCGTGCTCAAGGGAGCTCAGTCGTCTTGCATGACGCCGCAGAGCACGTCGACTCCGTCCAGGGTGACCGATATGCTGACGTTACCGTCGCCGACCGCCGCCGGTGGGGCGACGCTCGTGTCGGGGTCGTCCTTGTCGATATTGCTATCGAAATTAAGGTCGCCACAGCAGTCACCGAGGGCGTCACAGCCGGTACACACCAGGCCCAGGGGACCGACTTCGTTGCCGTCTACGAGCACACCGACAGCAGTTACAGCACCGATGTCGGTAGCGTCGCCCACAACTTCTACCGAGAACTTAGTGCGATCACCCTTGGCTTCGAACTTGGCCGAGCCCTCGACGTCAAGCCCGCTCCAGGCCCCGCATCCCTGCAGATCGGCTCGCAGCTTGCTTGTATTGTCCTTGGCCATCGCGGGGGTGCAGAGCAGCCCACCGACGATGACAATCGAAAGAATAGAAAGAAAGTATTTCATTTTCATTGCCTCCATTGGATTCGGTCTGTTCCGAAAAGCCCCGTCTCGTTCGGACGGCTTTTTATTCCAATTTCCGTGCCAGCGGGCAGGCTCCAATTCCGGCAGCATAAAGAAAAATTGTGTATATCCTCAGTTGTAACCGGTTGGGTGTTCACCCCCATATCAGGGGGAATCCCCCCCCCCCCTAGCCGTTTTGCGACTAAGAGGCGAACACAGGCGGGCGACGGTCGGCCCAGGGGTTGGCCTTCTCCAGTTGTCCGGCCACCGAGTACAGGAGGTCTTCACGTCCGTGCGCCGCGGTAATCATTACACCCACCGGCAGCCCGTCGCTGGACCAGTGCAAGGGCAGCGAGATAGCCGGCTGGCCGGTGACGTTGGCCACGGGCGTGTAGGGGATCAGCTCCAGGATCTTCTGCGTGGAGCTTTCGACGTCGCCGTCTTTGGGGCTGAGGTCGCCGATTCTCGGAGGTGTTGAGCCCAGCGTGGGCGTGACCAGGAGATCGAATCCGTCCTCTTGCCACCAGCCCAGCATTCGCCGGGTGTAGCGGCTCATCCACTTGAGCGTGTCTATGTAGTCGGCGGCCAGCACGGGGCGCCCGATGGAGGCCATCATGGCAGTGCCGGCTTCTACCTGCTCGTCGCCCACGCTGCGGCCGGTAATCGTGGCCCACTCGTTCAAGCTGGCGGCCACCCAGCTGCCGATCACGCGCATGAAGTGAAAGCGCAGTTCTTCGAGTTCATCGAAGGCCGAAGGGTGAGACTCTTCTACTTCGTGGCCCAGCGATGACAACAGGCGCCCGGCGTTGAGCACCGCGGTTTCGCATTCCGGGTTGAGCGGTATCGACTGGCCGGGGAAGCTGGTCATGAGCCCCAGCTTGAGACGCCCGGGCTCGGTGGTGGCGGCCTGCAACCATGATCCAGAGGGGCCGGGGGCGGTGTAGGGGTCACCGGCCTCGTAGCTGGCCACGCAGTCGAGAACCGCGGCGCTGTCGCGCACCGAGCGCGTGACGACGTGCGAATTGACCAGGCCCGCCCAGTACTCGCCGTAGTCTGGCCCCAGCGAACAGCGTCCACGCGTGGGCTTGAGGCCGACCAGCCCACACTCACTTGCGGGGATGCGTATAGAGCCACCGCCGTCGCTCGCGTGTGCGACCGGCACCATGCCCGATGCTACGGCCGCTCCCGAGCCGCCGCTGCTGCCTCCCGTGGAATGCGCGGTGTTCCAGGGGTTGAGGCTGGGCCCGTAGGACTCGGGCTCGGTGGTGACGGTGAGCCCCAGTTCCGGGGTGTTGGTCTTGCCCAGGGTGACGAAGCCGGCCGCGTTGAATTTTTTTACCAGCGTTGAGTCGTGGTCAGGACGGTAGTCGAGTTCCTTGAGCAGCTTCATGCCACAGTGAAACGGGTCGCCGGCCGAGGCCGCGTCGAGATCCTTGAGCAGGAAGGGGACTCCCTTGAACGGGCCGTCGCCGAGCTCATCGGATTGGGCCCTGCGCCGGGCCTGGTCGTAGAGCGTGGTGATGACGGCGTTGAGCTCGCCGTTGACCGATTCGATGCGTTCGATCGCGGCCTCCACGAGTTCGGCTGCGCTGGCCTCCCCACTGGCCACGAGTTCGGCCTGGGCCAGTGCGTCCATCTTGTTCAGATCGTTGCTCATCAGTTGTCTCCCCGTCACCGAGGCCGGTTTCAGTTGACCGGCAGGCAACAGGTATAGTGGCCCCCGGCGGCTGTTGAAAGCAGGCGCAGGGGAGAGAAAACGGGATGCCTTACCAGTACCAGTCGTTACGCGTTGAAACCGTTGGCGGTGTGCTCCGGGTCACGATCGACAGGCCGGACAGTGATCTGAACGCAGTCGATGAAGTGCTGCACGCCGAACTGGCGCGTCTTTTTTCTGACTTGCGCCACGAGAACGAGGCCAGGGCGGTGCTGCTAACCGGTGAGGGCAGGGCTTTTTCGGCGGGCGGCGATTTTGAATGGTTTCCCAGCTTGCAGAAGCCCGGCAAACTGGAGGAACTCAAGCGGGACGCCAGGTCGCTTATCTGGGACCTGCTCGACGTCGAGCTGCCCATAGTGGCGGCCGTCAACGGGCCGGCAATAGGCTTGGGCGCTACCATCGCGCTGCTGTGCGACACGATATTCATGGCCGAGAGCGCGACGGTGGCAGACCCTCACGTAAGGGTAGGGCTGGTCGCGGGCGACGGCGGTACGGTGGCGTGGCCACTTGCCGTCGGGCCGGCCCGCGCCAAGCAGTACCTGATGACTGGTGACCCGGTGTCGGCGCAGGAGGCCGAGAGGATAGGGCTGGTCAACTTCGTGGTGCCCGACGACGAACTCGATCAGCGCGCCATGGAGTTCGCCGCTCGATTGGCCGACCTGGCGCCCTTGCCGCTGCGCTACACCAAGGCGGCCGTCAACAAGCTGGTCAAGGAGGCGCTCAATACTTCGTTTGATTTTGCCCTGGAGATGGAGATCTCTACTTTTCACAGCGAAGACCACGCCGAGGCCCTCGCTGCGATAAAGGGAAAAAGAAAGCCCTCGTTTAAGGGGCTCTGACTTCCCCCTCGTCCGCCGCGGTCGCGCAGCAAGTCGAGAGCTCGTTTGCGGCGCTGACAAACTCGAGGGCTAGTCGCCAGGGATCGCTTATAGATCGGGGGCAGGCGAGGATCCCGAGATCGAGTTGCCCCTGGTAGCTCATGACGGTCAGGTTGAGGCCGGCGCCGTCCATGACCGGCCCCAGCGGATAGGCGGCGGTGATGCGTGCCCCGCCGGCGTACAGGGCCATGGCAGGACCGGCCACGTTGGATATAATCAGGCTGTGCACCGGCTTGACCCACTCCGCCAGGCCTAGCGTCGACCAGCTGCGTACCGCTCCCGATACCAGCGTATGCGGCGCGACTTCCATCCATTTCTCTAGCAGGCGGCCGCCCATGTTCCTGTAGGCCTGCTTGGCGTGCGTGGCGTTGCGCTTAACGGCCAGCAGTTGGTGCAGGGGCTTGTCCAGGTGAACCGGCAGCTCGATCAGCATTATCGATACGTGGTTGCCGGGGGTGTCACTCGGTGCGTCCAGTGAAACCGGCACGACGGCTACCAGGGGGCCGTTGGGCATGCGATCGACGTGAGCCAGGTAGCGCCTGAGCGCCAGGCTGCAGGTGGTCAGGACCATGTCGTTTACGGTGGCATCATAGGCGTGGCCGGCAGTTTTCAAGCGATCAAGCGGCACGCGGGCAAAGGCCACGCAGCGTTCCGGGCCTACCGTTCTATTGAGTACCGTGCGGCAACGCTGGTTGGCCGCGGGGGGCAGGCGTTCGCGGGGGTCGAGCATCGCCTTGAGAGCCGGCCAGGCACTTTCCCGCGCGGTACTGTGAAGTGCGTCGGCAAGTCGCGCGGGTAGTTTCAGTAGTGATTCAACTGCCCAGCGACCGAGGCGCAGGCTGGACGGAAGCGCCCCGTGTTCGGGCGGACCACTGGAGTCGCAGGGGTCGTTGCCATCGCAATCTGGTTCGAGATCAAACATCGAGGCCAGCATCTGTGCGCCCCCGACCCCATCGACGGCCGCGTGGTGAACCTTTATGACCGCTGCCAGCAGCCCACCGGCCAGGCCCTCTATCATCCACAGCTCCCACGGGGGCCTGTGGTGATCGAGTTGCCTGCCGGCTGCTCTACCGAGTACCGTGGCAAGTTCGCGCTGCGATGCGTTGCCGCCCAGGTTTATCCGGTTCACGTGGGCCGAAAGCTCAAAGCGTGGATCGCTTACCCACACCGCGTCGCCCAGTGGCGGCCTGAGTATCCTCCGTGAGAAGAAACGCTGGCCGGCGAGGCGCAGCAGCAGCCTTTCTTCAATCCTGGCGCTGTCTGGTCCGCCGGGCATCGTGGAGGGGTCGAGGAGCAGGGTGGCTGCCACGTGCATGTGGGCGCGCGGGGTCTCCATGTCGAAGAACGCGGTGTCCATTCCGGAAAGTCGGGTCAACAAGGCGTGGTCTCCTCCCGCTCACCATTGCAAGAAGCGAGCCCGCGTTACTGGCTCTGCCACCAGCTTTTTATCGTCATGGTTTCCCATCACTGGGAAATCACCGCGTTGCCAACCGTTTCTGCTGCGAAAATGGTAAGCTTCCAGGTGCTGCTTGCCAGCGCGCTGGTTTCCAAGTCAACAGTCTCGCAAGAAGTCTGTGGCTCTCACCGGTGACTATGAGAAGAACACCGAGATCATGGTCACCGAAGCGGTCAGGTCGCCGTTGAGCGCGAGGTCGACGTATTTCTCCCTTGAGGCGGGGGAGTGGCGTATGTGCGCGACACCCCCGGTTGGGGGGAGTGTCGTTTTTGCACAGCGCCCTGCTGAGCTCGCGGCCTCCTTGCGCCTGGGCCAAGCGGGTCGGGAAAGCACGAAGATGCAGGTGATGTAAGGAAAAACCGGGCTTCCAGTAGACCACGGGGCGTGACACCGTGGGCGGGTGACCAGAACCTGGACTCTCTGCGTGGCCCTTCTGCTGGTGGCT
>LWDU01037596.1_pt1 | contig 141554 bp, 106 predicted proteins | sample 727161 | NCBI WGS metagenome assembly LWDU01 (sample SAMN04566230, study PRJNA314399) | hydrothermal vent metagenome | isolation source: deep sea hydrothermal plume seawater | place: Mexico: Gulf of California, Guaymas Basin | collected 2004-07-11
CCTCGGTGTTCTGTGCTCCGGCCAACGTCAACAGCTCGGGTGGTTCGGTTTCTCTGGACACCTCCAGTTCCCAGTTCGGCGGCATGTGGATCAACGCCACAGGCGGCCCGGACGGCGAGTTCGGCTTTGTCGTGGTTGCGGCTACCAAGATCGATCCCGGTGTTGTGATTGCTGACGGCATCCTCTGCTTGACCGGCCAGATCGGTCGTTACAGCAGCGCTGCTGGCGTCAACTTCCCGGCCAGGAACTCTACTGGCAACTTTGCTCCCAGTCCCACCGGCGGTAGCAGCGTGTTCTTCACTGCGAACGACAACGGCGTGGTACCTGGCGCACCGGGATTCCTGGTCCCCGCCGAGCTGCCATTCCCTCCGGGTGGTCTGATCGCCCCGGGCGACCAGTACCACTACCAGATGTGGTACCGCGATGGCGCGAGTTCGAACTTCTCGGACGGTGTCACGGTCAACTTCTGATCGGAACCTAGTTGTTGGATTCGGGCCCTAGGGCCTGGGTTCAGCACCCATGCAACAGACGCGGGGGCGTCGGCCAAGGGCCGACGCCCCCGCGTCTTTCTTGATGGATCCTGCCCCGGACGACCTGTGAAAACAAGCGGCCTCCAAGTACGTGTGGGCACTACCCCTCCTGGGTCTGCAAACGCAACTCGTTGCGATAGATCCCAAAGAGAGTGCTCTTGGACACCAAGCCCAAGAACCGATCACCCTCCACCACAGGCAAGACCCAAGCACTGGCCGCATCGAACTGAGCCAGCGCCTCCGCTAGGGTTGCGTCGGCGCTGACGCGGGCGCCGCCCTCCTGCATCACCGTACCCACCAGGGTCACCCGGGCGAGTTCCGGATCCAGAAGCAACTCGCGCACGCTGCTGAGTTCCAACATGCCCACCAGGGCGCCGTCCTCGTCAAGCACGGGGAAATGATTGCGGGAGGTTCGGCGGGCGACGCGCACCAGGTCCGCCAGGGTCATGCCTTCGTTAATCGGCAGCACCGCATCGTCGAGGCACTCAGACACGCGCACATCTGCCAGGATCCGTTGGTCCGTGCCGGGGCGCAGCAGGTCCCCCGCCTCGGCCAGCACCCGCATGTAGATCGACCAGCGCTCAAAGCGTCGAGCCACCAGCAGCGAAGTGACCGTGGTAGCCATCAGGGCCAGGGACGCCCCGTAACCACCCGTGACCTCCATTACCAGCAGGATTCCGGTCAGGGGTGCCTGCAAGGTTCCAGCCACCATGCCTCCCATGCCCGCCAGGGCGAATGACCCCACCGAAGCCAACTGATCCCCGGGAATCCAGGGCTCGATCACTCGATGGAAGAGAGCCCCGGTCAAGGCTCCCAGTACCAGACTGGGTGCGAACACGCCCCCGGGCGCGCCGGATCCCAAGGAAATCGACGAAGCCAGCAGTTTGGCAACAAACAAACCAGCCAACAGCCAGGGCCCTGCGCTCAAATCCCCGGCGATTACTTCATGGATCAGTGAATAGCCATCCCCCAGGGCCTTCGGCACGAAGAACCCGATCAGACCCACGCCCACGCCAAACAACGCGGGGGCTCCCAGCCGCCCCAGGTTCAAACGCCCCCCCAGGCGGTCCATCCAGCCCACCCCGCGGGTCAACATCACCGCCCCCAGTCCGCAGGCCAGGCCAAGGCCCAGGCACAAGAGCAAATCCGTGCTGCTCACGGACAACTCAAGTGGTGCGGCAAAGATCGTCGAATCCCCGTGCAACGCCTGGGCCAGCGCTGCCGCAACCGCAGCAGCCAGGACAACCGGCAAGAGCGACAGGGCGCTGACCTCCGCCAGAACGATCTCCATGGAAAAGGCCAGTCCTGTCAGGGGCGCGTGAAATATGCCCGCGATGCCCGCAGCCACGCCACAGGCCACCAGGATCGCGCGCTGCCGCTCGTCCAAGTGAGCACGATCGGCGATGGTGGCCCCCACTGCGGCGCCGGAGTGCACGATGGGACCCTCCAACCCTGCGGAACCGCCCGCGCCCACATGCAATAAACTGCCCAGCCAACGGGAAACAATCGAGCGCGGGCGCATGCGTCCACCCTCACGGCACACCGCACGCACCACCTCGGGAACCCCGTGACCGGCAGGCTCTTTCATCAAGCTCACAACCACCCAGGAACCGAGCAACGCGCCGCAGGCGGGAAGCACGATGCCACCCGGGCCCGCTGCCAGGGGCGCGAGCCAATGGACGAGTTGCTCTGTACCAGCATGCAAACCAAGGGCCAGACAGCCCGCCAAGAGCCCGACAACGATGGCCAGGACAAGCAGAGTACCCCAGCGCTCTTCCCTGGCTTCGAAAAGGTCAATCACCCGCTGCAAGGGCGCGCCCAAAGTCTCGCGGGCTCCGGGCATCAGTCCTCGCGGTGAATCACGCGCACCCGCTCCAAAAGGGCTACGGCATCCGGAGCCGAGCGCAGCAACTCCACCAGAGTCGAGTCGTGCAAGGCCATGGAAACCCGCGCCAACAGTTCCAAGTGCATGGGCACGCTAGGTGAAAGCAAGAGCAGCACTGTGCTCACCGGCTGGCCGTCAATGGCGGCCCAGTCGAGAGACTCCTCCAAGAAGAGCACACTGAGCCGAGGCTCCTTGATCCAACGCTCCACGGGCCGTCGGGGATGGGGTAAGGCCACGCCCCGACCGAGCCCCGTACTGGCCATGCGCTCACGCTCCATCACCGCATCGGTGATTTCCTGGCGCGCCTCCTCGGGCAGATCGCTGAGTTGATTCACCGCGAAACCAATCGCCTTGGCCGCATCAGTCGGTTGTGCGCTGCCTACCGCGCCACGCAGGATCCCGGCCGCCAAAAGGTCATCCTGGTAATCCACCCGGGCCGCTTGACCCGCCCGTCCGCGCATGCCCGTAACCCGCGCCCAGCGTTCCAGGGCCGAACGCTCAAAGCGCAGCTCGGGGTAGCTGCCGCGACAGGGCAGGAGCCCCTGACGCGCCCAGCGCACAACGGTGCTCTCCGGGGAACCAAGCAAGCGCGCAGCCCCTGTGATGTCCATGCGTTCTCCCATGACGATTGTTCAGCGTCCCTGATAGGTCGGAGGACGCTTCTCCGCAAAAGCGGACAGGGCTTCGAGGCGATCCTGAGTGGGCAGTACCAAGCCGTAGCACTCAGCCTCAATTTCGAGACCGCGGGGCAAGGGAGCCTCACCCCCCTGATCTATGGCTCTCTTGGCGGCGCGCACGGCCACCGGTCCGTTGGCTGCGATATCCCTGGCGAGTTGACTGGCACACTCGTTCAGTTCCGCACGCGGGACACATCGATTGACGAGACCAATTTCCATGGCTTCTGCAGCATCAAACTTACGCCCGGTCAAGATCAGGTCCTTGGCCCGGCTCTTGCCCACAAGACGCGGCAATCGCTGGGTCCCACCCGCACCGGGAATGATCGCCAGAGTCACCTCGGTCAGACCAAAGCGCGCCTCCTCCGCCGCCACGCGCAGGTCACACGCCAACATCAATTCAGTGCCGCCCCCAAAGGCAAAACCATTGACTACTGCAATGGTCGGCTGGGGCAGGTTTTCCACATCATCCATCAACGCACGAATGTTGCGCACAAATTCCGGCACCAAGGCAGGGTCCATGGTCCGACGCTCCTTCAGATCCGCTCCAGCACAAAATGCCTTTTCGCCCGCTCCGGTGATCAGGATGCAACGGATCGTGAGATCCGCGGCCACCTCTTCGAGCAGCCCGCGAAAGCGGCGCAGGGTCGGGAAAGAGAGGCAGTTCATGACCTCCTGCCGCTCGATACGGAAGGTCACCAGATCCCCCTCGCGCGTCATGGACACCAACTCGGGCTGATGAGGCACCTCAGGCGGAAATTCTTCGAAGACGGTGGACATGGGGCAGGTTAGGGTTCGGAGAGCGAGAGCCCTCTTCGACGGGTCCAGAGTAGCGACAGGGACAAGCCAAGGCAGCACACAGGGTTGGATTCTCCTTGGGAATTGCAAGGAGCTCGAATACCAGAGCCCGGAGGACAACTTGGCCCAGCGCTCATGCCCCTCTGAATCCAATCGACGCTGCAACTACGCCCCTCCCCAACCAACAGGCAGAGCGCCTGGCGTGAGTACATTGCGAAACCCACGAAACAGAGAGCAATGGCTCCCTTCTGCTATCATCTCCTGCATGAACCTCCAGCGCCTCTTCTGGGTCATGTCCGGCGCACTCCTTGCGCCCTCAAGCACATGCCTGGTTCAGGAAACCGGGCCCATGGTCGATTTCGGACGGGAGGTCGCGCCAGTCCTTGCAGCGCACTGCACCAGATGTCACGGCCCAGAGAAGCAGAAGGAGGGCCTGCGCCTCGACCAAAGGGCGGCAGCCTTTCTTGGAGGAGACTCGGGCGAACCAGGAATCGTCCCCGCAGATAGCGCCCGGAGCGAGCTCTTCAGACGGATCAGTCTCCCTGACGAACTCGACCGCATGCCTCCAGAGGGTGAGCCGCTCTCAAGCGAGGAGATAGCCTTGATCAAGCGCTGGATCGATGAGGGGGCTGCCTGGGAGGACGATGGCTCTGATGAGACGGGAAAGACGACCCACTGGTCCTTCCAACCGATCGGTGATCCGATCCCTCCTCTCTCGCAAGATCCCTGGGTTGCCTCCCCCATCGACGGCTATGTGCTGGCACGCCTCAGACAGGAGCAACTCGAGCCTTCAAGCGAAGCCGATCGGGTGAGCTTGATTCGGCGCCTCTACCTCGACCTTCACGGCCTCTTGCCTACGCCCAAGCAGGTCGACGAGTTCATCCGAGACGAAAGAGAAGACACCTGGGAACGGCTCGTCGATGAAGCCCTCGCCAGCCCTAGGTACGGTGAACGCTGGGCTCAGCACTGGCTGGATGTCGTTCAGTACGCCGACTCGCACGGCTTCGAGATGAACAACCCTCGCCCCAATGCCTATCGGTACCGCGACTATGTCATCGAGGCCTTCAATAGTGACACGCCCTATGACCAATTCATCTTGGAACAGCTCGCTGGAGACACTGTCGGAAAGGACGCTGCCACAGGTTTCCTGGTGACAGGGGCGTGGGATCAAGTCGAAAGCAAGGAGCCCGCCTACACAGCCCTGCAGCGCCAGGACGAGTTGACGGCAATGGTCAACACGACGGGGACCGCGTTCCTTGGGCTGACGCTTGGCTGCGCGCGCTGTCACAACCACAAGTTCGACCCGGTGCCCCAGCGCGACTTCTACGCCCTGACTGCGGTGTTCGCCGGTGTCCGCCACGGCGAACGCCCGCTCTTCTCGAAGGAGGACGCGCTCAGCTTAAGCAAGCAGTTGGAGATCAGCGCGGAAATCGAAACCCTTCGAAGCGAGCTTCCAAGCCTCCGTCCAGCCATCAGTTCCAGGCACAACCTGGAACGCTTCAAGCCAATACTGGCTCGCGCTGTACGCATGCGCATCCACGCCACCAACAACGCTGAGCCCTGCATCGATGAGCTTGAGGTCTGGTCGAACGAGACGAATGTCGCGCTGACTGCGACGCCCTCCTCGTCTGGCGACTACGCAAACAATCCAAAGCACAAGCTTGAACACATCAACGACGGCCAACTCGGCAACCCCCGCAGCTGGATCTCAGACAAGCCTGGAAGTGGCTGGGTTCAACTCGACTTGCCAGAGCCCGCGATCATCGATCGTGTGGTTTGGGGGCGGGACAGGCTGCAGAGGTTCGCGGACCGCACGCCCACCAACTACACCATCGAAGTCAGCGCGGTGCCGGGCCAATGGACAATAGTCTCCGGATCACAAGATCGGCTCCCCTTTGGGACGGAGGGCGGAAAGGCCAGCGCCTCCTTGGGTTCTCATGAGCTCTCTTCGCAAATCGCGGAAGCCGAAGAGCGACAGCGAGCGCTCAAGGTGACACCAACGGCCATGATCTACGCAGGCAAACTGGAACAGCCTGGTCCGACCTACCGCCTCTACCGTGGGGATGTGATGGAGAAGCGCGAGATCGTGACTCCTGACACACTCTCCGCGCTCGGCACACTTGACCTCCCATTGGACGCACCAGAGCAAGAGCGTCGCGTGGCGCTGGCGCTCGGAATCGCAAATCCAACCAACCCGCTGACCCCACGGGTGATGGCCAACCGAATCTGGTACCACCACTTCGGCACGGGCATCGTCTCAACCCCAGGAGACTTCGGAACCAACGGAGGCACCCCATCTCACCCCGAGTTGTTGGACTGGCTTGCTCGTCAATTCATCCAGGACGGATGGTCTGTCAAGGCGCTCCATCGAACCATCCTGCTCTCGAACACCTACCGTCAAACCAGCAGCCCAAATGCCGCGGGCCTTGCCCGTGACGCTGAAACGCGCCTCCTGTGGCGCTTCCCGCCCAGGCGTCTTGAAGCCGAGGTGATCCGCGACTGCATCCTCCAACTCAGCGGTTGCCTGGACCTCTCAATGGGAGGGGCCGGCTTCAGCACCTTCAAGCCCAATGACAATTATGTCCGGGTCTACATTCCAAAGGAGTCGATTGGTCCAGCCGAGTGGAGGCGCATGGTCTACATGCACAAGGTGAGAATGGAGCGTGCTCCCTTGTTTGGCTCCTTTGACCTGCCTGACGCCGGACAGGTCTGCCCCAAGCGGAGCAAGTCCACAACGGCCATCCAGGCGCTGAACCTCTTCAACGGCGCCTTTGTCCTCGATCAGGCAAGACGCATGGCTTCGCTCCTGAAGAGTGGGGGGGGTGATTCTGTCGAGGTGGCCTACCAAAGCGCCTACGGACGCCCACCAAACGCCGCTGAATCGAGCGCGGCATGGTCCTTCATTGCTGAGGAAAGCCTCGTCGCCTTCTGCCGCGCGATCCTGAACTCCAACGAGCTGGTGTTCCTCCCATGAGGCCCTTCAACAGACGCGACCTGCTTGGACACATGAGCTCTGGTCTGGGAGCAATGGCCATGGCCGAGCTCTTGAATGCAGAGGGACTCCTCAAGAACGATCAAATCAAGATCGATCCTGGCGCGCCGCATGCCGCCCGCAACCCCCACTTCAAGCCACGCGCGCGTAATGTGGTGGTGATCTTCTGCAGCGGCGCTCTGAGTCACATCGACTCATTCGACTACAAGCCCGAGCTCATCAAGCGCCACGACACGCCGCTCCCGGGCAGCGATGGCCTGCTCACCTTCCAGGGAGCAAACGGCAACCTCCAACAACCTCTCTATCCATTCCGACCTCGCGGTGAGTGCGGAAAGATGACCAGCGAGCTTCTGCCGCACATCGGCGAGCTCTCCGACGACCTCTGCTACATCCACTCGCTGCACACCAAGACCGCCACCCATGGTCCGGGCGAAAACTGCATGTCGACTGGTTACATCCGCGACGGCTTCCCCAGCATGGGTGCCTGGGCGACCTACGCCCTCGGTAGCGAGAACAGCAACCTCCCAGCTTTTGTAGCGATCCCTGATCCACGCGGTGTCCCGCAGAGTTCCCTCAACAACTGGGGGTCGGGATTCTTGCCAGCAGCGTTCCAAGGAACGCCCTTCAACGCTGCCACCCCTGTACGCAACCTCAACCGCCCAAGCGGCATCAGTGAAAAGGAAGACCTGGCAACGCGGGCCTTTCTGCGAACGCTCAACAAGGAGCACCTCAAGCGCTACGCGGGCGACACGGAAATGGCCGCGCGAATATCCAGCTATGAGATGGCGGCGCGCATGCAGCTGTCCGTGCCAGAGGTCACGGATTTCTCATCGGAACCTCTGCACATCCGCAAGCTGTACGGTACCGACGACCCGAATGTGCTGAAAGCGGGCTTCGCTCGTAACTGTCTGCTCGCACGACGCCTCATTGAACGCGGAGTGCGCTTCGTTCAGCTCTTCAATGGCGCCTACGCAATGGGCGAGGGAAAAGGGAATTGGGATGGCCACAAGCAGCTCAAGACCGACTACGACATCCACGGTCCGATCCTTGACCAGCCCGCCGCAGCGCTGATCCGCGACCTGAAGCAGCGCGGACTCCTCGAAGAGACCTTGGTCGTATTGTGCACGGAGTTTGGCCGCATGCCGACATTCCAGGAGGGCACCAAAGGCCGCGATCACAACCCCAGTGGATTCACCGCTATCCTGGCCGGGGCGGGCGTCAAAGCACCATTTACACACGGATCCACGGATGAATTCGGCTGGAAGGCTGCCAGGGATCCCGTCAGCGTGCACGACTTCCACGCGACAATCCTGCACCTGTTGGGCTTGGATCACACCCGCCTGACCTACTACCACAACGGACTTGAGCGTCGGTTGACTGACGTCCACGGGCGCATTGTCGATCAGATTCTCTCCTGATAGCCCAAGCAGCTCTTCCGTTCAGAAGAGTCAGCAAGCTGCGACCACCAGGCTGGCCCGAAGAGTGGCTCTGGCCGAGGGCGCAGGCTGCTAAGCTCTAGCTAACAAGTCGATCCCACCACACCACCCACCCACGCAATGACCATCGCCTGCCCTTTTCCTCGTACCGCACTCGCGGCACTGGCCCTCACCGCCCTGCCCCTGGCCGCCTTTCAGGACCAGAAAGTGACCTACGACGACACGCCCCAACTCCCTGACCAACCATACAAGGTGCACGGCGAACGCCCCTGGCCCCAGGTGGTCACTCCGGGCGATTCCACGGCCCCGCCCTCGGACGCGATCAAGCTCTTCGATGGAACCAACCTGGATGAATGGCAGAGCGGGGGCAAGCCAGCCGCCTGGGACCTGGCCGAGGACTTCATGCGCGTCAACGGCACAGGCACGCTCCAATCCAAAAGGGAGTTTGGCGATTTGCAACTGCACTTGGAATTCTCATGCCCGACTCCGGTCAAGGGGCACTCCCAGGGCCGGGGAAACTCCGGGATCTTCTTTATGGGCCGCTACGAGTTGCAGATTCTTGATTGCTTCGAGAACAAGACCTATCCCGATGGTCAGACCACGGCGCTCTATGGACAATGGCCGCCCCTGGTCAACGCCTGCCTTCCCCCGGGGGAATGGTCGAGCCTGGATGTGGTCTTTGAGGCTCCAAAGTTCGAGGGCAAGGAACTGAAGGCCCCCGCCCGCATCACCGTCCTGCACAACGGCGTAGTGGTGCACCACGCAAAGGAGTACCTGGGAGCCACCAGCCACCGCAGAGTGGCCAGATACGGGGCCCACGGAAGCAAGGGGCCCTTGAGACTGCAAGACCATGGAAACCCGGTACGCTTCCGCAACATCTGGGTGCGCGAGTTGGCGGGCTACGATCAAGCCAGCCGATAGCAACCGATCCGATGAATACCAGGGAACGCTTCCTGGCTCGGTCCGATACCCGCCGCGACCAAGAAATCAGCCTCGAAGAAACCTGCAGGCATCTGGAGAGTGGGGCGGCCCCCCTTCAACGCAACCTAGCGGAGGCAGCGGTGCGGCTTGAGGGGGGCCCGGGTTCGTCTCCCACCCATTAACCACAAGCAGGAGAAATTGAGACCATCCTTTTGGGATTTACTTGCTTGCGGTGGGACTTGCCGCGCGCTGGCCCCCGTCACACCGGGCCCAACAAACCCAGCACAGCCGCAAGGACCTGCTGCCCGGAAATCGCTTTCCAACATCCCAGGGTGCTCTCCCCTGGCTGGGAGCAGTGTTCCAGGTGACACGGCCCACAGGGCATGAGCCCCACCAGGGCGGTTTCTGGAGGGCCTGGGAGGGCTGAGTGACGTGGATCCGTGGGACCGAACAAGGTCACGCAGGACGCCCCGGCCGCGCGCAAGAGGTGCCTGCCCCCCCCGTCGGGGGTCACCGCCACCGAGGCCATGGCCCCCAGAGCCCCCAGAAGGGGCAGGTCCGGAGGTGGATCGGACAAGACCCGCGGAGGGCAGGAGTCCCCGGGGGAGGCCATTGCGAGGGCCTTGAGATAGTCCTGCAGCCGAAGTTCTTCCCCCGGGCCAGCCACCCCCAGGCAGGGAATGCCCCTCTGCCACAGATTCCGGGCGATGTCTGCTGCCAGGGCAACTGGCAGTCCCTTGGTGGAGCCCGTACGCCCCCCAAGATTGACCAGCACCCAGGGTTCGAGGGGATCCAGGCCCTGGTCCTCAAGCAGCGCTGCGGCGCGCTTGAGCTGGGCCCCAGCAGGGATCAGGCGCGGCCTGGGATCCTGAACCAGCCCTGCGGGACGACCGGGAAGGAGGGCCAGCAGCTCGGCAGCTGTGGACCCAAAGGGCCGCGGGGAACGGCGGGATCCTCGCAGGCGCCGGATCTGGGAAAGGGGTGCCCGTCCACGCTCCCGGACCGGAGCCACGCCTCCGTTGAGCAGAGCCCAGCGTCCTCCCCCGTTCAAACCCAGGCGCACTCCAATCCCCGCGCACCAGGCCTGACTCACGGAGCGCAACGACCCATCGAGCAAGAGCGCCTGAGCGTGTCTTCGCCAGGCGGGATCGCTCAAGGAACGAAGGCTCACCAATATGCGCGCCCGGGGGGCGGCCTCGGTCAACAGACCATGCCAGGACTCGGGCGCCACCAGGGTCAGGCTCGACCCCAAAGTCCTCTCAGCCTGCTCGATCACGGGCAGACACATAATCACATCCCCCAGCCAGTTGGGCAGGCGAATCAGGAGACGGCCCCTCACGCCCCGACCCCGTCCGCCTGCTCAATCCACTCCCGCGCCGCCTGCAACACGGGAGCCACAGGAAGTTCAGTCAAACACCTCTGGTGCCCCAGGGGACAGGTCCGCTCCAGGCAGGGCGCGCAATCCAAGCCCTCCAACCGCACCACCGTGCAAAATTCCAAAGAGGTGGCAGTCAGCTCCGGAAAGTTCGGACCCATGACCGACACGCAAGGAGTATCCAAGGCAGCGGCAATCCAGCGAGGCCCCGAATCCCCCACAAGCAACAACTCGGCGCGCTCGACCAGGGCAATCAAGCCAGCCAGGCCCAGGGGCTCGGGAAGCGCCGAGACCCCTGGCCCCGCCAGATCCACGACCTCAGCAATCAACTCCTCTTCCCCGGGGCCGCCCACCACCACTGCTCGGCAGTCTGGATCTTCGAGCAAACCGGCGAGGGTCTCTGCAAAGCACTTCGTGGGCCAGAGCTTGCCCGCTCCCTTGGCAGCGCCGGGGGAACAGAGCAGCAAGCGCTGACCCGGTCCAATTCCCAGTTCCTCCAGAGCGCGGGCCGCATTTTCCCGCGCCTCGGAAGACACGCCCAGGCGCGGATGCAGGTCCTTGACAACCAACCCCGCAAGGCCAGCCACATCACGCTGCAAATGGGCGCTGGGCACGGGCAGTCGCCGGCCACCCCGGGTCGGGGGCGCCAGGGCATGGGTCAGAAGAGGTCCGCGGCCCCCCACCGCCAGCCCAATAATCGCCGGAATGCCCGCGCGGCGGGCCGCCCAGGCGGAAGCAAGGGAGTGGTTCAGCAACAGAACTGCATCCGGGGCGAGGCCCCGCATCAGGTCCCGCTCCTCTTGAGCGGACCCCCGCTCAACCACCACGAGCCCGGGAAAGGGACCGCCATCCAGGAGCGGCGCGAGCCCTGACTTGACCAGGGCGGTCACACGACTCCAGCGGGGCGAGGCGCAGGCCTCGGCGATGATCGGGGTGGCCATCACCAGATCCCCTACCCAGTTGGGCAGGCGCAGCAACAGGTGCCCAGGACGCGGGGCGACCTCCCCATGCAGCGGAATGTGCCTGGCCATGCGCGTGCGGCGACGGGCGATGATGCGCTGCAAGCGACGGGTGCTGGCACGATCCGGACGGCCCACCTGTTCGCACCAGGCGCGCCAGAAGATGACCCTTGCCCGGGTCGAGACTCCAGGCGGGGTGGAGTGCAGCAGAGCGCTCAAGTCCTTGATCTGGCGCCGGCCAACCCCCAGGGGCAGAGTCACGCTGCGATGCCTGGCACGGCCCAGATCGATCAGCACAAGACGCTGGTCGGATTCCTCAGGCCGCACCAGGAAATGCTCCAAGTAGAGGTCCCTATGAGTCCAACCCGCGCCATGCAAGCGGCCCACCAGCCGACCGAGGTCTCGGGCAAAGGCCTCCTGCTCCGGGAGTGTGCAGAGGGCCAGAACCTCTGCCAGGGTGCGCCCACCTGGGATTTCCTCCAGCAAGAGGGCACTGCGGTCTTGTCCCATGGCAACCGCCAGAGGCTTGGGAACAGGGACTCCCAGTGACCCCAGACTCTCAAGCACCATGGCCTCATGCTGTGCCGCGGCCCGGGCCTGACCACTGGAAAGGCTGCCCCCTGGCCCGAACCACTTCTGGACCAAACCGGGAGCTGGTGATGTGGTGATCCTGCCGGGCAGCTTGCGGATCCAAGGACCTCCGGGCTCCCTCAGGAGACCTGCCGCCAACCCAGAATCTCCAACATCGAAACCCTCCAAACCCACAAGCTGAGCCCGCGGGCAGATAATTCTCAAGGCAGATTCAACGGGATCGGGGCTGGACAAGGCACCATGGAACCCCAAAGCACAGTCGGAATGCCAGCATCTGTTGAGCGTTCCATTTTGATCAACGAGGAAATTCTCCCTAGGATGCTTCCGACCGGACCCCTCAGATGACAGCAATATAAGGGGGGAGGACCCGGCAGCGCCGCCGTCCAGCCCAGCCCACAACCCATCCTCCCATCAGCGGACCAAACCAGCCGGACCCAACCATGTCTTCCGGAGCCAGCCTTTCTGACGCCCAATTGCAGGACGAGTACAACCCGTTCTTGTCCATGGCCCGGGGCTTTGACGAAGCCGCAGATATTCTCGCCCTCGACGAAGGCTTGCGAGAAGTTCTACGCCAGCCCGAAAGGGAACTGAAAGTCGCCCTGCCGATCCTGATGGATGACGGCACGGTGAAGGTCTTCACAGGCTACCGCGTGCAGCACAACTTCTTGCGCGGCCCGTGCAAGGGCGGCATTCGTTTTTCCCCAGATGTGAATCTGGATGAAGTGCGCGCCCTCTCCGCTTGGATGACCTGGAAGTGCTCGGTAGTCAACCTGCCTTTCGGTGGAGCCAAGGGTGGCGTAATCTGCGACCCGCGTGAACTCTCACAAGGAGAACTGGAACGACTGACCCGGCGCTACACCGTGGCGATCATGGACATCCTGGGTCCGGATCGAGATGTTCCCGCACCGGACATGAACACGGGCGAACAGACCATGGCTTGGATCATGGACACGTACTCCATGCATGTACGGCGCACGACTACCGCAATCGTCACGGGCAAGCCCTTGGCCCTGGGCGGCAGTCGCGGACGCCGAGAAGCCACCGGCCGCGGAGTGATGATCGCCGCCAATCAAGCGTTGCAACTAACCGGTGGACGCCCCGAAGACACACGCGTCATCGTGCAGGGCGCGGGCAATGTGGGAGGCGTGAGTGCCCTGCTGATGCATCGCGAGGGCTACAAGGTCACCAGCATCTCCGACATGTACGGCGCCATCCACAACGAAAAGGGCCTCGACATGCCCGCAGTCATGGCTTGGATGCGCGACCAGGGGCGCTTGACGGGGTACCCGGATGCAGCGACAGTTACCCACGAGGACCAGTTGGAACTCGACTGTGACCTCTTGATCCCCGCCGCCACGGAGAATCAGATCACATCCAAGAATGCGGATCGCATCAAGGCAAGCCTGATTGTCGAGGGAGCCAACGGCCCCACCACAGCAGCCGCGTCGAGCATGCTGCACGACCGGGGCGTGGTAATCGTGCCGGACATTCTGGCCAACGCAGGCGGCGTGACGGTTTCCTACTTTGAGTGGGTCCAGGACCGCATGGGCTACTTCTGGACAGAAGAGATCGTCAACTCGCGCCTGGAGCAGATCATGATCGATGCCTTCAGCGAGGTTGCCTCCACGGCGGAAAAGCACAAGGTTTCCCTGCGCACGGCAGCCTACATCCTGGCCATCGACCGGGTGGCCTCGGTCTATCGCCTGCGAGGGATCTTCGCATGACCACGAGGCGCACGGAGCGTTGGGGCACCATGCCCCGTACCCCTCTGCTCGACGACGAATCACCCTTCAAGACCATGATGAGTACCTTTGACGAGGCAGCTCTCACCATGGGACTCTCGGACAACGAATACCGGGTGTTGCGCAAGGCGGACAAGGAGATCTCGGTGGCAGTGCCCGTGCGCCTCGCCGGGGGGCAGTTGGAGGTCTTCGATGGTTTCCGCATTCAACACAACGCGGGACTGGGGCCCTTCATCGGACCCCTACGCATTGAGCCGGACCTCAAGCTCGATGAGTTGCGCGCCCTGGCGGGCTGGATGACCTGGAAGTGTGCCCTCCTGGGGGTGCCCTTTGGCGGCGCCTGCGGTGGTCTGCGCCTGGACCCGAGCACACTCTCCAATAACGAACTGGAGAGCGCGGTACGGCGGTACGCAGCCACATTGATCGCAGACATCGGCCCCGAAAGGGACGTCTTTACGCCGGACATCTATGCAGACGAGAGGGTCATGGCTTGGTTGATGGACACCATCAGCAGCCACGAACGCGCCACCGTTGCTTCGGCCGTGACCGGCAAGCCCCGTGCCCTGGGAGGCAGCGTAGGATCCCGAACCGCGGTGGCAAAGGGCCTGCGTGCCGTGATTCGCCTGGCACTGGCGCACTTCGGCATGCCGCGCCAGGGTCTCAAGGTCAATGTGCAGGGGGCTGGCGTGGTGGGCGGAACTCTGGCGCGCATGCTGCACGAGGATGGCTTCTCCATCACTGGTCTGGCAGACGTGACCGGAGGCCTCTTCAATGAGGACGGACTCGACATCCCCGCCGCTATTGCCTGGCGCGACAAACACGGAGACCTGGGCGAATGGCCCGGCAAGGCGGATCAGATTGACCGGGACGAGTTCGTCACCCTGCCCTGTGATCTGCTGGTGCCCTGCGCCGTGGCCAATGCGGTTCACTCGGGCAACGCTGTAAGAGTCGAAGCAAAGATGATCGTCGAAGGAGCCCACGGCCCCCTAAGCCCCCGAGCCGACCGCATCCTGGCCCAGCGCAATATCGAGATCATTCCAGACATCCTGGCCAACGGCGGCGGCGTAGTGCTCTCCTACTTCGAGTGGGTCCAGAGCCGCACAGGCCTGGGCTGGGTGGAACCGGTCGTCGACAAACGACTCGGCCGGTTCATGCGCGAAGCCTGGGATGCGGTCTTGGCGGTCAGTGCGGAGTTCGACTGCAGCTTGCGCAAGGCCTCCCACATCTACGCGGTACGTCAGGTGGCCGAAGCCGATCTCCAGCGCGGGATCTACGCCTGAGCGAGTGCGTCACGACCAAAGCGCCAGGCGCTGACGCACAGTATCAGGCCCAAGAGGATCTGTCCCACGGTCCCGGACATGGGCAGATGTGCCAGTTGTACTCCGATCGAGGCGCCGATGAGAGCGCCGAGCCCCAAAGGCAGGCCCCGGGAAAAATCCACTGTGCCAGCGCTGGCATGCATCCACAGTGCGCGCAAGGAGGTAAAGGCGGCAATGGCCAGGCTGAGGGAACGGGCTCCCGCAAAGCCCAGCTCCGGCACCAGGAGCAAGCAGCCCGGGACCATGATCAACCCTCCGCCGATACCCAGCACGGGCACGACCAGGCCAGCGCACAAACCCAAGAGCAAAATGCTCAGATATGCAGTCTTGGAAATCTCAGCCACGACCTCGGTCGAGGCCGCGCCGGAGTCGAAGAACATGCGCAGGCCAAAGACTACGAAAGTCAAAGCAAAGAGCCTCTTGAGCTGACGCTCGGGAAGCGCCCTGGAAATGCGCATGCCAAACTGAGCCGCGACCAGAGCCGCAGGAATTCCCGTCAGGGCCAGACTCCAGCGCAGGGCGGAATCTGGTGAGAGGCTCTCCGCAATCGTCGCAGAAAGCGCAGTGCAAAACACCAACACCAACGAGGTGGAGACTGACCTGGAAAGAGGCACCTTGAAGCCGTAGTGCTGCAGAGGCGTGGCGAAGAGGCCCCCGCCTATGCCGCAAACCGCACCGATAGCTCCGATCACGATTCCGCTGGAGCCAAAGACCAGTTGGTGCCTGGTCAATCCCCCGAGCCCTCTGTCACCCCTTCTCCCCGGGCCGCGCGCTCCAGCACAGAACTGGTGGACTGCCCCGCAAGCAAACTGGCCAGCACCACCCGGCCCCCGTGATCTTCCACCCACTCCTGGCCCACCACGCCCTTGTCGCGCCAGTCTTCGCCCTTGACCAGGACCGCTGGGGTGACCAACTCGATCAAGTCCTTGGGCGTGTCCTCATCAAAGGCCACCACCCCATCCACCACTTCCAACGCGGCCAAGACCTCCATGCGATCGTCAAGGGAATTGATCGGACGGGACGAGCCCTTCAGACGGCGCACACTGGCGTCGGAATTGACCCCTACCAAGAGCAGATCTCCCTGCCGGCGGGCAAAGCGCAGGTACTCCACATGACCCCGGTGCAAGATGTCAAAGCAACCGTTGGTGAAGACAATGCTGCGGCCTCCCCGACGCCAGGACTCCAGGCGTTTTGCCAGAGCGGGCCTGTCCCCCAAGATCTTGCCCTCACCCCCGGGATCGCGGTCCTCCAATCGACTGCACAGCTCATCGGGTGTCACCGCGTGGGTTCCTAGCCGTGCCACCACGATACCCGCCGCTTGGTTGGCAAGACCCACGGCAGAGGACAGGGGCAGGCCGGAGGCCAGGTGCAAGGCCAGGTGCGCCACCACTGTGTCCCCGGCACCGGTCACATCGTAGACCTGCCGCGCTTCCGCCTGCACATGTCCATCTGTTCCGTCCTGCTGGCGATGATAGATACCGTCGGCGGAAAGGGTGATCACCACCGCGTCCAGCTCGTTGTTCTCAATCAGGTCTGCCGCCCCCGCGCGCACCGCATCCATGTCCGGCAGTTCACGGCCCAGGGCCTCATGAGCTTCCTGGCGATTGGGGGTGACCAGGGTAGCGCCCCGGTAGCGCGTCCAATCGGAACCCTTGGGATCCACCAAACAGGGAATACCCTGGGCTCGCGCCGCTTGAATCAAGGCCTGACTGACCTCCTGGGTCAAAACGCCCTTGCCATAGTCCGACAAGATCAAGGCGTCGCTCGCGGCAAGGGCTATCTCCGCCGCAGCCAGGAGGCTCTTGACCATCTCCTCATCAAGGGGCCGCGTATCCTCACGATCCACCCGCAGCATCTGCTGCACGCCTGAGAGGAAACGGGTCTTTTCAATGGTGGGCCGCGAGGGATCCGCCAGGACACCCGTCGCATCAATATTGAGTTGCCCCAGCAGCCCTCGTACCTTGTCCTCAAGGTCATCCTTGCCCACCGCCGCCACCATGCGCACCTCGGCGCCCATGGTGGACAGGTTCGCCGCCACATTGCCCACTCCACCGAGGCGCAACTCTTCGCGCTGGGCGGCCAGCACGGGTATCGGAGCCTCCGGAGAAATACGGCTGACCGAGCCAACCAGATAGCGGTCAAGGATCAGATCCCCCACCACGCAGATGCGCGGGCTGCCGAGTTCTTCCAAATGCTTGCGCAGAGCAGGCAGGTCCAGGTCTTGGGGTTTGCTCATGAGTTCGCTCCCTCATCATCCATAGCCGAAATGACCGCCATTCGCAACAGGGGCAAGAGCAACTCGTGCTGGCCGATCAAACTCAAACCCTCCCCCGGGGGCCGACGCACCACATTGGTCTCCGCCCGGTACTGCCGAATCATGTCGAGATTAGCGGTCACCATGTTGTCCAAGTTCTTCCCCAAGTTGATCGCCACGCTAACCGCCTTCAAGAAGATCTCCGGCAGGATCACCGCACAGCCCACATTGACCCAGACTCCTCCGTTCATATCCGCGACGCGTCCGCACACATGTTGAAAGTCCGCCATCGCCGCAGCGCCCAGGTCCGCCCCATCGCAATCGGGATGCATGTGCACGATGTCCGCGCCAATAGCCGGATGACAGGTCACCCCAAGGCCCAACCGCACCGCTTCCGCGGGCACGGAGAACTCCACATGGGGAGCCTTGGCATCGAGCAGTTCCCTTCCCAGCGCCCGACCGAAACCCATGACCTCGCCCTCGGGGGGATGGGCTCCGCGCTTGGCCGCCCGAGCCAGGGCCTTACCAGTTTCATCTGCAAAGCCGAACTTTCCCGCAGGCAATTGCGTGTCGACATTTTCAGAGGTGCGCCCCACGGTGGCCACCTCGAAATCATGGATCGCCCCTGCGGAGTTCAAGACCACATCAGTGATCACACCCCGACGCATGAGGTCGATAATCAAAGGCGCCAGCCCCACCTTGAGCACATGGGCTCCCATGGCAAAGACCACCGGGCGATTGGCCCGACGCGCGGTCACAATCGCCGCGACCAACTTCTTGAAGGCCGTGCCCGCATAGATGTCTGGCAGGGAGTCCACGAAGTCGCCAAATCCCGGCAGAGGATCAGGGACAGAACAAAAATCCTCGATACTCACCAGGCTCGGACGCTGGGCCAGGGGTTCAAGACATACCTCGCGCATGGGAGGAAAGGGATGGGAATCGGCGCCGTTCATGGGAGTGCTGGCTGCGGGGTAGGTTCGCTGACCGGCCGATCGCGGAAGCGATCGTGCAACCAGAGATACTGCTCAGGGGCCATGCGGATCAAGGATTCGATCTCCTGATTGGCCCGAGTCGTGATTTGGGAGGCGGTCAGGCCCTCGAACTCTGCGGGATCTATCACCTTGGGAGCCACGAAGCGGAAGCGCTCGGGGTCATCGGTTCCCAGACAGGCATACACCAGAATCGGCTGGGGCACCCGCCGGGCCAGAACCCCCAGGGTGCGATCGCAGGAGGCCTTGCGCCCAAAAAAGGGAGCCTCCACGAAACGCCGATGAGCCCGCTGGTCCACCAGCAACTGCACCGTGGCCCCGGCCCGCAGCAGGGTTGGCAGGGCCCTCATGGCCCCGTGTCGGGGCAGGCACAGGGCGCCCCCCATCAGGGCTCGGGAGCGAACCATGTAACGGGTCAGGAAAGCGTTCTTGGGAGGTTTTGTGATGGCGCAGATCGGCCCCAGGCCAAGGGGATTGATGACGTTGGCGGTGATCTCCCACCAACCCAGGTGAGCAGACAGACCCAGCACTCCCTTGCCGTGGCCCCGATTTTCGAACAGTTCGCGAGCAGCAGCGCAAAACTCAAGCTCGAAGAAGTCCCCCACCCTCTTGCCGATCATCTTGCGGCGCAGACCATCCGCCCGAAGGCTCACATCCATCAAGTGCCCGTAGGCAGCCTGTACCAAGTCACGCACTTGCTGTTCGCTGTACCCCGGGAAGGCGGTCTCAATGAAGTCGCGCGCACCACGCGCATGACGCTGGTCCAAGCTCGGCAGGAACCGCGCAAGACCCCGGGAGAAGCTCCGCGAGAAGCCCGCTGGCAGAACTCCCCAACCGGCCACCGCTGTACGAAGAGCCACATACTGTGCGCGTTCCTTCCAGCCAGCAGGTCCTTCCTCCAAAGCAGGGATTTCCACCGCGGTGAAGGGCACAGGCTGGTCGCCGATGCGCGCGTCCAAGAAGGGATCAGCCAACTAGCCCTCCCCGCAAGCTGGCGCGCCTGGCGGCAGCAGTAGGCTTCGGCAGGGTAGATAGCAACTCCTCGAGCCGCTCAACCCCACGGTAGATCTCAAGCGACACTTCAACGATCCATGGTTGCGGCCCACCCACGCTCTCGAGCTTGACCCCGTCTTTCATGGTGGTCAAGAGAGGTCTCTCGCCGAGCCCTTCCAGGTCCTTCGCGGAGTAGTCATGGTGGTCCTCAAAAATGCGGTGCTCGCAGACCTTGGCCCCCAGATCCAGCAGCGTGCGCTCGAAGGCCTCAGGGTTGCCGATGGCGCTGATCAGATCCACTTCCAGACCCGCCAGGGTTTCCACCGGGCGGCCCCCATCGGGAGTCCAGACCTGCTCCGGCCGGTGCCGGGCCAGGGCCACTGGAATACCCCCTGCCTGCGCCGCCAGCTTGAGTTCGAGTTCTTCCAGTTCTTGCGGGGGGACCTGATCAGCGCGGGTGATCAGCAGGAAATCCGCCCGCTTGAGGGCATGAAAATCCTCTCGCATGAGCCCACGAGGCAAGAAGGCCTGCACCGCTTCACCACCCTTCTGTGGCCGCGGCAAGCCCATAGGCCGGGTGGCATCGATCAACACCAGATCCAGATTCCGGGCCAGATGCCGGTGCTGGAAACCATCGTCCATGACGATCACATCGGCGCCTCGGTCCACCAGACGCGCGGCCCCAGCGACCCGCCTGGGTTCTTGCACGTGCTCGGTCTTGGGCAAGAGACGAGCGAGTTCCAGAGCTTCGTCATTGGGCACCCCAGGCGAAGAACCATAACCTCGAGAGAGAATCGCCGGTTGATAACCCTGAGCGATCAAAGTTCGCACCACAAGAGCCACCATGGGAGTCTTGCCCGTACCGCCAGCGGTGATGTTGCCTATGGAAACCACAGGCACGCCCACCTCTTGCACGCTCAGCAAGCGCCGCTCATAGAGACCAGCGCGCAGGCGCGCGACACAACCGAAGAGCGCCGCTGGAACGCACAACAACTCGCGCACTCCCCCGCGCTGGGCAAGCCAATGAACAGGACCTCGTTCCTTGGATTCCAAGAGAACAATCCCGCCCAGGTCAGAGGGTCGGAGGCGGCGCCGTGGTGTCTTCGTCGGGCACGAGTTCAATCAACCCGCGCTCCATTTCGAGGAAGGCCACCTTGATTGGATTGGTCTCGCGGGTCTCTACCAGAGGCGAGGCACCATAAATCAATTCGCGAACGCGCTTTTGAAGAAGTGCGGTCTTGTGAAATGATCCTTGAACAGCCTGTTGCAAACGCTGGGGCAGGGTGAGGTCCATAGGGGTGGCGCTGGGTTTGGGGCGGGGGCAGCCCAAGAAAGTGGTCGCATCACGGATGGCTCTGGAGAGGTCCCTAGGGGACTGATTCTCTGGCCTCGAATCGCACAGGATAGCCCCTAGTCAGGCCCTGGGGCAAGGGTAACTCGCGGTTCCAGCGCATTCGAAAGGTCCACGGTGAGGTGCGCAAGTCGCGAGGGGGGGAAAGCTCGGGTCATGGCGAGTTCCAGTGGCCAGACCTGATCCCGCACCCACTCCATCCTGCGAGACCCCCCGAGACTGGAAAATTCCCCCCTCAGGCGCCGCTCCAGCACCTCTGGAGTCCCATCCGCCCAGATCACCCGCTCCAAACTGCTCAAGAGCGAGGGGTGCAGGCCGAAGGGCAGGGCCACCACCCGCAGACACCCCTCATCCAGGGGCGCACTCAGGGCCAGGTCCGCCTGATTCAGATCCAGGGCCTCGCTGACCGCAACCAGGGGATCGTCGGGATCCTGCTCAGCGACCTCGTCAGGATCCCGCAACCAGCCATACCCGTCAAGAGATTGCACCTCGCGTCCCGCTGCCTTGAGCCTCGCCGCCACGTCCCGGGCCAGGTCGCGCACACCTGAACAGCGCCGCCCCAGAACTCCGATGGTGGCGGCGCCCCCGGGCACCTCCAACTTGGAGAGCACTTGATCGATGGCCCGCGTCCGTCGAACCAAGACCTCTGGCAGACAGTCGATCCCGCCAATGGTCGCCTCCGCCGACACGGACTCTCCCCACTGGGCATATCCCCGATAGAGATGCACATGGGGCAAGCCGTTGGCCCAGGCCGCATCCCGATCCCCTTGCCGATCCCCCACCATGACCGCGTGGCGCGTGCCAAAAGTAAGCAAGAGGTCCGCGATCATGCCTGCCTTGTTCGAAATCCCAGGCGAGTCCAAACAGCGCGCCTCACGGATCCACTTGGAAATCCTAAGGCCCCCCAAGAGCGCATCGAGATACCCCTGGGAACAGTTGCTCGCCACCCCCAAGGGAACTCCCATCCCATCCAGTTGCCTCAAGGTTTCGATCACCCCCGGCAACAAACCTGCGCGCCCCTCATCCAGGAGCCGATGTTCTTCCTCCACGCAACAATCAAGGAGGTGCTTTCTGTCCGCCGCGGCCAGCTCGGGAAACGCCGCCTCAAAAGCCTCTTCCAATGGCTGCCCCACCATCCCCATCCAAACGCTCCCGTCCGGCAGGTCCCGATCCCAGCCCAGGTCCTTGAAGGCCCGAAGTGCCCCCGCCCGCGCCGCATCCGGCCAAAACCGATCGGTGGCCACCAGTGTGCCATCGAGATCGAAGATCACCGCCTGAACCATCACGCCTTCCGCCATGGAATCACGGTAACCAGAAAGGCTCCCGGTTCAACGCCCGAGCAGCTGATCCGTGGCCTGGATCAAGCTCTCGATCTCCATATGCCAGAGGAAGACCTCACCTTGAGCATCGCCGCTGACCAGATACCGACCGTCGGAGGAGAAACTCAAGGCGTTTACTGTGGCTTGGTGACCTCGCAGGTCTTGGGGGCCAGAGTCAGACCCTGGAACCAGCAAGGAGATCACGCCGGAAATGCTGCCACAGGCGAGCGTTTCTCCATCAGGGGCGAAGGCGAATTGACTGATTGGTAAGGGGAGTTCTGGCGGGTAGGTGACCGGGAGTAGATCTTGGCCCTGTGGTGGCACCTCTGCCAACCAAAAGGTGCCCTGAGTCGAAAGGGGATTACTGGTGGCCACTGCGAGACGGTTGTGCGTCGGATCCAAGGCGAGGGCTGCTACTCGGATGAGGTTCGCCGAAAGATGCGGAGGAAAGTCCTCAAGGGATGAGTAGGTCGGGCCGGACACACGCCAAAGCCGGGGCCCTTCATTGGTGATGGTGGCAAGCAGGTCCTGAGTTCCGTGGGAGCTGGCCACGGCCCATGCGTTGACGCGGGTTATGGGATTAGCCTTTGGATGCCATGAGCCCCCTGACAACTGCAATTCGCGCAGACCGCTAAAGGTAGAGACCCAGCAGCGCACGCCGTCCCTGTCGACGGACATACGGGAGATACGGCCCCAGTCCTTGGGCAATTCTATTTTCGATTCGGTAATCCACTTCGATTTCGTTCGATGCATGAAGACCAAACGGGCCAAGCCTCCCCCCCCGGTATCGCGAACAAGAACAGCGAGGCTATCCCGTTCCCACCGCTTCCCCCGGAGGACGGCCACATCCAAGATCCAATTTTCGCGTATGCCTTCCCCAAAAGTGATCTCCTCCGTTGTCCCCTTCTGCGGATCGAAACTGAACAACCGCCCACAGGAAGTACCCAGGATCATCTCGTCATCCGGAACAGCACAAATCACTGTCACGCCACCTTCACAACCGGGTAGGGGGATTTTTCCGGCAGGGCGCAAATCCCAGGTGCGCAAGTCCTGGCCGGATGCCCCCATGACCACCATGTTCATGCCCACTACAAGCCGTGCGCGGGAAGCATCCCTCAATGGAACGATGGCTTCTTGCTGACCATCCATGGTAAACAGATGCGCAGTTGCGTCCCGACAGAGCACCAGCAGGCGGTCCCTGGAATCTGCGCTGGCTTTCTGTTCAAACCTGAGCCTGTGGGGTCGGACCAGATTGCGGAACTGGTGTTTCAGTTCCGCGTCTCTATTCCAGGTCCGCATGATGCCGTCCTCATGAACAACAGCAATCAGATCGCTTGACGAGATAGCAGCAGCAGCCACTTGACCACGGGGAGTTTCCGGATCCAGGTCCCCTTGATGCTGAAGTGCCTGCTTGCGCAGAGCCCAAACCTCACCCATCGCGCTCGGCTGTGAAGATGCCCCTTGACTGTTTACCTCTTGTCTGAACCGGCTGGCGGTCAGGAGTGTGCGCCCATCGGGTGAGCAGACCGCATAGATGCCAAACTCCGCCGCGAGAGTCACAGGCGGACCGTAGCGCTCGCCGGTGATCGCATCCCAGGCCCACATTTGTGCCGGACCCGTCGCGTCCCTTCGCCAAGCATAGAGCACCCGACCAGCGGGGGAGATCAGAGCTCCGTGCCACTCTCCGTGAGCAAGGAGTGCCCCGGCCCTCGAGGCATCCGTACCCCCTAGCAAGATCCGTGCATGGGTGCTGCCTGGTTCCCGCTGACTCACCCAAAGAGATCCGTCACCATCTGCTTCGATCCACAGAATTCCGCGGTCCGTGACGCGGGCCTCAAGCAAATTGGCTTGCTCAACACACCTCTCTGGATCGGTGCCCTCGAAAATCAACAGATGAGTGCGGTAGGCACTTGGCTCACCAGTCTGCCAGGTCACGCATGCACCCTCGCTATCTGCCAACGACATGGCGCGACGGTTGAAAGCGTCCTTCGGAATCCGAAGCTCCCAGGGATGGGCACCTGGCGAACCGCCTTGTGTTCTTACGCGGTACAAAGAATCGCCGATCCCTGCCAGGAACTCGCCAGCCCGCAGCGTGGGCTCAAGGGACCAAAGACGGCTCTCGCTTGCCCCCTTCACGGCCAACGACTTAACCTGATGATGGTTCGCCAGGTTCTCCCGTAGTTTCCAGATCACAGGACTATCATTCGGGAGATCCCCAAGGGAGCGCTGAATGTCGCGCACGGCGGCCAGATCGCCGGGGCTCTTGCGAAGCACATCTACCAGCTGGCTCCGGACAGTAGAAATCGCGCGCTGGTTGATGAGTTCTACGGTCAGACCGGCGATGAACGCAACCGACAAGAAAAGAGCCAGCAAGCCCGCAGCCAAGCGCGGCTGCTCACGACAGAACAGCTTGAGTCGCAGCCAAGGGCCGGGCTCCCGGGCCTGGATGCTCTTGCCGGACTCCAATGCTGCCAAGTCTTCAGCCAAGGCCTTCCCGTCCTGGTAGCGACGCAGGGGATCCTTGGCCATGGCTGTACGCACGACCAATGAGAGATCAGAAGAGATCCCAGGATTGTGCCGCCGCGGATCCGGAGTTGGCGCGTTCAAAATACGGTGCATCAAGCCCGCTCCAGTAGCCGCTTCGAATGGCCGTCGTCCAGTCAAGGCCTCATAGAGAGTGGCACCCAAGGAATACACATCGCTGCGCTGGTCCAGTTCTTCCCCACGCACGGCTTCCGGCGCCATGTAAGCCGGAGTGCCCACCTGCACACCCTCAGCAGTCAACAAGCTGGATTCGGAGTTCGTGCTTCGAGCCAAACCAAAATCCAGCAAGACCATTTTCCCTTTCCCGTCGATCATCATGTTCTGAGGCTTCACATCCCGATGTACAAGCCCCTGATCATGCGCCTGGGCAAGAGCCCTTGCGATACTCTCAATTTGACCAAGGAGGATCAGCAAGTCCTCGCCCGAAGGCAAGGGGTTCTGTTCCAGATGTTGGGCCAGGGAGTTGCCATCCACGAAACGCATGGCGATGTAAGGCACATGGTCATGTTCCCCTGTAGCAAACACCTCGCAGATTGCCTCATGCCGAATACCTCGGGCCAACACCATCTCACGTTCAAAACGCCGACGGGCTTCCGCCTGAAACTGACGCCCTGGACGTAAGATTTTGAGCGCCACCGCCTTGCCTCGGGGCTTCCACCAAGCAAGATAAACCAACCCCATTGCTCCCCCGCCTAGTGGACTCAACAGACGGAACTCACCAAAGTCCTCACCCAGACGCACCCCCAAGCCCTCATCCGATGCCATCCCTGCTTGAACCAAGGATGCAAAGCGCCGGCCCAGTTCCGCAGCCAGAGCAGGATGCTCGCGCCCTGCGCGCTCCACCGCATCGGCCCAGGTTTCAGGCTCACCCTCCAAGCACCCGTACATGAGTTCCTCCACCAAAGGCTCTATCGGCGGGGGCTTGGAGTCAGGACTAGTCATGGAGATCGTCCTCACACACGCTATGAGCCTGTCGGCAAGAAGCGGAGCGCGCACATGGGAGACTCATGATAGAGTACTCGAACCCCCAGTGCGGCAAGACAGTGCTGCAGGCCACTGCCTCAGGGCACCGCCCTTTGATGCTGTAAGAAACCACAGCCGCGTAATTTCGTGGATTCAGACCCAAAAAACGAAGCAAGCCCCTCGCGAAATCTCCTGCACGCTGCCCAAGACGGCGACCGGGACGCGCAGGAAGCTCTGCTGGAATTACATCTTCCACGCTTGCGTGCATTTGTTCGCTTGCGTGCGGACCCGGCTCTGCGAGCCAAAGAATCCTCGACGGACATCTTGCAGTCCACCTGCCGCGAAGTCCTCCAGCACCTGGACCAAGTCGAGTACAGGAGCGAGGCTGCCCTGCGCGGTTGGCTGCACACGGTCACATTGAACAAGGTCCGGGAGAAAAGGCGCTATCACTTTGCAGAGAAGCGCCGCCCTGACTACGAAGTTCAAGGCGCGCGAGACTCGCAACTGGGCGATGCCTACAGTTGCCTTTGTTCCCCGAGCAACGCGATGATACACGATGAATTGGTAGAACGCATGGAACTCGCCTTCGACGAACTCAGCCCCGACCACCGGGAAGTGATCTCCCTCTCTCGCATCGCCGAGCTGCCCCTCAAAGAGGTGGCCGAACGCATGAAACGCAGCCCCGATGGCGTGCGCAAGCTCCTGGCCCGAGCACTGGTCAAGCTCTCTGCCATCCTCGAACCCGGTGATGCGCTACCTGGCAAGTAACCAATTCGATTTGTCAGAAACCGCATAGGCCAGTGGGCCCGTGGAGTGCCTGATAAATAGAGTTGATTGTCTGTCTGGCAACCCCGCACTGGATTCAAGAGGACATTTTTCGAGGAATCCACGTCCGCTCGCGCTCGCAATGATCTTGAAAAGGGTCCAGCCCCCTTTTCTACCCAGTATTCACCTATGACATTCGATATCGAATCGCCGGAGCCCACTCACCCTCATCCAGAAGAAGAGCCTCAAAAGCTACCTACTTCCCCACGGCCTCAAGAACCAAACAAGACCCCTGGGGGGTTCGGGGCGACCATCAAGACCGTCGTCCTCATGACCGGCCTCTTGAGTCTCGGCTATCTGGGAATGTTTGGACTGCTCTCCTATCGACCTCAGTTCATCGCCTGGGGTTTGACCCCGTTCACGCAAGAGGTCTATCAGGCATCGCCCATAGTCACGACGCGACCAGTGAGCGCCCCTGATACCGAGTACAAGATCAAGGGAGCCACGACCGCCCACATTACCTACAAACTCCAGTCCAATGAAGATTGGCGTGGACTGAAAGGAGCCCGCAGTCTATCGGGTACCTTCGAAGGAGAGTTTCATGTGCTCAACACATCTTCCGATGATGAGTTCCTCGCATTCAAACTCCCGTTTCCAACCAGAAGCAACGGGAAAGACTGGCAACCACTCACCCAACAAGCAATCGGGGCCAAGAAGTTCGAAGTCCAGGGTGCGCCCGATGGCGAATTTCAAACCACCTCGGCTGGCTGGTTCTGGTCCGGTGTGCTTGCCGCCAAAGGTGAGGCGATCTTTCACCTCATCTATGACACAGGCAATCTGAGCAAGGGAACCTACGGTCTGAGCAAAGACACTGTTGCCGCGCCCGGAGAACACCACATTGCGGTCTCTCTTGACCGCAATGTTCCCATGTCCATTCTCGGCGGGCAAGAGAATGGCAAGCGAGTGGATCAGGACAACTACACCTGGGAGCAACCCCTACGGTCGAATGGCGTCCCCCAGGGCTTCTCCCTGCGCCCGGGCTTCAGCGTGCTGGATGCCCTGACGCGCCTCCTGCAATTAGCGCCGCTTGTCACGGGAATGTATCTGGTGACGCTACTCTCCCTGCTTACTGCTAAGCGCAAGTCCAACACTTCGGAGTTAGTCCTACTGGCTCTTGTCTTTGGCTACTACTTCCCTCTGGTCACATATCTCTGCGCAAGATACCCACTTCCACAATCGATCGGGATTGCTTTTATTGCTTCCGCGGCAATCATGCTCAACTACCTGAGATTCCTGGTGGGCAACCGACGAAGCGTAGTCCATGGATTGTTGCTGCTATTGCTCTTCCAGGTCACGCCCACGGTGCTGGCTTTCCAACAGTGGGAACGAGGCTTGGTCCTGCTCCTCCTGGGAGGGGTTGCTTTGCTGGCAGTCGTCAACATGCAAACCGCACGACTCAAGCAATCTGGGCCGGCCGCTGCAGCCCTATTACTGGGCTTGATGACCATGCAGCCCGATAGTCAAGCAGCGTCTATTCAAAACAGCCGAGGACAAACATGGGAGACTCTCTGGCAGGCTACCCAAACACCAACACCGCCAGCCGAGGACGCTCCGAAACCCGGCGACAAACCAGACCCCAGCTCTGAGGTGGGTGGGGAGCGGCGACTGATCACATCCCTTGCCACATACGAACTGACGCTGGGGAAGTCCTACCTGGAATCCACCGTCCAAGCCAGCGTTGAGGTCCTGGGAGAGAGCCTTAGCACATGCGAAATCATGCCCGGTGGAGCCTACATATCACGGATGGACCTGCCCAAGTTCCTACGGCCCTTGCCTGAAAAGAAGAGCCTGACCCTTCTCTTGACAGCAGCCGGTACAGGCCATTTGGCCCTGGACTATCGCTGCCCGATCGAAAAACTGGGAGAGGCGCGCAGTTGCACCTTGCCCTTGCTAAAGACGATCAGTGGCAAACTGACCATGCACTCTTCCCGCGATGACCTCCTCTTCTATGGTGGCGAGGTTTGGTCCAAGAAGACCACTGGAAAGGCGACGGTCTACCGGGTGGGCGTGGCCGATTCTAATTTCCTGACAATCCGTTGGGGCGGGCCACCGGTTCTCGATTCTGAAGAAGACCCACCCCACATGACTCCCGGTGCCGCTCACATCCAAGTGGTTCAATCCCAGCACCTTACTCTGATCCAGAAGGAGAGACGCGTGAGCCACTTTGCTCGCTTCGTCCTGGCTGAACGCCACCGCCTGCGCTCCCTTGATCTGCAAATCCCCGCGGATTTCGAGATCGTTACGCTTGTGGCCCAGGGATTTTCCGTCACCCCTCCTGCCATCACATCGGGCCTTTGCCACATTCCTCTGGGCGCCTCCACTGGCAGCCCCAGTTCCCGAGAGATCCAGCTTCACTTACGGAAGAAACTGGCCCCAATCGGATTCACCGGAAACTGGGAGTTCCTCCTGCCACGTACATCGGAAACCGAGGGCGCGATCCAATGGACCCTCGCCGGCCCCAGAAACTTTCGCTTGGAAAACCTAAGCAGCGATCTGGATGCTTCATCCACCGATCCTCCCCTTGCATTCCCCAGCTACCGGGCGCTTCTCGCTGCCTGCGATCCCATCCACCTTGAGGGCACGGTCATCGCCCAAGGGGAACTCAAGGCACACGTGAGATATGTCCAGGAAATCCCCCATGTCACGGACGGCGTGAACTGACCAGGTGCCGATGATGCGGTGCCGGGCACTGCTTTCGGGGTAGACTGCTCGCCCCATGCTCCTCATCCCCATCATTCTGGCCAGCCTCCCGGCCGTCGGAGCTACGAGTCAAGAGGCAGCCCCGCCCCCAGCCCACCGCATCCAACGGCTCCTGCGGGAACTCTGTTCCACTGCGCGGCTGGCAGGGACTTCCGGTTCGATTCGGGCGGCGGAGATGGTGCGGCGAGAACTCTTGGGCGCGGGCTTTGATGTGGAGTGGGATGAGCGACTGGTGTTGTTGTCCCTGCCACGCAAAACCGAGCTGGCGATTTTTGAAGGACCCGAACAAAAGCAACCGAGCGTCCTGCGTCTGCGGCGCTTCGACGGGGACGCGGTGCCCCCCGGAGATGTGCCGCCCTTTCATGCCTACAGCCAGAGCGCACGGGTCACTGGACCCGTGGTGGATTGCGGACATGGCCTGTACGAAGACTTCGAACGGCTTCAAGCGGCGGGCGTAGAACTGGAAGGAACGATTGCCCTCTGCCGGTATGGCCGCAGCTATCGCGGGGTCAAGGCGGCAGCGGCCGAGGCAGCGGGGTGCCTGGGCGTGTTGATGTTCACCGACCCAAAAGACTCCGGGGCCGAGCGGGGCGAGGTCTGGCCGAATGGACCCTGGCAGCCGGGCTGGGCGGTGCAGCGCGGGTCGATTGCTCCCCTGGCCGCCTTTGGAGGCGACCCCTCCACGCCGGGGTATCCCTCGGGCACCCCCGAACAGCCGGGGCCGCGACTGGATGCAGAGAGCCTGGCCCGGAACCTCCCCTCCATCGTCAGCCTGCCCATTGGGGCCGATGACGCGCAGGTGATTTTGGAACACTTGGACAGCGGCGGTCCAGGCCCCGCGCAGGTGACCCTGGAAGTCGATGCCCCGCGTACCCTGCGACGCATCGTCAATGTGATCGGGCACATGCGTGGCACCCTGCCGAGCTTTGTCCTCTTGGGCAATCACCGGGACGCCTGGGTGCGCGGCGCCCAGGACGCGGGGGGTGGAACGGTTTCGCTGCTCGAAGCCAGCTTGAGACTCGGTGCAGAGGTCAAGCAGGGCCGCGTGCTGCACAGCGGAGTCAGCGTGGCCTTTTGGGATGCGGAAGAACCAGGCTTGATCGGCAGCAGCGAATGGGCGGAGGCCAACGCCAAGAACCTCTCCGCAAACCTCTCGGCCTATATCAATGCGGACGGCCTCGTCAGCGGCACGAACTTCAGCGCTTCGGGCAGTCCAGGCCTTGAGGGCATCTTGTCCGACGCCCTGGCCCGGATACCCGCGCCGCACGGCAAGAACAAGGACACGCTCGCAGACCTTTGGCTGCGCCGGGCCCGGGGTCAGGTGCGCTTCGGCTTACCGGGCTCCGGTTCAGATTATTCTGCCTTCTTGCATCACCTCTGCCTGCCAGTTCTGGACCTCTCCTTCAGCGGATCCAACGGCGGCCAATACCACACGGTCTTTGATGATGTGGCCTTGATTGAGCGGTTTCTGGACCCGGGATATGTGGGACACCAACTGGCGGCGAGCACATTGAAGGCACTCATGGAAGAATTCTCCGCCGCAGGGCACTTGTGCTTGGACCAAACCCGCGCGGCCCAGGATCTGGCCTGGCATGCGCGCATGGCCGCTGACTGGTTGGGAGAAGCGCAGGCCGAACACCTGGCCCAAACCCTCGAAGCCCTGGCCCGCGCCCATGAAACCAGTTGGCTGCGTTGGGCACGGCGCATGGACTTTGAACCAGAACTCACGCCCGGACCCTTTGGCACCTGGCCTGATCTGCGAGCAGCCCTCAATCAGCACGGCCCAGCCCTGCGGGGCGACGCCATTCGTCACGCAGATCGGCCGAGTCTCTATAAGGCCATGGGACGGAATGAAGGATTGCCGGGCCGCGAGTGGTACCGCAACATTTTCTGGGCCCCCGACCCCAGCAACGGCTATGGCTCCCACACCTGGCCCAGCCTGCGCGAAGTCAGGGACAATCCCGAGGCCCTGGCCGCGGAACTCTCTTCCATCGAAGCGGCAGTCCAAACCCTGACCCAACAGTGGTCAAGCCAGGGCTAGAGCAGGAGCCAACCGTTGAAACTCCTGCGTGCCTATTTCAAGCGTTTCCTGCGCCACAAGCCCCGCCTGTTGGCTGGGGTGGTTGCGATTCCCCTGTCCCAGATGGCGGATGTGGCGGTCACGATCCTGGTGGGCCAGTCCATTGAAAAAGTACGCTCAAGCGGAACCCATGAGTGGCTGACTCATACGCTGCTGCTGATGGCGGGCGCAGCAATCGCCCACGCCTTCTTTCGCTTCTGGCAGCGCTGGTTGGTGGTGGTGGTTTCAAGACGCTTCGAGGTGGAACTCAAGCAAGAGCTCTTCGATCATCTGGTGCGACTGGACCTTTCCTTCCACGCCAAGAGTCGTTCCGGAGACTTGGTCAGCAGGCTGACTGCCGATGTGGAATCCCTGCGCATGTTCCTGGGGCCGGGCCTGATGTACACCCTGGGCGCAGCTGTGATCGTGCCTATCAGCTTGGGCTGGCTCTTCTCCCTCAATCCCCTCTTGAGCATGTCCATGCTGCTGCCCTTGCTGGCGGTGGGCGTGATCATGCAGCGACTTACCCCTCGGCTGCATGTGCACTCCACCGCGGTGCAGGAAAGTCTGGCGGACATCAGCCACCGGGCCCATGAGGATTTTGGGGGCGTCAGGGTGGTGCAGGGCTACCACCGTCAGGACTCCCAGGCCAAACGCTTTGAGCGCTCGAGCGAACAAAACCGAGACCATCAAATCGCCCTGGGCCGCGCGAGAGGCTGGACCCATGCGAGCATCCATGGGTCTTTTGATCTTACCTTTGCAGTCATCTTGATCCTCGGAGGTCTGGCCGCGATTGACCGCAGCCTGCCCATCGGCGAGTTGTTTCAGTTCGTGGACTTGACCATCAAGGTCTTTTGGCCGCTGATCGCCGTGGGTTGGATCGCGGGCATGTACCCCCGAGCGGTGGCCAGCGCGAAGAGGGTGCAGACCCTGCTGGATACGCGTTCCGCATTGACATCGGTTCCTGAAGAAGAGACCTCGACACAAGCAAGAGCAGTGCCATCGAAGGGATCGCAGCAGAGCCCCACCCAGACCCTTGCCCCCTCCCTCAACTTCGCCCACGTCAGCTACAGCTACCCAGACGCCGACTCTGCCACCCTCCAAGACCTCTCCTTCGACCTGCCCGCAGGCACCTCTCTCGGCATCGTGGGCCCCACCGGCGCGGGCAAGACCACACTCCTGTTGCTCATGGGGCGCCTGATCGACCCCACCCTTGGAGCCATCACAAGCAACGAAGTGGACCTCCGCGCTGTGCCCCTCGCCCAGGTACGCCGAGCCCTCGGCTATGTGCCCCAGGACTCATTCCTCTTCTCGGTCACCTACGCCGACAACATCCGCTTCGGCACTGACCGGGACATCGGCCCCGAGCGCCTCACGGACCTGATCGAACAGGTCGCCATGACGAACGAAGTCAAAAACTTCCCCAAAGGCATCGAGACCCTGGTGGGAGAGCGCGGCGTGACCCTCTCCGGAGGTCAACGCCAACGGACCTGCATCGCCCGGGCCCTCGCGCGAAAACCACAGATCCTGATCCTTGACGACTGCCTCTCGGCCGTCGACACCGACACGGAAAAGACCCTGCTGCAAAGCCTGCGGAAGGAGGGACAGGGGCGCAGTGTGGTTCTCGCCGCTCATCGCCTCTCCAGCGTAGCGGGTTGCGATCAGATTCTGGTGCTCGATGAAGCAGGGGCCCAAGCAGACATGGGCACCCACGAAGAACTCGTCAAGAGGTCGGGCTGGTACAAGCAGACCTGGGATCACCAGCAAAGACGCGCCGCCCTGGGAGACGACACATGAGTTGGGAAGCGGACGAACTTGTGGCGGGCAAGGCTTGGGACGGACGCCTGTTTCGGCGGCTGCTTCGTTATGCGCGCCCCCATATCCGGCTGTTCATCAAGTGCTTCGCGGTTCTGACCAGCCTCTTCGTCCTGGACCTGATCGGTCCCTGGATCTGGCAGCAGAGCCTGGACGGACCGGTAGCGGACGCCCTCGCGGCCCCCGAGAATGCGGACCCGAGCCCCTTCATCCATCATCTCCTGCTGCTGGTGGCGGCCTACATCGGCATCCTCTCCCTCCAGACCTGGCTACGCTACTTCGAGGTGGCCACCCTGATCCGCACGGGACAGGCGGTGATCCACGATCTGCGTCGGCACCTCTATCGGCACATCTCCTACTTGGATCTGGCCTGGTTCGATTCGCGCCCCACGGGAGCGCTGGTCACGCGGGTTTCCAGCGATGTGGAGAATCTGGCGGAGCTCTTCACCGCCGGCGTTGTGACCCTGGCCTTCGACATGCTGCGCGTGGTGGTTGTGCTGGCACTCTTGTTCACAATCCACGCGCCCCTGGCTCTGCTGGTCACCCTGATGACCCCCATACTGATCCTGATCAGTCTCGCTTTCCGGGGTGGAGCTCGCCGCGCCCACCGCACCGTGCGTGCGGAACTAGCGCGCCTGAACGGCTATCTGCAAGAGGTTCTGCAGGGCATCCGCGTGGTGCAACTATTTGGACGAGAGGCCCATGTGGGCGCGCGCTTTGGAGAACACCTCAGCCGTTACTATGCCGCCAACAAGCGCACGATCTTGCTCTTCGCCCTGTTCTTCCCGATCATGAGCCTGGCGGTTTACCTGATCCAAGGGGCCACCCTGCGCCAAGGGGTGATCTCCATCGCCGGGGACGAGCTGACCATCGGCGCCTTCCTGCGCTTTTGGCTCTACCTGACCCTGGTGGTGCAGCCGATCCGCAACCTGGGCGAGCGCTACAATATTCTGCAATCGGCCTTCGCTTCCGCCGAGCGGGTCTTTGAGGTGCTGGACACGGACTCCGCCCTGCCTACCCCCGCGCAGCCCGCCAGCCTCGGGCCGCGCGGCAGCGCGCCAAGAATTTGCTTCGAAGACACGAGCTTCAGTTACTTGACTGACCACCCGGTGCTCGCGGACATCAACTTCGAGATCCTGCCCGGACAAACGGTCGCTCTTGTCGGCGCTACCGGCTCGGGCAAGAGCACGATTGTCAACCTGCTGCTACGCTTCTACGACCCCGGTGCTGGCCGCATCCAGATCGCAGAGCACGACCTCAGGCAACTGGACCTGGCCGACTGGCGGAAGCGCATCGGACTGGTCCTGCAAGACGATTTCCTCTTTGCTGGCAGCGTGGAGGAAAACATCTTGATGGATCGGGACGACATCGACGAAGCGGCTCTCTTGCAGGCCCTAGAAGCCAGCGGCGCCGACCGGATGATCGCGAACCTGCCCGCTGGCATGCAATCTGAAGTGGCCGAACGGGGCGCGACCTTTTCCACGGGCGAACGTCAGCTCCTGTCAATCGCCCGAGCCCTCGCTGGCCAGCCGGACCTGGTCATCCTCGACGAAGCCACCGCCAGCATTGACTCGGGCACCGAAGCGCGCATCGAAGAGGCCACGGCCCGCTTGCTCCGAGGCCGCAGTGCCCTGGTGGTCGCCCACCGCCTCTCCACAATCCAACGGGCCGATATGATCCTGGTCCTCGATCAAGGCCGCATCATCGAACGCGGCAACCACGAGGAATTGCTGGCGGCCAAAGGTGCCTACGCAAGGCTGCACACTCTGCAGTTTGTGGTGGAGGAGTAGGAGCTTCAGTCCCGCGACCCCAAGGCCCGCTCCAAGAGCCAGCCGATCGCAAACAGGACTCCGCCCGCCGCAAGGCCATAGGTTTCCGCGCGCATGGAGGACAGGCCTTCGTCGCGCATGCCCATCTCGACGCTCATCATCAAGCCCACGAGGATGATCAGGAGGCCAAGGCCTTCAAGGAATTTGGCCAGACGTTGGAGGAACTGTGGGGACATGCTCTGGAGTCTTGAGAGACGGATTCAGGAGAGTTGGCGCAACACCGCAGCAGCCACTCGCTCTCCGGTAATGGTGCTGTTGTCCGTGTCGCAGGCATAGTTGCCGGCATCAGGCGCGCTGGAGATCACTTTTTCACCCAGGCCATAGAGTTCGATCTCAAAGGGTGAAGTGGGCGCGAAGAATGCGACGGTCCTGCGTTCCTGGGCCACCGCCAGGTGCAGGGCAAGGCTGTCGGAAGTAACCAAGAGGTCCAGCCCTCCCACCAGGGCTGCGAAAGTACCAAGGGAGTGCTCGCAGCCCGCATCGATCAGCCTTGCAGCAGGGGTGGCGCTGCGGCTCAAGCTGAGCAGTCCTTGATTGCGCTCGATTTCCCCTGGGCCTCCCAGGAACAGGAACTGGACCCCGGGGAGTGCGGCGGCCCCCAATTTCTCGTGCAACAGCGCCACGAGGTGGGTCACTTCCTCGGGCTGCATGGCCTTGGTGCGCCAGCGGCCGCCGGCTCCCGTGTTCAGACCAATGCGCAGGCCAGCACTCGCGGGCGCAAGCTCATCAAGCAGGCGCGCGGCGCTTTCCAGGTCAGCCGCCGACAAGTTCAGGGCAGGACGGCCGCGCTCGACGCCGATGACCTCGGCCAACAGATCCGGATGTGTGCGTCGGTTGGCCAGCTTGCGCTCGTCAGCCTTTTGCAGACCCTCCCGAGACAAGAGCCCCATGCCAAACCAGCACTCCGCGTCCGGGGTGTAGGCGGGCTCGCCCGCATCATTCAGGCAGGCTCCCACCAGGGCGGCGTCGCTCTCTTCTTGCAGGGCAGCGGCCAAGGCACAAAGTTCCGGATCATCATCAAGGGAGAAGATGCGATCAGGAGTACAGGCGGTCAGACTCGGAAGCGAGTCGGCGCATTCTGCGGGGTCGATCGCGATCACCCGCTCCACCATCTTGTGACCCTGCAGCAGGGGCTCGGCCCCGTGTGCGGTTACCCAGGAAACCTCTGCCCCGGGCCAGCGCTTGTGGATCCCCGGCAGCAGCGAAGTGCTGCGCAGCACATCACCCAGAGCGCCGGTCTTGATGATCAGAATGCGTTCCACGGTTGGTTGGCGGAATTGTTTGAAAGCCAGATGGCTGGGTACAGGTTGAGTCAGTTCGCTGACAGGCGCAGAGGATAGACGCTCAGGGGCTCGGCTTCACTTGGCAGGGCCCAAAACCAGGGACTCAAGCCCTCGAATCCCCTAGCCACCGGGAATCACCAGCACCAGATCGAGCTGATCCCCGCTGAACACCAGACTTCCGGGGCCCAGGGGAACTCCCGCGCGCCAGATGGCGGGCAGCGCAATCCCGGCTCGATCGCGCAGGAGCCAGGCGGCACCTTTATGTTCAAGGGCCAATGCAGCAAGCACCGCGCTCGGGAATGCGGGCAGATCCAACTGCACGCGAGAGGTGGATCCCAAGTGCTCGGCGAGCAGGCCGCGACTGTTGAACTCCACCCAGCCCGATTCGGTTTCCGAGCTTCCTTGAGCAGGTTGCGCGCCCTTGAGAATCGGAGGCTGGGCCTGGTCTGGGCTTTGACTTTGCGCCCTTTGCCTCCGATTGGGCAGGACCGGCTCACAAGTGGGCCTGCCGCGCCCATCAAGCCCGCGCCAGGAGCGATACTCTGCCAGCAAAGCAGCAAGCGGCGCGCTGTCTCCCCCATTCACCGCCACCGCCGACGCATCCCAATGGGCAAGGAGCATGTGCGCCGCCCGGGCGATCTCGCCTCCCAACTCACGCAGGGCCACGCCGGGTCGCTCTTTGGCTTCAAACTCGGGCACCAAGGCCAGGGCCAGGGCATCAAGACTCATGACCCCATCCGCCAGCAAACCCGCCGCGGAAAAAGTGCAGAAGCCGAGGGCATCCAAGGCGGCCACCAGGTCCTCGTGCCAGGCGGCTAGAAAACCCTTGCCCAAAATCTCATCTGGATCCAGGGGGCCCTGCCCCCAGTCAATGTCAGGAGCCAGCGCTGCGAGGCGTGCGGAATCAGAGTTCCCCTCCCCAAGGAACGGAAAACTGCGCATGGGATCAGCCCCGCGGGCGCTGGCCAGGGGACCGACCTGCCCCAGCAGGCCGACAGCAGATCGAATGCTGGCGGATCGCATGGGGCCCTCGCCATCTCGCACCAGTTGTTCCAGAGCCGCGGTTGCCTGGGCTTGATCTTCGAAGGGGCTGGAGGCCTCCAGATCTCGCGCAGCCTCACGCACATCGAGGCCCAGACGATTGCAGACCTCAAGCACCCCGAGGGCCTCCGCACTGTCCTGGGCCAGACTTCCGAGCAGGGGCTGCAAGGCGGAGAAACGCATGGTCCCCACGCCAGGTCCGGCTCCATCCCGCAGCACGATACCGCAGGGTGTGGGACAGCCCCGACAGCCATGGCGCTGGGAGTCCGAAACCGTGGGAGCGTCAACCATCTGACCTGAAGCAACCCCTGCCTCGTCGAATAACTCCAGCGTGCCCCCCAGGGACCGCTCCAGCAGGCGCGGGGATTCCAGCAGGGCCCGACTCAACTCCGCAGAGGGTTTGCTGGCTACTGGTTGCGCCTGTGCAAACACCCCCAGCAGACCGTGCTGGGCCAGAGCCCGGCCAAGTCCTCCGCGACCCACGAAGCTGGGCGGATCATGGCCCGCCGCCAGATGAGCATGCCGCACTCCCGCTTGAGCTGCCGGCCCAGCGCTCAACCCTGCGCCCTGTCCAAAATCCTGCACCATTTGAGCGTTGCGTTCACGCGCCGACAGTCCCAGCCAATGCGGCCGCCGATGCACAGTTCCCGTGCCTTCTCCATCCAAGACCAAGACCCCATCTCCCTCTGCAAACACTCCGAGCAGGACAAGCGCGTCGCAGACCCCGGCCAGGCGCCGACCAAAATCACTGCCCACCTGGCCCTCGGCCAGACCTCCGGTGAGCGGCGAACGCGCGGACACGGTGGTACGCGCGGCCGTGGGCAGACCACGCGCCACGGCAGATCCCACGCTCAAGATGAAGGGATCCTTGTCAGGATCGAGGGCCAGCATCAGGCCCTGGGCCAAGGCGGCGCCTCCGAGAGCAAGAGCCTCGGGGGAAAGTCCTGCAAACCCGGGCGAGGGTTTCCCACAAAGCTGACTTGCCCCTTGGGAGTCAAGGCCTTCCTCAGAACCCAAACCCTCCCCCAGGTCAAAGCACCGCACTCGGGGTTGATAGGAGTTCACGCTAATCATGGCCTAAGATCCCATAGCCTACCCAATCGGCAATCACGGGCCCCCGGACCTCTGCCCCATCGCTTATAACCAGCCTCCTGACACCATGACCATCGGCTTCTTCAATGGCCCCGGGCGACCCTGGATGCTGGGCCGCGTGCGCGGCATCCCCATTCGCCTGCAGCCCTTCCTGCTGGTGTTGATGGGGCTGTTGGCCCTCCTGCAGTTGGATACGGGCGGCTGGCAAGCGGCCCTGATGACTTTCTTTGCCATGGGGTTGGTGATGGGTTCGGTGCTCCTGCATGAACTCGGCCACGCACTGATGGCCCAACGACTCGGCGTGCGGGTGATCGACATCACCCTTTGGCCCCTGGGCGGCATCGCCATGTTGGAGAACATGCCCGAGGACTCTTCCACGGAGGGCGCCATCGCAATCGCTGGACCTCTGGTCAATTTTGTAATCGCCGGGGCCGCCTCCCTGGCGCTGATGTTGATGGGCCTCTTGGGGCAACTGATCCCCATGGCCACCACCGCACAACTGGGCTTCGCCCAGATTCTCGCCCTATTGGTGATGGTCAATGTGATCATGGGCACATTCAATCTGCTGCCTGCCTTCCCCATGGACGGAGGCAAGTTGCTGCGCTCGTTCGGGTCCGGGGCACAGAGCGAGCGGCGAGGGTCGGCCGCGTCTTTGCCTGGAGCATGATTTTCTTTGGCTGGCAATGGACCTTGATGTTGCCTTTTCTGGGTTTCTATCTGCTCTTCGCGGGCAAGCGCGAATTACTGATGGTGCAACTGAAGCACGCGGGCCGAGGTGCTGGCGGCATCTTCGGAGGCGACCTGGGAGAGATGCTGCGCCGGGCCGCCCAAGCGGGCGCCGCTGGAAGTTCTGGCGGGGCCGACGCAGATCAAACCCAGGACAACTGGCAGAGATCGCCCAGGCAGGCTCCAGCCAACGAGGTGAACATCGAGTCTCCCTCAAAACCAGAACGGGGTTTCAGCGAGGAGGACATTCGTCGTCTGGAAGCTCAACGCGGGCGCCTGCGGCGCGACTAGAGTCAGCACCCTGGAGGGGACAAGCGGCTGCATAAGGGACGCTTGTACGTTCTCCCCAGCGCTTTCGGCGAGACCTCATCTGAGGGTCAGGCCAATCCCAGAGTCAGGCCCTAATCTCACCCGGCCAGATTCGGGCCCTACAGATTCCCCAGGCGAATCGCCTGAGTGGGGCAATTGCGCGCGCAGGCGTGATCCCGGGTGCACTCATAGTTGTGCACCTTGCGCACTTGAGCCGTGTCCCCAGCCATCTTGAAGCCCTGGGTCTCGCAGACCGATTCGCACAGACCACAACCCACACAACGGGCAGGATCGATGGACAACTGAACATAGTCCGCGGGAGTCACCGGACAGGACAAGCGGTCCTCCAGTTTGCAGGTCACCAGGTCCCGGGTCGCGGCATGGGAAAGCAGGACCCTCAAGGCCTCCTCTTCTCCGGCCTTGATTACATCTGGAACCTCATCGAAGTCGAAACGATGCAGGTGCCCGACCTTGGGCTGAATCAACACCACATTTTCGTCCGCGTGCATGTGCAGCACATGCTCCACAACCACTTCTTGGGCAATCTCAAAGGAACGGAAAAGGGTCGAAATCGCCCGGTTCTTGTAATTTGGCGCGCGATAGGTGCCCTTGACCGTCAAGTCCACAGCGATCACCATCTCAGGACGCAGGGCCTTGGCAAAACGCAGGGGCGTGGGATCAGCAATGCCCCCGTCAATGTAGTGGCGGCTCTCGTGTTCAAAGGGCTCGAAGACTGCGGGCAGGGCGCAGGAACTGTAGACCGCATCGCTAAGGGATATGCCATCGAATCCTGGGGTGCCCCAAAAGACACTGCCACCGCTCTCAAGACAGATCGCATTGCAGAAGAACGGCATCTTGGTGTTGCCCATCTCCAGCTCGGGCAAGAGGCGCTCCAAACTGCGGCGAAAGTTGCGCCCCTGGTACATGGAGGTAACCCGCGGACCACGCAGCAACATCTTGATCGCGTTGAGCCGGAAATAGTCCTCCTTCTTGAGGGAGCGCACCCTCGCTTCCAGGTCGTCCACATCCCGGCCGATGGCCACCATGGCTCCGACCAGGGCGCCGATCGATGTGCCCACCACCACGTCGAACTCGATGCCCAGAGTCTTGAGGGCACGCAGCACACCAATGTGCGCCATTCCCCGCATGCCGCCACCCCCCAAGACCAGTACCCGACGGGGCCTCTCGCTCAGAAGCCCAGAACGCGGACCCAAGTTGGATTGGGAAGAGTTGTGCATCGGATCGGGCAGGAATGGAAATGGGGAAGAGAGGGTCAGGCGCAAGGGTCAGACCTTGAGCCTGGGAGTATCAGAGGCCTCCCCCCTGCGCTTACATCGTCCCCATGGCCGCCCCAACTTGAGACACTAAGGGCCATGACTATTCCCCGCTCCTTCCAAGCCCTCTGCGACCTGCCCCCCAAGCAGCGGACCTCCATGGGGCAGGAACTGCTTCTGCGCACGATTCGCGAGGAATGGCCGCTGGTGGCGCACCTACGGCGGCGCATGGGCGCAGCGGGGCTGGATCCCTCAAGGGCGATTGACCTGGACAGTTTTCGCTCCCTGCCCCCAGAAGCCCTCACCAAATCCCTCACCCAGGCCCCTCGGGACCTCTGCCCCCAGCCGGATCCCGGCCGCATCCGCCAGAACTGGGGCTGGTCGCGCAAACTCGGGCTGATTCTGGCACGGGGCAAGGGCGGCCCTCTGCTCCAACGGGGTTATCAGGCGACTCTGGCAGATCCCCTGGAGGACGCGCTCTCCGGAGGCCGCAACAAACGGGTTCAGTCCAGCGAATTTGATGAGGAATTGCTGGCGGAGCAGGGCTCGCGCTGCCTTGAGTTGCTGGGGATCGAGGCCGGGCCATTGGTGCTTGACCCCAGGGCTAAGTTCGAAACTCTGACCCGCCGCGCTCTGGTAGGCGGCGCAGGCCTGAAGGGCCTTGAGCTGCGCGAGTCTGCGCCGCCCTCGGATCAAGTCCAAGGAGTACTCTTCACCACCCGTAAAGCCCTCACTGCTGGAGCTCTGAACCCCGAAGGAGTGCAGCAACCCAAGCTGATGCTGCTCGACCCGATCAATGCAGACCAGCAGGGCCTCTTGACCTTGACGGCCGCCCGGCTGGTGCTGCCGGTGCTCGCGGACGGTTCGGGCGCGGTGCTTTGGGATGATCTGGTCTGGGTCGAAGAGGTCTGGTGTAAAGAGGGCGGAATTGAACAAGGCCGAGGCCAACTCGCCTTCACCCACCTGGCACAGCACGGCACAATGCTGGCACGCACGGTGCTCGATCTACCCAAGGCCTGGGGGCGTCTGGTTCCAGCGACAGATACGACTCCGAGTTTTCCGCGGCTGACCCAGCTCGACTGAGTCGGCGGACCTGGGTCCCTTGCAAACTTGAAGCAGGCAACAAGCGCGCGCGATGAAGGCGCTAAAAAAGGTGGAGGTCGACCTAGGAAAGTGGGTCGACCTCCGGTGTCCCGCAGGTATCACAAGGTGGGCTCGCAAACCACCAAGGACGCGGAGACGGGCCCTTTAGCTTTCCAGGACAGCCACGCTCGCAAATATGACTGCCCCATCCAGGGCCAGTAGTAATATAGGGGATTACCCTCTGAGTTGCAAGTGAGGTAGCTGGAATGGTCTTTCGTTACCCGCCCCATACAACTATGACAGATCTGATAGGACCTGAAATCTCAGGACCTCAAAGCCTCTTCCAGAGCGGTAGCGGCGTCCGTGGAGGAAGTCCGATATTTCACGATCAACGCACAGGCCTGCGAGAGCCCAATCTGCCGCGCATACCCACCCGCTGCAGGTCGCGTTCCTGGCACCACTACCGCGCCGGGAGGAATCTCAAGGGGCTCTTCGCGACTGCCTCGCACTTCACGCTCGTTCACCAGGTCATACAACACTGTGTTGGCAGCAAGGGCAACTCCCGCGGCCAGCACGGCGCGACTGCCCACCCGTACTCCTTCCAGCACCAAGACCCCGGCCCCCACGAACGCTCGATCTTCAATGATTACAGGCCTCGCACCCGCCGGTTCCAGCACACCACCTAACTGGGCTGCGGCGGAAAGATGCACCTCACAGCCCACCTGGGCACAGGAACCCACCAGGGCGTGGGAGTCAATCATCGAACCTGCTCCCACATGGGCACCCACATTCACGTACATGGGCGGCATGCAGACCACTCCGGGTCCCAGGTGAGCTCCCCGGCGCACGGCGGAGCCACCAGGCACCAGGCGCACGCCGGAGCCCTCGTCGAACTCACGCAGAGGAAAGGCCGCCTTGTCCCGAAAGACCCCCATGGGAACTACAGGACTGGAACGGAACAGATCAAGGATGCCCTGCTTGACCCAGGGCACGACCCGCCAACCGCCATCCCCTTGGGGCTCGGCTGCGCGAACAATGCCCGCTTCGAGGGCAGCGAGGAGTTCTTCTCCTTGGAGTTCTGCTTGCATGGGTGGTTCTTTAGCCAGGTGGAACGACCGTGAAGGGCTTGTCATGTGGCCGACGCATCAAGACTGCTTAGCAATTCTTCAGCAACGCTGACCAAACGAGCCGAAGCCGCGGCCATCTCCGACCGGGAGACCTTTTCGTGATCAGTATGGGCATCGATGATCGCGCCCGGCCCAAACAAGAGCGGCTGCCCCCACTTGGAGAGGTACGGAGCGTCGGTACCAAAGGCGACCACCACGCCCTCTTCACCCTCGGGCACATGAAAGCGCACGGGACCGTAAGGCCCATCATTCACCCGCAACTCGACATGCTCCCCGAGCAGATCCAGGAGCCGGTCCTGGACCACTGCGGGGTCCTCCACCGAACGCAGGAGGAATGAGGCCTTGGCGAACTCGGCCACCACATTGGGAGCCACCCCCCCTTCGATGCAACCCAGGTTGACCGTGCCGGAGCCAATCCCCTCCGCGCGCCCCCACTTGGCCGCCAGGATGCGTTCGAGGGCCTGCACCAACTCATGCACCGCGCTTGGTCCAATGTCCTGACTCGAATGACCCGCGACCCCATGAGCGGTGAGCTGCGCGTGGAAGACACCCTTGTGGGCCTTGACAAACCTGCTGCCCGTGGGCTCCCCCACCACGATGAAGCGCGGGGCCCAAGGATCCGCCAGACTGGCGTTGGCGTGCATGGCTCCGTCGCCAAGCACCTCTTCGCCCACGGTGAACAAGAGGGCCACCCGGTCTTCGCCCGCTTTGAGCAGGTTCTCCACCGCCGACAGCATGGACACGGCCTGACCCTTGGCATCACAGGAGCCGCGGCCATGAACAAAGTCCGCATCCACGCGGGATCCGAAAAAGGGCGGCACCGTGTCCAGATGAGTGCAGAAAACCACTTCCGGTTGCCCCGCGCGGGCGAGCAGATTGAAACGACCGGGCTCTACCTCCTGGCGTTCCACCGCAAGGCCCCGTTGCTCAAGAGAACGTGCAAGGGCGTTGCCATAGTCTTCCTCGTTCCCCGTCACCGAGGGGATTTCGATGTAGTCCACCAACAGCGAGGTCAGGGGATCCAGACTTGTGCTCATGGTGGGCATCATAGCCCTCAAGCTGAGCGCAACGGGCAGCCTGTTTACATCAAGGCTCGACGGAGAATCCCACCGGGCCCAGAACCTCGCCCCCCTGGCCCATGTCCGCCAGCAGCACACAGAAATCAAAGCTCTGGCCCACGAAGACCCAGGCCCAACTCGAATCCATGGCAAAACGCCCCAGACTGCGTCCAGCCCCATCCAGGTCGCCTTCAAAACCCTGGAAGACCGGGGGCAAGAGGCCTCCCGCCAGAGTCAAACCAAACAGTCGATCATTATTGAGGGGCACCAAGACGCCGCCGACCATGGTGCCGGGCTGAGTACCCGCAACGCTGCCAAGAATCTGATAGGCGCGGTTTGCATCGACCAGGGGACGCTGGACGCGCAGGGTCGCTGTGCCTCCTTGGGACGCGTTGATTGTGCTGCGGGAACAATGCAGTTCCGGCGTGGCCACAGTGCTCAAGGTCACCGGGGGCCAGAGCAGCACCGGCTTGATGCCATCGTCCACGCGCAGGCCCCATTCCCCCTCACCCGGGATCATGGTGGCGGTCAAGTCAAAGGAATAGCTGCCGTTGCCATGGTCGCTGACCGCGCCGGCCAGGGCCGGGTCAGGTCCCGTGTGGCGCGTCTCGACGGTCACCGTGGCACCTCCCGCAGTCAGGGGTACTCCCTCCAGATCCACCAACTGCACCACCACGTGAGTCACAGACTGCCCGTCCGCAGGCAGTTCCTGGTCGGGCACCTGAACTACAGAAGTGATCCCATCGGGACGCCCCGCGTTCACAGCGCGCCAGATGTCATAGTTGGCTTGCAGGCCCTCCACCGCATCCACGTCACTCACGCCTCCAGAAAAATTCCGGCGCAGATAATAGGTCCCGTTGGCGCAGCCCAAGCTGACATTGCAGACCCCGTCGATGTCTCCCATGCGCGCAATCACGATGGTCGCGGCGTGAGCACTATGGACAAAGGAGGGTGGTGGTGCACCGCAACTTGTGGGCTGTGTAGGGCTGCAGGAACAACGGCCATCGCCCCCCGCGTAGCGCGCGGCTTGCATGGCGGCCATCACCCGCTGGGAAAGATCCCCCGGCGAATTCAAGAGAGCGAGTTCTGCCTCCAGCACAGGCAAGGCCCCCACCAGCACATTGCCCTGAATCGCATAGGAGAGCTCTCCTACCTGACCCGTGACGCCAATGGCATGGGCACCGTTGAAGTACCCACTGAAAGTGCGTGCGTCTCCGCTGAAGCCCACAATGCCATACTGCCTCTCCTGGGGACTGCTGCCCACACTGGTCAATCTCTCAAGGATGCGATCAGGGGGTGCATCCAGACTAAAAGCCGACCACATGATATTGCGGTTGTAGGCACTGGAGTCGATCATGCTCTGGGCAGCGCCCGCGCCCTTGCCCACGCGAATCACCGGCACATATTTCCTGATATTGATGTTGGGAATACAGGTTGCTGTGGCCACACAGACCTCGCCTGTCAAATGATTGAGCACGACAATGCTCCAAGTAGCCAGGGCGGGCGAGTTCAGGCAAAGAAGACCGAAGAGTCCCAGAATGAAAGTGCGTGACGGCTTGAGTCCCATGACACAAGGATACCCGCTCACGGCCAATTCAGTGGACTACTCAAGGGTCAGGAACACATCTCCCGCCTTGACCGCCTGCCCAGGGGCCACGGCGATGCTATGTACCACTCCCGAGGCCGGGGCGCTGATTTCATTTTGCATCTTCATGGCCTCCAGAACCAAGAGGGGCGTCCCCGCTTCCACGGTTTCACCGACGGTCACCAGCAGCTCGGCCACAAAACCAGGCATGACCGCCCGCAAGGGACCGCGCCCCCGGTCCGCAGCTCTTACCGCCTCATGGGCGGCGCGCTCACGCTCATCTTCCAGAGTCAAGGCATAGACATGACCCGCCAGGGTCACGCGCACCTGTTCAGTGTTGCCTTCCATGGAAAGGGCGAAGGTCTCCCCGTCCTTTTGCACCGCAACCTGACCCAAGGAGTCGATCTCGGAATAGGAGAGTTCAAAGGGCTCGCCGTTGACGCGCACCAAACGCTGACCCAGGTGCTCTTCGACCTCCACCTGGACCTCCTGGTCTCCACAAACGACAAAGTACTTCATGCCCTGCCTCGCTGAGGGTGGTCGGGGCGGCCGGCCCTGGTGCAACGCTCCCTGTCCTGTCGACGTCCCCGTGCGACCCAATCCGCGCGGTCGGCGACGGGCGCTGCCAGGGCCCGCCGGCGAGCTAGATCATGGCGGTGAATCGCCGCTGCCGCTGCAGCCAGTTCCAGCCACCTGGCAGGAGGCTCGATGGTCAGGCTCTCCAGGAAGTGGGTGTCATAATCCCCGGATCGGAAGCGCTCGTGCTCCAGCACCAACAAGGCCGCGGGCAAGGAAGTGCTGACCCCGCCCACATTCATCTCTTGAATGGCGCGGATCATGCGCTCGATCGCTTGGGCACGATTCTGTCCCCAAACCACCAGCTTGCCCAGCATCGGATCGTAGGCTGGACCCACTTCCATGCCCCGGTACATGCCAGTGTCGAGGCGCACCCAGGGACCGCCCGGAGCGCGCAAGTTCTGCAACACGCCAGTGCTGGGTTGGAAGTTCTTGCTGGGGTCTTCGGCGTTGATGCGCACTTCAATCGCGTGGCCGTTGGCTACCAGGTCGGATTGAGCGAATTCCAGGGGCTCTCCTGCTGCCACCAACAATTGCTGGCGTACCAGGTCCACACCGGTGATCATTTCGGTGATCGGGTGCTCCACCTGCAGGCGGGTGTTCATTTCGAGGAAATAGAACTCTCCCTTGGCCCAAAGGAACTCCACAGTGCCCGCGCCCTGATACTGCACATGGGCTGCGGCCTGGAGGGCAGCGCTGCCCATGGCTTCGCGGGTAGCCGCGTCGATCACAGTGCTGGGTGTTTCTTCCACGAGTTTTTGATGGCGCCGCTGGATCGAGCACTCACGCTCGAACAGATGCACCCCGTTTCCCTGCTGGTCAAAGAGCACTTGGATCTCGATATGGCGAGGCTGATCCAGGTAGCGCTCAAGATAGAGACGATCGTCCCCAAAGGCCGAGAGGGCCTCCCCGGATGCGGCCCTGAAAGCGGATGCCAATTCCCCCTCCTCGCGCACGATCCGGATCCCCTTGCCGCCCCCGCCCGCGGCAGCCTTGATTGCCACGGGAAAGCCGATTTCCGCCACAGCGCTCAAGGCTTCGGCGGGGTCCGCAACGGGATCGGTCATGCCGGGCACACAAGCGACTCCGGCAGCAGTCATGGCCCGGCGGCTCTCGATCTTGTCCCCCATCACGGCAATAGCCTCCGGAGGTGGGCCGATCCAGGTCAACCCCGCGGCGACCACGGCCCGGGCAAAGTTCGCGTTTTCGGACAAGAACCCATAGCCCGGGTGAACCGCCTCGGCGCCGCTGACCCGCGCAGCCTCCAGGATTGCTTCGGCGCAGAGGTAAGTCTCCGATGGAGTGGTTCCCGGTAGGGCCACTGCCTGGTGAGCCATACGCACATGCAGAGCCTTTTGGTCGTCTGGAGAATAGACCGCCACGCACTCGATGCCCATCTCGCGGGCCGTACGAATCACACGCAGAGCGATCTCGCCCCGGTTGGCAATCAGAATGCGTTGGAACATGACAGAGACTCTTCCGCAATCAGAGCGGGATGTTCCCGTGCTTGCGGGTGGGGCCAGCCTCGTGCTTACTGGCCAGAACACCCAGAGCGCGAATCAGGTAGGGTCGAGTCATGCGCGCCTCGATCACATCATCAATGAAACCGCGGGCGGCGGCACGATAGGGATTGTTGAAGGTCTCTTCGTACTCGTCGGCCTTTTGCTTCAACAAAGACTCGGGATCGTCCGCAGAACCGATCTCGCGGCGATGAATGATGCTGGCGGCCCCGGCGGCGCCCATTACGGCGATCATCGATCCCGGCCAGGCCACGTTCATGTCCGCGCCCACATGCTTTGAACCCATCACATCGTAGGCGCCCCCATAGGCTTTACGGGTGATCACAGTCAGCTTGGGGACCGTGGCCTCGCAGTAGGCGTAGAGCAGCTTGGCTCCGTGACGAATGATGCCCGCGTATTCCTGAGAGGTGCCCGGCAAGAACCCCGGCACATCTTCAAAGGTCACGATTGGAATATTGAAAGCATCACAGAACCGAATGAAGCGCGCGCCCTTCTCACTGGACGCGATGTCGAGACATCCCGCCAGCACAGCTGGTTGATTTGCCACGATACCCACCGCTCGACCGCCCAAGCGGGCATAACCCACCAAGATATTGCGGGCATAATCAGTGTGCACTTCCATGAAGGACCCGGAATCCACCACGCGCTCGATCACCCCGTGCATGTCATAGGGTTTTTGCGGGTCGCTGGGCACCAGAGTATCCAACTCCACATCGCAACGATCAGCTGGATCATCGCACTCGACCACAGGTGGGCCCTCCGCGTTGTTCAGCGGCAGATAGGAGAGCAGTCGCCGGATCGAATTCAAGCAGCTCTTGTCATCGGCAGAAGTAAAATGCGAGACTCCGGACTTCTCCGCGTGAACCGCAGCTCCGCCGAGTTCTTCCGAAGTGACAATCTCGTGAGTCACGGTCTTGACCACATCGGGTCCGGTGATGTGCATGTAAGAGGTGCCCTCCACCATGAACACAAAATCCGTCAGGGCCGGACTATAGACCGCGCCTCCGGCGCAGGGCCCCATGATGGCCGAGATCTGAGGCACAACCCCCGAAGCCCGGGTGTTGCGCCAAAAAATCTCCGCATAGCCGCCCATGCTTGAAACTCCCTCTTGAATGCGCGCGCCGCCCGAGTCTTTGAGCCCAATCACTGGCACTCCCGCCTTGACAGCCAGATCCATCACCTTGCAGATTTTCTCCGCGTGGGTTTCGGAAAGACTGCCCCCAAACACAGTGAAGTCCTGGGAGAACAAATACACCGGCCGAGCATCGATCAAGGCGTGACCAGTAACCACGCCGTCACCCAAGATCTTCTGTTCCCCCATTCCAAAGTCCGTGCAACGGTGGGTCACATACCGATCGAGTTCCACAAACGACCCCTCATCCACCAAGAAGTCGATGCGCTCGCGGGCGGTGAGCTTGCCTTTCTTGTGCTGTATATCGATGCGTTCTTGCCCACCACCCGCTTGGGCTTCGGCTCGCATCCGCAAGAGGCGCTCGGTCTTGGTTTCGCTGGACATGGGATCAGAAGTGGTTTCTGGGATGAAGAATGAGATTATGTAAAAAGGCCCTGGCTCGAATCAGACGGAAGAATCCTCAACGAGTTCCATCAGCACTCCGCCTGTGGCCGCTGGATGCAAGAAGGCGATCCTGGTCTTGTGGGCTCCGCTCCGTGGCTGCTCGTCGATCAAGCGCACCCCACGCCCTTTCAAGATCGAAAGGGCCTGCTCCAGATCGTTCACGCGCCAGGCCAAATGGTGCAAACCGCCACCCCTGCGCTCCAGAAACCGGGCCACGGGCGAATCGGGCGCCGTAGGCTCGACCAACTCGATGCGCTGCTCCCCCGCCATCAGCACCAGCACCCTGACCTTCTGATCGGCCACAAGTTCCACCTCTCCCGCAGCCAGCCCCAGGACTCCCTCGTACAAACCCCGCGCGGCCGCCAGATCTGGGACCACGATGGCCAGATGGTGCAGGGCGCAAACCACGCCTTTGAGGGACTGAGGGATTTCCAAGGGGTTTTCCAGGTCTGGATGGCCGCGCATTCTAGCCTTGAATGGCCCCTTGGGGGCGCAGAGAGAGAAGTGCTGACCTGACTCAATGTGCCAGGATTCGCAGCTCGCCCCCCTGCCCCGTTCAACCAAAGGCCTCAACTCCCTACACTGGCCCCAGAACCCACCTGCAAGAGATGTTTGAACTCGGACTGATACCCGCCGCTGGCGAAGGAGTGCGCGCCTACCCCGCCACCACATGGATGCCAAAGGTAATGCTGGAGATTGCCGGGCGGCCGATTATTGAACGCAATGTGGAGATCCTGCGGGATGCCTTTGGGATCAAGAAGATCGTGATCATCACCGGGCACATGGCTGAGATGATCGAGGAGCATCTAGGGGATGGCGACAGGCTTGGAGTCAAAATCACCTATGTGCGTTGCCCCGATCCCAAGATTGGCCTGGCACGAGGCATGCTTTTGGCCGAGTCCCACTTGGATCGGCCCTTTGTCACGATTCTGGGGGACGAGGTCTATCTGGATTCGAACCACTCACAGTTGCAGCCTCAAGACCAAGACTGGTTTGCCTGGTGCGCGGTGCATCGCACCTCGGATCCACGGCGCATCCAAAAAAACTACTGCCTGACCATCACCGATGACCGCATCGTCGACCTTGAAGAAAAACCGGAACACCCAACCGGCGATATGCTCGGATGCGGCACCTATGCCTTTCAAACGAGCATCTTTGAGCGCATCAGAACCACGGCCCCCAGTCAGCGCAGCGGCCGAGTGGAATTGACCGATGTGATACGCGCGGCAGCCCAGGACGGACTCATCGTAAGACCCTTTGAAGTCAGCGGGGACTATCTGAATGTCAACTGCCTCGAAGACCACCACACCGCCAATCATCTGGCCCGCACCAAACAGTTCGACGGCTTTGCCACCAGCCTGGTGATCCCGGCCTACAACGAGGAGGAGTCCATCGCCCACGTGGTGCGCGATTTTGTGGGCCATGTGGACGAGGTGCTGGTGGTGGACAACTCCTCCAGCGACCGCACGGCAGAGCTGGCACGGGAAGCCGGGGCGCGGGTGGAGACGGTTTCTCTCAGCGGTTATGGGGACACGATCCAGTGGGGACTGGACAACGCCAAGGGCGACATCCTGATCATCACCGAAGCGGACCACTCCTTCCGTTCCAAGGACATAGGCAAGTTTTTGGAGTTCCTGAAAGACGCGGACATGGTCATGGGCACGCGCACCACCCGCGAGATGATCGAACAGGGCTCCAACATGGGCGGCCTGCTCCGCTTGGGAAATATCGTGGTGGGCAAGCTGATCGAGGTTCTGTGGTGGAGCCAGGAGCCACGTTTCACCGACGTGGGCTGCTCCTACCGCGCGCTTTGGAAATCCACCTGGGTCAAGATTCGCGAACAGACCAAAGGCACAGGTCCGGAGTTCAGCCCGGAGATGATGATCGAGGCCTTGCGCGCGCGCCTCAGGGTGATCGAGATCCCGGTCAGCTATCACGCCCGAGTGGGCGGGGAATCCAAACACTCTTCCGGCTTTTTACATGTATCCAAAACCGCCCTGCGTATGCTGCGCCTGATCCTGGCTAAACGCCTCGGTCTCCAGTCGCATTGAGCCCATGAACCTGCCCGACTCCCACAAGCCCGCCGCTGAAGCACTGCAGGATGGGGACCCGTCGAGCGATGTTCCCTTGCAGGCGTCGGTCATCGACGAAACAGGACAAGAAGGGAAAGGCGTGGCCGATGACGCCCCCATCGGCCCCCCCGCCAGGCTCAACAAGCACTGGGGCTGGCTGGTGCTGGTGATTCTCGGCTGGTTCACCTGGACGGGCTCCCGGGGATTGGACTTCGGCAGATACTGGGACGATCCCCTGCACCAGCAGAATCTGCAGCACGCCCTGGACCAGGGACGGTTGCTGCCGGGCTGGTACAACTATCCCTCCATGACTTTTCTGCTGTCCGTGGGCGCTCTCGCTCCGGAGCTGGCAGAAATCCCCTGGGGGGACATGAAGATCCGTCACGAGCGAAGAGTGGGACAAGAAATCCAAGGGATCACGATCCCCACTCAAGATCTCAAGGACCGGGTGGGCTCCCCGCGTTTCATTCAACGCCAGAGAAAGATCTTCTTGTGGCTGGCCAGCCTGGCATTGTTGTGGATCTTTCTGGCGGGCCGCGAAGTCCTGAACACCCTGGGAGGACTCTGGGCGGCAACAGCGCTGGGCACCTCCTGGGAGTTCGCCTACCACGCCCGCTGGGTCGCGCCGGATCCGATCCTGGTGCAGTTCGCGTCCCTCTACCTGTGGCTGCTGCTGCGCGCCCGCCGCACCGGAGGCAGCCTGGTGCCCGCGGCCATGGTCCTGGGCGCGGTAATCAGCACCAAGTACACGGGCGGGATTCTCCTCTTGCCGCTTCTGGTCAGCGCTTGGAACCGTCGCGGTACGCGACCCAAAGATGAGATTCCTGTCTTGCTCCTGGCAATGACGGCCACCTTCATAGCCATCACTCCGGGCTGCCTGGTAGAACCCCAACTCTTCCTGCGCGATGTGCTTTGGGAGATCCAGCACTACGGCCTCGGCGCTTACGGCTACACAGTGGCCCCGGGGCTGTCGCACATGGGCCTGATCATGAACTACCTGGGCCGCACTCTGGGTTCCGCCTACGCGCCCCTGGCTGCGCTGTTCTCTCTGTTGGTCTTTTTGGGCATGGTTGTCTGGGCCCGCCGCAAACCCAACGAGATGGTCCTTTTGGCCGCAGTGCCCTGCCTGCTGACTCTGGTGTTTTCCAGCCAACGAGTTTTCTTTGCCCGCAACATGTTGTTGTTCCTGCCCTTTGGAGTTCTCTTCGCGGCGCAAGGTGCACTTTGGTTTGGGCGCTGGGCGCGCTACCCGATGGTATTGCCCCTCTGCCTTGTGGCGGCGCTGGCCATACCAGGGGCCCTGCGCCAGGAGGCCAGCGCTCGCAGCATTGAAGACCGTCGCCCTCCCATTGAAGCGTTTGCGGATTGGATCAACAGTCAAGAGGAGCAGGTGGGCTTGACCCCTGAACTCGCGGGAGAGCTAGAGGCCTACCTTGGCGAATTGCCTGACCATTGCCTGACCGGTCTCACATCACCCACGGAATTGATCGCCTTCCGTCCCGCCCAAGTTGCGCGCAACCAGAATGTAGAGCTGTTGGGCTCAAACCTGCCCGGCAGTACGCAGCATATCTTTGGTCCGCTGGACGTGAATTGGGAGTGGTACACCACCTTCCATCCCTCGCGCATCGTGGTGGCTCGACCCGAAATCCTGACCCAGTTCACGAACTGGGAGGCGTTCTTCAAGTGAACGAAGGACAGAGCGCACCCCACGAAGCGCAACGGAGAAGCTGGGGCGTGACTGTCATCGGTGTTGGACTGATCGTGGTGCTGCTTGTGGCCTTCCTGCCCAATTGGTTCGGCAATGGGGACGAGGGCTCATCTGTCGCGCAGATGCAGATCGAGAAGGTGATACTCTCCTGGGTCAGTCAAGATGCCGGTCGCGGACCCCTTGTGGTCCCGGGCCAGCGAGAGATCAAGGCAACGACTCTCGCCCCGTCGAAGCGGCGCCAGCACGACTCAAGTCCCTTGCCCTGTTTGGACATGGGCCCTGAATCGCAGCTGAATCTGACAGTTCAACCGGATCACGCAGATGCCTCCCTGCGATTGGCAGTGGGTTTTGATCGGGAAGACTACGAGGGGACCGTTGAAGGCAGCGTCCGATTCACGGTCCGTTCTCGGGATGTGGTGCTTTTTGAAGTGACCAAGCCCTACGGCAGAAGCGTACCCATGGGCGAGCAGATCTGGACCCGAGCGCCGCTCTTGCCCCTGAAGGACCTCGATACCCTGACCTTGAGCACGGAGCGCATCACGGGAGATGGCCCCGTACACGCAGCCTTTGCCCAACTCGAAGTTCTGCGCACTGTGGACCGGCCACGTACAAGAGCCTCGCAAGCACAACCCAACATCGTCTTCCTGGTGATCGACACCTTGCGCGCCGACCGTCTGACGTGCTACGGCCTCGAAAAACCCACCTCCCCACACATGGACGCGCTGGCCGCGAGAGGTACGCGCTTTGCCAATGGCTGGGCCCCATCGCCCTGGACCTGGCCCTCCACCGCATCCCTATTGACCGGCTTGAGTCCGGCCGAGCACGGGCTCTTGAGCTACGAGGCCTGCTATCTTGCCCAAGAATTCGAAACACTGCCAGAGCGCCTGCAAGCGGCCGGCTGGACCACCGCCGCCTTTTCAGCCAACCCCCTGGTACATCCAGACAAGGACTTTGACCAGGGATTCGAGAGCTTCGAGACCTACAGCTGGGCCAGAGGCGCGACTCTGGCGGCAGATGTGAACCAGTGGATCGACAGTGTGGCCGAGTATCGGTTTTTTGCCTATGTGCACCTGACCGACCCGCACCAGTACGAGCCCGACGAGCGCTTCCAACATCTGATCGAAGGAGAGTTCAATGGAGCCCGAGACGGGGCCGAACTCCGGCGTTTGTTTGGGGAAAGGCTGCAGGGCAGAGAATCCGATCCTGCGCCCATCCAGGCCCTCGCCCAGCTCGCCCTCTCGATTTACGATGCCACGGTGGCGGAGTCCGACGCCGCCATCGGCGCGATCGTTGAGCACATAGCCGAATTGGGCCTGACCCAGCGCACCCTGTTCGTCTTGACCAGCGACCACGGGGAAGAGTTCCTCGAGCACGGCATGCTCTACCACGGCAACCAATTGCACCGAGAACTCATGGCCGTACCCCTGATCCTGGCTGGCCCCGGCGTGCCCGCGGGCAAGGTCATCACCGAACGAGCCGAAAACCGTTTCCTGTTCGACACCATTGTGACCCATTGGATCGATCCAGAAGCCAATATCGAGGGCACCGACCTCCTCAACCCCGCCGCCCTCAGCGCCGCCGCCACGCGCCCCCTGTTCTCCACCACCAGCCTGGGCATCGTCCAGGAACCGGGCCAGGGCTTCTCCCCCAACCGCAACATGCACGCGGTCCGCACTCAAACGGATCTATTGATCTGGGCCCCCCCCGCCGCCGCTTCCAGACCCGGCCGCGAGCCCCTGCCCGAAGCCCACTGGTACTTTGATCTCACGGCGGATCCAAATGCTCAGAGCCCGATCCCCCTGGGCCCCGGCTCTCCCCACAGCCAGCGCGCCGCCAGCCTGCAAGACAGCATCGCCCGCTGGCTCGCCCACGGCCTCACCCGTCAACCCGCCCTGCTCGGCGGCGGCAGTTCAACGCGCGACGCACTCGACGCCATGGGCTACACGAAGTGAACCCGGCAACAAGCTGCCAGGCACAAGATCAGCGCGTTCAGCGAGGACTCCCGGGCTGAGCGAGGAGTTCAGCCTTCAGCAGTTCAGCACCTGATTCAGCCGAAGCGCATGCCTCAAGAAATCAACATGTCCGGTGGTTGAAAGCGTCCGAAGACCGACTCCAACGCTGCGCTCACTTCACCAAGGGTCACATGGGCTTCCACCGCTGCCAGGATTGGGTCCATCAAGTTTCCGGAGCCCTTGGCGGTTTCTTGCAAGACCCGCAAGGCAGCATCGACTCTGGCGGGGTCCCGATCGGCGCGCACCTGTTCAAGAGTGGCCAGTACCGCAGCTTTCTCGCCCGGGTCGGGGCGGAAGATCTCGGGGGAGCCCTCTTCAATTTGGTGGGAATTGACCCCCACCACTATGCGCTCGCCGGACTCCACAGATTTTTGCCAGGCCAAGGCCGAAGACAGGATTTCACGCTGCACGAACCCGTCTTCCACTGCGGCCACAGGACCTCCCCTTGCTTCCACCTGAGCCATCAGGTCCAGGGCGCGGGTTTCCAGGTCATCGGTCAAGGACTCGATCAAGGGACTGCCCCCCAAGGGATCGATCACATCCGCCACGCCGGATTCGCTGGCCAGTATCTGTTGGGTGCGCAGGGCCAATTGAGCGCTGTCGGCGCTGGGCAAACCCAGAGCCTCGTCACGGCTATTGGTGTGCAAGGACTGGGTGCCTCCGAGAACCGCCGCGAGGGCTTGCACCGTGACCCGCACCACATTGTTGTCGGGCTGTTGGCTGGTGAGCATGGACCCCGCGGTTTGAGTGTGGAAGCGCAGGGTCCAGGAGCGCGGGTCTTCGGCCTTGAACTCCTCGCGCATGATGCGCGCCCACATGCGCCGCGCGGCGCGGAACTTGGCCACCTCTTCAAAGAGATTGTTGTGAGCGTTGAAGAAAAACGAGAGGCGAGGGGCGAATTCATCCACAGCCAAGCCCGCATCCACCGCCGCGCGCACGTATGCGCAGCCATTGGCCAGGGTAAAGCCCAGTTCCTGCACGGCTGTGGATCCAGCCTCGCGGATGTGATAGCCGCTGATGCTGATCGTGTTCCAGAGGGGCACATGCTGCTTGCACCAGGCCATCAGATCGGTGACCAGACGCATGGAGGGTTGCACCGGATAGCGGTAGTTTCCGCGGGCAGCGTACTCTTTGAGAATGTCGTTCTGCACGGTACCTCGCAACAAGGCAGGGTCGATCTTGTTCTGACGGGCAAGGGCCACCACTCCGGCCAAGACATACGATGCAGTGGCATTGATGGTCATCGAGATCGAAACCTGATCCAAGGGAATGCCCTGGAACAACTGCTGCAGGTCGTAGATCGAGTTGATCGGCACACCCACTTTGCCCACTTCGGCCTCGGCGAGCGGATCATCGGAATCAAATCCCAGTTGGGTGGGCAGATCAAAGGCGATCGATAGCCCTGTTTGCCCTCGCTCCAAAAGCATCTTGAACCGCTCGTTGGTGGCTCTGGCGCTGGAAAACCCCGCGTACTGGCGCATGGTCCACAAACGACCACGATACATGGTTGGCTGCACGCCGCGGGTGTAGGGATATTCCCCAGGCCAGCCGCCGTCAGAGGCTTCGCCATAGATCGGGTCGAGAGGAATACCGGAGGGGGTCTCAAAGACCTTGGAACGCTCCGGTCGCGAAGCCGCCGCCTTGGCGTAGGTGCTCTCCAGCCACTCCTCGCGGGAAGGCTGGGATGAGTGGGAATCAGCCATGGGCAACAAGGGTAGAGCGAGACCAAGGGTCTCAAACCGAATTCTTGGCAATTAGGGGTGAATGAACCCGTAGAACGAGACAATTATCCCCGTCCCCCTGAAGCAAAGCCTCAAGCACTCCCAGCACCCGTGTCCCCAATAAACTCCCGACTCCCGCGCCTGTTTCAAATCGCCATCGGCCTCGTTCTGATTGTATTTATTGGCAACCAGCTGTTGCAGACTCCGAGCGAGGACCGGGACCAGGGCGATAGCGTGGTGGAAGTCGGCCAGGCGGGCAGCGAAGAAGGCTCACAGCCCACAGACACCTTCACCGAAGACACCCTCCTCAGCGCTGAACCGGAAGCCGATCAGGCCACCCGCAGCAAGGCAGCCGATGCAGTGCTGCGTTGGCACGGGCAAGTAATCTCACCCCCAGGCACCCCCGCCGATGACACCCTCGAAGTGGTCATCCTAACAGGCTCCATGAGCGCCGGCGCTTTCGGAGCAAGGGTCAGCGGCCCGGGACCCGCCACTATTGCTGGCCGGATAGTGGGACGCGCAGCGGTGGACAGCCGGGGGGCCTTCGAGATACCAACGGAGGTCCTACCCAAGGACAAGAGCCTTTACATCAGCCTCGATGGACGCTTCCTCGCCTTGGACAAGTCGCTCGAGCTTCCAAGCGTGGGTGAACCTGTCACGCTTGAGCCCGAACTGCGCGGATTTGTACGCGTGCTGCTATTGAACGCTTCGGACAGAAGCCCTCTTGCGGGGACCACCCTGCAAGCACGCCCCTCTTTGGATGGCGCCAACCCCGCCTTCCTGACCCCCGGCTTCCAAGGCTATACCCTGCTAGAGGAGGCGGATGAACAAGGTCTGGTTGAGATGCGTGCGGTGCCCGAGGGTTTGAGCCTTAGCCTGCGTGCGATCCCGGACGAGGGCTCGCTGGCAGCCAAAGTCATGCCCTATGAAACCCGATCTGGGGGAACCGAAGAAACCCTGGAGATACTCCTTGAAGAGGGCGCAACTCTCAGCGGAACCGTGCGCTCCAGCGAGGGTGCAATCATCCCAGAAGCGACGATCAGCGTCTGGCTGCCCGGCCGTTTCATGGGCTTCGACGACACGCTCCTGCGCGAGATCTCCTGCGAAGCCGACGGATCCTTCCGTATCGAAGGCGTCATGCCAGGCGCGGTCAAGATCTCGGCAACCTCGGACGCCCACTTGGACACCAAGAAGCTCAGCGTGAAGACGGTGTCCGGCGAGACGGTTACAGACCTTGAACTGATCCTGGAACCGGGTCGTTCGATCATGGGCAAGATCGAATGGCCTGACGGAAATCCAGCAGCCGGAATGACCGTCGACGCCAATTTCGACCGCGCCTTCATGGCGGGCCCGGCAGCTCTCTCCGCGGCCCGCGGGGCGAGCGCCTCAACAAAGAGCAACCCCGATGGCAGCTTTGTCCTGACGGGCCTGGGCGCAGGCCCCTTCAGCCTGAGCGCCAGCGCTGAGGAAGACCATGCGCAGGCCGATGGCCTGCGGCACACGGCGCGCCAGGACGCGGTGCGACCGGGAAGCGACGAGGTCCTGCTGCGCCTGCACGCACCCCTCGCACTGCGCGGGCGCCTGGAAAGACTGGATGGCTTGTCACTGCCCACAGAAACCAAGATAGTCGTGCGCCGGATGATGACCGGGGACCTCTTGACCCTCTATTCCGACACCTCGAATGCCCGTGTCCAGCAAACTGACCCGACCTTCATCATCCAGGACCTCGTCAGCGGTCCCTGGGAGTTGCTGGCCCGCGGCGAGGGCGCGATCTTGCGCACCCCGCTGACCTTCAATCTGCCCCAGCTGCCCGGAGAAGAGCTGCTGGTGCAACTGGAGGGCACCGTGCAAGTCCGTGGGCGTGTCATGGACACGAGCGGCCAACCCCAGGCGGAAGCCGAAGTCAGCCTGACCACTTCCGGTCCCGCCTGGCAGAAGGCGATCTCTGCCTCCCCCCTGACGAAACCCGCGACCAGCGATGAGGAGGGCAACTATGAATACGAGACCCTGGCTGGACCGGTCAGTTTGGTGGCCAGCAAGGACGGCTTCGGCCCTGGCCAGCCCCGCGAGATCAATGGCGTTGCGGGAGAGACACTGGAAGGCGTGGACCTGGCCCTCAGTCAAGGAGGCACCCTAAAGGGCCTGGTCATGGACGCCTCCGGGGAACCGGCCAGCGGTCGCCTGATCACCGCCAACAAGATGCCCGAGATGTCGAACCGCACGGCTCTTTCCGGCCCAGATGGGACCTTCCAAATGGATGCGATGGCTCCCGGAACATGGCAGGTGGTGGCCATGAACCTGTCTGGCGGGTTTGGCGCAACCACCGAGAGCGGGGAATTGGACATGGGCGCTCTGATGAAAAGCATGGAGATGAGCCAGGCCACGATTATCGAAGGCGAAGAGACCTATGTGGAACTCGGCAAGCCCAAGGACAATCCGATCCGCGTGTATGGTCGCGTTACGCTTGCGGGCGAGACCTATGGGGGCGCGCTCGTGAGTTTCTATCCCGAAGGCGAGCGGCTCTACGAGCGCCTGGAGATGACTTCGGTGGCGGAAGATGGCACCTATGAAGTGGAACTCAGCGGCGGGGGCGTCTATGTGGTCAATGTGCAAAAGGTTCCCGGCGGCATTGGCCAACAGTCCACTATCGAGTACTCCCGGGACATTCCAAGCCAGGTGACCGAACTCAAGCTGGACTTCAAACTGCCCTTGGGCCGTATTTCGGGCCGTGTGGAGCGAACCGACGGGCGCCCCGCAGGAGCCCAACGCATTACCCTGACTCTGGAAGGAGGCACCCGCTCGGACAGCTTGTTCGGAGGTCAGTACGCTGAGATCTCCAGCAACGAGGACGGTAGCTTTGAACTCTTGGGCCTGCGCGCCGGAACCTACCGCCTCTCCGCCGGAGGCAACTCCCCCTTCAGCGCCAGTGGAGGCCGAGGCCTGGGCCGTATGACCCTGGGCGGCATCCAAGTGCAAGCAGACCGCGGCGCCGACGGCATCATCCTGGTACTGCCAGAGCCTTGCAGCGCCAAGATCACAGTGCTCAACAACGGCGGCACTCCGGTGGGCGGAGCCACCGTGTTTCTGCGCGATCAGGAGGGACAAATGCTCGAACCCTTCAGCATGCAAATCACCGACGCCCACGGTGTCCTGGTCTACACGGGCCTCGCCTCCGGGGACTACACCGCCTTTGCGCGAACAGCGGATCTAGCTGCCCCGGAAAGCGCCTCCTTCAGCGCGGGCCCAGGCAAGGTCGCGGAAGTCAATCTGACCGCCAGCGAAGGCACGATTCTGTGGGTGCGCATTCTGGACGCCGACGGAGAAGGCCAGCGGGGCAAGATCACCGTCACCGACAGCGAGGGCCGCAATGTGTCCTCCGCCGTTGGCATGCAGGACATCCAGAGTATCTACATGGAAGGCAATTTCTCCCCCACGGAACACCGCCTCGGCCCCCTGGCCGACGGCCGCTACAGGGTGAGCGTGGAAGCCAACGGCAAGACCAAAAGCAAGACCATAGCGATCCGCGGCAACGGCGAGAAACGAGTCACGATCAAGCTGAGGTAACCGGGCAAGGGCCGAAACCAGTGATCTAGGACCTGGTTCACTCCTCCAAGGGCAAGAAGTCCTCACGATTGCCCTTGACCCAACTGACGAAGGCGGGCTTGAGCAATTCGTCCACCAGGATATTGAGGCAGGCTGCGGCGGGTATCGCCACGAGCAATCCATAGAAGCCTCCCAAGAGGCCACCGGCCAAGGAGGCGAACAAGATCTGAGGAGTGGAGAGATCGGTGGTCTTGCCCTGGATACGCGGAGTCAGGATGTAGTCGTCGAGGGCCTGGCCCACCTGATACCAGACCGTGGGCGCGCCAAGAATCCACCACCATTCCCCGCGCATGCCAGAGGCGCCTTCAAGTGCCATCAAGATCATCACCAAGGGCAGGGCCGCCAGAGTTGCATAAGGGATCAGCGCCAGCAGACTGATCAGGCAGCCCAGCAGAATCGGCGCGGGGACTCCAATCACTGCAAAGCCAAGGATGTAGAACAAGGCCAGAAAAAGAGCGATTGTGATGCGCCCGCGGATGAATCCACTGACCGCATTGTCCATGCGGTGAAAAACTGCTCCCGCTCGACCGCGATCCTTTTCGGGAACCAATTCACGCACGAAACGCGAGAAGTCTGCTTGTCGCGAAATCGCAAAATAAAGGAAGAACAGACACAAGAACCCCATGAAGGCAACATTCCCAAGCCAGCCCACGGTGGAAAAGGCGAGTCGCGCAGCGTTGCCTCCGGTCTTGATGGCGCTGCTGGCGAGGCGCTCGGAATTTGTGCTGACGAATTCCAGAATGCCATTGATGATGCGGATGAGATCATCTCCCATGGCACTGGCGAGGCCCTCTTCGGACCCCGGCTGCTCACGCTCGGCCCTGGCAGTCTCGGCAATCTCAACAACGGTATTCCGCACTCGACGCCAGGCGGGGGGTACCGCCTCGGCCAGCTTCAGATCTTCTGGCGCGCGCACGGAGGCCACCACGGCGCTGGAGCCGGTGTAGACCGACTGGGCGACCCGAGCACTTTGCAAGGTGGCGACGACGCCAGCCACTGTGATCGGCACCACGGCACAGAAGAACACGCCCACCAACAACAGAGCCGCTGCGCTACGCCGCTTCAGGTGCAGCCGTTTCTCCAGACCACGCATGAGAGGCTCCAACAGATAAGCCAGACCCAAAGCCAGAAGCAAGGGCACCGTCACCAGGCTCAGGCGATGGCCCAACATCAAGAGCCCCAGGAACGCGGATCCGATCAACAGGTCGCGCACCCATTGGATCTGCCACAGGTGCATGCGTGCCCAGGGAGGACGGCTGTCGCTGGGGTCGGAATTGCTCACCATCGAACTCTAGCGACTGTGTGGTTCCTGAGCCATGCAATTACGAAACGGGCTTCAGGACTTGCAGAACCCGCCCGCCCTAGCCCTCGAAGGCCATGTGCGTCCGCATCCAATCCAGCAGGTTCGAAAAGTCACTCGCCAAGGGAGACTCGCCGATCATTGGTTCGCCGGTCACCGGGTGCTCGAAAGAGATCTTCGCGGCGTGCAGACACTGACGCCGTGGAAGCGGGGCCTCCTTCGGAATCGGGTCCCGGATCGCGCCGCGCTGGGTGTACTGGGGATCCCCCACGATCGGATGACCTATGTGGGTCAGATGCACTCGCACTTGATGGGTGCGGCCCGTATGCGGATAGGCAGCCACAAGAGCATGGCCTCGGAACAACTCAAGGGTCTCTGTCAATGTGCTCGCCGGTCGCCCCATGCCACCTTCTGCCACGCGCATTTTCTGACGGTGCTTGGGATCGGTTTCAAGTGGGGCATCAATCATCTCGCTGGTGAAACGGGGGTGGTGATGAACCAGCGCATAATAGGTTTTCTGCACCTCGCGATCGGCGAAGCGCGCCTGCATACCCTCCATGGCTTGGGGAGTACGAGCGATGATCATCACGCCACTAGTCATGCGATCGAGACGATGAACCACTCCTCGGCGACGGGGATCCTCTGTGGGAGCAAGCGGCCCCAGGACATCCTCCGCCATGGTGACCACCGTCTCCCGCTGACTGCGGTCATTGGCGTGACTCAAGAGGCCTGCAGGTTTATCCACCAGAGCGATGTGCTCGTCGGAATAGAGCAATGGCAGATCAACGATCGCCCCCCCCTCAGGATCTGTGGGTGGCGCCAGCTCAGGAAGGTCAAATTGAACCACTTGAGCCTCAAGAAGTCTGCTGCCCGGCCGCTGCACCACCTCATCATCCACCCGCACGGCACCTGACTTGATCAGGGCCTGCAGGCGGCTTCGGGACCACTGAGGCACACGTACGGTCAAGAAACGATCTAGGCGGGCGCCAATCTGGTCTGGGGTCACGGGGATGCGCATGGGTTCAATACTCCAATCTTGAGGGGGGGGATGTTATAAGAGTGGCGGAGAGAGATCAGGAAACTGGCCAGAAAAAGCTGATGATTGGACACCGCCGCCCCACCGTGCTCCTGGTGGACGACGAGGGCTCGACCCTCGAAATCCTGAGCCTGGTTCTAGAATCCCAAGGTTTCGACACTACCAAGGAGCTGGATGCAGGCCGTGCCTCACGCCTGATTGAAACAGCCGCCGCTCGGGATCGGCCCTTCGAGGCCGTCGTCACCGATGTATTTTTTGATGGCCGCAATGAGGGAGCTGCGGTCCTGGCCGCCTGCCGAGACACCTCCCCGCGTTCGATCGTGATCCTGATGACCGGCCGCCCCGCGGTAGAAGGGGCGGTAGCCGCCATGAAGATGGGCGCCCGGGATTACCTGCAGAAACCAGTAGACCCCAACATTTTGGCCACGGTCCTGCACCGGGCCCTCAAAGAGCAGCAAGTCCAGCGCGAAGATGTGACCTTCAAGGATCTGGTCAACATCCTCTCCGACATGGTCGCCCACACCATCGAACGGGTGGATCCTTACACTGCCGGACACGGTGAACGCACACGCTCCTATTGCCGCCAAATCGCTGAGAAACTGGGCCTCGACAGACAGACCACCGAACGCCTTGAGCTGGCCGCCATCGCTCACGACTACGGCAAGATCTATCTTGAAGACCTGACCTTCCTGACCAAGAAAGGACCTCTCACAGCCCAAGAGTACCGCGAAGTCCAGCGCCACCCGGAAGTGGGTGCCAACAAGCTTGGTTCGAACTCGCACCTGGTCGAAGCCTGCACCTACATCGCCGAGCACCACGAACGTTGGGATGGCACTGGTTATCCTCGCCGCCTCAAAGGCAGCGCGCTCAGTCCGGCGGGCCGCATTCTGTGCTTGGTGGAAGTCTTCGATAGCCTGACTTCACGGCGTTCTTACAAGGCCCCCTGGGATCTGGACAAGACCCTGGATTTCTTCGAGTCCCAATCCGGCCGGGCCTTTGAACCCGAGACCCTCGATGCGTTCTTGGGCCTGTTGGAGCAGCATGGGGCCCAGTGGCTGGACGCACCCCTGCGGGACCTGGAGGATGCTGGAGTCGTTCCCAAACAAACCTAGGGAAAACTCCCCATTCCGGGCCCTCAAGACCCCGCTCAAGGGCCTGCCAGAAAGGCCCCCGACAAAAATCGGCCCTGCCACGCCCCACAGACTTGCACGCAACGATCTCCAAACTATCCTTTGTCGCCTGATCCAGCGCAACCGCGAGCCCCGAGGGGACTAGGGACAACCGTCAAGGGCGCAGCCCCCCCCCGATCCCTGCACGCTCCAGACACGAGAATCATGATTTCACCTGTACAGATCCTGACCACCCTGCTGCCCCTGTTCCCCGGCGGGTCGACGCCCAGCGACCATTCTCAACAGCCCCCTCCGCCAGGCATGGTGACCATCACGGGAGGCAACACCGAGATTGGCAACGACCGCAAGGTGATCCAAGACCTGGTGAATTCCGGCGGCAACGCAGAGCGCTTTGTGCAGGCGCTGGATTCGGAGACCCCCGGACACAAGATCGACGTCAAGAGCTTCTACCTGATGATCACCGAGGTGACCAACGAGCAGTACCTGGAGTACGTTCTGGCCACTGGGATCCGCCCGCCCCAACACTGGGGAAAAGCCGCGGTGGACAAGGCGCGCATAGAGCATATCTCTGACCGCGCCAACAAGGGCGTCGCCTGGGACCCGGAACGCTGGTGGGACAAGAACTGGGAAGGGGTGGAGTACGCCATCGCACCAGACGACCTCCTGCGCCCAGTGATGTTCGTCAACCACGCAGATGCCAAGGGCTACTGCGAATGGCTGGGCATGCGCCTTCCCACCGAAGAAGAATTACAGCGGGCCGTGCGCGGCTCAGGCAAGGACTTCTATCCCTGGGGTAACGAGTGGCCCGAGGGCAACTACGCCAACACCTCGGAGTTCCGCCAGGACAACGCGGTCCTGCCCGTTGGCATTTTCCCCGACGGCGTTTCCAAGGACGGGGTCTACGACCTGGTGGGCAATGCCTGGGAGTGGACAAACTCGCCCTACCTGCCCTATCCCGGCTTCAAGCCCGGCAAGTACAGAGGGACCACCCGAAAAAAGCTCGAACCCAAGCCCCAGTGGAATGGCGATGATCGGGTGGCCTTCGGTGGCTCCTACCAGAACCCTGCCATCGCGGCGCGCTGCACGACCCGGCGCAACACCGCCCGTTTCCAACGCACCACGGGCCTCGGCTTCCGTGCCGTAGGCACCATGAAGCCCGGTTTCGATCTGGCCGAACGAATCTATCGCCTCCAAATCCGCAGCAGCCCCGCACGCAGCGAAGGCGCCAGGACCGATAGCAACCTCGCTACAGTCCTCGAGAACTGGAATTCGAAGCTGACCTCCTACGACAAGGCAGCGGCCACCGAAAACACGCGCCAGGAGCACTACAAGAACTATGCCGTGCCGGACACCTACAGGGTGATCACCGACTACCAGCACATCGCCTTTGTGCCCGTCGTGCGCATTGATGAGGCCAATGCAGGCACCTGGAAGAAATCAACGGTCCAACAGGGCCCCGCCATGCTTGGATTCCTGAGCACAACCGAAGAGTGGATCAACCCCGCTCTTCCCCGGGGGACCTATATCGTCTCCTACCGCGCCAAAGGAGACCCCGAAAAGCCCCGCAGCGTGGAAGACGACGGAGAAGAAGAACTCTTTGAAGAAGACGAAACACTCGACGAGAACGGCATCCCCAAGTGGATGGCGCAGATCGATCCGAACCAGCACAACCTGCTCTTCTTTGAAGCCAAGACAGGCGAGTTGACTTCACACATGGAGATCAGGGCCGAGCCCAAACAAGGCAAGCCCCAGGGTAGCAGCTGGTCAGTCACCCAGGTCAAGGTGGAATACAAGGACGAAAAAGGCAAGCGCGCCTTCCGCGACGAAGACCGCCTGATGTTGACCGCCGAAATCCCCCATCGTCTGCGGGGCAAGGTTGTGACCCTTGAAATGGTCGCCAAGGTCAAGCCTTCGATCCTGCGCCAGACCTGGCGCGGGATGAAGTGAAGTCGTGAGTACGGTCTAGAAGCCCTTTGCGATGGCTCGGAAACCGACGCTGCGGCCCCGGGCCGTGGGAGTGAAGTAACAGCGGTGGGCGGAACGCAAGAGCAGCACACCGTCAGTCCAACTCCCGCCGCGTACCACGCGGCGCGAACCCCAGGCAGGACCCGTTGGATTCACGCTCGCAGAGCTGGTGTAGACCCCGTACCAGTCTCCACACCAATCCCAGATGTTGCCAGACATGTCATAGAGCCCATAGCCATTGGCCATGTCTGCTCCAGCAGGTGTTTGATTGCCATTGTAGTACCCCACAGGTGTCGTCTCGGGAGCGCCCACGTTATCCCAAGGGTCAGCGGAGCCGCCGAAGTTCGCCTGCGATCCATCAATGGTGTCGCCCCAGGGGTACATCTCGTAGGGTCCGGCTTGGCCTCCGCGCGCGGCGTACTCCCACTCGGATTCGGTCGGCAACCGGTAGCCACTGGCGGTGTAGTCACAGGCCCAGCTGGTCTCATCGTAGCAGGGAACCAGTCCGTCTATTTCGCTACGCCAATTGCAATAGGTGCTGGACCCGTACCAGCTGAGCTGAACCATCGGGTGCCTCTCCTTGCCGCTGACAACCCCAAAGGTCGCACCATCCCAAGTGATTCGGCTGTAAGCCGCACTGCCCGTCGTATCACAAAGAGCTTGACCGGCACCCACCGCCTGACGAACTACGCCGGAAGCGGCAACCGTCACCTTCCCAGCCGCCAGGGCTTGGTTCAGATAAGCCGAATATTGAATGCTAGTGACCTCATGGACGTCCATGTAGAAAGCGTTCAAGGTGACATCGTGCAAGGGGACCTCTTCTGGATCACCCACACCTGCATGGTCCCCCATGGTAAATGCGCCCGCAGGCACTAAGACCATGCCTGAGTAAGGTGGAACCCCCGAGGAAAACTGCACCTGCAGTCCGTCGGAAAAATTGTAACTAGCGCCTCCTGCTGCACTGTCACGATACCAAGCCTGGAAGTTCCAGGTCGAACCGGCAAGAATCACGCCCCCGAACATGGGGGTAGCGTTGACGTCAAGGGCATGGGTGATCACTCCCCCGCTGCCCGAATTCAGCGCGGGATTCAAACGGTGCAACCCTGCACCAATGCACAACACGCCGTTGCCCATGGGCAGCGCGGCCTGGCTGGATCCGTAGAAAAACATGCCAAATTGGCCCATTGGTAGGGCATCCGCACGCAGGGTCAAGTTGTTCAAAGCAATCCCCGCAGATCCGCTAGCCGAAATCACCGCCCCCGCTCCAACAGAATTGGGCGCAGTGGTGCAGTAATTAGTGCCAACCCCTTGGGCTGTGGCAGAGGTAGAGGCTGAGAGTATGCTGCAAGACAGAGCAACGGCGAATAGGTCCAAGGATCGGAGTTTCTTACAATGTGTCATGGCTAGCTCCAGGAGAAGGGAAGGGCGAATTGCCAACAACTCTAAATTACACCCCAGGCAAGGTTTTCGGGGTGATTGTTTCGACTTGCACCAAAGTGACCTGATTGGGCGCCCGGAGGCGGTCCGAGGAGCGGATGTATCCCCCTCCGGCCGGAACGCTACACTCCCCCCGTGTCCAACCCATCCCCCAGCGCTCCCTTGTGCAGCGATCCCCCGGCCGAGTTTTCAGGCCTAGTAGTTCGCGGTCATTGGTTCGAGGCGCCTCTCGATCACGACAGTCCTTCAGGACCCAAGATCAAATTGTTCGCACGAGAAGTACGCACAGTGGGCGCTCAAACCGAAGAGCGCCCCTGGTTGGTCTTTCTGCAGGGAGGTCCAGGCTATGAGGCTCCCCGTCCCATAGATACGAGCGGCTGGCTTGGTCGCGCCCTTGAACAATTCAATGTACTGTTGCCAGATCAGCGAGGCACCGGTCTCAGCACTCCCATCCAAGGGGAACGCCTGGCCATGCGGGGCAGCGCTGCGGAACAAGCCAGCTACCTGACCCACTTCCGCTCGGACTCAATCGTAAGAGACTGCGAGCTCCTGCGGCCTCACTTCACCGGTGGGAGCCCCTGGACCGTGCTGGGCCAGAGTTACGGCGGCTTCTGCACCTTGCGCTATCTGTCCAGTGCCCCAGAAGGCCTATCGAGCGCCCTCTTCACCGGAGGCATCCCGGGCCTCAGTGCCACTGCTCGAGATGTCTACACTCATGCCTATCCAATCTGCCAGCGCAAGCACGAAGAATGGTTCCAACGCTATCCCCAGGATGAAGCGAGCCTCGCCGGACTCTACGCCCAACTACACGAAGAGGACATCCGCCTGACCGATGGGGATCGCTTGTCACCAAACCGTTTTTCCATGGTGGGCCTCGGGCTCGGCATGAGCGATGGCTTCGAAAACCTGCACTACCTGTTGGAGCTTGCAGGCGCCTCACCAGCTGGCGCCGCCGACCGAGCCTTTCTGCGGGCATATGAACGCGCGATCTTGCACGACCACCACCCGATCTTCGCCGTACTACACGAAGCCTGTTACACCCAAGAAAGCGCCAGCAACTGGGCCGCCCAAAGAGTCGCAGCGGAGTTCTCCGGCTTCCCGGAAGGCCCTGGCCCCTTGCGCTACCTCAACGGCGAGATGATCCACCCGTTCATGTTCGAAGAAATCAGCGCCCTCCGCCCTCTGGCCCAAGCCGCCCACCTGCTGGCCGCAAAAACCGACTGGCCCCAGCTCTACGATCCAACGGCTCTGGCCAAAAACACAGTCCCCGCCGCCGCAGCGATCTATGCCAACGACATGTACGTACCCAGGGACCTCTCCCTCGCAACCGCCGACCAGATCCCAGGCCTCAAGACATGGGTCACGGACGAACTGGAGCACAACGGCTTGCGCACCCAGGGGCGGCACGTTCTTGATCGCTTGCTGGGGATGCTCGATACATGAGGTAGCGACACATGAGAAGCCCCGAGAGAGCCTCAACCAGCTCGCCCGACAGCTCGGTGCTCTACAAGCCGTCCTGGTTGGCTTCTCTCGCGGGCCTCGCCATTGAACAGATGTTCCAGGAAGTGGGCTTCTCGAGGGGAATGCTCACAATGGTCCTGGGCGAAGGTCGGGTGGGCGCGGAACTGCTGCGACCGGGTCAGCCCACAATTGCCCCGGACTGAGCGTGGGCATTCGGGCATGGACAGCACCCTTTCAAAGTTGGGCATCCTGGCCTTTGTACAGCCAAAGGGGTGGCACTTGAAGTCGGGGGAGTGAGCATTCTGCCGCCAGGCCGAGCGCAGAAGCTCCAGCATGGACCACGACTCCTGCTAGCATGCACCCATGATCCCCATCCTAGCCTGTTGCCTGATGCTTGCGCCCAACCACCAAGAGCCCCAACCTCAACAATCCTCGCCGACCTTCTTGAAGGGCCAAGTCCAGCTGGAGGGAAAGACCTATCCCTACCTATTGCTGCCGCCACTCGAAGTACTGGAGGACAGAAGTTATCCCTTGGTGCTGTTCCTGCACGGCATCGGGGAATGCGGGACCGACAACGAGATTCAAAAGGCACACTTCCCCGCACGCATGGCACAACCAGAATTGGCCCGGCGTTTTGGGGCTTATGTGCTGGCGCCCCAGTGCCCTCCTGAAGATTCATGGGCCAACCCCGACAGCTTGCACACGGATAGCTTTACCCAGGATCCCGAGCCCACCGAAGCCCTGCGGGGCGCTATTAGGTGCCTTGCGGAGGTCATCCGTGAGCACCCCATTGATTTGAACCGCATGGCGCTCACGGGGCTTTCCATGGGAGGCGCGGGGACGTGGGACCTGGCCCTGCGGTTTCCGGATGTGTTTAGCGCGGTTGCTCCGGTTTGTGGAGGAAGTGACCCCAGCCAAGCACACCGCTTGGCGGGCCTGCCCCTCATGGTTTGGCACGGGGATGCGGACTCCGAGGTTTCCGTTGAGCGTTCCCGGGCAATGATCAAGGCCCTGGGTGGGCTGGAGCTCGGCGTGCAGTACACAGAGGTCCCAGGCGTGGGGCACAACTCCTGGGATAACGCCTATGGGCCTGGTGGGTGTTTGGATGACCTCTTTGCTGCCAGGCGAGATCCAGCAGGGATCCAAGTGGCCACGGCCAAGCTGCTGGCCCAGAGTCTGCGGCCTGATGAACGCATTGCATTCTTGGGTGACTCCATCACCCAGGCGGGAAACTCGAGCGGCGGATTTGTAGACCTCTTGCGCACAGTTCTCCGGGATGCGCGTCCTGATGTGCAAGTCATCCCAGCTGGCATTAGTGGACACAAGGTGCCCGACCTGCTCAAGCGCTTCGAAGCGGATGTCATTCACAAGCAAGCTACGCTCGTGTACATCTACATTGGAATCAACGACGTGTGGCACTCAAAAAGCGGCAAGGGAACTCCGCCGGATGTATTCAAAAATGGGTTACGAGACTTGATCACTCGCCTCAACAGCGCAGGAGTCACGGTGGTCCTCACCACCCCGAGCGTGATCGGTGAAAAAGCTCAAGGCTCGAATGGACTGGATGCCATGCTGGAAGAGTACGCCGCCATTTCCAGGCAGGTGGCCATTGAAACCGGCGCGACCCTGTGCGACTTGAGCCAAGCCTTCCATCAACATCTGCTGCTCTTCAATCCAAAAGGCCTGGAGCATTCTATTCTGACCCGGGACGGTGTGCACCTGAACTCTGACGGTGACCATTTCGTAGCCATCCAAGCGGCACGCTCCCTGCGTAGGGCTGTACTCTCAAGAAAGTAGCCGCAGGGCGCCTCTGGGATCGGGATTCAGATTTAGCCCCTGCGCCTCGCAGCCACAACAAGGCCACTGCCATTTCGTATCTGTCTTCGGAACACGCTTGACCCAGGGGCGCCCGTGGAAGTTCCGAGTCCGAAGTCGAACGCGGGAGGAAGGCGGCACCCCCTCCACCACAGAAGATCAGGCCCAACGACCAGAGGTTGTCGCCAGCCAGATATGGGGACCGGTCCTTGCACTTCTTAAAGAACATGGCCATGGCAGTGATTACGCATGCGAGCCAAAGGGAGAGGGCCGAGTTCACCTCAGACTGCTGGTGGAAAGAACAGGCCCCCCTCAAATGAAGTCCAGAATCAGCCCCTCTGGCCTTTCGAAGGGTAGACTCGATGACACTTGGCAGCCTCGTCTCTGCGCAAACCATCTTGAGCATCTATCCTGCACGCTCCAATGCCCATACCTGATGAACTAGGTTGGCCAACGGCCATGCTGCTTGGTTTGCTCGTTGTGCAGGTAATCCTCAGCGGGGCAGTTCTGCTGCGGCCACAGCGACGCCAGGCTTCTTCGCTTGCATGGATCCTGGTGATCCTGCTCTTGCCGGTAATCGGAATCACCCTTTGGTTCTTGTTTGGCGAGGTTCGCATGGGGCGGGCGCGCAAGGAACGCCATGGGATCATTCAAGCGGAGCTACGCGAACGTATGAAGCCCTTTTGGGCACAACAGAAGGAAGCGCTGCTGACACACATGGATCAGCCACTGGCGCACTTGGGTTGGGCGGTGTGTCGTACTGACCCCAGACCAGGGAATCTGATGCGCTTGGTGCCCGACTCGGAAGATGTGATTCAAGGAATGATTGATGACATCGACCGCGCCCAGCGCACGGTGCACATTCTGACCTACATCTGGCTGGAAGACTCGGCCGGCCAGAGTATGGCCAAGGCTGTTGCCCGAGCAGCGCGGCGCGGAGTCGCCTGCCGCATACTGGCCGATGCCCTTGGGGCTCGGGACATGCTCGGGGGCAAACTGCAGGCCCTGATGGAAGCCGCCGGCGCCAAGGTGATGCCTGCCCTGGAACCTCCCTTCCCGCCGGTACTCACCGGGCGCATCGACATGCGCAACCATCGCAAGATCACCATTGTGGACAACGAAAGCGCCTGGGTTGGATCCCAAAACATCGCCGACGCGGACTTTGCTCCCAAGCGCGCCCATGCCCCCTGGATCGATTGCATGCTGCGCATGCAGGGGCCAGCGGTGACGGACTTGGAGCAGCTCTTCTGCGAGGACTGGCAGCTCGATGCGGGGGAGGCCATTCAACCCGCGGTTGGAGTTCCCTGCCCCGCTCCTGACGGGGTCATAGCCCAAATCATGGGCACTGGCCCCAACTCGGAAAACGGTGCCCTGGTACAGATCCTGCAGGCCATGATCCACATGGCCAGGGAAGAGGTGATCTTGACCACCCCCTATTTTGTGCCCGACGAAGGCACCCTGGCGGCGCTCTGCACCGCCGCGCGCCGAGACATCTCTGTACGCCTGATCCTGCCCTCCGCCGGCGACTCGTTCCTGGTGGCCGCTGCCAGCCGCAGTTTCTATGAGCCCCTACTCGATGCCGGCGTCGAGATCCACGAATTCGTCGGTGGACTCCTGCACGCCAAGACCATGACCGTGGACCGACGCCTGGCCCATGTGGGCAGCGCGAACATCGACCGACGCTCCTTCGAGATCAACTTCGAAGTCTCGACTCTGGTCTACGACTCGGATTTCGCCAGCCATCTTCGACTGTTGCAACAGACCTACTTGGACCGCTGCGAACCAATCAAAGCTGCTGCCTGGGCAAGCCGCAGCCGACTTCGGCGCCTGGGACAGAACGCAGCGGGCATCTTGAGCCCGCTGCTCTAGGGCCAACTTCTAGATCCCGGCCAGGTTGCGGGCCAGCAGGTCGCGCTCCAGTTCCAGTTCCGCCCGACGGGCCTTTTCGCTCTCGATGATTTCTGGATCAGCGCCACGCAAGAAACCCTGGTTGTTGAGTTTCTTGTCAATAGACATCAGGCCTTGCTCCACCTTCTTGTGGCGGCCAGCGAGTACGGTCTTGAGCTTGTCAAAGTCCACATCATCGGAGAGGGGCACGATGACCTCGAAGCCGGGGCCCACGCTGACGGCACTAGCAGGGGGCCGCTGGACTGTTTCGGCAATGTGCAACTCGGACAGAAGGGCCAAGGGACAAATGCGTTCAGAGAGCGCGGCAAGGATCTCGCGGTCGGCTTCCCGAGGGGCGGCGATGTGAGCCACCAGGGGCACGCGCTCCCCCACCATGGTCAAAGCACGCACCCGACGTACAGCAGTCACTGCCTCCTGCAAGAGTCGGAGCTCATGTTCTGCAGCCTCATCGATTACGAGCCCCTCTCCATCGGGCCATGGGGTCTGGATCAACATGCCGGGGGAGGCAGAGCCTGTGACTTCGTGCAGAGCTTCGAAGAGCTTCTCGGAGAGGAACGGAGTGAAGGGATGCAAGAGACCCAATGTATCGGTCAACACCCGCACCAGGGTTCCCCGCACGGCTGCGGACCCTGGACCGTCTTCCTCGGTCAGGCGGCTCTTGGCCAGTTCCAGATACCAGTCGCAGAAATCGTTCCAGACGAAACGATAGAGAGCAGCAGCGGCTTCGTTGAAACGGTACTCCTCAAGGCAGGTGGACACCTCCTCACGTACGCGCGCCAGAGCGGAACGAATCCAGCGGTCCTCCAGGGCCTCGGTCACCTCGGTACGCTCCCCGCCCAGGTTCAGCATCACGAAGCGCGCAGCGTTCCAGACCTTGTTGCAGAAGCGACTACCCTGGTCGAAGCGATCCGGAGAAAGGCGTACATCCTGGCCCTCCTTTGTCAAGAGCAACAGGCTGAACCGGACAGCGTCCGCCCCGTATTGCTGCATCATGTCCAAGGGATCGATCCCGTTGCCCGCAGACTTGCTCATGCGCTTGCCCTTGGCGTCGAGCACCGTGGCGTGAATGTAGACGGTCCGGAATGGGTTGCGTTGCTCCCCCATTTCCTCGGGCATGAAGGCGTAACCTGCCATGACCATGCGCGCCACCCACAGATAGATGATCTCAGAAGCGGTGGACAGAAACTGGGTGGGATAGAAACGCGCAAGATCCGACGAGGTCTGATCGGGCCAGCCCAGCGTCGCAATAGGCCACAGCCAGGAAGAGGCCCAGGTGTCAAGCACGTCGGGATCCTGGCGCACGATCCGCTTGCCCGTAGTGGGGTGTGCGGAACCGATTTCCAGGTCAGTGACCGAAACCGCGGGCACGTCGTCCTCGTCATACCACACTGGGATCTGGTGGCCCCACCAAAGCTGACGCGAGATGCACCAGTCCTGCACGTTTTCGAGCCAGTGCAGATAGACCTTGCCCCAGCGCTCGGGCCGGAACTCCAAAGTCCCCTCCTTCAAGGCTTTGATTGCGGGCTCGGCCATAGGTCCCATTTTCACGAACCACTGTTCGCTGACCAGGGGCTCGATCGGCGACTTGGAACGATCAGAGAGGGAGATGTTGTGGGTGATGGTCTCGACTTTTTCGAGCAGGCCCAGTTCCTCGAAGGCTGCCACGACCTTCTTGCGGGCTTCCTCTCGCGGGAGGCCACAGAAGGACCCGCCATTCTCGTTGATGCGACCATCCTTCTCCAGGATGTTGATGATCGGCAGATTGTGGCGCTTACCACGCTCGTAGTCGGCCGGGTCATGGCCCGGCGTGATCTTGACCGCGCCGCTGCCATATTCGGGATCGACACTCTCGTCCGCAACGATGGGAATCTCACGATCCACCAGGGGCAAGCGCAAGGTGCTGCCCACGAGATGCTTGTAGCGCTCGTCGTCAGGGTGAACCGCCACCCCGGTGTCCCCCAGCATGGTCTCTGGCCGAGTGGTGGCCACCACCAGGCAACCATCGCTGCCCGTGAGGGGATAGCGAAGGTGCCAGAGCTTGCCCTTGCGGGACTCGTATTCGATCTCGTCGTCTGAGACCGCAGTCTGCAAGGTGCAATCCCAGTTGACCAGGCGCGCACCTCGATAGATCAAGTCGCGCTGCCAAAGCTCGGCAAATGCAGTACGCACAGCCTTGGACAAGCTCTCGTCCATGGTGAAGGCGGTACGGGTCCAATCACAGGAGCAACCGAGGCTCCGGAATTGGCGCAGGATCATGTTGCCGTGGGTTTCTTTCCACTCCCAGATCTGGCGCAGAAACTCTTCTCGACCCACGTCTTTGCGGGTCTTTTGTTGTTCCGCAAAGAGGCGTTTCTCAACCACCGCCTGGGTGGCGATGCCCGCATGGTCGGTGCCCGGCACCCACAGGGTCTGATAGCCCAGCTTGCGGCGATGGCGAATCACCACATCCTGAATCGTGCCGTTCAGGGCGTGTCCCATGTGCAGCACTCCCGTCACATTCGGCGGCGGGATCATGACCGTGAAAGTCTTGGCATCGGGATCGCCGTCCACTGGAGGTGTGAAAGCGCCGGAGGCCTCCCAACGGTCGTAGAGATCCTGCTCGATCTCGCTGGGCTCAAAGCGTGTGGATAGGTCCATGATTGGGTGCGTGTCAGCCCAAAGGAGGCCAGCATTCGCCCACTTCAACCGCTGCCCCTTGCAGGGTCAAGTGGGGAGCCACTCGAAGCCCCGATTGAATCCCACCAGGTGCCGAAGTCAGGCGCTTCGGTGTGCCTTGGCCAGCGCCTCACGGGGACCATCGAGGGGACTCTCCAGCCGCCCTCGGGCACGCTTGCCACAGAGGCTCGTGTCCCCTGCACGCGGCCCCCCCGTGTCCAAATCCCCCTGCAGAGCCCGGCGTACAGAGCCCGCTGCCTCATCCGGACTCAACCCATGAGTCTCTAAGACGACCAAACCCAGCTCATGGCGCGTGAGCCGCTCGGGCCCCGCCAGATGCAAGAGCCCCGTGTCGTTGCGGCCGAGCAATTCCACCAAGGCCGCGGCGACCTGGGAGACCTCAAGAGGCGTTCGGTATTCGTCCGTGAACAAAGGCGGATTCGCGCCCTGGTCAACCGCCACCAAGAGGGAATCGCTGGCTCCCAGACCCCGGCCGCCGGAGTCCCCATAGAGCAAGGGCAAGCGCACCACCAAAGCGGCGGGAGCGGCGTGCAGAACCCCATGCTCGCCTCGGGCCTTGGTGTCTCCATAGCGGGAAACCGGAGCGGGCATGTCCTCTTCGCGGAAACCATCCACAGGCGGCAAATCCGCACCAAAAACAAGATCGCTGGACACATGGATCAAGCGAGCGCCTCGCTGCCCGCACCACTTGGCCACTTCCCGGGGCAGGTCCACATTCATGCGTTCCGCAAGTTCGGATCGCTCTTCGCAATCGCGCACACGGGACAGGGCCGCCAGCAGCAACACGCGCTTGGGCTTGAGTTCTTCCAAGAGTACGCGGGCCGCGCCCTCTGGCTCCAGATCCCGAATCAAGAACTCGACCCCATCCCGTGGATTGCCAAAGCGCGGCACAGCGCTCACATCCCGGCCAACGGCCCAGACCACAGATCCCAGGGGCCTGGCAAAGGTCGCATCGCGCCGGGAATGCGCCAGACAGTGCGCAGCCACATGGGCCCCCAAGAAACCTGTACCCCCAAAGATCAATGTGCCGTCCACGGGGCTGATCTTAGGGTCTGAGCTTGAGCCCGGGCAATGCGGTAGGATGAGGTCTGGGAAGTAGGATCGAGCCGATCGGGTCTTGGGCAGGAGACCCTGACGCCTCAACCTCTCCCCCGCCAGGCCCCCAGCAGCCCTCAGACCCCGCCATGCAGAACCCCGAAGTCCAACTTGGATCACACTCTCTGACCACCACCCGGCCATTTTTCCTGGCGGGGCCCTGTGTGCTGGAAAACCGCGAGCTGACTTTTGAGATCGCCGGCCGCCTGGCGAATCTGGCGCGCGAGTCCGAAACCACGATTGTCTTCAAGGCCAGCTTCGACAAGGCCAACCGTTCATCAATCAAGGGCGGCCGGGGAATCGGCATGGAACAGGGCCTTGAGTGGCTGGCTGAGGTACGCAAGGAGTTCCAGATGCCCGTGATCACCGATGTGCACGAGCCCGGCCAGTGCGCGATGGCGGCAGAGACAGTGGACATCTTGCAGATCCCGGCGTTTCTATGCCGCCAAACCGATTTGCTGGTCGCCGCCGCCAAGACCGGCCGCGCGGTGAATGTGAAGAAGGGACAGTTCATGGCCCCTTGGGACATGGGCAACGTAGCCAACAAGCTCACCGACTCGGGTTGTGAAGATGTACTGCTAACCGAGCGCGGAACCAGCTTTGGCTACGGCCGTTTGGTGGTGGACATGACCGGCTTCCGGCACATGGCAGCCACCAATCATCTGGTGATTTTTGACGCCACACACTCAGTGCAAGAGCCTGGCAGCCGCGGCACCGCTACGGGTGGTGATCGCACTCTGGCCCCCGTCCTGGCGCGCGCCGCCATGGCCACGGGCAGCGTGCATGGGTTCTTCTTCGAAGTTCACCCGGACCCGGACAGCTCTCCCTCGGACGGGGCGAACATGATGCAAATCGACAACTTTCCGGGGATGGTGGATGAATTGCTGAATCTGCACGCCGCCCTCGAACGCTAGCTCAAGGCAAGAGTGACTGACCGTCGAAGCCGAGTGCCTCGATTTCCTGGGCTGTCCAACCAAGAGCCCGCAACAAGGTCGGCACCGCGTCTTCGGGTCCCGCTGACCTTGTGTGTTCCCCAGGGGTGAAGGGAGTTCCCATGAAGATCAAAGGCACGCTGCGATCGTACTCATGAGCACTGCCGTGACTGGTTCCCCGGGATAGACCGAGGAGAGTTCCGGGCTGTGCGTGAATCAAGAGATCCGGAGCGGTGGACTCCTGGAACGACGCCTGGGCCAGGCCCAAAATCCCCGTCGCTCCATGGGCCGTGAGTTCCTCATTGGTGAAGACCAGATCAGCCCAGGGAGCATGCTCACGCACGAGTTCTGCCAACTGCCTGCGCACCTGATCAAGATCACCGCCAGCAGCACGCACATCGTCCGCATTCATCCAGACAGCGTGACCCACGACGGTCAATTTGCAACTGGACTTGAGCGTCTCCTTCAGATGATCGCGCAGGACTCCGCGCAGCCGTCCGAGCTCCCCGCTGCCAACCCGCAGCCCCGGCAAGCCCTCCGCCACACGCTGCTCGGGCAAATCCAGAACACCGTGGTCCGCGGAAAGACAAGCGACCCAACCATCCGCTCCCAAACGACGATCGAGCAGATCAAACATCACCCCAAGACCACGATCCAGGCGCAGCAACAGATCACTGACCTCTCTACTCTTGGGACCAAAACGGTGTCCCACGGAATCGCAACTTGAGAGAGCAAGACACAATAGATCCGGAGCTCCATCCAGGCCCAAATCCTCTGCCTGCAGGGCTTCGAGACCCAACTGCAGGGCCAGGGCGTCGAGCAGGGGCACGGCGTACACACGACCCGCCAGCATGGCGCGCTCCTTACTGTCACTACGGTCTGCGGGCTGCGGCAGGGACCAGGGCAAGGTCCCGTCGCCTCCGGGCAGGGGCACCTCGCCCGTCCTTTGATCCGCTTGAGTTCCCGGAGGAGGCGCTTTGGCATCGAAGCTCACATTCCAAGTCCAGCCCGCGGCCTGATGCACCCAGCCCCGGGAGGCTGCAGCGGCCCAGGGGGGCAGAGACTCGGCAAAGGCGGTGCTGGTGACCCAACCCCTGCCTCCCTTGTCCCACCAAAGACATGCGTCTGCGGTGCGACCTCCAAGGCCAATGGCTCCTCGATCCTTGCCCGAAATCGCGATCACCTTGGAGTTGGGCCAACGCTGACCCAAGATCTCTCCCAATGCCGGGCGCCGAAGGTTGGTGGCATCGCGACCACTGGCCTCAAAAGGCCCACCCACACCGAGTCTGCTGGAGGGACCCCCCACGCAATAGACCAATTTCTTGTTCCCGCGCACGCGCCACTGATTGGCAATCACACCGCTCTTGTCGGGCAAGCAACCGCTGCCCAGGGTCACATGCCCCGGCCCGGTTTCCGTGATCAAGTAACCCAGCCGGGCTCCGCGAAAGCGCTGGCCCTCTTCAAGCAAACGATGCAAGCCCCCGGTCAGAACCGGAGAAAGGCGATCGAGCTGGTTCTCGCGCAGCTGGTCTACGCAGATCAGCACCACCAGACGGGGTACAGGGGGAGCTTCCTGAGCCGGCTGCGGGCCCTGGAGCAATGCCAGCAGGAGTGAAGCACCTATCATCTCAATGACTCTACCACGGAGCCCTGCGCTGCGCACTTTTGAAGAGCCCCACGGCGCTGGAATCTCACAGTGCTGGGGCCTTCCGATCACCAAGGCCGATCGCTCTTCTGCTCGAACCTGCCCAGCAATTTGAATCGCTGGGCACGCCAGGGAGGCAACCCCACATGACGATAGGCCCAGGACTCAAGCAATCGCAGCCGCTCCTTGAGACTCATCTCATGCCGGCAACGAGGATCCGAGGAGTCATACTGCTGCCCCACCCCTGACAGGCGCTCTTCCATCACTGCCGGATGGCTGCCCTCATAATCCGCGACCCAGGCACGTGGCACTCGGGTATAGAACGCATCAGGATCCTGCACGCCGCTACCCTTTTTGTGGTGCACAGCCGTGCCCCGCGCAGCCAAACCCTCAGGCGTATGCACCAGGGCATAGCGATAGAGAAACTCGCCGCTGTCCAGTGCCCGGGGGTAGCGCCCCCGCATGGACCAACCATCGAAGACGGCGAAACTCATGGCGTCGCGGATGGAATGGACACCGATGTGAGGCTTGATTACGCGAGGCACATACTTGAAGGCCTCGGGATAGGCGCGCAGTACGTGTTGGCCGTCCCCATAGAAGGTCAAGCGTTCCAGCAACAGGGCCTCTACCTTGAGATCCTCTGCGTTGGCCTCCATCAGAGCCCTGAGACGCGGCAGGCTGTCCTCATGCAGCACTTCCGCAGGCTGCATGTAGAGGCACCTGCGCGGCTGCACAAGGTCAAATCAGGTGCTGTCTACCAGGCGGATTCGAGGATCGTCCAGGACAGAGATACGCTCACGGGTGTCGTTCTCGGAATCCCCCACCACAACGATGAACTCATCGCAGATCGGCAAAGCCGAGCGAATCGACTCCAAGAAGGCGTAGTCCAACTGCACCCCGTTGCGGATGACCGCCAGACCGGAAACGAGGATGCCCTTTCCCATGGGTCAAGAGCGCCCCGAAGCGACTTTCCTGGATGAGCCCGTGCGATTGGAGTGGGGTCGCCGCTCAGGGGATCAGTCGGTGTCTGCAAAGGTCGCTAGAGCTGCTGCCCGATGAAAGCGATTCTCGCGCAGAAGTTGGCTCGTGACCTGGATCAAAGCACAAAGGCGTTGCTCGACGGCTTCCTCGTCAAACGCCGCACTGGTAGCCTTGGAGGTTATCGTGTCGCGCAGGTTGTGGACGATGTACCCCGAGCCTTCGACCCTCAGGACTAGGCTACCCTTCTGGCAGAGCACACCATGTTCCTGGGGTAAGGGCCTGAGCAGGGACCGCCCGACTGCCGAGTAGGAGCAAGACCATCCCGCTGCATCGCACAGTGTGGGTAGCAGGTCGGTCTGACCGCACACCTTATCGTGGATACCGGGTGAAATCCCAGCGCCGATGAGTAGCGCGGGGATGTGGAACAGCCCGGCTTCGTTACCCGGTGAGACGTGGCTGCGCATTACATGGTCTGATGTGATCAAGAAAATCGTGTTCTCGAAGTAGCCAGCCTGCTTGGCCTGCTCGATGAACCGGCCGAGACACGCATCGGAGTAGGCCAGGCTGGACAGGTAGTCGGAGTCGGGTCCCTCGGTGGGGAAGTCTGACTTGAAGCCCGCGGGCACCTGATAGGGTTCGTGAGTGGAGACGGTGAAGCAGAAACCCAGAAACGGATCCGGTCCCTCCATGTTTACCCGGTTGAGTTCGTCGAAGAGATCCTGGTCCCACACCCCCCACATCCCCATCGCTTCGTGTCCGGTGTTGCGGACGATGTCCTCCATACCCATGTACTGGTCGAAGCCAGCGAGGGCGGCGATGGCGTCGAGGCGAAAGGAACTGCGCTTCGCACCGCGCAGGAAGTGCGTCCTATAACCATCTTGCTTGGCGATGTGCCCGAGGAAGGACAGTTCGCTCTGCTCCAGACCGCGTCCCATCCAAGGAAATTGCGGAAGGGAAGGGATGCCGGCGAGGACGGCAGCGAGGCCCTGAATGCTCAGTTGGCCAGCGCAGTACATTTGCGTAAACAGTAGCCCCTCGCTGACTAGCGCGTCAAAATGTGGAGTGGCGCCGAGTGGAGGTAATCCGACAACCTCGCGAATCGAATCGACGTAGTGCGACCCCCAGCTCTCCAGCACGATGACGACAACGTTCGGGCGGCCGCCGCCTCCAGCCCGGCTCCGCTGGAGCGGATAGTTGCTGGCAACCGGGGTCTCCGAGTCCAAGTCGAGGATCAGGCTGCGGGCCACCTCTACAGACTCGTGTTCGGGCATGTACGCCGTGGCTTGAAAGCGACTGTTCCGTAGCGAGTGAAAGAGAGTGAAAGGAGCGTTGAGCTCCAGGTACCCGCGTGCCAGCGAGCCGGACTCGAAGGAGTTGACAATATTAAGGGGCTTGCCATCGATACCGCCTCTTTGGCCGAGGACAAGCAGGAGCAGTGAGATCGGAAAGGTGAGTCGGGAAGGGCGTCGCCCACTGCGCACTCTCTCGTCCCAGAATTCGAGCTTAGACCAATAGAAGGCAACCCCGCACGGAAGCAGAAACGTCACCAACAACTGAGCCGGATACTCTGAGAACGCCATAGCTGTCAGGGCCCCGAACTCGGACTGGCTGGCCGCGAACTCGAAGCCAAGGTGGCGGTGGACCAGACTGAAGTAGGTGAGGTCGATGACGACGACCATGATTCCGGCACAAGTCAGCAGGAGGCTAATACGGCTCCAGATATACTGCCAAGATCGACTTGCGCTCCAGCGGAACGGGAGCATGAGCATCAGAGCGGGTAGCCCGAGGAAGGTTGCCACAATGGAGATGTCGAACAGGAGCCCCCTAAAAAGAGAAGTGCCGATCTCAACGATGGCCAGCTCGCCGAAATGGGAGCGGTTGAGGAGGAGGAGAGTGATCCGTGCAAGCCCCAAGACGACAAGATTGAGGCCGAAGATCCAGAGGGGCCGGGCCACTGCGCGGGTCTGGTTTGTAACCTGGTTTCTCATTGAACGTATCTTCACTGATCCGGGCACTAGCGCGCCCTCCGCCTCCTAGTCGTGGGGCACTCTTGGGGTGGTGCACCACCCCGACTGGTCAGGCCCAGACCAGGGGGAGGGATACCTCAAGTTGGCTGGTCCACCCGGAAGCGTTCGCGCAGGCGTTCGATCAGGCGCGAGTGAATCTTGCACACCCGCGATTCAGATAGCCCCGTCAGTTGTCCGATCTCGCGCATTGGCAGCTCTTCCCAATACTTGAGGTAGACGATGCGGTACTCCTGCTTATTGAGTTTTTGGGCCACCAGGGACAACAGCTCCTCGCGGGAAATGCGCTCGCCCGGGGCCTCGTTGCTGCTGTCCGCCACCACCTCAAGGGTCGGCACAGCATCCTCGGACCCGTCATCGTTGGGCATGGACCCGGTGGGATTAGTCGGCACTCCGGTGCCGAAGTACTTGCGGAAGTCCGCCTGAGTGAGGCCCATCTCCTGCGCAACCTCCTGATCATCCGGTTCCCGGCCACGCTCACTGCGCAGACGCTCGGTGGTCCTGCGCCGAAGCTCCACCCGATGGCGCCAGGGGCGCGGCAACCAGTCCTGGGTACGCAGTTCATCGAGCAAAGCGCCCTTGACCCTGAGTTCGCAGTAGGACTCAAAACGCACGCCACGCTCGGGATCAAAGCCAGCCACAGCGGAAATCAGACCCACATTGGCGGCGGTCATCAGGTCCCCGGGATCCACGCTGCGAGGCAGACGGCGGCCGAAACGCCGCACGATCTCCACCACCAGATGCTGGTAGCCCTCGACCAACGCATTGCGCGCCTCGTCGGAGGGATCGGTCTGGTAAGCCGCCCAAAGCGCTGCGCGCGCCTCATCAGCGCTCACTGGTTGGGGGGGGACCTTGTCCGTTTCGCTTGCTGCTTCGACTGTCTTGTCCAAATTGCTTACCAGCTTCCGCCCGTGCCACAGGGACCCGGTCTGCCTCGGAAGAAGGCGTCTCCTGGGTCATGGGGTACCTGTTCGAAGGGACGAATCCAAGGATCGACCCCCTGAGGACCCCTCAAGCGGCTCACGGACGCAGCCCCGGCCCCGCTCAAACAGGCGCAAATCCCGCTTCAAACCCCTGACAAGGGCATTATTTGCGGTGTCGCAGCTAACCCATAAAGACTTGGGAATTTCTTGGCTCAACGGACGGATTTCGGGCTTGCGGTCCCGGGTCAGTCCCGCCCCAGCCCGTGTTCAATGCCATCCGGTGGCAGCCCGAGCCTCTCCAACACCGCCGCCTCGGCCTTGCGCATGGCTTCCCTGTCGGCGTCCTCCAGGTCGTTGAATCCGCACAAGTGCAAGGCTCCGTGGACCAGATACAGAGTCAGCTCACGTTCCCAGCTCGACCCCCGGCGTCCAGCCACGATCTCCGCCCGGTCCACGCTCACATAGATCTCACCCAGGGGGCCGCCTCCCTCTTCCCCCAGATCAAAAGCCATCACATCGGTCTCGGAGGGGTCGTCCAAATAGCGCCCGTGCAGTTCCGCCAGGGTCTCATCGTCCACCAGAGCCACTTCGATCACCGCATTGGCTCGCCCACCATGTTCAAGGGCAGCCTCGATGGCGCGTGTGACCTGCTCATCGGTCAAAGGCCGCGCCTCTGTGTCCCAGGTGATCTCGACGGCCATAGCCCTTATTTACCGGAGGACTCAGGGTCCTGGGGCCGCGGCTGGTAGGCGCGTACGATGCGACTGACCAAGGGGTGGCGCACCACGTCATCGGCGGAGAACTCGCAGACTCCGATACCCTCTTGACCGCGCAGGCGCTGGACCGCATCCGGCAAACCGCTGCGCACATTCCTGGGCAAGTCGTTCTGGGAGGGATCGCCAGTGACCACCACTTGGGAGCCCTCGCCCATACGGGTCAAGAACATCTTCATCTGACCCACGGTGGTGTTTTGAGCCTCATCCAGGATCACAAAGGAATTGGACAGGGTGCGACCCCGCATGTAAGCCAGGGGCGCCACCTCGATCAGATTGGCCTCCTCCAACTGCATCAGGGTTTCGGGGTCGAGCAGGTCGAACAGGGCGTCGTAGATTGGACGCATGTAGGGGTTGAGCTTCTGCTGCAAGTCACCGGGCAAGAAGCCCAGGTGCTCCCCCGCTTCCACCACGGGACGCGTAATCACCAGGCGACGCACCCCCCCCCGGCGCATGGAGCGCACCGCCTGGGAAACCGCCAGATAGGTTTTTCCCGTGCCCGCCGCCCCAATGCCAAAAACCAGGGGCAACTCGTCCATCATCTCCTTGTACCGCCGCTGACTCTCGTTTCGCGGCTCGATGGCTCGTTCTCGAAAGGTGACCACAGCGCGGGACTTGGTATGGAATGGCCGCGTTCCAAAACGGCGGCCCTCACTCCCCTCGCTACTCACCTGTGGCAGGGGTCCCCCACCACCGGGCCGCGCGTCTCCGCCAACCCCAGCCAGAATCGCCTCGATTTCGCGTAGGTCCAGCTGTCGGCCCTTGCGGGATTTGCCCAGCAGATGCTCGATACGACGCTTGGCCTGTTCCACATCCACCGAACCTCCCTTCAAGCAGAGGTTGCCCCCACGGGCGTACACCTCGATGTCCAGGGCCTGACGCAGCAGCTTGGCAAAACGGTCGTAAGGTCCCAGGACCAGAATGGCCTCGTCATGGGAACGGAGCGGAATGGTGATTTCAGTCAAGTGGTCCGCAAGGATCGTTCCCCGGGGGGGGATCGGTCAAGCGCTGGGCGGAGGAATCCAACCCCGGAAATCAGAAGGATGGACACGAAAGGCCCATCCCTGGATTCCCAAGCCCCCTAGGGCAGCAGCAAGAGCTGCACCAGCAACAGAGCCGGGGCCGAGAGCAAGAGGCTGTCAACCAGGTCCAAAACCCCGCCGGAGGGACCGAACAGCAGGCCCGAATCCTTGACGCCCGCGTGGCGCTTGAAGGCGCTCTCAAGCAGATCTCCGGCCTGTGACGCCAGATTGAGCAGCGCCCCGATCAAAACGGCACCCAAGAGACCGAGATGCGGCTCGGGGAGCAAACCGCCTCGGATGCAAAACACGCTGGCGATGATGCCAGCGAGCAAAGAACCAACGCATCCGGCCCAGGTCTTGCCCGGGGAGAGACGCGGAAAAGGATGGCGTTTGCCAATGGCGCTGCCCACATAGTATCCGGCCACATCGCCGACCTTGGAAAGCACAATCAGGGCGATCAGACCGGAGCGCCCGAGTTCAGAAAAGATGCCCACCAGCGCAAGCAGGGGCGGCACGACCCACAGGGTTCGCAGGCAGTTGGCGCGAAGTGCAGCTACGCCCTGGGGAAGAGACGCGAGGGCTGTTATGACAGCCACCAGCCCAGCGCAGAGCCCCAGCATGAGCAGCGCACTTGGGGGAGAACAGTCCACCGGCCAGCAGGATGAGAAGCAATCGGGACAATAGACCGGCCCCACCACCAACACGATGCCCGCCAGGGCGCCCAGGAAAATCGGTGGAAAGGAAACCGGAGGCCGGGGGCCCATGCGCGCGGCTTCGATGGCCCCGCCCAGGGTGAAGAGGGCCAGCACCGGCGCCAGGATGCGGATGCCTTCAGGCCCTTCTGCCTGGGCGATAAGGAGTCCCAGGGCTGTGGCCAGGCTGCCTCCCACCAAGGTTCGCTTCAAGATCTTGGCAGCGCGGGGGCTCATGGCTGGGTCCGGCTCGAGGAGGTCTTGGGTGCCTTGGACAGCTGTTCGGCTGTTGGGTCCGGAGCCGCCCCATGCTCTTGCTCTTCCGGCGGCAAGCCCCCAAATCGGCGCTGCCGTTGGGCGAAGGCGCGAAAGGCTTCCAGCAGGGCCTCTTCCGAAAAATCGGGCCAGCAGAGATCCGTCACGAAGAGTTCCGCGTAGCTCGCCTGCCACAGCAAGAAGTTCGACAGACGCAGATCGCCCCCGGTGCGAATGATCAGGTCCGGGTCCGGTGTTTCGGGGTCATACAAGTAGCCACGCAGGGTTTCCTCGTCGATCGCCTTTGGATCAAGCTTGCCGGCAACTGCGTCGCGGGCGACAGCCGCGAGCCCATCAGCGATTTCGGAACGGGACCCATAGGAGAGGGCCAGCCGCAACACCATGCCGTCATTGTTAGCGGTCAGATCTTCGGTTTCGCGCAGGGTCTTCAAAGCCCGTGCGGGCAAGTCCTGCAAGCGACCAATGCACTTGAGACGCACGCCATTCTCCATCAACGTAGCGCGCTCGCGCCAAAGAAACACGCGCAGGAGTCGCATCAGAGTGCGCACCTCGCTGGAGGGCCGCTGCCAGTTCTCCACGGAAAAAGCATAGAGGGTCAAGCTACCCACGCCCATTCGCGCACAAGCGGTAGTAATGGCGCGCACGGTCTGCACCCCGGCCCGATGGCCAGCCACCCGAGGCTTGCCCCGCCCCCGAGCCCAACGACCATTACCGTCCATGACGATGGCGATGTGCTCGGGAAAAGGCCCGTGCAGGTCGGGGCGTTGGATGGAAGGACGGGACATAGGACGAATGGAGCGGAACCGGAGCGCTTCCCCGATCTCTTATCGTGGCCTGGTGAGCATGGCCTCACGGTCGGGACCCACCGAAATCAGGTCCACAGGACAGGACACCAACTTCTCCAGGGCCTCCACGAAGTTCCGTGCATTTTCGGGCAGGTCCTGCCAGAAACGCACTTCAGCGATGTCCTGCTGCCAGCCGGGGAACTCCTCGTAAGTCACCTGGACCCCATCGAGGGAAGGCAGATGGGCGGGATAGCGATCAAAGGTCTCGCCGTCGATCTCGTAGGCCACACCCACGCACAGGGTTTCAAAACCGCTCAGGATGTCGAGCTTGGTCACCACCCAACCGTCTGCACCGCAAAGATCAAAGGCATAGCGCACAGCGACCGCATCAAACCAACCCGCCCGTCGAGGCCGGCCAGTGGTGGCACCGAACTCATGACCGACCTTCTGAATGCGTGCACCGGTTTCATCGGTCAATTCCGTAGGAAAGGGGCCTTCTCCCACTCGGGTGCAGTAGGCCTTGCCGATGCCCAGTACCCGTTCGATGTGCCGAGGGGAGAACCCCGCGCCGCTGGAAACTCCACCGGCCCCGGTAGAGGACGAAGTCACAAAGGGATAAGTACCGTGGTCGAGGTCCAGCATCAGCCCCTGAGCCCCCTCGAACAGAATGTGTTTGCCAGCCGCGTAGGCATCGCGCACTTCAGCGCCCGTATCCCCCACGAAAGGACGCAGAGAATCCCCCACCGCTCCATAGCAGTCAAGTTCCTTGTCCAGGGAAAGAGGCTCTTCCCCATGCACGTTTTCGATCAGGGCGTTTTTCTCGGCCAGAGCCGCAATCAAACGCTCGCGGCAGCGGTCGGGGTCCAAGAGATCACAGATGCGCAAGCCCGTGCGTGCAGCCTTGTCTGCGTAACAGGGGCCAATGCCCCGGCCGGTGGTACCGATGCGACCGGAACCACGCCAACGTTCCGCCAGCCCGTCGATACGCTTGTGATGGGTGAAGATCACATGGGCGTTGGCGGCGATGCGTAGATTCTCATTGCTCACGCTGACCCCTCGCTCTCGCAGACCAGCGATTTCCTCCAACAAAGTCAATGGATCGATGGCCACGCCGGAGCCAATCACATTGACCTTGCCCTCATGCAAGATGCCCGAAGGAATCAGGTGCAGGACATACCTGTCGTCCCCCACAATCACCGTGTGGCCCGCATTGGACCCACCCTGGTAGCGCACGATCACATCCGCTTCATGGGCGAGTGAATCAATAATCTTGCCCTTTCCTTCATCGCCCCATTGGGCACCAAAAACACACAAACTCGACATGACGGAAAGGGGGGACGGAGTGGTTCCTGGCGGGCAGGGAGTGGGGGATCACGGAGGGCGGATCGACCCCCTCGCGGGGAGGATTGTCGCCCGAATGGGGGGCCTGCTCAAGCACCCTATCTCTTCTTCTTGGCGACGCTTCGGCCATGTCCGCCGCCCCCCGGCGTGCGCACACAAAGCTCGTCCCCCGGATTCAACCAAAGAGCCACCTGACCGGGCAGGGGCTGCGCCGGGCCCTGTCCACCACAGCGCACCTCGGCGCCGCCGGGCTCCCCAGGTTGACCTCCACAGGCTCCAGGGGGGCCGTTCACCTGCCGCTGGGCGCTCCAACCCAGCTTGACCCGGGTCAGGGCCACAAGCCGACGCAGGATTCCATCGCCCCCCGGAGCAATGCCCGCGCCACCGGATTCTCGACGCACAGTGGTGGACAGCACCCGCAGGGGTACGGCGCGCTCAAAGACCTCCACCGGAGTATTGCGTGTGTTGGTCATGTGGGTGTGCACCGCGTGGGCGCCAGGACCGGCTGGACCACCACCAGCGCCACCGGCCAGGGTCTCGTAGTAGGCGAAGCTTCCGTCGCTGGCGCCCAGGGTCAGATTGCTCATGGTGCCCGCAGAGGCCGCCGGCAGCAGGTCAGGCAAAGCGCAACGCAGGGCAGCCAGCACAAGGTCCACAAGGCGCTGACTGGTCTCAACATTTCCTGCGGCCACGGGGGAGGGATAACTGGCGTCGAGTACGGATCCGGGTCGGGTCAGGACTTCGACGCAACGGGCTATGCCTCCGTTAGTGGGTGTCCCATCTGGCAGCAAGAGCCGCAAGCAATAGTGCACGGCCGATAGGACCACCGCATGCACCGTATTGATGCCATCGGCTACAGCGGGATCGCTGGCCGAAAAGTCAAAGCGACAGCGGTTGCGCTGATGGGTCCACTCAAGTCGCAGGACCGCTTCCCCCCCATCGGCCAGCTCCAGAGTGTCCTCCACTTGCCAAACCCCCTTTGGCAAGTCACGCAGCATTTGGCGAGTGCGTTCTTCAGTCCAGTCAATCAACTCCAGAGAGCGAGCGGACAGTTGATTGGCTCCGTACTCGGCCATCAGATCTTCCATGCGCCCCACGCCCACTCTGCAGGCCGACCACTGGGCCAGCAGATCTGCGTGGCGTTCGGAAGGTACGCGTGTATTGGCCAAGAAGAGAGCCAACACGGCTGAATCGATCCTGCCCCGACGCACCAACAGCAAAGGCGGAATGCGCAGGCCCTCCCCGTGAATGTCTTCAGCCGGTGCCATGGAACCCGGGTGCGCACCGCCAATGTCCGCGTGGTGTGCACGATTCAGACAATAGAAGCGCGGGGTAGATTCCCTTGGCGCAAAAACACCCGCCACAACAGTCAGATCCGGCAGGTGCGTACCCCCCCGATAAGGATCGTTGACCAGGGCCAGATCCCCGGGCTGCAATACCAGGTCCTCCATCACTGCCTTGAGGGAGAGGGGCGCGGAACCCAGGTGCACTGGCAGGTGCGCAGCCTGGGCGATCATCTCGCCGGAGGCATCAAACAGAGCGCAAGAAAAGTCCCGGCGCTCGCGGATGTTGGGAGAGAAGGCCGCCCGCATCAGGGACTCGCCCATCTCCTCAGCGGTGGCCGCCAGAAGGTGGTGGAATACCATGCGCCGCACGGGGTCGGGACTCTCGGCTCCCCTTGAGCGCGCCGGCGGGCTCATAGATCGTCGGGAAAGTCGAGAATGTCCAGAGGGGCGTGACCCAAGACCTCCCAATGCACCAACGGGACAATCACCGCCCCGTCGTCGGCTTCCTGTCGCCAGACCACCTGGCGCACCACGCGCAAGAGGTGGGTGGAGTTGCGCTCATACTCTTCGCGCTCGGCCCGGTCGACAAATTCCAGGATCTGATTCTGCTGGGCGGCAGTAGATCTACGAGCCACAGCATAGATAGAGAACACCCTGCTGGATGTGATCAAGCGTTGCTTGATCGGCTGCTGATCCTCGGCCTCAAGCACATCCCAAGTACGCAGCTCTGACAACTCCTCCAGAGTGTCGAAGTACTTTTTCTGCACCACTTCATTGCCGAACTCATCAAAAGTAGGCTCAATTTCTTCCTCGTCCTGATCGAGCTCCTCAGCTTCGTTGCGGTACGCCAGGACCTCGTCCCAAAGGCGCGAGTCCACCGCACGAGAATCAAAGAGAGCGGCTAGTACGGCCAAGGGAGCGGTGTTGACATTGACCTCATAGCCCCCCACGGCGTCGGGTGCCGTAAAAGTGGCGGGCGAAGTCCAAATAGTCAGGAACTGATCGATGGAATGAACACGCTCCCCGTCCGCGTCAAAGAAATCCATGAAATGCTGTTCCTGGAAGGGCTCCAGCACGACCACTTCGCGCAGGCTGAGGGGCATGGAGGGCTGGTCCGGTTCAGGATCATCCCCATCGGACAAGAGATTCGGTTTGGGCAAGAGCGAATCCGACCGCCTGGTGAAGTGCTCGTACATGGCGCGTACCATCATGTCCGCGTCCCCGCGGTTGATGTCTGCCAGAGTTCCCTCGCGGCAGTTGTCCAGTATGCGGGCAACGATCTCACGGTTCTCTTCCGCTTCTTCCTCGTCCTCCACCAGCATGTTGAGCACATTGAACTTGCGGTCTTCGTCCACCACCAGGATGCGCACCTCTTGCTCACCGATCATGGTCACTTGAGGTGTGGCCCAAGGATCCATCTGGGAGTCAGACGCACCGGTGCCAGCGGAGGACTCAGTCCCCGCTTCAGCAGCATCACCACCACCCCCGAAGCCGGCACCAGCGGCCCCCATGGGATCCACCCCCACGCCTCCAGCAGCCTCTTCTCCAGCCTCGGCTTCCACATCCGCAAGCAAGTCCTCGGTCACCTGCAAGAAGGCCGAGCTGATGGCGTAGTCCATGGCCGTCAGGGTCTGGGTGCGCTGGGCCTCGATGCGATCGGTGCCGGTGGTGCGCGCAATCTGGTAGCAGATCATCAGGATCACGATCAGCACCAGGAACGACAGCATCAAAGCTGCTCCTCGGCGGCTGGCATCGGGTCTGGGTCGCAGAGGCTGCATCAAGAAGGGGACGCCCAGGCAGGGGCGTTCTTCCCATGGTAATCGCCGTCCAGCCCAGACGTATCCCGGAGGGCGGAAAGTCCTTTGTCAACGCGCAGGCAGCGCGCAGCAGGAATCCAGCTGCGGACGGTCTCCTGGGGCCAGGACCCCCCTGGGCGAGGCTGGAGAATATCGACCTGATCCAAGGGGATCACGAGAGGCCTCCCAAACGGCCACATCCACCAAGCAGGTGGAGTTGAAGGTCAAATGGCCGGGGTTCACTCTTCGGCTGACAGGTACCCCCAGGCAGCCGGCGCCCCAAGCATGCCGTCGGGAAGAGACCTGCCACGGGTGGAAATATTCCGCGCGCATCCAGGTTCTACAAAAGGACGCGACCCGGAGCAGATCACTGCTCCGGGTCGCATTCCCTGCACAGAAACAGACCTCAGTCTGTCCTCTGGGGATCACTCCACGTCAACGCGCAACCAGGTAGAACTGGTCACTACAGCCCCGGAGGAATCCGTGGCGTACATTTCGACCGTGTCCACGAGGGAGACGTTCACTTCATCGCGGCTGCGAACCCGGTACTGGCCCATTCCGGACAAGGGGTCGATGACAAGGGCTTCTACCCGGTCAAGCAGTGTAACCGCGCCGTTCCTGAACTGTACATGCAGGGTCAGGAGCGTACCGTTGTTGAGGGTCTCATCAAGAGGCTTGTCGAGGAAGCCACGGAAGCGGATGCGATCCGCGTCGTCACGGAAGAGCCACTGCTCTGCGGTGATCGTCGGAGGAGCTGTGACATCAATGAACTCGGTCTCGAGCCACTGTGCGTACATGAAGTGTTCGCCGATCATGTGACCGACCACATCAAGTTGCGCATTCGGGTTAGCCGCCAATTCGGCCCAGAGCACGCTGGTCGGAATGATCGAACCTCCGAGACCAATAACATCAGCCGTAAAGCGGGGGTCCTTGTTGAGCATGACCAGCATATTGCCAATCATGAAGGTTCCAGTTGCTTGGTCCGAAGATGTAACCTCTCCGCCAACAACGTTCTCCGACAATTCGATCACAACTTCGATGTCGGGGATGTAGTAAGGGTTACGGCCCGCAGACTTGCATGTGCCCCCCGCCATAGCGGGATATGCGGTGGGTCCGCTGGGCATTACAAAGCTGGGGTGCACAGCCGCAGCCGCGTCACGCTGGGCGAGGTATTGGGCCTGAATTCGGCCCGCAACGCGGGCATCGCCCATGTCGGCACGGTCAGTGGCGTAGATTGAACGGGCAGCTCCGCTGAAAGCGCCAATTGCGTCACGGCCGGTGGGTTGGGCATTCTCGTCTAGCAGACGGTCGAAAGTCGCAGCCGTGATTTCGCCCCCAGCGCCATCGCTGGTACCGCCGATTGCAACCACTCCGCCATCAACTGACGCCGGGACAGTCACAGCTATCCCGGTGACAAAGATCTCCCTTGTGGCAGCGTCAAGGTGAAAAACCGCGCCTTCAGTGGTAAATGCCTTCAAGGGTTGTCTAATGGTCAAGGCCGTACCGTCGGCCAAAATGGCGGTCAAGCCCTGGGCTGCCACTGATCCGCAAAGGGTCAGCATGATGCCAGCTAGGGATGCTCGCTTGAGAGTAAGGGAAAGATCCATGGAAGAGATACAGGTTTGGGAGAAGGAGGTGCCCGTGATCGGGCGGAGTTCAGGGAAAAAGGGAGTGGCAATCGGCTGAAAACAAATTCAGAGCCCTTTGGCACAACCCAACCGTGCGGCAACTCCCGATTCCCCGCAACGGCCTGGGGGCCACGGTGTCTCGCTTTGAATACGCCCAAGCACAAACTCCGATTGAGTCTGGCCCTCCAAGCGTTCGGTTATGAGACATACAACCGCCCTGCAGAGCGCGAGAAGCCAGACACACCCGAATGAACTCCAATCGGGATCAAATCAAGACGCCAATCCCCGAATCGACCACCTGGTCCTGGAATCAAACTCTGAGATCAGACTGAGACAGCCTGAACTGCCTCCTCTGAGTTCCCTGCAGCGACAGCTTTCCGTCTGCCAATCTGCGCAGACGACTCGTCAGTCTCTGAAACCCGCGTTCAAGTCCCCTCCCTGGAGGACGCGCGGACGGATGTAGAACAGCACATTGGTCTGCTGCTTCTCCTTGAACTTGCTTTTGAAGAGGTTTCCCAGGATCGGAATGTCCCCCAGGATCGGGATCTTGCTCTCGCGCTCAAGGGTCCTTTCGCTGATCAGGCCACCCAGAACCACCGCTTGACCAGGCTCCAGACGCACAATTGTGGTGGCCCGGCGCTGGGAGATCTCGGGCACGGTGACCACCGCAGTGCTGGAGGATGACCCTCCCTGGGTGAAGGCCACTGCCGTACCGGTCTTGGCCGAGACCTCAATATCAATGTTCAGCACCACCGTGTCCCGACCCACCACCCAGGGCACCACATACATCTGCACGCCCACGGGCTTGTAGGTGATGCCGGTTGTGAAAGTCCCGTTGGCGTTGATATTGCGCACATCAAAGAAAGGGATCTGGGTGGTATTGACGATCTCTGCGCGTCCCCCGGAACGGGCAACAACCTTTGGGCGCGAGATGATCTGCACATTTTCTTCGGTGCTGACCAGTTCAAGCAGGGCGTTGAACGCCACGCCGTCGAAGACCGCACCTACATTGAAGAGGGCCTCCGTGCCGTTGACCGTATTGCCGAAGGAATAGTCCATCGAACGCACCAGGCCGCCCGAGTTGGGCAAGGCGAAAATCGGTGTGGTGTCATTCAGGGGCTTGATGCCAAAGTCGAAGACATCGGAAGTGGAGACCTCGACGATTTTGGCCTCGATCTCGATCTGGGTGACCTGCTCCAGGAAGATACGGATGAAATGCTCGACCTCCCTCAGCACATCCGGCTGGGCGGTCACGATCAGGAGGTCCCCCAGCTTGACCGGGGTCGGAGATTGCAGGCCAGGCTTGCGTGGATCGCTCCAAGCCTCCACGGACCAATCTGTGCGCAGGTCCAGCACCACCGAGTCGAGGGGCTGCTCGGCACCCGCGGCCGGAAGCCCCTCGCCGTTGGTGCCCGCAGCGTGGATTGGAAAATCCCCGTAGGTGGTCAGCAATTCCAGTGCCTTGGCGCCAATCCCAAGGGGAAAGGAGTAGGGCTTCATGACGAGGCCGCTCTTGTAGACATGGATCTGGGAGCCGAATTCCAGATAGGCACTGATTGGCGTCTCGCCGGTGGCTTGATCGCCAGCGGAGATCAGGTCAGCCAAGTCGCCAAACCCATCGTCGATTCCTTCATCGAACTCTCCGGCTGGCTGAATGTCATCGGCTTCGCTGAGCGAGGGGTTCTCCCCTTCTGGGGTTGTTTCGTCTACGACGAATGGCGCCTGCCCGGAAGGATTGGAATCTTGCAGCGCCTTGATTTTTCGCTCCAGCTCCAGCCGCTCCAACTCGGTGACCGAGGGCATCAAATTGGAATCAAAGTCATCCACAGGGCGCAGGGTTCCCTCGGCCAAGATGCGTTGGAACAACTCTGCGTCGATTGGTTTGCCCCGTCCGAGTCCCTCATCCCCATTGCTACGGCAAGCCAAGAGCCCTAGCAAAGCGAAGACCAGCGACAAACGCCGGGCACCCTTTGGACAGAAGCCACTCATGGGCGCAGCATTCAAGGGGTCAAGCTCCCACAGCCAGGTCACGCTTGACCGCTTTGGTCAGGTCATGGATCGCCTTGCCGTCACGGCGGGCGATGGTCTTCCACACAGAACAGTAACCAGCATTGACTCGTGCCCGCTCACAGGCAGCGACGATGCGGTTGTGGGCCTTGTTGTGCAGCTCGACCCCGCGGGCAGACTTGGGGTCGATTTTCTTGTCGCGCATCTCGCGGTACTCATCGGTGGCCTGCAGCAGCGCGGCATAGTCCACTTTGGCCGGTTTGGAAAGTTGGCGAGGCTCGGACAATCCACACAGATTGTCGCTCTTCTCCACCTTGTAGGGAGTACCCCGACCATCGTCAGGAGCTGCGGCGCGCTGATCTTGGGTACATGCGGGAAGCGCAGGGCTTGCCAGTCCGTGAACCAGCGCCCCCATGCCCAGCAGGACACTCAGGGCCAGGGGGGCGCGGAATACCCCTCGGGAGCGGAAAAATTGGATTGATTGGTAGTGATTCATCCGGGTCGGGTGCGGTGTTGAGCCGGTGCGCTCTCGCTCACGCGCTCCCAACCGGACCATGCCGAAGCCGAAGGAAGCGCAGTTGCCACGGACGAATACAGAGTCCGGGCCACAAGAACGCGCCCCAGTTGTACCAGACCGAAGCTCGCTGATGGAAGGGTCGGGATCGACGGTTTTCTTGCCTGCCCCGCTGGAGCGTTGCAGGCGGGACCTGGGGCTCCCTCTGCGTTACAGGCTGAACCCCGCTTCTACGCATCTTTGACGCAGGCCTGCAACTACGAACAAGGGCCCCCGACGCGTTCTAGTGCGCCGGGAGCCCCTTGGTACTCAAGAGATCCTGAGGGAATCAGTCGTCGCGCCGGGGTCGTCCGCGGCCTTCGCCCCGGGGGACCGACTCGCGGTCACGTCCGCCGCGATCACCGCGTCCACCGCGATCACCGCGATCACCGCGATCACCACGGTCACCACGGTCACCACGGTCACCACGGTCACCACGGTCACGACTGGGACGATCACCACGCTCCTCATGGCCCGGCCCGTCCCTTTCCTCGGGAACTGCGCCGTTGGCGATCAGAACAGCCTTGCGACTGACCTTGACCTTGCCACGATCGTCCACGTTGATCACTTCCACTTCGACCTCGTCGCCCATGGAGATCACATCACTGACCTCGCTGACGTAGCCCACGTCCAATTCGGACACATGGCAGAGACCCTCCACACCTGGCAGGATCTCGATGAAGGCACCAAAGTCACGAATGCTGCGCACCGTGCCGGTGAACTTATCACCAATCTCGGGGTTCTGGGTCGAGCCCTGGATCTGATCACGACAGGCTTTCACCTTGACCGAATCCACACCGAAGATCTGCACGTTGCCATCGTCGTCAAGGATTGTGACCTTGACTTCGTAGTCAGCCTGCAAGGCTTTGATGTTCTTGCCACCAGGGCCGATCAAGAAGCCAATCTTCTCGGCGGGAATCTTGATGTGTTCGCTGCGGGGAGCAAACTCACTCACATCGCCGCGGGGGGCGTCAACGGCCTCCAACATCTTCTTCAGAATGTGCACGCGACCATCCTTGGCCTGCTCAAGCGCACGCTCCAGGAGATCGCGGGTAACGCCCTTGACCTTGATGTCCATCTGCAGGGCAGTGATGCCAACGCCTGAACCAGCAACCTTGAAATCCATGTCGCCGTTGTGGTCTTCAGAACCAAGAATGTCGCTCAGGATTGCTTCCCGGTCGCCCTCCTTGACAAGTCCCATTGCGATACCGGCAATTGGCTGAGACACGGGCACGCCCGCGCACATCATTGCCAGGCAACCGCCGCAGACCGAAGCCATTGACGAGGAACCGTTCGACTCGGTGATGTCCGAGACGATGCGCACGGTGTAAGGAAAACGGTCCTTGGAGGGCAGGATGTTCTGCAGAGCGCGCTCTGCCAGCATGCCGTGACCAATCTCACGTCTTCCAGGTCCCATAAAGCGCCGGGTTTCACCGACGGAATAGGGAGGGAAGTTGTAATGCAGGTAAAACGGCTTGCGGTATTCCTTCTCGACACCGTCGATGATCAGCTCATCGTCCGGGGTACCCAGGGTAGCCGAGACCAAAGCCTGGGTCTCACCACGGGTGAAGAGCACGGAACCGTGCTGTCGGGGAACAAAGTCCGGAACGATGGTGATCTCGCGGATCTCGTCCGTAGCACGGCCATCAGAACGCTGACCCGAAAGGATCTTGTCACGCTCCACATCGCGCTGGAAGTCATGGAAGACCGTCTTAGCAGCCTTGGTCTGGGCGGCGTTGTCGTCGTCGGACACGCCCGCTAGAGCCGCTTCCACGAACTCGTTACGCACGGCCTTGACTGCAGCGTTGCGCTCAGCCTTGCCGTCGGTGGCAAGGGCTGTCAAAAGCTGGTCCTTGTAGTTGGCTGCCGTGGACCACATAGCCTCATCCTTGACGGGCGAGGTGAATTCCATGGCGGGTTTGCCAGCTTCAGACACAAAGTCGTTCACCGCTTCGATGATCTCGTTGATGGTGTTGTGACCCAGCTCGAGTGCATCCAGCATCTCGGGCTCGGTCAGTTCCTTGGCGGAACTCTCCACCATGCAGACACCGTCGTTGTGACCAGCGACCACCAGATCCAGGCGGCTGTCCTCGCGGCGACGGTCGTCGTCGGGGAACACGCAGAGCTCACCATCAATATGCGCCACGCGGGTGGCGGCCATGGTGGTCTCAAAAGGCAAGCCACCGATGCGGATGGCCGCAAAGGAGGCAATCATTGCCAGCACATCGGGGTTGTTGACCCCGTCGTATTGCAGGACGTGGCTCATCAACTGAACCTCACCCTTAAAGCCGTCGGTGAACATGGGGCGAATCGAGCGATCGATCATGCGCATGGTCAGGACTTCTTTGGTTGTCGGCCGGCCCTCACGCTTGAAGAATCCACCGGGGATCTTGCCCGCGGCTTCAGTCTTCTCGCGGTAGTCCACGGTCAGGGGGAAAAAGTCGATGTCATCACGGGGCTTGCCCGCGACAACAGCGGCGAACACTTTTGTGTCGCCTAGGGTTGCGATGACCGCACCGTGCGCTTGACGCGCCACTTGGCCGGTCTCAAGGACCAGTCGCTTACCTGCGATCGTGGTCTCTTTCTGGACGTAATTGTTTTTCATCGTCCGTCCTCTACTTGGTAATGGGTTTCAAAAAAGTTACTCCGCAGTATTGCGGTCGTTTGGTGTGGGGCCTGTGCCGGGGGTTATCGCAGCTTGGGGATTGGACTCAAGGTGCCGGGCAAGATTCGACAGTTCCAAGAGAACTGTGTCTCTCCTGCAGCCGACGCGCCCACCTGCCAGCGGACATGCATGAGGTCCCTGGCGGGGCTGCTAGTGCCGCAGGCCAAGGCGTTCGATAAGGGTGCGGTAGCGGGCCACATGCTTGGTGCGCAGGTAGCGCAGCAGGCGCGAGCGCCGACCCACCTTGTTTACCAGCCCGCGGCGCGAGGCAAAGTCCTTCCTGTGAAGCTTGAGGTGCTCGGTGAGATTTTGGATGTCCTCGGTGAGGACTGCGACCTGCACTTCGACGGATCCGTTGTCCCCGTCCTTCTGTGCGAAGTCACTAATGACTTCAGCCTTGCGGCTTGACTCGATGGCCATATGGGTTGTGTTGACTCTGACGTTTCTGGATACTCGCCCTCGCCGCAGGTCTCTGGCCCGTTGCCAGACCCCGGGACGGGGTGACGCCGACCTCCGGGTCGGCTCGGGGAGCTCATGGCTCCAAGGAAGAAGCTGAAGGCTCCAGGAAACAGGAGCTTAGACTCCCGTATCGGCCAACAGTGTAGATTTCTGGCCCCCCCATGCGGGGTATATCGAAGAATCTTTCGAGGCGCAGGGATCGGAAGGACCGTCTGATGGTCCCCGAGGCCCTGACTGTGGCCGCGGAGCCCCCAAACAACCATGGCAGAGTCCGACAGGCGCGTCAGCCCCTAGTGCGCACCGGGCAAGACCACCCGTTGGGGCAGCTGGGAGCAGATCTCGTCGGTCATCACCCTCATGGCAGTGGACAGCAGGGCGGACTCCGTGGCGGCCGTTCGGGCCTGCTTTTCGAAGTCGAAACGCTGCTTCAAACGAGCATGCCACAGCTCCTGGCCACTATCGCCAGGATCCTCCATGATGAACTCCAGGTCCACCATCAGGGCATTGCGCAGGTTCCAGAGACTGGTGTCCCAGCTGTGTACGATGATGCGCAAGACCGCATCTTCTCCCAAGCTGCCCGGTCGGTAGGGTGCTTTCAACACTCCACCTGCCAGGGACTCAGGGATCGAGGCGTCCACAAAATCCAAGGAAAGGGGCGCGTAACGCCGGGCAATCAAGGATCCCACCGCCGCCTGACGCAGCATCTGCTCGGGAGCCTGCAAGCCTTCTTCGGCAAACTCGATCGGCGCAACCACCACATCATTGGGATTGATGGTGGCCAGGCGGCCCGTCACAGGCGTGATCTCCACAGCCATCCCGTGCCGCTCCGGAAGGGGCTGACAGGAAGTGGCAAAGAGGGCGGCGGCGAAGAGGCTGACGAGGGAAATTCTGTGTGCGTTCATGGTGCAGATGGTCCAGATGTTGAGCCGAGCCTAGGAAACCGGAGCAGCCCAAACAAGCCGCTCTTGGGACCAGGAAACGAACTAATCGGTGTTGAAGGTGTGGCTGCCGGAGCGGGCGTGGATCTCGCTGACCCGCGAGATCTCGCTCCAGAGCAGGTTGCCCCCATCCAGGGTGCTGCCCACCCAGAGCTCCCCATAGACCTCCAGGACGCCGCTGAGGGGGATGCCCCCCTGAGCCCCAATCAAGGGGAAATGCAGGCTGACCTGCCCGATTCCATCCGGATCCGCCCGCCAGATCTCCCAGCGACGGCCCAGGGTGTCAGTCAGGACCCCCCGGAAGTAGCCCAGGTTCCCTGCGGGGGTGTCATCCATCAGCACCAGGTTGAAGGAGGTGCCAACACCTGAGCTTGCCGGAGGTGGGAAGGCCACACCCGGTGGCTCAACCAAGGGCAGGCCTATGAGGCCGATTGTAACCGGCGCGCGAACGCTGCTCTCGGCCCCCAGGGTGTCGGTCATGTCCGCCCGCAGCCACAGTTCTGGTTCAATGGCTCCCGCCTGGACCATGAAGCCCAGTTGGTCCGTGCCTCCGCTGTCCACCACGTCAAAGGCCCCGGGCCAGGCCGCCTTGACCCGCCAATTGATCTGATCGTCGGTAAAGGCTTTCCCGAGGCCCACGATCCATGGATCGGAACTGCCAGGAGAGCGCGCCTCCACCATGATCTCAGGCGTACCCGCCACATCCCCAAAGGTGCCAAAGGGCTTGGTCATGGGAATCGAAATCACGCCCGAGTCAATCGCCGATCCCTCGTCTCCAGCATTGAACAACAACCCCTCCAGATCGAGCTGAATGATGCTGCCCGTGCCACCTGAAGGCAGAGGCGGCGCGGGGGCCCGCAAGGTGAAAGCCAACAAGAACATGGACCCGAAGCTGGGCAGCAACTCGGTGGCCAACGGATTGACCACGAAAGCCGACTGGGCCCCCAGGCGGGAAGGACGCATGAAGTAGGGCCCATAGTTCTGACGATAGACCCCCAGTTCCGGATCGAGCACGACTTCGGCTCCTGGTACCAGAGCCGAATCCTCCAGCGGCAGACGGCCATCGGCCACATAGGTCTCGATTGCCGCCGAAGACAGATCCAGCCCGCTGACCACGGGAGCGGTCACATCACCCTTGACGCTAGCCAGCTGGGCATTCGTGGGGTGCAAGAGTATCTGCAAGCCTCGAGTGGGCGCCCCGTGGATGCTGAACAGGTCATAGCCGTCGAGTTCCACCGTCACCAAGGAAAGGGCCCCTCCTGCTGATGCGGGTGGGGTCGCGCGACCTGCCGCGTCTGTGAGCTCGGTGCCAAGAAAACTGATCAGCGCCCCGTCATCCTGATGGGAATAGACCGTCGCCCCTTCCAGAGGTTCGAGAGTCAAGGCATCGAAGACATCCACCAGCAGGGTGCCCGATCCCGCCGCACCAGGGCCCTGGGCAAGGACTCCGCGCTGGACAAAGTCGATGCCCAGAATCGGCGCCGCCCGGTTGAGGGCTCGGTCGGCGATCTCGATGTTGAATATCAAAGGCGCGTCCGGATCCAGAGCCCCCAGGAGCACGGGCTGGGCCACGAACAATCCCGCGTTGCCGGAAATCACCACCGGTGGAAACTCACCCAGAGCAGTGTTCTCGGAGCCATTCGAAGACACCACATGGGCATAGCCGATGCGCTCGGTAGCGCGCCCCAGCACGACCATGTCCGTCTGGTCGCTGATCAAGAATCCCTGCTGGCTGCCGTTGCTGCCAAAGCCCAGGAAAATCGGCGGTACCGTGTCCAGCAGCAAGGCCTGCACACCCCCCACCAGGAGTTCCCCGTCCAGGAGCCGGACTTGACTGCGGCGCGTGCCAGAAATGCTCCAGACCCCGAATGCCGCATCTCCGTCGGCTAGAAAGGGCTGACCAAAGCCATCACCGAAGCCGATTTGAGATCCGGTGGCATGGGCCAGGAACTCGCCCTCGGCCACGCTGGATTGTCCCAACACGGCGATCTCTCCCCCATTGGCCCGGGAAACGCCACGGGCCACGACGCCCAGCTTTTGCCCGTTGCCAGTCGCTTTAGCCGCCACACTGAGTTCCGCCTCCACCAGGGGAGCATCCGTAGAAAGGTCATCCAGCCCTATGGCCGAGGTAGGCGCAAAAGGCTTCACCGCTGAAGCCGGTGCGGGCAGGCTGCCGGTGATAAAACTGAAATCCGTGGCTGGCAGATCTCCCCCAGCCACTGAGCCCAACTCCGAGCCCAGGGGCGAGAGGCTCAAAGTCACAGGTTGTTCCACGCCGAGAGAAAGCCGCGTACCCCCCGCGTCCTCAGCCGACCAGATCCAGGCCTGGGTCACGGGCACGGGAACAGCTCCGGGAATCGCCACGGGCAAGGGCACCGGATTGGCCGGAGGCGGCCCCCCATCGACGAGCACAGCGAAAGAACTGTTCGAGAAGTCACCCACGGTCATAGGCTGGTCAAAGATCACCAACACCTCGGTCAAATCCCCCGCCGCCGCTTCGCCGTCGTGGGGATAGACCGCCACGACGCTGGGAATGACCGAAGGCTCCCCGCTGATGGCAATGGTGCCGATGTTCCCAGTTGCTCCGATCAAGCCGCGCCCCAGCACATCTGCCGGATCCGCCCCCGGCCTCCAGCTCAGGGTGTACTGACTGCCCGGAATCAAAGGCTGGGAAGGCACCATCAAGGCGATGCGCCCGTCCGCCACCAGGGGCGGCGGGTCCAGCAAGGAAATCGGAGTGGCGAACACAGCGTCGACCAACTCAAAAGCTCCTGCCAGGGACTCCACCGACATGGAGCCCGAGAATTCCAGGGCAAACACAGACCCCGGCTGCAACAGGGCCCCCGGCTGGGGCCAGAGAATCGGCTGCCCACCAGGATCCTGCGTGATCCACGACCCGGTCTCCAGCTTGCCCGCCGGGAAAGATCCCGCGGCCCCAGGACCTCCCCCACTGCCACCACCCCCAACAGCATTGCAGCCTCCCGGACCAAACAGACAAGCAGGGTTGTCACACCCTGGGAGGCCGAGCAGAAGGAGGAGGGGGAAAAGGAAAGGCGCGCGCATGGGGATTGGGGCCAAGATGCTCTTCTGACGTACCGGAAGGCTGAATCTTCCCAATGATTCGGGCCTCGGCCGTGCCCCACGATAGCGACCCCGAGGGGAAAATCCTCAGCTGGGCGTGAGGGAATTGTAGAGAGCAGGGAAAAGAGGCCAGACACCTCAGGCAGCTACCGGGCGACCTCAAGCCAGTCGCCCCCGGGCAGAGGAACACCCCCGGCGCCGTCATACACATAGGCCCAAGCCCACTCCTGGCCCTCCTTTGTTTGCACTTGAAGCACCACGCGCCGGAAGAGGCTTGGTTGGCCGGGGCTAAACCCCTCGATCTGGTCGAGGGATACAAGGGCCGGAGCGGGATCCGAAAAAGTGTAAAGCACGCCCCTCACCGTGCCCGATCCGGGGATCAAACCGGGGAAGCCGCCCAGGTGCACGAGGTCGGCGGTGGCTTCTGCAACTCGATCCTCACTTGGGTCATAACCAAGCAGGTGGGCATTCCGGCACTCGCCGGGAAGCAGGGTGCCATAGACAAAGATGTGTCCGATGCTATGGCCCGAGGAGTTGAGTCCACGCATGGCGGCGTCAAGATGAGTCGTAGGCAGACCCCGTTGTTCCAGGCCCCCCCGCAAGAGCCCCACATACTTGTCCGTCGGGGCCACGAACTCCGCAGACCGCAACCCGGAAGTCACGCAGTAGGTCTCAACTTTATGGGTAGTCCCATCAAGCGTCGAGACACTGATCAGCCTGCGCTTGTAGATTGTCGGATGCCCCTCCTTGCGATCCATCGCTTCAATCCCGCGCTGATCCAATTCCATCAACGCCCCCGGAACTGCCTGCCCCAGCTTGCCGGGAACCACATCGGCAGCACCTCCCTCGCGACTCGGCGATTCGTAATCGAACTCAAGCCGATGATCGATCAACCAGGCAGGCTCAAGATCCCGCAGCCCAGCGGGGTCCACACCTCGCGACCCACAGTGCTGCGCCCAATCGCCGGCGTCGAGGTTGGATCCGTAAGCGAAGTAAGGAGTAGAAGAGGCCATTCGGCAGTGTAGATGGGACCAACATTCCCTCATCAGGGTTGCGCCAGAGTCTAGCACGCCCACCTCAGAGAGAGATCTCGCGTGCAGCGCGCCAGCCTGGTCGCTTCCTTGTCGTTCATCCTTGGGTGCACTTCCCCTATCGCCCTGTGACCACGATCCAGGACGCTGCTAGTAGGGTCCAGGAGGACTCCCTAGCGATCAGTACCCGGCAAGAAGACAAGCAGAACAGGCAAGAGCGCCCCTCCGCCCGCTGGGTAGAATCTACCCCTCAAAATCCCGATGCGTGGCCCTGTCCTGTGCCACCCCCAACCCATGAGTCCCCGTACACGATTTTGCCCGCCAGCTGTCATTCTGGCCCTCGCACTTTCAGGCTGCGCCTCGAATGGGTCTGTTGCCCATGTGGAAGCAGAGGGTGTTGAAACCAAGGGCCCTGGTTCGAACTCGCTCCAAGGCCGACAACTGGCACAGGTACATGCGGAACTCGGCGCAGAAAACTGGACCAAAGCCAGGGCCGCGCTCATTCCCCTGGTAGTCGGCGCAGCATTGAAGGAAGGGCAGCAAGCCCTTGATGCTGGCAGGCCAAGGGATGCCTTCCAACCGATCGAGGCAGCCCTGGCCCTGGACCCGAACGCGGGGGAGTTGCACTTCCTGAGAGCCCAGGCGGCTCTTGCCACCGCGCCCGGAGACAGTCAACCGGTGTTCTTCTATGAGGACGCGGCGGAGTCTTTTGAGGCGGCTTTTCGATTAGGACTCGCCAAACGGCAAGGGAAGATGGGCGCACGGGAGATTTCTTGTCTGGTGGGCATCAGTCGGGCCAAACGCATGGCCTTGGATCCGGACATGGCCTTGACCCTGGCGCGGAACGCGCACAAGGCCTTGACCCAGTTGGAAGGGTCGCCGCCAACCCTGGACGCCCCCATCAGTCGCGTCTGGGCAGAGGCTGCCTTTGATGTGTTTGTGGCCGCGCGCAAGCGAGACGAACCGGCAGAAGCCCTCTTTGCAGAGACCGAGGACCAGCTTTCGATCACGACCGCCGACCCTGACCACCGCCAGTGGGCTTTGGTGCAGCTCTCGAATCTGCATCAGTGGCGAGGAGGCGCGAGCGCAGCCATCGAGCCGATCGAAAGGGCCCTGGAGTTTGCGCCGGAAGATGGCGACTTGCACACACGGCTGGTGGGTTTGCTGACAGATGCCGGAGGTCAGACAGCGGTACTGGAGCGCTATCAACGCTGGCGAAAAAACCATCCGAACTCGGCGTTGGGATGGTGGTACAGCGCGGTGACGCTCTTTCACCAGGGCCTCGTGCAATTTGAAGCGGGCAACGGGGACGAAAACACTTTCCTTGAAGCGCAGGAATTTTTTGAGCGGTATGGAGAACTGGCTCCTGAGTTCCTTTCCACGGCCCAGGCCTACCAGGCTTCTTGCCGCTCCGCACAGGGCTTCATCCGCCTCAACAGCGGCGACCTGGACGCAGCTGAAGAGACATTTCTCTCCATGCAAGACGTCTTCCCCGGAGCCATTGAAGTGGAACTCGGCGAGCGCATCCCAAGCGGCCTCGCTGGCCTCGACTTTGTAATCGGCAAGCACGCCAAAAGCCCCGAAGACCTGGGCGCCATGAGCGCTGCGGCCCGGGTAGCGAACTACTTGCACGCATACCGCCCCACCAGCGCGGCCTACGCCAACAACGCGGGCTTTTTCAACCGGGACGCAGCGGTGTTGCTCGAACTCCAAGCCCAAGGCGCAGCCAAGCAGGGAGCCGAGGAAGAGTCCAAGGCCCTCTTCGCCGAAGCTCTCCTGGTAATGAACGACTCCTGGAAGGCGTACCAGGTGGCAGCCGAACTGGCGCCCCAGGATGTGCGCATGGTCAACGACGCGGGGCTCGTGATGACCTACTACCTTCGCCAGGATGCAAGAGTCGCTTTGACCTTGCTGGAGCAAGCTCGCGCGGAGGGCGACCGCACCCTGGGCGAATTGACCCATGAACAGCGGGCGGAACGGAAATGGGAAGACCCGATCGAGGCTTGGGGCGACGCCTACCAGAACCTGGGAATCCTGTACCTGACCCTGCTCGATGATCCCGCCGGATCGCGCCCCTTCTTTGAGCGAGCCCTGGAAATCGGTCCTCCCCGACGCGCATGGCTGAAAACCGATATGCTGCCCATGGTGGACCGGCTGATCGCCGGAGAAGATCTGCCCCCTGAACAATACAGCTCGATGGTCTGGTTGCACCAAAGCCCCGCCCGTTGAGTTCCCGCCACCCTCTACTGATTTCCATGAACTTCTTGTTTGCCTTCCTGCTGAGCTCTGTTCCCTCGGCGATCTCGACTCCCGCAGTCTCCGGTACGATCAGCACTCTTGCTGCGCCCAACACAGCCCAACCGGACGAAGTAGATCGCCTGATCGCCGCTGGCCGTGCCGAATTGGACGCAGGCCGCGCCGAACAAGCTCAGGTACTCTTCGAGGAGGCCGATGCCAAGACCGGCAGCCACATGCGCACTCGTGTCTGGGTCCTGCGCTCCTGGATCGATCAGGGCCGCTACAACGATGCCTTCGACCAGATGGAATTGCTGGAGAGGGCCGGAGCCAAGGGTGCCGCGGTGGATTACATCTTTGGCATGGGTTCCTACCGGCGCGCCCTGGACAACATTGCGGCCGGTGGCAGCAGCACGGTGCAACTGGCGCTGGTGGACGCGGCCAACCACCTGAAAGGCGCAACCGACGGGGACCCAGATCTCTTCGACGATGCCTTCACGCCCCTGGCCCACGCGGCATGGCTGGCCCACGAACCGAGCCAATTGAAGTTGGCCATCAACTCCGCAGAACTCGGCACCAAGGCGCGCCCGAAGTCCCACAACGCCAGCTATGTACACGGTCTCGTATTGGCATGGCAGACCATTGAAGCGGCAGGACGCGAGGACGAGAAAACCAAGCAGGCCGCGGCCAAGAAAGGACTGACCGCTTTCGCCAAGGCCGCCAAATTGCTGCCCGAAGACAAGTCCACGGTCTCAAACCGGGCGGAGTATCACCTGCAAGCAGCTACCCTGGCACTCTGGATTCCAGACAAGGACCTGGCTGCCAGGGAATACGCTCAGGCCATGGGTTCCGACCCCAGCAAGGTGGATTTTGGAGTGATTTGGGGTGCCCTTGCCGGTGGCGAAAACGGGGTGGCGTTTTTTGTCACCTGCCTTGAAGACGCCAAGGCGCAGTACCTCAAGCGCTGGGGTGACAAGACCAAGGGTGACGCGACCCTGCTTTGGTGGCTCGGCTATGCGCAGACCGAAACCGGCGCCTATGAAGAAGCGGACAAGAACCTCGAGCAAGCGGTACAAAAGTGGCCCGCCTACGAGAACGCCTATTGGTACCAGGCCCTGGCGCGCTATCGGGCAGAGAACTATGTGGGCGCGGCTGAAGCACTTGAGGTCTGGTGGGGCAAGAATCCAGCGAGCCTCGTAGCCATGATCAAAGGTAACCCGGAACTCCACATCGGCATCGTTTACTACACACAGGGCAAGTGTTACGCAGCGGGACCCACAGGCGTGGCCCAAGCAGCGGTTTGCGCGGAGATCCTGTGCGGCGTGGAGCCCACCAAGTGGGAACGCTGGAACGACCTGGGCCTGTTCTCCCGGGACTCGGGCTTCCTGCTCAAGCGCAGTTCCAAGAAGAAAGAGGACCAAGCCAGGGCAGAGGATTACTTCGAGCGCTCCCTGGAAGCCTACAAAAAAGGCATGGATCTCGCCCCAGAGCAAGCTGGGCTCTACAACGATGCGGCAGTCATCCTGCACTACTATCTGTTGCGCGATTTTGAACAGGCCATGACCTGGTACAGCAAGTCTCAGAATCTGGCGGTCAAGGCCCTGGCCAACCCGGACCTCAAGGATTTTGAACGAACGCGAACCGAGATAGCCAAGCGCGACTCCGCTGACAACTTGAAGAAAATTCGCAAGCTGATTCAGAAGCGCAAGAAGTCAAATGAACGCGACAAGAAAACAGACGACGGCGCCCCTTTGAGCCTGGCTGACTGAGCTGTTGTGCAACTGCCCTTCCAGATTTTCAGCGAGGCTCCCGACGAACGCATCATCACCGTAGATGGAACCGGCGGTGCCCCGGGCTTGGAACTATCCCATTGGCCCGGGAACAGAACGCCGACCAGTCTGCGCCATGACCTTTCGACTGGAATAGCGCTTGGATTCTCCGCTCTTCCAAGGGAAGAGCGGGCCAGGCTGAGTGAAGGCTGTGTGGCGGTGGGCAACAATCACTACGACACAGACGGTGTCCTGGCGGCCCTCTCGATCCTGCACGGGGAATGGGCGCTGTCCCACTCGGATGCTTTGCTGGGAGCTGCAGCCGCCGGAGATTTCTTTCGGCCCAAGACCGATCAGGACATGATGTTGGACGCGGCGATCAGCAACCTCGCCGACCCAGAGCGCTCAGACTTGAACTTGGATGGAATGAACGAGTTGGAGCGTTTCCAGACCGCCTGCCTGGACGCATTTGAACGCATCCCGCGCTGGCTGGAGGGAACCCTGGCCCAGGACGCAGGACTGTTTGAACCGGAACTCGACGCCTGGCACAGGGACCGGAAAGATCTGGGCCTCGCGGTGCACGATCATCTAGGCCATCTGGACTACAGCATTTGGACGGCGGCGTCGGAGCAGAGCAGCAGCCGCAAAGGAGCAGCTTGCTTCGATCCTGGGCGCCACGCCCTCTGGAGAGAATCTCCCGCAGATCGCATGCTGGTACTGGGAACCAGCCAGGCCGGAACCTGCGCACGCTTTCTTCTTTCCACTGCCTCCTGGTTTGATCTGGTCACTCGCAGCGCACAAGAGCGCCCGGACCTGGAGTCCCTGGCGGCGGATTTGAACCGGGAAGAGGGCTGCGGTCCAGAGGACACGACTCGCTGGCGTCACCAGGACACCAACAGCCCCTCCCCGGAGCTCTGGTTCGGCATCGAACAAGCGGACTTGTTCATGGAACACGCCGCCAATGCCATGCGCCCAAGCGGTCTCGATCCCCTGCGAATCAAGCAGTACGTCACAGAGGCAGTGCGCGAGGCCTGGAGTTTTGAAGAGAACGCCGAGGACACCGATGGCGACTGGCAAATCTAAACGGGGCCCGCGCTTTGCCCGGCTGCTGCTGGCAGGGAATTCAGCCGATCCCCTGGTAGTGCTGCGCTCAGCGACCTGGAACTACAACTCAGTGGGTCTCTTTGCCGGGAACGAGGCTTTGGTCGTTGATCCCGGGCTCTCGCCAGCGGAACTCGCCCTCTTGCACGCTCGGCTCGTCACAGCCGAGCAACCTCCCGAGCCGCGCAGAATCAACCACCTGATCCTGACCCACGCCCACCATGACCACATCCGTGGCGGTTGCTCTTTTGAGGGCGCGCGAACTTGGATGCCACGCATCGCAGCCGAGAAAGGCCCCGAAGCCCGAGGTCGCATCCTGGCCGCGGGGGAGGCCCTGGGAAAGAGGATCGCAGCCGAGCCTGCGGGGTATTCCTGGCCCCAAGTCACTGACCCGTTTGACACCGAAGCACAGTTTGTGCTTGGAGACAGTCTCGAAGTGCGCATGCATTTCTTGCCCGGCCACTCCAACTGCACCAGCGTGGTGGTCATCCCAGCTCTGGCTACTCTCTTGAGCGCGGACTACCTTGTCTCCCCAGGTGTCCCCTTTTGCCGCCACGAGGCGCGTATGTTTGAAGGGGCCTTGGTGGGGCTGCGGGAACTTGTGGAGCGCTACGAGATCGAACGACTGGTACCCTCCCACGGCCCCATGCACTTGGGTCGCGACAAGATCCATGAAGCCATCGCCAGCGACCAAAGCGTGATGGCGGCCATGCGCCAGGCTGTGCGCGGAGCTCTTGACAAAGGGCTCGACAAGCAACAAGTCATGGCCGCCGCTCTCGCCGCCGCAGACAAGGACCGGGGCCAGACCGCGGGACGGCTCGCTGCACAAGACACTGACAACGCACGGCGAATCCTGAGGGAAGAGCAGGACATTGCATAGTTGAGGTAATGGGGCGACTCGACAGAAGCGCTCAACTCTCCCGAGCCCGACGCGCACTGCGAGCAAACAGACCCGCCCCAATTGTCACGATCAATCCCGCCGTGATGAACGCCGCGCGCACCCCGAACAGGGCGCCGACGCCTCCCCCGATGCCCCCCCCCACTGCCACAGCTGCGGTGCGCGCGCTGAAGACCACCCCAAAGGCGCCTCCGCGGCGACCCGCTTCCACTTCGCCGGCGGCTAGGCCAAAAGCCAAGGGCCCAATCCCCGCCACCGCTGCTCCCAGCAACAAGCGCCCAGCCAACAAAGCGCCATAGCTGGTAGCGCTGGCCTGGATCGCAATAGCAAGAACCGAGAGGGCTGCGGACTCGCCCATGGCTCTTTGATAACCGACCCGGTCCCCGCGGCGTCCCCAGGGAGACAAGCACAGCAGGTTCGCAAAGGCCATGCCTCCGAAGGCCACCGCCGTGGCAAGAGTCACAGACGAGTCCCCTCCACCTTGAGGCAGAGGCAGGAATGCAAGCAGTTCCATCACTCGTCCACCAGAATCGTTTTGCAGCAACTGAGCCACCAGACGTTCCAGCAGGGGATTCGAACATCCGAGCCCAAACTGCACCGCGAACACCAAAAACGCTGTAGCTCGCAAGGCGGGGCGGATCAGGACCGAGCGCACATCCGACTTCAACTTGCTGAGAGCATGGCTCACCGCCCGACCGGGAGCGGTGTCCTGGGCCCCGTGCGCTGCCAGGTCCTCATGGGCTACAAACCAAACCAGGACCGCGGAGCAAAAGGCCGCACCTCCAACCACCAAGAACACCGCTTGATGCCCACCCAAGACCACGGACAACCAACCTCCCAGCAGGGGGCCAATCATGCTGCCCAGGGCAAGAGAAGTAGACAGTTGCCCGGTCACCCGCGCCTGCCGATCTGCAGGGGCCTGGACGCTGACCAAAGTAATTCCGGGTGGAATGAACCCACTGAACAGGCCCTGACCCAAACGCAATGCCAACAGCGTCCAAGGCCCCTGTGCAAAAGCCATGCCCCCCACAAAGATCGCAATCGCGAGCATGGCGCGGCAGATCATCAATTTGCGCCCAAGCCGATCGCCAAGGGCGCCCCAGATCGGCGACATCAAAGTCGCCGCCAGTGGGGCAGCGCCAAAGAGCACTCCAGCCCAGAGCCGCACGGACGCTTCGCCCTGGACACCCAACTCCTCCAGCAAGCTGGGGAAGAAAGGCAAGAAACTCATCATCCCGATCGAGGTGATCAGGTTTGCGAGCCAAATGACGCGAAAGGTGCGCTTCCAGGGGGCCATTCAGTCGCCGGGTCAGTTCTTGTAACTCTGCAGAGGCGCTGGAATCCTTCCACCCCGCCGGTGCAGGAGGTCGCATGAGAAAGGCCCCGGATCCTGCACAATTGCCGTGCCCAAGAGACCTCCCCACTCAACTGTTTCACCGGGCCCCTTACCTGGCACGGGGATGATGCGAACGGCGGTGGTCTTGGTGTTGACCATGCCAATAGCCAATTCGTCGGCGATGATGCCAGTCAAAGTCGCAGCCGAAATGTCACCGGGAACTGCCACCATGTCGAGGCCAACCGAACACACCGCAGTCATGGCCTCCAGCTTTGCCAAACTCAATGCCCCCGCCGCCACCGCATCGATCATGCCCTGATCTTCGGAAACCGGAATAAAAGCACCGGACAAACCGCCCATGCAAGAACTCGCCATGGCGCCACCCTTCTTGACTGCATCGGTCAACATGGCCAAGGCCGCCGTCGTACCGGGGGCACCGGCCTTGTCCACTCCGATCAACTCCAGGATGTCCGCGATGGAATCTCCCACCGCCGGAGTGGGCGCGAGGGAAACATCAACAATACCAAAGGTGGTGTTCATGCGGCGTGCCGCCTCACGGCCCACCAACTCCCCCACCCGAGTTATCTTGAAAGCTGTGCGCTTGATGGTCTCGTAAACCGCCAGAAGATCGGTATCCGGGCCCAAGCGTTCCAGGGCTGAACGCACCACACCAGGGCCACTGACCCCCACATTGATCACGGTTTCGGGCTCGCCGATTCCAAGGTGCGCTCCAGCGACGAAGGGGTTGTCCTCCACCGGGTTCATGAAACAGACCAACTTGGCGCAGCCTAGTCCTCCCGTGCTCGCCGTGCGCTGAGCCGTGTCAAGTACCAGTTTGCTGAACTCAGACACTGCATCCATATTGATGCCGGCCTTGGTAGTACCAAGAGCAACCGAGGAACAGACGCGCTTGGTGACCTCCAGGGCTTCGGGGATCGAACGAAAAAGGGCCTCGTCCGCGCGGGTGAAGCCCTTGTACACATAAGCGGAAAAGCCACCAATGAAGTCAACTCCGACCTCTCCTGCCGCCGCATCCATGGCGCGGGCCAGAGGCACGAGACAATTAGCTCCACTGGCTGCCGCCACCAGAGAAATCGGAGTCACCGCGATACGCTTGTTGACAATCGGCACCCCGTAGTCCGTGGCGATCGAGTCCGCCACAGCTACCAGGTCTTTGCCGTGGTGAACAATCTTGGCGTAGATTTTTTCGCAGGTGCTCTCCAGGTCCGGGTCCGCGCAATCCAACAGGCTGATCCCCAGAGTCGTGGTGCGCACATCGAGCGTTTCCAGCTCTACCATGCGCAGGGTTTCTAGGATTTCGGTGTCGGAAAAGGCCACGGGGCTGTGTTGTTGGGGCTATACCCGGTGCATGTAACGAAAAACGCGCTCGTGCATCACACGAGCCACAAAGTCCTGGTCTCCGCCCAAGCAGTCGAGAACCTCCTTGAGAGGCTTGAACTGACCGGCGTGCTCGAGGCCCACGGTCAGCACAAGATGAAAATAATCCTCCACTGAACGCTGGCTGATGTCGCGCACATTGCCACCGTTCTGGGCGATGGCCGAGGTGATTTCTGCCAGCACTCCAGTTCGGTTGCGGCCCACGACCACCACCATCACGCCGGTGCCGCCGGGCTCGTCGGCCTCAGGCTCTGGCATCAGAGGCATCGAGTGTTCGGCTCGAACAGCGTCCGGGCCGCGATCGGGCGCAGACTGTTCGAAGGCGCTACCGTTGGCCCCCTTGAGCACGACTCCGACAGCACGCGCGGCTTCAAGGGCCTGGGGCGTGACCACCGTCTGGGGCTCCACGACGAGCTCGCCGCTGCCAACGCGGCGGATGTCTTCGGCAGTGATGAATCGGCGGGGCATGGAAGGTTGCTGGGTAGAGGGGGGGGCCGTGATTGATTACGCGAGGCTCGGTGACGGGTGGGTCAAGTCTGCGCGAAGGGCTTGGGTCCCTCGGCTCCGATGGTAGAAATGGTCAACTGACCGTTCTTGACCACGACTACATAGGTGCCGTCCCTGGCGCGCAGTTTACTCAAGAGGGAGCTGTCGGTGACGGCATTGACGCGCGCAGGACCAGCTGCACCGGGCTCCTCGTAGACCACATCAATGCGCCGTCGAAAAGCCGCGTCCAAGGCCGCCGGAGTGGCGATGCGCCTGGTCGACAACAGAATACGCGTCCCGGCTGGCATGGCCAGAACATCACTTTCTGTTACTAGTTGCGGGCCAGCCACTTGAAGAAGGATCAGGGCCTACAGATGACGGGAAAGATCCGGATGCGGACGTGAAATCACAACCTGGCGCAACAACATGCCAGAGGTCTCGGCACTCTTGGATCCCGACAGGACCGCCGAGCGCACATCGCTGACCTCGCCTGTGACGCTCAGGTAGCTGCGCCCCCCAAGTCCATTGGCGATGCGCAATTCCAAAAGGTCCACCGCCGACTGCTTGAGAGCCGCATCCGCCGCCAGAATCGCCGCAGCGATGCTAGTGGTCTCGATCACCCCGAGGGCATCCAGAGTGCCTTCGATTTGGCCATCGCGACGGCGCAGCCCGTCTTCCACCTGGGGATGGATCTGAGGAATCAACAGGCGGTCAATCAAGTCGCCGCCTGCCTTTTCGGCTCCACGCCGAAGAGCAGCCTGCAGATCGTCCACCGAGCCACTGAAGAGCATGGCGTACTTGCCCGGCTGCACCGAGGAGGCAAAGAGTAATTCGATCTTGGCCTCCCACAAGATGGCGTCTACTGTTTCGATTCCGCGCGCCACACTGCCAAGCTCCAAGAGCCCAATTGCAGGGCCCATGGTCACATCGCTGCGCATTTCAGGGTTATGATCACTTCGAGTCATGTTTCGCTCCTCTTTGGAGTTGCTGGGGTCTTGCTTCTAGACCGTGTCGTCGTCTTCGTGGGAATGTATAGTGCGGTCCTGGAGTTCACAGCGATCGACAATGCCGACCACCGCTGATTGAAAGCCAATGTCATGGCCACGGCCGATGGCATGACGCGCAGCCCGGCCATAGGCCACCAACACGCGCTCGCCAATGCCTGCGCCCAGGGGGTCAGCGGCAACCACGGTCTCGGCCGTCCCCATTCCTGCGGCATCGAGAGGCCTGACCACAAGGAAGCGCAGTCCCTCCAGGCTGGGATCTTTGACCGTGGCCCAAAGGCTGCCAACTACGGTACCGATGATCACGGGGAGGCCTCCCCTGCATGACCGGGGCCAGTGCTGCCGCTGCCAGTCATGTGCGCAGCAGTCCGCCCCGCATGGGTCGAGGCCTGCCAGGACGCCGGTGCATTGGGCGCGTCAATATCGTCCACGATCCCCACCACCGCCGCTTCCAGCGCATAGTCCCCGTCCCCTCCCATGGCCACCCGAGCAGCCTTTCCAAATGCCACCAGGACCGCTTCGCCCTGATTGGCCCCGAGGGGATCCGCGCAAACCACCGGGGCCACCTTGCTGTTGCCCGGTTCGTCATGATCATCGAGGGGTTGCACCACAAGCAGGCGCTTGCCCTCGAGATCGCGCATCTTGCGCGTGGCCCAAACCTGACCCACCACCCGTCCAATGAACATCAGCCTTGGCCCCCCAACCGCGCCAGGGTCAGGCGCACGGCGTCCGCAGCCGCTTCGATCTCTGCGTCGCTGCCGGCGAGGCGCAAACGGCCCACGGCTCCTTCGACTCCAAGGCCCACCAGGCGCACGGGTGCGGCCTTTTCCGCCTCGTTGGCCAGGAGAGTCACATGCACTGCAGGGGCCACTTCCAGGGTGTAAAGGGTGTCACCTCCCAGGACCAACATGCCCGCCCGGGTGCGATTGATCAGCATGGCGTGATGGTCTGAAATCTGACGAATGATCTCGTCGTTCAAGACCTTTGGCGGCAGTTGATCCCCCGCTTGCTTCCCCAGTGAAAGGAGCATTATCTCGCCAGCGCGCAGCACCTGGCCCTGATCCGGGCCGTGCACCTCCAGGGTGCCATAGTGCCGCTCGGTAATCAGAGCACCGGGGGTCACATCGCAGGCCTTGAGAGCCTGATCCAGAATTCGATTGATCACTATGCCGGGCTGCACCTCCAGCCAAAAAGCGCTCTCTCCGGCCACGGGGAAGTAGCCGTCTGAATTCGCCGCGCAAGTGGCGGCGAACTGAGCCTGCAGCTGGTCCAAGTGGACCGCTGCGCGCAGTTCTACGGTTTGCTGTAGTAAGGTCATCAATCGATTCCAAGGTGCCGCCGAAGGCACAAGACTCAGCGCTTCACTGCAGAGACTCAGATTTCAGCGGACGAAAATCCTAATCGGCACCTGGCAGATAACTCTCAAGATCCCCGGCGGGCCGGGGAATCACATGGGTGCTGACCAACTCGCCTACTCGGCGAGCGCTCACGGCCCCGGCCTCCACCGCAGCCTTCACTGCGCCCACTTCACCGCGCACCATGACCGTGATCAAGCCACCGCCAGAGGTTTCTTTGCGCATTAGAGTGACCTTGGCCGCTTTGCACATGGCATCGGCCGCTTCCACAGCGCCCACAAGGCCTTTGGTTTCGATCAGCCCGAGGGCCATTTCAGTTTCATTTGACATAGTAATTTTCTTGGTTCAGTTCGAGTTGCAATCTAGACGTGACAGGCGCCGCTTTGGACGTCATGATGGGGACAACCCTGACAGGGACCCATTGGACAACCGCCGCCGGCGTGAGTGAGAATCGTGCGAATCTCGTTCGCATCGAGGACTCCACCGGTATCGATGGAGGAGGAACTGGTAGAAGCTGCACTGCGAGAAGCGCTGCTACTGACCTGCCCGGTGGCGAGCCGGGACCCGGGAGTACGCACAAAGGTCAGGCTTGAGGGTTGGGCTGGCCCTGGAGCGGGAGAACTCCGAACCAACACGGGGCTAAGAATCCCCTTTAGGCGCTTTCTCTGACAGTCGCTGCAGTCACAGTCTGGGCCACAGCTGGAGGTCTTGACTGTGCTCATAGCAGCCCCCAGGGGCGCCTTGCGGCGGCCCTCAATGGGAATCGTCCCACCCCAGGCCATCTGGGGGGCGCTGACAGGCGGCCCTCCCGCAGTAGCCAAGACGCTGACAGTGGACGAGGCCTGGGCACCCTGGCCCGAGCCAGCGCCGCCCCGCAGGCCCGGATCCCCTTGCTGACCACTTCCCCGGGGAGCCGGATCCCCCAACATCTCTGCAACTCGCTGATGGGCGCGCCTTTCGATCTCGGGCCAATCGGCCTTGGGGAAAGCAATGCGCTTGATGTTGAGCAAATGGCGCGCAGTGATGTTGTCACTGGTGATGTTGCCCGCCTGTGGCCCGCAGCCGAGGGAAAACGAGGGCATCAAGCCGGTGCTGAAACCCACCGCCCCTGTGGAACTCGGACCGTTCATCACGATGCGGTTGGCGGGCTTGTCGAGGGCAAAGGCCTCAAGCACGCTGCGCTCCTGAGCATGCACGGCCATTGTGTGCCCCAGGCCGCCAAAGTGCAGCACTTGCTTGGCCACCTTGCAGCCTTCCTCCCAACCATCTACCAGATGGACGGAGAGAATCGGCGCCAGGATCTCGATGGAGAGTGGATGCTCACGTCCCACACCGTCCTGGTGCGCCAACAGAACCGTGGTGCTGCGCGGCACGTGAAAACCCGCCTTTTCCGCAATCCGCCAGGGATCGATGCCCACCAGGTCAGGATTCATGCTCCCGCGCCGGTTGCAGTAGGTCTCGAGCTGCGCGCACTCGGCGGGACTCGCCAGATGAGCTCCGCGCTCAATCAGCGCCGCCAGCAGACGGTCGGCAATGGGCCTGTCCAAGACCAGAGCCTGCTCTGAGCAACACAGGGTCGCATTGTCAAAGCTCTGGCTGGTAACCAGGTCCTTTGCCACCTGATCCAGTCGGGCGCTGCGGTCCACATAAGCTGGGACATTGCCGGGGCCCACCCCATAGGCGGGCTTGCCGCTGGAATAGGCCGCGCGCACCAGTCCCGAGCCACCGGTGGCCAGGATCACCGACACATCCGGATGCTTCATCAGAGCCCCGGTGGAGTCGATGGTCGGACGCTGCAGCGCCGAGACCAGGTCCGCGGGCCCCCCCGCTCTCTGGATCGCTCGACGCATGACCTCCACGGTCTCGCAAATGCAACGCGCTGCCCGGGGGTGGGGACTGAAGACCACCGCGTTGCGACCCTTGACGGAAATAATGGCCTTGAACATGACGGTCGAAGTGGGGTTGGTCGTGGGGATCACCCCGGCCACCACACCCACGGGCGTAGCCACCTCCCACAGGCCTGTTCGGTCGTCCTGCTTGAGGAAACCCACCGTGGGCTCGTCCTTGATCGATTCCCAGACCCCTTCGGAGCCAAAGAGGTTCTTGAGCACCTTGTAGTGCACCCGCCCTATGCCGGTTTCTTCCACCGCCAGGCGAGCCAGATCATGGGCCGCACGGACCCCCGCCTCGGCCATAGCCGAAGCGACCCGGTCGGTGGTTGCCTGGTCCCATCCAGCCGCGATTTTCTGAGCCGCCTTTGCTCGGGCGACCTGGTCACGGACCTCCTGGAGGGCGGCGAGATCGGGATCAATTCCCCGCATCACTCAACCCAGAACCTACTTGGTGCCAGCAGCCACAGGCTGCATGTCTGGAAGAATGCGCTCCAACTGATTGTGGGGGCGCGGAATCACATGCACGCTGACCAACTCGCCCACCCGACGAGCAGCAGCGGCACCGGCATCGGTGGCGGCCTTGACCGCACCTACTTCACCGCGCACGAAGAAGGTAACCAGGCCGGCGGTGGCCTTTTCCTTGCTAAACAACTCGACCTTGGCGGCCTTGACCATTGCGTCGGCGGCCTCGATGGCGCCCACCAGACCTTTGGTCTCGACCATTCCTAGAGCTAGGGAATTCATGGGAGGATAGGTTCTCGTCTGTGAAGAGGGACTCAGGGAAAGGGGCCTGCAGCTCGCAGGCCTCCGTGAAGGGAGGAGTCTAGCCAGCCCGCTCCGAATCCGTATCTGCAAAGCGTGATCTCTTCAATGCCACTAGATAGGAGTCAGATAAGGGGAACATAAACACCTCCAGACGACCCAATCCGATCAAGGAGAGTAGTTGAGACCCAGTTGCACCCCATTAGAGTCCCAGTTCAGGCCGCGCCCGAAACACCACCGGGTCGAGCCGCAGCTGACTTCCTGGCAGGTGCACCCGGGATTTGAGCAGCACCTCGAAGAGCAGGGGATTCGACTCAAACAAGGCCTGAAGCACCTCCCGATCCCCACGATCCAAGAACCCCGCCCGCTCCAATGGCCAGAGCATGATCAGCGGCCCCACGGCTGGCAGAGGCCAGTCGCTGCCATTGACCAGCATCCCGTGCAGATCCGGTCGCGACAGAATTGCTGGCAGGGCTACGGAAAAGTGGTTCACGTTGCAGATGGTGGAAATGTCCCCCAGCAAGCGCCCCTCTCCTCCACGCTCATCGAAGAGCCGCAAACACAATTCAACTGCGGGCACCAGGGGCAGAGCGGGATCATCCAGGTCCCGGGCCAGCCCTCCGGCGGCGCAGTGCCCCACGATCACCTGGGCTCCAGCATCCAGGGCCGCCCGCACCAGGAGCGGATTGTTGAGGTGGTTTTGGCTGATCTTCCCGACCGCACCCTCGGTGCCCGTGTGAATCAGGAGCCAGACCCCCAGCCTCCCTGCTTCCGCATAGAAGGGCAGGAGGCGCTTGTCCCTGAGTTCAATGCCCTGGGCGCTAGGCAACCACTTGACGATCCGCACGCCCGCGGCCGCAACCCGCTGGAGCTCCTTGAGGGCGTCGGGCCGGAGAGGGTGGATGCTGGCCGCGGCGATGAGTTGCTCGGGATGCCGTTCTTGGGCCCATAGAGCCCAATCATTCGGTACGAAGAAATCGCTGCCCGCCCGATCCGGCCGCCCTTGACGATCGTAGCGCTGATCGAAGGCCAATACGTGATGACGCGCTGGAAAGGGCATGGCAGCTGAGAGCTGCGCCAGGTGATCTACCCAGGCAGAGTCCTCGGCATCCTTCCCCGGCAAACCCGCTGCCGAAAAGAACCGGCCACGCACGAAATCAACCGGATGCAAGGGATCCGTGAGCCTCGCGTTCATCCAGCACTTCGATCCCCTCCCTCGACCCGCCAGATGGGCATGCACATCGATCATGGGCTGGCCCAACAGATCGTCCTCAAAGGCCTGAACCCAAGTGGCTGCCAGACCATCCAATTCCGCGCCCTGCTGCAAGCCCACGAGCGGCGAGGGGGCAGCGAGGTGTTCCAAGCAGGCGGGCAAGCCCAGCCACACCAGCAGCAAGAATCCAAGAGCGGCCATGGGTCCCTTGAGTTTCTGGAGTCGCACGGCCCTAGGATAGCACGCCCATGGAAACCAAACGACTGACCACTCTGGACGCCACCCTGCTGGTCATGGGTGGCATCATTGGAGTCGGCATCTTCTTCAAGCCAGGGGAGGTGGCGGGGATCCTCCCCAGCCAGGGGGCCTACTTCGCAGCTTGGGGTCTGGGCACCCTTGCAGCCCTGGCAGGGGCCATGACCTTTGCCGAATTGGCGGCAATGCTCCCGAGGGAGGGGGGGTGGTTTGAGTTCTTGCGTGAGGGCATCGGGCGACTCCCCGCGTTTCTCTTCGCCTGGGTGGTCTTGCTGGTGATCTCCACCGGTGCCTCGGCGGGGGTAGCTGAATTCTGCGCCGAGCAGTTGGCAGAGGTCCTGGCCTGGAAAGCGGAACCAGCAGAACTGCGCCTGGTGGCTGGTGCGGTCATAGCAGGGGTCACTCTGATGGGCTGCTTTGGCATCAAACGAGCGGCTCTGCTGCAGAACCTGTGCATGGGGGCCAAGCTCTTGTCGATTCTGGTACTTGTGCTGGCGGGATTGGCCTTGACGGCTCCGGCGGCCGCCGACCCCAACCCCATCACCATCGATACGGGGATCTCCCTTGGGAGCGGCCTGGTGCGCGCTTCGCTGCCGGTGCTCTTCACCTTTGGTGGCTGGCAGCTGGTGACCTACATTGCTCCCAGCATCGACAATCCCCAGCGCGTCCTGCCGCGGGCCATTGTCGGTGGCATCTTGGGGGTCGGAGTGGTTTATGGCCTATTGAATCTGGCCTACGTGCGAGTACTCGGCATGGAACGCCTGGGCAGTGAGCCCAATGTGGCAGCGAGCCTGGCAGAGGCAACCCTGGGCGCCTCGGGTGGGCGCTTTCTGGCGGCGGCCATGGCAGTCAGCGCCTTCGGCTTTCTGGTTGCCACCCTGATTGCCACCCCCAGCATCTATGTGGCAATGGCCCGCCAGCGGTTGTTTTTTGCCATTACGGGGCGCCTGCACCCGCGTACGGGGGCGCCTGCTCAAGCCCTGGTGCTGCAGGCGCTGATTTGTTTTGTGTACTTGTCCTGGAGCGGAGATGTCAAGAGCGACCTGGGCGACGCAGTGGTCTTCGCGGAGTGGATCTTCCACGGGCTGGCGGCTGTGGCCCTGCTGCATCTGGCCCACAAGGGCCGAGCGCGCCCCTTCAAGAGCCCCCTCTATCCCCTCTTTCCGGTGCTGTACCTGTTGATCGCCGTGGGAGTCGTGCTGGGAAATCTGGTCACCACCGAAGCACGCATTACCCTTCTGGGGCTGGGAGTCCTGGCCCTTGGAGGAGTGGTCTACTGGCTTTGGGCACCCAAGAATTCGACGACGTTGCAGTGAACACTTGGCAAAGCCCAAATTCAGGCTGGATGCACCCACTGAGTCTCATCTTCCAATGATGCCTCACATCATCTGATTCGAGCGGGGTACCAATCCCCAATCAATGCACTCAGCTCCTGGAGCAACTCTGGATGCTTCGATGAGAGATCTACTTTCTCGTAGGGATCAGCTTTGAGATCAAACAACTGCGGGCTGCGGTCTTTGGGTGGGTACTTCATCCGTCCCGTTCGACCATCGTAGGTTAGAAGGAGCTTCATCTGATCCTGGATCACCCAGCGATAAAGCAAAGAAGCTGTGGGATCCTGAATGTCGGCTATGTCATGAGCAAAGGACTCACCAAAGATCACACTTCGCTCGACTGGCGTACCTTCCAGCAGATTTGGAAGCAAGTTCAAGCCCGGCAAGTTCGTCGGAACAGCAACCCCAGCCGCCGCCAGAATCGTCGGCGCAATATCGATGCTGCTGCACAGCCCTGGCCGCTCTTCCGCCTTCATCTTGCCCGGCCAACGGAACATGATTGGCGTACGCGTGCCCCCTTCATACGGACTTCGTTTGGACCGAGCCGCGTAGCCGCCATTGGGGTGTTGAATCCAACCATTGTCTGTGACATAGATCACAAGGGTGTTCTCGGCGACTCCCTTTTCTTCCAGCTGAGCCAGCAATTGGCCGCACGTTTCGTCAAACCACTCGCACATTGCGTAGTAGGCCGCAAGCGCTTTTGGGCGGCCGGCCTGTTGGTACTTCTGAAGTAAACGCAGCGGTGGATCGTGCGGAGTGTGCGGCAGAAAGGGCGCATACCATAGGAAGAAGGGCTTCTGGCTTGCGATTGCCAGGTCCATGAACTCGCTGATTGGGTTCAAACCCTGGCGTCCGATGGTCAATCCATCGTCCCCGTGCCTGCCACCCTTCTGGGGATAACCTCGAGTCATGCCGTGGGTGAATCCCCCACGTTGGTAACTTCCTTCCCACCATTTTCCGCTTTGAAAAGTCAGATAACCATGCCTTGCCAAAGCCCTGGGCAGGGTGAGGTTTCGGTCCACGTTGGATATGAGCAGCTCGCGTATGGCCTTGCCAGACTTTGCTGCATGAGCCTGGTTCTCCTTGGTGTTCGCAGGATCATTTCCAGTGATCAGGCTTTGATGAGCATACAGTCCTGTTGCCAAGGTAGTCAGAGAAGGACGGCAGAGGGGAGTTGGCACATAACCCCGCCGAAAGACCACGCTTTGTTCAGCGAGCTTGTCGATGTTGGGAGTCTGGATTGCGGAGTGGCCCATGAAGCCATAGTCAGTCCATGCCTGATCATCAGAGATAATCAGAACGACATTGGGGCTCGGCTGTGAAAGTTGTGACGGAACCGTCAGACCCAGCAACAATAGAAGGGCAGTCATTACTGCAGGCTATCACGAGCGGGCAGAGTGGAAGTACAAATCGGTGATGTTCTGAATGTCACATCAGATTTCTTGGGCGCAGAAGTCCATGAGCCGCGATACACCCTCTGATGGCATTCGAAGGGGCTCAATACGACCTGAACGTGTCCCGGTCCAAACTGCGCCCATGGTGCGCTGCGAGGCCTAAAGCCAACCCCAAGGCCAAGAGTGACGCGAGCAGACTACTGCCGCCGGCACTGATCAATGGCAAGGGCAAGCCGGTCATAGGCACAAGCCCGGTATTCACCGCCACATGAATCACCAGGTGTGAAGCGAACAACAAGGCCACACCGCCCACGACGAGGCGACAAAAACGATCCCGTTGGCGTGCGGCAGAGATCATCAACAGAAAAGGCAGCAGAGAATAGAGCAACAAGACTCCTACGCTTCCAATGAAGCCAAGCTCCTCACCCATCACCGCAAACACGCTGTCGGAATCACGCTCGGGCAAGGTGCGCGCGCCATTGGCAACACCCTGCCCAAGCCCAGTACCGGTCCAGCCCCCGTTACCCAGGGCAGTCCGCGCCTGATAGGCGTGGAAGGCAGGACCATAGCGACCCTCGATCAATTCAGGCGCTTCGTAGGACGAGGTCCAGGTGTGAATGCGCTCAAGTTGATATTCCTGGACCAAACCACTCTTCCAGCCGAGAAAACCAAGACTCACTGCAATCAAGCAAAGCCCCACCAGGGAACGCCAGGGGGCACCGGCCAGATGGAACATGCCGAGCGCAATCGGCAGAAGAGTCAAGGCCGTTCCCAAATCCGGCTGAGCGGCCACCAAGGCCAGGGGCAAGAGCACTACAGCGATAGGCAGAATCCATTCGCCCCAGTTCTCAAGCCGCCTCCGGGACAGGAGCGAAGACAAGATCAGGACCAAACCGATCTTGGCCAACTCGGACGGTTGCAAATCAAAGTGTGGCAGAGGAAGCCATCGGCGAGCGTTGTTGCGCTCTACCCCTATGAAGTGCAGGGCCAGCAACAACAGGATACTCAGCCAGAAGATGCGGTGCGTATTGCGCCTGAGCCAGGAGGGACGCAGCATCAGAGCCAACAGCAGCAGAGGCGCTGCGAAGAGCAGTTTTTCTCGGTGACCGGCGAAACTGGCCCCCCCAACCGCCCCCAGGGGCTCGGCCGCGTCCATCGCCCCTTGGAACACGAGGCCCAGGGCAACGATGCCCGCAGCCACGATCAGAATGTGCCAGTCCACCTCGCGCCAACGAACCCCAGCGGGGTCGAACAAACGCCGGGGAGAAAGATTGTCTTGCAGCCAGGATCCCATCAGAAGTTCTTTCAGCGCTGAATCAGCGCGGCGACCTCCGGGCGCTGCAGAAATTGACTGGCCAGTTGCACGGCCCCGTGGCTGGAAGTGGCGGAGGTGTCGTGTACCAACAGCACGAACACGAATTGGGGATCTTGCACTGGGAACCAGCCAGCAACCCAGGCGTGCTTGCGCATGCCCTCCCTCCAACCACCCTTGCCGTCGGGCACCGGGCCCTTGCAGATGTCTGCGCTGCCGGTCTTGCAGGCCACGCGAAAGCCCAGGGTCTCACGAGAAAGTCCCTTGCCCCGGGCCGATCCACGCAACACTACCTGCTCCATCAGACCGCGCACCAGGGCCAGGTTCTGGGGATCGAAGCCCAGGGATGTGGGCGGCCGCAACATGGACACGCCCCGGGCTTGACTGACAAAGGCCATTGTGGGCAACTGACCCGTGGCGATGCCCGCATAGGCACGAGCCATTTGCAAGGGCGTGGCCTGGATGCAAACCAGGCCATTGGCCGCGTACTGACGGAAGGTGGCGCTGGCGAGATCGAGAGGTTCGAGAAAACGCCCGGGCCTGCGGTCCTCCACCAAGCCAACCCGGGGCAAGGGCGACTCTTCTTTCAAGCCCTCAAAAACGCGCACTCCGGTTGGAGTCCCCAACCCAAAACGCCTGGCCAGATCGCGATGATCCTGGACCGAGAGATGCTGACCCAACCAAGAAAAGAAAGCGTTGCAGGAATGGGGCAAGGCATCACGCAGGGCCATGTCCCGAATGCGGCCGGAACCAGCAGCCTGCCTGTGCAGGGTGTAGGAGTGGCCTAGGGTCGAACTGCAACGCACCTTGCCGTAACCAGAAGCCTGATCGCGGCCTTCGCGCAGGCAAGTCACCAAGGATTCATCCGCGTCAAGCAGGTGCCGGGTTCCTTCATCGTCCAACCAGCCGTACTCCATAGCCCAAAGGGCAATCAGTGGCTTGATAGTCGAACCCGGGGGTTGGAAGGTGGGCATGCGCAAGGTGCGCTGCACCCGATACAAAAGACGCTGATCGTCTGAGCGCCGATCTTGACCCACGAAGCCTATTTCTGATTGGGAACGACTGGGCACCGAAGCCGCAGCCAATACCTGACCATCCACCCGAGCCAAAACCAAGGCCCCCACTGGATCCTGCCACCAATCGGGATCCGCGCTGGAATCAGCCAGGAACTCTGGACGCTCCAAGACATCCTGGGCGACGCGCTGAAGATTCACGTCCAGGGTCAAGATCAGGTCCTCCCCATCCACAGGGCTTTGAGACCAGTTGGCACTACGATCCTGTGCGCGTTCCGCCAATCCTATGGACTCCTGAAAGCCGTGGGAGCCTCGCAATTCAAAGTCAAAGTAGCCCTCGATGCCGCTGCCTCCGATTTCTTGTGTAGCGTGCAAATTGCTGCCATACAGTTGGGCCAGTTCATCAAAGTCCCCCTGCTTGCGGTCCAGGGCCGCTTGCAGTTCCCGCGCCCTTGCCAGGTCATCTCTTTCGCGGAGCACGCGTACCATGGACGGGGAACGCAGGGAGCCAATCAAGCGTTGGAAAAGAGGCTGGGGTTCCAGATCCACATCCGTGCCCAAGGCACGCACCTGACCGGAATCGAACTCACGCCAATGTCGCTCGTAGCGCATGCTGACTCGGAATCCCGCGTGTTGCTCAGTGAAGCGCGTAACGGCCTCCACCAGTGAATAGGGCGGTCGCTTGAGCAGACGCCGGGGACGGAGGGACTGATCCTTGAGCAAGTGGTCTCGGAGTTCGAGAGCTTCGGCCACGCGCTTCGGAGCCAGTGCCCAGGTTGTGTCTCGAGAACCCAAAGTCCCGTACACCCTCTCTTGAATCGCACGATCAAGACGACCCAGCAAAACCTCGATTGGCTCCAATTCTCCCGGGGACCACTCTTCCCGACGTCGGCTTGCGAGGCCTATCAGCGCGCCCGTACGTCCGGTGGAGTCCGCGTGATCGTCCAACCCCAACGCTCGAGCCAGTAGAGCCTCCTGCTCGCCCCAAAGCACCCGCCCACTGCCAGGTCTGGTACGAACTTGAAAGTCATCGGGCAGTCGAAGTTCCCGTACGACCTGGGTCTGGAAGAGGAACAGGGGCTGCGTGTCTTCCGACAACTCAGGTGGGGCCTCGAGGGCACTCTGCAACTCATCAAGAGGCAGGAGGGAGTCAACTGCGCGCCAATCCAGCACTCCCCCGGCCCCTCTGTTCGCAGAGACACGGGCAAAAGGACGCAACAACTCATCCAACACCCGGTCCGCCAAACCTCGCCCGGGGTTCTGCTCCCGAGCCACTTGCAGGCGCGAATAGACCCGACCCGCAAGCAGCCTGAAACCAGGGGAAGAAAAACCATCCGAACCTCCACTCCGGGCACCTCGATCCGAGCTCCACTGGACCAGGCGGGCCTGATCCCAAACCAGCGCCCGGCCCAGCCATCGAAGATCCAGACGCTCCAGGTTGTCGCTGGAGAGGCGCATGGCTGAGAAACCCGTTGCGCTGCTGAACAGGTCATCGGCCACCGCATCCTCAACTTCGCGGCGGATGACCTCAAGTCGCACAAGCAACTCGTCGTAACACTCCATGCGGTCGCTGGACTCAACAGACAGCACCACCGAAAGATCGATCAGGCGCTCCCGGGCTGCGGCGATTTCACGCACCCACTCCTCCAGAAATTCCGCGCGCGCCTCATCAGGTCCCAGGGCCCCCAGGGCGGGGCGCACCAGGGCGCTGCGGGTCAAGAAGTCGCGGGCACCCCATCGTTCGCGTTCCTTCTTACGCAACAGATATGCCTCGCGCCGGGTCAAACCCAAGAGGCTCTGCAGATAGAAGCGAGCATCTCTCGCCCGGGTGCGGCGCCAATTCTGGCGGGCGAGTCGTTCGCGATCATCGGAGTTTGTGCCCAGCTCCTCAATGCGCACGCTCTTCAGGGGCAACCCCCCACCGGCTGCAAAACCATCCAGGTCATCGGGGGTCAAAGCCACCAATTCCAAGGCCCAGGGCATGAGGTTCGCATCCGCCTCAGCCAAGGAAACTGGTCTCCCCAAGAGTTGCGACCGCGCTTGAGCAATCGCCCCCAGGGGATGCTCGCGCCGGAATTCACGCCAGACGAACTCCAACACATAGTCCTCGCGGTCCTCCACGACAACCTTGCCCGAACGATCCAGAATGCGACCGCGCCTGGCAGGCAGAACGCGGCTGCTGCGTACAAGACCCAGGGCCTCGCGTGCCCAGAGCTTGTGCTCGGTGACCTGCACCTCGTAGAGGCGCAGCACCAAGGCGACCATGGCCAGGGCAAGCACCACCATGGGCGCACCAAAGCGACGCCAATTGCTCACGCGGGCCTCCTGAGGGGCGCGAGGCCAGGCAGGCGGACAAACACGGGCCCCAGCAGAAGAGCGCAGAGACCCGTCGCAACGGCGGTCGTGAGAACTCCCGCCAAGAGTTCGAGAACTCCCCCTCCACCCGGCTGATCCCAGCTGCCCACACGCAGCCCCCCCGCCAGAAGCACCCAGCTGCCCATCAATAGAGCTGCCCCAAAAGCCGCTCCGGCCCGGGCAAACATCTGGTCGGCATCAAAGGTGTGAGCCACCGAACGCGCCAGCAGGAATCCCATCCACCCACCGGCCAGAAGCGCTGCGGGGGGCTCCAGGGAAAACGCCAGCCGAGTGGACACGAGGCAAAAAACCAGGCCCAGGGATGACGAATAGCCCGAGTGCATGACCAAACTGGCGAGCAACACCAATCCCAGGTCCGGAGTCCAGATCCCCAGGCTGCGCTGCAACCAAACCTGGCCCGCGGTGAGCCATGCGCACCAGGCGAAGCACAGGATCCAAGCAGCCTTGGCACCGAACCTCATTGGCTCGCCTCCCAATTGATGAAGACGCGCAATCGGCTAGGAAAAGCCGCGCTGGCCGGAGGACTCCCCAGCACCACCCCCGGAACAGTCACCGTCAGGACGTGCGGCCCAACTCCCGAGGGCAAGGTCACCCGTCCTAGCAAGAGCCCGCCAGGAACCCCCGCCTCTCCCGCCAGGGTCCAAAGTTGAAACTCTTCGTTCTGGTTCCCTGCCCAGGCCCGCTCCCCGGGCCAATCAAAAATACGCCGCCCTTCATCATCGAGCCCCCGGGAGACGATGCGACCGAGCACGAAAGGCCTGGCTTCCAGATCACCCTCCCGCACGGCCAGCACATTGACCGAGCAACCTGGGTCCTCGATACGCCGGACCATTGCATTCAGCGGAGCCGCGCGAATCACCCGCCCCACCAAGCGCTGATCATCTGCAACCGCGGCCCCCGCGCGCAAGCCGCTCAAGCTGCCAGCCAAGAGGGGAAACCCCGCTCGCTGACCCTCGGCCAACAACATGCCGCGACGCACGGAAACCCACTCCCCCGCTGCGGACGGCTTGAGCGCAACCGCTGGCTCGGTGCTCCGCGAAAGAACCAGCACCCGAGCCAACCCCGCCTCGTGATCCACCAAGGGCTCTAATCCCGCCACCCGCTGGCCCCCGCGCACGGGATCGAGTTCCAGAGCCACCCTACCCAACTGCCAACCGTTGGCCACCGACAGCAAGGGATCAGGGTCATCGAGCAAGACCATGCCCCGGGTGCGCCCCTCGTCTTGAGGATTGTGAACCGCAAGGTACCAGTGATCCTGTCTGGCAGCGGATTGAATGCCCCCCACCACAAGCCGGGGAGAAACCTCGTTCTCGCCACCGACCAGACCACTGACACGCGCATCCCGAGCGGTAAGCAAACGCACCTCCCCCAGGTGTCCCGCACGCCCGCGTGCGCGAGCCGAAGGGATGCGGGTCAAACTGCCCAAGAACACATCCCCGAACACCACGGCCGAGCCACGCCGCAAACCCCTCGGGTCCGCCAACAAGACCTGCAGGGCATCCGGCCGATCTGTGGGCCGCGCCAGCACCTCGGCCTCAACCGCGCGCACCCCCGAAGGCAGGGTCAACTCTTGGGGTTGTGCCGCGCGACTCATGCGTTCGGCGAGATCCAATGCAAGTCCACTCTCGTGCCGTCGAAGGACCACGTCTGAAGGGTCTTGCGCCCCGAGGGTCGCCAGGCCCGGACCAGCCAGATCCAGAGCCACCCTGGCCGGCGACAAGAGCACGAGAAGAACCCGATCCAAGACCGGAATCGTACTCAGGGAACCGCCTAGCAGGACCAGGAGAGCCAGGGCCTCCAACGTGCGAGTCCTTCGTGATCGGGACACGCTCCTCATGCCCGCTGCAATCAGTCGATTTCTTCGGCGGCCAGAACCTTGCTGAACACGTCGAGCTTGTCGAGGAAGATACCGGTACCACGGGCCACCGCGGAAAGAGGCTCATCCGCTACGCGCACGCTCAGACCCAGATGATCTCCAATGGCTTCGGGCAATCCATGGAGCAAACCGCCCCCGCCCACCATGGTGACGCCAGCGTCGTAGAGGTCCGCCGCGATTTCAGGAGGCGTCTCCTCAAGAATGCCGCGGATCGATTCGCAAATCAGGCGCACTGGATGAGCCAGGGCATCGCGAATCTCCAGGGAGGTAATCACCGCCTTGCGGGGTAGACCGGAAACCGCGTCGCGACCGCCCACTTCCATGGACAACTCCTGCTTCATTGTCCAGGCCGAGCCGATATTGAGCTTGAGCCTCTCCGCAGACTGATAACCAATCAACAGGTTGTGATGGCGGCGCACATGGGAGACGATGGCCTCGTCCATGTCGTCGCCGGCAACCCGGAGTGAGGTGGAAACCACCGCCCCCGCCAGGGACAGGACCGCGATCTCGGTGGTGCCCCCACCGATGTCTACCACCAGAGTACCGCGCGCCTCGGTAACCGGCATGTCACAGCCGATGCCCGCCGCCATAGGCTCGTCGATCAGGTATACGCGACGCGCTCCCGCGCGCTCGGCGGAGTGAATCACCGCGCGCCGCTCCACTGGAGTGATGCCCACTGGAACCGCGATCACCACCTGGGGCTTGACCCAGTGTCGGCCCTCGTGCACTTTGGTGATGAAGTAGCGCAACATCTTTTCAGTCACATCGAAATCAGCGATCACCCCGTGCTGGAGGGGACGTATGGCTTCGATGCCGCCGGGGGTCTTGCCCAACATGGCCTTGGCAGTGTTACCCACTGCCATGCCGTCGAGCAGGATCTCTTTAGTGCCGGACTTGACCGCCACCACGCTTGGCTCGTTGAGGATAATGCCGCGGCCCTTGACGCAGACCAGCGTGTTTGCGGTGCCAAGGTCAATGCCCATATCGACCGACATGTGCCCGAAGGCCCATTCCATTGGCTTGAAGAAATTCATCATGTTGCCCGGGTTCCCCCCGTTCGAAAACAGCGTTGTCTGAGCGGCCTCGGTGCGGTGACGCCTGCCCAGAGCCGAGCATAGAAACGAGAAGTGACCGATCCAAGCATCGGCTGCGGGCAATTCGGGGGAGAATTTTCCTCCTAGCAGGGTCCCGAAGCGAAGATTCGAACCTCCTCGGGAGCAAAATCAGGCGCGCTGACCCAAATAGACGAAAGAAACCGGGGCAGGCCGCTCAGCGGTCCGCCCCGGTTGTTGTGGATTTGATAACAGGTGGAGCCCCAAGAGCGGGGCCCAACACTCACTCAGTGCCGCTTGTGGTGGCGCTGTCCTTGAAGAACATGCCCTCGCCATAGGACCCGCGGGCCTTGTCGAGCATCACAAATGCTGCCAACATGACCAGGGTGGTCACGATGATGACCGCTTCGGGCATGGTCATGCCGGATTCTTCTTCTACGATTTCCACGGCCGCGGCCTTGGACTTGCGGGAGGTCGAGCGTGCTGACTGCCCGCCAGCAGCTGATTTACGGGGACGTGCCATAAGTAACTCCTTTCAGGCTCAGATGCGGGTGGAGGCGGCGTCGCCCTGGGAAATCGTGCGGCCGCCAACAGTCTTGACGATCTCTGCCACACACATGTTGCCTTGCACTTCGACCACGCGCACGCGGCCCTTGTACTTGGCGCCAGCGTAGACCTCGAAAGTAAAGCCCCGCTTGACTCCATCAGCAGTGCCCTTGTTGATCGAAACCAGCCCCGGAGCAACGCCGGCGTTGACACCAAGGACTGCGCCGTCGATCAGGGGCATGTTGGCGATTTCCACTACGGAAACGCCCGTGTGCTCAACCAAAGCCTGCAGGTCGATTTCCAACTGGCTGTTGGTCTTCGTGAGGGAGGTCACCTGACCTTCAAAGCCGCGAATCTGGTCCTGAGCGTTAGAGAGAGCCGATTCAGCGTCACGCTGAGCTTGCTCTGCGGTGCCTTGAGCCTGCTCCGCATCGCGACGGGAACCCATCTCGCTGCGCAGATTGGACTCGGACTGCTCCCAACGACCTTGAAGGTTGTCGTTGCTCTCCGCATAAGACTGCAGGGAGGCGGTCATGGTGGCCAGCTCGGCGCTCATCTGGTTGCCACGATCCTGCTCGCGGGTCAACTCGGCCTGCAGGCGATCTCGATCAGCATTGGCCGCTGCCAGCTCGCTCTTGGCGGAACTGCGGGCTGTCTTCTCGGTATTGAGATTGTTGCGCAGGTCTTCGATCTCGCCATCCTTTGTTTGGATCGCATCGTCCATCTCGACCTGCAGGTCGGCTTTCTCCTGCTTGTAGTTGTCCGCCGTCTCGAGGTGGTTAGAGGCCCAGCCAAGCGCCAGGCAGGCGAGGGCAAAGTTGACGACGATAAAGATCTTTCCGATCGAGCTCATGTCCGTAAGGGGGGTTGGGATGAGGGGAGGGGCAGCCGGGACAAGAGCCCCTTGGCTGGGGGAAGAAACGAATCCGTGCTGGACTCGGGGGGGTGGGGAATGATCCCCATGGTTTGTTCGTGGGTGGAGAGTACGCCACGGCAATGACCAAGAAGTCGGTCACCACGGCACATTTCTCACTTTATGAATTCTCTTGCCCACGGGCATCCCGCAAGAGGCCGCAGATGGCGGTCGCTCGGTGAACTTCCGTGGGAAGGGGGCGCGAGTATAGGCAGGCTCTTGGGGCTGGTCAACCGGCCCCAGGCACCTGCCTCACAGGCGTTCCTTCGGCGGCCTATCCACGGGATTCTGCCCGGTTACCCCCACGACGCGCCCAGAGCAGCAGTATCAGGCTGAGCAGCCCCAGCAGGGGAGTCTGGAAGTGCTGGCTGCGGGCCCAGGGAGTGGGCCCCTGAGCGGGGTCCAAAGGCACCGGAATCGTTGCCAGGAGGGTCCCCCGGGCCATTTTTGCCTCCCCATCGGGTGCCAGGATAGCTGTGGTCCTGCCCTCCGGATTCAGCACCAGGGTCACCCCTGAATTTGTCGCCCGAGCAATCGAGCGACCCGTGGAAATCGCCGCCAGACGGGAAAAAGCCACCATGTGGTCCATCTCCACGCTTTTTTCGTACCAGGCCTCATTGGAGAGCACCAGATGCAGGTCCAGGGGCCCGCGGCGGGTTGGTTCGGCGAAGGGAGCGTCGAAGATATTGTCGTAGCAAATGATCACGCTGGCGTGATTTTCTCGCTCCCGTTCCCCTGCGCTGGGGAAACTGACCACCCCCTGCTCTTCTCCTGCCACAAAGTCCGGCACATAGCCACCCACCGAGCGCAAAGCGTCCAGCAGGAAGGGCAGGTGCACGAAGAGTGAGGGGTCCTCCGCTGCGGGCACCAGCTGGGTTTTGGCCCCGCTGGAAACGCGGGTAGCGTCAGGCAGCCAAAGGGCGGACCCGTTCAGGCGCCGAAGTTCGCCCTGGTGGACCACCACCTCCTCAATGCCGGTCAGGAACGAGGCACCGTAGGGCAGAATCGGCCGCCCGAGAACAGCCTCCTCCATGAACAGGGCTCCTCGACTTTGAAGCGCTGGCAACAGGGAGGGAGAAACCCGCTGGGGCAAGCCGAAGAGAATGCCTTCCACCAGGCAGCGGGTGTATTCGGCCCACTGGGCGAGTTCCTGGGGCTGCCAATCAGGCCCGACCCAGTCGGGGCGACCGACGCCGGACTCGGCAGCTTCCATCACTCCCTCGGCCAAGACCTTGCTCGGAAACATGGTCTCCCCCCAGACCACCAGATCAATGGGTGGCCCATCGTTGGCTCGCACTGCTTCGAAGGTCAGGTTGACCGGATCCACATACAACTCCGCCAGACCGTCGCGACTGTCAGCCTTGAGGTGCTGCTGCAGCCCAGGGGTCACCAAGAGGACCCGAGGCCCGTCAACGGTCTCAGGGGCAGGCACCAACTGAGTCAGCAGACAGCCCAGGACAAACGGTCCCAAGCCAAACAAGTGCGTCGCAGGAGAGACCTTTCCCTTGCGAATCACAAGCGCAGCCAAATAGCCCCCCATAGCTGCCAAGACCCAGCTGAGGCCAAAGGTCCCCCAAACCCGCCCGCTGCCATTCAGGTAGGGCATGTCGTGGGTCAAGAGCCCCAGGCGCCACCAACCAAAGGAAATCGGAGCGGGCAGGGTCCAGCGCAGGATCTCTCCCACCAACCAGGCAGCCGGCACAGCGAGGGCGAGATTCAAACGGCCCCGCGTTCCTCGCAGCAAGGTCCCGCCGAGCACAATCCAAAGGGCCGGCACCACGCCCATGGGCAACAGCAGCCAAGACAAGAGGTAGCGCATCCAGCCAAACCAAACCACCAGGCCGATGCTGGCAAACAGCCACTCGATCAAGCGCGCCTTGGGGCCTGGTCGGGAAACCGCCAGGGCCCAGGGACAAAGGGATGCAGCGCCCACCCAACCCTGGAGCCAGGAGGGAAGAATTCCGGGCTGTGCCAGACACAAGAAGGTCCAACCAAGGAGCAGCAAGAGGGCCCTCTCCCGAGGAGCCAGTTCCAGCTCTGACGCATTCCTTGCAGAGAAAGCCGTCCCGGGGGACACTCCTTCGCCTGTTTGGCCTGAAGAAGCGGCACAATCATGTTCTGCAACCCTGCGCCTGCCTGTCATGCACAGAGTGTACCGAGCCCGGTGCCGGCCCAATCCCCGAAACTCCTCGGAGATGCGTCTGCCCGGGTTGCGACTTGATCCCCACACTCAATGAACCGCCCAACTCCCAGCCCTCCTTCTTGTCTACCCCTGACGGTCTTCGTCCAAGGCGGCCTCCTCCTGACCTGCCTTTTGACTGCGGGCTGTAGCGGAGAAAGCCTGGACCATCCGGGTGGCGAAGATTCCTCGACCCAAAGAAAACGGGAACTGCCCCGGGTGCGCACGGAATCCGTGCAGCAACGCGAAATGCGTAAGGTCCTGATCACCGCCAACGCCATCGAGTCGACCCTCGAAGTGGAGGTGACCCCCAAGCTCGGCGGACTGGTGACTGAGGTCCTGGCGGAAGAGGGCATGAGCGTGAACGCAGGGCAGGCCCTGGTGGTTCTCGACGACCGGGATGCAAGCGCGGCGGTGGAAGAAGCGCGGGTCACCCTGCGCGAAGCAACCGAGACCCTGCCCAGCTTGAGCTTGACAGTCAGCGAACGCGCAGAATCGGTTCAGCGTGCGCTCTTGACCCACAGCCAGGCGGAAGGAGAGGTTCAGCGCCACGAACAAACCGGCCTGATCAGCAAGAACGAACTGAGCAAGCTGCGCCTTGCCCGGGATCAGGCCAAGCGCGACCTGGTCAGCGCTCGACTCGCCCAACAGAGCGCGGAACACAGCCGCGACACCGGGGGCACCGCCGTGGAAAAGGCGCGCCTGAACATGGAGCGGCGCGAGTTGGAGCTTTCCTACACACGGATCACAGCACCCTTTGCCGGAGTCATCGCGGCACGCACCGTGCGCGTGGGACGCAATGTGGGCGCGGCGGAAAGCCTGATGACCTTGACCGACCCGAACCACCTGCGGGCGGTGATCTATCGGCCCCAGCGAGAGCTTTCGCTCTTCCAAGGGCGCGCAGACAAATTGGAGATCACGGTGCTGCCGGACGCACTGCCCGGGGAATCCTATGTGGGGCGCTTGACCATCGTCTCCCCCACCATCGACGCAGCCTCCGGTTCGATCCGGCTCTCGATTGACTTGGAACAACCTACAGCCAGGGATTCACGCCCGCAGCTCTTGCCAGGAATGCTGGTTCGCTTGCATCTGGTAGTGGATCGCCACCCCCAAGCCCTTGTAGTGCGCAAGCGTGCACTGCGCCGGGAAGGGGAGCGGCGCTTCTTGTTTGTGGTGCGCGAAGGCCTCGCCCAGCGAGTGGAAGTGGAAGAAGGCTTCGAAGAGGATCTCTTCGTGGAAGTCACTCCTTTGGGGGACAGCGTATTGGCCGCTGGCGAAGCAGTGATCACAGTTGGCAACCGGGAAATCGAGCCCGGGACCAAGGTGAACATCGAGGAGAAAGAAGCCGAACAGGACCCCTCTGACCCAAGAGACTCCAGCGAGACCGCATCTACCAAGACCAACTCAGACAAGGAGAGCTGAGTGCAACCCGATCAGAAACCCGCGCGCTTGGCGTTCATCGCCACGCGCCCCGTGGCAATCACCATGGTCATCGTGGCCTTGACGGTCTTTGGGTTGGTTTCCCTGGCGAAACTGCCCATGAACCTCCTGCCGGAGATCAGCTACCCCACTCTGACCGTGCGCACGGCGTTCCCCGGAGCCGCGCCGGAAGATGTGGAAGATCGCATCTCAGTCCGGATCAGCGAAGCAGTCTCCACCTTGCCGGGCTTGGTGCGCGCCAGTTCCATGAGCCGCGCGGGCTTCAGCGATGTGCTGGTGGAACTGGATTGGGGTTCCGACATGACCCTGGCTGTGCAAGAGGTGCGCGACCGCTTGGACAATGTGCAACTGCCCCAGGAAGCCGAACGCCCTCTGATCCTGCGCTATGACCCGAACCTGGATCCGATCCTGCGCATCTCGATCAGCCCCGCCAAGCAAGTCGCACCCGGTGAGGAACTGAATACCCTCACCACCCTGCGCTGGCTGGCGGAAAAACGCATCAAACGTGAACTGGAGGGCCTCGCAGGCGTGGCCGCCATAGGCGTGCGCGGAGGACTACGAGAGGAGATTCTTGTGGCGGTGGACCCGGACGCGCTCACGGCCCAGGGCCTCAACCCCGCCGCAATCGCCCAAAGACTGGCAGCGGAGAACCTGAACGCGTCTTCCGGTGAAGTGCTCGAGGGCTCCACGCGCTACTTGGTGCGCACCCTGAACGAATTCCAGACCGTGGACGAAATCCGCAATCTGGCCCTGGTGCGCAAGGGCGGCGCCACCGTACGCATCGGGGATGTGGCCAAGGTGGAGCGCACGCATGCGGAACGGGAAGTGATCATGCGCATCGACGGGAACGAAGCGGTGGAACTTGCGATCTACCGCGAAGCAGGCGCCAACATCGTCGAGGTGGCCCAACGCCTGCGCGAGGCCATCCTCGGCACACCCGAACAAATCGCCCTGGCAGCCAAGTTCTCAGGACCAAAAGCCCGGGAGCCTCGCTGGGACGAACGCCAGAAGCTGAGCCAAATTGCCTGGCACATGCGCGCAGACGCACGCTTCGCTGTGCTCAGCGACCAGTCCACTTTCATCGCTGCGGCAGTGAAGGACGTGCGCGACTCGGCACTGCTGGGAGCCCTATTGTCCGTACTGGTGATCTGGGTTTTTCTCCGCAGGGTGGTTCCCACCCTGGTCATCGCCCTGGCGATTCCGATCTCCGTGGCCACCACCTTTGCCCCCATGTTCCTGCTGGATGTGTCCTTGAACATCATGTCCCTGGGCGGTCTGGCCCTGGGGGTCGGCATGTTGGTGGACAATGCCATCGTTGTACTGGAGTCCATTTCTCGCTGCCGAGAAGAGGGCGACAACCCTGTGAATGCAGCGATCCGAGGAGTCGGTGAAGTGGCCGGCGCAATCACGGCCTCAACCCTGACCACCGTGGCGGTCTTTGCCCCCATCGTCTTCGTAGAAGGCATCGCCGGTCAGATCTTCGGGGATCAGGCGGTAACCGTGGTCAGCGCCCTGTTGGTCTCTCTCCTGGTGGCGGTGTTGTTCATCCCCATGCTCAGCGCCCTGCCCATGCTGGATGAGTCCAACCAAACCGGCGAGTCCCTGAGCTGGCTCAAATCAGCTGGGAAGTCTCTGCGACAGCGCCCGCTGGCAGCTCCCCTGCGAGGCCTGACGGTCTCCTGGCAGGTGGCCAGAGAATTCCTCTTCGCCGACTGGCGCTGGGGGTGGGACCAGGCGGTTCCAAGCCTGCTGCGCCTGGCTGCTGGCCTTGCGCGCCTGGTGGGTTTTGTCAGCCTGCGCGGCCTCGCCCTGGGCATGGCACTTGCCTATGGCATCTTCCTCATCATCTCCTACATCCCCCGCAGGATCTTCGACTTCCTCTGGAACCTGCTGGACCGGACCTATCCTCCACTCCTGCAGTATTCCCTGCGCTCGCCCATGGTCGTGCTCTTGGCCGCCGCGGCCCTTAGCTGGTTTGCCTTTGAGCGCGCCAAGGGTCTGGGCCTTGAGTTGCTTCCGGAAATCCACCAGGGAGAGTTCACCGCCCATGTGGCCTTGGAAGTGGGCACACCTCTGGATGTTACCGATCAGGTACTGGGAGAACTGGCGCGAGAAGTGCGCAGTCTGGACAGTGTGGTCAGTTGCGCCCTCACCTGCGGCGTGGAAACTGACACCTTGACGCGGGAAATCGAAGGGGATCACACGGCGCGGCTAATGACTCGCTTGAGCGCGACCTCATCAGGGGCTCACACGGAAGAGCGGGTGGTGCAACAGGTTCGCGCCCTACTTGAAGCCCACCCGGAAGTCAGTCGGGTGGAAATCACGCGCCCCACGCCCTTCGCCCTGGAAGCCCCCATCGCAGTAGAGATCACGGGCTATGATCTGGACGAGCTCGCCGATGTCGCCGACCAAGTACGCCAACGCTTGGAAGGAGTTCAGGGTCTGACTGATGTGCGCACCTCGATCCAACCGGGGCACCCGGAAGCTCGTCTGGTCTTCGACCGGGACCGCATCTTGGAATTCGGCCTGGACCTGGGAGGCATCAGCGATCTCGTACGCGATCAAGTGCAAGGCAAGGTTTCCACGCGCCTGGTCGATGGGGACGACCGCATCGACATTCGCGTGCGAGGTGACCAGGGCATGCTCGACAGCGTGCAAGCAGTAGAGGCCCTGGTGGTCAATGCGGGAACTGCGGCACCCGTGCTCCTCTCCGCCGTGGCAGACATCGAAATCGTACGCGGGCCAGCGGAGATCCGACGCATCAGCAACTCCCGAGCTGCTCTGGTCACCGCGGCCAGCACGGGCATGGACCTGGGCGGACTGGGCAAGCGTATCGAGGCAGCTTTGGCCGACATGGTCACGCCCCCCGAAGTAAGCGTGGCGCTCGGCGGTCAGAAACGCGAGATGGATGCGGGCACGCGCGACCTTCAACAGGCTCTGTTGCTTGCAATATTCTTGGTGTATGTAGTCATGGCCACCCAGTTCGAATCCCTGATCCAGCCCTTTGTGATTCTGTTCAGCGTGCCCCTCGCTGCAGTGGGCGTGGTCCTGGCACTGGATCTGCTGTCGATCCCCGTGTCGGTGGTGGTGCTGATCGGCGCGATCCTGCTGGCGGGGATCGTGGTCAACAACGCCATAGTGCTAGTGGACCGCATCAACCAAGGCCGGGCCAAGGGCATGGATTGCATCGCCGCCGCCACGGAAGCAGGGCGCGCACGCCTCAGGCCCATCTTGATGACCACCGCCACCACGGTACTGGGCCTCTTGCCCCTCACCGGCTGGTTGGAGTCAGTTCCGATCCTGGGCCTGGTGGGTGCTGGCGAAGGATCGGAATTGAGAGCCCCCATGGCCATCGCAGTGATCGCGGGTTTGAGCATGTCGACTCTTCTGACCCTGCTGGTGATCCCTGTGATCTACTCGCTTCTGGTACGGGAAGCACCTGGATCAACTCCGAATCCAGCAGAAAAGTCCTAGCTGCCTGATCCCATGCAGACCAACTCCCACCACTCCAGCTTCTTCGGCACCCTGATCACCCGCCCAGTGGGCGTACTGGTGATCCTGACCACGCTGATCGTGCTCGGGGTGCTGAGCTACATGCGTCTGCCACTCCAGATGCTGCCTGGAGGAATCGAGGGCTCACGCTTCACGGTGATGATCTCGAACCCTGGATCTTCCGCCGCGGAAAATGTGGACAAGATCGCACGGCCCATCGAAGAGCAGCTACGCACCCTCCCGGACCTTGAGGATGTCATGACAGCCTGTCGCCCAGGCTCCGTACGGGTGTCCCTGCGCTTCAGCAGAACGGGTGACCTGCAGTTGGCCAAGGCCGAACTGCGCGACCGCATCGAACGCGCACGTCCTCAACTGCCAGCAGATATAGGCGAGATCTGGGTCTGGTCCAACGATGACGGGGACATGCCCATCATTTGGCTGGCAGTCACCTCCGCGGAAGACGCGGACCAGGACGACATCGACCGCCTGATCGACCAATACATCAAACGTCCGCTCGAAGCGGTGGACGGGGTCAGCCAGGTGCAGCTCTGGGGCACTCTGGAGGATTCGATCCGCATACTGTTGGACGAGCAAAAAGTAATCGCCGCACGCATGGACCTGGGCGCCCTGATCCAGCGCTTGTCGGCGGACAACTTCGCCAAGCCGCTCGGCGAAGTCTCCAGTGGGGAGCGCGAGCTCCTTCTGCGCTCGGACATGCGCTTCAAAGACCTGGACCAAATCGCCGCCTACCCCATCGGCAATGGCCTGCGCTTGAGTGATATTGCCGAGGTGCGTCGTGTCAAGTCGGTGGGCGAACGACTGACCCGCATCGATGGGCGCTATGCCTACTACGGCATGGTCCAAAAGGAGGGGGCCGCCAATGTGGTCGAGACCTCCGAACGCATCGCCAAGGTCTTGGAAGAAATCCAAGCGGACTCGCGCCTGGGAGGACAATTGGGGGTCACGGTCCTGTTTGATCAGGCAAACTTCATCCGCGCCAGCCTGGGACAATTGAAGACCACGGCCCTTTGGGGTGGCGGGCTGGCCCTCTTGGTGCTGCTCGGTTTTCTGCGCCGGGTGCGAACGACCTTGGTGGTGGCTCTCTCGATCCCAATCTCGATACTCCTGGCCCTGACCTTTGAGTACTTCACCGGGGGCACCTTCAATGTGCTGACCATGACCGGCTTGACCCTGGCCCTGGGGATGCTGGTGGACAACTCTGTAGTTGTGATCGAGAACATCGCGCGCCTGCGCAAGCAAGGACACGGCTCCTTCAGCGCATCGGTGGAAGGAGTGCGCGATGTGGGCCTGGCGGTGGCCCTGGCCACCTTGACCAGCGTGGTGGTCTTCCTGCCCCTGATCTTCATGATCGGCGACCCGATGATGAGCTTGTTCTTGAGGGCCATGGGCATCCCCCTCTGCTCGGCCCTGGTGGCCAGCTTGATCGTGGCCCTGATTTTCATGCCGGTACTCGCCGCGCAGGCGCAGGGAGAACGACCGCCCCTGGGCGAGGCCATCGCCAAGCGTATGGCCAGGCTCTTGGCGTGGCCCGTACGCGGCCTGGCCCATGGCATCGGTGCCATCAAGCTGACGGGCTGGAGCCTCCTCTGGCTGCTGCAGCACATCAACCGGGGCATCCTGCGTGTGGCCACTCCCGTCCGCCTCCTATTGGTGGGATTGTTGCTGGGCCTGTTCTTGTGGAACACCTTCGGATCAGGCGCGGCCACGGACTGGACTGCCATCGGCCGGACTTTTGACGTCAAGGCCCCCATGCTCGAAGCGTCCCCGGGAACACGCCTTTTCCAGGTTCTCTTGGGCTGCCTGCTGATCCTGATAGCCCTGCCCCGCTGGCGTACGCGACCCGCCCAGGCCCCCCCCCGGCCGAGGCCCGCAGCCCCGGCAGGGAACAGCGTTCTGGTCTGGGTTCAAGATGCCAACCGGCGACTGGTTGGTTGGACACTGGATCACAGGCCGCTTGCATGCACCATGGGTTTCCTCGCGGTCACGACCGTGGCCATTCCCATGAGCAACATGTCCATCACCTCCATGGGAGGAGAAGAGGACATGACTTCCGTTGAGTTCATGGTGGAACTGGAATCCAACTTCACCCTCGAACAGGCCTCCGAAGAAATGGCGCGCTATGAGAATCTGCTCGACCCCCTGAGCGAGGAAATGGGCTTCGAGCATGTGATCGTGCGCTTTTGGGCCGGAGGCGGCGAAGTGTCCCTGCGCTGGGAAGATCGTTTGGACCCCAAGTTGATGGACCAGACGAGAGAACGCCTGCGTCGGGAACTGCCTCAGTTTCCCGGGCACCGTCTGCACTTCGGCCGGGAGGAGCAACTGGGCAGCGCCAGCAAACAGACCGTGCGCTTTCAGGTGATCGGACCCGATGCGGACCTGCTGGCGGACTTGGGAAAAAAGGCAATCAAAATCCTTGCCACAGTGGAGGGGCTGACCGACATCCGCTCACCCCTGGAAGACGCCCCAGAAGAGGTGCGGCTTGAGTTTGATCGGGAGGCGGGCTTCCAGCTGGGAGTCGGAGCCGACAGGGCCACGCGCAGTGTCTCCTGGGCCCTGAGGGGCGCCATGCTGCCGCGCTTCCAGGAAAAAGGTCGGGAAGTGCCAATCATCATCGAGTACGACGAGGAAGAGATGGCAGGGCTCGACGCCCTACGGGATCTGTCGATTTGGACTGACGCGGGTCCCGTGGCTCTCTCGTCCTTCACCTCCATCGGCTTTGAACCCGGCCCCCGGACGATCTGGCGCTGGAACGGCATGACCAGCTTCAGCCTGCAAGCCCGTATCGACGCTCCAGACCGTCTACAGCAGCGGATGGAAGCGGGGTATGCGGCTCTGGAGGCGGGCCTGGACCTGCCCCGTGGGTATCGGCTGGGCAGGGAGAACTCTTCATTCGCCAGCGCCCTCAAGCAGGTTCGCGAGATGCAGTTGGCGTTGCTGTTCGCCGCCGCCCTGGTCTACATCGTGATGGCGATTCTGTTCGAGTCAATCGCCCTGCCCCTGGCAGTGATGGCCACCGTGCCCTTCGCATTCCTGGGAGCCATGTGGACCCTCTACCTGACCGGCACCACCATGGACGCGGTGGGTTGGATCGGGATCATCATTTTGGTGGGCGTGGTGGTCAACAACGGCATCGTGTTGATCGACAAGATCCATCGCTGCACGACTCTGGACGGCCTGCCCCGGCGAGCCGCAATTCTTGAAGGTACCGGCGCACGGGTCAGACCGATTCTGATGACAGCCTTGACCACTGTATTCGGCCTTCTGCCAATGGCCCTCAGCAAGGCCGGCGGAGAAGGCATCGACTACCGCGCACTGGCCACCTGTGTTGGAGGTGGGCTGACGATCTCGACCCTCTTCACCCTCTGGATGGTGCCCTTGGCCTATTCCCTCGCGGAAGATGCCTGGGCCGTCGCCCGCGCTACGGCGACCCGTGCGTTTTCTGCCAAGAAAACCCTCACGGGAGATCCCTCTGAAGCGAAAAGTGAAGCCCCCGCGCTCGTCGGGAGGTAGTTAGAGGTTATCCTCTTGGGCCATGACCGGCTTACTCCGGTTCCTTCCCACCACCAACTACCCACGATTCCGTGTCCCGCCCCGGCTCCCCTATTGAGCAGCCCTTGGATCCCTTGCCGGGCGCGCGGGTGGCTGTGGTCGTCAGCGAATTTCATGCGGACTTGACCAGCGGCATGCTGCAATCAGCCAAGGCGCAGTTGGAGAACCTGCAAGCCTGCGCTCCGGAAGAACTCATCGCCTGGGTTCCCGGTTCATTCGAGTTGCCCCTCGTGGCTCGACGGTTCGCCAAGCGCAAGGATGTGGATGCGGTGATCTGTTTGGGACTGGTGCTCAAGGGCGAAACCTCCCACGACCACTGGGTCTCACAGGGGGCAACCACTGGTCTGATGCAGGTGTCTTTGGAGTGCGACAAGCCGATCCTCTTCGGAGTGCTGACCTGCAATACCCTGGAGCAGGCCCGCGCCCGGGCGCTCTCCCCCGAGCAAGGCGGTGAGCAGGACAA
>LWDU01040328.1_pt4 | contig 141538 bp, 138 predicted proteins | sample 727161 | NCBI WGS metagenome assembly LWDU01 (sample SAMN04566230, study PRJNA314399) | hydrothermal vent metagenome | isolation source: deep sea hydrothermal plume seawater | place: Mexico: Gulf of California, Guaymas Basin | collected 2004-07-11
GTCGTGCGCCCCGCCGCCGGCCCGCTCGCCGGGACGGTAATTCCTCCCGGCGATAAGTCTATCGCCCACCGCGCCATACTTTTCAACGCTGCGGCCGAGGGCGAATCGCGGGTCGAGGGTATTCCCGGTTCCGAGGACCTCGCCTCGACACTGCGAGCCGTGAGCGCCTTCGGCGTGGAGGTCAAGCGTGAAGGGGACGGCATTGCCAGGCTGCGTGGAAGAGCCATGGCCTTCAGCGAAGCCCCTGGACCGATCGACTGTGGCAACTCCGGTACCACCAGCCGCTTGCTGGCCGGACTGCTGGCGGGGCAGGACTTCGAGACCGTACTCACGGGCGAAGCTTCGCTGAGCCGACGCCCCATGCGACGGTTAACGGCTGCAGACGGTTGCCTGCCGTTGGTCATACGCGGTACGCAGCTGGTGCCGGCCACGTGCCGACTTCCGGTGGCCAGCGCACAGGTCAAGACGGCGGTACTGCTTGCGGCGATGCAGGCCACCGGCGAGAGCACCGTAACCGAGCCCTCGCTTTCACGCGACCACAGCGAGATCATGCTCGCTGCGATGGGGGTCGACCTCGGGCGGGATTTTGGCGGCTCGGGTGGTCAGGGGCTGGTCGCCGATCCTTTCGTTGTTCCTCCAGGCGGTGAGCACGCTGTCTCGCTCAGTGGTCCTCGAGTGCCGACTTCCCTCGACCTGCGGGTGTGCGGGGATATATCTTCGGCTGCCTTTTTTGTAGTGGCGGCTGTTCTCGTGCCGGGCTCCGTGCTGCGTTTGCAGGGGGTCTGCCTGAACCCTACGCGCACAGGTTTTCTTCGCGTACTGCGGAGCATGGGCGCTGACATCGAAGCGGTGGTGGAGGGGGAATCCGCGGGCGAGTGCTACGGGACGTTGACGGTGCGTTCTTCAGGCCTCGTGGGCGTAGACCTGGCCGAAGAAGAAGTGCCGTTCACGATAGACGAGCTACCCGTGTTGGCGGTGGCTGCTGCCCACGCCGACGGTGTGACCCGCATAAGGGGTGCCGCCGAACTCAGGATCAAGGAAGGTGATCGCGTGCGCGCGGTATGTGTAATGTTGTCGGCCCTGGGCATCAAGGTAGCCGAGCACGATGACGGAATGGATATCTACGGCGGCACTATACGCGGTGGCGTGGAAGTCGATCCAGCCGGTGACCACAGGATCGCGATGTCGGCGGCGGTGGCGGCACTGGCTGCCGAGCAGGCCGTCACGGTACTCGATCCACGGGTGGCGGACGTATCTTTTCCCGGGTTTTTCAAAGAGCTCGAAAGGGTCTCGTCGTCATGAGCGATTGTTTCGTGGTGGCCATTGATGGTCCGGCCGGGGCTGGCAAGTCGACAACGGCCAAGGCTGTGGCCGAAAAACTGGGGTTTGCCTGTCTGGATTCGGGCGCGCTCTACAGGGCGGTGGCTCTCCTGCTCGTGGAGGCCGGCGCCGACCCCTCAGACGAACGGGCGGTTGAGCCGCTGTTGGCAGGTGCCAGGATTTCACAATCCGCCGATGGCGAGCAGACATTTCTCAACGATCGGAATGTTACTTCGTTGCTGCGCAGCGCGCGGGTGAGTGACGCGGCTTCGCGTTCCTCGGCATTGCCCGCCGTGAGATCGGCGCTTATCGAGCTACAGCGGGCCGCGGCAACGGGCGAGGGCCTGGTGGTAGAAGGACGGGACATGGGCACCGTGGTTTTTCCGAGGGCAGCCCTGAAGGTGTTCCTGGACGCCGACGAGGATGAACGGGCCCGCAGGCGTGGGCTGGAGCTTGGCCTCAGCGGCGCGGCAAAACTGGAAAAGCTGGGCGCTGAAATGGCCGAAAGGGACCATCGCGATCGTAGTCGAAAGGTCGCTCCGCTGCGGCCTGCCGAGGATTCTATGGTGCTTGATACGACCAGTTTATCCTTGCAGGAAGTCATCGATGCAGTGGTCATCGAGGTCCTTTCTCGAAAAAAATACGCCAAGTAGTTCCACAGCAAGGTCTTTTGCCTTGATACTGTTGCCCAAGGGCGCTATGAACTTGGTTGTTTCGGTGTGACCCGTTCGGGTGCGCCATGGGAGGTTCGTCGTTTAATGCTTGAGGAGAAGGCCGGAGACCACAACGGTAAACAGGAGGGAATGGAGAGCTTCAGCGACCTGTTCGAAGCTTCAGTAGGTGCGGTTGGTATCGAAACTGGCGAGATCGTCAGCGGAACCGTAGTTTCAGTCGATACCGCGACGGTGACTGTAGATGTTGGCTACAAGTCCGAAGGTATGATTCCGGTCGGCGAGTTCAGATCGCCGCAGGGGGAAACCAGCGTGGCAGAGGGCGACAGCATAGAAGTGCTGGTGGTCTCAACGGGCAGCGCCGGGGGCGGGTTGGTCCTTTCGTTCCGACGCGCAAAAGAAGCCATCATCTGGAAGAACATCGAGGAAGCCTTCAACAGCGAGACCCCGATCGAGGGTACCGTGATCGGCAAGGTTAAGGGTGGCCTGTCGGTAGACCTGGGCGTTACCGCTTTTCTTCCTGGCTCGCATATAGAGATTCGACCGCCTCGTGGCTTGGACCGTTACGTCGGCGAAACCCAGGAATACGCCATACTCAAGTTCAATCGCGCGCGTGGCAACGTGGTCGTTTCGCGCAAGGTGCTTCTCGAGAAAGAACGGAACGTCCAGATGGACAAGACTCTTGCCGTTCTCGACGAGGGAGTCGTGCTCGAGGGTGTCGTAAAGAACGTGACCGACTACGGCGCGTTTGTTGACGTTGGTGGCCTCGACGGCCTGCTCCACGTCACCGACATGTCTTACGGCCGTATAACTTCGCCTTCAGAGCGGGTAAAGCCGGGCGACGTCATAAAGGTTGTCGTTCTCAAGTTTGACGCCGAGGCGCGTCGAGTTTCACTCGGCATGAAGCAGTTGCAGGAAGACCCCTGGGACACGATCACCGATCGCTTATTTCCCGGCAGCCGGCTGCGAGGCAAGGTTGTGAGTATTGTCGACTACGGTGCCTTCGTGGAAGTCGAAGAAGGCATCGAGGGCCTGGTTCACGTTTCCGAAATGTCGTGGACCACGAGGGTGACGCATCCGTCGAAGGTGGTGTCGGTCAGCGATGAAGTTGAAGTCGTAGTTCTCGGTATCGACCAATCCAACCGCAGGGTGTCGCTGGGTATGAAGCAGGCTACGTCCAACCCCTGGGAACAATTGCCGATCGATTACCCGGTGGGGACCCAGTTGTCGGGTACTGTTACCAGCGTGACCGACTTTGGTTTCTTTGTGAACGTCGCCGACGGTATCGACGGGCTGGTGCACGTTTCCGATATGCACTGGACCAAGCGGGTCAGTCATCCATCGGAGGTAGTGGACAAGGGATCATCGGTGGAGGTCATGGTGCTGTCGATCGATGTGCCCAACGAACGTTTGTCCCTCGGCCTGAAGCAGGTGTCCGAAGATCCGTGGAACAACATGGATCACCGCTACCCGGTGGGTTGTACGGTGCAGGGTAAGGTGACCAACGTCACCGACTTTGGTGCCTTCGTCGAGATAGAGGAAGGCGTGGAAGGAATGGTGCACGTGTCCGAGCTCTCGACCGAACGGGTCGAAGACCCGAGAGAGTTCATCAAGGTGGGCGAGGTTGTTTCTGCCCAGGTGCTTGGTCTCGATCGCAAGGAAAAGAAAATTTCGCTGAGCCTGAAATCGGCCGTACAGGAAGGTGCCGGGCAGAAGCAGGAGGCTGCGTCGGGCGTGGACATGGGGTCTACCGGGTCGGCTTTCAACCTCGGCGCGATGCTGAGCGAGCAGCTCCAACGTGACGAGCCGGCAGACGAAGCCAGTGCTGAGCCTGGTGAAAAGGAAGCGGCGGTCGAAGAAGTGACAGCGGAAGCGGCGGCGGTCGAAGAAGTTGCCGAAGAAGTGACAGCGGAAGCGGCAGCGGTCGAAGAAGTTGCTGAAGAAGTGACAGCGGAAGCGGCAGCAGTCGAAGAAGTCGCCGAAGAAGTGACAGCGGAAGCGGCAGCGGTCGAGGAAGTCGACATTGCGTCGGAAAGCTCCGAAGAAAAACTTATCGATAGCGCTGGTGACCGCAGTGGCGAGGAGCTACAAACTACTACGGAAGAAAATGACGCGGGTGATGAGGAAAATTGAAACTGGATCGTTGGTAGGCTGACGAATCTATAATCCTGGGGTGCACGGTAGATGACTAAACGAGACCTGATCGAAGAGATTGCAAACAGGTACCCTGCCTATTCCAGGCGGGATGCCGAGATAATCGTAAATACAATTTTTGAGAGCATGACCGAAGCCTTGTGTAATGGAGATCGAATAGAAATCCGCGGTTTCGGCAGTTTTGTGGTCCGTCACCGCGATGCCCGCGAAGGACGGAACCCCAAGACCGGCGACATCGTCGCGGTGTCGGCCAAGAAAGTGCCGTTTTTTAAGGTGGGTAAAGAACTTAAGCTGCGCATAGGCTGCGGCTTCGTTGACGGCTCTCTGAGCAGTGAACGGCAGGCGGCTGAGTCGCTGGGCGCCGAACTCGACTCCGGGTCCGGCTTTCCCGCCGTCTGACCGGGCGCGCGTGAGAGTACTCTGGGCTCCTTGGCGCCTGGCGTACGTCGAGAAGGACGAGCGCGGGGACGGTTGCATATTCTGTGACAAGCCGCGGCTTGAGGGCGACGGCGAGCGCAGGGAAAGTCTCGTACTGTACAGCGACGAGCACGCGAGCGTCATAATGAACCGCTACCCCTACGCGAACGCCCACCTTATGGTGGCGCCGCGCGAGCACACAGCCGACTTCGCGAGACTTCCGGTGGATGCCGCGGCGTCCCTCAGCTCGGTGTTGCAGAAGGCAGTTGCAGTTCTCGACAAGGCGTACTCTCCCCAGGGCTTCAACGTGGGCCTCAACCTCGGCCGCTCGGCCGGTGCGGGGATAGATGGCCACATGCACTGGCACGTAGTACCGCGCTGGGAAGGCGACACCAACTTCATGCCCATGCTCGCCGATTGCCGGGTGTTGCCCGAGCATTTAGACGAGGCCTACGAACGCTTGCTGCCGTTGTTCGCTACCGGTGTTTGATTGAAGGAATAAGATCCAGTGAAAATACTCAGGACAGTTTTTTACAGCGTGCTTTTCCTCGCGGCGGTGATGATAGCAACTTCGAACTCCGAGGTGGTACAGGTGGTCTACTTGCCTGCTCTGCCGTTTTTGCCTCGCCCGGATGGGGCTGCGGTGGGCATGCCGCTTTTTGCCGTCATCCTGGGTTCGATTCTCATCGGCGTGTTGGTCGGGGGGCTGGGCGCGCTGCTCGAAAACACGCGCGCGCGGGTCAGGGTGCGTTCGCTTGAGAGGGAGCTGGATCGGGTCTCGTCTCGCACCAATGGCGGCCAGGTTTCCCGTGTTCGTGGCAGCGCTGACCTTGATCCAGACGACGACGAAGAGGCTTACTGACAGCTTCGCTTCTGATTACCGTGGTGCGCGGGATACCCTCCCCTACCGGTCCGCGGCGTCTTTGCAGCACCAATGTACAATAAATATACTCCCCGGGTGGCCGCTCCGACTACACTGGGGCAACCCGCAGAGTCGGGTTGGGCGTCGCGCAGTGTTCGCGACGAAATGCGGGCCAGCCTGGAGGCCCTGAAGGAGGTCGGACGGGTTACGGCCAGGGGTATACGACTGAATACCTTCATGCTCGACGACAGCCCGGCACTACGCGCTTTTGTTGAGAAAATGACGGCCGCCAACCGGGGCAGGGCGTTTTATATGGCCCCAGGCCAGCTGGGCAAATTCCTGTTGGTTGACTACGTGCGCCGCCGTCGCAAGATTCTCTGAGTGTCGTCCGCCGCTCTTCCTAACGACGTGAAACTCACTCCCGTCATGCGCCAGTACCTTGAGATCAAGGCGGGGCATGAAGACGCGATTCTGTTCTTTCGGCTGGGCGATTTCTACGAGATGTTTTTCGATGACGCCGAGCGCGCCGCGTCTATTCTCGATATCACCCTGACCACGCGCAATCGTAACGACCCCAACCCCATCCCGTTGTGCGGCATACCCTATCACTCGGCGCGGCCCTATATCGCTCGGCTGCTGGAAGCGGGAGTAAAGGTCGCCGTGTGCGAACAGGTCGAACTGCCGGGCGCGAGCCCCGGGCCGGTAAAACGAGAGGTGCGCAGGGTCATCAGCCCGGGTACGAACCTGGACGAGGACAGCCTCGGCGCCGACAGTTCTAATTTCCTGGCAGCGGTGTACGGCAAAGCCTCGGCGTGGGGGCTGGCCTGGATGGATTTCTCGACCGGTGAACTCGAGACGACCAGGGGGTCAGGACTCGAGCCCCTCAGGGATTCACTGTTTGCCGTCGGACCCAGCGAGATCCTGGTAGAAGACGACAGTGTCATGGACACTTCCGGTTTTGGTGTAGAGGGCTGCATGATTACCGAAGTCGTGGCAGCCCCCAGTGTTGCAAGCGGCACTCACGAGCTTCCCGAGGACTCGGCGGCGGCTACGGCGATGCTGCTGGCTTACGCCGACCGCAGCCAGGCGGGCCACACTGGGCACCTTCGGCCCGCGAGGTATAGCGACCCTACGGCCGGCGTGGCTCTCGACGTGGCGACCCGCCGCAACCTCGAACTCACCCGGTCACGTGAAGGCGGGGGGCGCGCCGGTACACTGCTGGAGGTGATCGACGGTTCTGTCACCGCCATGGGCAGAAGGTTGACCGCGAGGTGGTTGGAACAACCGCTGGGCAACCTGGCGGACATCGGGCACCGCCTCGACGGCGTGGAATTGTTTGTCGAGGATTACGCGTTGCGTGATCTTTTGCGCGAAACCCTCAAGGGCCTGGGAGATCTAGAGCGCCTGTGTGGCCGGCTTGGCTCGCGCACCGCTGGCCCCCGTGACCTCCTCCGCGTGGCGGCCTCGCTCGAGGTAGTGGCCAAGGTCGCCAGCCTGCTCGGCGACCGACAGCTACCCGGCTCCCTCGCGGATGTTCTCCCTGGGATGGATTCGCATTCGGGCACGGTGGCGTTGTTGCGGCGTGCGCTGTCCGACGAAGTTGCCGCCGCTGCCAACTCGGGCGGATTCATACGTGACGGTTACAATGACGAGGTAGACCGGCTGCGCGCGGTGAGCCGGGACGGCAAAGGCTGGATCGCTGCGTTTGAGAAAAGTGAGCGGGAAAGCACGGGTATCAACGGGCTTAAAGTGGGCTACAACCGGGTGTTCGGATACTACCTGGAGGTAAGCCGCGCCAACCAGGACAGGGTGCCCGGCAACTACGAACGCAAGCAGACCCTCGCCAACGCTGAGCGCTACGTCACCCCGGAGTTGAAAGAGCGGGAGGCCGAGGTCCTCGGGGCAGAGGAGCGAGCGCAACGGCTCGAAGCTCACCTCTTCGAAGAGCTCTTAAACGAACTCGACGACGCGCTGGCTGGACTGTCGGCCTGCGCCCGTAGCGTGGCCGTTATCGACGCGCTCGCGGGATTCGCGGAGGTCGCCCATCGCAAATCTTACTGCCGGCCGGAGCTGCACCTGGGCAGGGAGCTGAGCATCCAGGAAGGCCGTCATCCCGTGGTTGAGAATTCCTGTGCGACACCGTTTGTCGCCAACGATTGCAGGCTCGGCGGCGAGACTGGTCTCATGGTTATTACCGGTCCCAACATGGCGGGTAAGTCGACCTACCTGCGACAGGTGGCCCTGCTGACTCTCATGGCCCACTGTGGTTGTTATGTCCCGGCCGCTTCGGCACGGGTGCCCTTGGTCGACAGAATTTTTACGCGGATCGGGGCCAGCGACGATCTCGGCGGAGGTAGGTCAACCTTCATGGTCGAGATGACCGAGACCGCTGCGATACTCGACAACATGACCGACCGCAGCTTGGTGGTGCTCGACGAGATTGGCCGTGGCACTTCTACCTTTGATGGCATCTCCATTGCCTGGGCGGTGGCCGAGGCAATGGTCAGGAAAGGCGTCAAGACGCTGTTTGCTACTCACTACCACGAGCTGGCTGCCCTCGCGGGAAAACACGACGCGGTGGCCAACCACTCTGTCGCCGTGCGCAGGCACAAGGGCAAGGTGGTGTTCCTTTATCGCATCGTCGCGGGGGCGGCGAGTGGTAGTTATGGCATCGAGGTTGGAAGGCTGGCCGGGCTGCCGGTGGAAGTCACCGACCGGGCCCGCGAAATTCTCGACGGTTTTGAAACCGGCGAGGGGCCGCTGGCGGGCTTGCAGAACGGGCAGCTGGGATTGTTTACGCAGGCCCCCGCGGCAGCCGTAACGGGTGAGAATGATGAGTTACTACGCGAACTTTCCGATCTTGACACCGACACGATAAGTCCGCTGGAGGCACTGAAAATACTCGCGGGGCTTGTCCGAGGGTACCGAAACAGGGAATAATGGACGGCTTGGGTGCTGGAGGCTGTGTTGATGAGGGGTAAGGGCAGGGTACTCGCATTGGTCCTGGCGGGCGGGCTGGTGGCGGTGTGGACTGCGGCGGCGGCAGCGGCGGGCGTTGAACGGGTGCGTTCGGCCTCGACCGCAGACTCTACACGGGTGGTCATAGACCTCAGCGCCTCGGTTGATTTTACCTACGCCACGCTGCGCCCCGACAGCAAGGGACGCTGGCCGTTCAGGGTCTACATTGACCTCAAGGAGGTCTCCAACGGCAACGCCATAGACACTTCGCGCGTATCGGCCGATGCGCGGGTGAGCCGGATACGGGCCGCCCAGTTCAGCGATGACACCGCTCGCGTGGTCATTGATTTAAAGATGCCTGTCAAGGTTACGGTGGGCTCCTTGCGCTCGGCCGCTGGTTCGCCCGCACGGGTGTACATCGACCTGCAGACAGAACCCGGAGGGGGGTCTCCAGCTCCAGCCGTCCAACGTTCTGTCGCAGCTGCGACCCGGAAACCGTTGGCGATAAAGAAACCTGCGATCGTAAAGAAACCGGTGGCAGTAGAGAAGCCGGCGGTAGTCAAGAACCCAGTGCCGCTGATCAGCAATACGCCGAAGCTGGTCGCGAGTAAGCGCAAGGTTCATATCGTGCTGGACCCCGGCCACGGCGGTCGCGACCCGGGTGCTCTCGGAAGCTTTGGCATGCGGGAGAAGGAAGTTACCCTCGACATCTCGCGTCGGGTCAGGGACCTGCTCGTTCGTAACGGCCTGGCCGAGGTGACACTCACCAGGAGTAGCGACCGGTTTGTATCACTGGAGGGGCGAAAGGACTTTGCCAACGGTCGCAAGGCTGACCTTTTTGTCTCGATACATGCGAATTCCAGCACCACCAAGGGGCTGCACGGGGTGGAGACTTACACGCTCGACAACTCTAACAACCGGGCTATCCTGAGGCTCGCGAAGGCAGAAAACGGCGTGGGGCAGTTGATAAAAGACGATGTCTCGGGGGCGGATACAGACCTGAAGTACATCCTGTCCGATCTCGTTCAGACCGGAAAGGAAGCCGAGTCGGTGGTTCTCGCGGGTGCATTGCAGTCGAGTGTGTTGCGCAATCTCGGTCGCCACTACGGTACCATTCACTCCCTGGGCGTGAAGAAGGGGCCGTTTCTGGTACTCGACGGTGTTTTCATGCCCTGCGCTCTGATCGAGGTCGGGTTCCTTTCTCACAAGACCGAAGGACCGCGCCTGGGTGCTGCGGTGTACAGGCAGATGTTAGCGGAGGGCATCTACGATGGCCTGCGGGAGTACCTGTCTGATGAAAGGGTTGCCAGTCTGCGCTAGCATCCGACCATAAGTCGTGCCGGATAATTCAAACGAGACATCCGCTTCTCCCGGACGCACCACGCTTCTGCCTTCGCCATTGGCGGTGAAGGAAAAACTCTCGGATATAGCCAGGAACTATGTCCACGCGGTGCGAGAGGAGCTTGAAGTTGATCACTGGGGCGGTGCGTCCGGTGTTGATACCGCGACACGCTACGCCACCGCCATCGACAACCTTGCGCGCTTTCTTTTTGAAGCGGCCACAGCCCGCTACGCTCGACGTTACGGTCGTGGTACCCGCAGCTGCGCGGTTATTGCCCAGGGCGGGTATGGGCGCAGCGAGATGTGTCCTGGCTCGGACGTGGACCTGTTGGTTCTGTACGGCAACCGTGTCGATGCCTACGTTGAGACCGTCACCGAGACCCTGCTGTATTCCATGTGGGATGCCGGCCTGCAGGTCGGGCACGCGGTGCGAAACTGCGGTGAATGTGTGCGCCTGGCCGCGGGTGACCTGACTATACGTACCGCTTTGCTGGACGGCCGCTTTGTGAGTGGCAGTACCGAGCTTGGCGCCCAGTTTACCGAGGTGGTGCAGGACGTTCTGACCCAGCGCGACGTTGGCCCCTTCATCGAGGCCAAGCGAAGGGAGAACGAGGCCCGCCACGCGCGCACGGGCGGGTCGGTGTTCATGCTCGAGCCCGATATCAAGGAGGGCCGCGGGGGCTGTCGCGATCTTCACACCCTGCTGTGGATCACCCGTACGCTGAGGGGCGTATTGTCCTTTGAGGACATGGAAGAGCGGGGGATACTATCGGCGGATGAACTTGAAGGCCTCCTTGCCGGGCGTGAGTTTCTGCTCCGGGTGCGCCACAGCCTGCACTTCCTGTCGGGACACAAGCAGGACAAAATGGGCTTTGATCTGCAGGAGCAGGTGGCCGAACGCTTTGGCTTCGAAGGTGACGACAACAACAGCGCCGCCGACCTCTTCATGCGAGACTACTACGGGCACGCGGCGCTGATAGCGCGCACCACTGACGACATAATTGACCGCACGACGGCCGTGGACGAAAAACCGGGGCTGGTCGAGCGCCTGGTTCGCAGGCGAGTCGAACGCGGGGTGACGGTGTCGGGTGATCGCCTGGTCCTGGAGGAATCGATACTCGACGCAGACCCCCTCAACCTCGTGCGGGTGTTTCACATTGCTCAGCGCAAGGGCGTTACGTTGTCTTCGTCCGGCAGGATGGCTGTCAGGCGCAGGCTAGAGCAGCTGGTCGGCGATGCCGGTCCCCCGCCCGGGGCTTTTGGTGCGTTTCTCGATGTGTTGCACTGGGAAGGAGGGGTCTATGACACGCTGGCCGAGATGAACTCGGTGGGAGTCCTGGGAAAACTACTGCCTGAATTCGGCCGCCTCTTCTGCATGGTGCAGCGTGATTACTACCACGTCTACACGGTAGACGAGCACTCCTTGATGGGTGTCCGCGAACTAGAACTGCTGCGCGACGGGGAGTACGAAGAACTCAGCCCCTTGTTGACCGGTGCGATGAGATCCTGCGATGACCCGTCGATTCTCTACCTCGCGATGATGTTCCACGACGCCGGCAAGGGCTACGGTTCGGACCACGACGAACGCGGAGCGAAGATGGTGGTTGGCATTGCCGAGCGGCTGGGCCTCGACCAGGACCAGTCGGCTACGCTGCAGTTCCTCGTGAGGAATCACTTGTTGATGTCAGACCTCGCCCAGCACCGTGACGTGGGAGATCCCGACCTCGTGGCCGAGTTCGTGGCCCAGGTGGGCTCGAGAAAACTCCTGCGCGACCTTTACCTGGTGACATTTGCCGACATGAAGGCCGTGGGGCCAAAGGTCTGGACGAGCTGGAAAGACAACCTGCTTGCCGAACTGTACATGCGGGCGGTGGACGTGATGGACAAGGGGCTGGCGTCTGAGAACGACGCCGAGGCGCGTGTTGAGCGCAGCTGCCAACGGGTGGCTGCGAGGGCGGTGCCTGGCCCCGAGCGCGAGAGTATTGAACATTTTCTCTCGACCATGCCCCAGTCCTACCTGATCTCTACCCCCGAGGAGACGATCTACGATCACTGGCTGATGTACGAGCAGAAGGGCGGGGCGTCTTTTCGGTCCGGGGTGGTGCACTTTCCGGAACGAGAGCTCACCGAGTTTACAGTATGTACCCCCGACCGCCCGGGGTTGTTTGCGAGCATTACCGGTGTGCTTTCTGCCGCGGGCCTGAGCGTGGTCGGCGCGCGCATAGCGACGTCAACGGAAGGAATAGCGCTCGACGCCTTTCAACTCGACCACGAAGAACCCGAAGCCGACCCTGCCTACGAAGTCCAAGAAAAATTGTTGCCCACTCCTATGGATCCGGTCACCTGGAAACAAGTTCGCGACGACCTTGATTCGGTGCTCAAGGAGCAGGCCGATGTGGGTGAGATCGTTGCCGCCGGGTTGAAGCGGCCCGTTCTGTCCAGCTCGGCGGGTGGGCGCGCCATTGAGCGGGTTGAACTGGACAACGACGTTTCAAGAGACCACACGGTCATCGACGTGTATGCCACCGACCGGTTCGGCCTGCTATACCGTCTGGCGAGGACCTTCCAGCAGCTGGGTCTGACCGTCCACCTGGCGCGCGTGTCCAACTACGCTTTGCAGGCCCGTGATGTTTTTTACGTGACCGATATCGACGGTCGAAAGATTCTCGACGAGGGCCGTCTCGAGTCTCTACGCTCGGCGGTACTGGTGGCCGCCGAGGGAGGGGCTGTTGACCAGCGGCAGGGGCGGCCGGGCAAAGAGAGGAGAGCGTCGTGAGAACCCGACCTCCGTCTCCTGTGCAAGCCCGCGAGCCCATCCGGCGGTCGGGCCCGATTGCGCTGGGTACGGCGGTGGATGTGTACGTGGATCACCTGGCCGCCGAGAAGGGGCTGGCGATAAACACGGTGGAAGCCTACTCGCGCGACCTGCGGGCTTTCCTGTCAGGCCTGAGCGACGGCGCCACGAGGGACGCGGCCGGTATCAGCCGTGAAGACACGGTGGCCCACCTCGAGATCATGTCGAGGAGGGGCAGCTCAGCATCGTCCCGCAACCGGGCCCTGTCGGCCTTGCGCGGCTTGTTTGCTTACCTGTCGGCCGAGGGCTGGATCGAGTGCAACCCCATCCGTGATCTTTCGCCGGCGAAGAAAACGTCGATCCTGCCCCGACCCTTGAGCGTGGCGGATGTAAACCGATTGCTGGCTGAGACCGAGGGGGACGACCCCGCCTCGCTGCGTGACCGGGTTATGCTCGAGCTCGCCTATGGCTGTGGTCTGCGGGTTTCGGAACTGGCCGGGCTGCAGAAGGCGGGCGTCGACCTTTCGCGGGGCGTAGTGACCGTGACCGGCAAGGGAGCCAAGCAGCGGTCGGTACCTATGGGATCGGAAGCAGTGCGGGCGCTGCAGCGCTATCTCACTGTCGCCGGCGATTCGCGCTATATTTTTCCCGGACGCAAGAGTGGTTCGGTCAGCCGCCAGGCCTTGTGGAAACGTCTCAAGGCCGTGGCCTTGCGCGCCGGAGTGGCGGCGGTGCGGCCCCACCTGTTGCGCCACAGTTTCGCGACCCACCTGCTCGAGGGCGGGGCCGACCTGAGGTCTGTGCAGATGATGTTGGGCCACGCCGACCTCTCTACCACCCAGATATACACCCACGTGGCCGGCCGTCGATTGAGAGAGGTTCATGAAAAACATCACCCCAGGTCGGGTAAACGCCACGAGCGTGGCTTGTAACCGCCCCTCGTTGGGCCATTATAGCCCCTTCTTTAGCGGATGAACTTTGATGTTGCAGACGCCGCCCTGTGGGTGCTTCCGGTCCTTTTTTCAGTGGTGTGCCACGAGTACGCCCATGGCCGGGTCGCGCTTAAGTACGGGGACGATACAGCCTCCCGCATGGGCAGGCTGACCCTCAACCCCCTGGCCCATATTGACCCGGTGGGTACGGTGCTCATGCCGGCAATGTTGTTCGCGATTGGTTCTCCGTTTTTGTTCGGCTACGCCAAGCCGGTGCCGATTTCCTGGCAGCGCCTGCGCAACCCCGCCCGAGACATGGTCTACGTTGCCGCCGCCGGCCCGGCCATGAACTTTGCCCTCGCCGCTCTTAGCGCGGTGCTGCTGGGTGTCCTTGTCGGACGCGCCGACTACGGGTTCGCGCTCGACGACCAATCTTTTGCCATGGCGAGGCCGCTGGCGATCATGGCCCAGCGCAGCATGCTGATAAACGTCGTGCTGGGAGTGTTCAACCTTCTCCCGATACCACCGTTGGATGGTGGCCGAGTGGCAGTAGGCCTGCTACCGGCTGGCCCGGCTACGGCCCTGGCAAGGCTGGAGCCCTTCGGTTTCCTGGTCGTGTTCGGGCTGCTCGCTACTGGTACTCTGAGTATAATTCTTGGACCGATGGTGTTTGGTATCATCGAGTTACTGAGTTTCATGGTGGGGCTGGGGTAGGCACGGTGGCTGCGAAGACAAAGACAAAAGGTGTTGTGGTATCGGGTATGCGGCCCACGGGGAGCCTGCACCTGGGTCATCTCAACGGGGCGATTCACAACTGGCTGGAACTGCAGCAGGGCTTCGAGAGCTTTTTCTTCGTTGCTGACTGGCACGCGCTGACGACCGAGTACAAGGATCCTTCGGGTATAAAGGCCAGTACAGTGGCCATGGTCCTCGACTGGCTCGCGGCCGGGTTAGACCCCGACAAGGCTACGATCTTCAACCAGTCGAGCGTTAAGCAACACGCCGAGCTGCACCTGCTGCTCGCCATGATAATCCCGGTGCCCTGGCTGGAGAGGGTGCCCACTTACAAGGAACAGCAGCAGCAGCTCGAAAACCGAGACCTGTCGACTTACGGTTTTCTGGGCTACCCCTTGCTGCAGGCGGCCGACATCCTGGTCTACGGTGGCGATCGTGTTCCGGTGGGCGAAGACCAACTGTCGCACGTTGAACTCACGCGCGAGGTGGCGCGGCGCTTCAATCGCTACTACGGCGAGGTTTTTCCCGAGCCGAAAGGGCTGGTTGTAAAGGCAGCCCGCGTACCCGGCACCGATGGCCGTAAAATGAGCAAGAGTTACGGCAATTCGGTGGGCTTGGCGGACAGTGAAGAGGATATTACTGCCCGGCTGTCGCGCATGAAAACCGACACGCGCAGGCAGCGCAGGACCGACCCCGGTGTGCCCGAGGAATGCCCGGTCTACGAGCTGCACGAAATCTATTCCAGCGAAGAGGAGCGCAAGGAGGTTTCGGAGGGCTGTCGCAGCGCTTCTATCGGCTGCCTGGACTGCAAGAAGATAATGATTGGCCACGTGCTCGAACAGTTGCGTCCGATACGTGAGCGTCGTGAAAAACTTGCTACTAGCAGTGGGCTGGCCGACGAGGTGCTCGCCGCCGGAAATGAACGTGCCCGGCAGAAAGCGGAGAGTACGATGACCAGGGTACGGGCGGTGATGGGGTTGGCATGAAAGTAGACTCCTACAGGGTTAACATGGATGCCTTCGAGGGGCCCCTGGACCTCTTGCTCCACCTCGTGAAGACCAACGAGGTAGACATCTACCATCTTCCGCTCAGTGATATAACCGACCAGTACCTGGCCTACCTCGAAATGTTCGAGGAGCTGGACCTTGATGTAGCGGGGGAGTATCTCCTGATGGCCGCCACCTTGATGCACATCAAGTCGCGGTTGTTGCTGCCCCGTGACGACGAGGATGAGGAAGAAGAAGAAGATCCGGTACAGGATCTCGTAGGGCAGCTGGCCGAGTACCAGCGCTACCGCGAGGCAGCCGATACGCTGCGTGACAGGGCGTTGATTGATAGGGATGTTTTTCGCCGCGCGGCTTCACCACCGCCGCGCAACGAGGCCGAGGACCCTGGTTTTGCCCAGGTCGAACTTCCCGACCTGCTCGAGGGCCTCAGGCGCGTGCTCGCGCGCGCGGCTGCGCGCATACCCCACCTCGTGGAGTCCGAGGAGTACCACGTCGCAGACGCGGTTCGGGAAATGCTGGGTCGGCTGGACGAGGTCGAGAGCCTCACTTTTGACGAGCTGTTCGGCGACAGCCCCACCCGCGGGCTCGTTATCGCCACGTTTATCGGTCTCCTGGAGTTGATGAAGATGGGCATTATTCAGGCTATGCAGGACGAAGGGTCGCCGGAGATCCGCGTGAGCTCGACGGGGCACGATCACGACGATCGGTTGTACGCGTTGCTCGATACCTATGGACCCCGGGCCCACGAGAAAGAAGGCAACGATGCGGAAGTTGAAAAGGAGCAACAGCTTGATGGCTGAAGAAAGCACGATAGAAGAACTTAACCCTGGAGAAAGCGGGCCGGCGGATGTGTCTGCAGAAGATGTGCCGGTTGAAGAGGACGCCACGTTGAAGGGCGATGAAGCCGGGACCGGGGACGACTCGCCGTCCACTCAAGGGAGTTGGCCGGTAGACCGCCTTAAGCCACTGGTAGAGGCCCTTGTCTTTGCCTCCGGCGAAGCCATCAACGCTGGCCGCTTGGCCAAGGCCGTGCGCGGTGCCAGCAGGCAGGAGGTTACCGCGGCGCTGCAAGAGTTGCAGGCTGAGTGCGAGGCGAGGGGGGTGCGGCTGGTCGAGGTGGCTGGAGGCTGGCAGTACCGTACCGCGGCCGAGCACGCCGAGCCGGTGCGGCGCCTGTTCAAGGAGCGGCCTTATCGCTTGAGTCGAGCTGCGGTTGAGACACTCACCGTGGTAGCCTACAAGCAACCGACTACCAGGCAGGGCATAGAGGGAGTGCGCGGGGTAGACAGCGGGGGCGTGCTCGAGAACCTCGTCGAGAAACGGCTGATCCGTATCGCGGGTCGCCTGGATGTTCCGGGACGACCCCTGGTCTACGAAACTACAAAAGACTTCCTCGAGTTGTTCGGATTGAAGGACCTGGCAGCCATGCCGCGCCTGGCCGAACTTGGAGACGAAATGCTGATGTTGGCGGATAAGGCGGAGTTTGAACAAGGGGCTGCCGACGAGGCGGCGGTGCTGCCGCTGGAGCCCGGCGACGAGGTAACCGACGATGCGCCTCCTGCCGGCACGGTTTCAACCGAACAGGCGACCGAGAGCGATGACGAAATCAAAGAAACCTCTGAAAAAGACTGACCCTGCGGAGAAGGGAGGCTCTGGCGGCCGGCTGCGGCTGCACGTCTACATAGCGCGGGCTGGTATCGCCTCGCGCCGTGAAGCCGAGAAAATGATGCTCTTGGGCGATGTCACGGTCAACGGCAAGGTCATCACCGAACCCGGCAGCACGGTTCTGCCTGGAAAGGATCACGTCAAGGTTAACGGTCGGTTGATCGCGGGGCCTCACCGGCTGGAGTACTACGCTTATCACAAGCCAACCGGCTGCGTGTCGACGATGAAAGACACGCGCGGGCGTTTCTGCATCGGCGACGTGGTGCAGACCCTGGGTAGCCCGGTGGTTCCCGTGGGGAGGCTTGACCTTAACAGCAGCGGCTTGCTGCTTCTGACCAACGATGGCGAACTCGCGGTCCGTCTCATGCATCCGTCCTACGAGATCGAAAAAGTCTACCGCGTAAAAGTAAACCCGCCGCCGAAGCAGAGGCAGCTCGACAGGTTGCTCAACGGCGTGTCGCTGGGTGACGGCATGGCGAGGGCCGAGCGTATAAGGCGAGTGGGACGTGGCGAGACCAAGGTCTGGCTCGAAGTAACCGTGGCCGAGGGACGCAAGCACGTGGTTCGCAGGATGATGGAAGAGGTGGGCTTGAGGGTGGACAAACTCAAGCGCGTAGTAATGGGTCCACTCAAGCTCGGACGGCAGGTTATCGACTCGGTACGCCGCCTTGAGCACAAAGAAATCAAAGCCCTGCGGGCCGCTGCGGACCTTGACTGATTGACTTTCCCTCCACCCGGCCCTAATCAAGGTTCGCGGGGTGGAGCAGTCTGGTAGCTCGGCGGGCTCATAACCCGCAGGTCGAGGGTTCAAATCCCTCCCCCGCACCCACCCGCTCTTCCTGTCGCTTCTCTCTCGGTTTTCTCCTGGCTTTTGCGTTCGTTTGCCGGGGCAAGAAACTCAAACTCGACTCTGCAGTGGCGGCTGCTTTTACCCTGGTCAATCTTGATTCGACGGGTACCGGTTTCGATGATCCGATGGTAGTCGCCCCGGTCGGTGGCAACACGGGCACCTGGGTCGGCGAGTAGGCCACTATTTTTGCTACAAGGCCAAGGACGCGAAGACGACGCCGATGCAGGCCAAGTTCGTGAGCTCGGACATGCTGGCCAACAACGCGATGGGGCAGGGTCAGCTTACCTTCAAGAAGCCCTCGTTGCTCTGTCTGCGGACGACGCCGGTAGACATCGGTACTCCCTGGGCGAGGTCCTGGCTTGGAGGATCAGGCGGGGGGCCTGGCGTGGAGCCGGGCCCGGTCATCCCACGGCCGACAGGAGCGGAGGTAGTATATCGCTGATCGAACCGCGAAGTATGGCGTGTGCGATCTCGTCCATACCCGTAGCTTCGCCGTTGATTATTACCACCCTGGCGCCTGCTTCCCTTGCCGTGGGGACAATTCCGGCTATGGGATAGACCGTCAGCGTGCTGCCGATCGCGAGCATTAGATCACAGTCGAGGGCCGCACGCTGGGCTCGTGCCAGGTCTTCCTCGACCAGTCCCTGCCCGAAGCTGATCGTGGCCGACTTGAGTATGCCGGCGCACAATGGGCAGGCAGGGTCGAGCTCGCCCGCGCGCACCCTGTCAAAGGTGGTCTCTATGTCGGTCCTGTCGCCGCAGGCCATGCAGATCGCCTCGCGCATCGTGCCGTGGATCTCGATGACCTTGTCTGCGGAATTACCCGCCTGCTGGTGAAAGCCATCTACATTCTGAGTCACCAGGGCGAGCAGTTTGCCGCTCAGCTCGAGCTCAACCAACGCGTTGTGCCCGGCGTTGGGTTCTCGCTCTGTTCCCATCTGCTCAAGTTTCCACTGCCAGGCTTTTTTCCTCACCTCGGGATCGGACATGTAGTTGTCGATGGTGGCCATCTTTTCGGCCTCGGGGTCTCGGGTCCACAAGCCTTGTGGACCTCGAAAATCAGGGATACCGGAGGCAGTGGAAATGCCCGCGCCGGTAAGAACGGCGACGCGTTCAGCATCGGAAATCCAGTTTCTCACCGTATTAAAGCGCTGATGAGCATCCACGGGGAAAATCACATCACAGTCGTCTTGCGAAATCCTGCCCGGGTGGTCGGTATTGCCTTGACCGAGATGGTTCGAGTTGGATAACTTACTTGTAACGGCTTCCTAACAGCGCGGTAAAGGAGAAAAACATGGCAGCTAACTCATCACTCGAGAACAGGCTTGGCGAGATCAGCAAGGACCGGCGGCTGACCCTGGTGGACTTGTCTGATTTGACGGGGATTTCTTACTCGACAGTCAGGCGCATGGTTGTAGAGGGGACAGACCCGCCACTGGGCAACGCGCTGTCTATGAGCCGTGTGCTGGGGCTTCCTTTGAGAGAGCTCTACTGCATTGCGACGGCCCACGAAGAGCTGGTTGCGCTTGGGAAGGTCGGCCTTGCCTTTGACGGGCCGCTGCTGGCCGCGGGTGTGGCCGGGGCGGGGCTCTATATGAACGGAGCCGGCAGTGCTGGCGATTGCTGAGAATCACGGATTCTAGGGTTACAGGTGGTTAGTCGACCAAGGGGGGGGGACCTTGGGTTTGATGGGAAAGCGGAAGGGGAGAGGAGTAATAATATGCCGGGTACAACAGTTACAAATCTGATTTCGAAGATGCTGTACGATCGCGGTTGGACTGACGGCGAGCTCGCGAGACGCACCGGCTTATCGCGGCCGCGCATCAATCGCCTGAAGAACCGCAGGGCTCAACCCTCGGTTCGCGAAGCGCTGCTGCTCAGTGACGCGCTGGGTGTTGAGGTCGAGCAACTTTTCAGCCTTGAGCAAGCGTCGGAAGATCTGCTCATGGCGGTTCCGCTCGCATCGTTCCGCTCGCACAGCGGATAGTGTTCATCTGATCGCGCTTTTTTGATCCGGGTTTCCTGGAGACAGTCCGGGGATCTCGTTGCTGGGTGCCGGCGGGGTTCCGGTGGGGGGTTCCCACTTGATCGGATGGCAGCTATGCTGCCGCTCATGATTCGTTTGGCGTTAGGTTCCATCGCTCTTGCCTTGATATTACTTCCACCTGTTGCGCTGGCCGCGCGCGAGCCCTGCGAGTTGAATGACTCCCAACGTCTACCCTGGTTTGGCGATCTTCACGTTCACACCGCGTTGTCCCTGGACGCGGCGACGCAGGGCACGCGAGGGCGGCCGGTTGACGCCTACCGTTTCGCACGTGGGGGTACGCTCGGCATCCAGCCCTACGATGCTTCGGGCGCGCCGATGAGAGAGATAACGCTGGAGAGGCCTTTGGATTTCGCCGCGGTTACCGACCACGCCGAGCTGTTCGGTGAGCTCAGAATCTGCGAAACGCCGGGAATGGCGGGGCACAATTCGTTCGTGTGCCGATTGTTTCGCCACTGGCCCCGGGCTGCTTATTACCTGATGAACAACAAGGCGATGGCTTCTGAGAGCCCGAAACGCTTCGGGTTCTGTGGCGAGGATGCCGGTGGCTGCAAACGGGCGATGTTGAGTAGTTGGAGCGAGGTCCAAGCGGCAGCCGAGCAGTATTACGATCGCAGTTCGGCCTGTTCTTTTACCAGCTTCGTCGGCTACGAGTGGACCGGAAGTCCCAACGGGAGGAACCTGCATCGGAACATTATTTTTGGTAGTTCCGAGGTGCCCGGCGAGCCGGCCAGCTATGTTGACGCGCCTTCGCCGCGGCTTTTGTGGAACGCGCTCGAGCGTGACTGTCTCAACACCGGCAAGGGCTGCTCGGTCGTCTCCATTCCCCATAACTCCAACTTGAGCGGTGGGCTGATGTTTCCCACAGAAGGGCCCGACGGCGAAGCCATGACAGCTGACTATGCTAAGCGACGCGCGGATTTTGAACCGCTGGTCGAGATGATGCAGCACAAGGGCGACTCGGAGTGCCGTATAGGAGCTGGCGAGGCTGACGAGTACTGCGGGTTCGAAAAACTGCCCTACGATGATTTCATTGGCAACACGTTTCCCTGGTTGAGGCGCGAGGCCGGGCCTATGAGTTTTGTCCGGAACGCTTTGCTGCACGGCCTTGTGGTCGAAGATTCAACAGGGCAGAACCCCTACCGCTTTGGTTTGATCGGCGGCACCGATACTCACCTCGCGGCAGCAGGCGCGGCCGAGGAGACCTCGTTTCCCGGCCACGGCGGCGCAGGTAAGCCCGCCGGCAGTGACCTCGCGCCGGGGCTACCCGACAATATAGAGAAAAACCCCGGGGGCCTCGTGGTTCTATGGGCCGAAGAGAATTCGCGCCCCGCACTCTTTGCCGCGCTGCGAAGGCGTGAGACCTACGCGACCAGCGGTCCGCGTATTATCCTGCGGCTCTTTGCTGCTTGGGAACTCGCCGACGACATGTGCGAAGACGAGGGTTTTGCGCGGGAAGGTTACTCCTCCGGTGTGCCGATGGGAGGGGTTCTTGCATCTTTTCCCGGGGGGACGTCGGCGCCGGTGATTGCTGTCTCCGCGATGGCTGATCCTGGTACGGCGGCCCGGCCGGGCACCGGTCTGCAGGTCCTGCAGCTGGTAAAAGGCTGGCTGGGCAAGGATGGCAAGCCGCACAGCCGGGTAGTCGACGTGGCCGGGGATAGGGACAACGGTGCTCTTGTGGACACGGACAGCTGCGAGGCCTCGGGCCCCGGGTCGGGTAGCCTCTGCTCTGTCTGGCGAGACCCGGACTTCGATCCTTCCGTGCCCACTTTCTACTACGCCAGGGTAATAGAAAACCCTGTTTGTCGCTGGAGCACAGTGTTGTGCAATCAGGCCGACATCGACTGTGCTGCCGACGGGGAGATTGCCGAAGCTTACAGCGGCTGCTGCGATTCTTCATACCCCCGGGTTATACAGGAGCGGGCGTGGAGTTCGCCGGTGTGGTATAAGCCGGATTCACGAGGGACGTCCGCTCAGGCGAAAACAGGAGAAGCGAGATGATTGTCGTTACCAACCGAATTGCTGTTGCCAGTGGTTACGAAGAAGAGTTCGAGGACCGCTTTCGCAAACGGGCGGGCCTTATAGATAGCGAACCCGGTTTTATTAATAACCGGGTAGAGCGGCCGGTGCTCAAACGTTTCGATCACGCCAGCGGTGGCTGGACCGAGACCAGCGAACAACAGTACTACCTGGTGCAGACCACCTGGCGTAATGAAGAAGATTTCTGGAACTGGACGAGGAGCGCGTCCTTCCGGGAAGCGCACTCTAATCGACCACCGAAAGAGATGTTCGCTGCCCCCAATGTTCTCGAAATCCACGAGATCGTTCTCGATACGGATTCGCGCTCGGAGTAGTGGCTGCTTGCATGCGTCTTGTCCCCCGGTAGGGGGGGGGCAAACGCTACTGCGTGGCTTCGGGTTTTTCGAGTCATACCCTTTGTCCCCCCCCCTTAAGCGGGGGAGATTCCTTTTTTAGCTCGCGGATTCCTTCTTTGCCGCACTGAAGTCTGCCTAACTGGTTCTCAAGGACCCCACGGGCAATGAACCATCGATACCAGTTTTTCCTGGCGGCCGTGCTGCTGTGCGCGTTCGCCCAACCGGCGGCAGCACAGGTTCCCGTATCAAGTGCTGCTGAACTCTGCGCGCCAACGGCCGACCCCTGTGTTATTAACTCGCCCGTTGTGGTCGCTGCTGGTGCGGCGCTGGACCTGGGTAAGCGGACGTTACTGGTCTCCCCGGGAGGATCCCTGGAGTTCGGCGCTGGTATGGCAAGCGTTACCTGTGGCGAGTTTCGCCTCGAGACCCCTGGGGCGCTTGCGCTCAAGGCTCGCGGTTTCAGCGGTATTGGAGGACAGGTGACCGTCAGCGCCAGGCGCAGCTGTTCGCTGGCGAGCGCGTTGTTTTGCCTCGTTGACAGCGAGTGCCAATCGCAAGGCGCGGGCACATGTACGCTGGGCAGTGGAAATATCGTCATCGGTGGCCGAGTGGCGGGAAACGCACCCACGCCGGCATTTCTCTCCCTCGTGGCGGCCGGGGATGTAACGATAAGCGAGCTAATAAACCTCAACGGAACCACCACAGCTTCGGACGGGGGGACCTTGGACATCGTGGCCATTGGGAAGGTGGACGTGCTCGCCCGGATACAAGCCAGTTCCGGTGCCGATGGCAACGGAGGCGAATTGGTGATCGGCGCCGGCAGCAGCGTTAATCTTCTGGCCTTGGTAGATGTGAAGGGGGGAGATTTTGACGGTGGCCTCATCGACGTCAATTCGGGGGGCGACATAAACATAACAGCCAGCCTCCTGGCTTCTTCTGGGGCTGGCGAGGGTTTCGGTGGGGATATAACACTGAGTGCCAGTGGTGATATTTCAATGGACGGCGGCAGCGCCGCTTCACCGGTCGTACTTGATACCGATGGCCACGGGAGCGTCGGCATTGGTGGAGACGGGGGCAGCCAGGATCTTAGCGCTGGAGGAGATATCTACGTTGGTCCTTTTGTAAAACTCACCGCGAGTGGCGCTGCCCCTGACGGTTTCGGCGACTATCTAATGCTTGACGCTCTTGGATCACTGGTCGTTGATGGCGAACTCGTCGCCCGGGGTCGGGGGAGCCAGAGCGGAGGAGGCATCGTTGACCTCTTCGCGGGCATTGACCTCGTGCTGGGTTCGACCTCCCGGATAGACGTAGGTGGAAGCGGCGGCGGCGGTGACTCGCAGGCCGGGGCTGGAAGAGATGCCCGACTGGCCGGGGCAATCGATATAGGTTCCAGTTCTGGTGGAGGTATCGCAGATGTCACGGCGCTTCGTACGGTCGTCTTGTCAGGATCCTTTGTATCGGCGGGAGGTCTCGGAACACCGCCAGCCTTTATCAGCCTGGCTGCTTGTTCGCTGAGGCTTGAATCGGGGGCGGTCATAGACAATCCGGGGGCTGGCTCGCTCAACAGCTTGACGGGCTACGAGTCCATATACGTGGATACCGGCGCAAGTGTTATTTCCGGAGGCAACAACAGTCTCAATTATTCTGGCGCGGCACCGGTGGTGGAGGGGGTGGTTGTGCCTGCTGCTTTGCCCGTGGCTGTAGTTCCGCTTGGTGTCTGCGACACCTGCTCGGATGGGTTCCCGGGCTCCGCGGAAAGCTGCGATGACGGCAATCTTATAGCGGGTGATGGTTGCGACGCGGCCTGTCAGGATGAGGGTTGCACGGCGCAAACACCGGGCTATCCAGCGGCTGCCCTCTGTGATGACGGGAATCCCTGCACCGCGGATCGCTGTGTTCCCCTGCAGCACGTCTGCGAGCACGTGGATCCCTGTGACGATGGAATTTCCTGTGTCGTTGCAGCGTGTGTTAATACGGTTTCAGATCAGGCTTGCGACGATGGCAACCCCTGTAGCGACGACGCTTGTTCCCCCTTGTTGGATTGCAGTTATCTCCCCAACACATTGGCCTGCGACGATGCTGATGAATGTACTTCGGGCGATTCCTGCAGCCTGGGCGTATGTTCGGGAAATGCGATTCCTTTCTGCCACGAGTGCGGCGATGGAATTGTGGACCTGGGTGAGCTTTGCGACAATGGTATTTCCGCCAACAGCGACATTCTAGCGGACGCCTGTCGCAACGATTGTTCGTTGGCCAGCTGCGGCGACGGGGTGACCGACAGCGGCGAGGCTTGTGACGACGGCAACGCGGATGACAGCGACGCCTGCCTGTCAACCTGCGTGCTGGCCAGTTGCGGCGATGNNNGACCGACAGCGGCGAGGCTTGTGACGACGGCAACGCGGATGACAGCGACGCCTGCCTGTCAACCTGCGTGCTGGCCAGTTGCGGCGATGGCATAGTGCAGGCCGGTGTGGAGCAGTGCGACAACGATGGCTTGAACAGCGACGGCCAGGCCGATGCCTGCCGCACCGATTGCTCGTTGCCTTCCTGCGGCGACGGCGTGACCGATAGCGGCGAGGCTTGCGACGACGGCAACCTGGACAACAGTGACGCCTGCCGCACCGATTGCTCGTTGCCTTCTTGCGGCGACGGCGTGACCGACAGCGGCGAGGCTTGTGACGACGGCAACGCGGATGACAGCGACGCCTGCCTGTCAACCTGCGTGCTGGCCAGTTGCGGCGATGGCAGGCCGGCGTGGAGCAGTGCGATCGCGATGGATTGAACAACGACAGCCAGCCCGACGCCTGCCGCACCGATTGCTCGTTGGCCAGCTGCGGCGACGGCGTGACCGACAGCGGCGAGGCTTGCGACGACGGCAACGTGGATGACAGCGACGCCTGCTTGTCAACCTGCGTGCTGGCCAGCTGCGGCGATGGCATAGTGCAGGCCGGTGTAGAGGCCTGTGACGACGGCAATACTGACGATAGCGACGCCTGCCTGTCTACATGCGTACTAGCCAGTTGCGGCGATGGAATGTTGCAGGCGAGTGCAGAAACCTGCGACGACGGGAATCTTGACAACAGTGATGGCTGTTCGAATGCATGCCTTCCCCAGCGCTTCTGCGGTGATGGCAGCAATGACAGGCGCTTGACGGCTTCGGACGCATTGATGTTATTGCGCCGGGCTGTCGGGCAGAATCTCGTCTGCCCCGACTACGTGTGCGATGTAGACGGTAGTGGCGCGATCACGGCAACCGATGCGTTGATGGTTCTTCGAAAGGCCGTGGGTAGCGAGGTTTCGCTTAATTGCGGACCGGTGACTTCGGTGATGTTCCGGGTTGAATCGGGCGTGCCCATGGTCGATCTGGAACTGCTGGTAGAGTTCGACGCTACCGTCGGAGATTTTGTAGAAGAGGCCGGGGGCCTGCAGTGCAGGGCTATCGACGGCGCGGTGTCTGTTTCTGCGACCAGGCTGTCGCGGCAGGCGCTGAGAATCGAGCTCTTCTCTCCCGGCGCCGTGGTGGTGAGTCCGTCAAACACCGTGAGATGTGAGTTTGCGCCGGCTGTTTCTGAGCTGCGTGAATCTGACTTTGACCTGACGGTCACCGGTGCGAGTGACGCCAATAGTATCGGTGTCGTTCCCTTGCCCGCAGTCAGGGCGATACCCTGGTGAGTCGGCCGAAGATTCAGAATCCGTTTTCTTCTACGAGCCGACGATACCAGTAGGAGCTTTTCCTGGGCCCGCGGCGCTGGGTCTGTTAGGCGCAGTGAACCACCCCGTAACGACTTGTGGCCTCCAGGTTGCGCAGCCCCAGGTGAAGTCTTTCTAAAATTCCAGTGTCGCCATAGCGGGGATGCTAACACTTCGTCCCGGCGCAGCCCACGCGCCAGTACTGCCCGCATAACGGGTCTTGGGCATTGTATAACTCGTGGCTTCAACGTAGATTCGGCGAGCGAGGGGATTGCAAGGGGAATAGCAATGGGACGATTGACCGAAGAAGAAGTCGAAGACCTGCTGGCGGAAGCGGAGATCGCGGTGCTGTCGGTTGTAAATGACCAGGGGGCGCCCGAGGGCACGCCGGTCTGGTTTGAGTACCACGACAAGCGCATCCAGATAATGGTGGGCGCCAATTCGCACAAAGCGCGGTGCGCGAGGGCCAACCCTGCGGTTTCGGTCACCCTCGATACGCGGCAGGCGCCTTACCGGGGGATCTGCCTGCGCGGGACGGTGACCTTCGCCGAACCCGATAGCGAGCAAGCCCGGCGCATCGCGCGGCACTACCTGGGCGAAGAAATGGGAGACGCTTACGTCGAAGCCACGGCCGCGACCCTCGCAGAGCAGGTACTCCTCGACATCAACATAGACAGTAGCTTCAGCTGGGATTATTCGAAGGGGTTCTAAATGAAACTCGATCGACAGAGAGCTTTTATAACCGGTGCGGCTTCGGGGCTGGGTGCCGAAATAGCGCTTCTTTATGCGGCCAACGGTGCCAGGGTTTATGTCAGCGATATAAACGAGGACGCGGCTGCCTCTGTTGCCGCCCGTTGTTGTGAGCTGACCCCGGGCTCGGTATCGGGGCCTTGCGACGTGAGCGATTCGTCGTCTGTGAAAGCGGCCTTCGCGTCGTTGCTCACGGAACTCGGCGGTATCGATATCCTCGTTAATAACGCGGGCATTATTCACACCGATCCCGAGTACCTGGAGGCTAACGCGTCCGCGATGCAGGCGCAGATCGAAGAATCGATGCAGGGGGAGGGTATAAAAACCCACCTGCGCAGTATCGAGTTGCTCAGCGACGAGATGTTCGACCGCATGATGCGCATACACATGTACGGTACGTTTTACTGCTCCAGGGAAGCACTGCCGCTCATGCGCGAACAGGGCGGCGGTAGGATCATCAACATGGGGTCCCTGATGGGGGCGGCCTCGCTTACCGGAGCCCCCGACTACTGTGCCGCCAAGGGGGCCATCATGTCTTTTACCCGTGCGACGGCCAGGGAAGCCGCCAGCTACGGTGTTCGCGCCAACGCCATAGCACCGGGCTTCATAAAAACACCGCTGTTGGACCCGGTAGATAAAACGAGCCTGGACATGATTGCCATGCAGACGCCGATGCAGCGACTCGGCACGGCTTCCGAGGTAGCGACCACTGCACTGTTCCTGGCGAGCGATGACTCTTCGTTCTTTACCGGGCAGGTGCTGGCTCCCAATGGCGGCATCTACATGTCGCAGTAGACTGAGCGGCGGTGAGAATCTCCCCCGCTGTTGCAGCGTGGGCCATGGCGGTGCGTAGAAACCCAGCGCTGGTGGTTCTTGCGTGTACGATGCTCTTGTCCGCTTGCTGGGCGGTCGCCCCGCGTAGCGAGCCACGGCTGATAGTTGTTAACTCGTCGGCGGATTCGGGTAACGGCACGCTCAGGTACGCTATCGAGAGCGCCAACGCTTCTTCGCAACGCTCGATTATAGACATCAGGCTCGCGCCTTCCGATTCAATCAAGCCCGTGACCGAGCTGCCCGCCATCGAAGCCAGCGGCCTGGCGATTCACGGTCACGGAGCCTGGCTGGTGGGTGGCGCCTGCGGGCGTTCGCGTGGCCGCCGAGGCTGCGACGGGCTGGTCATCAAGGGACCGTCGGTGCAAGTACAAGAGCTCAACGCTCGCGGTTTCATGTTCGATGGAATCGCGGTGATCGGCGCATCGGCGAACGGGGTGGTACTGAGCGACTGCCACTGTCGCGACAACCTCGACGACGGTATCGGCATAACCGCTGGCGCGAGCGGGGTGCTCGTGGAGGGCTGCCTGCTCGAGGGCAACGGTTTTCGCAGCAAGGGTAAGGGCGTACTCGTGTTCGACGGTTCTTCGGCTGTACTGCGCGGCAATACGATCAGGCAGAACCGCGATGGCGTTACCGTCAGCCGGCGCTCGAGCGTTCGCCTGCTGGACAACCGCATAAGTGCCAACTTCGACAAGGGCTTGGGGGTGTCGGCGGCCTCGCTGACCGGATCGGGTAATTTGATCACCGTCAACGGGCTTGATGATCCAGCAATGAGCGCACTCTCGCGCGACGCGGGTGGCACGAGCCGGCCGCCCAACGGCGACGGTTTGCGGGTCGGACTGGGCTCACGGGTTGAACTCGCCAACACTGTCATAAGCGGTAACGCGGACGCCGGCGTTGTGGTCAACGATGATTCGCTGCTGAGGCTCAGCGGTGGGCGCGTCACCGACAACGGTAGCAGGGGGGTGGTGCTGCACGACCGCGCGTCGGTCGAACTCCGCGGGGTCGAAGTCAGGGGACACGGCGCGGGTGATCTGTTGGTCGCTGAGGGCGCAACGCTCACGCGGCAGGAAAGCGCCGAGTAACATAAAGCTGGTGCCTTCGTGGCTCAGCCGCGCTTGTTGCTCACCAGTTCTACGATGTCGTTCATGATGCTGGTCAGTTCAAAGTCCCGTGGGGTGTATACCCCTGCGACGCCCAGGGCCTTGAGTTGGTCGGCGTCCGCGTCGGGAATGATTCCGCCCACGACCAGGGTCACGTCTTCAAGCTCGAGCTTCTTCATCTTGTCTACGAGGTCGGGGACCAGCGTCATGTGTGATCCCGAAAGGATGCTCAAGCCGATCGCGTCCACGTCTTCTTCCTGGGCAGTGGCCACGATTTCGTCACTGGTCAGGCGGATGCCGTGATATATGACCTCCATGCCGCAATCGCGGGCGCGCACGGCGATCTGTTCCGCCCCGTTGCTGTGACCGTCGAGTCCCGGTTTGCCAACCAGCAGCCTCAGCGTGTGGCCGAGGCGTTCGCCGAGCGCCTTCACCTTTTCGCGTACCGCAACCACCGCGTCGCTGTCAGCCGCCGACTGGCCGCCCACGCCGGTGGGAGCGCGGTATTCACCGAACACGTCGCGCAGCACCTGTGACCACTCTCCGGTAGTCAGCCCGGCCGAAGCCGCAGCTATTGAGCTCTCCATGATGTTGCTACCGCTTGTGGCCGAATCACGGAGGGCCTGCAGGGCCGGCGCGATATCGTCTTTGTTGCGTTTTGCCCTGAAGGCTTCAAGGCGTTCGATCTGCTCGCGCTCGGCCGAAACATCGACCTTGAGGATGGCGTTGTCCATGTCCGAGGTAAGCGGCGAAGGCTCACTCTCGGCCCAGCGATTGACTCCCACAACGCACTGTTCGCCTGCTTCGATGCGGCGCAATCGCCGCGCGTTGGAATCCACCAGGCGCTGCTTCATGTAGCCAGCTTCGACGGCCTCGACCGCGCCGGCCATCTCGTCAATACGCTCGAGCTCCTCGTAGGCTTCTGCGATCAGGCTGTCCACCTTGGCCTGCACCACCGGCGATTCGTCGAGGATGTCGGCGTACTCAAGCAGGTCGGTTTCGTAGGCCATTATCTGTTGCGTTCTCAGCGCCCACTGTTGGTCCCAAGGCCGGGGCAGGCCCAGGGCCTCGTTCCAGGCCGGGAGCTGCACGGCTCTCGCGCGGGCTTTTTTGGACAACACCACCCCGAGCATCTCCAGCGCTATACGGATGGCGTTGTTCTCGGGTTGCTGTTCGGTGAGGCCCAACGAGTTGACCTGCACGCCGTAACGGAAACGCCTGAGCTTGGGGTCTTCCACGCCGTAGCGTTCGCGTCCTAGCTTGTCCCAGGTCTCGACAAACGCGCGCATCTTGCAGGTTTCTTCTATGAAACGGATACTGGCGTTCACGAAAAAAGAGATCCGGCCGAAGACCCGTACCATGGTCTCGCTGTCCATTCCGGGTCGTTTTTTGACCTCGTCGAGTACGGCTATGGCGTTGGCCAAGGTGAAAGCGAGTTCCTCGGACGGCGTGGCCCCGGCTTCCTGCAGGTGGTAGCTGCAGATGTTGATCGGGTTCCACTTGGGAATATTGCTGACCGTGTACTCGATGATGTCGCCGGTGAGACGCATCGACTCGGTGGGAGGAAACACGTAGGTGCCCCGCGACAGGTACTCCTTGATGATGTCGTTCTGGATGGTCCCTTGCAGGCCGCCGGGGTCGACACCCTGGCGCTCGGCCACCGCGACGTACAGCGCCAGCAGCCAGGCAGCGGTGGCGTTGATGGTCATTGACGTGTTCATGCGGTCCAACGGTATGTCGTTGAACAAGGTTTCCATGTCGGCGATGCTGTCAACCGGCACGCCGACTTTGCCTACTTCTCCGCGCGCCAGGGGGTGATCGGAGTCGTAACCGGTCTGCGTGGGCAGATCGAAAGCTACGCTCAGGCCGGTCTGGCCCTTTTCCAGGTTGCCCCTGTAGAGCGCGTTCGAGGCCTCGGCCGAGCTGTGGCCAGAGTAGGTACGAAAAATCCACGGTCGGTCCTTTTCGACCTGCTTAGAGGCCGCTTTATCAGTAGATGCCATCGGTCAGGTTTAGCAGGCTACCGGCGTTTGCTCAACGGTGAGATAGCCTGCTACGCCCCCCACCCGGTGAGCTTGGGCGGGAGGGCGGCTGGGGTTACACTCGCGGGGGTGGGTAGAGTAATTGACATGGTCGCCTATGGCCTGTTGCGAGCGGTCTGGGCGCTGGGTGCCGCGCTGCCACTGGCGGTGACAAGGGGTGCCCTTGAGGGCCTCGGCAGCCTGGCCTCCAGGGTCGACGTCCGTCACAGGCGGGTCATCGACAGCAATCTGTGCCAGGCTTTTCCTTCCTGGGACGCCGCCAAGCGAAATAGTTGCTCCAGGGTCGTTTTTCGCAGCTGGGGACGCATGATGGCCGAACTTATGCATTCGCGTGCCTTGATGGCCAACGGGAGTATCCGCGGCGTCGAAAAGGCTGCCGCTGCGGTGGCTGAACTGGCCGCCGCTGGAAACGGGGTCTTGATACTCACCGCCCATAGCGCCAATTTTGAATTGATGGCCCGGGCTGTCGGTAACAGTGGCGTGGCCATGAGCGCCTTTTACCGGCCGATGCGGAACAGGCTGATAAACGATTTTCTGCTGGCCCAGCGATCAGCTGCCGGCGTGAGCTCGGTGGGCAGGGGCAGTGCCTTGCGCGAAATAGTGAGCGTTCTTGCTGCCGGCGGCGTGGTGGCGGCGCCCCTGGACCAGAACCAGGGCCTTGGGAGGGGGGTTTTCGTGGATTTTTTTGGTCGTCCGGCCTGTACGTCGACCATGCTGGCGAGGTTGTCGCTGGCAAGCTCGGCCCCCGTTCTGCCGGTGTTTGCCAGCTGGGACAGCGACGGCCTCGTGATTGATGTGAGGCCGGCAGTGCATCCGCCGCTGTCACCGGCGGACAGGCGACAGGCGGCTGTAGATCTTACGGGGAGCTATACCGAGCTCGTAGAGCAGCAGGTGCGCTCATGGCCCGAGCAGTGGAACTGGGCCCACCGCCGCTGGAAGACCCGTCCAGCGGCCGAATCGGCAGCCGCTGAATAACCTCAGCTTCAGCTCAGCGTAACCGGGCTGAAGCCGCTTCAGACAAATTAGATTTACTTGTGTAATCAGGGCGTAATCATTTGATCCGGTAATCCTGCTTCATTAGCTTGGAAGGACCGACCCTGCTGACCCTCTCGCGTGGGAAGCCAGCAGGTGCTGCGGCTAAATCTGATGATAGAGAGGCAGTTAAATGGCTGAAGTCCCCTCGGAGACTACTGTGCGAGAAAAGCCCGTAGAGCAGGTCGATACGGTCGTGATTCGCTTTGCCGGAGACTCCGGCGATGGCATGCAGCTGACGGGCACGCAGTTTACCAACGAGTCGGCCATAGCGGGTAACGATATCGCCACCCTGCCTGACTATCCGGCCGAGATCAGGGCACCCGCCGGCACGCTCGCGGGTGTGAGTGGCTTCCAGGTCAATTTTTCCGAGGGCCGGGTCTTTACCCCCGGCGATCGCCCGGACGTGCTCGTGGTCATGAACCCCGCAGCTTTGAGTGTGAACATCGCCGACCTGAGGGACGGCGGCATACTGGTGGCCGACAGCGACGCGTTTACGCTCTCCAATATTCGTAAGGCAGGAATGGACGGGGACCCGCTCGCCGACGCGAGTCTCAACAAGAGGGTTCGCGTATTCGCGGTGCCGCTCACCCGTATGACCACGGACTCCATTGCCGACATGGGCCTGCCCAAAAAGACAATGGTTAGGTGCAAGAACTTCTTTGCACTGGGTCTTTGTTCCTGGATGTTCAATCGTCCGATTGAACAGACCCTTGCCTGGATAGGGATCAAGTTCGCGAAGTCACCAGCCCTCGTTGAGGCAAACACGCGGGTGTTCAAGGCGGGCTGGAACTTTGGCGAGACCACCGAGGTGTTTGTTCACACCTACGAGGTCAAACCGGCCAAGATCGAGCCGGGTACCTACACCAACATGACCGGGAACAGGGCCCTGGCGCTGGGGCTCATGGCGGCGGCATCGAAGGCGGGCAAGAGTATGTTCTTTGGCTCGTACCCCATCACTCCGGCCAGTGATATCCTCCACGAGCTGGCGGCACATAAGAACTTTGACGTCACCACCTTCCAGGCCGAAGACGAAATCGCGGCAGTGTGTTCGGCTATAGGCGCGTCTTTCGGGGGCGCCCTCGGGGTAACTGCGTCAAGCGGTCCCGGCATAGCGCTCAAGGGTGAGGCCATGGGCTTGGCGGTGATAACAGAATTGCCGTTGGTAATCGTCAACGTTCAGCGCGGAGGGCCAAGCACGGGCCTGCCGACCAAGACCGAGCAGGCCGACCTCATGCAGGCCTTGTACGGGCGTAACGGGGAGAGCCCCCTGGCCATCGTCGCGCCGGCGACCCCCGTGGAGTGCTTCAACATGGCCTTCGAGGCTGTTCACGTGGCGCTCAAGTACATGGTGCCGGTGATGATACTGTCGGACGGTTACCTGGCCAACGGCGCCCAGCCGTGGAAGATCCCGGACTACGACGAACTCCCCGACATCTCGGTCCGCTACTGGAAGGGAGACCTGGGTTTTCATCCCTACCTGCGCAACGAGGACACCTTATCGAGGCCCTGGGTGATACCGGGCACGCCGGGCTTTGAGCACCGCATCGGTGGCCTTGAGAAAGACTACAACTCGGGTGACATCAGTTACGACCCAGCTAACCACGAGCGCATGACGCGGGTGCGAGCAGAAAAGATTGAGCGTGTGAACGAGGACCTCAATCCGCTCTGTGTTGAGGGCAGCGAACTGGGCGAGTTGCTCATGGTGGGCTGGGGTTCTACCTACGGTGCCCTGGCCCAGGCGACCGAAGAGCTCAACGCTGAGGGTCTGGCCACCGGGCATCTTCACCTCAGGTGGCTCAACCCACTTCCCGTCGAAGAGCTGAAACGGATTTTTGCGAGATACAAGACCATAGTGGTCCCCGAGCTGAACATGGGCCAGTTAGTGCGAATTCTCAGGGAACGGCTCCTGGTTGACGCCATACCGGTGTCGCGGGTACAGGGGCAACCGTTCAAGGTAGGCGAACTCAAGGCGAGGGTGAAAGCCATAGTGGAGGAAGGTCGATGAGTGGCGAGCAGGCAAAACTGAATCGCAAGGATTTCGTCAGCGATCAGGATGTTCGTTGGTGTCCGGGTTGTGGCGACTACGCGATACTCGCGCAGGTGCAGCGGGTGATGCCCGAGCTGAACATACCGCGCGAAAACATAGTGTTCGTTTCGGGCATAGGCTGTTCCAGCCGCTTCCCTTACTACATGAACACCTACGGCTTCCACAGCATTCACGGTCGGGCCACGGCCATTGCTTCGGGACTCAAGCTGGCCAGGCCGGAACTGTCGGTGTGGGTGGTTACGGGTGACGGCGATGGCCTGAGCATCGGCGGCAACCATCTCATCCACCTCCTGCGGCGTAACCTGGATATCAACGTACTGCTGTTCAATAACGAGATTTATGGTCTCACCAAGGGGCAGTACTCTCCCACGTCGAGGATGGGCCAGATTACCAAGTCGAGCCCGCTGGGTGTGGCCGATCATCCTTTTGATACGGTTTCGTTGGCGCTAGGGGCCGACGCGACCTTTGTCGCGCGCACTGTTGATACCGAGACCCAGCATCTCCAGTCGATGCTTACCCGGGCCGTTGAGCACAAGGGGACCTCGTTTATTGAGATCCTGCAGAACTGTCCTATCTTTAACGATGGAGCCTTTGAGGAGGTCTCGGGCAAAGGTTCTCGTATTCAGAACCAGTTGGTTCTCGAGCACGGGCAGCCGCTGCTTTTTGGTCCCGAGGATGCCCGTATGGGTGTGGCCCTGGGCAAGGACATGTCTCCGCAGGTCGTGAATATGGAGTCGACGCCAGAGGAACAGGTGCTTTTGCACGATGAAACCAACGAAGCCCTCGGGTTTTTTCTAAGTCGCCTGGAGCGGCCCGAATTCCCCGTGCCGTTGGGTGTTATACGAGCCATGGACAGGCCGATTTACGAGAAGGAAGTCGCGGCACAGGCTAAACGCGCACTCAGTGAGATGGGGCAGCCCGACTTCAACAAGCTGTTCTGTGGCGGGGACACTTGGACAGTCGAATAGGGCGCTTGTAAGCTCATCGGCCAGGCCCTGGGGCAACCCTGGGAGCGGAAACGGGAGAAGACAGAGATGGAAGAGATCGAAGGAGTTGAAGAATTCATCGACGAGAGCATAGAAGAACTCAAGGGGGTAAGGGGCGATGGCGTGCTCGACGAAGACGCGCTGCGCGAGCCCGTGAGTACGCTCGAACCGCGTAAGCCGGTGGTGGTCGGTCCGCAAACACCGGCACTCGAGGCCGTGGCCGTGATGCGGGAGCAGGGAATGGGCTGCGTGCTGGTCGTCCGGTCTAATCGCTTAAAGGGAATTTTCACAGAGAGGGACGTCCTGAACAACCTGGTCGGGATGGGCACGGAGGTGGCCAAGACCCCGGTGCGCAAGTTGATGACGGGTAACCCCGAGACTCTCAGGCCCAGTGATTCAATTGCCTACGCTTTGAACAAGATGAGCCTCGGCGGCTATCGGCACATCCCGCTGGTCGACAACTCGGATGCGCCGGTGGGAGTCATTTCGGTCAAGGACATCGTCAACTACCTGGTCAAGCTGTTTCCCAAGAGCGTGATGAATCTGCCCACCCTGCCGCGAGGTAATTACGCCCGCGAAAGAGAAGGCGCCTGACACGGGGATGCGTGTTTCTGCCGGGTTTGCTGGTGACCACGCCTCTGGGCGTTGGCCTCGGCCACGCGCTTCGGCGCACAGGATATGGGCCCGGGGTCTTTCATACCGGGCATACTTGCGATAAACAGGATATAGCGGAGGTGTGGCGGAATGGCAGTGGATCAGCAAGGTAGTGTCATGTCGGAAGTCCTGGGCGGTGGCCTGGGCAAAGCCTTGGGTGAACTCAGCGTGGGCGACGCGCTTGAGTCGCTGAGGTTACAGGTCGACGGCCTGATCGATCAGCTCGCCGGTGCCGAAGCCGAAGCGCGGGTCTCGCCGCATGAGCGCGAGCGCCCGGAAACACCGAGGACAGCCCCTGAGACCGAGCATTCGCAAGAAACACCCGGTACGCGCAAGCAAGGCGATAGAGAGCAGGGCGGGCGGCAAGGCGGCCCTGCTGGTCTCGACCACGCTCACGGTCTCGAAACCGAAATCGAATCTCTCAGCGGCAAGGTAGAGTCGGCGACCGACATGCTGGCTTCCCTGACTGACTTGCTCGAAGCCCAGGCGGAGCGCTTGGAAACCCTGGAACTGCAGGTCGGTGATCCGGACTTCGATCGTCCCCTGTCGCGCGAACCCTCGGCTGTGGTTTTTCCTTCGGTTGATGCCCTCGCAGCTGAAGAGCCGTTGCCCGCTGAATCCCCGTTTTCTGCCGAAAGCCCGTTGCGAGAAGAAGCCCTGTTGGGGGAGGAGGAGCATCCCGTCGAAGCTGGTCAGTCGCTGCGGTCGGCTGCTTCTGTTTCCGGCGCCGCTGACCTGGCCGGGCGACTGGAGAGCATCGAGCTGAAGATCGTCCGCCTGAATAACAACCTGGCCTCGGTGCGTATCCGAGTCGACGATTTTGGTAGACTGTTGGGCAGTGGCCGCGCTGTTGGCCTTGGTGCTGGAGCGGATCCCGATGAGACAGCCTCCGGCCGGCTCGTCGCACCCGAAACGGAGGCAGCCGAGCCCGAACCGGCTGCCCGCCCTGATGAGACTGCCGACCAGGCAGAGAATTTTCCTGACCTGGACCAGCGGCTCATTGCTCAGCTGGCTGACCGGGAACTCGCGGTCATGGGGGGACGGGTACGCCAGCGCTCACGATCCCGGCGCAACGTGCTGGTGGTCGATTCGTCGGCCGACGCGCGCACGGTTCTCTCGATCTACCTTTCGCGGACCGGCTACCAGGTGGTGACGGCTTCGAGTGCGGAAGATTGCCTGTCCAAGCTCTGTTACCACGATGTCGACGCGGTGGTACTCGAGCCTGATATGCCCGGCGCGGACGGTGGTCACGTTTGTAGCATCATCAGGACCGACCCGGCCTTCAAGGCCTATAGCCGCGTGCCCATTATTCTTTACACCTCGAAACCCCAGAAGTTTGATCGTAACACCGCCGAACGGTGGCAGGCGAGTGACTACGTGGTCAAGGGTGGAGACATGCTACCACTGGTTTCGGCCTTGTTGCAGAGCTGTGAGGCAGCCGAAGCGCAGGACGACACCGATGCTTGAGTCGGCCGATGACGATCACTGGTTTAGCCCGGGCTGGCGTAGCCCGAGGTTGGGCGCAGGGGCGTGGCTGTGGGCCCTGGTGCTTGTCCTGGGCTTTCCGCTTGCGGTCAGCGCCCAGGGACTTCTGGTTCTCAACCCCATGCCACCCAGCTACGACCTGGGCGGGTTTTCTCTGAGCTCCCCTCCGGTCGACAACTGGAGAGAGACCCAATCTTCGCCGACTTCCTTCCAAGCTGTTTATGCCGAGCGTGCTTCGGATGTGGACATAAACCAGCGTTGCCACTTTCTCGCGGAGTCTCACAAGGTGCCCGAGTCTGATTACCAGGGTGACTCCGCTTCGGCCGCCACCGCGGCCTGGACCCAGCACACAGAGCTCAGGGGCGACGCGCTCGTGGCATTTACCCGGGTGCAGGTCCTCAAGGAGGCACCGGGTGTTTTTACTTTCACGCTGGTCGTGAAGCTCGGTGAAGAGAACGTACAGGAAACCTTCTTCATAATGCTCGCGCCCGATAAGTCTGAATACTTCGTCGCCAAGCTCACCACCAAGGAACCCCAGTTCCGCGAGGCCCCGTTCTACGCACCGCTGATGCTCTCCTTATCGACCCTGCGCTGGCGCGCTGAACAGGCCGAGGGCGGTTCCCCGTCCGCGGAAACAGTTGAAGACGCGGTGGATGGCGAATCGGGCGCTGACGGTGCTTTGCCGGGGGACGAGTCGGGCGCTGAAGCGCCCCCTGTCCAACCTTGACCAGCTGTTGATTCCAGACAACCGGGAGTTTTGCAGCGACCGGGCTTTGCTCAGGTGGCCACGGCCGTGTCGACTTCATCCTCGTCGATCCAACTCAGTGCCGCTTCGCGTCCGTCACGCATGAGCCGCTCGGGGCTGCCGGAACCAGGCAGCAGGTAGTCGAGCAGTCCCGGCCTCTCGCCGCTGTCGAAGCCGATTACGCTGACCTTGATGTTTCTTTCCGAGGCAGTATGCATTGCTTGCTCCAACTCCAGCGACTGAGAAACCGCGTCATCGACCCCGAGCAACAGTACCCTGTCTACACTGCTTGCCAGTAGGTGCCGGATCGCCCGCTCCCATGGCCAGGCCCCGCCGTTCTGCTCGGTGAGGCTCGCCGTGGCGACTCCCATGCTGCCCGGTTGGGCGCTGCCACCGGGCAGGGCCGAGTAGTGCTCACCGCAGAACATCTGTAACTCGACCAGTTGTTGATCGGTGTTTCCGTAGCCGAGAGAGTTCTCGACGAAGCCGACCAGCCTGCTGGTTTCCCGTCCTCTTGGCGCAAGGAGGCGGGCGTGTTCGAGCGCGGTATCGAAGAGGATGTGTTGGGCGCGAAGTTTTTCCCAGCCCCTGGCAAGTTCTTCGCCGCTGCCGTTTGCCAGCATCAATGCGTTTAGGGTGGAAGTGCCACCCGAGTAAACAACAGCAGGCGGACCGAACTTTTCGAGCAGGACTTCGGCAAGTCCAGCCTGGTACAGGGCCCTGCTGATGTCGCCGTGCATGATCCAGGCGAGGCAGGGCTGTTTTGCGGTGCTGGCAGGCTGTTCCTCGATCTCTATGTCCCCCGCATGGTTTCCGTTGTCGCTGGTCTCTACAGCTTTTGCTGGAGCGGGCACAATTTCCAGGTTTCGTGCCGCACCCTTGCTGTTGTCCAAAGGGGGCACGGCCTCGCCGACGAGCAGCGGCGCGGGAGCTTCGGGCTCTTGCGCGCCGGCATCGGTTTTAACCGTGGCGGCGATCGTGGGCTCGGGGATGTTTTGGCCGGCTTCCTGGACAGACCTGTTCTGGTCCCCGCCAGCAGGCGGAGGCGTGTGATCTTCGCCCGCCTCCTGGTCCGCGGTGCGAGGCAGTGCTTGCAGGGGACCGGCCTGCATCAACATCCATGGCATTAATCAAAGGGTAAGCCTGCGCGCGTGGAGCTGCAAGAATTGGCTCCAGGCCTCCACCCCGAACGGGGGGGCACCGGCTGTAGTACAGCGCAAGGCACTAGCCTTAAAGGGGCTTGGCGGCGGGTCTGCGGTCGCGATTTCGGTAGCAGGGCGGGGCCATCAAGGGGTAAGCTTTTTGGAGGTCGTGTGGTAGCCGCACGCCACGGAGAGCCGCCCTTGAACACAGGATCGAGCAACCACGAAACCTCTTGTCCCCTGACGGATACCGTTGTCCTCGTTGACGATGAGCCGAATATCCGCGAGACGGTAGCCTTCATACTCGAAGCCGAGGGGTTACAGGTAGCCACGGCCTGCGACGGGATTGAGGGCCTCGATGTGGTTCACGAACAGAGGCCCAAGGTTGTGCTTCTCGACGTCATGATGCCCGGCATGGACGGTTACGAGCTGTGTCGCAGGATACGTTCAGACGCTGATCTTCGGGACGCCTACGTGTTGATACTTACCGCTCGCGGGCAGAAGGCTGACGAGCTGCGGGCCCTGGAAGCAGGCGCTGACCTGTACCTTTCGAAGCCATTCGACGACGAGGTCGTTCTCTCTATTATTCGCGACGTTTTCGCGGGTAGAATCAGGTCGCGTTGCCATAGCGCCCGCCTGATCGCACCCCTGCACCACGTGGCCTGACCGGGCGCGTTACGCAGGCAGATTGACCCTTGCCTGCCAGGGCCGGGTGTTCAGTCGAAACTCGAATCCGAGAACAGGGCGCCCATGGCGAGAGCCAGATCCTGGTCACCCTCAACGACGATTCTTTCGCTGGCTACCAAGAGCCTTCCGTCGTACTTGCCGTCAGCGACCGCGACCAGGTCTTCGGCCGAGAGGGTAACGATCACTTCAGCGCTGTCCGCACAGCCGGCTTCGACTTTTACGCTACCGCCACCGAGCTGCAACTTGTAGTCACCGCCGCTGTCGCCGGTCAGCTTGAGTTGCACGCAGCATTCGGGGACCCCGCTGGCAAGTTCGGTTTTGTTGAAGGATTCGAAGAGATCGACGAGTCGTTCGGGCGTCGAGGGCTGCTCAACAGCTTCTTCGGCATTCTTTTCAGTGGTTTCCGTCATGCGTTCTTTTAGACCGCAACGCGCGGCTGGGCAAACGGTTCTTGCCCGGCAACAGGGCGGGCGCTAGTATCGTTCCGATGGCTGGGCGGACAGCGGGAATGTTGCTGGCCTCGGCCGGGGCTTGCGTGCTGCTGTTTGCAGGGCTCGGTGATTACACGCTGTGGGATCCCGATGAGGCCAAGCATGCGCTCATCGCCCGTGAGATTTTCGAGTCGGGACAGTGGTGGGCACCCACCGTCAACGGGGCCCCGTACCATCACAAGCCCTCATTCTTCTACCTTCTCGTCGGCCTCGCTTACGGAGGGTTTGGTGTCAACGAGTTTGCAGCCCGGCTCGTTTGTCTACCTGGAGGCTTCGCGACCCGCCAGTAGCCAGGAAGACAGCCGAACCGCTAATGGACTGCTGGCGACGGGCCTGCTGCTCGGCGTTCCTTTCTTCCCCTTCGTGGGCCGTTTCACCAATTTCGATTCAGTACTGACGTTATTTATCACCGTCACGGTTTTCAGGGTGGCTGCCTGGCTCGACGCCGAAGACGGCCGCCCTCTTCCCTGGGACACCTGGGTTTTTGCCGGGCTGGCGACTTTGACCAAGGGGCCCGTGGCGGTTTTGCTGTTAGTGTTGCCGCTGTTGTTGTTCCTTGTAAGCGGGCGCATCAAGCTCTCTCGGCTGAGGCCGGGCAGGGGAGTACTTACCTTCAGCCTGGTGGTCTGCGCCTGGCTGCTGCCCACGTTCCTGCTCAACCCCGACTACATCCGCGAGTTTGTCCTCGTTCACAATATCGGGCGCTACACGGGCGCCGGCGGAGTCTCGTTTCACGCTCAACCACTGTGGTTCTTTATTCCTGTTGGCATTGCCTGTCTCTTGCCCTGGTCGGCGTTGCTGCCGGCCGCGGTCGCAAGGGGCCTGGCCGGTCGCGATTCCTGTCGCTGGCTCGCCGTGTTCTGTTGCTGGGTACTGGTCTTCTTCTCGCTGTCTCATGGTAAGCTGGCGACGTACATCTTGCCCGCCTTCCCGGCGGCGGCGGTACTGGTAGCGCGCTGGTTGGAGGATAACGGTGAACGTCGAGCCGCCGGCTTCAACGGTTTGGCGCTGGCCGCTTCGGCAGTTCTCATGGTCGCGCTCGGACCCGCCTCTGCCTGGCTTTACTTCGAGGAAACCGGCGCCGTGTACCAGGGACCGGCGACCCTGTTGTTCTGGTTCGCCACCGCCGGGGGCCTGCTGGCCCTGTCTAGGTGGCGTCGGCTCTTCAGTGTCGGACGTATCAACGCTGTGCTGTGTAGCTCGATGTTTCTCGTCAGCCTGGGGTTCGCGTTGGCGCTGGGTCCCCGCGTGAGCCCGTTCACCAGCGATGCCGATCTCGCTGCCCTGGTCGCCGCCGAGGTCCCCGCGGAAATAGGACTGGCTTCCTGGGGCATAAGGCCCTGGTCTTTTCGCTTTTATGCGGATCGTCCTCTTTTCAGAAAGCCGCGGGCGGTTGATTACGAGGCGTTGATCGCGGGGCCCGAACCGCTTCTGCTTCTCAGCAAGGCCTCGGGTATGCGATCCATTGGCGGTGGTTCAGCCGGTGAGCTGCGAGCCTGGCGGAATAATTTTCGTCATACCCTTTACGCGAACCGAGCTGCCTGGTTTCTCTTGAACCGCGAAAAAACCTCACCTACGGCTATTTCTCCGAACCCGGGACGTTGAACTGTTGCCTTCGTTCGGGCGGTTGTTACCATGTAGCCATGAGAGTATTTTTGCGTGCGTCCGGCTTGTCCGTGTTCCTGGCTCTCGGTCTGACCTGCGCCCTGGCTTTGCCACCCGTCGCAACGGCCGATAGCGAAAGTTCCGCGGGCGCGGCTGAAAAGCTGGATTCTGCAGGGGCCAGCACACTGGCCGCCGATGAAGCCGTCAAGGCCTACCTCCTCGCCATGCAGGAGCATCGTTTCGGTGACGCATACGACTATGTCTCCTCCACCTTGAGGGCCGGTAAGGATCGAGATGCCTGGGCAAAAGAACAGAAGTACATAGTCGAGTTGGCCGAGGTTAAAATATTTGATTTCACGGTCTACCCGGCTCGTGTCACCGGCGACAAGGCCCGAGTACCTAATTTGCTGAAGTCTCAAGACAAATTTCTGAACCAGCTGGGCTTGGATGAGCACGAACTTTACGACCTCATCAAAGAAGAGGGGTCCTGGCGCATAGATCAGCAACTGCTCGTGCAGGGTGCTGACCGCCGCGAGTATTTTCCCGACTGAGGGTCAGGCCGCTCAATCTCACCCGGCTGCGCCGTCCAGACATGTGGCGGCTCGCGACTAAAACCGGCGTAAAAGCCAGTGTACTCCTTGACACTGCGGCCTCAGGCCGATAAATGGGCTTGTTCCCGACTACTGGTAGTCGACTCCTCAACGATACAGCTTCGTGCACCTACGCGTCTTTTGATAGGAGATTTTAATGCTGATTGATCACCCGTTATCCCGAGCCGTCTCCACCCAGACGGTTGCGTTTCGGGCAGCCTCCAAGAGGGCTGTTGTACTACCGGCTCTGCGCCTGTGCCTTTTTGTGGTGGCCGCGCTGGTCGCGGCCGGCTGCCATGGCTCTGAGGACTACGAGCCCTTGGGAACCCAGAAGATCTACGTTTCTGACAAGTTCTTCGATGTGGCGGTTCTCGATGAGAAAAACGTTTTTGTCGTGGGCTACGGCGGCAAGATCCTCTCGACCTCCAACGGGGGCTTGAGCTGGGACCTTGTTGATTCGGGCACCGACAGCGGCTTGTTCAGCATAAGTTTTTCCGACGACAAGAACGGTTGGGTCGTCGGGCAGGAGGGCATGATCCTTCGGACTGTGGACGGCGGTAAAAGCTGGACACGGCAGATCCCGGAGATATTTACCACCGCTGACTGCCGTGACCCTGAGTACCGTGAGAGTGTCTACGACGATTGCAGGTTGGAGAAAGACGCGGCGGCCGAGATCCTGCGCAGCCTTGGCAGCAAGAACCTTGATACTCCCGAGGTTGAAGAGGTACGCCTCACCCGCGAATGCCGACAGTTCGCTTCGGAAGAGTGCCCGCAGGCCTACCTCTTCTCGGTACAGGCGCTGGACGCGGACACAGCGGTCGCCATCGGTGACCGGTCGGTTTTTATGCGCACCGACGATGGGGGGGCCAACTGGAACGTTCAGACCCTCACTGCTTTGAACACCGACATCGACCCGAACTGGGCCATCGTGTTCGAGGATCCGGTTCTCTACGATGTCGAGTTTGTCGACAAACAAAACGGTTTTGTCGTGGGTGAGTTTGGTAAGATTTACCAAACGGACGATGGTGGTAAGACCTGGATGGAACGGCAGCAGAGCCTGATGGACGAAACTATTTTTGACATCATGGACTTGCCCACCTTGTTCGATGTTGAGATCGCCGCCGATGGCAAGAGCGGTGTAGTGGTCGGGCTGGACGGCCGCGTCGGAAGGACCACGGACGGGGGTACTACCTGGGGTTTCGAGCCCCACGGAGTCAAAGAATACGTGGATCCTTTCTATTCCGGCACCGTGCTGGAAGACGGCACCGTCTGGGCGGTAGGCTCCTCGGGCCAGGTAGTAAAGACCGACGACGAGGGGACGCTCGCGAAGGGAAGCTTTGGCACCGCGATCAACAGCTGGCTGCGCCGGATACGCTTTATTGACAACGAAAATGGCTGGGTGGTCGGCGGATTCGGCCTCATCATGAACACGACCGACGGCGGCAAGACCTGGTACCGCCGCATGGGCTAGGGGACTGACCTGAATGAGTCGCGAAAACAAGAAATCACTTTACCTGCTCGGCGAAATACTCATACGCTCTCGCGTTCCTGTGACCATCGCAGTCGTGTTGGTGACCGCTTTCTTCGGATGGCGTGCTACCAACCTTTCGATGATCACGAGTTTCGGTGACCTGCTTCCGCAGTCACACGAGTTCATCAAGGTTCATAACCGCTACTCGAAGAACTTCGGTGGCGCCAACAACATCATGATGATGTTCGAGAAAGAAGACTCGGACATTTTTAATGTTGAGAACCTCGGCCAGATTTACTTGATGACCGAGGAAGTGGACAAGATCTACGGGGTCAACCACAACCAGATCGACTCCATCGGCCATCGCACCACCCGTCACCTGGCGGTGGCCGCCGGCGGTACGATGCGATCTGAGCCGGTCATGATCGGCATGCCGCGCACCCCGGAAGAGGCGGTGGACATCAAGCGGATCGTCCACAACTCCGAAAACATATACGGCATACTTGTCTCGTTGGACGACCGGGCCGCGATTGTAAGGGCTAACTTCATCGAGGGGAGGCTCGATTACCGTCGTATCTTCGACGAGATGAACGAGCGCGTCATCCGTCCACACAAGGAGGGCTGGGTAGGCGCGCAGCTCGTAGACGTAGATCCTGACAGGGCCGCGGCTTACCACGTAGAGCCAGGTATCGGCGTCCTGGTGAAAAAGTTTTTTCCTGGGTCAGTGGCCGAAAGCTCGGGTCTCCAGCTGGGTGACGTAATTGTCTCGGTCAATGGCGACACGGCTCGCAATCGCTGGCAGATCGGTAACGCGGTTGCCGACGTTGAAGGTAAGGGCGTGCAGCTCGAGGTCCTGCGCGGAGAGGACGAAGTCTCAATCAACCTGGTAGGAGGGGGTTCTGACATCCAGGTATGGGTCGCAGGCGAACCACGGCTGTACGGCTGGGTCTACCACTACTCAAACGAAATATTCTGGATCTTCATCGCGGCGACGATTTTCGTATGGATCTTGCTCTACCTTTACTTTCACGATTGGAGGGGTGCGCTCCGGCCCACCATCACCGGTGTCCTGGCCGCGATCTGGGGGCTCGGTTTCATCGACATAATCGGCTTTGCCCTCGATCCATTAGCCTTGGTGATTCCGTTCTTTATTACCGCTCGAGCGGTGAGTCACAGCGTGCAGATGCACGACCGCTATTACGAAGAATTCCGGACTCACAACTTCAACAAGCACGAGGCCATTGTTGCCTCGTTTGCCGAGCTGTTCGTGCCCACGCTGTCGGGCATTATCACCGACGCACTGGGTGTGTTGGTCATCATCCTGGTGCCAATACTCATGCTGCAGAAACTGGCGATCACGGCATCCTTTTGGATCCTGGCGATTACCATCTCCGAACTGCTGCTCAACCCGATCATCTACGACATGCTCGCGGCGCCCGAAGAAGCCGTGGTCGAGAAGCGCAGCAGGGGCTCTTTCAAGCGCATGATTGAGAGCTTCGCCTCGGCCGTGCTGAGCAAGCGCGGAAAGGTGGTTACCCTGGTTTTCTGGGTGGCGTTGTCGCTGGTTTGCGCGACGCAGTGGACCAAGCTGGTCATCGGTGATCCGAGTTCGGCTTCGCCGTTGCTGCATCTCGACTCTCCCTACAACGCTTCTCACGGCAAGATCCAGGGCAAGTTCGGCGGCGTGGAGCCACTGATCGTAGTCGCTGAAGGCCACGATAAGAACGCCATGAAGGATCCGCAGGCGTTGCACACGATGGAGAAGTTCCAGCGCTTCCTCGAGCGTGACTCGGGTGTGGGCTACAGCTTTTCGCTCGCGGACATCATCCGCGCAGTTAACAGTGTCTTCCATGAACTCGAGCCCAAGTGGGGTGTGATTCCCAACAGCTGGGTCGATATCGGTGGGTTGTTCTTCATCTTCTTCTCGGGTTCACCCCCGACGGAGACCGCCAAGTACGTGGAAACGGACTACTCGACCGCGCACGTGACCTTCTTCTGCAGGGATCATAAGGGCGAGAACATCACGCGCATTATCCATCGCTGTAACGAGTTCATCGACGCCAACCCCATGAACAAGGCTGCTTTCAGGCTGGCGGGCGGTTTGATCGGTGTTCTTGCGGCAGCCAACCAGGAGTTGCTGACCAACGACGTGATGATGAACGCGCTGGGCTTCGGTACAATTTTTATCGTACTGTTGTTCACTTACCGTTCGTTCGTGTCGGGCATCATCATGTTGCTGCCGCTTATCGCGTCCAACTTTGTGATTAACGCTTACATGGGCGCAATGGGTATGGGCATCAACATCAATACCCTGCCCGTCGTTACGGTGGGCGTCGGTTTCGGCATCGACTATGGCTTGTATATTGTCAGCCGTACGATCGAGTCGTACTTCGAATTGGAAGACAAGTTTTCGGAGGCAGAAAACGACCAGCGAGTATGGGAAGCCGTGTATTTGGCGGTGACCACGGCCGGCAAGAACGTTACCTTCGTGTCGGCGACCATGGTCTTGTCGACCCTGTTCTGGACGGTTTCTAAGATCCGCTTCGACGCAGAGATGGGGCTTCTCCTTGCGATATGGATGACCATCAGCTGGGCGGCGTCGCTGACCCTGCTGCCGGTTGTCATGGCGGTGATGAAGCCCAAGTTCATCCAGCGGCGCCCGGTTATCGACGCGGGCTAACCCCCGCGGGCGCGGCGGGTTCACCCGGCCCGCCGCTGGTCTTTTCATTGGCTCGGGCCCCATAATACTTCTCTCCCCGGTAGCCGGGGGAGGCTACAACAGCTCGAGTGATAAACGCCGACCACCTCAGTAAGAATTACGGGCCCGTTCGTGCCGTTGACGGTATTTCCTTCGATATTGAGGCGGGCGATATAGTTGGACTGCTCGGACCCAATGGTTCGGGCAAGACGACCATCATGCGCATGCTCACGGGCTTCTTTGCCCCTACCTCTGGCACTTGCAGTGTGGCGGGCGTTGACCTGGTGGATGACTCTCTTGGAGCGCGGCGTCACATCGGATACCTGCCTGAGAACATCGCGCTCTATCCCGATATGAACGTGCGCGGCTACCTCAACTTCGCGGCACGCACCCGCGACTACGGTGGCAACGTCAAGCAGCGCGTAGACGATGTCATGGAGGAGTGTGGCCTGGCCCACATGGCCCGACGCACCATTGGTAAGATGTCCAAGGGCTATCGCCAACGGGTGGGCATCGCCCAGGCCATCGTGCACGAACCCCAGGTGCTCATTCTCGATGAACCCACAGTGGGGCTCGATCCCCGCCAGATCGTCGAGATTCGATCCTTGATCAGGCAACTCGCTGGGCGATCGACGGTGCTGTTGTCCACCCACATCCTGCCCGAGGTCAGTGTAACCTGTCGGCGGGTTCTCATACTCGACGAGGGCCGCCTGGTAGCCGAGGACACGGCAGAGGGGCTCACAAAAAAGACGGTTGGCAAGCGGGAGGCAGTTCTCCGGCTGAGAGCCGATGCCGCGGAAGCTGCTCGGGTGCTGGGGGCCGTCGATGGTGTGGAGTCGGTTGAGCTCACAGCCACGGCGTCCGATGGTACGGTTTCCTTCCTGGTGGCAGCTGCGCAAGCTACCGATCTCGTGCCCGCGCTGGTACGCGAAGTCAGCGAGCGGGGCTGGCCCCTGTATGAAGCCACACCACGCGTGATGAGCCTCGAGGAACTGTTCGTCAAGATACTCGAAGACGGGGCGGGGAGTTGAGCAGGTTCACGGCACTGCTTCGCCGCGAGCTGCGCGGCTTCTTCGGCTCTCCGCTGGTGTACTTCGTAGCGGCAGTGTTTCTCGCGCTGTCTGGCTACTACTTCTACACCGACCTCAATGCCTTTATCACCTTCGGCTTCGGGGACAGCATCGTAGAGCACCTCTGGCAGCGCCTGTTCAACGACATAGTAAGGGTGGTGTTGACGGTCATCCCCTTGGTTACCATGCGGGTTTATGCCGAGGAGAAACACCTGGGCACTATCGAGCTGCTTTACACTTCGCCGCTGAGAGACGGAGAGATACTGGCCGCCAAGTACCTGGCATGCATGTGCGTGTTCCTGGTTTTACTGGGCTCAACGGTTCTGTACCCGGCTATGATCTACTACATACAGCCGTTCGACCTGTCGCAGCTCAAGGCGATCTATCTCGGCTTGTTCATGCTGGTTTCCATGATGGTGTTGATCGGTATTTTCGTTTCTTCGTTGACCCGGACCCAGCTCATTGCCGCCATGTTTACTTATGGCGCGGTATTGCTGTTGTGGAATCTCAGCTGGAACGAAGCCGCGTTGCCTACTGACCTGCTCGGTCTGATTTCACAGCTTTGCGCTTACGACCACTTTGAGCCTTTTGCCCGGGGCGTCGTAGAGCTTAAACACGTGGCGTACTTTGCCGCACTGTCGTTGCTGATGGTCTTCGGTACTCTGCGTTCGATGGAGTCGCGACAGTGGAGGGGGCGCCGCTGATGGGAGATCGGCTTCTTCGTTTAATCCAGCTGTTGCTGGCCACCGGCGGCGTGGTCGCATTGTTGGCGATGCTGGTAGTATTGAGCTACGTGCACCCGGCGCGGCTCGACCTCAGTCCGGGCGATCGTTACACCCTGTCGGACCACGGGCTGGCCGTTCTGCATGACATCGATCAGCCGCTGCACGTTACCGGCTTCATACGTACCGAAGATCCAAGGAACCCGTTGCTCAAGGACTTGCTGTGGCAAGCGTCGCACGAGAGCGCCTTCATCAGCTACGATCTGGTGGACGTAAACCGTAACCCGTCGCTCGCCCAGGAAAAGTCGGTATCTTCTTACGGTGCCGTGCTCGTGGAAAGCGCCGATCGTAGCCGCACCTTCAGCAACCCGACAGAAGACCAACTGGTATCGGCCATAGTGCAGGTCACGCGCCCGGCCAGGCGCGTGACCGTTATCAAGGGGCACGGTGAGTGCGACATCAGGGACACGGACCGGGACCACGGCTGCTCGCGCTTGAGAGCCGCCGTGTCGCTGGAGTTCTATGACGTCGAAGAACAGAGCCTGGCCGACGGAGGCGAAGTCCACCCCGACACGGCGGTGCTCATTATTGCTGGTCCGACGAGGGATTATATACAGCACGAGCTCAAAGCAGTGGCGCGTTTTCTTGACGCTGGTGGTCGGGCTCTCGTCCTGCTTGACCCGTTCAAGGCTCCTTCGTTGGTTGCCCTCCTGCGAAACTACGGCGTGGCCTACGGCGACGACGTGGTGGTTGATCAGCGCAACAGGCTGGCCGGGGGAGAAGCCTTGTCGGCCGTGGTTGATGACCTGAGCGATCAACACCTGGTAACTGCCACCCTTGACGCGCCGGTGTTGCTTTCGCGTACGCGCAGCGTCAACGGCCGTCGCGATGATGACCGTGGGCGTTACGTTGCAGTGCTGCTGAAATCGAGCCAGGCGAGTTGGGCGAGCTACGATCCCGCGGTACTGGGTGCCACCTCGCCTTCCTTCGTGGCCGGGAGTGATCTGAATGGACCAATGTCGGTCTCGGTTGAAGTCAGCCAGCGCGCGGCAAGCGGCGACGGCACTACTCGTATCATTGCGGTTGGTGACTCGGATTTTGTTCAGAATCGATTCCTCGATTATCTCGCCAACAAGGACCTGTTGGTCAATTCGATAAACTGGCTGGCGAGACAGCGTGATCTCATTTCGTCGCGTCCCAAGCAGAAAACCATGGCCAAGGAGCAGTTTTTCATCAGCCAGGCCGAACTCTCCCGTATTTTTATCTGGGCCGCAGTCGGTCAACCACTGATTTTCTTTATCGCCGGCATAGGCCTGATCGTGTGGAGGCGCCTGGGGCCATGAAGTGGGGACGTATAGCCCTGTACTGGGCTCTTGCGGTTGGCATCGCCGTCTACCTGCAGTGGGGAGGCTCGACTTCACCGTTCGAACTGGAACCGCCGGCCACGGAGACCTCGGCACCTCTGCTCGAAGGTCCGGCGAACCGCATTGACCGTGTGGAAATTACAGCCGGCCGACAGCACCTGGTCTGCGAGAGGATCGAAAGCCGTTGGAAATTGATCGAGCCGAGGGGTCTCGCGGTATCCAACGACCTGATCGAGGCGACGCTCGAAACACTGACCTCGACACCTCCCATAGAATCTATTCCAGCCGACGACGTTGAACTCTCGGATTTCGGCCTTGATCCGCCGGCGCTGGCTTTCAGAGCCTGGGCGGGCGAACGTGATCTTGGCGAGCTGCTTTTCGGCGATCGCAATCCCACCCGGACGGCCGCCTATGCCGGACGCAAAGGGGACGCTAAGGTCTATGTTATCGGTCTCAGCTCGCGTTACTACACCGAGTTGTTGCTCGACGAAGTAGCGCTGCAGCTTGGTCCGACAGGGCAAAACAAGGGCTCGGGCCCTTAGGCGCAGAACTTGGATTTCGCTTTCAGCGAAGAGCAGCAGCTGCTGCGCTCTACGACCGAGTCATTTCTCGCCGCCGAAGCCCCCATCACCTACGCGCGTGATTTTTCCGAACAGGATGTTCCTCGATTGGACGAGGCGCTGTGGCAGAGCATGGTGGCCCTGGGTTGGACTGGTTTGACGGTGCCCGAAGAAAACGGTGGCGCCGGCCTGGGAGTGCTCGAGGCTGTAGTCCTTGCCGAAGAGATGGGTAGGGTGCTGCTGCCCGCCCCCTGGTTGTCCACCGTGGCGCTGGCTGTCCCCGTGCTGACGGCACTCGGTGGCGAGCGGGCCGATGAATTGCTGGCCGCTATCGCAGGAGGTGACGCTCGGGTGAGCCTGGCCATGCTCGAAAAATCGGGGAGCTGGAATCCCGCCGATCTTGAGATGGCGGCCGCTGCCAGCGAAGAGGGCTTCGTGCTGGAGGGGACTAAATACTTCGTGCCGGACGCCTGCTTTGCCACTCACCTGTTGGTCGTGGCCGCTGTTGACGATGGGCTCGGCGTGTTTGTAGTAGAAACCGGCCAGGCTGGCGTGGCGATGGAAACCATGGCCACGGTTGATGCTACTCGGCGCATGTCGCTTGTTGAGCTCAAGGACGTGCACCTGCCTGCCAGCTCGTTGCTGGGTAACAAGGCGCTGTCGGCTGCCGAGCTGGACAGCCCGATATCTTCGGCGGTCTGCGTACTCGCGGCCGAGATGTGCGGAGTGGCTTCGACGGCGCTCGATTTGACCCTCGATTACCTCGGTGTGCGAGAACAGTTTGGCAAGCGGCTGGGTAGTTTTCAGGCCCTTCAACATCGTTGTGCCGACATGAAGGTGTCGCTGGAGAACGCGCGTTCCTTGGTTTACTACGCCGCGTGGGCGGTCGATGAGGGGAGGGACGACTCGGCCCTCGCCGTCGCCATGGCCAAAGCCTGGTGCAGCGATGGCTGTTCGGAAATAGTGGCGGCAGCCATACAACTTCATGGCGGCATAGGGTTCACCTGGGAGCACGATCTTCAGTTGCTGTTCAGGCGCGTGAAGGGTTCCGAGGCCAGCTGGGGCGACGCGACCGTTCAAAGAGAGAAGGTGGCTTCCCTGCTGCAGCTCTGAGGCGAGCTGCGCGCAAGCGCGCTTAGAAAAGTGTCCCTATCGCCGTGCCTATTACTGATATCGGGGCCTGGTCTTCGATGGTCTCGGCCGTGCGCCCAAGCGCCCTGATGGCGTCTTCGGTCTCGTAGTACAACGAGTCGTCAGTCAGCAGCTTGCCTATGGTTCCGTCACCCGAGCTGAGCATCGAAGCCATGCGATCGAGTTCGTCAGTGCTGCTCCTCAGCCGCGCCATGGTTTCACGGGCTTCGTCGTAGAAAGCCGAGTCGTCGGTCAGGAGTTCACCCAGCGAGCCTTCGCCGTCTACGAGGCGACCGGTCAGGATCGATATGTTGCTGGCGGCAACTCTGAGGCTTGCCAGCGCACCGGTCATCTCGGTGTAAAGCGAATCGTCGGCCGAGAGGCGGCCCAGGGTTCCTTCGCCTGCAGCGATGCGCGAGGTTATGATTTCCAGGCTGGCCGCCGTGGCTGTGATGGCCGCGGCGTTTTCGTCGACGATCTTGTTGAGGGTTCCCAGCAGGTCTGCTTGGTTGCTGTTAAACGATTCCACCAGCTCGCCGATGCTCTTGCCCACTTGTTCAAGCTCGCCAAGGGCACCGGTGATGCCGCCGCGTTCGATTCCCTCTATGCTGTCGCCGTCGCCGAGGCGCCCTGCAGCCGGGTCACCGGCAGAAATTGCGACGAATCGGTTTCCGCTTAAGGCCTGGTAGTCAAGCACCGCTTCGCCTCCGCCGTATACAGCCACGTCGGCGTCGAGTTCCAGGCCTACGCGCACGCCGCCTTCTACGAGTCGCACCGAGTCAACGCTGCCGGCTTCCACGCCCGCCACACGTACCGGTGCCCCCGCGGTCAGTCCGTGTACGTCCGAAAACTCGGCGTAGAGATGCCACGAGTCCGTGAACATCCTCGACTGAGCGGTGAGCGCGATGGCCACGAAAAACACCAGTAGTCCGCCGATGAAAAATAATCCAGCTCTCTGTTCCTTGTTCATAACTTGTTATCCGTCCTTGCCTGTCTCGTCCTTGTTGTCAGCTTGATCCCGTGAAGCGAGTACGCGTGCCGCTTTGAGGAACGAACGCGTGCCAGGGTCGGCGCTCGCGCGAAATTCGCGGTAGCTTCCTTCTTCGGCGATTCGTCCGCCCTCGAGCATGGCGACCCGGTCGGCCACTATGTCGGCTATCACCAGGTCATGGGTAACCACGACCTGGGTAATCGGCCGGTCCCTGCGTACTCGTGCTATCAACAGCCCTATCTGCTCGGTGAGCACCGGGTCGAGTTCAGCGGTGGGCTCATCGTAAAAGAGCAGGTCGGGGTTGACGGCCAGTGCCCGCGCCAGTGCGACGCGCTTTTTCATTCCGCCGCTCAGCTCACCGGGTAACTTGTTGTTGGAGCCGCCCATCTCAACTTCGTCGAGTACCTGCTCGCATATCGAGTGCATGTCCTTTTCGCTGTGGGTTCGGTGCTCGCGCATACGCAGGGTGACGTTTTCTTCCACCGTCAAGGATCCCAGCAGGGCGGAGTGTTGGAATACCATCGAAACTAGAAAAGGTTTGTCGTCCGGGGGGAGAGCCGCGTACTCGGGTACCAGCAAACCGCCGATACTTATTGCGCCTGACGTCGGGACTTCAAGCCCGGCCATCAACCTCACGAGCACGCTCTTCCCGGTTCCGCTGCCACCCAGCACGCACAGGGTCGCGCCGGCGGCAACTTCCATGTTGACCCCGTCCAGGACCCGGTTATCGCCGTACTCGTGGATGACATTCTCGACTTTTATGTCGACGCCCTTTCCCGATACGCGCTTCACGGGAGCAACACCGCCATCCTCACGATAATGAAATCAAACATGATTACCAGAACAAAGCTCCATACCACCGACTGGGTCGTCGATGCTGCAACACCGGCCGTACCGCCACGGGTTCGCAGTCCGAACGCGCAGGAAACCGCGGCGATGGTAACACCGAACACTACTCCCTTGACCAGCCCCACCACGATGTCTTGCATGGCTATTTCGCTCACGAGGTTGTCCCAGAACAAGGCCAGCGAGATGTTGATGGCGGGGTCGAGTTGCACAGCCAGGCAACCGCCGAGTATGCCTACGGCGTCGGCGTAGAGAATCAAGACCGGCAGGGACAAGGCCATAGCTGTGACCCTGGGCGTTACCAGGTAGCGCTCGGGGTCGATGTCCATGGTGCGCAGCGCGCTCACCTCGTCGTAGACCGCCATCGAACCGATCTGGGCAGTGATCGAAGAGCCCACGCGACCGGCAACGAGAAAAGCTATCAGGACTGGCCCCAGTTCCTTTGTCATTGACAGCCCGACTATGGATCCCAGCACTTCCTGGGAGTAGTTGACCAGCTGGTCGGCAGTCTGCACCACCAGTACCATCCCGATGAAGAAGGCTACAAGAGATGCGATGGGCAGAGTTTCGCTGCCAACGATTATCATCTGTTCGACGATGCGCGTGCGTTCTCGCCACAAAGAGCGCGGTCCCGGGATAGATCGCCTGAGCAACAGCAACACCTCGCCCAACATGGAAAGGGTGTTGAGCACGATCCTGCCGCATCGTTGCAGGACTCCTACTGAACTGACCTCCGTCACGAGCTGGATCTTCCTGCCGAAAATTCAATGGGGCCGTGCCAACTGCCTTTCCGCCTGCCGGCAAATCCCCATAGCAGCTCGAAATCCAACGCTTGATCGATCTCTTCCCGCTGCCAGGCCACCAACGTCCACAGGGGAGAGTATAGAGCTTCGACCGTGCTGTTAAACGGAAAGAGGGCTTCAAGCAGGGCGGGCGAATGGCCCGAGCGTTTGCCGTGCCCCGAAATATCCTTAACCAGGCCCAGAATAGTGGTGGCCTCGTGGTAGGAGGACGGATCATCGGCGTGCTGCTTGGTGACGTGCCTGCCGACCACGAACAAGCCGCTCCAGGACTGTCGGCTATTGTTTTCGTTATGCTCGTTCCGGTAACGCAGCAGCGGCCAGGCGTAAAAAGACCGGTGTTGTCCCGCGCGCTTTGAGGTTTGCCAGAAAGGAAACAGCCTCGTGGTGAGCAGCTCTCCGCTGTCGAGATCACGCTGTGTCATGACCAGGGGCCAGGGTGCCGACACGGTTCGCACACGCTCGTCGTAGTCCTCGGTGACCGAGAACAGGGGAATGCCCAGCAGGGGCAGCCAGGCCCTGTGCTTGCGAGAAGGTGAATCGATTGACGCGTACAGGGGCCAGTGGAGCCTTGATACCTGCGTGGTGCCGTCGCGCTCTATGGTGGTGGACTTCACCCAGGTGGGCCACAGGAAGTAACTCGAGCTTTCCTTGCCCTCGATCTTCCACTTGCCGGCCAATGGCCACAGTCGCGTGCCCGATGCACGTGGCCCGCTTATGGTCGAAAAGAACGGAAATCCGTACCAGCGCCTGACCTCGAGGTCGCGGGTGACAGAAAGGTAGAGCGGAAAGGCGGCCAGACGGATGCTGTCAAATCCCAGCAGTCCTTGGAAGTCACCGTAGATGGGCAGTACGGAGAGGCTCCGACCCCGGTCACTGCGATTGCGATAGAAGACCAGTGGTCGCAACTGCAACGAATGATCACGCACCCGCGCACGATGGGTGCCGTCGGCAGACTGTTTGCTCTTGAGCCCTGGGTCTCCCACGTGCCAATAGCTGCGAAGGTCGTCGATAAAAAAAGACGCGAGGTTGATGCGGCTGTGGCCGGGGCCAGCTTGCCAGGAGAACAATGGGTAGAAAACATCGGCCCGGGCAACGGTGGAGTGCCGGCGCATACTGATCAGGGGGCGTAGCACCCAGGCGCTGCGGGCTCCTTCGCGTTGCCACGAGAAAAGGGGCCCGGCCAGGTCAAGACGACTGCTATCGGCTGTGGATTCCCAGGAGAACAGCGGCCAAAGGCGGTAGCGCGACGCGTCGGCCGCCCCGCTTGATGCCGCCACTATCATGGCGGCCAAGAGCAATGTGATCACAGATTTCAACGCTACTGTTCACCGCTCAATCGTGACTCTCTTCAGCTCTCTGGCACGCAACTGAAGAAGGCCGGCCGCGGTGGTTCCATAAAAGGAAGTCGAGTCTCGTATCTCCAGCTCGACCTCAGCGCCTTCGACGGGAGCCACCGTTACCGTCAGGAAGGTGTCATCGTCGTCCGCAAACTCGAGGCCCGCCACCTGGGCGAAGTCCACGCGTAGGGTCCCGCGGCCGAGCTTTCCCGACAGCGCTGTCTCACCCGCGAGGTTGAATGCGGAAACCTTGTAGCTTCTGCCGTCTATGTCTTCGAGGGTAGCGTCGTAGTTGACCTTGGGGTTGGTGAGCGACGACGGGCCCGACTCGCCTCCCATGGCGCAGAGGAGGACCCACGTTGCCACGAGGCAGCAGGGCAGGGCTATTTGTTTAATAAGTTTTGGCATAGGGGTTTCCTTCAGCGGGGGCGGCAGTTTCTGTGCTTCCGCGGCTGTACTCCAGCAACGAATATAGCCACACCCTCGCATTTGAGGTCCATAGCCCCCCGTTTGCGCAGTCACAACCGTTTTGCGTGTTGCCGTGCGCATTGCGTTTACATGGATCTTTTCAGGCGCTAATACTGGTCAGACAGGTATTCGCTGGCCTGGGCCGTAAAAAATATCAGCTATCCGCGGGGGCGCGAACGGCACCCCCTCAGATGGGGGAGACATGACGGAAAAGAACATAGAATCGTTACTGCACGAGGATCGCCGCTTCGAGCCACCTGTAAAATTTGCCTCGGCTGCGCGGGTAGGCAACCGCGAAGAGTACGACGCGATACGCAGCAAGGCGGCCGCTGACCCCGAGGCATTCTGGGCTTCCATAGCCGAAGAATTGCACTGGTTTCGTAAGTGGGACGAGGTGCTCGATTGGAGTAACCCTCCGTTTGCCAAGTGGTTTGTGGGCGCAAAAACCAACATCAGCCACAACTGTCTCGACCGCAACCTGGACCGCGGCCTTGGCGATAAGAACGCGATTATCTGGGAAGGCGAGCCGGGTGATCGCCGGGAAATAAGTTACTCAGAACTGCACGCAAGCGTGTGCGAGTTTGCCGGGGCGTTGCTGGCCAAGGGAATCAAGGCCGGCGACCGCATCGCCCTGTATATGCCGATGGTGCCCGAACTGGCGATTGCCATGCTCGCTTGTGCCCGCATCGGCGCTACTCACTCAATCGTGTTCGGTGGTTTCTCGGCTGATTCTCTGCGCGACAGGATCAACGATGCCGAGGCAGCCATGGTTATAACCGCCGACGGCGGTTGGCGGCGCGGCAAGGTGCTCGCGCTCAAGGATATCGTTGACGACGCCGTCGTGCAGTGCCCCAGCGTGAAGAACGTGATCGTTCTCAAGCGCTGCGAAAACGACGTGGCCTGGGACGACGAGCGCGACACCTGGTGGCACGACGCGGTGGCTGGAGTGGAGCCGCTGGAGGCGGCCGCTGAGCTCGACGCTGAGCACCCGCTTTTTATCCTCTACACATCGGGTACCACCGGCAAGCCGAAAGGAGTTGTTCACAGTACCGGCGGCTACATGACCCAGGCCTACATCACCACCCGTTGGATCTTCGATCTCAAGGACGATGACATTTACTGGTGCACCGCTGACATCGGTTGGGTTACCGGCCACAGCTACATCGTTTATGGGCCGCTCATCAACGGGGCCTCTGTTGTCATGTACGAAGGCGCTCCCGATACGCCGGGCAAGGACCGGTTCTGGGATATCGTGGAGCGCTACGGCGTGACGGTTCTCTACACCGCACCTACCGCCATAAGGACCTTCATGAAGTGGGGCGACGAACTGCCGGCCTCTCACGATTTGTCGAGCCTGAGGCTGCTGGGAACGGTGGGCGAGCCCATCAATCCCGAGGCGTGGATGTGGTACCGCAGGGTGATAGGCGGCGACCGCTGCCCGATTGTTGATACCTGGTGGCAGACCGAGACCGGCGCGATCATGATCAGCCCGGTCCCCGGAGCGGTGACCACCAAGCCGGGTTCGGCGACGCTGCCTTTTCCGGGCATAGACGCCGAGGTCGTTGATGGCGACGGCCAGCCGGTCGCAGTCAACCAGGGCGGCCTGCTCGTCATACGCAAGCCCTGGCCGGGTATGTTGAGAACGATCTACGGCGACCCCGAGCGTTTCAAGGAACAGTACTGGACTCGCATGCCGGGAATGTATTTTGCTGGCGACGGCGCCCGTCGTGACGAAGACGGTTATTTCTGGATCATGGGTCGAATCGACGACGTGATGAACGTATCGGGACACCGGCTGGGTACGATGGAAGTGGAAAGTGCGCTGGTCAGTCACGAAGCAGTCACCGAGGCGGCGGTAGTAGGCCGTCCCGATGACGTAAAGGGCGAGGCCGTCGCGGCCTTCGTCACCCTGGGGCCCGGTTACGAGGGCGACGACGAGCTGGTGGCCGCGCTGCGGACCCACGTGGGCAAGGAGATAGGCGCCTTCGCAAAACCCGATGATATTCGCTTCACAGACGCGCTGCCGAAGACGCGAAGTGGTAAGATAATGCGACGATTGTTGCGTGACATTGCCGCCGGCCGGGACGAAGTGGGCGATACCACGACGCTCGAGGACTACTCGGTGCTCGCCAGCCTGCGCGAAGACGACTAACGGGAACTTAAGGGGAAATCGGTGGGCTTACAGTTTTACGACACCAGGGCGCGTTACAAACGCGATTTTGAACCACTGCAGGACGGCCGAGTTTCGCTGTACACCTGCGGGGTCACGGTCTACGACCGTTGCCACGTGGGCCACGCGCGTTCGCTGATATTTTTTGACACGGTCGTGCGTTACCTGCGTTGGCGCGGTTGGGACGTTTGCTTCGTGCGCAACATCACCGATATTGACGACAAGATCATCGCCCGCGCCGCAGAGAACGGTGAGCCTTGGCAGGAACTGACTGCGCGTTTCATCGATTCCATGCATGCGGACCTTGATCGCCTGGGTTGTGGACGGCCCGACGTTGAACCACGCGCGACCGACCACATAGAAGAAATGCTCGAGCTTGTAGCCCGGCTCGAAGAGCAGGGGCTGGCCTATGCCGTGGGAGACGGCGACGTGTATTTTTCTGTTGGCGACTGGCCCGCCTACGGCGCGCTCTCCGGGCGCAATCTCGACGAGTTGCAGGCCGGCGCGCGGGTCGAGGTGGACGCTAGAAAGAAAGGTCCCATGGACTTTGCGCTATGGAAGTCGAGCAACCCGGGAGAGCCTTGCTGGCCGAGCCAATGGGGCGAAGGGCGACCCGGCTGGCACCTGGAGTGCTCGGCCATGAGCGCGCGCTATCTTGGCCGACCCTTTGATATTCACGGTGGTGGCGAGGACCTCATCTTTCCTCACCACGAAAACGAACTCGCCCAGTCCTGCGGCGCGGCCGGGGGCGACGAATTCGCCCGTTACTGGATGCACCACGCCTTCGTGCGCATAGATCACGAGAAGATGTCCAAGTCCCTGGGCAATGTCTTCGCGATAGAGGACGTTCTGCAGGAAGTCGAGGCCGAGGGCCTGCGCCTTCACCTGCTCTCTACTCACTACCGCAGCCCTCTTGATTTCAGTCCAGACGGAATCGACGAATCGACACGCGCACTGCTGAGGATTTACGAGACGATTGCCCGTGCCGATGAAGCGGGGTCGGTCGACCCCGGCTTTGACTTCAGCAGTCCCGAGGTAGCCCGCCTGGTCGATTTGATGGACGATGATTTCAATACCGCGCGAGCGATCGCGCTGGCCTTTGATGCAATGAGAGACTGCAACCGCGAACTCGATGCCGGCAACCTGCGCGCGGCCTCCTCGGCCCGCGGCGTCCTTGCGGCTGTGGGTGCGGCGGTGGGTCTGTTTGAGCAGGACCCGGCGGCGTATCTCTCCGATTATCGCGAACGTGCCGCTCAAAGCGGGGGCGTGGACGCCGGCCTGGTCGAAGAGCTCGTCGCTGCACGCGTGCAGGCCCGTGCCGATAAGGACTTTCAGAAAGCTGACACCCTCAGGGACCAACTGGTCGAGATGGGCGTCGTGCTCGAAGACGGGCCCGACGGAACCAGCTGGAAGCTTGAGCGCTGAGCAGCAAGCCATGCAACGCCAGCACGTACATAGCAGGGTTATTGACTATGAGGCCCGCCCCTTGGCTGGCGGAGATCTGGCCCTCGAGGCCAAGCTCTGTGATATACGACGCGTGGCTTTCCAGGGAGTGCTGCACGACAAGGTGATCACGCCGGGGATAATCCACGACGTTGAACTGGACCTGCGCGTCGACAAGGAGCGTGTGTTGCGCGATTCGTCGTTCAAGATGTACACAGTCCCGTTTCCTGACGCAGTGCAGCACGGCGGTACTTGCTGCCAGGACATCCTGGGCGCTTTTGACGGCCTGGTAGGGGTAAGGGTCGACGAGCGCATGAATCGTAACGTGATGGCGCTTGTAGGTGGTCCTCGGGGCTGTTTTCACGGGCAGACCCTCGCGATCGGGGCCTTGCCGGTGATCAACGAGGCTCTTGGCGGCGACCAGCCGAGAAGGGTGGCCAGGCACCTGCTCATAGACGGTTACAACTACGGGGCCACCGGCGTGACGCTGGAGGCCAGCATGATAGACAGCGAGCTGCCCGATGACCTGTCTGCCGGTCCCATGGGCGAAGTGATAGTCGAGGCAGACTTGAGCATATCGTTTGAAGTCACTGATTTTGTTTACAAAATGCCCGTAGCCACCTTGCGCTGCCCGGCCGCCGGGATTGACGGAGAAGTACCGCTGGCCGACCGGCTCGACGGCCTGCGCATGGCTCCAGGGGTTTTTGCCGATCTCAGAAGGCGCCTGCCAGGGGGTCGCGAATCGGAGCTGTTGACGCAGCTTTTGAGCATGATGATCCCGGTCACGATCCAGGCTTCTATTGCCCAGCGAGCCCGTATGGGGCGGCCACCGGGTCCGGACGCAGACAACAAAGGTAGTCTCGGACAGGTGGACAGTTGCCACATGTGGGCCGAGGGTGGGGCCCTGGATCTCAAGGTCAGGGAAGCCCTGGCCGAGCGCCTCGCTACTGAAAAATAAGCGGCAGCGCTTGGGCATGGCCGCGAGTGATGCTAAAAGAACCTTACCGTCTGCAACGGCGGAAAGCGGAGGAGTTTAGAGAAATGGGACGTAGCGCAATTCTGGCAATGGTGGCACTGGCGATGGTGTTGTCGGTATCGGCCTGTAAGAAGACCGGCGATGAGGCTGCGCCTGACGCCGGCATGGAGACCCCTAGCGAGCCCGCGCCGGCACCCGACGCGCCGGAGACCTGACCCTTGGCCGGGGACGGGCGCGAACTGGGTCGCCGTTCCTTTTTAGCGCGGGCCGGTGCCGCTGGTTCTGCGCTGGGCGTATTGGGGGGCATACGCTCACTACTGCGTTACCAGACCCAGGCCTACCTGCTACGCGAAGCCCCGGTGCAGGCCGATGAGCCACGCGCCCAGTGGGAGGGGGCCTCGGTAAAATCCTATCGACCGCTCGGTCGTACGGGCTGGCAGATGTCCGATATCTCTTTCGGCAGTGGCGGCCTCAGGGATCCCGACGTACTGCGCCTGGCCCTCGACAGGGGCATCAACTACGTAGACACGTCGCCTGATTACTCCGACTCCATGAGCGAACAGGCCGTGGGCGAGGCCGTGCAGGGGCGGCGCGACAAGGTCTTTATCGCGTCAAAGTTCTGCACTCCCGATGGGCATCTCGACGCCGACACCCCGGTGGCCAAAATCATCGAGGCGGTAGAACAGAGCCTGGGCCGCTTGCGCACCGACTACGTGGACCTGCTGCACGTGCACGCCTGTAACTCGGTAGATCGGCTCATGGCGCCGACCTTTCACGAGGCCTTTGATCGCCTCAAGGAGCAGGGGAAGGCTCGCTTCATGGGCGTTTCGAGTCACACGCCCAAGCTCGAAGAGGTGATGGCCCGTGCCGTGGAGAGTGATCGCTTCGACGTAATCATGCCGGCCTACAACTTCCGCCACTGGCCGGCACTGCGTGCAACAATCGACCGTGCCCACGAGAAACAGGTGGGCGTGGTCGCGATGAAGACGCTAAAGGGCGCCTACCACACGGTGCTGGGTGAGTTCAAGGGCGATGAACGGGCGAGTTTTACACAGGCTGCGTTCAAGTGGATCAACAATAACCCGGCCGTCTCGGGCCTGGTTGTTACCATCAAGAACGCTGCCCAGGTTGACGAGTATCTTTACGCTTCGGGTACGCGCATGGACCCCGCCGATCTGCTGGTGCTCAAGAAGTACGAGGACGCGGTATCGGGCAAGTACTGCCCGCCGGGCTGCGGCGACTGCCTTGAATCCTGCCCGTCAGACCTGCCGGTCAACGACGTGTTGCGCTACTCGACCTACTATCGCAACTATGGCAACGAGCGCGAGGCGGTGGAACTTTACTCGCGATTGACCGAGGGCAGGGCTTTCGCCGAAACGGGTGGCACGCGCTCGATGGCCAGCGCTGCCGACTGCCTTGGCTGCTCGGCGCCCTGCGAGGCCGCTTGTCCCGAGGGCCTGCCGATTCGTAAGCTCATGGGGCAGGCCCACCGAACCCTTTCCTGAGACCCGCCCATGGCCGCGGCCATACTCCTTGCAGACATGGACGCGTTCTTCGCGTCCGTAGAACAGCTCGATGACCCGAGCCTGGCCGGCCGCCCGGTGCTCGTGGGCGGGAGTGGACCGCGGGCCGTGGTGGCGGCGGCTAACTACGAGGCCCGTCGCAGTGGAGCGAGATCGGCAATGCCCGTGGCCGAGGCCCGGCGGCGTTGCCCTCACGCGGTGGTAGTGCAGCCGCGCATGAAACGCTACGCCGAAATATCGGCCCGGGTTCGCGAGATATTTTACCGTTTCACTCCACTTGTGGAGCCCCTGTCGCTGGACGAAGCCTACCTCGATGTCAGCGATTCGCGGCGCCTGCACGGGGGGCCGTTGGAGATTGCCGAGGCTCTTCGGTCGGCGGTGCGCGATGAGCTGTCGTTGGCCGTTTCTGTGGGAGGTGGTCCCGGAAAGACCGTGGCCAAGATCGCCTCGCGTAGGGCCAAGCCCGACGGTGTATTTCTCGTGGCAGCCGACGAAGTGTTGGAGTTTCTGCGGCCGCTACGCTTGCGCGAAATCCCGGGTGTTGGGCCCGTGACTGAGCGCAAGTTGCACGAGATGGGCGTGGCCACACTCGGCCAGTTGGCCGAGCTCGATCTGGGTCTGCTTGAGAAGAAGCTGGGCAAGTCGGGCCCCGGGCTGTACAACCTCGCCCGGGGCCGCGACAGGCGGCGCGTAAGCAATGACCGCGAGCGCAGCAGCTACGGCTCGGAAAACACATTTGACGATGACGTGGAGCAGCGCGAGGTGATCGAGGCTGCCGTAATTGCCCACTCGGAGACGGTGGCCTGGCGTTTGCGCAGGGCTGGCCGTTGCGGGGTGACGGTTACGCTCAAGTATCGCCCGTCGGGGAGAGGAGAAGGCTGGCGCCTGGTTACGCGTTCTCGCAGCCTGGCGGTCGCCACCGACGATGGCGCAGTAATATCGCGTGAGGCGATGCGCTTGTGGGACGACGAGCCGCGGCATCCGCCGCTGCGCCTGGTGGGTGTACAGCTGGCCGGTTTCGAAGCCGAGCAGGCACCGCAGCTCGACCTGTTCGGAGAAGCCGATGTCGCGGCCCGTGATGATGTTGCGGGCGCTGCTCCCAGGCGGACGGCGTTGAACTCGGCGCTTGACGATATCAGCGCACGCTTCGGCCGCGGCGTACTCAAGCGCGGCGCTTGATCAGCGACGCAGCCCGAGTCGCTTGAAGAAAGACGCCGCAGCCGCAATAGTACGCTTCTCGTGCGCTCGTAGCTCAGCTGGATAGAGTACCGGGCTTCGAACCCGTAGGTCGCAGGTTCGAATCCTGCCGGGCGCACCATCTACCTCTCTTTAAGCCAGAGTAGCCGTGGGCGCCGCCATACTGGGGGACGGGCTACTGGGCACGAGCGGCTATATGGAAGATCCAGGTGCTGTCGTTGCCGGCTGCTTCTTCTTCGTCGAACCCGTAACGCCTGGCCACGGCCCGCGCTACGCGTTCCCTCAGTGGGTTTTCGGTTATCCTGACGATGCGCCGCTCGTAGATCTTGCCGCGGGTTCGGACGCGGACCCTCGGATCTTCGAGGGCCACCGACGGCCAGCGTCGGCGCTCACCGAAACCCGAGGGGACGTAGAGTTCTCCGTCGATCACTACGGCCCATATACTCAGCGACCACGGCCGGTCAGGACGGATTTCCAGTTCGATAACCTCTTCGATTTCAGCCCAGTCAGGGTCGATACTGACCGGGCCCTCAAGGGCTCCGCCGGGTATGGGGCCAAGCGGTCCTTCAAGCACATAGCCGCCGAAGGTATCCAGCAACAGTACCAGCAGCACCAGGGCACCCAGGCAGCCCGCGATCCATCGCAATATCTTCATCGTGTCGCTTGTCTCCTCTTCGGTTCCCGGCCCAGCCCTGCTGCACCGCAACTATTCAACTTGGCGTGTCACCGTCGATCGTTACCCGGTGCATATCTCGGCGAGCGTCGCCGTGGTCGTGCACGGCGAAGTGCATTACTGATCGGTTATCCCATATGACAACATCGCCCTTACGCCAGCTGTGTCGCATCGTGAGGTCGGGTGTAGTCGCTAGTGTGTATAGGTATTTCAACAGCGGCACGCTTTCTTCGCCTGTCATGTCAGCAAAACCCCGGGTGAAGGCGGGGTTGACGTAAAGCGCCTTACGGCCACTGTCTGGGTGCGTACGTACGACCGGATGGCGCGTCCCCTGGATCTTCCATGTCTCGTCGGGGTCGCCGGTTACCGACGATGCAAGCCCGTCGCCACTGTGTATGGCTTCCAGTCCCTCCAGCAAGGACTGTAACCCGGGAGACAGGCGTTCGTAGGCCAGGTGCTGGTTGGCGAACAAGGTATCTCCGCCACACTCGGGCACCTCGAGTGCGTAAAGGATGCTGCCCAGGGGTGGGGTAGGGGCAAAGGAAACGTCAGAATGCCATATCTCGGTCAGCGTGTGTTTCTTGCCCAGGTTGGGGATGCATATTACGGGAGGGTAACCCTCGATACTGGGAACGATAGGGTGGACCTGCAGGGTCCCGAAGCGTTCACCAAGGTTAATCTGATCATCAGGTGACAGGGACTGGCCTCGGAAGACGAGTACTTGGTGTTCAAGGAACGCCCGCCGAATTTCCGCAAAGGTCTCGTCGTCCACGTTCGAAAGATCGACGCCGACGATCTCTGCGCCGAGCGACCCTGACAGCCGTTTCTCGTTTATGGCGACAGTCACGAGGGTATCCTAGTACGACGCGTGAGTTGCGGCTAACCGTGTTCGTGGTCCGAAGCCCTCGCGCCAGCGATCAGCGTACCACGGCCTTGAACTGGGTTGACGTGTTCTTCTTAGTATCCAGCGGGGTAAAGCTGGAGTCCCAGCAGGTTAGTCCCGTGCTGCCGGTCGACGCATGAAGCTGCGCGGTTACGGCGACAGTCTGCTCAAAATAACGATTGAGATCGAAGGCAGCGGGCAGCGGTAGTAGTGGGCCCTTGGCCTTTAACTTGCTTCTGCTTTTTCCGGCGATTCCCGTTTTTAGTTGGATCAGCTTTACGCCGTCGTAGTCTCCGTATTTGTTCCTGTACAGGGAACCCTTGGGGCTGTGGTCTCGCCACAGGCCGTTGGGCGGTACGATGATATCGGCCAACATCTGGTCGCCGGAAACAGAGGAGTCATAAACGCAAAGGTGGTAGTAGGCGTCAAATTTGGGGTCGGCGAGTTGACCCTGGCTGACGGCCTCGCCCTTGAGCCAGGCCAATTTTAGTAATTTCTTTGCCGGGTTGGCGCTGCCCTTGACCAGCACCTTCGCTTTCGCCGACGACAGGCAACCAGCAGCCGGTGAGGCGGGGCAAGCGTAAAGCGGCAGTGTATTCGTCGTGGTCGTTGTCGTGGTGTTCAGGGTGGTCGTGGTCGTGGATACTACGAAGCCCGAACTGAAAACTATGTCGTCTATCGCTACGTCACTGGTGTAATTCGTACCTCGCTCGGCGACGAACCGCAGTCGGACGCTGCTGCCCGCACTCAAGACCACCGTCGCCAGCCGCCACAGATCCGCGCTCACACCATCGGAAGTCCAGAGCACGGTCGGCGCACCCGTCGGACACGGGATCTCCTCCAGGGTGAGGGGTCGGTGGCTGCTGCCGTAGGTGTGATACCAGAAGCTGATAGTGTCACCGCCAAGAAGCGTGAGTGGAGGCGATGTAAGGTAGGCAAGGTCTCCATCGAGACGAGGGCTGGAGGCCTCGATGTGGTAGTAGCTGCCCGACGCGGTGCCCAGGGTGTGATCGACGCCGGGGCCCGTAGCACTGGATGGAGTGGGGCCTCGACCTACCATCCATTCGAAGTCATCCCCCGTGTCACGGTGGTCCCACGCGCAGGAACTGCTTTCAAAGTCGCAGCTTAGCATCGTCAGGCAGTGGCCGGTGGCCGCAGGCTTGCTGGCCGGTTCGCAGCTGGATTCGCTGGCGCAGTTGCCGGCAGAGTCCATGCAGTGCACAGCCCGTGAGCGTGCCGGAAGTGAGCAGGAGCTCTCGCAGCGATTCCAGTTGCCGGAGTTCCAGTAGAAGCCGCTTCCGCCGGAATCGTCGAAACAGAAATTCCTGTAGTAGGCGCCGGCCGCTTCGTCCAACGGGCTCAGCCCGGCCCTGTTGCCGATTGACATACTGCCGTAGAGGGCCTGCCAGTCGGTGTACTCGGGCTCGTTAGGCTCAATGGTGGGCAGTCCGTTCACCGTGAAGCCTGTGGCGCTGTAGTGCATTATCGACCCGTAGTCGTAGACCCCGTGATCAAACGCCGAGGATGCCGAGTACTGGGCGAAGTTGTTTTCCTTGCCGGGCTCGATGTTAGCGAAGTTGATAGTCACGTAGGTGTCTCGGTCCAGCCGCGACTGTTCGTGGTAGAAGCCTAGCGCATGACCGATCTCGTGGACGGCAGCCCCGAAGCCACAGGTGCCCGTGTCGGTCAGCCCGATGCTCTGGGAGCCCCCGATGTGCCCTATATAAGAATAACATCCGCTGGCCGGCACGAAATTTATGTAGTCGCTCTGAGCAGTACGAGGCACGAGGAATATACCGACCGAGTCTGCCCAGTGCCTGATCGCGCGCTGTATGTCCTGGAAGGTGTCAGGCGCCGCGGATTCGGACAGTGAGGCATCAATCGTGTAGGGGATCGTGGCCGAGGACCAGGAAGCCGGCATCAGGCCCGCCCGGGTGTGGCTGCCGATAATCGCGTGCCCCAGCGAACCGCGTGGTTCGAAGGCCCATCCGCCGCTGACCAGCGGCCGGCAGTAGCCAACCGCGATGTCCCCTTCAAACAACGCCAGGTCGCCGTCCAGTTGCAAGGTCGTGCAAACCACGTCGGGGTCGCTCGACACCAGCGGAGCCTGAAGGGCTTGCGATGCGTTAGCGTTTGCCATCAGGAGCAGGGCAAACAAGGGACAGAAGGCCGCCTGTTTGTTTTCAAACATCAGCGGTCTTCCAGGAACAGCGCTGCGATTCCGCAGCCTGCCAGCAATTGATCGATCCAGGCCGAGTCGTCAGGTTCGAGTTCCGAATAGCGTTGGCGCAGAACGGCCAGGCACCTGGCCTGGTAGACGAAGGGTGGTTGGCTCCAGGTCGAGCTGCCTATAGTGACCTCAGTTTGCTCCTTACCGCCTTCCACCGCCGCTGCGTTGGCCAGCAGGAAGGGAGCATAGCAGCGCCCGAACTCAGCGAGCAGCGGTGCCAGGTTGTCGGCCGTTGTCTGCCGGTCGGCCCAGTCATCGGGCTCGGGCTCGACGCCGCTCTTGTCGTCCATTACGTCATTCCAGGCGCAGACCCGCGGCGCGATTTCCAGGCTGATGCTGCTCGGGGTCGGGTCAAAGTCGAGGAGCTGGGTGAGCTGCCCGTAAACGGCAAAGTCACCCGCGCCGGGCCGGCCACCCGCGAGGTAGGGGGCCCGGGAAAGCGCGTGGTCCAACGCCGCAAGTGTGCGCTTGTAGCTGTCTTCAATGAGGGCGCTGTTAGCAGCGTTGATGCCCACCAGGGAACGGCGCTCGATCTGCCTTTGTCCGAAGACATCGCCCATTTTCAGCATCAGCCCTTCTTCGGCTTCGGGCCTGCCCCAACGTGGAAGAACGGCGCTGGCCTTGCTGACGTCGGCTTCGAAGGACCAGCGGTAGTGGAACATGGCCTTGGTCATCCACTCGTCGGCGAAGTCTTCGACCAGCGCGTCCACCAGGGCCAGGGCCGGGTCGGGTGGCAGTACCGAACGGTCGGCCAGGGGTGAAGCCGCGTGCTCTTCTTCGAGTCGGCGGATCAGGGGCGTGGAGTCTATGGCTGCCTCGAGTTCGCCGTTGCCCTTGTCGAACAACAGCAGCGGCAAGAGGTCGACCTTGGCCGCTGGTAACCCGCTGTCTTCCTTGGAACCCCTGGTGATCCAGCGATAGGGGATTCTCCTGTAACGTAGCAGCGCAAGCATCTTGCGGCTGTACGGAGACCCCGGCGCTCCCACTATGATGACGGTGCTACTGCCCACTTCTGCCCGTACCTGCTCAGGCGTTTCGAGAACATAGGTTTTTCCACGCGCGCAGAGGTTTGCCAAGCCCGCGCGCCGGTGCGAGTAACAGCCATGCCCGGCCGCCAGGATACCTCAGCGTTCGGTGACCAACAGACCCGATTTTTCTACGAGCTCACCCCTGAGCGCATGCTCGACGCGGTCGAGGCCCACGGCTTACTCCTGACCGGAAGAGCGATGGCGCTCAACTCGATGGAGAACAGGGTCTACCAACTCGAGATCGAGCTCGAAGACGATCAGAAGGGGAGCCCCACTTCGTTCTGCGTAGCGAAGTTCTACAGGCCGGGACGCTGGAGTCGCGAGCAGGTACTGGAGGAGCATACTTTCCTGGCCGACCTCGCCAACGAAGAAATACCTGTCGTGCCACCCCTTGCCGACGGCGATGGCGAGACCCTGCACCTCGACGAATCTACGGGCATCATGTTCGCGTTGTTTCCCCGCGTCGGCGGCCGCTCTCCCGATGAGCTCGACGACGGACAGCTGGGCCAGCTGGGCCGCCTTCTCGCGCGCCTGCACAACGTTGGAGCCACGCGCAAATCTGAGCATCGGCTGCACATCACGCCGCGCAGCTACGGTTTGAATAACCTCGACTGGCTGGTGGATAACGACAAACTACCCGCGGGCGTTTGTGACAATTATTGCTCCACGGTTGAAACCATCTGCGAATTGTCTGAGCCCTGGTTCGAAGACGTGGCGGTGCAGCGTATCCACGGCGATTGTCACCTGGCCAACGTGCTCTGGGGAGGGCAGGGGCTGTTCCTGGTGGATTTTGACGACATGCTGGTGGGCCCTCCTGTGCAGGACCTGTGGCTACTCGTGCCCGGGCGTGATGACTACGCGCGGGGGCAGCGCGAACGCCTGCTCGAGGCCTACGAGGAGATGCGCAATTTTGACCGTGGCAGCCTGCGATTGGTGGAAGTTCTGCGTGCGCTTCGTATTGTTCACTTCAGCGCCTGGATCGCCCGGCGCTGGGAGGATCCCGCTTTTCAGAAGGTCTTCCCCGATTTCGGTAGCGACCGCTACTGGTTCGAAGAACTGGGTATTCTGCAGGAACAACTGTCGCTGGTACGCGAACAAGCGTGGGCCTGACACTGCCGGGGTTTAGAAAGAACGCGCGATAGCCGTATGGTGTCTGGATGGTTGCACGCGTGTCGCGCCTCTTCCTGAAGCTAGCCGGTTGGAAACTCGAAGGTGTCGTGCCCGAGTCTACCCGTTGCGTTATAATCGCGGCGCCGCATACTTCGAACTGGGATTTCTATTACATGCTGCTCATGAACTGGGGCTTGGGCCTTGGGGTTTCGTGGATGGGCAAGGCGCCCATGTTCAGGCCGCCGTTCTCCGGTTTGATGCGGCGCATAGGCGGTATCCCTGTTTACCGCGACAGTGGTTCCGGCATGGTCGATCAGATGAAGGCCGCGTTTGACGAAACCGATTTTCTCAGGTTGCTCATACCCGCCGAGGGGACGCGCTCTTACCGCTCGAGTTGGCGATCGGGTTTTTACCACATAGCCAGGCACTCGGGGGTACCCATCGTGCCGACCTTTCTCGATTACGGGCGGAAGATTGGTCGTGTCGGCCCGGAGATAGAAGTCACCGGCCGCGTAGGCGAGGACATGGACCTCATACGCGAGTTCTACTCGGGGGTGACGGGCCGCGTAGCCGCCAATTTCAGCGATATTGTGCTGGCCGAAGAAGAACAGGCTGCCGTCGCCTGAATAGACCGAGCAAGGGGGATAACAGTGAGCGAAGAAGGAAAGCCGGCGGGGGACAGGGCGTCCCGTCAACTGATAGTTCATCCAGACAAGAACGGCAGCAGCGAAGTCTACTCCAACCTCATGATGGTGAATCACCGCAAGGGCGAGTTCGTGCTCGACTGGCTGTTCGTTCAGCCACAAGCGGGGCCGGAGGGTCAGCCGGTGGCGTCGCTGAAGTCACGGGTAGTTACGTCGCCCGAGCACCTGAAACGCGTCGTGCGCGCGCTGACCGATAACCTGTCTCGTTACGAGGCCAAGTTCGGCGCCATAGAGGAAGGCTCAGACCCGCAACACTCGTTGCACTGATGGTTCCGGCGGGCGCGTTCAGAACTTGACTTCCGGCACGGATTTTTCTTCTTCCGGTGTTTCAAAGTAGTCGCGCCCCTCGAAGTCAAACGCGTTGGCAATGAAATTGGTCGGAAAACGCCGCCGCGTGGTGTTGTAGGCCCGCACCGATTCGTTGTAGCGCATCCGCGCCACCGACAGCCGATTTTCAGTGCCCGCCAGCTCGTCCTGCAGGCGAATGAAGTTCTGGTTCGCCTTGAGGTCGGGATAGCGCTCCATGACCACCAGCAGCCGTGAAAGCGCCGAGCTCAATTCGTTTGACGCCTGCATGGATTCCGATGGAGTGCCGGCGCCGGCTACCCTGCTCCGGGCTTCTGTCACCTTGAGCAGTACTTCTTTTTCGTGGGCCGCGTATCCCTTGACCGTGTTGACCAGGTTCGGGACGAGGTCGTTCCGCCGCTTGAGCTGGTTGTCTACCTCACCCCAGGCCGCGGTAACCGCTTCGTCCTGCCCCACGAGCTTGTTGTAGCCGCAACCTGACAGCGGTGCCGCCAGCACCAGTGCCAGCAGCGCCGCGGTCATAGCGCGAACAGGGTTTGCAGGGACATTGTCTTTTACGCTCACGTCGATTCCTCCAGGCAAAAACATTCTACCATCCTCGTCCAGCGCCGCCGCCTCCGAAGCCGCCGCCGCCACCCAGGCCTCCCAGTCCACCACCGAAGCCACCCATGCCGCTGCCTCCCCCGCCCCTGCGCCGCCGTCTACCGAACATGCCCGGCAGCATGAAGAAAATCCACACCAGCGAAAACGGATTGAATCCCCGCCTCCGCGAATGGCGAGCAGGCGTTGCTGCTGCCTGGCCGCTCAGGGCAACCCCCGCGTCGGTGGCGATAAGCTGGGCAGCGGCAAGCGCCGCGCTGTAAATACCGGCGTCGACTTTGCCGGCCCTGATGTTGGGCATCGCGTAACGATCGAGGATTTCGCCGAGACGTCCGTCGGGCAACAGGCCCTCGAGTCCGTAGCCGGTAAAGAATCTCAACTGTCGCTGCTCCACGGCCATCAATAACAACAGGCCGTCATCCTTTTCGGCGCTACCGAGTTTCCAGGCGTCGCTCACCTTGAGGCCGTAGGCGAAAGCATCCAGCGGGGCGGTCGTGGGGACTGTGAGCACAGCCAGCTCGGCGCCGGTTTTCTGCTTGAGCTCGAGCGACAGGGCGTTGAGCGCACGCTCGGCAGCCGGTGATAATTGCTCGCCGAGGTCGATGACGGCCGCAGGCCGGGAGGGGATGGGGGTTTCCAGCTGCGGCTGGGCAGCCGAAGCCGCGGGCAGCAGGCAAAGCACGGCCAGTAACGCGGCCGCCGTCGCACGTTTGAGCAGGGGTTCCCCTTGGCCCGGACGCTTCACAGTGCGTCTATGGCCCTTACCACCGAACGGACTTCGGCCATGGCGCTGTCGGCAAGCGCTTCGCGTTCGTTCCTGTTCACGCGGCCGATCGATCGGGCCACTTCGAGGGCGCGCAGCGCGGGCAGCAGCAGNGGTTTCTCCGGGCGGGGGAGGTCACGCAGGTACAGCATGCCGCGAAAAATAACTTCCATTTCGGCGGTCGCCGAGAAAAGCAGGTCGTTAAGGAGGCGCCCCGAACGGCCCGCCCCGAGGAAGCCCTCCCAGAGATGCAGCATGCGGCCCCGCGATTGAGACTCGAGCTGCAACCTGAGGTGAACGCGGTCAACGCTTATGCCCGCGAGGGGGTCGCTCTGACCCCACACCAGTTGGTGCTCGTCGGCCAGCTCGAGGAACTCCACGGGAAACACGTCGAGCGAGCTCTCAATGTAGGCCCGGTCCATGACCAGGGGCACGCTGACACGGCGCCTGCGCCATCGCGAAACCAGGGGCCTCAGCGTTTTCAGCACGGAGGGCGTTACTTCCGTGAGCAGGATGAGCAAGGCCAGCGGTGTACGGCGGCGGTTGTAGTCGGGCCGGCATATATCGCCGTACAGGCAGACCGACTCGACTTGATCGGGGAGCGCTACGTGAAGCTGCTCGAGCAACTTTTCCAGGGTACGACGGTCTCGGGCTTGAAGGTCCATGCGTTGATGATAACCCGTGGAGCGCGGGATTTCGATTGCAGTTGATCGCGCAGGGGACTGCGCCCAGGGCTCAGCCGAAGCGTCCTTCTATGTAGTCGGCAGTGCGCTGGTCTCGAGGTGAAACAAAAAGGTCCTCGGTTCGGCGCATTTCTACCAGTTCGCCCAGCAACATGAAGGCGCACTCATCACTCACGCGACGGGCCTGGGCCATGTTGTGGGTAACTATGACCAAGGAATAGTCGCCTGCGAGGTCGCGCAGGAGTTCCTCTACCTTCGCGGTAGCATCAGGATCCAGGGCCGAGCAGGGCTCGTCCATGAGTATTACCTCGGGTTTGAGCGGTAGCAGGCGCGCGATGCAGAGCTTCTGCTGTTTTTCCAGTGACAGGGTGGTCGCCTGGGTGGACAGCGAATCCTTCAAATCGTCCCAGAGGTGAACCGCGCGCAGCGAGGTCTCCAACGCTTCATCCAGGGTAGAAGCGTCTCGGTCTTTTCGGCTGAAGTGTAACCGAAGCCCGTAGAGTATGTTGTCGCGTACCGAGAGCGGCAGTGGGTTGGGTCGTTGGAAAACCATGCCAACTTTCTTTCTGAGCTCAACCAGGTCGGTGTCGGCGGAGTATATGTCGTGCTCTTGTACGACCACTTCTCCCTCGGTGCGCACACCCTCGTAGCGCTCGTTGATGCGGTTGAAGCAGCGGAGCAAGGTCGTCTTCCCACAACCCGACGGGCCGATGAGCGCACTGATTCTGCCCGAGAGAAAGCCCATGTCAGCGCTTCGAACTCCCCGTAAAACAGTTTCAGCCCTCGGGTCTTGATGCAGTGCTCGCCCACGTCAGCCAAACAATCCCTGCACGTACTGAAAGGTGCGCGCGTCAGCGGTCTGCCTGGAGAATATGACCTCGTTGTCGCCCACTTCCACCAACTTGCCGTTGAGCAGCAGGGCCGTACGGTGTGCCAGGCGCTTGGCCTGGAGCACGAGGTTGGTGACGAGCACGATGGTCATATTCTCGTTGAGTTCCTTGAGTACTTCTTCGATCTTCATCGTCGTCACCGGGTCAACGGCAATAGAAAATTCGTCGAGGCAAAGAATCTCGGGGTTCAGCGAAAGCGCCCGCGCTATGGTGAGGCGCTGCTGTTGACCGCCTGACAGGCGCGTGCCGAGGTCATCGAGCCTGTCCTTGACTTCATCCCATAGCGCCGACTGCTTGAGACAGCGCTCTACTGTTTCGTCGAGTACCGTGCTGTTTTTTTCGCCCGCCATACGGGGAGCAAACGCCACGTTGTCGTACACGGTCATGGGCAGTCCCACCGGGAGAGGAAACACCATGCCAATCCTGCGGCGCAGCAGCGAGGGGTCGCGGTACTCGGTTACGTCGTGTCCGTCCACCTTCACGGTGCCGCTGACCGATGCAAGCGGAATGGTTTCGATCATGCGGTTTATGCAGTTGAGCAAGGTGGTCTTGCCGGAATTGGCAGGCCCGATGACAGCCATTATTTCATTGCGACGCACGTCGAGGGTCAGCTGGTCGAGCGCCGGCTTGCCCGCGTAGCTCACGCTGAGCTTATCCACCTCTATCATCGGCGACGCGCTTACCACTTCCTGTTTCTCCTGAGGTAAGTCCGAAAGGAGATCGCGAACAGGTTTACCAGTAGCACCACGCTTAGCAGTACGAGCGCGGTAGCGTAGGGGATAGCCTCGGGCACGTTGGGTACCTGGGTCGAGACCGTGAACAGGTGCATCGAAAGCGCCATGCACTGGTCCTGGACCGACTGGGGAAGGAAGGGGAGGTAGAAGGCCGCGCCGGTAAACATGATGGGGGCTGTTTCGCCGGCAGCGCGCGAAACCTGGAGGATGACCCCGGTGAGTATCCCCGAGATCGAGTTGGGCAGTACCACGTGTCGTATGGTCTGCCAGCGGGTCGCGCCAAGTGTCCAGCAGGCTTCGCGAAAGGCCATGGGCACTGCAGCGAGCGCTTCCTTGGTGCTCGCGATGATGACCGGCAGGGTCATGATGGCCAGGGTCAACGAGGCCGAGAGTATGCTGGTGCCAAGGCCGAGAAAGAGTACGAACACGCCCACGCCGAACAGGGCGTGTACTATGCTCGGGACGCCCGCCAGGTTTACGATGGCGAGGTTGACCATGCGTGTCAGCCAGTTCGCCTTGGCGTACTCGTTCAAATAAATGCCCGCCATTATTCCTACCGGTGCCGACACTGCGAGTGAGACACCCACCAGCCAGAGCGTACCCACTATGGCCGGGAACACGCCACCGGCCGTCATGCCCGCCGTCGGCGCCTCCAGGAGGAACTCCATGCTCAGTGCGGGGGCGCCGCGTATGACCAGCAGGCCGAGGATGGCAGTGAGAGGCAGGATAAGCAGCGCCGTTACTCCCGCCAGTACCGTTTTGCCCACGCTTTCAACGCGCCGGTTGGCATTGGTGCGGGCGCTGGTGGCAAAGGGTGAGGCGTTCATCGTGACGACCGCCCCCTGACGATGAGGTCAGCCGCGAGGTTGACACCGAAGGTCAGCAGGAAGAGCAGGACCCCGACCGCGAACAGGGCTTGGTAGTGATCGCTGCCGGCAGCCGTCTCGCCCAGCTCGGCGGCGATGGTCGCGGTCAGTGTGCGAACCGAATCCAGTGGGCTACCGGGAATCTGCACCGCGTGACCGGTGGCCATGAGCACTGCCATGGTCTCGCCGATGGCGCGGCCGACACCGAGCAGCACGGCGGCCAGCAGGCCACTGCGCGCGGCCGGAAAGAGCACCTTGCACGCTGTCTGCCAACGCGTGGCACCCAGGGCCAGCGATGCCTCGCGGAAAGAGTCAGGCACGGCCTTGAGCGCGTCTTCGCCGATGCTCACGATTATGGGCACGCTCATCAAGCCCAGTATGATCCCGCCGTTTAGGACGTTAAGGCCGATGGGCGCGTTGAATACTTCGATTATCAGCGGATTCATCACGGCCAGACCAATGAATCCCCATACCACCGAGGGAATGGCGGCCAGCAGCTCGATGGTGATTTTCAGGCCTTCTTTGACCGAGCCACTGGTGAACTCGGATATGAAGAGCGCCGAGCCGAGGCCAAGCGGAACCGCGATGAGCATGGCCAGTCCCGTGACGCTCACGGTACCCGCGAGCAGGGCAAGGGTACCGTAGCGCTTGTTAGACAGCGAAGTCGGGTACCACTCGGGGCTGGTCAGGAACTCCACGAAGTCCATTTTTTCGAAGATGAACTCCGACGCGGTGGAGAATACGAAGAAGAATATGGCGAAGACAAAAAGGATCGCGCTGAAGCCGCTCGCCTTGATCGCGAATTCAATGACGCGCTCGAACACGCTTCCGGCCCGCGCCTTGCGATCGTCGTCAGGGGGTGACGTAGCCTGTTGTGGGTTCACGTCCTGTTTTGCTGTCGCGTCTGCGACGGTCTAAAGGGCCGTCAGTGGACCGGGATGAAGCCGCTTTGCGTGACGATAGCCTGGCCCGCTGGCGACAAGATCCAATCCAGATAATCCTTAGCTGCACCGTCGGCCTCTCCGATGGTGTACATGTACAGGCCCCGCGCGATGGGGTAAGCGCCCGACGCCGCTGTCTCGGCGTTGGGAGATACGCAGGCCTCGCCGTCGTTGGTAGATATGCAGACTGATTTAAGCTTCTCGTTCGCGTAACCCATGCCGCTGTAACCGATGGCACAGGGGGTGTGGGTCACCAGGTCAACAACGTCCTTGCTGCCCTGCATGTCTCGCGAGCCGAGCTTGAAATCACCGGTTTTACCGAGCACGGTTTCCCTGAAAAAAACGTAGGTGCCTGAATTGGACTGCCTGCTGATACGTATGATCTCCTGCTTCGCGCAACCGGGCACCTCGATGCCGAGGTCGGTCCAGGTGGAGCACTTGCCACCCTCGCCGTAAACACAGGCCAGCTGTTGTATGGATAGCTGCTCGGCCGGGTTGTTCTCATGAACGAAGACGACGATGGCGTCGCGGGCTACGGTGTGCTGCACAGCGGCGTTCAGGCCGTTTTCCTTCATCGAATCGTGTTCTTCGGATTTTATTTCGCGGCTGGCGTTGGCAATGTCGACCTTGCCGTTTATGAGGGCGGCGATGCCCGTTCCCGAACCTCCCCCGCTCACCACCACGGCGACGTCGGTCTTGACGCGGCTGTAGTTCTCCGCCCAGGCCTGGGCCACGTTGACCAGGGTATCAGACCCCTTGTTCTGCAGTACCGTGCGGTCGCTGTTCGAACTGCTGCAGGCGGTCAGGGCGATGAGCGCGGCGCAGAGCAGGTACCGGGGCTCGCCCGGGATGATGGGCATCACTTGTGGGTTACCTCTTCGAGAGCGGCACTGGTTGTTCCGTGCAGGCTGTGGATCAGGTTGGTTACGCGTTCCACCAGGACATGGAAAACTTCTTCGTAGCTGGTTTTCTTATCAGTGGCCGGGTTGGCCACGTCCCATTCGAGTGCGATTGTCCGGTAACCGAGGCGGGGCAGTGCGTCGGCAGCTTCTGCGCCCAGCGCGACAACGGCCTTGTACTGCTTGATGCTGTCCAGGGAGCTGAGGTCGGTAGGCGTGTGGCTCGAAACATCGATGCTCATCGCGGTGAGGAATTTGACTGCCTCGGGGTCGGGGGCTCCGGCGTCGACGCCGGCCGAGGAGAATAGCATGTGGTCGCCACCTATGGTGCGGCCGATGGCCTCGGCCATGAGGCTCCTGCAGGAGTTCGATGACGAGACGAACAGTATGCCGATGTCCTTGCTCAAGCGGTGCCGCACGTTCCTGCCGCTTACGATGTAGGCCACCTCGTCGCAGATGTTGCCGGCCTGATCGGCCACGCGCTCAAAACGGTTGGCCACCGACAGCAGCGAGAACAACAGCGACATGTCTGATTTTGTTTTTGGATGCGAAGCTACAAGGTCCGCGTAGATCTCCTGGTGTAAGCGGTTGGCTTTTGCGTCGAGGTGCTTGGTCTCTTCGGCAAGCTCGATGTCCTCGTCGAGAAAAGATCGCAGCGCCTGCCTGAGCATTTCAATTGCGACGGCCGCGAGCTTTTCAAATTTTTCGAAGTCGGGGCGATCCGCGACGTTGCTGATCTCGATGGCCTGTCGGCTGATGCTTTCGGAGTAATCACCGACCCGCTCCAGCTCACTGACGATCTTGGCCACAGAGTGGGCAAACCTGAGCTGGGCTGCCACGGGGATGTGCCTGACCATGAAATCTACGGTCATGGAGTCAACCCGGCTTTCGAGGTCGTCTATGCGCGAATCGCGCAGGATGCACGAATAGGCCAGCGTGGTGTCCGCCGCGACGAGGGCCTTGACCGAGTCTTCGAGGGCCCGCAACGCCAGGTCTCCCATCTCGCGCACCTTGTCGCGGATGGCCGAAATGTCGTGTTTTAGTAGTTCTTCGAGGTGGGTAGTCACTGGGTCCCCGCTGCAGCTGGCCCGGTCAAAGGCCGAAGCGCGCTAGATGGTTTGAGTGGGCTGATTCAGCAGCGTTTAGCAGCAGGTTGGGAGATTGCAAATACAACTGAGCGTAACTGCGGGCACAACCGGGCTTAGGTGAAGACAAGGGATGCCAGCGGGGGGCTGATCTTGGTATAATCAGGGATGATGTTGAGGGCCGTTTCGACCATTCTGCTGCTGCTGGTGCTGCTGCTGCCGGGTTACTCGCCAGCCGACGTGGTTGAGGCGCCGAACCTGCGCCTGGAGCTGGTTGCGGCAGTGGACACCGTGCAGCCCGGGAGCTCTTTTGACGTGGCTCTCAAGTTGACCCCGGGCGAGGGCTGGCACGTTTACTGGAAAAACCCCGGCGACGTGGGTTTGCCTACTACCCTCGACTGGCAGTTACCTGAAGGTTTGCAGGGCGGAGAGCTGGAGTTTCCTGCTCCTACTCGTTTTGTGGACGGTTCCTTCGTGAGCTACGGCTACGACGAACCGGTATTGTTGCTCTCCACTCTCACCACCTCGGCCGAGTTGGAGCCGGGCGGGCAGCTGCGGGCCGCCGCGCGGGCGGCCTGGACTGTTTGTCGAAAAGACCGTTGCATCCCCGGCAAGGCGGATCTGTCCCTGGAGCTACCGGTGCTGGCGATGCAGGCGATGAGCAACGAGGCGTGGTGGGGGCAGATAGACACTGCGCGCAGGTCTATTCCGAGTGCCGGCGAAAAGGGCTGGTCGGCCACAGCAGAGGTCTACGATGACTTCGTTCAGGTATCCTTGCGCCCGCCTGAATCTCTGGGCGCGAGTTTGTCCGAACTTCAGGTTTTTCCCCTGGCCAGGGGCCTTGTAGACGACGATGTGCCCGCGCGGAGCCAACCCGGCGGCGCTGGCCTGCTCGTCTCCCTACCGCGGCAAGCGGGCAGTGAGGTTCCCGAATCTGCACGCTTGCTCTTCAAGTGGCCGACGGTCGCTAAGCAGCAGTTGGGCAACCGACAGGCCCGCTACGATGCCGTGGAGTTGGACGTTGAGCTGAAGACTGTCAGCGGCCCATTGTCTTCATTGTTGGCGCCGCCGGTCTCTGACATGACCTTGATGCTGGCCCTTTTACTGGCCCTCGCTGGTGGCCTGGTGCTCAATCTCATGCCCTGTGTGTTCCCCGTGCTGTCGCTCAAGATACTGAGTTTCGTGGCGATGGCCGGCGATGAACCAGCGGCCGTACGTCGTCACGGCCTGGTTTTTGGTGCCGGTGTTGTGCTCTCTTTCCAGGCGCTCGCCGCCGTTATGATTATGCTCAAGGCCGGGGGGCAGGAACTGGGCTGGGGTTTTCAACTGCAATCGCCCGCGTTCGTGGCCGCCATGGCCTTGCTCTTATTCGCTCTGGCGCTGCAACTCGTGGGGACCTTCGACGTAGGTTACTCGCTCACGGCGTCGGCCGGTCAGCTGGAGGGCGGAACGAGCGGTTACAAGGGGTCTTTTCTGAGCGGGGTACTTGCGACCGTGCTTGCCACTCCCTGCACGGCGCCCTTCATGGGAGCGGCGCTGGGTTTTGCTGTCCAGCGCCCGCCGCTCGAAGCCATGTCTGTTTTTACCGCTCTCGGGCTGGGCATGGCCTTGCCCTACGTCATGCTCTCGTTCAGTCCGACGTTACTTCGCTTTCTACCAAGACCCGGCGCCTGGATGGAGACCTTCAAGGAAGCGATGGCTTTTCCACTGTTCCTGGCCGCTGCCTGGCTGGTGTGGGTGTTTGCTGGGCAGGTGGGCAACGGAGGCCTTATTTACCTGCTCGCGGCCTTCGTTCTTGGTGGTGCTGCCGCCTGGCTGCGGGGGCACGGGCAATCTCGTCCTCGCGCGTACGCGTCGTTCGGCGTGGCAATTCTGGCCCTGCTGCTGGCCCTGCAGGGAGCCGCTCAACCCTTTTCCCGGTCGGCTGGCGCTGGTTCGCTGGCCGGAGGCGAGTACGCCGAGGGGGCTATTCAGTGGCGCGTATGGACACAGGAAGAGGTCGACCGTTTGCGAGCTGAAGGCAGGCCGGTGTTCATCGATTTTACGGCTGACTGGTGCCTGAGCTGCAAGGCCAACGAGGCGGTAGCTTTTTCTTCGCAGCGTGTCGCCGAGCGTTTTCGCGAGCTGGGAGTGGTTGCGATGAAAGCCGACTGGACGCGGGGAGACCCGCTCATCACCCGGGCCCTCGGCCGTTACGGTCGCGACGGTGTTCCCCTGTACGTGTTGTACGATGGCAGGGGAGATTCAGAACCCCAGTTGTTACCGCAGTTGCTTACGCCCGACACTGTGCTCGAAGCGCTGGCGCGGATCGCGGCCTGACTCCTGGTCGGCCCGAGTCCGGGGCTTGCCTGTTGTAGGCGGTGGCGCTAGTTCTCGCCGGGATGCCCCGTCCGACTCTTCACTCACTGACCTGCCTGCTCATCCTGGGCCTGTTGATTCCGGTGGCCGGTTGTCGCCGCGAACAAGCGGCGGTCTGCGAGGGTTGCAATGTTGTACTGGTGTCTATGGACACGCTCCGTGCCGACCACACGGGTGCTTACGGGTACGAATTACCGACCACCCCGCAGCTGGATCTGTTTGCGCAGGAGGCGGTGCTTTTCAAGGACGCTGTGTCACAGTCGGCCTGGACCCGGCCTGCCCATATCTCGATGTTCACGGGTCTCTACCCCGCGGAACACGGTGTGATTTCCATGGAGGGGAACGCAAAGATGCCAGGCGACCTGCCCACCCTGGCTGAACGTATGCGCGAAGGCGGCTACGCGACCGCCGCGTTTACCGGTGGCGCCAACATGTCGGCGCGTTTCGGCTTTGACCGTGGTTTTGACCTCTACAAGAGCCCGGGCAAGCGGATGGGCGAAAACGTGAAGCCAGCCCTGGACTGGGTAGGCTCGCTCGCTGCCGACAAGCCGTTTTTTCTCTTCGTGCACGGTTTCGAGCCCCACCGTCCTTATCGCTCCGAACCCCAGGACCGACTTGCCCTTGGCCTGGACTCGCCCCGGCGCAAGGGCTGGGCTTCGGTCTGTGAGAGCGGCGAGCGGCCCGCCGACCTTGACCGTTGGATACTCGAATACGATGCCGCAATTCACCGGGGCGATCGTGCCTTTGGACGCCTGCTCACCGGGCTCTCGGAGCGTGGCCTGGGCGATACCACCATAGTTATGTTCACCTCGGATCACGGCGAAGAGTTTTTTGAACACGGCCACTGCTTCCACCTCTATCGGCTCTATCGTGAGATTGTGCGCGTGCCCTTGCTGGTCAGGGTGCCCGGCGTCGATCCGGCCCGCGTCGCCGGGGTAGTACCGGCGTCGGTGGCTGTCGCTTCTACGCTGCTTGATCTCGTTGGACTGGGCGGGGCGGGGTTTTCCGGGGAGTCGCTGGCGCGGCTGATCACGGGCATCGGGAAGCCGGAGTTTGAGTACGTTGTGAGTGAAACCGGTTCGAGTCGCGTCTCCGGGCCATCCGGCAGAAAGGGTGGAGACGTTCGCGCTATTACTGGCGACCGGGACAAGCTCGTACACTGGGTGGACCAGCGACGACGCGAATACTATGACCTGTCATCAGACCCGGGCGAGCAGGACAACCTCGGCCGGCCACCCGAAGCAGATCGCTTGTTTGAGCGCTTACACCGCTGGACAGGCGCGCATCCACGGCGGGGAACGCAAGCAGCTATCGAGGAGCTTGACCCCCAGTTGAAACAGGAATTAAAGCAGCTGGGTTACCTGGAGTAGCCGTGCGCTTGGGCTGGTTTACCGGCCCTGCGCGAGGCTGGGTTCCTTGAGTAGCGTTTCTATCGCGGCCCTGAGCCTGGGCTCGTCCTCGGCTGGATTGAAGCCGGTGCTCTGGTAACGGATCACGCCGTCGCCGTCGACAAGGAAGGTAGCCGGCATCGAGTGCACCAGGTATTTGCCCTTGAGGACGGCCTGGGTGTCGGTTATCACTGGAAAATCGACTTCGTAGCTTTCCGCGAACTCGATCGACCTGCTGGCCAGGCTGTCAACACCGACACTTATGACCTGGAAGCCGCGCGGGCCGAACTCCTTGTTGTAGTCGGCCAGGAAAGGGAATTCCTTTTTGCAGGGCCCACACCAGGAAGCGAAAAAGTTGAGCAGCGTGAGCTTCCCTTCGTAGGCGCTCTCACTCACTGCGTTGCCCTCGGCGTCGGTAGTCGAGAAGACCGGCGCCCTGGTATCAAGCAGGTCGGTAACGTTGGCGCTGAGCATGGAAGCGTCGACGGGTTGCGTGGCGACGTTCTCGTCTGCGCAGCAGCGGAAGCCGGTGGTCTTGTTTCGACTGCCGGGGCCTACAGTCGATGTGCGTCGGTTGCAGGCGGCACCCGATTTGCTCGAGGCGTAGCCGCCGAGCAGGGTGCGTCGGTCACGACCGCTGTCGGCCCATTCCCCTATGTTACCAGCGAGGTCGAACAGGCCCGAGGCGGTGCGGCAGCCGGCCCGGCTACCGGTGTTCGAGGGTTCGCCGGTCTGCTTGTCAGCCGAGTCGTTGCAGACGCCTTCTTCGTAGTACGGGCCGTAGGGGTACATGTTTCCTTCTATGGCGTCGTCGGCAAAGAGGTCGTTGGAGTTGTTGTCTACTGCCGTCTTGCCGGTGCACGCGCTAACCCATTCGAGTTCACTGCAAAGGCGCTTACCGGCGGCCTCGCAGGCTTTTTCGGCGCCAAAAAAATCCACGCGCGCCGGCTCAAGTCCCGGTTGGCTCACCGCTCGGCCGTCGCGGGTGATCGCGGCCTCGTACGGGTCGATCCAGAAAGAACCGTCGCCGGCCGACACCATGGAACTGCCGTCGCCCGCGGGCGTTATCGCGACCCCGGCCTCGGCGGAGTCGGCGATTTCCAGGGCCTTTTCTATGTAATACTCCAGGATCGAGGCCGATGCCGAACCGGTGACCAGTCTGTCGTTGATATAGGTGCGAGGCGTGCCGTATATCCCCGCCCTGAAGGCAGTCTCTACATCATCAGTGACCGCCGCACGGGTGGACTCGGCTTCAAGACACGAGCGAAAGAGGTCCATGTCGGCGCCAGCCCCGGCGGCATAGTCTCCTACCGTCTGCACGTTGAGAGAGGGTTGGTTATCGTACATGAGGTCGTGCATTTTCCAGAAGAGGCCCTGTTCGCCAGCACAGTGGGCAGCCCACGCCGTCTCGCAAGCGACAGGGTGCTTGTCGAAGCCTTTCATCGAGCGGTTGCACTTTACGTTCATCGGAAAGTGGCGCATGACCAGCCTTACGCGGTCGCCGTACTTAGCCATCACCGTTTTAAAAGAGTTGGAGAGCATCCGGCAGTAGGCGCACTGGAAGTCGGCGTACTTAACGATGGTGACGTCGGCATCGGGGTTGCCCAGCCAGAACTCGTTTTCCTTGAGCGGGGTTTCAAACATGCTCCAGCCTTCGGAGGTCTTTTTTCCGTGGCCTCTGCCAGCGACGACTGGGGAAGCAACTTTTGACGCTTCCGCGGCCGGGGCTGCCTGCTTGTCGGTCGCGCTTTCAGTAGCTGACTTGGTGGCAGGTGACCCGGTAGAAGCTGAATCTGCCGCGGCAAACTGGGCGTCTATGGCTCCGCGATAGGCAGTCTCCATCGAGCTGCCGGCTGTGTAGTAAGCCCCGAGTGCGACGCCGGCACTGACAGCCACTACCAGCAAGGCCTGCGGAATGGGCGCGGCAAACGATGCCAGTGCGCGCAGGGGTGTCTTTGTGACCTCGCGCAGGGTGGAGCCCGAAGCCTTCCAGGCGAGCAGAAATGCGGCGAGGTTTACCGTGTACAGACCTATACAGTACAGGCAGTAGGCACGCAGCCAGACGGTTGAAACCCAGGCCAGGAAGAGCGAGTAGACCACGGCTATGAGTGCCAGCAGGGCCGTCGACTGAAGGGCGAGACGGGCTTGCTGCAGCGAAACGTTGGTTGCCGTCTTGATGGCCGACAGCGCCTGCACTGCCAGGAAAGCCATCAGCGCGTAAATCGGAGCGGCGTAAAGGGCGATGGGGAGGCCGAGGAACTCGGAGTAACTCGAGGCGTTGACCTTATCGCAGTTGAGGGCGCCTCCCAGGTTGCAGGAAGAAACATAGCTCGGGTCCAGGCCGAGTTTGAGCTTGTGCCGCACGAGGAAGACAGCCACCGCGACGCCGACCGCGCATACTGCGACCAGGGCGGCCACCAGCGCCGGCGCGTGCTCGGAAACCCCATCCTCGGCTTCTTCGCTCGCAGCCGTTTCTAGGGGCGCCGTGTTGCGGGAAGGGCGAGTTCGCCTGGACTTGTTTTTCTTTGACATATTCTGGTGAAACTCCTCTCATTATGATGCCAGAATGGGCACCCTTTGTGCAGCTTTTTCCACTCCGCTTGGGCACAGCACAGGCCTTGTTCTCTACTGTTCGCGGTTGGAAAACCTTGCCGGAAAATGGGACAAGGTCGAGGTTTGGCAGGGGCGGGCAGGGCAGCAAAGCGCTGCTGCCGCAGGAACAGCGATGAAAACGGTTGGCCGACATCTTCTTATTGAGTTTTATGATTGCGACAGGCCCCTGCTCGATGATCTCGACAGCCTGCGGAAAATCATGATCAGGGCTGCTGAAACCGTCGGGGCCAGCGTATTAGGTGAAACCTTTCACCGCTTCGCACCCCAGGGGGTGAGCGGTACGGTGGTCATTGCCGAGTCTCACTTGTCGCTTCATACCTGGCCTGAGAACGGTTACGCGGCAATCGATATCTTCACCTGTGGCGGTCTCGTACCGGGCGACGCGTTTGGTTATCTCGCAGCCAGTCTGCACGCCGGCAGCGCACGTCAGCGCGAAATCATACGAGGCTTGCCCGAGCAGATCGACGACGACCGAATTTTCGGAGCCGCGGATGTTAAAGTTCTGAGCCGGGAATGCGATCTGGTCGAGCTGCGCAGGGCCGAGGGCTGATCACGCGGCATGGGATTACCGGACAAACCTGGAAGTAGCGACCAGGCAGCGGCCTTGCTTGACGGGGGGCTCATGCCGGCGACGCGCGGTGGCTTTGATGGCGAGTGGTTCACCGAGGAGGCGAACGGGTCTGCTCGCTTCGCGGTGAAGATGGACGCCCTGCTCCACGAAGAGCGATCTCCCTGGCAGAAAATTTCGGTATACGACAGCAGCTTCTTCGGCAGGGTGCTCACCCTCGATGATGTATTCATGCTCAGTGAGCGAGATGAGTTCGTTTACCATGAGATGCTCGTTCATGTTCCCCTGCTCGCGATGCCCGATCCCGCCAGCGTTCTTATAATCGGGGGAGGCGACGGCGGTTGCCTGCGTGAGGTGTTGCGCCATGACTGCGTGCAGAGAGTCGTGCTCTGCGAGCTCGATGAGCGCGTCAGTCGGGTCTGCGAGCAGTATTTTTCCTGGCCGGAATCAGCTTTCGCCGATGCCAGGGCCGAGTGCGTGTTCGAGGATGGGATTACCTTCATAAAGAAGCATACTGCCGCTTTCGACCTTGTCATAGTCGACAGCACCGATCCGGTGGGCGCCGCGGTTGGTTTGTTCAGGCGGGAGTTCTACGAGGCGGTACGAGCTTGTTTGCGCAGCGGCGGAGTGATGACCGCGCAGACCGAATCACCCCACTGGAACGCCGACATGCTTGGTGCCATAAACCGTGAAATTCGCTCGGCCTTCGGCCAGGTGGATTCCTATCTCGCGATGATTCCCACTTACCCAGGTGGTTGCTGGTCCCTGGCCTGGGCCTCGTCTACTCGCCGCCCGGGGGATTTTTTTGACCAGCAACGCGCGAAGGAAATAGCCGCATCCTGTTCTTACTACCAACCGGGTCTACAATCGGCTGCCTTTCAATTGCCGGTGTTTGCGGAGCGCGCTTGCAGCGGCGAGAACCTGTTCGAGCGTTTTGACAGCAGGGTCTACAGGAACCGAAATCGCGATGATTGAAAGCAGCCAGACAGTAGCGGTGGTCATTCCGGTGCGCGACCGTGTGCAGTTGCTCGGCCGGGCGCTCGACTCGGTGCTGGCCCAGCTACGGCCACCCGATGAGATCGTGGTGGTGGATGACGGATCGGTCGACGGCAGTGCTGACCTGGTGAAGCAAGGCTACCCCGGCGTCAAGCTGTTAATGCAGGCGCCAGCGGGCGTGAGCGCGGCACGTAATCGAGGAATCGCCAGTAGTAGCTCGGACTGGCTCGCCTTTCTTGATTCGGACGACGCCTGGCATCCCGACAAGTTGCAGCGACAGTTGACGGCCCTCTCTGAACGGCCATCGATGAAAATATGCCACTGCGACGAGATCTGGTTGCGTAACGGCCGGCGCGTGAACCCGATGCGCAAGCACGCGCGTTACGGTGGCTGGGTATTCGAGCGGTGCCTGCCGCTGTGCTGTATCTCGCCTTCGACCGCGCTGGTTCACCGGGATGTTTTTGCCTCGGTCGGCGTATTCGACGAAACCCTGCCTGCCTGCGAAGACTACGATCTCTGGTTGAGGGTCAGCGCTCGTTTTCCAGTGCTGTATCTCGACGAAAAACTCGCCACGCGTTGGGGCGGGCACGCCGACCAGCTATCCGCGCGCTACCCCGCCATGGACCGATTTCGGGTCAAAGCACTGGAGAAGGTGCTGCTCCCGGGGACGCTGCAGCCCCGCTGGCGCCGGGCGGCCGCCGCCGAGGCGCGCCGCCGCCTCGACATTCTCGCCGCCGGGTCTGAGCGCAGGGGGAGGGTGCAGGAGGCGTGTGCGTTCCGTGCACGCGCGGCCGAACTCGGCAGGTACCAGCGGTGAGCGCGGCGACCGTTAACCTGGTCGTAGCCATGGGCTGCGAAGCCGCACCCCTGCTGCGTGGCCTTGCTTTGAAGTCACTGCCTGTCGAAGGCGGCTTCAGGGCCTGGTGTGATGACGCGCGCGAAACTTTCCTCCTGCAGGCTGGCATCGGCAGGGTCAATGCAGCCGCGGGGGTCGTAACGTTGCAGGGGTTGTCGGGACACCCGGCCTGTTCGGCCTGGCTCAACGTCGGTATTGCCGGGCACGCTGAGGAGGAGATCGGTCGCGTACTGGTGGCCGAATCTGTTCAGGAAGAGGCGGGTGGCAGGGTGCGCTACCCGGCGTTACCCGCGGGCCTGGCCCTGGGAACGTCCCCGCTTCTGACCGTAGACAGGCCGAGCAGTGAGTATCGCCCCGGGTTTCTTCACGACATGGAAGGGTCGGCCTTCATGGCGACGGCCCTGCGCTACTCGAGCACGGAACTCGTGCACTGCCTGAAGGTCGTGTCCGACAACCGGGCTCAGCCCTTGTCGGAGGCTGGCTTGAGCAAGACCAGGGTCGAGTCCCTGGTCGAACTGGCGGTTGAGGATGTCGTTTCGATGGTGGCTGCGTTGAGGGGCCCGGCCGAACAGAGGGCAAGCCGACTCGCGCCGCCGGCGGAATGGCAGAAAGTGTCCGAAGACTATGCTTGCTCGGTGACCCAGGCCGCCCTGCTCCGACGCTTGCTGCAGCGCTGGAATGCCCTGTTTCCGGGACGAGAGCTGCCGGAGGTGAAGCAACCCGCTTTGGCCCGCGGCACCGCAGCTGGCGAACTGCTGCGGCAGCTCGAAGCGGGACTCGATGAGATGTGGCAGCGGGACGGTCAGTGATCGAGACCATTTACATTGAACGCGATCTGCTCGAGCACCCCCGGGCCCGGTCCGTCATGAAACGCCTGCCCCGCGCCCGGGTCGTCAGCTGCGATCACTACGGCGAGGTTTTCAATCCCCACGGCCAGGATTTTCGCCTGCAGAAGGCGAACCCCGCCCTGCTGATCGCTCGCAAGCGCGGCCGCATGGTCCTGCCCGTGCCGCCGGGGTCGGGTATAGGTGCAGAGCAGGACTTCTATTTTTCCCACCTGCTCAACTGTCCCTACGACTGTCGCTATTGTTTTCTGCAGGGCAGTTACAACTCTGCCAGCCTCGTTCTCTTCATTAACTACGAAGACTTCATGACGGCGGTGGACGAACGCATCGGCGAACTCGGCGATGGTGAACAGGCTTGTTTCTTTTCGGGTTATGACGGTGACTCGCTGGCTCTCGATGCGGTCACGGGTTTCGCCGGAGAGTTTCTCAGTTTCTTTGAGCAGCGCCCGCGCGCGTGGCTCGAGTTGCGTACCCGCTCGGTCAATACGGCTGCGCTGCTGGCGAGGGAGCCGATTGACAACTGCGTGGTGGCTTTCAGCCTTTCGCCTCCCGCGGTTGCCGATCGCTTCGACATCGGCGCTCCTCCGGTTCGCTCACGCCTGAAAGCAATGGCGGGGCTCGCGCGGGCCGGTTGGAAACTTGGCGCGAGGCTCGACCCGCTGTTGTTTCACGATGGCTGGGAGCGGGGCTACAAGCAGTTGATCGATGATCTTTTTGCCTGTGTACCGACTTCGTCGCTGCACTCCCTGTCGTTGGGGCCGCTGCGCTTTCCGCCGAAAGTGCTTGAGAAAATGAGACGACTTCATCCCACGGATCCCTTGCTCGCTGCTCCTACCGAGGAATGGCTGGGCGCGCGGGTTACACCGCGAGATATTCACGAACAGATGCAACGGCTCTGCGTGGAGTGCCTGCCTGCCTCTCTGGATAAGTCTCGGGTGTTCTGCTGGCCGGCCAATGAGGGGCTCGCGCGCGGTGAGCAATCGCGACTCGCTGTGTGAATTGCTCGCCGAGACTTGCGGTAGCCGGTGTTCTACGGGTAGAACACGTTTCACTCGTGCGGGGGTATGCTGCCGAGCAGGTCGACGGATAACTGGATGAGCAGAAAGGCTGAAACAGGTGAGAACAAGGGCATTCTGACCGCGCCCTACGTGCTTGAGTACAGTTATACGCGCAGCACCGGTCCCGTGCTTGGCCGTTTTCTGAGCGGCCTGCGCGACAAGAAGATTGAAGGAATACGGACCGCGGACGGGCGCGTCCTGGTTCCGCCCGTTGAAACCGACCCTGTCACCGGTGATGAACTCGATGATTTCGTGCAGGTGGGTGAGATTGGAACGGTCACCGCTTGCAGCTGGCTTGCCGAACCGCGGGCCGAACATCCCCTCGACAAGCCCTTCGCATGGGCTCTGGTACAGCTGGACGGAGCCGATACAGGCCTCCTGCACGCCGTTGACTGCGGCAGCGCAGAAAAGCTTCAGGTTGGAAGCCGCGTGGAGGTGTCCTGGCGTGACGAGAGGCACGGTTTCATCACCGATATCGAGTGTTTCAGGCTGGTAGGAGACTGATGGCTGAAGATCCCATAACAGGCATCGTGTGCCCCATACGCCTGGACTACACGATCACGCCGGGTAAGGCGCAGGCGCGTTTTCTCAGGGGCCTCGAAAGCGGCAAACTGCTGGGCCAGCGCTGTCCGGCCACCGGCAAGGTCTACATGCCTCCACGGGGTTCATCGCCAACCCACGGTCTACCCACCACCGAGGAGGTGGAGGTAGCCGACAGGGGAATCGTCACAACATTCTGCGTAGTGAACCTCCAGTTTGCTTCCACCGTTCGTGAGATTCCCTACGTGTGCGCTCAGATACTGCTCGACGGCGCCGACATTCCGTTTTTCTTCGTCGTGCAGGAAGTTGATGTAAACGAAATACGTATGGGTATGCGCGTTGAGGCTGTCTGGCGAGATCCCTCCGAGTGGGGCCCGACGCTTGAGAACATCTTGTTTTTCAAACCGACCGGTGAAGCCGATGCTCCCCGGGAATCCTACAAGGAGCATGTCTGATGCGCGACGTAGCCGTGGTTTCGTTCGCCCAGGCTCCCAACCTGAGGGCAGACCGCGAGCGCAACGAGGTTGAGATCGTTATGCCGGTGGTGCGCGAGGCTCTCGATAGCGTCGGCCTTAAGCAGAGCGACATTGGTTTTACCGTTTCGGGCAGCTGCGATTATCTCACCGGCGTGCCTTTTTCTTTCGTCATGGCCCTGGACGCGGTCGGCGCCTGGCCGCCGATTGAAGAGAGCCACGTGGAGATGGACGGAGCCTGGGCCTTGTACGAGGCCTGGGTCAGGCTTCAGCATGGCGATATTGACGCCGCCTTGATTTACAGTTTCGGCAAGACCTCGCTCACAGATCTCGACAAGGTAATGAGCTGTCAGCTCGACCCCTACACGCTTATGCCCCTGTGGCCTGGTGCCATCAGCCTGGCTGGCCTGCAGGCCAGCGCCATGCTGGCCGCGGGTACGGTCAGCGAAGCCGATATGGCAGCCGTGGCCTCGCGCAGCCGCGAGGCGGCCCAGGGCAACCCGGCGATTCCCGAAGCGGAAAGTCCCGCCGACGTTGACGAGCTGCTGTCGCGCCCACGCGTGGCGCATCCTCTGCGTGAGCACGACATTGCTCCTTCCACCGATGGTGCAGCCGCGATAGTGTTGGTTGCTGGCGACCGCGCCGCAGAGGTCTGTGACAAGCCGGCGTGGATAAGCGGTATTGACCACAGGGTGGATACCCACGCGCCGGGCAACCGCGACCTGACCACCTGCCCGTCGGCGCGAATGGCCGGCGAGCGCGCGGGTGTCGGCAGGGGCGGCATCGAAGTCGCCGAGGTATACGCGCCGTTTTCTCACCAGCAGCTGCTCCTCGCGGGCGAGCTTGATCTTGGCGACGGCGTCGATCTTAACCCCTCGGGTGGTGCGCTGGCGGGCCACACTTTCATGGTGGCGGGGCTCGCGCGCATAGGCGAAGCAGCCCGGCGCATTCACGACGGCACTGCCTCGAGGGTGCTGGGGCACGCGACGGCTGGTCCCTGCCTGCAGCAGAACCTGGTCTGCGTCATGGAGGCGGGTCGATGAGCGAGCGCTGCGCCGTTACAGGCGTTGGCCAGCGACGTGTCCATGCACGGGCTGGTTCGTGAAGCCGCGGTGCGTGCCCTGGCTGACGCCGGCCTGGGATGGGAAGACATCGACGCCGTGGTGGTCGGCAAGGCACCCGACCAGTTCGAAGGCGTTATGATGCCCGAGCTCATGATGGCCGACGCTCTGGGTGCGGTCGGTAAGCCATTGATACGAGTGCACACCGCCGGTAGCGTGGGCGGCTCGACCGGCCTGGTGGCGGCTGGACTGGTGCAGGGAGGCGTGCACAAGCGGGTATTGGTGGTGGCCTGGGAGAAGCAATCCGAGGCCGACGCGTCCTGGGTGCTGATGATGAAAATTCCATTCGCAGCTCCGCTGGTCGCGGGTGCGGGCGGGTACTTTGCACCCTACATTCGCGCTTACATGGAGCGCTCGGGGGCGCCGGCGGATACGGGCATAAAGGTGGCAGTTAAGGATCGCCTCAACGCTCTCAAGAACCCTTACGCTCACCTCCAGATGCCCGATATCACCGAAGAGATGGTGGCTGATTCGCTCATGCTCTGGGACCCCATACGCTACCTCGAGACCTGCCCGTCTTCGGACGGGGCCTGCGCGCTGGTGCTGACCGCCGAGGACGCTCTGGGAAGCTGCCAAAACCCGGCCTGGATCGTGTCGAACGCGATGCGCAGCGAACCCACAATGTTTGCGGGCCGCGACGGTGTGAACCCGCAGGCTGGGATCGATTGCGCGGCTGAACTCTACCGAAAGGGGGGAATCACCGACCCGCGGCGGCAGATAGACGTGGCGGAAATCTACGTTCCCTTCAGCTGGTTTGAGCCGATGTGGATGGAGAACCTTGGGTTTGCCGAGCAGGGCGAGGGGTGGAAGATGACAATGTCGGGAGCAACCGCGATGGATGGTGATATGCCCATCAATCCGTCGGGCGGTGTGCTTTCCTCCAATCCGATAGGCGCGTCAGGCCTGCTGCGTTTTGCCGAGGCGGCCCTGCAGGTAAGAGGCATGGCCGGCGAACACCAGGTGGACGGCGCAAAGCTGGCAATGGGTCACGCCTATGGTGGCGGTTCGCAGTACTTCGCCATGTGGCTGGTGAGCAGCGACAAACCGTGAAGAGCTGCGCCCCGCCCGCAAGGCTCGCCACTGGGGGAAGCAACTGATGTCTGAACCCGCACTGCTGGTCGAACGCGATGGAGGCGTCGTTACCCTGACGCTCAATCGGCCCGAAGCCCGTAACGCCTTCAATCCCGAAATGCTCTGTGGTTTGGCTGACGCGTGGGACCTGGTAGACGGCGACGACAGCGTGCACGTGGCCATTCTCACCGGCGCGGGCGGTAATTTTTCTGCCGGCGCTGACCTCGACCAGCTCGTGGGTAAGCTCATGAAGGGCTTGCCCCCTGACAACGAGCACGAAGAACGTATTCAGCAGGACTACTCGATTATCTACAAGGGCTTTCTCAAGGAGTACCGCCTGGCCAAGCCGTTGTTGGCCGCTGTCGAAGGTTATTGCTACGCCGGCGGCATGGAGATGCTCATGTCAGCCGATATTCGAGTGGCGGGCGAGGGCGCGCGCATAGCGATTTCTGAAGTCTGCCGTGGCTTGTTTCCCATGGCTGGCACAACAGTGCGCTTGCCGAGACAGATTCCCTACACGGTAGCTATGGAGATGCTGCTCACCGGCGCGCCGCTGGACGCCGCCGAGGCGCTGAGGGTCGGCTTGCTGGGCCACGTGGTCAAAGATGGCGGGGCCCTGGCCAAGGCCAGGGAACTGGCCGACGCGATAGCGAAGAACGGACCGCTGGCTGTTCGGAACATCAAGGCTTCGGTGCTGGAGAGCTCGTGCCTGCCCGAGGAAAAGGCCTTCGTGCGGGAACTCGAACTCGGCATGGAGGTGATGTCCAGCGAAGACGCCCGCGAGGGTCCAAGGGCTTTTCTTGAAAAACGCCCAGCCCGCTTCAAGGGAAAGTGAATTGGCAGACGACACCGACAAGACCCACGCCTGGTGGCAGTCGTCGGCCGTACCGGCGGAAGGCACCTGGGCCGAGAAACGCAAGCTTGCGGCCAGCCTGCGACGCTTGATAGGGCTGGCGGTGCTTTCTGATCCGGAGCCGGGGGTGCTCGAAACGGCCGCCGGCGAGATGGACAAGATTTCGCAACAACTCGAGCAGCAGCCGCAACGCGGCAGCCTTGACGCTTTTGCCGAAACTTCCACGGCCGGAAACGTTCACGCGCTCTTTGACCGCAGCCCAGTTGTGGGTCTTTCCAACCCCCTGTCTCCTCCCATGAGGCTGGAGCTCGAAGGCGACACGGTGCGCGGTTTCGTCAAGTTTGGCTCGGCCTACGAAGGCCCGCCGGGACACGTTCACGGTGGGGTTGTAGCCGAGCTGTTCGATGAGCTGCTGGGCTTCGCGCAATCAATCACTGGCAGTCCGGGCATGACCGCGACTCTCTCCATCGACTACCTGCGACCTACACCGCTGCATGTGGACCTTAACTGTCGCGCCTCAGTTGCGCGGGTGGAGGGACGAAAGATCTATGCCGAGGGCGAGCTCTGCAAGGACGAGATCGTGCTGGCTCGGGGCAGGGGAATGTTCGTGTCGGTCGACCGTAAGCGAATGCAGAAGATGATGGAGCAGGCGGGGCTCCGCCGCGACGCTGAAACGGGCTGACTCGGCTGGGGGGCACAAGAGCTGCCGCGGGCGGTTATATAACTCAGGCTGGGCTATCCCCCGTTCCCCCGAAAGGGTGGAGGATACTGGCCGGAAGCCCAATTTATAAGGGTTTTAAGAACGTCTGGGCTTTGGCCCCCAACTTGCAATATCTTTTGTGTGCGCCTGTTAAAGGCGTACACCGGCAAGCAGAGATCGGACGACCCCCCTGAGCTCTGTTAGCCGTATTCGGTGTAACCGGCATTCGGGTTCTGCTTCTGGCAGGGCCCGGTGCCGGCGGCACCGAATGTTTTTTGCCATGGCGCCGCCGGTAGCAATCTGCTTCAGCCGAGAACGAAACCGGCCGCGACCCTGACCTTGCTGACCACTGCTTCCTGGTCGTGCAGTCCACCGGCCCAGCCCACCAGCGAAGCGAACCAGACCTGCTGCAGCACCAGCGCTTCGGCAGAGTGATCATTGCCGTTGTTTCCGGTCTCGGGTCCGTGCAGCGCGGTATCGGTCAGGGCGGCTATGCGCCCGTGAAAGGTTGCTACCTGTTCGGTCAGGTCAGGGTTGGCCGAGGCCACCGATTTGAGTATCGCCTGGGCCAGTCTCGGTCGCCGGCACATACCGCTGGTGGCCACGGCAAAAACCGACACCACACGATCTATAGGGTTGACCCCACGGGCCGGATTGCTGCTGAGGTAGCGTTCGAGAGTAGTCACTTCGGCCGCCAGGGCCGCGACCAGGAGGTCTTCCTTGCTGCGAAAATGCCTGTAGAGCGTACCCAGGGCCACACCGGCATCAGCAGCTACGTCGCGCAGCCGCACGGCTTCGAATCCCCCTTTCTCGGCCAGGGCAACGGCGGACTCTACAATTCGCTCTGCGCGCTCTTCCACGGCAGCAAATTGAAACACGTTACAGCGGTAAACACCAGACTTTACATAGGTCTGACCCGGCAGTAGCAGCGGTACGTGGGCGCAGCGGCAGCAGTTGAAATATGGTCTTCAGGCCTGCCGAGACAATGCGCCGTCGCCACCGTGGTAGTGGTGTTGCTTACGCTTTCGCCGGCAGGCGCAGCAGAGCTGCCTGCGCACCATGTTCCAGCAGGTGGGTTTACCAACCCGGGTTATGTGGACGGTGGCCGCCCCGCCTTTCTAACCGGGATGGGATTCCTGGCGGGAAGAGTGTTCAGGACGTTTCGCCCGCTTGGTCGTGCCGCCGTCTCGGTGGACGATAGCGCTGCCATGTTTAAGCGTTGGAAGGCGGATCAAAACGCCCCGACGGTAACCTGGATCGGCCATTCCAGCCTGTTGGTTCGCCAGGGCGGGGTGTACTTTCTTACCGACCCCATGTGGTCCGAATACGCCAGCCCCATAAAACTCGGCCCGCGCCGCCTCCAGCCTCCTGGAATGTTGCTGGCCGAACTTCCCGACATCGCTTTCGTCGTGATTTCGCACAATCACTACGATCATCTCGATCTGCCTACATTGAAAACTCTTTCCGAGCGGGGAAGCAGCTTCGTAGTGCCGCTGGGCAACGCGGCTCTCCTGGGCGATAAGGGCATCGGACCGGTGCTCGAACTGGACTGGTGGCAATCGGTCAAGATAGATGGCTTGGAGATCACCTGCATTCCGGCCCGGCACTGGAGCGGGCGCGGGCTGCGGGATCGCAACCGGGCTCTTTGGTCCGGCTGGGCTGTCAAGTCCGAAGACAGGCTGTTCTATTTTGCGGGTGACACTGCCCCTTCCGGCGCCTTCGATGAAATCCGCCGCCGACTCGGAAGACCGACCCTGGCCGCCCTGCCCGTGGGCGCCTACCTGCCGATAGAGATCATGTCGCTGTCGCACATGAACCCGGAGCAGGCTATAGATGCGGCGGTCAGCCTGGGCGCCTCGAAGACAGTAGCCGTCCACTTCGGTACTTTTGATCTTGCCGATGAAGCACTCGACGAGCCGCCCCGCCGCTTCAGGGCTGCTTCCACGCTGGCGGCGCGGGGGCCGGAGGTGGACTGGGTGATGAAAGTAGGCGAGACCCGTGGCTGGTAGGTGGAAAAGCAGAAATGTCTGAAGAGCAGGCCGACAGTAGCCGGGATCGTTTGTTCGCGGGGTGTTTTGGTTGCGGGCCGGAGAACGACAGCGGCCTGGGCCTGGCCTTCAAGCAGGACAACGATGGCGTGGTGTGTCGCACGGCTATCGACACGAACTTCGTGGGCTACGAGGACTTTGTCCACGGTGGAATTGTTTCGACCCTGCTCGACGAGGCCATGGGCTGGGCTGTATTCGAGGGACTGGGACGCTACGGGGTTACCAGTAAGCTCGCCGTAGAATTTCACCGCCCGGTAAAGGCGGCCATTGAACTGATCGTTTCGGCGCGCATCATTGAACAGGAAGGTACGACGGTGAGAACAGAGGCCGCCATCAAGGACAGCCGCGCCAGACTTCTTGCCAGCGGCAGTGCGGAGTGGTCGCTCGTAAGAACGGCCCGCTCCCGGACGAGCAGTTGACGACCACTGTCGAGACAGAGTCTGCTGGCCTTTACCTCCTGGTCGGCGAATCGGCCATCGTTGATCCCAGGGCCAGGAAGCTGGCCGTTGCCGCGCTCAACGGGGGCAATGTAGACACAGATCTCGCGATCCTGCGCTCCCCCGAAGCCACTGTTGCCCAGGCCGAAGCGGAGTTGTTGCAGGTCGGGATGTTCGGTGGAAACCGCTGCGCCTGGCTTCGGGGTTTTGATGCGAGCCTGGAAGGAGAAGTAGATGACCTGCTCGAGCTCGTAGAGCGCGGCGTTCCGGCGGGTGCTTGCTTGCTGGTCACCGCCAGGGTGGTTGATCGCCGCAGCAGGCTCTACAAGGCAGTCAAGGGACTCGATGGTTTCGAAGACCTGAGGATTGCCGTCGACAGGGGCGGTAACCTTGAAGAGGGCTCGGTACACGCACTGGTACGCGCGGAGTGCCGCCGTGCCGGCCTCGCGGAACCCTCGCGGGCGGTGCTCGCCCTGGTATCCGAGCGCGCGGGTAGTAACGAGGGCGTGTTGCTGGGCGAAGTTCAGAAGCTCTGCCTGGCGGTGGCCGAGGGCGGGGCGCTCGAGGTGGCCCAGGTGAGAGAGCTTATGTCCGATTACGCCCAGGCTGGCGTTTTCGGGCTGACCGATGCCCTGAGCAGGCGCGACGGCCCCGCGGCCCAGGCTGCGCTAGACGAGATGCTCGACCGGGGTCAGTTTCCCTTGATGATATGCGCGGCACTGGGAACCCACGTGGGCGCTCTGTACGAGGCTTCACGGCATCTGGGCCTGCTCAGCAGGCGTGATCTCGAGGGCAGCTCGGAGGGGTTTTCCCGCTCTGCCTGGAAGTCGCTGCCCGCAGAAGTGCGCGACGGCTTTTCGACGCCCTGGCGCGCGTTTCACCAGTTCCGGGCGGCGGCGGCTTTCGGTCCTGCTGCCCTGGCGGCCCTGCACAGCGGTGTGCTGGAACTGGACAGCGCCCTTAAATTGTCACCCCTGAGTGAGCGGATGCTCTTTGCCGGCTTCGTCTCCTCGGCCTGCAGCCGTTAGCCCCCCGGTCTTTCGTCCCGGGGAGGATGGAGAACTGGGCGAATTTTTTTTTGATAACTGGAGGCCCTGTGGTAGTTTGGCTTGAGGCCGTTGCCCTGGAACGGCCCTGATTGTAGGAGGTGTGGATGAATCCTTCCCGTTTCGGACTCTCGCGCCACCCGTTTGACCAACGGGGTGGAGCCGACAATGGGCCGCTGTCGGATGTGTGGGCCGCACTCCTTGCGGAGTTGAGAGCTGGCCTGCAGGCGCCACAGGGTATCACCCTGCTCATTGGCGAGTCGGGCACGGGCAAGAGCACTCTTGTCCGCTCTCTCGATGAGAAATTCGGTGACCTCGCCCGGGTGGTCTACGTTCCCGGGGCAGGCCCCGGCCTTCGGCACCTGCTGGGCGAAGCCCTGACGGGCCTCGGCGTGGAACTGCCGGGCAACAGCGAGGCTGACCTGGTCGAGGCGCTGCAACAACAGGCGCATAGCCTGGCCGACCGGCAGTGCGCCACCGTCATCATCATTGACGACGCCCAGGATCTACCAGCTAAGACATTGGAGAGGCTCGCCTCGCTGTTCGGCGACGATCCAGCTGATCACACGATGCTTCACGTCTTCCTCGTGGGCCGGCCTGAACTCCTTGATCGCATGAACGCGGCCTCGGATCGTAGTGTCCTAAAGCAGCTGGTGCAGGTTTGTCGAATGGATCCTCTCGACAGCGAGGAGTCGCTGGAATACATCCGTATGCGCGTTGAAGAAGTCGGCGGCTCGGTAGAGGGACTGTTTTCCGCCGAAGCCCTGAGCGGTATCGTTGAGCGTGCCGAAGGCATTCCTGGACGTATCGACGAACTTTGCTGTCGTGCGCTCGAGGAAATCGACGGCTCCGAGCCGGCCGGCTTGGAGCAGGTGCAAGCATCGGTCGAAGATAACAGAGGGCTTGAGCTGGAGCTCGAAGCAGAAATCATTGAGGAGCCGGCTGGTGGGGGCAGGGTAGTTGAGCCCGCGTTGCCTGCGGCGCACGTGTTGGGCGAGGATTTCGGTTTGGGGTCCGACACCGAAAGCGGGCGGCCGCCGAAGGCTTCTCGACGCAGGGCCAGCGGTGTATCCGAATCCACGGATGAAGATGTCGGAGTAGTCGCCAATCGCCGTCGCCTCGGTTTGTGGGCCGTGGGATTCTTTGCCGTGGTGGCAGGCCTGGCCGCAGCGCTGACCGGAAAAGGGCCGGGCGCGGATTCGATACGGATGGCCCTTGCGCCGGGCGGGCGCGATGCCCCTGAGGCCAGCGCTGACGGCAGTAAGGTTACGGCGGCTGGTTTGCAGGAAATGTCGAGGGTCGCAGTTGGTTCGCTGGGCAAGGTCGACCAGAGCATGGTGACCGCGGTGCCCGGACTGAAAGTAAAACGTAACAGGGCAGCCGAGCTTGGTGCGCGGCAGCGGCAGACCTTTGGCAAGCCGGTCAAGCCTGCAACGAGTGTGGCCAAGGCATCGCCCGGGGGCAGTGCAGCCGACAAGGCGGCCCTTGCGGTCGCCAGCATCGCGCCGGTAGCCGCAAGCCCGGCCAGGGAGCCTGCTCAAGTTGCGCCGGCCGTAGCGAAACCGGCCGCTGTGAAACTGGCCGCTGTGAAACCGGCCGCTGTGAAACCGGCCGCTGTGAAACCGGCCGCTGTGAAACCACCAGCGCCTGCTGCTCCGCTTGCTGTCGCTACAGCCTCGCTTGGCGGGGCCAAAGCCAAGCCTCGGGTCGCGGCCGTTAGATTGCCTCCAGCAGCTTTGCCGGTGGTGGCGCCACCGCCGGCGCTGGTCACGCAGCCGGTAGTGAAAAGACATATCGCGCAACAAGCGCTCAAGCCTGTTCCTGTAAGCAGGGCTCCCGTCGCAGCGGTTCCGGGGCCCGTGGCTATGATTCCGACCAGTTACTACGGCTTGCAATTGGGGGCGTTCTCTTCGGCGGCCAACGCCCAGGCGCTTCGCGGCAGGGCTGCCCGCGTGACCGGCGATGTTCACCTCGTCGAAGTCAGTCGCGACGGCGCAATTCTCTACCGAGTGGTCGCGGGGCGTTACCAGACAGAGGCGGCAGCGGGGCGGGCTAAAACAGCGCTCGCGGCAGCGGGGCTTGGTTCATTCGTCAAGCGTTTCGGCTCGAGCATTAACTGAGCCGTCGGAGGCCTGATCTGGCCATAATGCACGTCCGTGGTGCTGGGGTGGCAGGAATGCACTGCCGGTAATACAGGCCTCAGCGAGTCCGAGTCCGAAACAGCTGCTTTGTACTCCGCTTTGTCGACCAGGGCTAACCCCCTTAAATACAGACTGTTTTTGCTGTTCGGGCGGCGCGTACGGTGGCTCTGTGTCGCTGTCGGCGGTATCGCCGTGAATTCGTGTGCTGGCACTCCTCTTGCCTATAGAAAGCGCTGCCCGACCGGGCGGACTTTGCCTCAGGGAGCCCAGATGATCATCGACAACGAATCCTTTACCCAGATCGCTCTGCATGTCAGGAGGGCCTCGGACAGCCTTTTGACCGCCGCGAGAAATCTAGCCGATTTCAGTACCGATGAAAGCCACGAGGAAGAAGCCAGCGGGCTTAACTCCACCGTGGAATCGCTGGTGTCCATGAACGAGGAGTTCATTGTCCTCGAGCAGCTCTTGCGTGCCCTGTGGGACGCAAACCGTCAAGAGCAAGAACTCATCAGCTGAAAGGATAGTCTTGTAGCCTTTAACGGCGGCTTTTACTGTAATTTTTATTCGAGTTCTCGCGGCTTCACTGGCCGCTGGCGGCGGCTGAGTGTAGACTGTGCCCACCGAGGTGGTCTTCCCTGACCTCCCGCGGGCCGCCAGGTGGAATACTTTATCTCGTCCGAGTTCTTTGTGGGCCAGGCAGCCTGGCTGCTCCTGGCCGTAACCGCCACGTCCATCGCCGTGCTGGCCTGGGGTGCAGACCGACTGGTAGACGGGGCGTCGGGACTCGCGGCCGGCTTCGGGGTACCGAAGGTGGTTGTTGCCGCGACCGTGGTCTCGCTGGGAACTACCAGTCCTGAGTGTGCCGTGTCGGTTATTGCCGCCTGGTCGGGCGAACCGGGACTGGCCCTTGGTAACGCCATCGGTTCGGTGGTGACTGACACCGGTTTGATATTCGGGCTTGGGTGCCTCCTGGCAACGCTGCCGGCTGACCGGAAACTTCTCAACAGGCAAGGCTGGTTCCAGGCCGGATCGGCCCTTGTCCTGGCGCTGCTTTGCTACGGGTCGTTGATTGCGTCGGGGCGATCAGCGGTCTTGGGCAGGGATGCAGGCCTGTTGCTTATCGCTCTGCTCGTTGCCTACCTGTACTTGTCGGTGAGCTGGAGTCGGCGTGACCGGGGATCCGTTGACATGGCTGGCGACTTGTTAACGGGCGAATCGATTCTGGGTGATGCGGCAGCGCCCGTCGGCAAGCTGCTGGCCACGCTCCTCTTGGGCCTGTTGGTGGTCGTTTTCTGCAGCCAGGTGCTCGTTCTCGCGGTTTCGGAGTTGGCCGTACAGGCCGGCGTCTCTAAACTGGTCATTGCCGGTACGCTGGTCGCACTCGGGACTTCGCTGCCGGAACTTGTCGTGGGGCTGAGTGCGGTACGCAAGGGGCACCCCGAAATCCTCGTGGGAACCGTCATCGGTGCCGACGTTCTCAACGTCCTGTTCGTTGTTGGAGCATCAGCCCTCGCGGCTCCCCTGCCACTGCTCGAAACAGGCGCTGAACTTCCGGCCTTGCTGTTCTACCTGCACCTTCCAGTCATGCTGCTTATGCTGGGTTGGTTCAGGTTCTGCGTTGGCAGGGCGGGTCAAAGCGGCGTTTTCAGCCGCTGGATGGGTGGCCCGCTGATAGCCGCGTGGGTAATCTACGTAGCCGTACAGGCCTGGCTGGGCGCGGCGGTCTGAGAGCTCAACTGACGCGGGTAACCAATCCGCCGGCCAGGTCGGCGAGGCGCTGGCTGAAAATCGATTCGGGTAACCCGCCTATTGTCTCGAGCGCGGACTCTACGTGTCCAGCGGCCAGCGTGCGTACACGCGAGATCACGTCGCCGCTGCGTATGGCCGATAGCGCGGCTTCAACTTCCGCGTTCGAAGCGTTGTCGTTTGTGAATGCGTGGTGCACGGCCTTGTCGTCGAGGGCCCAGACCGTGGGCAGGGATGGGTTGCCGTCGCGAAGGTCGGTACCCAGCATTTTGCCGGTCTTCTCGGTGTCGCCTTCGACGTCAAGGATGTCATCAACCATCTGGAAAGCGAGGCCTATGTCTTTTCCGCAGGCCCCCATTCTCTCAATTTCTTCTTCGTTCTGCCCGGCGAGAAAAGACGCTATTCGCGTCCCCGCGCGAAACAATGACGCCGTCTTGCGATCAATTATTTCGAGGTAGTGGTCGACCGTCACCGCGTCGTTGCGACGATAGCGAGCCTGCATGATTTCGCCTTCGGTCAGCTGTACGCAGGCGCCGGCAGCCCAGGCGACGATTCGTTCTTCAAAACGGCCGCAAACATCGAAGGCCCTGCAGAACAGAAAATCTCCCGCCACCAGGGTGTCGGCCAGTCCGTAGCGCAGGTAGGCGGCTTCTTTGCCGCGGCGAGTGGAGTTGGCGTCGATGATGTCGTCGTGAAGCAGGGTGGCCGTGTGTATGAGCTCCAGTGCTACTGAGAGGTCGATCACGTCGGTGGCGTCGGTGCCCCCGCAGGCCCGGAAGGTGAGTAGCGCTAACGCCGGTCGTACTCGTTTGCCGCCGGCGTTGATGAGATAATCCGAAACCTCGGAAAGGCGCGGCTCCTGTGATCCGATCACCTCGGCTATACGGTTTTCGACGCGCTCGAGATCTTCGCGCAAGAGGCGATTCTGTTCGATGGGGCTGTGCTGGGTAACTGACACCGGTCGATTCTGGTCGTCTTCCGCAAAGGCGTGAGCATCCTCGGCAGCGCAGGATTCCTTCATATACGGAAGCATGTCAAGACAGCCACTTTACTGTTTCTTGTTACTGTGGCAGCTTCGGCGACAGCTCGGGAGGGCGACTGTTGTTATGGCTACCAAGATAACCGACGAGTGCATCAACTGTGGGGCTTGCGAGCCTGAGTGTCCCAACACTGCGATCTACGAAGGCGGAATCGAGTGGGAAGACAAGGGCGAAATGAAGGCCGCCATAGACGAAGACGTTTATTACATCGTCCCCGCCAAGTGTACTGAGTGCGTTGGCTTTTTTGACCAGGAGCAGTGCGCCGCGGTATGCCCTGTAGACTGCTGCATACCCGACCCGGACATCCCGGAGACCGAGGAAGCACTGCTCGAGAGGGTCAAGGTATTGCATCCGGACGCGGACATTCCGGACCCACCACCTTCTCGCTTCAGGACCTGACCACAGGCATGGCTCGGCCCGGAGATACTGCGAGAAGTTCGACCTGGTCTCGGCTCTTGATTGCGCTGTTGTTGTCGGGGCTTTTCCTTTACCTGGCGTTGCGCGGAGAGGACTGGCAGCGCGTTGGCCAGACCCTGCTGGAGGCCGACTACCGCTGGGTTCTTCCAATGGCAGGCATGGGCGTGTTCTCCCTTTTTGTTCGCACACAACGCTGGCGACTGCTCCTGAACATTTCTTCGGGCCGCCAGTTGCCGCTTGCCCCGTTGTTCTCGGCTTCTGCCGTGGGCTTCATGTCCAACATGCTACTGCCTTTTCGCGTCGGCGAGGTGATACGTCCGTGGCTTGCTTCGCGCAACACCGGGGTTCCAATGAGCCTGGCCGTCGCCACGGTGGTACTCGAACGGGTGCTCGACCTCATTGCCCTGTTGGGCTTTGCGTTGTTGCTGTTGGTCCAGCTCGACCTGCCCGCCGAGGTCGAGCTGTGGATACGCGGAGCCGGTGTCGTGGCTCTTACCGCGGTTGTGATTTTGATCGTTGTGAGATTCAACCGCGAGCGCATGCTGCCCCTTCTCGATCGAATCTGGGGCGTGTTGCCGGCGCGAATTTCGCAACCGCTCGTAAAACTGGAGCACCAGTTTATCGATGCGCTGGTGGCGGTAGGCGATCTTCGCACACTCCTCCTGCTGCTGGCCTGGTCGTTTTACGTGTGGGGGGCTATCGCCGCTTCGTTTGCCCTGGGGTTTCCGGCCTTCGACCTTGAGCTTCCGTACGTACAGGGCGGCATCGGCGTGACGACGCTGGTAGCCCTTGCAGTCGCGGTTCCGTCGGCGCCGGGCTTCTGGGGGACCTTCGAGTACGGCAGCCGCCTGGCCCTTGAAAGCGTCTACGGCACTCCCGCGGTTCTCGCGGTGGGCTACGCTTTCTTCACGCATTTCGTGCAGTTTTCGACTCAAGTCGTGTTAGGGCTTGTGTACCTGGTGAAAGAAGGGCTAAGCTTTGGCGAGCTGGGTCGGTTGGGTAAAACCAGTGCCCCCGGGCAAACAGGCGATGTACCTTCTCAATGATCGTAAACTGCTGCTCTGCGTAGGCGGCGGCATAGCCGCCTACAAGTGCGCCGAGCTCGTTCGCCTTCTAACGGGCGCCGGGGCCACGGTGCAGGTCGCAATGACCGGCGCAGCCGCCCGTTTCGTGTCGCCGCTGACCCTGCAGACGCTTTCGGGCAACCCGGTTGCCACCGACCTTCTTGACGCTTCGCAAGACGCCACTGTTGGCCACATCCGCCTGGCAGACGAAGCAGACGCGGTGCTGGTGGCCCCCGCGACGGCGGATCTGCTCGCCCGGTTAGCCCTCGGCATTAGCAACGACGTGGTGACGGCGGCCGTGCTGGCGACCCGGGCTCCAGTGGTCATCGCACCGTCGATGAATGTAAACATGTATTCGCACCCGGCGGTGCGGGCCAACATCAAAACCCTCGAAGGATATGGCTACTCTGTGCTGGAACCAGACAGTGGCGAGCTCGCTTGCGGTTGGGAGGGTCAGGGCAGGTTGCCCGACCCCGAGGACCTCGCCGACGGCCTGGCGGCTTGTTTCGTCGAGCGCGACCTAGAGGACATGTCGGTTCTCGTTTCTGCCGGTCCCAGCCGGGAAGCTCTCGACCCGGTGCGCTACATCAGCAACCGATCGAGTGGACGCATGGGCTACGCATTGGCGGCCGCTGCTGGAAGGCGAGGAGCCGCGGTGACGCTGGTCAGCGGCCCCTGCAGCCTTCCTTCTCCGAGGGATTGCTCGCTTGTTGATGTAGAGACCGCCGAAGATTTTCGCGAGGAGATGCTCGACCGGGCGGTTGACGCGGACGTGGTGATAATGGTCGCCGCCGTAGCGGATTACGCGCCCGGCACCGTAGCGAAGAACAAGATCAAGAAGGGGGATGCGCAGATGCGCGTTGACCTTGTCAAAACCCCCGACGTTCTTTCGCTGCTCGGTGAGCGTGCGCGACGCCCGAATTCGGTACTGGTTGGGTTTGCTGCCGAGACCGAAAACCTGGCTGCCAATGCCCTGGCCAAGCTGCAAAGGAAGAAGTTGGACCTCGTGGTCGCCAACGACGTGTCGGAAAAAGACGGCGGCTTCGATTCAACGGAGAACGCCGCGCTTATTATCGACCGTGACGGAAAGGACGAGAGCACCGGTTCCATGAGCAAGGATGAGCTCGCCGATCGTATCCTCGACCGAGTCGTGGCCTTGCGGCAGCCGGCCGCAGCCTCCCGCGCTGGTGCGTAGAAGAAAGCGAGGCTAGTCCATTTCGACAGGAATGCGGGGCGCGCGATTGAGCAACCGCTGCATGATTCGTTCTTCTGTCTCCCGGTCGAGGCTTCGGCCGCGGCGCAGTTTCCTGAGCTGCCGCCTCAAGCGGATACTTTGCTTGAGCATCTCGCTGCCCGTTGCGTCCAGCTCCTGGGTGAACGAACGTTTTTTGTGAACCAGCAGGTCCATGACGGCGTGAACGCAGGCGTGGTTGTAGCGATCCACGGTCGTACGGGGCAGCGAGTATCGCGAACTGCGGTTGACCGTGTTGACCAGCAACTGCCACTGCTCGAGTTTGCTGATGCCCATGAGCGAGTCGAAGATTTTCTTGTTGGCCTTGAAAGAAAGCAGGGTGTGTTCGATCGTCTGCTCTACCAGCTCGTCGCAGTCCTCGTAAGTAAACCCGAGCACCTGCCTGGCGCGGCGCCAGTAACGGATTTGTTGCAACCCGTCCATGCGCGCTTCCCAGTAGGCGTGCCCCGATGTGCGGGCACGAAAGCTGATCAGGGTGTGGATGGGGACGAAGTGATTGTGCGACAGGATATCGGCCGCCAGGTGGGTCATGTAACCCCACGCGAAGGCTTTTTGTCCGTCTCCGCGAGCCTGGCGCACCAGTTCCCAAGCGACGGACCAGCCGTGGCAGTGCGTAGCCAGTGACTTCGTGTACGCCTTTGCTTGTACGATGTCGGCCCCGATACAACCGTAGAGGTAACGGTTCTCGTTCGCCCCGATGATGGCTTGTAGGGCAGGGGGCAGGCTGGTAATATTCGCCAGCACCTGCGAGCCATGAACAATGTGGGTTATGGGGCCCCAGGCGAGCGCGCTGTCGGGTAGACCCAGTATGGCCAGGAGCACGGCGACGATGGTGAACAAGGCAAGCATAGTGGGGGCCCGGCAACTGGCCAGCGATTATTTAAGTCGGGAGCTTGAGTTGGGTCTTGAGTTTCTCCCTGTCTTGCGGTCAAAGCCAGCGCTTGTTCCCGCCCAGGCGTGTGCGGCGGATGCAACTGACCCGAGACCCCGGCTCGAGGGCGCGCCCGACAAGGACCGCCTGCTGCTGGAGCCCGAGGTCAGCGCTGCGAGTTCCTTGCTGGAGCTGGGAACTGTCCTGGGTGACTGCCAGCGGTGCAAGTTGGCCGGTGAGCGGCGCAGTATCGTCTTCGGCGTCGGCAACAGCGATGCCCGCTTGATGTTCGTTGGCGAAGCCCCTGGCGAGGACGAGGACCTCCAGGGCCTGCCCTTCGTGGGCAAAGCAGGGCAGCTGCTCGACAAGATCCTCAGCGCAGGGATGGGCCTCAGTCGTGAGGAGGTCTACATTGCCAACGTCGTAAAGTGTCGGCCTCCAGGAAATCGCAATCCGCAACCCGACGAAATAGTTGCCTGCGAGCCGTTTCTCTTGAAGCAGGTCGAACTCGTAAACCCCGAGGTCATAGTGACCCTCGGTGCCTTTGCGACCCAGGTTATGCTGCGAAACCGGGTGGCGATATCAAAACAGAGAGGGCGTTGGCAGGACTACCACGGTGTGGCGCTGATGCCGACTTTTCACCCCGCTTACCTGCTGCGATCGCCGTCTGAAAAGAGAGTTGTGTGGGGTGACATCAAGTTGGTGATGGCTCGCCTTGGCCTGGAGCAACGCTGATGGCCGAGCTGCGAATGAGAGCGGCGCTGATAGGCATTGTCGCGTTACTCTTCGTGTTGCTCGCGCCAGCGTCTAACTGGGCCTCGGGAAGGGTGGTCTACCGTGCGGTGGTAGACGGACCCATCAGTCCTGCGGTGGCGGACTTTATAAAATCCTCGATCGAGCAGGCACACGATGCCGATGCCGCGCTGCTCATCATCCAGCTCGACACTCCGGGTGGCCTGCTCAATTCTACCAAGACCATTGCCAAGGACCTCCTCGCGTCACCGGTGCCGGTGGCTGTATGGGTGGCGCCCGGAGGTGCCGGGGCGATTTCGGCTGGCGTCTTCATAACCCTCGCTGCCCACGTGGCCGTGATGGCTCCAGGCACGACGATTGGCGCGGCCCACCCGGTGTCGGGACAGGGCGGCGACATTAAAGGCGACATGCGCGAGAAGGTAGAGAACTACGCCGTGTCGTTTGTTGAATCGATAGCGAACCGGCGCGGTCGTAACGTAGAGTGGGCCGAGAAAGCGGTGCGCGAGAGCGTCGCTATTACCGAGGTGGAGGCCGTCGAACTGGGCGTAGTGGACTTTGCGGCCGGCGATATTGCCGAGCTGCTTCAGAAAGCGTCGGGCATGGAGATCGAACTCGCTGGCAAAATGGTCACGCTCGACCTGGCCTCTTTGGCCGACCTCCCCGGCGGGCCGGCGGTGCACGAGATCGAGATGACGCTGAGGCAGAAAGTGCTCAGTATCATCACCGATCCCAACATCGCTTACCTTCTCATGATGGCCGGCATGCTGGGTTTGTACATGGAGTTTTCTAACCCAGGTACCATCTTTCCCGGCGTGGCCGGTGCCATATGCCTGTTGCTGGCGTTGCTTGCGTCGCAGGTGCTGCCTATTAACTCCACCGGCGTGTTACTGCTGGTACTGGGAATGGCTTTCCTCCTCGGGGAGTTGGTAATGCCGAGTTTTGGCGTGCTTGGTTTCGGCGGCATAATCGCGCTGACGCTTGGTTCGCTGTTTCTTTACACACCGGAGTCGAACCTGGCGGTAGACACGGGGCTTATCCTGGGAATGATGCTCACATTTACCGCGGCCCTGCTTGTGGTCGTTGTGCTGCTTGTCAAAGACAAGCGCAGGCCGTCAACGACGGGAGCCGAGGGTTTGGTCGGAGAGATTGGCGTTGCCTCTGGTGATCTTCGCGAAGTTGGCACGGTGCGCGTGCACGGTGAACTCTGGCGGGCCAGGTGCGGACAGGAACTTGAGAGTGGGACGAGAGTCCGGGTCGTGTCGATCGATGGACTTGAGCTGACCGTTGTAGTTGATGAAAGCGGGTCGCAGTAAGCCCGTAAGAGGAGAACAATATGTTTAGTATTTATGCGGCAGCCGCGGTCCTTGCGGCCCTGGCCAGTGGGTTCAAGGTAATGAAAGAATACGAGCGAGCGGTAGTGCTCAGGCTCGGCCGGCTGGTGGGCTACCGTGGCCCGGGGATCACCTACGTCATTCCCCTGATTGAGCGCATGGCGAGGGTCGACATGAGAACCATCACCATGGACGTACCGACCCAGGACGTCATTACCCGCGACAACGTGTCGGTCAAGGTAAACGCGGTCATGTACCTTCGGGTTATCGATCCCAACAAGGCCACCATGGAAGTAGAGGACTACCTCTACGCCACTTCCCAGCTGGCACAGACTACGCTGCGCAGTGTTTGCGGGACTGCAGAACTCGACGAGTTACTGGCCGAGAGGGACCGCGTCAATCACCAGATACAGGAGATACTCGACGTGCAGACCGACCCCTGGGGCATCAAGGTCGTAAGCGTGGAGGTTAAGCACATCGACCTGCCCCAGGATATGCAGCGGGCCATGGCCAAGCAGGCCGAGGCTGAGCGTGAGCGCCGGGCAAAGGTGATCAACGCCGAAGGAGAGTTCCAGGCTTCGGGACGTCTCGCCGAGGCCGCCTCGGTTATTGGGAAAGAACCAGTAGCCATTCAGTTGCGCTTTCTGCAGACGCTTTCGGAGCTCGCTTCTGAGAATAATTCGACAGTTATTCTTCCGGTACCCGTGGACCTGCTGGCTTCGTTGATGCCTTCAAAGAAGGAAACGACACCGGGCTGACCGGGCTTTGAAAGCAGCGCAACAACAGGGCGGGTGCTCAAGCCCGTTGTTTGACTACGAGCTCCCGGAAGAACTCGTAGCCCAGTATCCACCTGCCCGACGCAGTGATTCGCGACTGATGGTCGTCGATCGGCGCTCGGGCCGGATAAGCGATGCCGTGTTCAACGAGCTCGGGGATATACTGCGGCCGGGCGATACCCTGGTGCTCAATGATTCGCGGGTTTTTCCGGCTCGCCTGCTGACCCGCAGGGTCACCGGCGGTCGCGTTGAACTGCTTCTGCTTGAGCTGCCGCGCTCGGGACGCGCGCGCTCCATGTACAAGGCTTCGCGCCCCTTACGCGAAGGGCAGCAGCTGCTGCTCGAGAACGGAGGCAGCGTCAGCGTGCTGGGGCCGGTGCAATCCGGGCGCTGTGTCGTTAATTTTGGAGACGGCGACGCTGGCAGCATCATCGAGGCAAACGGGCAGGTACCGCTTCCTCCGTATATAAAGCGCCCAGCGGTGGCCGATGACAAGGAAAGGTATCAGACTGTTTACGCCCACAGGCAGGGCTCGGTCGCGGCACCGACGGCGGGCCTTCACTTCAGTAGCAGAATGCTCGCAGAGCTTGGCGACCGGGGAGTCGGCCGTTGCTCGCTGACCCTGCACGTGGGGCCTGCCACCTTCCTGCCCCTGCGCAACGATCTCGGGGATCCCGTTGCGCCGGAAGAAGAATGGTACGAGGTAGGAGACGACGCGGTGTCGGCGGTGCGTCGCTGTCGCAGCGATGGCGGCCGGGTGGTTGCGGTAGGTACCACCAGCGTTCGCACAATGGAGACGGTGGCTGACGGAGAGCGTGGGCTGCTCCGAGGCTCGGGTACCACGGGTTTGTTCATTTCGCCGGGCTACCAGTTCGAGGTAGTAGACGTGCTCCTCACCAATTTTCATCTGCCGGGCACAAGCCTTCTCCAGCTGGTAGCGGCTTTCGCCGGGCGCGAACTGGCTGCCCACGCGTACAACGAGGCAGTCAAACGTCGCTACCGTTTCTACAGCTATGGCGACGCCATGCTTGTACTGTAAATACCTTGATTGATTTTGAAGTCAGCACGGCCAGCGATTGCGCGGGCCGCTCGGGAACCCTGAAGACGGAGCACGGCGATGTGCCCACACCCCTGTTCATGCCGGTGGGCACGGCGGGGACCGTCAAGGGTTTGACGCCAGACCAATTGAGCTCGGCCGGGGTCAGGATGCTGTTGGCTAACACTTACCACCTGCACCTCCGGCCGGGCGTGGGTTGTATCGAGTCCCTCGGGGGGCTGCATCGTTTCATGGCCTGGGACGGACCTGTACTGACCGACAGCGGAGGATACCAGGTGTTCAGCCTGGGAAAGAACGTCAAGGTCGACGAAGCGGGCGCGGTGTTTCGTTCTCACATAGATGGCTCCAAGGTTCACTTTACGCCCGAGTCGGTGGCCCGTACTCAACGAGCCCTGGGCGTAGACGTGGCCATGGTCTTCGACGTCGTGACCGGCAACGGCTCTGACAGGCGCGCGGCAGAGTCTGCAGCCGGCTTGACCCTCAGGTGGGCGGCGCGGAGCAAGGAGCTGCCGATAGACGAACAGCCGGGCGCCTCTTTCGGCATAATGCAGGGAGGACTTTTCGAGGATCTCCGCCGGCAAAATTCCGAAGGGTTGCTGGAACTCGATTTTCCCGGCTATGCGGTCGGAGGTCTGTCGGTGGGCGAGGAACGAGAAAAAACCATGCACATGGCTGAGTACAGCGTAGGCTTGCTTCCCGCCGACAAGCCGCGCTACATGATGGGCATGGGTACTCCGGAGGACCTGGTCGCCTTGTGTGGCATGGGTTACGACATGTTTGATTGCGTTCTTCCCACTCGCAACGCACGGAATTGCACGCTGTTTACCTCCCGGGGGATCGTAGCGATACGAAATTCTCGCTACGCAAACGACCCTGATCCCGTGGATCCTCGTTGTTCGTGCTACACTTGCAGTAACTTTTCCGCGGCTTACCTCAACCACCTGGCAAAGAGGCATGAAATGCTGGGCGCTACACTGGCCAGTCTGCATAACGTTGCGTTCTACCAGGATCTGGTAGAGGAGATCAGGGGAGCACTGGTGGCGGGAACATACGGAAAATTCGCCGACAACTTCTTCGCGCGATACCGAGGGGAAAAATAGAAAATGGACGAGCTTATGTTTGAAGGGGTGCTGCTGGCCCAGGCTGGTGGACAGCCAGGAGGAGTGCAGGCTTTTCTGCCGCTCATTCTCATTCTTGCGGTTTTTTATTTCCTCCTGGTGAGGCCGCAGCAGAAACGCGCCAAAGAACATCAGGCCATGGTCGATAGTCTCAAGCGGGGCGATCAGGTTGTCACTTCCGCCGCCTGGTCGAGGTCAGCGAGGACGTGGTCACTCTCGAAGTGGCTTCTAACGTGAAGGTCAAGTTCCAGCGCAGCCAGATCGGCGAGCTGGCCAGGGACGACAAGAAGGAGGGGAAGGGGTGAATCGCGGACTTGCCTGGCGCAGCGGCGCTGTTTTTTCATCGTTGGCACTGGCTCTGTTTTTTCTGTTTCCGGGCATGGTCGGCGAGCTGCCGTCGTGGTGGCCCGGTGCGTTTCCTTCCGAGTCCATACGCCTGGGTCTGGACCTTCAGGGGGGCATTCACCTGGTACTCGAGGTGGATTCCGATAAGGCCGTCGCCAACCAGGTGGACTTTCTCTCGCAGCAGCTCAAGCGTGAGCTTCGAGACGAGGAGATAGCGACCAGGGACTGGACAGTGGACGGTGACACGGGCTTTTCGTTCGACCTCGTGAGTCGATCCAAGCGCGACAGAGTAGACAGCGTCATTGCCGACCGTTACGGCAACGTGGAAGCTGCTGCCACCAACGACGGCCGACGTCTCTCCTACCGTTTCATCCAGCCGGAAGTCGACAACATCAAGCAGCTGGCTGTCGACCAGGCGCTGGAGACCATCAGGAACCGGGTGGATGAATTCGGCGTTAACGAGCCGACCATTCAGAGAACCGGTAAGGATGGCATACTCATCCAACTGCCGGGTGTCCAGGACCCCGAGAGGGCCAAGACCCTGATCGGACGTACGGCCCAGCTCGAGTTCCTGCTCGTTGCCGACCAACCCGGCAAAGCTGGAGAGAAGATTCTTTCGGGCTTTGAAGTCGACCCGCTTACGGGTGGGCGCTACGACGTGCAGTATAACCTGGAGCCCGAGGTTATTATGACCGGCGAGGTCATCTCGGACGCTCGCCACAGGCCCGGCCAACTGGGCGATAGCCCCTACGTGCTGATCACCCTCAATGGGCACGGCGCGAGCATTTTTGAGAGGGTCACCCGCGAGAGCGTGGGCCGGCAGTTGGCGATTGTTCTCGACGGCAAGGTGCAGAGCGCGCCGGTGATCCGCGAGCGCATAGGAGGCGGGGTCGCGTCTATAACGGGAAACTTCACGCTCGACGAAGCCCGCGACCTGGCCATAGTCTTGCGCGCCGGTGCGCTGCCCGCACCGGTTACGATCGCTGAAGAACGTACTGTTGGTCCATCCCTGGGCCGCGACTCGATTGTCAACGGCACGCGCTCGTTCATGCTTGGTGGCGTCATGGTGATCCTCTTCATGATGGTTTACTATCGCTTTTCGGGCTTCCTGGCCGATCTTTCATTGGTGCTGAACGTGCTTATTCTTCTTGGGGTCCTCGCAGGCTTCGAGGCCACTCTCACCTTGCCCGGTATCGCGGGAATCGTTCTGACCCTGGGCATGGCGGTTGACGCCAACGTCTTGATAAACGAGAGGGTTCGCGAAGAGCTGCGCCAGGGGCAACCCCCGCGTGCGGCCCTCGACGCGGGTTACAGCAGGGCCCTGCCAGCCATTCTCGACTCCAACCTTACAACCTTCCTGGCAGGCTTGATCCTGTTTCAGTTCGGCTCGGGGCCGATTAAAGGATTCGCCCTTACCCTGTGTGTCGGCATCGGCAGCACTATCTTTTCGGCTGTCTTTGCCAGCCGCGTGTTTCACGATTTGACGATTGTGCGTTCAAACAACCGTTCGTTGAGTATTTAATCCGGCCCTCAAGCGGGAGACGTCATGTTAGAGATCGTAAAGCCTGGGATTAACATCAACTTCATCAAGCTGAGACGTATTGCGTTCACGTTCTCAGCTCTGGTCATCGGGGTTGGCCTGCTGTCGTTATTGATGAAGGGTGGGCTGAACTACGGCATCGATTTTACTGGCGGGCTGATGGTGCACGTGGGTTTCGAGGACGAAATATCTATTGGCCAGGTGCGCAGTGCCGTTGACGACGTGGGCCTGGGCGATATCTCGGTTCAGGAGTTCGGTGCCCAGGGGCACGAGTACCTGCTGCGAGTACCGTCCGGGGATTCCAGTGTCGGTGGAGGGCGCGCTGCTACGATCAAGGAAGCACTGCGCGATTCCCTACCAGGATCCGGTTTCGAAGAACTCCGCACCGAGATCGTGGGCCCTCGAGTAGGTAAGGAACTCCGCCGTCGGGGCATCCTGTCGGTCTTGTTTGCGACATTGATGATGGGCGCCTACATCGCGTTACGTTTCCAACTCCGCTTTGGTGTTGGGGCCGGTATCGCTCTTCTACACGACGTGGTGGTAACCATCGGGGCACTTTCGCTCGCCAACGTTGAAATCGACCTGAGTGTCGTCGCGGGCCTGCTGACGGTGGTGGGGTATTCGGTCAATGACACGGTAGTGGTGTCCGATAGAATCAGGGAAAACATGAAGAAGTTCTCCCGCGATGACATGGGTTTGCTGATAAACACGAGCATCAACGAAACCCTTTCCCGCACCGTTTTGACCACTGGCACATCGCTGCTGGTGTTGTTCGCACTGTTTTTCGTGGGCGGTGGAGTGATCCACGGCTTTGCCTACACCCTGATAATCGGCCTTTCTGTCGGAACTTACTCTTCTGTTTTTATTGCCAGCCCGGTCGTGGAATACATGAAGGGCGGAGCGCGTTGACCCCGGCTTTGGTAATGTGACGTATGGTTGATCTCCAACAGCAGGATATGGGCGTTCAGGAGCCCCACCGCAGCAGGTTGTATTCTGACTTTTCGGGCATGTACGACCGGGTTTTTACTCGGGTTTTTGCTTCACGTATTGAAACCGTCGTGTCTGGCCTGGGCATTGAACCCGGTGCTCGCGTACTAGAGGTCGGGGTCGGGACCGGCTTGTCCCTCGACTCTTACCCGGAGCACTGCCATGTCACGGGAATCGACGTGTCGGAAGACATGCTCGAGCGGGCTCGCAAGAAGTTGGACCCCGAAGCCCACGCGCACATAAAGCTCGAGTGCATGGACGCGATGGACCTACCCTTCGAAGACGGGTCTTTTGATTACGTGACCGCTTTCCACGTTGTAACCGTCGTGCCGGATCCTAGGCGGCTCGTCCAGGAGATGGCCCGCATCTGCAAGGCAGATGGCGACGTGGTCATCATCAACCATTTCAGCAGTCAACGTCGGGCGGTAAGAGCGGTCGTCAACATGGTAGACCCGCTCACCCGGCGACTGGGTTGGAGTACTCGCCTGGCGCTCGATGAAGTACTCGGTAAGCGTAGTCTCAGGCTCAAGAACCGTTACAAGACCTCCCCCTGGTCCTTGTTTACGGTCGTCGAAGCCCGCAAGGAAGTAGACTTTCTGCCGGGCAGTTGAAGGCCGTCAGCGGCTTTCAGTGCCTGGTTTTCTCACCGTCTACTGGTAGTACACCGCTGCGCATCAAGCGGTGGGTGTAACGTTCGTTACTATCCTCGGCCCAAGCCTTGTACAGGCGCATCCGCGATTCGGTGTCATTGAAGAGGGCTGAATCGGCTATGTGGGACAGGACCCTGACGTAGGAGTCGAAATGTTCGCTCAGTTCCAGGTAAACGGGCGCGATCTCGCCTTCTCCGCAACCGATTTCGCGGTCGAGGCTTCCCAGGTCGAGGTAGGCTCTACTTCCTATATCAAAAAAATACTCGGTCGTCGGCAAGCGGGACTCGAGGTGGTCGAGGAAGATGCCCGAAAGAAAGAGTGAGCTATCGGCCAGGCTTTTGAGCTGTACGTAGCGTGTGACCGGGGTTTCGTTGCTCGCTCTCAGGAGTTCTACGCCGAAGACTTTTTCAAGTTCACCGGGAGTCGTGCGCACGAATCGCTGCAGCACCGTAACCAGGTAATATCCGGTTTCTCGCGGAGAGCTGACTGCTTCGCTCGTCATGGCCTCGACCACGAGATCGTGAAAGACCTCTCCAGTCAGTTGGCTTACCAGGGTGCTGTCTTTGTCTGCCATGCGAGCTCCTCTTTCGGTCTTGCCTCTCCATAAGGGTACTCAGCCGTGGGGCAACTTGCTACGGTAAAACCAGCGTTGGGAACAAAGGAGCACCGGGGTGGAAAAGTTATGACGCGCCGCGCACGGTGCGACGCCCCTATACTACGGGGTGTCGAGACGAGGAGAGGCCCAAAAGCTGGCCCAAAATAAGCAGCGACGCGAGCGGCCAGTCGCCTTATCAGGGAGTCTCTGTGGGGGGGGAAGAACCCTGTTCTGTGCCGGGAACAAAGAAAGACAGGCCGCGGCCAAGGAGTTTCCAGAAACCACCCCTGCTGCTGCCCGACACCCAGGAGTTAGCGCCATCGTACAACGCAGCGTCGTTCACCAGCTTACCCAGGGTACCTTCGCCCTGGTTTATCTTCGAGGTGATGGCGGCGATACTGGTCGATGAATATCTGAAACTGTCGAGCGTTTCGGCGGCAAATTGCTCGTCGTGAGCAAGTCGGGCGAGGGTGCCCTTTCCTTCGTTGAGGCTGCCGGCAAAGTCCGCGACGTCGGCCGAGGCGTCTTCCAGGTTCTCGATAATGGCGTCGACGCGCCCGTCATCGGATAGCAGCTTGCCCATGGTCCCCTCTCCCTGTTCAACCCGCGCAGCGAGGCGATCTATCCTGGCGCTCGCAGATTCAAGGCTGGCAGCGGTGCTGTTGACGTCCTCCATGAAGGAAAGGCCAAAATCCTTGTCGTTGATGAGGCGTCCTACCACGCCTTCTCCGGTCAGCACGTCGTTGAGTACTTGCCGCAGGAGAGCAGTTACTTCGATAGCGTTACTCACAACGTCACCGCTCTGTCCCAGGATGGCTTCGTAATCGACCGGATCGACCGAGCGGATGAGATTTCCGGGGGCAAGCAGTTCGGCGTCAACCGAACCAGCAGAGAGTTCCACGTACTTGTCGCCCAGCATGCCCAGCGTCTGTATGCGCCCGACCGTGTCTTGTCGTATTCGGTTGGCCACAGAACTCGAGACCGATAACTGCACCTCCACGTACTGGGCGCGGGGGTCGCTAGGGAAGCGCATCTTTCTCACCGAGCCGACCGATACGCCGTTGAGGGCCACGTGGGCACCCTCCAGCAATCCGTTGGTCCGGGTGAACTCGATGCGGTAGTGGTTTTTCCCCTCCCAGAAGCGTTGCTCCTGTCCGACCAGGAACACCGCGACCATGACTATCACGAGGGTGGTGATAGTGAGCGCGCCTACAGCAAAGGATTGATTGCCAGTATCTTTCACTCAGGTACCTGTTAACGAGGCCCCGGCCGGGCGGAGTCAGGGTAGAGAAACCCGCTGATCACGGGGTCCGTACTGGCGAACACACCCTCTACCGTTCCGATTTCTCGTATCCCTCCATCATACAGGAAGGCAATCTTGTCTGCGACGTATCTTGCCGTATTTACATCGTGAGTAACCACGACCGCGCTTAGCCCCAGGCGGGCTTGCAGGTCCCGCAATAAGCGGTTTACCTGGTGCCCGGTGACCGGATCCAGGCCGGTGGTGGGCTCGTCGTAGAGCAACAGGTCAGGTTCGAGGGCCAGCGTGCGGGCAAGGGCTGCGCGCTTGCGCATGCCCCCACTCAGTTCGGAGGGCATGCGATCTTCTGTGCCCTCCAGGCTCACGAAGGAGAGCAGCTCGGCGATGCGGTCGGCGCGGGCGTCACCCGGGTAGAGGCCGTAGCGCTCCAGCGGAAACGCGACGTTCTCGCCGACGGTTAGAGAATCAAACAGGGCACCCGCCTGGAAGAGCATTCCTATCCTGCGACGTACCGAGACGAGTTCCTTCTCGCTCTTGCCGCTGATCTCTTCGCCGTCGAAAAACACGCTTCCCCTGTCGGGCCTGTAGAGACCGTTCAAGTGCTTGAGCAGCACGCTCTTACCGCAGCCTGAGCGGCCCATGATGACCACCGTCTCCCCACGCTTGACGATAAAGTTGGTGCCTATGAGCACCTCGAGATCGCCGAAACTACGGTACAGATCCCGACATTCAAGCAGTGTTTCAGGTCTACTCATGTGAACATCAACAGTGCCTTGCTGAGGAAGAAGTTTGTCACCAGCACGGTTATGGAGGCTTTGACCACGGTTGCAGTCGTGGCGTGGCCCACGCCGTCAGCGCCGCCCCTCGCCTTGAGCCCCTGGTGGCAGGCTATGGTACCTATGATCGCGCCGAACACGGTGGCCTTGGCAAGGCTGCGCCACAGGTCCCCAAGGGTGAGAAACTGAACGAGGCTGGTGAAGTAAAAGGAGGGAGCCACCGACAGCTCGAGCCAGGCGATGACCATGCCCCCGAGTACCCCAACGAGATCGGCCATTGCTGTGAGCAGGGGCAGCATGACGATGATGGCCACCAGCCGCGGCACTACCAGGTGTTGGACAGGGTCGGTGCCGAGAGCTCTCAGGGCGTCTACCTGCTCGGTGACCTTCATGGTGCCCAGCTCGGCTGCCATGCCGGCACCCACGCGTCCACCAATCATCAGGGCGGTGAGAACGGGCCCGAGTTCGGAGATGATGGCGAAGCCGACCACCCGGCTGACAAAAATCTTGGCGCCGAAGGTGCTCAGGAACCAGCCCAACTGAAGGGCCATTACCATGCCGGTAAAAACCGCGGTCAGGTTTACGATCGAGAGAGAACGTACGCCCACTTCGTGCATCTGGCTGATCACTGCGGTTCTCGACGGAGGGTCGCGCAGGCCGGTGACCAGCGCGTCGCGGAACAGCACAACCATTTCACCGAGTTGGGAGATCTTTTTACGCACGTCGAAAGGCCGCCGGCACGGCGGCAGCCATCCTTTAAGAATACCACGACCGGGCACGGCGGGTGCAGGGCTAAGCTGGACGGGGAGAAATCAGTCCTTGTCGTGGGAGGTATGCGCGTGTTCGCCGGCCCGTTGCATCTCGTCGATAACCGAGATGTCGGCCATCCGAATCCCAATGAGGTAGGCCGATCGAGCGATCATGTGAGCACCCACCGGGTTGGTCAGGGCCACGAATATGACCGTGAGAATCTCCGGTAGGAATCCCTGCCCGGCCTCCAGGGCATGTAACGCCGATCCTGCGAGGACGCCGGCCGTACCCAGGGTAGAAGCCTTGGTTACCGCGTGCAGCCGAGAATAGACGTCGGGCATTCTTAACAGGCCCAGCGAAGCGGTTACGGTAAAGAATGTGCCGCAAACCAGCGCGATCGATATGAGAGTCTCAATCAACAGGCCGGCCCCTGACGAGATAACGCGCGAAGGCTACGGTTCCGAAAAAACTGACAACGGCCAGTGCCATCACAGTGTCGGTGTAATCCCTGCTGTCAGCCAGGATGGCTCCGACCACCACCACGGCAAGTACCGAAGTTGTCATGGTGTCAGCGGCAATGACCCTGTCCGCTACGCTCGGTCCCCGGACCACCCTGTAGAGCGACACCAGCAAGGACAGCGAGAGGAAAACCAGGCACCAGCTTGCTACCGACTCCAGCATTCTTCCAACTCCAGTAATCGTTTTTCGAAAGAGCCACGTATGTTGTCAGTGACTACTTCTGGTTTTTCTATGTCGAGCGCGTGGATGAAAAGTACCGTCCTGTCCTTGGATACTTCCAAGGTGAGCGTGCCCGGTGTGAGGGTAATGATGTTGGCAAGGGCGGTGATAGCGAGGTCGGTTTTCAGTTCAGTGCGGTAGGCGATCAAGCCGGGCCTGATGTGCAGCCGGGGACTCAGTACTATCCTGGCCACCTCCAGGTTTGAAAGCAGGAGGTTCCACGTGAAGTTCGCCAGTAGGCAGAGTAGTGACCAGGCGCTCTTCATCTTACGCGAGCCTCAAGGACAACTGTTCCCCAGGCAGCCGGGTCGAGCAGCTGGGCGGCGGCGATTTCAACGTAGGGAAGTAACAGCGCGCCGCCGAGGCCCATTACGAGCGAGAGTGTCACCAGCGACGCGATGGCAAAAGTCCTCACCGGTTCTCCCGGGACAACGATGGCGGTCTCGGTTTCCTCACGCCAGAAAACGTAGCGGTAAATCTTCATCATCGAGTAGAGAGTAAGAAAGCTCACCACGATGCTGACCGCAACGATCACGTAATTGGCCGCTTCGAGGCCTGAGCGCAGCAACATGAACTTGGCGACGAAGCCGCTCAGCGGTGGCGCCCCGGCCAGCGCGAGGCCCGCAAGCATGAACAAGGTGGCGAGCAGGGGCGAGCCATCAGCGGCACCGCCTAGAGCCCGCAGGTTGGTCGTGCCGTAGCGTTTTTCCACGGCTCCCGCGACGAGAAACAAAGAGGTCTTCACCAGGATGTGGTGGATGATGTAGAAGATGCCACCCGCCAGTGCCAGGGGGGTGTAGATCGCAAGCCCCATGATCATGTAGCCGATTTGACTGACGATGTGGTAGGACAGGATCCGCTTGAAGTCCCATTGTGACAGCGCGCCGAGTACGCCCAGCAGCATGGTCGCGCCGGCCACGAAGGAAAGTAAGGGCAACACGAAACTTGAGGCCGGCGCGAAAAACAGCGTGACTGTACGAAAGAGCGCGTAGACTCCCACCTTGGTAAGCAGACCGCCGAACAGACCCGCAATCACGGTCGGTGGGCCGTAGTAAGCCCGCGGCAGCCAGACGTAGAGTGGAAACAGGGCGGCCTTGATGCCGAAAACAACGAGAAAAATAACAGTAATCACCCCGGCCATCCCGGACTCGGCCAGGGCCGGGAACTTGAAGACGAGGTCGGCCATGTTGAGCGTACCCGTGGCGCCGTAGATCAAGGCGATCCCGATCAGGAAGAGGGCCGAGGACAGCGCGTTGACGACGAGGTACTTGAAGGTTTCCTGCAACTGGTAAGCCTGGCTGCCCAGGGCCATCAGACCGTAAGAGCTGACCAGCAACACTTCGAACCACACGAAGAGATTGAAAAGGTCTCCCGTTAAAAAGGCGCCGTTGACGCCCATTAGAAGAAACTGGAACAGGGGATAGAAGAAGTTTTTTTCAAGAAGGTCGTCGAGAGACACGCTCGCGAAAAGCAAGGTCGCTGTCGAAACCACCATGGTCACTGCCACCATCAGCGCCGATAGCATGTCCACCGTGAATACGATGCCGAAGGGGGCCGGCCAGTTACCAAATGCGAGAAGCTGTATGCCGTCCGCACGCACCGTTTCTACCAGGGCCAGTGCTACGCCGAGAGAGAGGATGTTGGCCGAGATCGCTATCGCCCGCGACAAGGCGGGGCGCGCATGGGTGAATATGAGCAGCACGCCGGCAGCCATCGGAATGACAACCGGTAACACGCAGAGGTTATTCATCATCCAGCCTTCCGTGCAGGTCTTCAAGGTCGTCGCTCAGCTGGGACTGGTAGCTGGCAAAGGCCAGCGTCAACAGCAACGCAGTTACCCCGAAGCCGATGACAATGGCGGTGAGAATAAGGGCCTGGGGCAAGGGATCGACTATCGCCGCACGGCCCTGACCGAGGATCGGCGCGGCACCTGCGTCGAGGCCACCGCTGGCCAGTAGCGCTAGGTTCACCCCGTTGGAGAGCAGTCCCAGCCCGATGACAACGCGCAGGAGCGTGCGGTCGAGTAAGAGGTAGACACCGCAAGTGATGAACACGGCGACCACAGTGAGCACGGCGAAATGCATCAGTGTCTCTCCGTTAACGCGTGCAGTACGGTCACGACGTTGCCCACGACGACGACGTAAACCCCGAGGTCAAAGAGCGCGGCGCTTGCCAGCTCGACCGATCCCAGCAGTGGTAGATTGATGAAACCAAAGCTGTGGGTAAAAAACGGCCAGCCCAGCAGGGTCGGTGCAAGGGCGGTGAGCAAGGCCAGGCCGAGTCCAACGGCGACTACATAAAGGAAAGTCGGGCGGCCGGTTTTCCTGTTCCCGTGTCCGTGGACGAGAAGTCCCAGGAGAACGGCTACGGCGGTCACCAGGCCGGCAATAAAGCCGCCGCCCGGGGCATTATGGCCCTTGAGGAAAAGGACCACGGCGAAGAGGAAGAGGACCGGCCGTGTGATACGGACGGCGGTGGCGAGTATCAGCGAATCGTTCACCTGCCCGCCTCTTTTTCGCCGAGCAGTTTTATGATGGCGTAGCAGGCGATAGCCGCCACTCCCAGTACTGTAATTTCACCCAGTGTGTCGAGGCCCCTGAAGTCGACCAGGATAACATTGACCACGTTGTGACCGCCGGCAGCATCTACGCTCTTGTCGACAAAATATGAAGAGATTGGTTCCGTTACTCGTTGGGAACGCGAGGCTGCGAGCAACAATGCGGTTCCGAGTCCGGCCGCGACGGCAAGCAGCGCGTGCAGGGGGCGCGCTCGCCGGACACGATCTACCTGGTAGGGTGGCAGGAAAGCGAACACGGCCAGGAACAAAGGCACGGAGATCGTCTCGACCATGATCTGGGTGAGGGCCAGATCGGGCGCAGCCGAAAGCGCAAACAAGAGTGCCAGTGAGAAACCGGACGCTCCCAGCGCAAGGATGGCCGCCAGTCGAGTACGCGCTTTGAGCGTGGCGAGCGCGGCCAGGATAGCCGTTGCACAGACAGCCAGGTCCCAGGGGCCAGCGTGACGGGAAGACCAGCCGTCCTGCATCACGAATCCCTGGCTGGCCGCGACCACGGCGACGCCGACGATAACCGTGAGCAGGATCACCGAACAGTAGCGCCAGAGAATTCCACTCATGTAGGAGGCCGTAAGGCGTCGGGCCTGGGTTTCGAGTTGCTCAAGGGCGTGATCGTACACGCGGTCGGCGAAAAGAGTGGGCGCGGGAGGTATTCGCTTTTGCCACCAGCCCCACCACAGGGCCAGGCCCATGGAAATAACGAAGACGCTAGTCCACAAGGAGGGACCAACGCCGTGCCAGACAGCAAAATGGCCCGTCACGGAGCTTCCGGTGGCGGCCAGGGTCGCCGCGGCGATCGGTTCTCCAACCAGCTGGTCGGGAAAAAAACCAAGACCAATTGTCGCTGCGACCAGCAGGGCCGGCGGTAGCAACAGCGAAGGCGACGGGTCCTGGCCTCGTGGGCCTTCAGCCCTGCGCCCTGTCGCGAGGCCGGCCGCCAGCGCAAAGCAGTATGCAGCCGTCAGGACCGCACCCGTCACCGCCAGCAGGGCCGACAGTGGGTGCCCGTCCAGCAGGTGATCGAGAAACAACTCCTTGGACACGAAACCACCCATGGGTGGTACACCGGCCATCGATAGCGCCGCCAGGGCGATGAGCAGCCACGTGAAGGGCATGTTTCGCCGCAATGGCCCCATCAAGGACAGGTCCCTGGTGTGCAGCTCGTGTTCGAGTACGCCGACGAGAAGGAACAACGCTCCCTTGAAGCATGCGTGGTTGAGAAGGTGAAGTAGGCCGGCCGCCGTGGTGTCGGGCTCAGCCGGAGCGAGCAGCACCAGGATCAATCCGAGTTGGCTCACGGTCGAGAAGGCCAGCAATGCCTTGAGGTCTTTCTGCCTCAGCGCCAGCCAGCCGCACCAGGTCATCGTGAGCAGGCCGAACAGGGCCAGGGTAGGGGTCCATAGGGGCACGACACTCAGCAGTGGCCCGAGGCGGGCAACCAGAAACAAGCCCGCCTTGACCATCGTGGCGGCGTGTAGAAAAGCACTGACCGGCGTCGGCGCTTCCATGGCCGAAGGCAGCCAGAGGTGGAAAGGCAACTGGGCCGATTTCGTTACGACTCCGGCAATGATGAGGAGTACAGCCGGAGTGGCCCATGGGCTGGCTGCCAACAGAGCTCCGCGTTCAGCCAGAACTGCGATTTCGAAACTGCCGCAGACGATGCCGACCATGACAAAGCCCAGCAGCATCGCGAGTCCGCCGCTGCCGGTTACCACCAGTGCCTTTAGTGCCCCGTATCGAGAGCGATCGCGGTGGTGCCAGAAGCCGATGAGCAGGAAGGACGAAAAACTCGTCATCTCCCAGAACACGAACAAGGCCATCAGGTTCGACGACAGCACGACGCCGAGCATCGAACCCGTGAACAACATGAGAAAACTGAAGAAGCGGGGAAAATTCTCGTTACTGTCGAGGTAGCTGGTCGCGAAGGCCGCAACAAGGAAACCCACCCCGGTGATGAGCAGGGCAAAGAACAGTGCCAGCGGGTCTGCGTGCAGGGAAAAAGACAAGCCGAGGGGGCCAATCCAGGGGAGCGCGACGGTGGCCGGAGACACTCCCAGGGCTACCAAGACAAAACAGGCGAAAGCACCGGCGCAGGCAGCGGCAGTGAATAAGCCCGCACGGCGATCAGAACGCCGAAACAGCAGTAGGACGGGGGAAACAACAAAGGGCAGGGCGGCTGCAAGAAAGACTGCTGGCATCTTGGATATCGGTTTGAGCTGACAGTCTCAGCCCAGCTCGAACATCCTTTCGACAGACGAGCGAGCCGCGTCGCAGAGTTCGGCGGTCAGTTTGATCTCGTCTCGGCCTTCCACGAGCGCATCCCGAGTTCCTTCCAGTGTGATCATCTTCATGTACTTGCACAACTGGCAGGATTTAAAGAAGCGCTTGTCCGGAATTTCGAGCAGGAGCCGATCAGAAAGGCCGCACTCAGTGACTACGAGAAATTCCTTGGCGTCGTCTTCCCGGGCGAATTTCATCATGCCGCTGGTACTCAAAACCGCGTCGGCTATGTCGAGCACGTCCTCGCGGCACTCGGGGTGGGCGAGGACGCGAATTTCCGGCCGCACACGACGGACTTCTTCGATCTGCTCGGGGTTGATCTGGTGGTGAACATAGCAGTTTCCTTCCCAGGCGATGATGTTCTTGCTGGTATGACGGGCAACATAGGCGGCAAGGTTTTCGTCCGGTACAAAAAGGATATTGTTGCTGTCAACCGACTCCACGACCTTGATCGCATTTGATGATGTGCAGCACACGTCGGTCACGGCCTTTACCTCTGCCGTTGTGTTCACGTAAGAGATCACCACGAGGTCGGGGTACTGCTGGCGCAACTCGTCGCGCATCTCCACGAGACTTTCGGCGGTGACGCTCTCCGCGAGCGAGCATCCAGCATTGGAGTCGGGGATGAGGATGCGTTTTTCGGGCGAAAGTATCTTGGCTGTTTCGGCCATGAAGTGTACACCGCAGAAAACAATCGTCCCCTGTTCAACTTGGGCTCCGCGCTTTGCCAGCTCGAGTGAATCACCGACAAAATCGGCTACTTCGAAAATTTCGGGCCGCTGGTAGTTGTGGGCGAGGATTACCGCGTCGTTTTCGCGCTTGAGCTCGGTTATTTCTTCAACCAGGCGTTGGATATCGTCGCAGCGTTCACGCGAGTAAAGATCCGGCTGATCGAGCACAGTGAATTGCTCGAACAACGCGCTGCTGTCCTTGGCGGTTCCTGTTTCGGCTTGCATCCTGGGCCCCGCTGGCACCGTAAGGGCGCAAGCGGGATAATGCTGCGCCGGGGGTGGCGTCGGGTCAAGCTGCAGCAACCCACCAGGTTTCACCGCGACAGGGGGACGTAAGTTGAGTGACGAGGCAATCTCCATGCTGGAAAAAATGATCGGGCAACAGGAAGCGCGGGTGCTTGATATGGCGCGCAGGTTGAAGCCGGGCCTTACGGCCGACGATCTGAAAAACCCCCACGACTTTCCCGAGCTGGCCCTCGACGCTCGCTTTGCGTTTGAGGACGGGCAGACGGCCGGACTCAGGGCTGCCCAGGCCGCGATAAGGGCGATGCAGGCCGATCAACGCAACCGCTGAGACGTTGCTGCCCGGCAGGCAGTTCTCGCGAGTTCTATTTCGGTTTGTACCGGAGGGGCCTGCGTTTTTGCTGATCGGTTGAGCGCCGCGAGGGCCTCGTTGCCGTGCAGCCGTCCCAGGGCCCATGCTGAATGGGCCCTGACGAGCTCGTCGCGGTCGCTGGCCAGGGCTTCGGCCAATGGACCAACAGCAGACTGGTTGTCGCTGTTACCCAGGGCCACAGCGGCATTACGGGCCAGGCCCCTCCGTTTGGCGCGGAGGACGGCACTGCCGCGATAACGGTCGCGGAAGTCGTCTTCGCTGAGCTTCAGTATTTCGATCAGCGATGGATATAGAAATTCACCCAGTGAGTCTTCGGCCCTCAGCGCGGGGCCCCAGGGGCAGGCCAGTTGGCAGAGGTCACAGCCAAAAATCCAGTTATCCACCAGCGGACGCAGGCGCAGCGGCCATGGCCCTCGGAGTTCAATGGTCAGATAAGAGATGCAGGTGTCCGCCTGGATCGTCGGCCCGTCGTCGAGGGCTCCCGTTGGGCACGAGGGCAGGCAGGCTCGACAGCTTCCACAGTGATCCTCTTCAAAAGGCGGGTCGGGTTCTATCAAGGCAGTGGTAATTATGACGCCTAGCATGACCCAGGAACCCGCGTCCCGGGTGAGGATGTTGGTGTTGTGTCCGAACCAGCCGAGGCCGGCGCGGCGCGCGAAATCTTTTTCCAGCAAGGGCCCCGCGTCTACCTGCCAACGAAGCTCACCGGGAGCCAGGCGTTGTAGTTGCTCTGTAAACGACTCTAGTTTGCGACCCATCGCATGATGGTAGTCCTCACCGGCCGCGTAGGAGGCGATACGTCCCTTCAAAGAGGATCGCCAGTCGAAGGGGGGCGGCGGCGGCGCTGCGCAGGGCAACGCGAGCACGATGACGCTGGCGGCGTCTGCCAACAGCGCTCCGGCGCGTTCGAGGTAGTCCATGAACCCATGCCGATCGGCGCTGGTCCACTTCTCAAGCAGCGAAATCGCCGGCAGGGGCAGCGCGTTGCTGAACCCACAGGCGCTGAAACCGCTTTCGACGGCCGCGCAGCGTACTTTTTCTTTCAAATCAGGGGGCACTTTGACAGGGCTTGAAACAGGCTTACAATTACAGCATGTCGGACAACTTCGTAACTCTCAGCGAGGCAGCGGCCAGCCACATCAAAAAAAGCATGGCCGGGAAGGCCAGCTCTGTCAGCGGCCTGCGCCTGGGTGTAACTAATGGTGGCTGCTCGGGCTACGAATACAGTTTGGCCTTTGTGGCGGGGCCCGGGGAGGGCGACGTGGAGATGCGCAGTCAAGGTGTAGCTATTTACGTTCAGGCCGACGCTGTCGATCTCCTGCAGGGCTTGGAGCTCGACTGGGTCGACGGTCTTCACGGCGCCGGCTTGAAATTCCTCAATCCTGGAGCCACGGCGACCTGCGGCTGCGGCACGTCGTTCTCTGTTTCCTGAGCTGGGGAACTCGACTGACAGAACAAGGCCTTTCCGCATAGCGGTCTACCTTTCAGGCCATGGCTATGGCCACACCGTCCGCAGTGGACAGATTCTTGAGCGCCTCTCGGAGTTGATTCCGGTTGAACTCGAGGTGGTAACGGCTGCACCACGACAACTCTGGCCGAAAGCCCTCGGGCCGGTCAGCAACTGGAGCAGTGAACCCTGCGACGTGGGCGTACTGCAGGCCAGCGAAATGCAGGTCGACCGGCCATCGACCATCGCGGCTCTGGCCGAATGGTACCGAGACTACCGGGACAAGGTGTCTGCCGAAGCCGACCGTCTTGGAGAAACCGTCGATCTTGTATACGGCGATGTCCCGCCGCTGGCATTTTCTGCAGCCGCACTCGCTGCTTTGCCGTCGGTGGCGGTGGCCAATTTTTCATGGGATTGGATTTACCGGGAGATGGACCTCGACATCTACGCAGAGATCGCCGCTGAGGCTTATTCCCACTGCAAGCTTCTGCTGGAGCTAGAACCCGCCGCGCCCATGCGGGCCTTTTCGGTGAAACAGAAACCCGGCCTGCTCGGCTGTCGAAGCAAGCTCGACAGGGCGGGCCTCGCCTCGATACTCGGCGTTGACGAGCACTGCACGCTGGTGCTGGTGAGCCTGAGGGACGGAATTGAAAACAAGGTAGGTTTACCGCCGGTCAGAGACGGCGTGGTCTATCTTGCCGGCTATCAACTGGTCGAACGCGAGGACTTCTCGTTGATTCCCCCGTCGCTGTCACACCGGGATGTGATTTCTGCTTGTGACGTGGTGGTCACTAAGCCGGGTTACGGCATTATCGGAGACTGCTTCGCCAACTCGACTCGCATGCTTTACGCGGTTCCGAACGGATTTCCTGAACACCGTGTTCTATCTGAGTGGCTGCAGGCTCGCCCGGGTAGCCTCGAGATAGATCCGGTTTTTCTTGCCGAGGGCGCCTGGGCCGATCAGTTGCAGCAGTTGTTGAATCAGCCCGCTCCCGCGATCTTGCGAGCCGATGCCGATCGGAACGCTGCGCTGGCTATAAAAGCGTTGCTGGAGACGGGCAGGGCGTGACCCCTGGGGGCCCTCCGGCCGCGATCAGTTGTTCCAGGGGTAGGGGTTGGGCTCGGGCTGCAGGCCGGTGCCGCTACTGACCGGCAGACGGTCGGGAAGGGTAAGCGCCAGCACCTCGGTCAGGCTTCCAACGTAGGAAAACCTCAGGTCACTGCGCAGCTCAGGCTCGATCTCCAGCACATCTACCCTGTTGCGCTCAGGCACCATGAGGGACGTTATTCCCACCCTGCGCGCGGCAAGTACTTTTTCTTTGATTCCTCCGACCGGCAGCACCGCTCCACGCAAGGTGATTTCACCGGTCATTGCCAGCCCGCTGGGCAGGGGCCGGTCAAGCATCGCAGAGGCCATCGCCGAAAGAATCGTCACACCAGCGGACGGGCCGTCCTTTGGTATCGCTCCGGAGGGCACGTGCAGGTGGAGGTCGGTGTGTTCGAAGAAGTCAGGCTCGAGGCCGAGCACCGCCGCATTGGCCCTGAGAAAACTGAGCGCGGCTTGAGCAGACTCTTTCATCACGTCGCCGAGCTGTCCGGTCAGTAGCAGGCCCTTTTTGCCGGCCATGCGGCTGACTTCGACAAAGAGTATCTCGCCACCATTGGGCGTCCACGCCAATCCAGTTGCTACCCCCGGGGGTTGTAACTCACCAGCATCCTCTTTCGAAAAACGCGGCGGGCCGAGATGGCGGGTGACAGCATCTCGATCAACAGCAAAGTCGTTTTTGTCACAATTACCGCCGTTACCGCCGTTGCGGTTCTCGCTCACGGTGCGCGCAATTTTGCGACACACGGAGCCGATCTCCCTGTCGAGATTCCTCAGGCCGGCCTCATTGGTGTAGTCGCGTACGAGTGCAAGCAATGCTTCCTCTTTGAACTCAACGTTCATGTCCGCCAGGCCGTTTTCTTCTATCTGCTGCATTTTCTCTTCCTCGCTGTAGCCAGGAAGTTCGAGTACTTCCATTCGGTCGCGCAGCGCCGGGGGAATGGGGTCGAGGTAGTTAGCGGTAGTGAGAAACAAGACCCGCGAGAGGTCTACCGGTACGTCGAGATAGTGATCGCGAAAGGTCGAGTTCTGTTCGGGGTCGAGTACTTCGAGCAGGGCCGAGGAGGGGTCTCCCCGCATGTCGCTGCCGAGCTTGTCTACCTCGTCGAGCATGAACACTGGGTTCATCGACCCGGCCAGTTTGAGGGCTTGCAGTATGCGGCCCGGCATGGAGCCCACGTAAGTACGGCGGTGGCCCCGGATTTCGGCTTCATCGCGCACCCCGCCCAGCGAAATACGCTGAAACTTTCTGCCCATGGCCCGCGCAACCGAGCGGCCGAGCGAGGTTTTGCCAACCCCGGGCGGGCCCACGAGGCATAGTATCGGTCCTCTCGAGTCGCTGCGCAGTTGCCTCACTGCGAGGAATTCGAGAATTCGATCCTTGACCTTATCGAGCCCGAAATGGTCATGATCAAGTACTTCGGCGGCGTGAACCGTGTCGAGATTGTCAGTCGTGGTCTTGGACCACGGGATATCGGCGAGCCACTCAACGTAGCTTCTTACCACCGTGTGTTCGGCTGATTCGGGAGGGATTATCGCCAGCCGTTCCAGCTCGTTGTCCGCTATTTTGCGTACGTCGTCGGGTGGAGCCGACTCGTCCAGGCGCTCGGCGATGGCGGCAGTCTCACCGCCCTTGCCGTCTGCGTCGCCCAGCTCTTTCTGTATGGCCTTGAGTTGCTGGCGAAGGTAGAACTCTTTCTGGTTGCGGTGCATCTCGGACTGCACCTGTCCTTGTATGTGCTGGCCGAGTTCGAGAAGCTCTACCTCTCGGTCGAGGATCGCCAGCAGGCGTTTGAGCCGCACCCCGACTTCCAGCGTTTCCAGCAGTGCTTGCTTCTCTTCGAGCGGCAGGTTGACGTTGGCGGCCACGAGGTCAGCAACTTTCCCGGCCGAGCGTACGTTGATGGCGACCACCTGTAGCTCGTCAGCGAGGTAAGGGGTCAACTCCACCAGCCGCGAGAAGGCTTCGACCACGCGGGCCCGGGTTGCGTTAGTTTCCTGGTCGCTGTCGTCGAGATCGTCGAGCAGTTCAACCTTCGCCTTGAGATACGGCTGGTCCTGGGTCGTCTCGCCGAGGTGAACCCGGCGTAGCCCCTGCACGAGTATGCGGATGCTGCCGTCCGGGTACTTGAGCATCTTGAGTATGCGCGCAGCGCAGCCCCTGGGGTAAAGGTCTTCGGCCCGCGATTCTTCTGTCTCTGCAACGCGCTGGGCATGCAGCGAGAGTACTCGGTCGCCGAGCAGGGTTTCCTCGATCAGGGCAAGCGAGGACTCGCGTGAAATCAGAAGTGGGAGAATCGCAGAGGGGAACACCGAGATGCCGCGCAGGGGCAGGACAGGTAGAATCGAGCCAATCTCGACTTCTTCAACCTCTTCTTCAAAGCCAAACCAGTGAGCCGAGCCTTCTGCTCCCGGGGTACGGTTAAGCGCATCGTCAGGATTTGTTCCGTCGTCTTCCATCACCACCTCACAACCACCAAATAACGATGATACACCCCAGGGGCATCGACTACACATCTTCGGTGTGCAAATGTCGGCTGCGTTAACGCTGGGGTGGCGAGCGGGCGGCCGCGCTTCTCCGAGATCAACGCGCAAGCCAGGGTGCAGGATGAAACAGGCAAGACTCGATAGCACGGCAATGGCCCTGTTCCGCGGGGGACTGGTGCTCTGGGTGGGCGGCGCGTGGTTGTTTTCAGCGGTAGTGCTTCCGAGCCTGTTTGCAGGGCTGGAACGTTCTATGGCCGGGGACGTTGCTGCGCTGGTTTTCCCTGCTTACTACCGCCTCGGGCTGGGATCGGGCGTGGCTGCTTTGCTGGGAGCCGGGTGGATGGCACGCGGCGATCGGTCCTGGGCGATTGTCGTTGTCGTGTTGATGATAATGTTGGCTTGCCAGGGCTGGGCCCTGTTCGTGTTGCAACCGCACATGGCTGAACTCAGGGGACTGGAGTCCGCTCGCGCGGAGTTCATGAAGCTGCACGGTTGGTCGATGGCGCTCAACACAGTTGTTCTTCTCTCTGGCAGCGGGCTGGTCCTTTTCGGAGGACGATTTTTTGGCCGCCGCTGAACCGCTTCCACGTGCGCTGTTGCTGGATCTTTTCGGCACGCTGGTGGATTTCGATCCCCAGGCCTTGCCAATGGAGGAGATCAATGGGCGCAGGGTGATCTCCTCGGTGAATGATCTGTCCGGCCTGCTCGCTGATTTCTCGCTGGCGCCGAGCGCAGAGCGATTTCACGAGGCTATAATGGAAGCCTCCCTTGAAATTCGGAAACGGGTGGAAAAAGACCACCGCGAAGTTTCTTCCCTGCAACGTTTCAGTCGCGCGCTGGAGTTGGCGGGCATGCCCGGCGACAGGAAGGAGTTGGCTGGTGAGCTGAGCCGCAGGCACATGAGGACCATAGCCTCTGTCGTGAGCTGTCCGGCAGCGCGACTGGCCGCGCTGCGAAGACTCGCTGATGAATACCCCTTGGCGCTGGTCTCTAATTTTGACGAGCAGGAAACGGCCCGCGGAATCCTCGAACGCGAGGGCCTCAGCGTGCTTTTCGTCGCCAGTATAATTTCGGATGACCTTGGATGGCGTAAGCCAGCCCCTGAAATATTCAGGCACGCGGCCAAGGCGCTCGGCGTCTCCGACAAACACTGCCTGCACGTTGGAGATTCGTTGAGGGCTGACATCGAAGGCGCGGTGGCTTGCGGTATGAAGGCCGTGTGGATCGGCGATCTCAGCGGTCGCGGCCTGGCTGCGGGTGCAGAGGGCGAGTTGGCCGACGTATCAGAGCTCGGTAAATGGCTGGGATTGGAGTGAGTTCCGTCAGTCGGCCGAGCGGCGAACAGTCGTTACGAAACCTGTGTGGCCTATCATGCGTTGGTCAGGCCTTATGCTACCGTCTTCGACGTGCCAGCTGCGCTCGAGTACCTCGCGGGTGACGGCATAGAGAAAAGACGGATGCTTCTCGAGGCCTTCGTGCAGGCTTGCGACCTGCATAACCGTGGGTAGAAAAAACCCAACCAGGCCACCGGGCCTGAGCGCCCCGGCTATTGAGTCCAGGCAGCGTACGGGATCCGGCAGGTCGACGACGGCTCTGTCGAAGTCGGTCTCATCGAGACCGAGGGCCGCGTCCCTCACCGTTATCTTCCAGTTAGCTGACGATCCCGCGTGGCGCTCAACGTTACTGCGAGCACTGGCAGCAAAATCCTCTCGTATCTCGTAGCTCGACAGGCGCCCCTGTTCGCCCACCGCCCCAAGCAACGCGATGGTAAGCATGCCGTTGCCAACACCGATTTCCAGCGCCGAAAGGCCGGCCCTGATATCGGTGTGCACGAGTATCTGGCCGAGATCTTTAGCGAAAACGGGCTCCGCTGTCCTCGGGAGGTCCGGCACCAGCTCGGCAATAGTGGGCCGGAAGACGCGAAAAGCCGCCGCGGGTCCGTCTCCGGCTACGCAGCCCTCAGCTGTGCCTATGATTTCGTCGGCCCTGAATATGGTACCGCGAATGGTCATGCGATGGCCGGCACGCAACTGCTTGAAGTAGCTTCGGCCCTTGGCGTCGATGAGTATTACACGGTCCCCGTCGTTGAGCGTTGATTTTTCGACTGCCCTAGGACTGGGAGCGCGAGGGGATGTATTCTGCGAAGCCATTTGTGGGGCGCGTCCCGCCGGGGCGCTGCGCGGGCGACCCTGCTGGATTCAACAGAGCATTGCAATAGCGGGCCGGAACTTGCGCTCCGTTCCCGGTCACCGTAGTATCCTCGGTTGCTCAGGTAGCTCCCATACGGAACAGCACGCTCACCGGGTACTCCGCCGGAAGCTCAACAGGAATAGAAAACTATGGCCGAAAAGAAAGCCAAAACCGCGCTCAAAACAGTAACTGGCTTGGTACCTGAATGTCCCGAGTGCAATTCTGACTTAAAAGTAGTGCGCTTCGCCGGGGCTGGAGAGAAAGGTCTCTTCTGGCACTGCGGAAAATGCAGCTACAAGCAGCGCACCGGTCAGTAGCTGGTAATGGCAACGACAAAAAGAGGGAAAGGCGCCGGGAAAAAAGAGTCCGGGGATACAGCCTTCCGCTTGTTTGATGAACCTTCTGGAGTTAAGGCCGCTCCTTCGGACGATGAGTCAGAACTCGACGCGGCGGGTCGCCTCAAGATCAAGCGACAGTACATCGAACTCCTGGGCATACGCCGTGATAAACTGGCAGGGCGGATTCTCAACCGCGAACGCTTGACCAAAGAAAAAGAGGGTATCTACTTCATCTGCATCGACTGCAAGCAGATCTGCCATAACTTTGATGAAGGACTCGTCGAAGACGAGGACAACAAGAACAACAAGTGCACCGAGTGTCACAAGCTCGCGCAGACACCGAAGCGAAGTCCTGCCCCCCGCAAGACTTCGGCTCCGAAGCCCGCGCCCCGCAAAAGTAGAGCTGGCAAAAGCAGCGCGCGCAAGGCGACGTCACCCCGCAAGCAGAGCTAAGCTGCGGGTCAGGTTCTCTTTCTCAGGCTCGCTAGCTCCAGGAGGAAGTCCCCGGGCGCTGCTGCGCGGAAAGACACGGGCCGCGTGCCCGCTTCGCTGTGCAGCGAAAGGCCGACGGCGTGTAGCAGCTGGCCCTTGCGAAAACGCGCCGGCTTGCCACCATATTCAGTGTCCCCCAGCAGCGGCAGTCCCAGCGAGCTCAAGTGGGCGCGCACCTGGTGGGGTGCCCCGGTAGTGGATTCTACAAGCAGCAACGCCCAGTCACGGCCGTTCTCCAGTGCCCTGACCTGCGAACGGGCCGTTAAACCGGTTTCTTCTTCTCTGGCTGCGCGAACTTTGCGGGCTGTTCGTACCAGGGCTTGTTCGACTATCTGCGGGTGCTCCAGCTGGCCCATCACGAGGGCGAGGTAGCGCCGCGTGACCAACTCGCTGGCAAAGCGTTGTCGCAGCTCCTTGTAGGCGTTTTCGTTTCTTGCGGCGATCAGCAATCCCGACGTAAAACAGTCCAGTCGGTGAACGATTCCGTTCTCATTGTCGCTCGCCCCGAGGCCTACGGTTTCAGGAAAAGCCGCGGCCGTGTAATCAGCGGCACAAGGGCTGTGTAAGCCCCTGTGTGAATGCACACCGGCTGGCTTGTTCATCACCAGAACGGCGTCGTTACTCCAGACTATCCGCATCCCTGCTGGCTCGGATGGTGCTACCTCCTCACTGCTCTGTTCGATGCTGATCTGCGCTCCGACGGTGGGCAGACTCGATGCCGCTGCCCAGTGGTCGTCGACCTGTACGCAGCCTTCCTCTATGAGCTTACGCGCCCGCCTGCGCCCACAACCGGTGAGATCGGCCACTATCCTATCGAGCCTGCGTCCCTGTGAATCGGGACCGACGATGGCCCGGCGTATAGTCATTTTTTGTCGTGGCCAGTCGGGTCTACGGACTCAGGGAGATAAAAAAGGTTTTCTTTCACTACCTCGTAGACGCCTCCTGCGACCAGCAACGAGTTGTGCCCGATAGCGTTGACGGTCACGTTCATGCCGGGGGCGTATTCTGAACATTCCCTGGGAAACACGATCGCGTCAAAAGTCGATGCGATCGACACGAAGTGGGTCCAAGCAACCCCTTCTTCGGCGGCGGCGAGGCGTTCGAGATAGCGTGAATTGCGTTTCATCTGAGCCGCTGACTTGAAAGGAACAACCGCCGCCAGCCCGGTGCCCTGGTGGGGAGAGCCGAGGGTGATGACGTTTCCCAGGATGGTAGAGCACTGTTGGCCAGCAGCCGCGTCTCGAACCAGGACTCCGCCCTGGCTGTGAGCCACCACGTCCACGAGACCGTCGTCGCTCAAGGCAGCGGCCGAGCGCAGGGCAGAGGCCACTAGCGCGGCCTTTATTTCCATCGACTCGGAGACGCTTGGGTAATTGATCGACTGCGTAGCGCGGCCATCCCTGCGCAAGCGCGCGGCCAACAGCGCCATGCTGGCGCGATTCTGGCCCCAACCGTGGACCAGGAGCACTGGTCGGCCGTGGCCATTCGACAGCTTACCGCCGAGGAGGCCGAATGGTCGCGTCAGCAAGGAAAACAGCGTCACCACGCACTCGGCTGCAAATGCTGCCAGCAGTGACGCGGTGGGAAGGGAGTCCCGCCTAGGCGTGATATCCGCGTCCTCGTATCGAAGGAGCAGGTAGCAAGCCGCCTCGAACACCGACACGAGCAAGAAAGCGAGCAGTATTAACTTGAGTAACATCGCCGCGGCATATTAACCCGGAGCGCTCGCTGGTCAACGGCTGCTGCGGCAAGGCCACTTGCATTACGCTTTGCGTGGGTCGATCATCTCCCACCCATATGGCAAAAAAAACAACAGCTGGGAAAGATAGGTACGTGATCATCGTCGCGGGTGGTGTTGGCTCGCGTTTCTGGCCCCTGAGTCGGCGCAAGCGCCCCAAGCAGGTGCTGGCGCTCGCAGGCTCGAGTAGTATGCTCGAAGAAACAGCGGCCCGGGTACGGGGCCTTGTTGAAGATGAAAACGTTCTCGTGGTCACCAGCGAGACCCTGGCCAGCGGCGTACGAAAGCTCCTGCCGTGGATGCCGGCGCGCAATGTCCTGGCCGAACCCGTGGGCCGCAACACAGCGGCAGCCGTGGGCTGGGCGGCGCTTGAAGTCGCTCGTCGCAACGAGAACGGCGTCATGCTGGTCCTGCCCGCCGACCACCTTATCGAACAACGAAAAGAATTCCTGGCTGACATGAGGCAAGGCCTGGCGTTGGCTTTTCACCTGCGCAGATTGGTAACATTCGGGATAACGCCCAGTGGACCGGCCACTGGATATGGTTACCTGAAGGCAGGCAAAACGCTCGCGGGCGGCCTCGGGGGCAGGCAAGTAGCAGCGTTCTATGAGAAACCGAAGCTGGCACGAGCTCGGCGTTACGTCGCCAACAAAAATTACTTCTGGAACAGCGGCATGTTTGCCTGGCGAGCCGACGTACTGCTCGAGGAAATCGCCGAGCATTTGCCGGTACTGGGAAATGCCCTCGGTCGCTTGGACAGGGAACGCAGCCGCGGCCGGGTATCCAAGGCCGCCCTTGCTCGAATATACCCCGGTCTGCCTTCGATTTCGGTCGATTACGGGATAATGGAGCACTCTGACAAGGTCGCCATGGTGCCGGCGAGTTTTGACTGGAGCGATGTCGGTAGCTGGGATGTCGCGGGTGAATCCTGGCCCGAAGACGCTCACGGCAACAGGTCTCGAGATGACATTGTCAGCGTCGATTCCAGCGGCAACATGGTTTATTCTGAGGGCAAGATGGTGGCACTTGTTGGTGTAGATGACCTCGTGGTGGTGGACAGCGGCGATGCCCTGTTGGTATGTCGCAAGGATCGTAGCCAGGACGTTCGAGAGGTGGTAACCATACTTGAGAAGACCGGGGTAAAGAGATTGCTCTAGCCTACGGCCCGAAATTACTGACATGGACGAACAAGTACGCCCCGATATAGAGGAGGACAACACCGTCGCTGAAGACAAAAGCGGTCCGGTACACCCCTCGGCGATGCGCGGCGTGTTCAATTCGGTCGCCGACTTTGTGGCCGGCCGGGTGTTCGGCGGAGTGGTTATCCACGAAAGTTCGGTTCGCAAGATAAGAGATCTCGCCAAGCGTGGCACGGTGGTTTACGTTCTTCGCCATCGGTCTCTGATTGATTACTTCCTGGTCAACTACGTCCTGCGTCGAGAAGGGTTGCCCCTGCCGGTTTTTGCCAACGGGGTTACTACCACCGTACTCGCTCCTTTTACCGTGATCTTCCGTAGGCTCCGCGACACGCTCGGCCGCGTGCTTAACCTGCGGAGTGAGCAGCCCGAGGGACTTGGCCACGACTACTGCGCGGCGGCGGTCAAGGAGAACAAACCGGTTCTCATTTTCATGCGCGGCAGACGCGCGCGCGTGTCTTTCAGCTGGGGCAGGCGCGGGCCTACGGGTTCCCGGGTAGGCACTGACTACCTGCGTGAAGTCGTCCACGGGATGAACTCAACCGAGCGTTTCGTGGTCCCGCTCGCCTTGTTCCGGGGGCACAGCTTCCGCAAGCGTGAGACTGGTTTATCCGCTGTGATCTATAGCGTTGAAGACGCGCCCAGTGATACCCGCAAACTTTTTGCCTACTGGTGGAACCGCAACGACCTGTTCATCACGGTGGGCATGGAAGTAACGATGAGCGAGTTCAGCCAGCGTTACAGCGAAGACTCCGAAGAACGCCTGGCTCGTCGACTCTCGCGCGCCGTTCAAATTTTCCTCCAACGCGAGGAGCGCGTCGTGCTCGGCCCGGCGCTGCAATCGCGTAGGCGGATTAAAGCCACCGTTCTCGAGAACGAAGAAATGGCGGCCGGTATACGGAGAATAGCTGATGAAACCCACGCGCCCGTGGGTAAGTTGCGCAAGCAGGCCGAAGTCTATTTTGAAGAGATGGCCGCCAACTTCAATGGCATCGTATTCGGCGTTATTGCCTACCTCTTCCAGAAACTATGGCGACGAATGTTCTCAGGCCTCGAGACGATCAACTTCGAGCAGGTTGTCGACAAGGTAAGACACCACCCCGTGGTCCTCGTTCCCTGCCACCGCAGCCACTTTGACTACCTTGTTATTACCTACCTTTTTCATCTCAACTTTGTCAGCCCACCGCATATTTTTGCAGGTGCCAACATGGCGTTCTGGCCCATGGGCCCGTTGTTTCGGGCGGCGGGTGCTTACTTTGTCAGGCGCAGTTTCCGCGAGGACGAACTCTACAAGCTGGTCTTTCAGCAATACCTTTCTTACCTGATCAAGGAAGGCTACACCCAGGAGTTCTTCATCGAAGGTGGGCGCAGCCGTACTGGTAAAATCATGACGCCCAAGCTGGGCATGTTGTCGGCGATAGTCAGCTCCTTCGTCGGCGGGGTGCGAAGTGACCTGTTCCTGGTTCCCGTCTCGATACATTACGGCCGGGTGGTTGAAGAGGCCGCTTATCAGCACGAACTACTCGGCGGTGAGAAGGAAACCGAGAGTATCGGCGCGTTGTTGAAAGCCCGGCGTTTTCTCAAGCAAAAATACGGGACCGTGTACGCCTCCTTCGGTGAACCCATTTCTCTGGCCGACGCGTTGGGTGACAACAGGGGCCGTTTCAGTGAGGGCGCGGGGGTGCCCGAAGTAGAGGAGGAGCTCCGTCGCTTTGTTCAAAAGCTTGGCTTCCGCATCCTCCGCGAAGTTAACGACGTGTCGGTGGCCGGCGCGACGTCTGTTTCCTGTACCGTGCTGCTCGGCGCGACCCACGCGGGCATGCGCTATGAGGACTTCAGGCAGCAGGCCAACGCCCTGGCGAGGCTAATCCGCCAACAGGACATACCGTTTACCTCCTCGCTCGAACGCAACCTCGGTGATTTTCGCGAAAGCGTTTCCTTCCTGGAAAGCAACGAACTAAGGGGCACGCGGAGGCACTGGTGGTCAAGCAGGGCCGGCGCGTAGCGATGGATTTTTATAAGAACAACCTCATTCACGCATTCCTCGTCCCGTCGCTCGTAACCTCGATTCTCGCGAACGGATGCAGGGAAGAAGAACTCGCAGACAAGGTGTGGTGGTGGCTCGAGCTGTTTCGTTTTGAGTTTGCCTTGCCGGAGCGAGGGGAGATTCCCCGCGTGGTGGGTGACCTGATGGCTTACTACCGAGAGGAAGGGGCTGTTGTCGACACCAGCTTGCAGGCCAGCCACCCCCTGTCCCTGGCCACGCGAAACGTTCTGGAGTGCTTCAAGGAAAGCTACCGCCACGTGGCCATGGCGCTCAGGGATGACCTGGGCGAGGAAGGGGTGCAGGAAAAAATCCTCCTCGAGCAGATGCGAACCAGCTATCGCACCGGTATGCTGGTAGGCGATACCCAGCGAGTGGAGGGTGGCTCCGCGGTCACTTTTGCAAACGCCTTGAGGCGCTACGAAGAGATGGGGTTTGTGCGCCGCGAGCACCGGGGTCGAGGGGGACGCGAAATATGGATAGAGCGAGGCGACAACTACGGCGCGGTGCAGGAATTGGTTGGTAAACTCGGGCGATCCCTCGAAAAAACACGGGTGGCCGCATGAAAAGCAGGAGTCTGATTTGAACAGTCTTGAAGACAGCGACCTCAGGGAACAGCTCAAGAGCGCTATGAAAGCTGGCGAACCGCTGCGACTGCAGGTAATACGCAGCTTGTTGACGGGGCTGAAAAACCGCTCGATCGAGAAGAAGGGCGAGCCGCTTGACGACAAGGACCGGCTTGCCGTGGCCAGGCGAGAGGCCAAGCAGGCGGCCGAATCGCTGGAGTTCGCCGAGAGATCAGGCCGGGAAGACACCATAGCCAAGGCCAGGAACTTGCTGTCAATGTGCAACGAGTTCCTGCCTTCGCAGATGAACGAGGCCGAGCTCACCGAGGCTGTGCGCGGGATACTTTCGGAAGGAGACGCATCCTCGCTAGGAGACGTAATGAAAGCACTCGGTGCTCGCTATGCCGGTCGCTACGACGGCAAGGCGGCCAGCGTGATTGCGCGCGACCTGCTTGAACAGGCGCATTGACAGCTGGTTTTTCTGTTGGTATTGGACGCGACGTGGCTGACGAACTTCCCATTATCAAGGTGATCAAGGCCGAGCTCGTGGAGCTCGAGCATGAACTCGCAGTGGATCTTCCACGGCAGATCGAAACCGCGCGCGCCCACGGCGATCTCAGTGAAAATGCCGAGTACCACGCAGCCAAGGAGCGGCAAGGCCTCGTTCACGCGCGGGTCGGCATGCTTACGGGCCGTCTCAGCGAGCTCTCCCGTTACGACCTTTCTTCGGTTCCCTCTGATAAAGTAGGCTACGGCAGCCGGGTGACAGTGGCCGAGGTCGACAGTGGTGACGAGCGGGTCTACGAGCTGGTTTTTCCCGAGGAAACCGCCCCTGAAAAAGGCCGTATATCGCTGCAGTCTCCGGTAGGCCAGGCCTTGTTGCACAAGCAAGTCGGCGACGAGGCCGTCGTGCGGTCGCCGTCGGGTAAGCGCACCTACGAAATTCTCGAGTTAGTCACCGTTCACGACCGCAAAGCGGGTTGAATCGACCTCTTTGCCGCTGACGCCCGTCGCAGGCGCAAGCAGCGGGACTAAACCGCCCAAAATGCCATTAAAACGAGCTTGACCTGGGATTGGCGTTTCTTGCGCGGTCGGGGTTGTCGTGTTACACCATGTGGGCTGGGCAGGGGTTGGATACGTGGTGGGGTAGGCTCCAGGGCCTGCCTTTTTTTGTGCGCCGCAAAAGTGGGCGCGCAGGCAGAAGGCCGCGGGATGGCTTGCCGGGCTGGGTGAAAGCCTGGCTCGCGGAAAGAAAAGTTGGAAAGATCAACAGATACTACGAGAGATAAGCTTTGTTCCCTTGCAGGCCCATTGGCGTCTGAAAGGGGGCTCGAGGTTCTCGATGTTGATTTCAGCGGCGAAGCCGGAAGCAGGACCGTGCGCGTTTACCTGGACTCGGTGGAAGAAAATGCTGGGGTTGCGATCGAAGATTGTGCGGCAGTAAGCCGGGCACTTTCCGACCTGCTCGACGTCAACGACGACGTTGTCCGGGGGCAGTTCATGCTCGAGGTTTCTTCGCCCGGTCTCAATCGACCGCTGCGGCTGCCTTCGCATTTTCGGCGCGGCGAGCGAGTAAGAATCACCCTGACGGTGCAGGTCGACGGCAGGCGGCGGATCAAGGGCTCACTCGAGCGAGCGGACGATACGGTGGTGGTTGTCGTAGATGACGACGGTTCGCGCCGGGAGATTTCATACAAGGACATCACCCGGGCCAACTTGGAATACCGATTTGATGAAGCCGGAGCTGCAGATGCCTGAGTATGCAGAGCGGCTCATGCGCGTTCCCGAGGGGAGAACAAAATGGAATTCGACATAAAGCACGCGATAGACCAGATCAGCAAAGAAAAAGGCATCGACCGCGCCCTCATTATCGAGGCTGTCGAAGAGGCGATGAAATCGGCTGCTCACAAGACCTACGGCGCCGAGCTCAACATTGACGCCACTTACAACCCGGAGAGCGGCTCGGTCGATATGTACCGAGTGCACACAGTAGTTGAAGAAGTGGCGGATCCCGACAACGAAATTTCGCTGGGGTACGCGCGGTCGGACATTGACCAGGAAGCGGAAATCGGCGACGAGCTGATGGAAGAGATCGATTCGGCGCCTCTGGGCAGGATCGCTGCCCAGGCGGCTAAGCAGAATATCGTTCAGAAAGTCAGGGATTACGAGCGTTCGATCATATACGGAGAGTTCAAGGAGCAGGAAGGCTCCGTGATCTCGGGGGTCGTGCTGCGGTTTGAAAGACGCAACCTCGTCGTCCAACTCCGTCCAAACGTGGAAGCGATACTGCCCGAGAGAGAGCAGATTCCGAGGGAGCGTTACCGTCAGCAGGAGCGGGTTCGCGCCGTCATCAAGGAAGTCAACGACACGCTGCGCGGCACGCAGATCGTTCTCTCGCGTACCGCACCGGAGCTCGTTGCTAAGCTGTTTGAACAGGAAGTCCCGGAAGTCTACGAAGGCATCGTCGAGATCAAGGACGTGGTTCGTGAGCCAGGTGGACGCGCCAAGATCTCGGTGATTTCTAAAGACAGCGACGTAGACCCCGTTGGTGCCTGCGTGGGCATGCGAGGCAATCGCGTGCAGGCGGTGGTCCAGGAGCTGCGGGGAGAACGAATAGACATCGTCCCATGGACACCTGACGAAACGGAGTTTGTCTGCCGTGCTCTTTCGCCGGCCAAGGTCTCACGCATTGTCATCGATGAAGAAGCACACGCCATGGAAGTGGTCGTTCCCGACGCGGAACTTGCCCTGGCCATCGGTCGCAAGGGGCAGAATATCCGCCTCGCCGCGCGCCTGTCGGGCTGGAAGCTGGATGTCCTCGGTGACGCGGACTACGAGCGACGCTTGAGGGAATCTAGGCTTTCTTTGCAAGGTGTGGACGGACTCGGCGAATTACAGGCGGAAATCCTGTTGGGCGACGGCTACAAGTCGGCCGCGGAGTTGGCCACCAGCTCTGCAGCGGACGTTGCCGTTGCGCTCAGTATAGAGGAAGAAGCCGCCGCGGGTTTTCTCGCCAGCGCGACGATTGCAGCCGAAGAACAACGCAGGACCAGCATGGTAAGGCGCGTGGCGGCCGCGATCAGCGACGCGGTGGAAGCCGTTAACGATGCAGAGAAGGCCCGGCTCGTCGAAGAAGAGCGCGCTGCCAGCGAAGAGTCGGCCGAGGGCGAATCTGCCGGTAGCGAAGCCGCCGGTAGCGAAGCCGCCGCGAAAGAGAAAACGAGCAATGACGAGCCTGACAAGGGAGCAGCCTCCTAGTGAGCAGGCTGAGTCATACACCGCAGCGTACCTGCGTAGGTTGCGGCCAGCGCGATGCCCCGGGGCAGATGCTGCGCTTTGGACAAGACGGCGCAGGCGGGCTGGCAATAGTGGTGGAACCGATCAGCGGTCGAACTGCGTACCTGCACCGCACGCTCGAGTGCCGGGCAGGGCTGGTCAAGCGTCGCACGGTGAATCGATCGTTGCGCACTGGTATTGCCGCGGATCAGAAATCCCGTTTCGTACGGGATCTTGAGGCGATGCCGGAAAGCGGCGCGCAAGGGGAGGAGCTTAGCTGATGGCCAAGCAACGCATCAGTCAGTACGCAAAAGAATGGGGCGTAAAGTCGAAAGCCGTGATCGAGCGGCTTGAGAAAATGGGCGTGAAGGGCAAGCGCGCCCAGAGTGGCATCGAAGACTCGGAAGCCGAGCGGGTTCGACATGAAATGGGGCTCGACGCGCAAGATGTCGCCGACGTTACGGGGGAGACCACGGAGCAGGTTGTCGAGGTAAAGGAAGACGGTGGCGGTGGCCGGGTGACCGCGCTCGATACCGTGACCCGCAAGCGCCTCAGGGGTGGGTCGCTACTCAGACGCACACGTCGCAAGCGCCTGGCGGAAGGGGATGCCGAAGCTGCGGCGCCTGCCTTTTCGGTGGCTTCCAATGCTCGCGCTGTGACAGCATCTCTCGACACCGATGCGGGCGCATTGGCGGTTGCTTTCGCGAGTGGACCCTTTGCTGAAGCCCATTCCTCGCTTTCTGTCGTTCCCTCGTTGGAGCAGGAACCCGAAGTAGTGGCCCCGATTGGGTTGCCCTTGCTTGATTCTGAAACAACTCCCGAGTCATCGGAAGACGGCCCAGGGCTGGCTGCGACTGCCGAGTTCGACATCGAGGATGACGGTGGGCTTGTCAGCAAGGACCTGTCCGATGACGGCACCGCCGCTGAAACCGGTAGCGAGACAGCTGCAGTAGAAGCCGAGGAGCACGCAGGCAGGGCCAAGCAGGAAGTAAGTGATGACGATCGTGAAGCGATCGCGGAAGAGCTTCTCAAGGCTGCCGAAAGTAAAGACAAACCCGCCGAAGAATCTCCAGAAGACAGCAAGCGAAAAAGCTCGATA